>Ga0209935_1000054_pt1 | contig 561963 bp, 495 predicted proteins | sample ThiBio_1000_plan_2_FD_183958 | JGI IMG/M metagenome (GOLD analysis project Ga0209935, IMG submission 183958) | Wastewater bioreactor microbial communities from Cape Town, South Africa - Thiocy_cont_1000_plan (SPAdes) | ecosystem: Engineered > Bioreactor > Thiocyanate-remediating >... | reverse complement strand
ATGTGGTAATCTTCTTTAAGATACTGATTTTCAAGGCTTTAACCAAATATATTCGTCGCTAAATCGCTCACAATCAACGATTTATCTCCTGAAGTTATCAACATATTTCGACTCTTGATTCGCATTAATAATTAAAGTACTTAAACAATATACGTGTTGCAGCGTTTTACTATCAAACGTGATGCTGATATATTGAAGAATGCTATGGCCAAAAAGATTTTAGTTATTGAGGATGATAAAGATATAAGGGATACGGTTACTTACATCCTGGAAAGTGATGGCTTTGAAGTTGTATCATCTGAAAATTCGAGGATACTGAAATCGCTTGACCAGCATAACCCCGACCTTATACTGCTTGATAACTGGCTTACTGAATGGAAGAGCGACGCTAACGGGCAGCAGTTGAGTAAAGAGCTTAAATCAAACCCCAAAACAAGCCATATCCCGGTGATCATTATTTCGGCGGTAAACAATGTTGCCCAGATAGCCGAAGACGGCATGGCCGATGCCTATATCAAAAAGCCGTTTGATGTGGAGGAGTTATTGGCATTGATAAAAAAACATACGGATAATAAATAATAAAACCACCCGAATTAGTTATTTGCCGATCAGATAGTCAAAGGTGTATTTAGGGGCGTAACCTAATATTCTTCTTGCTTTATCTGTTACATAAACCCTGTCAATACTTTCAGGGAACACCCAGTTCTTTTCCTGGTATATATCAGCGGCCTGTGGGTATAATCTTAAAATTACTTCTTTAGGATTTTGCTTTAGCTGTTGCAGATCAACCGGCTTAAACGGACTTGTGCTGGCTATATTAAAAATTTCAAAGCTGTTAAATTCATGCTGCAGTGCAAGATAAAGCGCTTCTGCACCGTCGCGCTCGTCCAGGCCGCGGTACAAGCGGTGGTTGGCTTCAAGGTTAGGGCTTTCCGGTAAAAAGCGGCCCACCCTGTAAACAGATGTTTGTAAATGCTCTTTGTAAAAAAAGTCTTTACATAACTGTTCTGCCGCTTGTTTGGTAATGTCATAAATATCGCGTGGTTGTTCACGTAGTTCTTCGTTTACCCAAACGGCTTTATCAGTATCAACCATCGCGTTGCCGTAAATAGAGGTGGTGCTGATATATAAAAACTTTTTAACGCCGTGCTGTACCGCCGCGTTCAGCAAATTAAGCGTGCCATGTATGTTGGTATCAATAAATTCCTCGCGTGGATATTGAAGATCATAATGTTTGCCATGCACCGCGGCGGTGTGTATAATAGCATCCACGCCCCTGCAGGCGGCATTTACTTCCGCCTTATTTTTTATATCGAGTATAAAATCTGTGGTAGCGGCGGGTAACAGATCGGCGCCAATGGTATTTAAGCCGGCAATTTTTAGCCTATCCATAACCGCCCTGCCAAGTTTGCCGGCCGATCCTGTGACCAATACTTTCATGCCGCTAAGATAGATTCAAAAGTTTAAATGAACTGATAACTTACTTTAAAATAAAGTGTGAAGTTGTTATTCATCACACTTTATTTTGAATCAGATTTTCACACCAAACCCAATGTTAAATGATATGCCATCCCCCGGCAAAATTCCCGGACCAGGGTACATATTAATTCGCCTGGTAAAGTATTTCTGATCAGTAAGGTTGTTTACATTAAAATTTACATGATAATTTTTCAGGAAGCGGTAATTAAAAGCGAGGTCAACCAGTTTGTACGCGGGCACAATGCCTGATGCGCCTGTTGGGTTAAACACTGTATTATTCGCATCGCTGAACTGCTTGCCTACATAGCTAAATAATACGGTTGATGTAATGTGCCCGTTGATGTAGGTAAGCCCGGTACGGTTGGTCCAGTCTGGTGTGCCTTCCAATTTTTGCCCAACAAGGCTGGCGTTAGTGCCGTTGTTATTTATGCTGCCGCTTATATATCTGCCATGTGTGTAGGCAAGCGTGTTAAATAAGCGCAGATCGCTTGATGCCTGGCTATCAAATCCACGTATTAATGAAAGCTCGGTGTAGGCCTCAACGCCTTTTGCTTCGGCATTGCCAACAGTGGTTAAATAAAGATGATTTGTTCCGCCAGCATCCTGCACTGTCAAAGTACCCGCACGATCATTATATCGCACAAAAAAGCCGTTCACATCAAAGGTAAAAACCTGTCCAATTTTACCACGGTAGCCCAGGTCGGCGTTGTAACCTTTGCTGTCCTTCATATTCGGGTCAACCAAAGTTAGCTGATCTGCTGGGGTAACTGCCGCGTAGATATAAGGGCGGTAAGCTTGTGAAAAGTTGCCATAGAGCTGCGTGGCATTATTTACCTGATATTGCATACCTGTACCGAACAATGGGAAAGTGCGGTCGCGTTTATAATCTACATTGGTACTGCGTTTATTTACCACACCATTGATAGTGGTTTTGATCCCTTCAAACCGTACGCCGGGTGTTACCGAAAACTTATCCGTTAAACGGAAGATATTTTCTGCGAAGGCAGCATAATTGATAGCGTTCAGGTCCAGGTCGATGCCGTAATCTTTAACAATGCTTAGGTCATAGTTGGTGCCGGTGGTACCCACGCCCTTTTGCTGGCGATGGGTTGAACCATCTGCATATCTAAAACCAGTACTAAGCGTGCTACTAACGGTGCCAATATTATAATTGGTTAGTAAACGCGCTTCGGTAGTAAAGCTTTTGTAATGGTCGCGGTCAACCTGGCGCGGGTTGTAGGTATTAAGCGCTTTATTCACCGTGTCTGCCACGTTCGGTCCGGCTATGTACTGCACGCTGCTACGCTCGCCAAACAATGCATGACTAATGATCTCCAGTTTAGTATTGGGGCTGAAATTATAGTTAAATACAATTGCCGGGATGTTGATAGCCGGCATAAAAAAGTTACGGAACCTCGTGCTTTGCCTGCTGTTAGCGGCAAACATGGCATCAGTCAAACCACCGGCTATTTGCTGTAAATAATCAGACCTTGAGAACTGGAACGATAGACTTCCTTTATCATTAAACTGATATTTAATATTAGCATAGTAAGCATGGTAATTAAAAGCTGCATTTGGCCGCCACCCATTGCCGCTGCGTGCGTCAAAATAGGCATAATAACTTACCTTATCCACCTTGCCACCAATGGCATTGTAAGAATTAAAGAAGCGATTGCTTCCCGCAGTTTGCTCACTCTCTATGCCGAAAGCTTTTGTAGTATCCGGTTCTTTGATCTTGAAGTTTACCATCCCGCCAAACTGACTGCCAAATTGTAAGGACGATGCGCCACGAACATACTGCACCTCGCCAATAGCCTGGAAGGGTAAATTGTAATGATTTTCGGGGTAGCCCACCACATCCGAGTTGGTGTTGTATCCGTTCTGCCTGATATTGGTTTCAATAGAGCGATGTATATCTGTACCGCGTGTACCAATGTTGAGCTGTAAGCCTGCGCCGTCCATCTCCCAAACATTAATGCCGGGCACCTGCGAAAATAAGGTGCGGGCATTGTTGCCAGCCAAATTGGCCTTGCCAGCATCAGGATAGATGATATTGGTTTTTTTACCGGAGAAAATGTACTGGCCAAACACTTCGGGCAGGTATTTGCTGCGGGTTTCTTTTATTAAAACACTGTCTAATTTTAGCGTGTCCCTGGCAATGCTTTGGGCGTTTGCTGCATAAGTAAATGCAATTGCAACCGCCATTAAAATATATTTGAAATGGGATTTCATTTAACTAAGGTTTAAAGTTAAAAAATAGCGTTGTTGATCGGGTATCATGTGCCGATCAATGCAACGAGTAAATAATGAGTAAGCAGTTTAACTTAAAATCTCAGGAGGCTGCCCGGCGAGTGAAATAAAGGGAGTTTTAATGAGTTTGTTGCGGTACTTAGCTAAGGCAACAATCTCATTGTTAAAAAGGCTAAAATTCATACTCAAAATAGGATGGTCGTATTTGCTATCCTGCCCGCTTTTTTTAGCCGAAGAGTCATTAGCTTTTTTATCAGAAGGGATATCGTTTACCTCTTTTGCGTAGATGATGTTACTCTTTACCAATTTGGTTTTCTCGTAATTAGGTACACACAGCACATAAAGTGTATCCTTGGTAAACTTGAGCTTTACATAATTATAGCAAGCATTTTTTAACTGCAACTGGCCGGTAACATTTTTATAATCCGGCCATTCGAAAATGCCTGGAAGATTCTGTTTTACCTTAACCTCTATGAGTGAGTTAGGGTCGTAAAGGTTTTGGCTTATCAGGTCATTCATATGCCTGTCTGCGCGTGCAACCAGGTAATTTTGCAAAAGCAAATATCCACCCCAATTAAAGAGATATATCACCAGGAAAGCTAATGCAAAAAGCCTCTTCACGTATTTGGTTCAATTAGTAAGGCAATAATAAATAAAAATGCGGTTATCTTCTATTGCCTGCTATGCAGATAATAACTTACCACATACATTCATAATATTTAATTATTTTCGCATTTTAATTTAGGGGTTGGGTTACAACCTGGTGTTAATATCAGTATCAATGCAAAGCAAAAAGCGGGTGCTGTTCTATTTGGTGGATGGTGCCCATGCAGAGGTGCTTCCCGAATTACTGGAACAGGGCCATCTACCTAATATTCAGCGCATCATCAACGAGGGCACTTACCGTAAGGCTACCACCTGTTTCCCATCAACAACGGGGCCGGCGTACCTGCCATTTTTAACCGGGCATTTCCCCGGCACTATGGATATTACGGGTATACGTTGGTTTGATAAAAAAGAATTTAAACGTACGCGTTTTAACAAAATGGCTATGCGCAGCTATTGCGGCCCGGAAGCGGCATGGTTTAATACCGATATGCCTGCCGATAAGCCAACCTTGTTTGAACTAATGGGCGAATCTTACAACCTCTATAACATGATCACCCGCAGCGTGCCTGATGAGTATGACCTGGGTAAAAAGGGGAAAGGTCCGCTTTATATGAAAGCTCACTTTAAACTTCGCCATCACCCGGTGGATATACAAGGCCACGGCCGTGTAATGGAGATGCTGAACAGCGGTAAAGATTTTGATTTCCTGTTTGCCGTATTCCCGAGCGTCGACTGGGATTCGCACTACCACCACATCCGCGATGAGCGTACGGTTGAGGCTTACAAAATTGTAGACCGCAGTTTGGGCGAAGTGCGTGCTAAACTGGAAGAGCAGGGAAGATGGGATGATACGTTGTTTGTAATGACATCAGACCATGGTCTAACCCCGACAACCAAACACCTTGACCTGGGCGATTGGATGACCGCGCAGGGCTTAAAAGCTGTTTATTACCCGGTGATATGGAAAACCAATCCAAGGAGCGCGGTTTTTATTTCGGGAAATTCCTTCGGTGCTATACATCTCCTTAATCACAAAGGCGACCATGTACTGCGCGAAAGTGAAATAATGCAGGCCATGGGTGCCGATAAGCTGGAACTGCTGGTGAAAGAAGAAGCCGTTGATTTTGCCATTTACCGCGGCAATGAGGAAGATACCTTTATAGTTCATAACCGTAATGGTAAAGCCAGGATAGCTGTTAAGGATGATGTATTCACCTACGAGCCTTTAACCGCTGATGTGCTGAAATATGGCGGTAAGATAGAAGCCACTGGTCATCGTGAGATATTGGCTAAAACTTTTGAAACTGATTACCCGGATGCCGTATTCCAGATCTATCAACTATTTCGCAGCCGAAGGGCAGGGGATATTGTGATAAGCGCGACTGTAGGTTATGACCTGCGCGATTTTTGGGAATACCCCGAGCATAAAGGCTCACATGGGTCATTGCACCGCCACCATATCCACGTGCCGTTGATCTATAACCAAAAAGGCTGGAAAGACTTCCCGGCCCGTACCGCCGACCTGTTCGATAGTATTCTGAAGTGGAAAGGCATCACGCCAACAAGTTCAGAGGGCGAACCATTATTTTAATTTGCTATTTTGCCATCGCAAATGACAGAGAACAACGTGCAGCCCGAAAAGCAGGAAGCTAAAAATGTATTCAATAAAAAGGTAATTATCAAAGGCAGCCTATGGTTTGCCTTAATCACCGTTGCCACTATAGCAGCTGTTTTCTTTTACAACAACACCGGCGATACGGTTAAGGCTTTACAGCATATTTCTTATAAATACATCGCCATTTGTTTTGTGATGCTGTTTATAGATCTGATGCTGGGCAGCTGGCGCAACCATATCTACGTGCAAAAACTGGCGCCCGGTGTATCACACTGGGTAAGTTTCAGGGCAAATGTTGCCAATATGTTTATGGGTGCGGTAACTCCCGCGCATGGCGGTGCCGGCCCGGCCCAAATATTTGTTTATACCAGCAACGGTGTAAAGTTTGTTGATGCCTTTGCTATCAGCCTGATCAATATGGGCGCCACGCTCATATTTATGCCGCTTGCCGGTTTTGTAGCCATTATGCTGATGGATACCACCGAAGTGGGCAGCATGGTGCCTGCCATGCTCAGGTATGGTTTCAGCTTTTTCCTGTTGTTTTTATTGGCTTTTCTGCTGGCTTTCTGGAAACCGCTATGGGTAGGCATGGCGATTAAAAAGATGGCCGCAGGTCTTTCAAAGATATTCCCTAAGCGTAAAGAAAAGCTGGCCAAATGGGCCGATAATTCTTTCCAAAGCATCAGTAAATACCAGCAAACCTGCAGTGTTATCATCAGGCAGCATCCTTTTTTGTTTCCTTTAAGCCTGGTGATCACCACCGCGCTGTACATGAACAAATACTGTATGCAATGGGTAATTCTGATGGGCCTCGGCGTACATGCCGATCTTGTGCAGGTGATATCCATACAGATATTGATCCAGTTCATGATCTACTTCGCACCAACACCCGGAGGTAGCGGTTTTGCAGAAGGTTTTATATCCACCCTGTTTGGCAAAATAGTGCCCGCTTCGCTTATATCCATATTTACGTTGTTGCAACGCTCGTTTTTATTGTTTTTCCCGGCCATGGTTGGCGCATATGTGGTAATAACCCTGCTACGCAGGCAAACCATTAAGCATAGCTAAAAGTTTTAATACAGTATTTTACAATTAGATGTTGTTTGCTATATTTAATGACTGATCTTGTTCCCCGATGAGAAAGTTACTATTGATGCTCAGCTTCTTGCTGCCATTTGCGCTATACGCGCAAAACAGGCATATCGATAGCCTTAAAACGCTGTTGACCATCACCACGTCGGGTACGTTGCGTGCCGATCTGTACTATGATATTGCCATTAGCCTCCAGCGTATTGACCCGCCCGCTTCTAAAATATATATTGATAGTGTAGCAGCCATAGCAAAAAGGCTTAATTACCCCATGGGTAAAGCCAATGTTTATGCTTTTAACGCGGTACGTTGCTCGTTACAGGGCAAGTTCGACTCGTTATTGATATATAGCCAGCGTTGTATGGCTGTTGCTAAAAAGTATCAGCTGCCGTTAGCTATCGCCAAAGCCCACAATGGCATTGGTATCTACCACTGGCAAACCGGCGATTATAAAGAAGCTATCAAAAACCATCTTGCTGCTTTGCGTATACGCGAGCAACAAAATGATTCGGCCGGTATATCATCTTCAAAAGCTAACCTGGCCTGGGTATGCTTTGATAACCAGGAAATAACAGGTGCCGAAAAGTATGCGCTCGAAGCTTTAAATATGGCAAAAGCCATTAATAAACCTACTATCATCGTAAACGCTTTACAGGTATTGGCTAATATATACGGCTCAACCGGCCAATATCAGAAAGCGCTTAATGCCGATGATGAAACCATTAGCATATGTATACGTGAAAATAATAAGCGGGGGCTGTCACAGGCATACTCTAATATTGCTAATTGTTACACTGAAATGCAGTTGTATGATAAAGCATTGCAGTACCAGCAGATGGTACTTGCTGTAGACCTTTTTTTTAACGACAAAAAGCAGGTAAGCGATACCTACCTAAACATAGCGCAGATTTATGTAAAAAAGAAGGCTTTCCGTAAAGCATTAAAATTAGCGAAACAGGGTATTGCTTACGCCGAAGAAAGCAAATTTAAGCAGGGACAAAAAGCAGGCTGGCAACTTTTAGGCACCATATATGAGGCTAATAGCGATTACAAGAGCGCTATCAATGCTCACCATAAGTATGAAGAAATAAGCCTGGCCCTGGTAAATGAGCATAGCATTAGCCAAATAGCACAAATGGAGGCTCGCTACCATACAGAAAAAAAAGAGCAAACCATTAAGCTGCTCAATGCCGAAAACCAACTGCAAAAGTTATCTATCAATACGCAACAAACTACTATTGGCTTTATCATGGGTTTATTGGTAGTGGCTTTGGTGATGGGCGGCTTGCTGTATAACCGCAATAAATTAAAGCAACGCGGCCAATTACAGGCCCAGTTAATGAAACATCAGGAGCTGCTTACGAAAGCGGTGCTGGCGGCTGAGGATCATGAACGCGAACGCATAGCTGCTGATCTGCATGATGGCGTAGGTCAGTTGTTCTCTGCTGTAAAAATGAATTTGAGCGGCTTGTTTGACCGGATTGATTTTAGGCGTAAGGAGGATGTTTTTGTGGCAGAAAACACGCTGGCGCTGGTTGATGAAAGCTGTAAAGAGGTCCGCGCTATATCTCACCAGATGATGCCAAACGCCCTGCTGCGCTCGGGCCTGGTATCGGATCTGAGGAGTTTTATTGAAAAGATCGATTCGGATAAATTAAAGATCAGCCTGGAAACAAGGGGGTTTAAAGACAGCATGGAAATCAATACGGAAACCATGCTTTACCGCATACTACAGGAAACGATTAATAACGTAATTAAACATGCCCACGCTACCCGGCTTGATATTAAACTGAAACGCGATAATGAAGGCATTAATGCCGAAATCAGGGATAACGGTGTAGGCTTTGATATGAACAGGGAGGGCGATGGCATTGGGCTAAAAAATATATTTGCACGCATAGCTTATCTTAAAGGGACCATCAATTACCACACAGCGCCCGGGCAGGGCACTCATGTACTTATTGTGGTACCTGGTTAAAACTTAAAGGGTAAAAACAGCTTTTTTAAAAGCTAACCGGCACCTGTAAGGTATATTTTAGCCGTATTAATTTAGTGCAAGTTTAAAGCCTAAACTTTATCTGTACTAAACTTAAAAGTTATTGCAGCCGGGATCGGGGGACCCCGGCTGCTTTTTTAACCAACTCTTTTATTACCTCCCTATACACCATTTCTCGGTTTAAAATATTTATTTTGGGGTATGGTTATACCCCAAACCCATTAATTGATGAAAGTATTGCTTGTTGAAGATGAACCCGGCCTGGTATCAGTAATTGTACGCGGCCTTACCAGCGTGGGTATGGAGGTAAGTGTAGCTGCCGATGGTAATACAGGGTTGGAAATGTTCAGGGCCCACAGTTTTGATATTGTACTGCTTGATGTGATGTTACCCGGTATAAACGGTATACAAGTTTGTAAAGCGATACGTGAGGAAAACGAAACAATAGCTATACTGATGCTCACGGCGCTATCCAGCACGGAAAATGTGGTAATGGGTCTTAATAGCGGTGCCGACGATTACCTGGCGAAACCCTTTAAGTTTCCCGAACTGGAGGCACGAATACGCACCCTGGTGCGCCGCAGTAAGGCAGGCAGTTCGCCCAAAAGCGTTTTGAGTATAGGCGGGCTGGAAGTAGATACACTTTCAAAAACAGTGCAACGAAACGGACGCTCCATTACTTTAACCGCCACAGAATACAGCCTGCTGGAGTATTTCATGAAAAACCATAACAAAGTGTTATCGCGCTTACAGATATTGGAAAATGTGTGGGATATTGATTTTAATATGGGCACCAACGTGGTAGATGTTTACATTAATTACCTGCGCAAGAAGATAGACACCGGTTACGATACAAAATTGATACACACCGTTTACGGAATGGGCTATATGTTTAAAGAAGGCAAGGGTAATGAAACTGCAAACTAAAATTACCCTGCTGTTTGTAGCCATATCAACCACAGGGCTTATTTTACTTAACATCTCTATATTTTATTTTGTATCAGAGTTTAATTTTGAAGATTTTTTTAAGCGGCTGGAGTCGCGTGTAAATCTCGCTGCCGAAATAAACATTGATCCGGATGCGGGTTCTGTCGCTTACCGAAAGGTACGCCAGCAATACCTGGAAAAGCTGGCTAACGAAACCGACTACATTAGCCCTGTAGACCCGTCCAAACAACCGGCTTTTAACCGTATAAAGGGCCTGCCCGAGGAATTTTACCAAGCCATACTTGCCGGTAAAAATGCCAGGTATACCATACATAATCATTTTTATGCAGGCCGTATGGTCACCGGCAAAACCGGTAAATATATGGTGGTGGTTACTGCTGATGACCCATATGGCTTTAAAGAGTTACAGCAGCTTAAACGGGTACTTATCTTCGTCTTTCTTACGTTTATTGTGCTGGCCTATGTTGCGGGTAAGGCTTTTTCGTACATCACGGTGCAGCCCGTGCGTAATATTATTAAAGGTGTACAAAACATAACGGCTAACAACCTGCATATGCGACTGGCCGATGTTTCGGGCAAGGATGAAATAGCCGAACTGGTACAAACCTTTAACAACATGCTAACCCGGCTGGAAACATCCTTTGAAACACAGAACAATTTTGTAAGTAACGCTTCGCATGAGCTGCGTACGCCGCTTACCATCATATCCGCCGAAACGCAATTGCTGCTTAGTGGGAATAAAGTTAACGAGGAGGGTAGGCAATCTGTCCAAACCATTATGGAAGAGGCCGAAAAACTCACGGGCATTTTAGAAGGTCTGCTTGGCCTTGCGCAAACCGGGTTTGATGGCAAGAAGCAGCATTGGCAACGCATACGTATTGATGAGTTGGTTTTACAGGTGGCAGAATCTGTCAAGAAAACCAATCCAGGCAGTATCATCGATCTTGATTTTGCCAACCTGCCGGAGGATGAGAGCATGATTTATACGCAAGGCAACATCAACTTATTACGCCTCGCACTCAGTAATATTGTTTCCAATGCGTGCAAGTACTCTAATAATAGCCCGGTAAGTGTTCATCTCTCGTCATACACCGGCCGCATTGTTATCAGTGTAACGGATAGAGGCATAGGTATACCACAGCAGGAGCAGGCATATGTGTTTGTCCCGTTCTTCCGTGCATCAAATACAACCGATTTTCATGGCTATGGTATAGGTTTGCCGCTTACACAAAATATTATACGACTGCACAATGGTACCATTGGCATCCGTTCAAAGGAGCAGGAAGGTACTGAAATACAGGTAACTCTTCCTGTCGCTTTCTAAAAAAACTATCAGTAAAGAATTACACCTCGTTCAGATACTTATGCACAAAGCTGATAGCCATGGAGCCTTCGCCTACGGCGGATGCTACACGGTTCATGGCGCCGGCACGTACGTCGCCCGCCGCGAATATACCCGGGCAACTGGTTTCAAGCAGGTAAGGGTCGCGGTTGGTTTTCCAAACCTTTTTGAAATCTGAGCAGAGGTTAAGGTCGCGCCCGGTTTCAATAAAGCCTTTGTTGTTCACCAGTATATCGTTACACAACCATTCGGTATATGGCTTAGCGCCAATAAAAATGTAAAGCGCGTCAGCATCAACGGTTTTTATTTCGCCGGTGTTAAGGTCTTGTATGTTTAATTGTTTCAGGTTTTCTTCGCCTATGGCCTCGGTTATTTCCGTACAAGGCATTAGTTTAATGTTTTCCTGCCCATTAAGCTGGTCAATGAGGTATGACGACATGGTTTCCCGCAACGATGGTTTCCTGATCAGGATAAATACCTCTTTAGCAAATTTTGAGAGATACATGGCTGCCTGGCCGGCTGAGTTGCCGCCGCCAACTACGTAAACATGCTTATCCTTGCAAGAGGCGGCCTCTGTCATGGCGGCCCCATAGTAAATGCCTGCCCCTGTAAATTTTTCGATACCCTTGGTAGTCAGCTGCCGGTAATCAACCCCGGTAGTTATCACAATGGCTTTAGTTATTACCTCGGTATCATCATCCAATACAATGGTTTTATAAGCGCCATTGGTTTTTATCTCTTTCACTGCTTTAGGCGAAAGGAAATCCGTCCCGAACCGGGTAGATTGGGTAATGGCCCTTCGAGTAAGATCAGCACCACTTAAGCCTGAGGGAAAGCCGAGGTAATTCTCTATTCTTGAACTGGTACCTGCCTGGCCACCGGGTACCTTTTTTTCGATAAGTAAAGTTTTTAGACCTTCTGATGAGCCATATACAGATGCCGCCAACCCTGCCGGTCCTGCGCCAATGATAACCACATCATAAAGCTCGTTTTTGGCTGATGAGTTGAGGCCGATCTTAGCAGCAATATCCTTTACATCGGGTGCTTTCATCACCGCGCCATCAGCGCAGATAAGTGCAGGCAGGTCTTTTGCTTCCAGGTTATTCACCTTAATAAGTGCCTTAGCCTCATCGGTATTGGCATCCAACCACTGATAAGGGACCAGGTACCCGGATAGGAATTCCTTTATGTTATGTGATTTTGGCGAATACTGATAGCCTACCACCTTTATACCATGAAAATCGGGCTTGTAAATACCTTTCCAGTCTTCAAGCAAGTCGGTAATTACAGGGTACAGCTTTTCTTCTGGCGGGTCCCAGGGTTTGGTGAGGTAATAATCCAGCTTTACCTCGTTTATCGCCTTTATAGCTGCTTCTGTATCCGCGTAGGCGGTTAACAGCGCCCGTTTGGCGTTAGGGAAGTATTGCATGGTTTGGCACAGAAAGTCGATGCCATCCATTTCTGGCATTCGCTGATCTGAGAGGAAAAGCGCTACGGTTTCTCCTTTATTTTTCAGGTCGAGCAGGCTGGCCAGCGCTTCTTTTGCCGAAGCGGTGTTTAATATACGGTAGTGCTCCCGGTAGTGCGTTTTAAGGTCGCGGGTTATAGCGCGTAATACCTGTTGGTCGTCATCAACAACAAATATGATAGGTTGGTTCATGTGGTTTAATGGCTAATTATCATTAATGGGGAAACAAACAGTAAATACAGTATTACCCGGTTCCGAGGTTACCTTAACCGAGCCGTTGTGCTGCCTGATGATGCGGGTAACCACATCAAGCCCCAGGCCGGACCCTTTACCCATTTCCTTAGTCGTAAAAAATGGATCAAATATCTGCGACTGTAATTCTGCAGGTATACCGGGGCCGTTATCGCCAATATAAACACATACAAAATCCCCGTCTTTTTGGGTACGTATGGTTAAACGGCTGTTGGGTGTGTTTTCAAGTGCATCAATAGCATTATCAATAAGGTTGGTCCAAACCTGGTTAAGCTCACCCGCCAGCGCTTTTACCTGTGGCAGGGAGGTATCAAAGTTTTCCTGTACCTCAATATTATGTTTACGAAGTTTGTAATTGAGCATGGTAATGGTATTGCGCAAACCGGCGTGTATATCCAGCAACTGCTTATCGGTATCGCGGTCCATGTGGGTAAAGTTTTTTACTGAGCTTACCAGTTCAGAGATACGTTGGGAAGAATCACGGATATCAGCCACCATTTTTTCCTGTAACAGGTAGTTGTTCATCCAGGCCAGTACCACATCCAGTTTGGGCGAAGGTGTGCAGTTGTTAAGATGGTCCAGATCGGCCGGGCTGAAATCAAAGTCAGCAAAGTTCTCGGCCATGTCCAGGTCTTTAATATGATGGTCCAGTAGCCAGTCGGTAATTTCATCTTCCTTATCTGCGCGTTGCAGCATGGTAAGTATGGGCCGGTTGGTTTGTGTGGTTTTATTAATCAGCAACTGGTTAATGCTGTCTATCTTTTCAGGCTTCATATCAATGGCTGCAACATCTTTAAAAAGCTCAGGAAGATGTTTTACCTGGCATTGCAGCGCCGCTGCGCCCCGCGTAATGGCCGATGCCGGGTTGTTAAGCTCATGTGCTAAACCTGCCGATAATTTACCCAGGGCAAACATCTTTTCGTTCTGCTGCTGTAAAGAGGTAAAATCGCGCACGCGGCTGGTCATGGCGTGTACCATGGCCTCGGTAAGCTCATAATGCAGCTTTATGGCTTCCTTCATTTTATCTTTATGAATACTCAACAGGCGAGTTTTTTTAGTGCACTCGGTGTACCCGGGTGTTTTGGTAGCCCTGCTAAAAGGCAGGTACCCACTAATAGAATGCGCCTGAATAATAGCTATTTCGCGCAGCTTGCCATTTTGCACCATGCAAAGGCGTATGCGGCCCTCTATAATAATGTACGTGTAACTAAGCGCGGTATTAACCTCGGTCAAATGCTCTCCCGCTTCCAGTTTGCGGGTTTCGCCGTTGTTAAGCAGCCATTGTAACTGATCATCGGGTACGGTTTCAAGCGCCGGTATGGCCCTTAATTCGGCAAGTGTTACTTTATTCATGCGGTAGTGCTAAAGTAATACAATAATAAAGCTAATTATTCATAATTGCAGAGTGGTGCCGTGGTGCGGTTATATTTATATCGCTCTTTTCCTGATTTATCATTAAAGTTCACCGGCGGGATGTTATCATTGCTCCGCCCTAAATTATCATATATTTGATGCTTACCGCGCAAACAATATCTTAATTATATCATTGTTGAAACTACAAGTTGCGGACACAACAATTATTGGCTTGGTATAGCCTTTTTTAATAACATGTTAAGTACAAAAATAAAGGCTTCTACAGAGCAGGCACATCAATCGCTTGAAGGTAAAGTGGTAAGGCGGTTGAAGGCCATACGTGGAAATAAAGATTACGCCGATCTTTTAAAATATTTTTACGCCTATTTTAAAGGGCTGGAAGCAGCTGTAGCGCCTTACATTACACCAGAGGTGCTGGCAGATTACAGCAACAGGCGGCATGCTGACCATTTAAAAACGGATATTATAAAACTTGGTGCTGATGACCAGGATTTGCCGACGGTTCATATCCCTAAAATAACTAACCCGGTGCAGGCAATGGGGGCGTTGTACGTAATGGAGGGTTCTGTAATGGGAGGCCCATACATTGTACAAATGCTGGCCAAAGGCGGCGTAACAGAAGGTGTTTCTTTTTTTAGCGGTTATGGCGCGGAAACCGGTAGGATGTGGTCCGGATTTGTGGACGCGTTGAACAGAATAGCCCCAACCGAAGAACAGGAGCACCAGGCAATTGAAAAAGCTAACGAAACCTTCTCCAATTTTGCCGCAATGTTTGATGTGGCAGAGGCTGTTTAGCTATAAATTTTAATTGCTTTTACTTGGTTGAATAAGGTCTGGTATTATTTATCACCCTGAATAATTTTCATCACTACTTCATAAGCCGTTTTTTTCTTCCATTTCGCTATCAACCAGCTTACAAAGCATAAGATAAAGATGTCAGTATTCTCTGTTCCGCTTTGCAAGGCTAAAACTTTCTTTTGATAAGCCGCTTCAAAAACCACATCAGGTTTTAATAAGTACTTTTCAATCAGGCTTAAGAACACGAGCACGCGCTCTTCCGATGTTTTAAGCAAATACTTTCTGTATCTGCGGCGGAAGCTGGCAAGTCGGGACATGGCGACCTCGATGTTGGAAAATTGTGCCTGTACCAATATTTCCATCAGGTTTTTGCGGATGGTCCAAAGCATGCCCATTTTTTTCTCATACCAGGTGTCGGTACGCGTTAGCAACTTTAACTGCTTTAAACTTTCGCGGTTATCACAAAGGGCTAAACACATTGCAAGGCTTATCCGTATGTCTTCAATGTCTTCCGGTTTTGAGGACGATTTCGAAAAAACAAGCGCCTCCTTTAATAGGTTAGTTGCCTCATCAGCGAGGTTGGTGAAAAACAGGTTAAGTGCAGAGAGTAGCTGGTGCCTTAAATAAAACAAGGTGTAATAGCGATTGTCTGACATCATCAGTTCCATCATTTCTTTCAGCAATGATCTACTCTTCCCGAAATCCTTTTGCCGTAAGTGGAAGTTTGCCAAAAAGTACAAAATGGAGATATGGTAGAAAAGATAGGTCTTCTTTTGATCCTTTAGCCCCCGGATGAATTGGTTAGTACGGTTGATGTAGCGTTCAATCAGGCCATAATTTTGTTGTATAGCCGCATATTCGTTCGCAATGAAAAGGATCTGGTAAACAGATTTGTACGTCATCAGGTCCTGCACAGATATCTTGTACTTACGGATGGTAGTTATTATCAGCGTATTTAGGTTAACAACTTTTCCTTGCTGATGTATTTGTTGCAATTCCTGCCTCAAAAAGGCATAGGCTATATTCAGTTTGGCCTCTCTTTGCATGTCGGCCTGGTTAAGCAAGAAGCGTGCTGTTAAACCTTCAAAATTTTCAGCCCCCGGTAAATGAGCATAGTGCAGCTTTAACAGCAAAAGCTCATTTAGTAAGTTAAATTGCTCCAGATGTTTGGCCAGTCTTTCTGCCTTATCTAAACATTTGAACGCTGTCTTCACTACATCGTTCTCTAATAAGAAACGCCCTACTACCACTAATCTAAGCGCATCATAAGTATCAGATTGATTATTTTCAAAGGCTTTTTGTGATAAAAACAGCAGCAAGCTATCCTGCAACCTTTTACGTAAAGCGTGGTAAGCATCTTTATTTTTTGGTGATTGATAAAGATTGCTTAAGTTATTTATATCGTCAGTTTTTAATAAATCAAGTAACTGCAGATTCTTTACATCACCCCGCTTGTTTTTTCGCTGTAAAAACTGTTTAAAATGCTTTAAATCATTATTATCGAGAAGATTTGTTAGCTCTAAAAGTGAGTCCATAAGGGCAATTAAATAATTATAAAGGTAGTATTATACTAAAATATATCGTCAGTATTTTACTAAATTTAACTTTTTATAGGCCTGTTTTACGTTGCACATTTGCTTCCATATTAATCATTTAAACAAAAACAAAATGGAACCGCTACAACACAAAACAGACGAATTTTTAACAAGCGTAAAGAACAGCGAAAATGGCAGAAACCCTTTCAGACCCACTGCGGCATTTATTGGCGCATCATGGTTTGCCTTATTAACCGGAACAATAGGCTATTGCATAGGCTTATGGAATGCCAGCATACAGCTGAACGAAAAAGGCTACTATTTCACGATATTATTGTTTGGCCTGTTCGCAGTGATCTCCGTGCAGAAAAGTGTAAGGGATAGGGCGGAAGGACTTGCCGTGACCGACCTTTACTATGGCCTGAGCTGGTTTGCCACCATAGCAGCTATGGTGCTATTGACCATTGGCTTGTGGAATGCTGATATCGCAAGAAGCGAAAAAGGTTTTTATGCTATGGCCTTTTGCTTAAGTATGTTTTCGGCCATTGCTGTACAAAAGAATACCCGCGACGCCAAGTTGATTGGAGATAAAGAACTGTAACGTAGCGGTTGCTTGCCCGCAGTGCCTTGCCTTGCAAGCCTGCGGGTTTTTAGGTGTCAAGCCGAAAAGATAAGCCTTCACTTATGTATCTATGAGCCAAGATGGTACAAAAACTTTAGTGCTTTGATGGAAACTAAACGCTAATTATACCGTTGTTTCTATAAACAATTGTCATGAAAAACCCATTCAAACAAGAAGAGAATCACGGTATATTAATATCAGGTCTGCTGATTGGAGCAATGTTCGCAGGTGCTATTACTTATCTATATATCAGAAAGAAAAGTGACCTGAAGGAGGCTGCTGATGAACTTAAGTCACACGCCAAAGATTATTTAAAAAAGAAGGAAGGAAAGTTGAAGAAACACAAAAGAGACATTGAAGAGCTCGGTGGTATAGTAGGGTAACATAGCTCTGGTCTTAGCGCTCGTATGCTCATTTCCAAGGCAGCTGATTCAATGAACAGCATTCAATACCTTGATTTCTTTATAAGAAGTCAGGATAGATAGTTACCAACCCATAATAAAAAAAGCCTTCAACAATCGTTGAAGGCTTTTTTGTGGTATCAGCTGGAATCGAACCAGCGACACAAGGATTTTCAGTCCTTTGCTCTACCAACTGAGCTATGATACCATCATCCCGTTTGGGGTCTGCAAATGTAGCGTTTTTTTCAGTTTTAAAAACTTTTTTTTCAAAATAGTGCTTTTAGCTGCCAACCGGTATTGATTATCAGCGCATTAATTTTAAATAAGTATTTTGTGCACCACCCTCATATCTAAATCAAAACAATTTATACCTTGTAACATTAAAACAAATACCTATTTTCGTTATTCAAATACTATGCATGCATAATAAATTATGATCGGACAAGCTATTTTCTTTATCATACTGGCCGCTGCGGTCTACCTGTTTTGGAAGAATGCAGCCAAGATCCGTCGTAATATTTTATTAGGCAGGGATGCAGAATTTAGCGATCGCCCGGCCGAGCGTTGGGCAACTATGGCCCGTGTAGCCCTTGGCCAAAGCAAAATGACCAAGCGCCCTGTAGCGGCCATCCTGCACCTGTTCGTTTACGTAGGCTTCGTGATCATTAATATAGAAGTACTGGAGATATTGATTGATGGCCTGTTTGGCGCTCACCGGGTATTCTCCAAGCCGCTGGGGAGCTTTTATGGTTTGCTCATAGGTGGTTTTGAGGTATTGGCTTTATCGGTGCTGTTAGCATGCGTAATTTTCCTGATAAGGCGAAATGTATTGAAGCTAAAGCGCTTTACAGGGCAGGAGATGACCTCATGGCCTAAATCTGACGCTAACTATATCCTGATCACCGAAGTATTATTGATGGCTGCTTTCCTGACCATGAACGCCGCCGATTACAAGTTACAGGCACTGCACTACAGCCATTATTTAAAGGCAGGTAGCTTCCCGGTAAGTGAGTTTATAGCGCCTTTGCTGCCATCACAAGCAAGCGCGTTGGTTATTGTAGAGCGGGTTTGCTGGTGGTTTCACATTATAGGCATATTGGCGTTTTTAAATTACCTGCCGTATTCAAAGCATTTTCATATTTTACTGGCATTCCCCAATACTTATTATTCCAGGTTACAACCTAAAGGGCAGTTCACCAATATGGATTCGGTGACCAACGAGGTAAAAGCTATGCTTGATCCTTCATTTGTTCCCGAAGCGGCAGAGATAACCCGTTTTGGTGCAAAGGACGTAACAGACCTTACCTGGAAAAATTTAATGGATGCCTACACCTGCACCGAGTGCGGGCGTTGCACATCTGTTTGCCCGGCAAATATTACCGGCAAAAAATTATCGCCCCGTAAGATCATGATGGATACTCGCGACAGGGTTACGGAAGTTGGTAACAACATAGATAGGCACGGTAAGGATTTTGCCGACGAAAATACTTTGCTGGATAATTATATCACCCGCGAAGAATTATGGGCTTGTACCACATGTAATGCCTGCGTAGAGGCCTGCCCGGTAAATATTAATCCGCTGGAAATTATTACTGAGATGAGGCGGTACATAGTGATGGAAGAGTCACAGGCGCCTGCAAGTTTGAATAACATGTTTGGTAACATGGAAAACAATGGCGCACCGTGGAAATATAGCCAGTCTGATAGGCTTAACTGGGCGGAGAAAGATTAAGACCATAGTCTATAGCTAATGGTCCATAGTTTACATTAGCTTACCATGGACAATGACCTATTGACTAATTAAATAAAAAATGGACCAAGATACAGAGGCTTTTGAAGCCGGATATAAAACGTTTATAGAGAAAGCCGCGGCTAACCGGTCGGTTTGGGGATTGAAAGGCAAAGGCGGTTGGGCAAATGCAGAGGCGAGTGGCGAAGCGGATGCTGTTATTCCTTTTTGGAACGACCGCGCCCAGGCGAAGATTTGCGCCCGCGATGATTGGAAAGGATTTTTACCGACCGAGATACTGTTAGCAGATTTCCTGGAGAATTGGTGCGTGGAAATGGCTGATAATAACACGCAGGCAGGCATTAACTGGAATGCGCAGATGCAGGGAGTAGAGGTTGACGCACTTGATCTGGCGCTGGATATTCTACACCGATTGAATGAGATTAACTCTGCTATCACATTTTCGCAGTATGATAGCATTAGCCAATTTATAGAAGCCATTACCGAAGAATAATATAGCTTACTGATGGAACAAAAGATACCTACAATGGCCGAAATGGCTGCCGAAGGCAAGCAACCCGAGATACTTTTCTGGGTGGGCTGTGCCGGTAGTTTTGACGAACGCGCACAACGCATTACCCGTGATATTTGCAAGATATTGCAGCATGTAGGCATTAGCTTCGCGGTGTTAGGTACTGAAGAAAGCTGCACCGGCGACCCTGCAAAACGAGCCGGTAACGAGTTTTTGTTCCAGATGCAGGCCATGACCAATATACAGGTGCTGGATGGCTACAATATTAAAAAAATAGTAACCGGTTGCCCGCATTGTTTTAATACCATCCGAAATGAGTACCCTGCCCTTGGTGGTAATTATGAGGTGATACACCATTCGCAGCTGATACAGCAACTGATTGATGAGGGCAAGCTAAAAGCCGAAGGTAGCGAAAGTTTTAAAGGCCGTAAGATCACTTTTCACGATCCTTGTTACCTGGGCAGGGGTAATGATGTTTACGAAGCCCCGCGCCGCGCGTTAGAAATTTTAGATGCCGATCTGGTTGAAATGAAACGCTGCAAGAGCAATGGCCTGTGCTGCGGAGCCGGAGGCGCTCAAATGTTTAAAGAACCGGAGCCGGGCAAAAAGGATATCAATGATGAACGTATGCTTGATGTGCTGGAGGCGAAAGCCAACGTCATTGCATCGGGCTGTCCCTTCTGTATGACCATGCTGACAGATGGCGTAAAACACATGGAAAAAGAGCAGGAAATAAAAGTGCTGGATATTGCCGAAATTACGGTTAGAGCAAACGGGTTGTAAGCTATTTCGTCCAAACGGTTACTATGCCGTTTTTAGCATTTGGCCCATACAATTCTTGCGGTACCGGATGTTTACTGTAGTAAATGTCGGTTATTGTTTCTGCCTTAACTGCCGATAACTTTTCAAGGCAATCAGCCTGAGTTACCGGCTGCCCGTTAATGACAAGTACCGGTTCGGCAGATGCAATTCCAATTTTACCGGATTGGGTTTTCTTGTACTTACTTAATGCTATTTTCAGGGTCGATTGCTTGATTGCGGCGTTCTGCTCACCTTTTTTCAAAATAAGTACCGTAAATTTTCCGGCGTTATTTGTAGTAGATATAAGTTCTTCATTCCAAAAAGGATCAACAGTTAGTAGGTCTGCGCTTTTGATCAATGCCAGATCGCTGTTTAATTTGACAGAGTCTTTAGGCTCATACATTGTTTTATTAAAAGCGTAGCCCGAAACCTTGTCAGGTTTATATGCTGTATCGCATTTTATTAACCAGCCATCAATTTGTTGTTTGGTTATATTTTGTGCCTTAACAGTGATAACTAAGCAAATCAAAGCAGCACTTAAAAAATATTTCATGGGTTATTTCCTTTAAGAAATGTCAACGCTTCTTTTAAACTGTCCAGTCTTTTTGGCGAAATTTTTTTGATGGGTATGTCCCATTCCGTAACCATCGAATCTAAATCACCGGCGGGGTCTTCAAAGGTTTGATAAATAATATCGTCAGCAAGGGTTTTAAAGGCGATGGTATCTGTATTGGCGTTGCCGGGCTTTAGATCAAGTGTGTTCAAACGACTGATCTTGAAAGAAAAATACTCCTGCTTACCCTGTTGATAAGTTTTTCTGAGGCGGATAAAATGATCTGGTGTAAGGATGACCTCAAACTTTTTTATATTGGGGTCGACAGAAGGATCATAAGCCTCGTTTAGGAATCGATTAGCCCAGTTGGTCCATTCCTGGCCATCCATAAAACCTTTAAAGCTGCATAATAACATGCACATGGCTAGTAACGCGATGCCTAGGCGTGTTTTTAAAACAGGTTTTACAATTGATGCTCGCATGACAACTTACAATAGCCTTAAGTTAAAAAATCGAGTAAATTTGTAGCATGGAATTTTCTTCACATTCAAGAGTTTGGATATACCAATCGGACAGGGAACTAACCGCGTCAGAGGCACAGGAAGCACAGGTTTTGTTAGATAACTTTACCCGCAGCTGGACCGCACATAACAACCAGTTGTTAGCCAAGGCCGAAATTAGGTACAACCGTTTCCTGATTTTGTTTGTGGATGAAAGCCAGGCAGGCGCAAGTGGCTGTTCTATAGATAAATCTGTTCATTTTATGAAGCAGTTGGAGCATCATTTCGGCATCAATTTATTCGATCGGTTTAATTTGGCTTACCGCGATGGCGAGATTGTTAGATCAGCTCCAAGGCAACAATTTGAGGATTTGATAAAAGAGGGAAAAATCAACGGTGACACCCTTGTATTTAATAACGTAGTACAAAACATCACAGATCTAAATACAAAATGGGAAGTTCCTTTTAAGGAAAGCTGGCATATGCAAATCTTCGGGGACTTAATTTAACCTTTGGTTTTTTGTTTTCATAAATGGCAAACAAAAGTTAATAATCAGGTAATATTTGTTGCAAATAATTAGTGTACAACCTATTATCTTTAATCAATTATTAACCTTTAATCTTTATTATTTATGAAAAAACTCGTATTACTATGCAGTATGTTGGTAATGTTCTGCGTTGTTGTAAAGGCTCAAAACATCTCAGTTAATTTCCAAGCTAAGGATGCCGTAACGCCGAATAACATTACGAATCCGGCAAAAGCTGATGCAAGTGTTGTTAAGCCAGTTATGTATAATTTAACGGTACAAAACAACACGGGCGGCGGTACCTTTCAATTTCAACTTGTTCCGCAATTTTCGGGCGGCACAAGTGCTTCTTTCAACTTTACTACATCACAAACTATCTCTGTGGTAGGTGGAATATACAATATTTACATGCGTGGGCCAGGTTCAAACTACAGGTTCGCTTACCAGGTATGTGCCACGTTTGGCAATATTACCGGGCCAAATGCTACATTTAGCAATGTAAATATTTGTTCCAATGGCGTGGTTTCTGTAAACTAACACAGTTTACCTGATTTCCAGGTATCTTTAAAGATAGTGTCCTCGCGAGATCATAAGATACGCGGGGACATTTTATAATATAGCACTCATAAACATCATTGCCGTCACTCAGGAAACTGTATTTGAAATGCACTAAAACTCCAGCGGCCCAAGCCTGCGCATATTTTTTAAGATCAAATACTGGCGATGTTTTAAATAACGGGTAGGGTTGGTGGCGCTCCAGCGCAGTGGGCTGGGGAATATCACGGCTATAGCCGCTGCCTGTTGCCTGGTTAGTTGTGCCGCCGGTTTATGGAAGTATGCTTGCGATGCCGCTTCGATACCATAAATACCGTCGCCCATTTCAATTACATTAAGATATACCTCCATTATACGCTTCTTGCCCCAGAAAGCCTCTATCAGTACAGTAAACCACGCCTCAAGCCCTTTACGAACAAATGAGCGGCCCGGCCATAAAAACACGTTTTTAGCTGTTTGCTGAGTAATGGTGCTGCCGCCTATAAGTTTTTTACTTTTTGAATTTTTTTCAATAGCTTTTTCTATCGCCCTGAAATCGAAGCCGTGATTTTCCAGAAATGTCTGATCTTCGGCAGCTACGGCAGCGCGCTTCATCGGGTCGGCAATCTGGTCAAAGTCAACCCACTTTTTGTCTATCTTCCAGTCCAGCCCGCGCTGTTTGCGTTCAAAGCCACGCTGTACCATTAGCCAGGTAAACGGTGGATTGATAAACCGGTACAGGATTACCCCAAACAAGCTCGAACCGATAAATATAACAAGTGCGAATTTTACTACACGCAACGCCAGCTTGATGATGCCGTTACGATAGATGCCTTTACCATTTCCCTTTTTTACGGGTTGCGCTTTCTTTGCCATTGGAGGTGCAAATGTAAGGTAAATAAAAAAGGAGCAGGGCAAATGCCAAACTCCTTTTTTTTAAATTCTAAATCCTAAGTTTTAAACGCTAAAAAGAGTTAAAAACCGGATAGTATAATTATTCAGCTACTACTTCAAAAGGTACCTGAACTTTTACTTCTTTGTGCAGGTTTACGTTAGCAACGTACTCGCCCAGGAATTTAGGCTCCTGGTCAAAAGTGATGCGACGACGATCAACATCAAAACCTTCTTTTTTCAATGCATCAGCAATCTGGATGGTATTAATTGCACCGAATATTTTACCGCTTTCGCCGGCTTTAGCGCCAATAGTAAGCTTAACGCCTTCTAATTTAGCAGCAATAGCATCAGCATCTTTGCGAATTTTCTCTTGTTTGAACTGAGCTTGTTTAATGTTCTCAGCTAAAACCTTACGTGCGCTTTCAGTAGCCAATATAGCATATCCTTTAGGGATAAGAAAGTTGCGGCCGTAACCCGGCTTTACATTCACTACATCGTCTTTATCGCCGAGGTTCTTTACGTCTTGTTTTAAAATAACTTCCATGTGTTTACCTCCTTGATTATTTTAATGAGTCTGTAACATAAGGTAATAAACCAATGTGGCGGGCACGTTTAACAGCCTGGGCCACTTTGCGCTGGAACTTCAAAGAAGTACCTGTTAAACGGCGAGGTAATACTTTACCCTGGTCGTTAACAAATTTTAAAAGGAAGTTAGCGTCTTTGTAATCAATATACTTAATACCGTTCTTTTTAAAACGGCAGTATTTTTTACGGTTGTCCTCTACTTTAGGGGCGGTAACGTATTTAATTTGGTCGTTTGCCATTAGTTGTTTTCCTCCACTTTAGCTGCAGGTTTCTTGTTGAAAGCACCGCTGCGTTTTTTGTCGTTGTAAGCAATGGCATGTTTGTCCAAAGCAATAGTTAAGAAACGCAGAACGCGCTCATCACGTCTGAACTCAACCTCCAATTTGTTAATTAAATCACCCGGAGCCTTGTATTCAGTTAAGTGATAGTACCCTGTAGTTTTCTTTTGAATTGGGTACGCTAATTTTCTCAAACCCCAATTATCCTCCTGGACAATTTCGGCTCCGCCGTCAGTTAAAACTTTTGTGAATTTGGCAATTGCCTCTTTCGCAACGTCTTCTGACAGCAACGGGGTTAGAACGATCACGGTTTCGTACTGTTGCATTATAAATTGATTTTTAATTATTTACCCGGTATATCGGGGCTGCAAATGTAGAAAGAATAAAATTATTTTCAAAGCTAATTATGCTTATTTTCGAACCATTAAAACATCATCAATCACACAAATGAAAAAACTTTTACTTACCCTTATCACCTTAATGCCCTTTGGTTTAGTTAAAGCACAAACCAAAACTATTGGCCCGGCTGAAACTAAGCTCAACAACCAGCTTTGCGATTGTATAACCAAACTTGATAAAGAGAAGATCAAAACATCTAAAGAAGCTAATGAAGCATTTATGAATTGCTTTACGCAGCAGGCCGACCTTTTACCTGATGTTGCGACAGAGCGTGGGGTGGAGATGACCGATAATGAGGCCATGAACAAAATTGGCACCGAGATAGGTGCAAATTTAATGAAGATGAAATGCGACGGCTTTATGGCCCTTGCCATGAAAATGGCCGCGAAAGATGATAAAGACGCTCCTGAGTCAAAAACTATTACTGGCACGTTTAAGCGTATTGATACCAAAGGTTTTAATTATGTTGTGCTGAATGTGGATGGTAAAGAACGGACGTTTTTATGGTTCAGGCAGTTTGCAGGTTCTGATGCCTTTAGCGGCCAGGCAGCCCGTTTAGTAGGTAAAAAGATACAACTGACCTGGCAAGAAACAGAGGCTTACCTCCCCGCAGCCAAGGGATATTATAACGTAAAAGAAATTACCGGGATTGAAATACTAAAATAAGCTTTGTAAGTAGCTGCATGGCATGTTATTTGCCTTCGCAAAGGTAAATAACATGCCATGAATTACATCTTCCACCCTTACGATTTTAATGTTGTTGAGTCGGCTATATTAATGATGCAATTGCCCGCCGGTGATGAGGACCAGAACGAAGCTGATTCCTTTGCAGACGATCTGAATTTAAATCCGCCCGATGAAGACCTTCCTGAAGAGGGCAGCTGGGGCGACGAGGAGGATGAGGATTTTGAAGACCAGGTAGAGTGGCGCGATGATATGAATGAGATACGCGCGGGCGATGACCTCAACGAACCTGACCCTGAGGATGATGACCATTTGCCTGATGACGACTTGCAATAACCTTAAGGGATATTGCTTTCCGAATTGAATTTTAAGCCTTTCAGGTAAGCCATTTTCTTGCTACCTTAGTGGCTGTGGATAATTTTATTGTTTCGGCACGTAAGTATCGCCCGGCAACGTTTGAAACCGTTGTAGGACAGCAACATATTACCAATACGTTAAAAAACGCTATCAGGAATAATCAGCTGGCACAGGCGTTTTTATTCTGCGGACCGCGTGGGGTAGGTAAAACAACCTGTGCCCGTATATTGGCCAAAACTATTAACTGCACTAACCTGCAGCCTAACGGTGAGGCTTGCGGAACGTGCGATAGCTGCCGCGCCTTTCAGAATGGCAACTCTTTTAATATCCACGAGCTTGACGCCGCTTCAAATAACTCGGTTGATGATATCCGCAGTCTGATAGACCAGGTGCGTATACCGCCACAGGCTGCGCGTTACAAAGTGTATATTATAGATGAGGTACACATGCTATCGCAGGCAGCCTTCAACGCTTTCCTGAAAACGCTTGAGGAACCACCTAACTATGCTATATTTATATTAGCTACTACTGAGAAGCATAAAATACTTCCAACTATTCTTTCGCGGTGCCAGATATTTGATTTTAACCGTATAAGGGTTGAGGATATGGCCGGGCATCTGGCAGGTATAGCCACAAAGGAGCATATCACTTATGAGGACGACGGGTTACATATCATTGCCCAAAAGGCGGATGGCGGTTTGCGCGACGCGCTGTCGATGTTTGACCAGATTGTTAGCTTCTCGGGAGGCAATGTTACTTACCGCTCGGTAATTGATAATCTTAATATCCTTGATTACGATTATTACTTTAACATAACCGATCACCTTTTACAGGGGAACAGCGCCAATGTACTCTTGCTTTTTGATGAGATATTAAGCAAAGGGTTTGATGGCGCGCATTTTATAACAGGGCTCTCAGAGCACCTGCGCAATTTGCTGGTAGGTAAAGATGCCTCTACCATTAAATTGTTAGAGGTTAGTGAAACTATTAAGTCGAGGTATTTGCAGCAATCACAGGCTGCTTCGGTATCGTTCCTTTTATCGGCTTTAAATATTGCTAACCAATGCGATATTAATTATAAACAGAGCAAGAATCAGCGTTTGCAGGTAGAACTGGCACTCCTGAAGATGAGTAATTTGCAGGCGGTGTTCAGTATGGCATCCATACCGGCCGGTACCACACCCACTCCAAACGGAGAGGTAAAAAAAAAACCTGATACAACAGTAAACTCTTCTGCAGCCGTTACAACGGCAAATGATGATGTAGCTGTTGTGAGGGATGCGCCCGTAAATTACCAAACAGGTAAAGCAGCATCGGTAGTTAACGAAGCGCCAACACCTGCTGCCACCCCGCAGCTAAAACAAACGCCTGCTGAACCCAGGCCGGAGCCTGCCGAAAAGCCCAAATCATTTATTCCAAATCTTCACGCGTCGGCATCATCCATTAAGATCCCTAAATTTAATGAGCTGGGTAAAATTGTAGAAGAAGAAGCTAAGGAAGAAGAAGACCCTTATTTAAAGGGCAATGATAAAGAGTCCTTTAATCTTGATCAGTTTTTGCAAACCTGGAGCAATTACGCCGCTAAAATAAAAGCCGAAGGTAAACCCATGAGTTTGTTTACCATTTTTACGGCTAACGCGCCGAAATCGCTTGGTGATTTTAACTACGAAATTGTAGTATCAAATAAGGTACAGGAAGCCGCATTCCGTGATGAGCGCCCTTATTTGCTCAACTATCTGCGTACTACGCTCCGCAATTTTGATATAGAAGTGAACGCCCGGGTTGAGGAAACTACCGTTGTACGCAAACCCTACACCGCGATAGAAAAATTTCAGCATCTGGCGGCCAAAAACCCTCAATTATTAGAATTACGCGCTCGCTTTAATCTTGATTTTGATTAATCCGCATTAAAACGATCATAAAAACAAAAGCGATACTCATGAGCATCGCTTTTGTTTTTAAAGCACTATTTAAATACTTGGTTTGTCGTTTTTAGGATAGCCTTCTTCATCCAGATCATCCCTGTCGTCTTCAGGTGTGTGTGAAAGGGCTTCATCACGAGGGTCGAGGTGTACAATTTTGCCACTATCAATATGCATCCCTAATGATTCCGCGTCGGTTTCTAAAGAGCGGTCGGCATCGTATTCACCTTTGGTGTCGTATGGGTTAGCCTCGTCATAAGTAGAGTCGAAGTCATCACCATTATCGGCAGTGGTATCGTATGGGTCAGGGTGGTCATAATCTTCGTTATTTCCCTTAACATCATACTCGTAACTGTTAGACGCCTCATTATAGTTCAGGTTCTCATCATCTATAATATCGTCATTTTCTCCCTCAATAGGTGTATTTCTGTCTTCAGGGTCTGTTACAAAATCGTCGTTTGGTTCAATGGTATTCATAGGTTTAAATATTTATGAAATATTAACTAAAATCCTGCCAAAAAACAAAGGTTATATGGTTTTGCGATACGATGTCACCCCACCAAGCGCGAATTTTAGGTTAATGCTTATCTGCGACCATACATCTTTACTTTTGCCGGCTGTAAAGCCGTCAAGGTTATCTGTAAGATCAAAATTAACCTGGTAACCGATATCGATCTTGAATGATGGCTGGTTATACTGGTTAAAAAATTTAAGCTCGTAGCCAATGCGCGCCGGTATGTAAAGCTCATTGCTTTTATCGAGCCCGCCCCAGGTAATTTGCGGGGTAGTGTTTGATTTCCGGTTGATTTCCTTCATGTCGTTAAGAACGTAACCTACGCCTGATGATATATACAGATTTTTTAAGCCGTTCATGAAACCGCTGCCGCTATAATCAATTATTTCTCCTGCCTGTAGCTGCCCTCTGAAAACAAGCGCCGTAAACCGGTTGCGGAAATACCTGCCGGATACGGAGTTCTTATCTCCGCCTTTAAGCTCTCCGCCTTGTATCTCAAAAAGATAGTTGGCATAGGGGGTTTGGTTATAATTTAAACTTACCGCTACGGATGGGGTACCGATTACTTTTTCGGCATCGCCATACACCTGGTTGTAAGCTCCGCCAAGGCCAAGGTCATACTGCGCGTAATCATAGCCTATTTGGGCTTTCGCCAATAGCGCTGCTGTTGTAAACAAAAACGTTAAAAATATTTTTAAGAAAGGTTTTTTCATAAACGGCAATTATGCTGCTACAAATACGCGGGTGATCAGGTGCTATAAAAGTAGCATCAAACTTTTAAAAAGCAATATCTACTTACCAAATTAAAGCTTTTAACTTTTTACAGGCAACAACTACCTGTTAAAATTGTTATTTGGCCTGCACCAAATATGTATACGGTGTTTGAACTATAATAGTTAAGTGTTTCGGGTATTTACATATAAAATTATGTATGTTTGAAACCGTTAAAATTAAAAATCATAACAAAGCTATGTCGAAAATTAAAGTAGCAAACCCAGTTGTTGAACTGGACGGTGATGAAATGACCCGCATCATCTGGAAGTTTATAAAAGATAAACTGATCATTCCTTACCTTGACCTTGATATTAAATACTATGACCTTGGTATCGAGTATCGCGACCAGACAGATGACCAGGTAACTGTTGATGCTGCTAACGCTATTAAACAATATGGCGTAGGTATTAAATGCGCAACCATTACACCAGATGAGCAGCGTGTACAGGAATTTGGTTTGAAACAAATGTGGAAATCTCCAAATGGTACCATCCGTAATATATTAGACGGCACGGTGTTCCGCGAGCCAATTGTAATGAGCAATGTACCGCGCCTGGTACCTAACTGGACAGCGCCTATATGCATTGGCCGCCACGCTTTTGGCGACCAGTACCGCGCTACCGACTTTTTAACCAAAGGCAAAGGCAAACTTACCGTTACTTTTACTCCTGAAGATGGCGGCGAGCCGCAATCATTTGAAGTGTTTAACTTTAAAGGTGACGGTGTTGCCTTAACCATGTATAATACTGATGAATCTATCAAAGGCTTCGCGCATGCTTGTTTCAACCAGGCGTTAATGAAAGGCTGGCCTTTATACCTGTCAACCAAAAACACCATCCTTAAAAAATACGATGGCCGTTTTAAAGACATCTTTGAAGAAATATACCAAAACGATTATAAAGCCAAATTTGACGCTGCCGGTATTACTTACGAGCACCGTCTAATTGACGACATGGTGGCATCGGCCCTTAAATGGAACGGTAACTTTGTTTGGGCTTGTAAAAACTACGATGGCGACGTACAGTCTGACACCGTAGCACAAGGTTTTGGTTCATTAGGTTTGATGACTTCTACTTTGGTAACACCAGATGGTACCGTTATGGAAGCCGAAGCCGCACACGGTACGGTTACACGCCACTATCGCGAGCACCAGGCTGGCCGCCCAACTTCAACCAACCCGATCGCCTCTATTTTTGCATGGACCCGTGGTTTAGAGTTCCGCGGCAAACTGGACAATAACCAGGAACTGATAGACTTTTGCCACACTTTAGAGCAGGTTTGTATTGAAACTGTTGAAAGCGGCAAAATGACCAAAGACTTAGCTATTACCATTAAACCAAAGGTAGAGCACGGTACGGATTACCTGTATACCGAAGAGTTTTTGGAAGCTATTGACGAGAACCTGAAAAAGAAACTGGGTAAGTAATTAGCCGATTCTCTAAAATATGAAGCCCGGTCTGATTATTCAGATCGGGCTTTTTTTATTATTTTTTATTCAAATCTAAGTAGCAGTTCTTAGCTACTATTTGGATCATATTTAAGTTTTCACATTCATTTTAATATTTTACTGATAACTTAGCCACTGTTATTAATATAAAAATACTACCATGTCAACACCGTTATACCCGCTAAAATTTAAAACCATATTTAAAGATAAAATATGGGGCGGCCACAAAATTGAAAGTTATCTCCACAAAAACATAGGCGACCTGCCCAATTGCGGCGAAACCTGGGAAATATCGGGTGTTAAATCTGATGTTTCTGTAGTGGATAGCGGTGAACTGAAAGGCCAAAGCCTGGCCGACCTGCTGGAACAATACCAGGCCGACCTGGTAGGCGACAAGGTATACAAGCATTTTGGCAACACTTTTCCTTTGCTGGTTAAATTTATTGATGCTAACGATGACCTCAGCGTACAGGTGCATCCTAATGACGAACTGGCTAAAAAGCGCCACAACTCATTCGGTAAAACCGAAATGTGGTATATCATAGAGGCAGATCCCGGCTCAACGCTGATCACTGGTTTTAACCAGGAAATGGATGAGCAAAAATATGTGAACGCGTTGAACAGCGGGCATATCATGGATATCCTTAACCGCGAGGAAGCTAAAGCAGGCGACGTTTTCTTCCTGCCTGCCGGCCGCGTACACACCATTGGTAAAGGTTTGCTGATAGCTGAGATACAACAAACATCGGATATTACGTATCGTATTTATGATTTTGACCGAGTTGATGATAAAGGTAACAAACGCGAATTGCACACCCAGGAGGCTTTAGCCGCCATAGATTATAAACACTATGACGAGTATAAAACCCTGTATCAGCCTCAAAAGGATGAAACAGTACATGTGGTAAGCTGCCCGTATTTTACTACCAACGTTTTAGATGCCACTCACGGAACTGAAAAAGATTACAGTAACCTGGACTCTTTTGTGATACATGTTTGCGTTGAGGGCGAATACACACTGCAACATAATGATTTGGCTTACCAGGTTAAAATGGGCGATTGTATTTTGTTGCCCAAAACCATTGATAAAGTAGTATTAAAAACCACAGCGGGCTTTAAGATACTGGAAAGTTATATCGAGTAAAATTAACCTATTTTGATATCCTTACCGAAATACTGTAGTTTATGGTAAATTTCGGCAAGGTAAATTTCATTGAGAGGTTTTAAAAGATAATCCGCTATGAGCGGATTTTTTTTTGCCCTGTTAATATCTTCAATATCTATTGACGAACTAATATTATAAACCGCAATAGGTTTGGGTAACAGGGATTTTATTTCCCCAAATGCATCATTAAATTCCCACCCATCCATAATGGGCATATTAATATCCACAAACAATACGTCGGGTAAACGTGTGCTGTTTTGAGGGTCGGTAAGATAGTCAATAGCTTCTTTGCCATTGCAAAAGTCTAAAATTTCATCGAAAAGACCTTTTATACCAGTTAATTTTCTAAAACCATAGGTAAATATCTTATCATCGTCCACTATCGCGGCCGTTACAAATTGGAGTTCACTATTCATTAATGCGATTTACTATACCAGCTTAATGGTAAATTTTGTGCCAATGTTAACAGCACTTTCCACGGTGATGTATCCGCCAAGCGCTTCAACCTGGTTGCGGGTCATGAAAAGACCAATGCCTTTAGCATCAGGGTTAGTATGGAAGGTTTTATACATACCAAATAACTGGTTGCCATACCGTTCAAGATCAATGCCCATACCATTATCCTCAAAAGCCATAAATACTTCGTTACCGGCTTTGTAGGTGGTAATGTTGATGACAGGAGTGCGTTCGGGGTGGCGGTACTTAATAGCGTTGGTAAGCAGGTTTTGAAAAATACTTTCCAGGTAGGCCGGTATGTAATTCACCGTAGGGGCATTACTGAAATTAGTATTGATCTGAGCGCCGCTCATTTTTATATCGGCTTGCAGCGCTGATATAACGTTAGTAAAGATATCAGCTAACTCAAGCAACTTGGTGCCATTGGATATTTCGGCCTGCATTTTCACTATCTCATCCAGGTGGCTCATGGTAGCGCTAAGGCTTTGGCTAATGGTTTTAATATGCGAGAAGATTTCGGCTCGCTCATGCTCTGCAGGCGTTTCTTCAAACAGGTCAACCATAAATTTCAGGTTACCGGCATGTGAACGTAAGTTGTGCGATACGATGTAAGCAAAGTTCTGCAGGCGTTTGTTCTGATCATCGAGCAGGTTGATAGATGATTGCATGGTAATCCCACGCTTCTTGATACTATCAATGTTCTGAAATATACCTCTCAGATATTTTGAACGCCCATACTCATCAATTACGGGTATGCCCTTACATTTTACCCATATGATATTTTCTTTGGCCGTTTTAAATTGCAGTTCAATATCATAAGGAATACAGTGCTGCAGGGCATCATCTATTGCCTTTTTTATAACCGGCTCATGTTGCGGTAAAAAGTAACTCAGTAATTCGTCAACGGATATAGGTAACGAAGGATTAAGCTCATAAATGTCGTATATCTCCCGGCTTAACTCCAGTTCCATCGTCCGGCAGTCTATCTGCCAGTAACCCATTTTGGCAATACGACCTATTTCGGCAAACTTAGTTTCGTTTTCAACCGCTTTTAATTCGGCAGTTTTAGCCTCGCTAATATTGATTAGAATGCCATAAATAAACCGGCCGGTTTCGGTAATATATTGTTTGGTAGTATTTTGAAACCACTGGTAACCTTTATGCTTGGTGAGCAGCCTGATGTGTGCAGAATTTTCCACACTGTTGCTTGTCAGCAACGTGGTTTTTAAAAACTTCTGCCTGTCTTCGTAGTATAGCAGGTAATCAAAAAAAACACTGTACGAACACTCAATATCGTTTTTTTGATATCCTAAAGCCTGGTAAAAGCCTGTAGACCACCATACTTCACGCGTATCAATGTTATAACGCCATATGCTTACACCCGTATCTGCAAAATGTGCAATATGAGCTGCGTTCTCACCAGAAAATTGTTGTACTTCTGAACTCATTTACACTTCAACAGAAAAAATTACTTTGCCTATCTAAACTAAGGTACCTATTATAAATAATGTGCCAACCTGTGCTAAAAATGGCCTTTACAACCTAAAGTTGATATAAATGACAGGCGGTATTTAACAGAAGGAAAAAAATTAATTGTTAATTATTTGAGCCATTTTGCATGGTCAACCATACATTAAACTGCTAACCAACAGGATTAGTATACGGTGCTTTACGGTTAATGGTTATTATTTTCGCGCAAAAATAAATTATAGGTAGAAGATTATCAACGCTTTCCTTGTTTTTAGTAGTTCTGCAGATCGCACATTACTTACTTGTAACACACATATTGTGGATACTCTTATACACACATGCTTGCCAACCCTTTTTGTGTGGTTAAGCGGTTTTTTATATGTTTACATTATCCAATATAAAACCTATGAAAAGTATATGCTGTAAAGTAGCTGCATTTAGCCTGCTTACTTTAATTATTTCAATTAATGCTTCCGCGCAAAAAAAAGTACCCGGAAAGATATGGTCGGCGGAGAAAGCCAACAAGTGGTATGCGGGATACAGATGGATGAGCGGTGCCGATTTTATACCCAGTACAGCCATTAATCAGTTAGAAATGTGGCAGGCTGATACCTTTGATGCCACTACCATTGACAGGGAACTTGGCTATGCCGAGGGTATTGGTTTTAATACCATGCGCGTATTTTTATATAGCCTTGCATGGCAGCAGGATAAGGCAGGCTTTAAAAAACGTATTAACCAGTACCTCGCCATTGCTGATAAGCACCATATTAAAACCATGTTTGTGTTTTTTGATGATTGCTGGAACGCCGGTGCTAATATTGGTAAGCAGCCTGCACCTAAAACAGGTATACATAACTCGGGCTGGCTGCAGGACCCGGGCAACCGGCTCGGAAACCCCGGCCAGGAAGTTATGCTTGAGGCTTATGTTACCGATATACTCAGAACTTTTAAAAACGATAGGCGCATACTTTTATGGGATTTATACAACGAACCGGGAAATTCCAATAAAAAAGACGCGTCGATGGATCTGCTGGTAAAGGTGTTTGGCTGGGCAAGAGCAGTAAATCCATCGCAGCCCCTCTCGGCAGGATTGTGGGACTGGAGTTTTGAGAAGCTGAACACTTACCAGGCCTTAAACTCAGATGTGATCACTTACCATGATTATACCGAAGAGCCATCGCATCGCAAAACCATACAATTACTAAAAACTCACAGTAAGCCGCTTATTTGTACCGAATATATGGCACGTACCCGGGGCAGCCGGTTTGAAACCGTTATGCCTATGTTAAAAAAAGAAAATGTTGGCGCGCTTAACTGGGGTTTCGTAATGGGTAAAACTAATACTATTTATGCCTGGGACAACCCCATCCCCGATGGCAGCGAACCCAAGGAGTGGTTTCATGATATTTTCCGGAAGGATGGCACAGCCTACAAACCTGAGGAAGTTGAAATTATTAAGAAACTAAATGGTAAATGATAAGTGATTTTGCCAGTAAATAAAATTTATTTTACTGTAGATCAATCAAATAAAAAATAATTTATAAAGTCTATAGGATTAATAGCTTTTATATCTACATTTGTAATGTAATTGTTCTTTAAACATACTTATCCAGAAAGACCGAGGGAAAGGCCCTGCGAAGTCTTAGCAACCTGTATCGCCAAGATAAAAGGTGCTAATTCCTGCTTTGTTTAATTGCAAAGACAGATAAGCTGATTTAAACAATGCATACTTTGCATGATCGCGCCAACGCAGAATTTCTCTCTCACTTATTCCGGATAATTTTAATAAATTTTGATAAGGCTATTGATGATAGTTTATCACATCAAGTTAAAAAATAAAATTTAAAATATGAGCTTACGAATTGGCGACGATGCCCCAAATTTTAAGGCACAAACATCACAAGGCGAAATTGATTTGTATGAATACCTGGGCGATGGCTGGGGTGTATTATTTTCTCACCCGGCAGATTACACACCGGTATGTACAACCGAACTGGGCAAAACCGCGGCCCTGAAAGATGAGTTTGCCAAGCGCAATGTAAAAGTGCTGGCGTTAAGTACAGATAATGTTGAATCGCACAAGGGCTGGATCCATGATATCAACGAAACCCAGCATGTGGAGGTAACTTTCCCGATCATTGGCGACGAGGATCGGAAAATATCCGAGGCTTATGACATGATACACCCTAATGCCTCACTTACAGCAACGGTGCGTTCACTATTCATTATCGGGCCTGATAAAAAGATAAAATTGATTATCAGCTACCCGGCTTCAACCGGGCGAAATTTCCAGGAGATACTACGTGTTATTGACTCATTGCAGTTAACAGCCTACCACAGTGTAGCCACGCCTGCCGATTGGAAGGATGGAGAGGATGTGGTGGTATTGCCCTCAATAAAAACCGAAGATATACCGGCCAAGTTCCCTAAAGGCTTTACCGAAGTAAAACCTTATTTGCGTACAACGCCGCAGCCTAACAAATAAGGCTAAGATTTAAAGCCGCGTGGCCGAGAGGATAGGTATGGGTCTGCAAAACCTTTCACGGTAGTTCGAATCTACCCGCGGCGTCCAAACAATTAAACAGCTAACTAAAGTAATTGGCCGCAAAGCCCTATGCTTTTTTAGCTATACGCCAATCCTTCTTAATAAAGATACGTTTAATAAAACTGTGTAATTGCAAGCGATTAGTGCCACACGAGGAGATTGCCACGTCGCTTCCGCTCCTTGCAATGGCTTATTTTCCTTACCCTCTTTGCGCAGCAGAGAGGGTTGGGCACCAAGTGCCGCGGGGTGACTCAACTTGCGCATTAACTCACCCGGACATTGCTAAACCCGTAGACCATCTCTTCGCTGCGCGAAAAGATGGTGGGGATTTAAGCTTCCCAATCGGGGGGGATTTAGAGGGGGGTAGCAACAATTCACATCCCTCGGTTGTATTACCCTTATGAGCAAATCAACACATAACTGGCCTGTCCTTGATTTTCATTACCTGAAAGATACCATTGCCACCGTGCACATGTGGACGCAGATGATAGGCAAGGTACGTTTAAAGAAATCTCCGTGGATAAACCACTCATGGCAGGTAACGCTCTATTTGAGTGCAACGGGCTTAACTACCGGAAGCATCACTTACGAGGATGGAATCTTTCAGATCGATCTTGACCTGGTAAACCATCAGCTGCACATCACAACCAGTACTGGCGGTAAATGTAGCGGCTCGTTAGGGGCAGCAACAATTGCTGATTTTTATCATACGCTGATGGAAAAACTAAAGGCTGTTGGTGTTAACGTGGAGATCTACGCCGTACCCAACGAATTGGAAACGGCTATCCCATTTGCAGAAAATACTGCACCATGCGTGTATAATCCCGAGGCTATGCATAGCCTTTGGCAGGCACTGGTGAGCATCAATAATGTCTTTTTGCGTTTTAGAGCAGGATTTTTAGGTAAGTGCAGTCCGGTGCATTTCTTTTGGGGCGCGTTTGATCTGGCGGTGACCCGTTTCAGTGGCCGTACGGCACCTAAGCATCCCGGTGGTGCGCCAAATATGCCGGTAGAGGTAATGCAGGAAGCTTACTCGCACGAGGTAAGTTCATGCGGTTTTTGGCCGGGCAGCGAAGCTTTTCCGCAGCCTGTATTCTATTCCTATTGCTACCCAACACCTGATGATTTCGCTAAATAGGAAGTTAGTCCGCCGCAGGCATTTTACAGCGGCGAGATGGGCGAGTTTATGCTTACTTATGAAACTGTGCAGCAAGTGGCAGACCCCGAGGCTACCTTGTTACAGTTCCTGCAATCAACGTACGATGCTGCCGCCCGCACCGGCAATTGGGATAAAAACCTGGAGTGCGATCTGCAATGGCTAAAGCAATAATTTAAAACAGGGTTTTTGACGGCTTTTTAGCTGGCGGGGGTTGCTGCTTGTTCCCGGTCTTGCGCAGGCACCAGGTAGTCATACAGCGCAGGCCTTGTACATTGGTAGTTTTAATGGGTTCAAACAATTCGCCACCCAGGTCAGCGGTGTATTCCATCAGCATATCCTCATCAACCAGGTAGCGTTGCGAGCCATCCGGCAGTACATAACAACCATTTCCCAACTCCTGTACTTTGTCAGTAATGCCAATGGTCGACGCGAGGCGGGCAAACATGTACCCTCCCGGCTTAAGTACCCGCCACATTGATCTAAGCATATCATCAAAATGGTTATGGTCATTGGCAAAATGCAATACAGCGCTGCTGATAACGAGGTGAAAAGTATTATCCGCGAAAGGTAAGTATTCTGCACGCGCGACTTTAAAATTATCCGCGCGCAACTTAGGTGCAAGCTGAGCGGCCAGTTGTTTAACTTGCTCAACAACTTCCGGATTGGTGTCTATGCCGTGTACGTTAAATCCGTTTTTCAGGAAATAAATGATGTTTCTTCCGCCACCACAACCTGCATCTAAAATATCCCTGCAGTTATCAAAGGTGCCTTTCAGCAACTGGTCAAAAAGGTAAATATCAATGTTGCCAAGGGCCTGCTGCAGGTTGTTCATGAAAACTTTTTGTTATCGGTTTACGAATGTAACAATAACCTATACGGTTTAAAAGATATACCTGCTCATTAGGTACTTTACGGCTTTATCAATATTATTGTGTATCGCCTGCACCAAAGGCGCCGGTATTATCTCACATTGTTTACCGTACCAATTTTGAATAAACTTAAACTGAGGCTGCTGCTTGGTCTGTTAATACTTTGTACGGCCGCCATTGCACAAAAAAAGAATGCTAATTATCGCCTACATATAAAGCGGTCACAAGCTGCCATAAAAATTGATGGTATACTTGATGAAAGCGATTGGCTCGCGGCTGATAGTGCCGACAGGTTTTACATGGTTTTACCAATGGATACCAGCTATGCTAACCTTAAAACGGTTGTAAGGCTTACTTATGATAATAATAACCTTTACGTATCCGCGGTTTGTTACACGCCAAGCCCCGGCTATATGGTTGAATCACTGAAGCGCGATTTCGCTTTTCTTAAGAACGACAATTTTATCTTTTTTATGGACCCCTTTGATGCCCGTACAGACGGGTTCACATTCGGTGCCAATGCTGTAGGCGCGCAATGGGACGGTATTATGTACGAAGGCAGTAAGGTTGACCTGAGCTGGGACAATAAATGGTACTCTACCGTAAAAAACTATCCCGACAGGTGGGTTTTCGAGGCGGCTATTCCTTTTAAAAGTATCCGCTACAAAAAAGGGATAAAAGAATGGGGTATCAACTTTAGCCGTAATGATCTCAAAAGTACTGAGAAATCGAGCTGGGCGCCGGTACCGCGTCAGTTCCCCACGGCAGCGCTTGCCTACACAGGCACTATTGTATGGGATGAAGCCCCTCCGGTGGCCACAAATAATATATCCATCATACCTTATGCTCTGGCAGGTGTTACCAAAGATTTTGAGCATAATAAAGATGCCGTTTGGCGAAAAGAAATAGGTGGCGATGTAAAGGTAGGCCTTACCTCATCGCTCAACCTGGACCTTACCGTAAACCCCGATTTTTCGCAGGTTGATGTGGACCAGCAGGTGATCAACTTAAACCGCTATGAGCTGTTCTTTCCGGAGAAGCGGCAGTTCTTTCTGGAGAACGGCGACCTTTTTGCCAATTTTGGTTATGCGGATATACGCCCGTTTTTCTCGCGAAGGGTAGGGCTAAATGCTCCGATTAGAGCGGGGGCAAGGCTTACAGGCAAAATTGATAAGAACTGGCGCATAGGCGTAATGGATATACAAACCGGGCAATCTTCAGCAGATAATCTGGCTGGGCAAAACTTTGGCGTGGTTACCCTGCAGCGGCGGGTATTTTCACGCTCCAATATCGCCTTAATGTTTGTTAATAAAGATGCCACCGGTAGCGCGCCGACGGCCGGAAGCACAGGGCTTGCCTATAACCGTAACGTAGGCGCGGAGTTTAACCTGGCCTCTTCAAATAACATATGGACGGGGAAGCTGCTCGGGCTTAAATCATTCACCCCTGGCGTTTCCGGGCATGATTATGTGCAGGCTGCCAACCTCCAATACCTCAGCAAATACTGGACGCTCGCACTTCAGCAGCAATATGTAGGCCGTAATTATAATGCCGAAGTAGGTTACGTGCCCAGGAAGGGGTACCATAAGCTCAACCCTTTACTTCAACATAATTTTTTACCTAAAAGCGGTATTATACTTTCACATGGCCCGCAAATAAGTGGTACCTATTTTTTTGATGAGGCATTTAAACCCACGGATTACGAAACTATATTAAGTTATTTAATTACGTTTCGTAACCGCAGTACTTTAACCATATCCGGGCTTGATGATTATGTGAAACTGCTGCAGCCCTATGATCCAACCAATACCGGTAAGGTTAAGCTGCCTGTAGGTTTTAAAAATCACTGGCAAACCATTGATATACAATATGCTTCAAAGCCGCAAAGCGTGTTTACTTACCTGGTTGAGGCTGCCCGTGGCGGGTATTATGATAATGGTACTAAAAACACTCTGATAGGACAGGTGGGTTACCGCTTTCAGCCGTATGTTAATTTGCTGGTTAACGCCTCTTATAACGATCTGCACCTGCCACAGCCATATGGCCACAGTACCTTCTGGCTTATTGGGCCGCGTGCCGATGTTACTTTTACCAATACATTATACTTTACCACCTTTGTGCAATACAACCAGCAGGCAAATAATTTAAACATTAACAGCAGGTTGCAATGGAGGTATAAGCCTGCGTCAGACCTGTTTATAGTTTATGGCGATAACTCCATACCGTCACCATTTACAATCAAAAACAGGCAATTCACCATCAAGTGGACTTATTGGTGTAACATATAGCACATAATTTCTTAATAAAATGCTTGATAGAATTTGTTAAATAGCTAAATTTGCGCCGTAGAAATACCGATAATCTCCTGTAGTGTAACGGTAGCACACCAGACTCTGACTCTGTTCGTAGTGGTTCGAATCCATTCAGGAGATCTCTTTCTTTTCCGATACTTCCGGGCTCCTTCAACGCGCAACTATTCACGTTGTAAAAATTACGTTTTTCCTTAACAAATTGTTCAAAATTTTGTTAACGGTTATATATTTATTTAACTCTCCTGATATTTTTTTATCAGTTGCATAATTGTTGGTTATACCGATGCATTCTAATAAACCGCTAAGTTCCGAAGATCAGGTTAAGGCAATAGCAGATACGGCACCTATTATGTTGTTAATGCTGGATAAGGATAATAACGCAGTTTATGTTAATGCCAGTTGGTTATACTTTACAGGCCGTACAATTGAGCAGGAAACTGGTGAACAGTGGTTAAAGGGGATTCATCAGGCTGATTTGGACTTTTGTTTGCAAACCTTTAAAAAAGCGGCCTTTCAGCAAAGTAGTTTTAAAATAAGTTTCAGGCTTAAAAACGGTGATCACAACTATCATTGGGTGGTTTGCAACGGCGCAAGCCGGCTTAATGCAACTGGGGAGTTTGATGGATTTGTTTGTTGGTGCCTGGATATTGATGACGTAATGGTTGCCAACCATCAGGAAAACGAAAGGCAGGCATTAGTATCCAGCAAAAATGAAGAGGTCTTAAGCAATGAGCTTTTTTCTGCTAACGAAGAGTTGCTAACTACCAACGAGGAACTTGCCTCCACTAACAAAGCATTGCACCTAACCCAGGTAAAACTTGCCAATTTAAATGATGAGCTGGAAGAAAAAGTACGTTTGCGTACAACAGCACTTGAAGAAAGTGAGCACGAACAACAAACGCTTAATGAAGAACTTGTAGCCACTAATGAGGAACTCGCAGCTACTAACGAGGAACTGGCAACAACCAATGAGGAATTATTAAGTAGCCAGCGCCGTTTGGAAAAGTTGCTGGAAGAGCTAAAGGAGTCGGAACACCGTACGCGTAGCTTAATTGAAAGCGCGCCGCTGCCTATTGCTGTTTACAAGGGGCGCGAAATGAAGATCGTATTGGCTAACCAATCCATCATTGATATTTGGGGCAAGGGTAACGATGTATTTAGCCATACCTACCATTCTTTGCTGCCAGAATTGGGCAACCAGGCTATTTATGATCAGTTGGATGAAGTTTACACAACAGGTAAGGCTTTCCATGCCAGGAACCAACGCGTTGATATTGTAGTGGATAATGTGCTGCAGCCCTTTTATTTTAACTACAGCTTTGTACCCATCTTTGACACCAAGGGCGAAATTTATGGTATAATGAATACCGGCGCCGAGGTTACCGACATAGTAAGGGCAAAACAGCTGGTAGAGCAAAGCGAAAAAAACCTGCATAACATTATCCTGCAGGCGCCTGTAGCTATGTGCATATTAATGGGACCCAAACATACTGTTATGGTGGCCAATGATATGATGATTGAATTTTGGGGGAAAGAGCGAGCCGCAATATTAGATAAACCATTATTTGAAGTTTTGCCCGAAGCCAGGGAGCAAGGACTGGAACAAATAATGGCTGATGTTTTTCACCGGGGCGAAACATTTGAAGCCGTTGAAATGCCGGTTTCATTATATAGGGGCAGCCAGAATGGTGTTATTTATCAAAACGTGGTTTACGAACCCTACCGCGATAATACCGGCAAGGTGATAGGTATAATTGCTATTACTACTGATGCCACCGAACAGGTACTGGCCCGCCAAAAACTGGAGCAAAGCCTTGATGAGGTTCAGAAGTTACAAAGACAAAAGGATGACTTTATTGGTATAGCCAGCCATGAACTCAAAACGCCGCTTACCTCGCTTTCGGCATTGATACAGGTGCTTACTGTTAAACTGCGCGATACCACAGACCCATTTGTTAACGGAGCGCTGGCGAAAGCCAATATCCAGATCAGGAAGATGACTAATCTCATCAATGGTTTCTTAAACATTTCGCGCCTTGAATCAGGCAAGATTCATATTGAGAAGCAGCATTTTCGTCTTAACCAACTCCTGCATGAGATGGCCGAAGAAATACAGATCACTACGCATAGTCATTCCATTCATATACATGACCATGAGCCGGTTGATGTATTTGCAGATAAAGATAAAGTAGGCTCGGTATTAACCAATTTGCTAAGCAACGCGGTTAAGTATTCGCCCAAGGGTAAGAGTATAAGTGTTAACTATGTTAAAAAGGACGACTATGTGGAAGTAAGCATCCATGATGAGGGAATGGGGATAACTGAACAGGACCTGGATAAATTGTTTGATCGTTATTACCGGGTCGAGTCCAGCTATACGAAAAATATATCGGGCTTTGGTATAGGGTTATATCTCAGTGCCGAAATTATTAAACAGCATGGCGGCCGTATATGGGTGCAAAGTAAAAGCGGAGAGGGTTCAACCTTTTATTTTACGCTGCCGCTTAATTAAGTCAAACTATCTTTCATAAAATGATGTTGGTAAAGTAAACGTTAGTTTATGAATAAATTTTTCCGCGCTATTATTGCCGCCTGGGGAGCTAAGAAACTGGGTGGTGGTTGCTTATCAACTATTGTTATTTTTATTATTATCTATACACTTTTAGGTAAATGCGATAATAAAGCTCGTGCAAACGTATCTTTACCTAATAAGCCACAAGTAACGGTTTGCAGATAATAGAAACAGCTAACACCAATATGTATGACACCTATGACAACCGTATCTGAAGTAATCAATAACCTCAGAGAAAAAGGATATACCGAAGATTTTAACCTGCATGAAAACTGCCTGCGGTGCGCAGGGAACCAGTTGCAATTGCACCCGGAGGATTTTGTTGTAGATAAGCATTACCGCTTTGAGGGCGACTCTAACCCTGATGATGAAGCTATTGTTTATGCCATATCGTCTGATAAATATAATATGAAAGGAGTACTGGTCAATGGTTATGGCATCTCAGCCGATCCGGTTGCCGATGAGATGATAAAAGCTCTTGCAGAAAAGCCGGGAGCATCGGGTCTGTAAACTGTTCACAGGTGTTATTGAGAGCGACAGCGTGGCAATCTCATGAATGAGTATGCTCGATCTTGCTATTAGATTGGTACGCCAGTTATGCCTCCTCGCAGAGATGTGATGGAGGAACTACCCCAACCAATCAATTTTCTCCTCGATCTTATCTGCTATTAAATGTACCAGTTTATTATCTAATTGGGCTGGGTTTTGGCACACAGATAGTGTTTCATGGTCATCGGGATTAAAGCTTAACAGGAATTTGTCGTCCTGATACACCTCAATTTTACAGCGGTGGTGGCTGTGATGTAAGTACTCCTTTACCTCCAGCGAAAAGGTCTGCTTGTTGTGTTTGATATTGAGATTGAATTTCTCCATGACTTTCAGGTTTATAAATAAACCAGCCGACAGTGGTATTGTTCAGGAAAATGCAATGAATTGGTGCCGTTATTTGGCTGGTAGATGAGCCCATCATTGCCGTTGGCTTCAGCCAACGGATCATCAGAAAAGCAAATGGCTTTAGCCGAAACCAATAAAGATTTAGGCTAAAGCCATCTTTATGTTTATTATTCCGTCGGCTTAAGCCGACGGCAATGAGTTAGAATCTCACAATATATTCGCTTTTTTAATACATAATGGTAAAGATTGATGCCCTTAACACTATTTAAAAATGCAGCATCATTGCCGTTGGCTTCAGCCAACGGATCATCAGAAAAGCAAATGGCTTTAGCCGAAACCAATTAAGATTCAAGCTGAAGCCATCTTTATGTTTATTATTCCGTCGGCTTAAGCCGACGGCAATGAAATAGTAATTATTAAAGGCTTTTATATCATTCAGTATTTGATACCAATTACAGAATAATCACGCTTTTTGTTATTTAAAATACAGCATCATTGCCGTTGGCTTTAGCCAACGGACACCAGAAAGGCAATGAGTTAAGAAACTGCTGCAAATGCTTTCTTAAAGTCATTAAGCAGATCTTCGCGATCTTCAATACCAACAGATAAACGTATCATGCCTTCCGGTATGCCCATTTCGGCGCGGCGTTCCGGCCCCAACTCAAAGAATATGGTTTGGGCAACCGGGATAGACAGCGTGCGCGTATCACCCAGGTTACTGCTTTTTATCACCACTTCTAAATTATTCAGGAAGGCAAAAACATCTACACCATCTTTCAAAGCAAAGCTCATCAAACCACCATGCAGGCGGAATAATTTCTTCGATAACTCATGCTGCGGGTGACTCTCTAAACCCGGGTAGTATACCTTGTCAACCAATGGATGCTGATCCAGATATTGAGCCAAGGCCAGGGCATTACCACATGAACGCTCTAAACGTAGTGCAAGGGTTTCAGCACCTACAGACAGGTTGTGTGCAGCCTCGGGTGCAAGTGTGCCGCCGCCGTCGCGCAGGCCGCGTTTTCGTATCTGGGTTATGCCTAAAAGTTCTGGTTTTATTTGCTGGCGCAGCACTTCGGCAATGCCGGGATAGTTGGCCCAGTTGTACAGGCCGGTATCGGTCACCGCCCCGCCAAGCGCGTTACCATGGCCACCAATATATTTAGTTAAAGAGTTTACCACTAATGATGCTTTTACATCATAAGGCGTAAAAATATATGGCGAGGTCATGGTGTTATCCACTACGTAGATCAGCCCTTTTTCCTCGCAAAGATCACCTATAGCTTGCAGATCGGCAATTTGGGTGGCCGGGTTGGCAATGGTTTCAACAAACACCATGCAGGTATTAGGCTTGCAAGCGGCCTTTACGTTTTCAACATCGGTAGCATCAACAAAGCTGATATCTAATCCCATTTCGGTAAAAGTGGTAAGTACACTGCGGCTGTTACCAAACAAAAAAGAGCTGGCAATAATATGGCTTCCCTCTTTCACCAGCGCGAAAACCGTTGCCATAATGGCGGCCATACCGGTAGAAAAGCTTACTGTAGCTATACCTTTCTCCATCGTGGTAATTTTGCTTTCCAGCGCGGCGGTAGTTGGGTTTCCCTGGCGCGAATAAGCAAAACCTTTGGCCTTGTTCTGGAAAACATTAACCAGGTCCTGCACATCATCAAAACCCCAGGTTACAGCGGTATGTATAGGTTGATGAAGCGCGCCAAATTCAGGCTTCCGTAAGCGGTCGGCATGAAGCAGGGTGGTGGTAAATCCTTTATTTTGAGTCATGACTATTAGAACAGTAGATAATATTTCGCAATGATAGGGTATCTGAGGCTTAAATGCAATCTTAATACATAAACCTGATATTCAGATGAGGCGGCAAACCATTTGCTCCTGCCTTTTAAAAGGATTTGCGTACCTTGCGGCCTCATTTACAAAGCTGCCGTATGAAGAAATTGTTGTTACTGTTGCCTGTGTTATTTGTGCTATCGTGCAAGCAAAGAGCATCAGACAGTGTAGAAGGTAAAAAGCTGAATAAGTTAGCTCAGCAATATGTAACCCTTGGCTTAACTATAGGCCAGTACGACAAAGATTTTGTAGATGCTTACTACGGCCCCGATTCGCTTAAACCCAAAGAACTTACTGAGAAAATTAATAAAGACGACTTTCCGCGCGATAGTATCCTGGCATCCATTAATGAGTTAATGAATAATGTTAAGATTACCGGCGATGATGCCAAGATAGACTCCAACCGCATACGTGCCCGCTGGATATACAACCAGTTGCTGGCTTTTAACCGAAGGGTAAGAATATTTGCGGGCGAAGGCCGCTCGTTTGATGAGGAATCGCGCGAGCTTTTTGGTGTTGCAGCCCCGGCATACGGCGAAGAGAACTTTAAAGCTGAACTGGATAAGTTGGACAGTATGCTACCTGGTAAAGGAAATATCAACGACCGGTTCCAGAAACTGGCCAACAAATTCATCATTCCAAAAGATAAAATAGAAATGGTGATGAAAGCCGCTATTGCCGAAGCGCGTAAACGCACGGTAACCCACTTTAAACTGCCTGCCGGAGAAAGCTTAACGCTCGAATTGGTAAACAACAAACCATGGAACGGTTATAACTGGTACAAAGGTAATTACAAAAGCGATGTGCAGATCAATACCGATATTAAGATATTTATTGACAGGGCCATTGATGTAGGCAGCCATGAAAGTTACCCGGGCCACCACGTATATAACATGTTGCTGGAGAAAAACCTGTATCATGATAGGGGATGGGTGGAGATTTCGTTATACCCACTGTTCAGTCCGCAATCGCTTATAGCGGAAGGCAGCGCGAATTTTGGTATTGAAATGGCTTTCCCGGGTGACGAGAAGGTGAAATTTGCCAAGAATATATTGTTGCCTATGGCCGGATTGGACACTGCCGGTGCAGATACTTACTTTAAGGCACTGGTTATAAAAGGCCGCCTGAACTATGCCCGTAACGAGGCTGCGAGGGGCTTGATCAATGATACCATGAGCGAAAGTAAGGCACGTAGCTACCTGCGTAAATACTGTTTAATGAACGATGAAACCGCCGATAAGTCGATAGATTTCATTAAAAAATACCGCAGTTATGTGATCAATTATAACTATGGCCAGGACTTGGTTAGAGATTACATTGAACGTAATGGCGGTAAAGTGAGCAATCCTCAAAAACGTTGGGAGTTGTTTGGGCAACTGTTAAGCAACCCGGTTAACCCTGCTGATCTGGTGAAGAAATAAAAGCGTTTAAAAACTATCACTCGACCCGCCGCCACCGCCTGTACCGCCACCAAAAGGCGATTGGCTTTTAGCGGGAGTTTGACGCGAATGTCCCATGGTTTGGCCTATAATAAAACCCTCTACATTAAGCTTATCCCAGTTAGCCTTACTTGTTTCGGCATAAGTGATGCCTTTCTTAGGCCGCTTTAGATACTGGATAATGGTGTAAGCCAGTAAAAGCAAAACTACCCCGCCTATAGTGAGCATAACCTCAACGGGCAAAAGATGGTAATAATATCTGAATGTAAAAACGGCTGCAACTGATAAGGCCATACCCATCCTCAGCAGTAAACGGTCTTTGATTTTTATGGCTGTGGCTAATAAAGCTAAAGGAAATATCATGGTCCACAACCAAAACAGCCAGCCCAGCTGCACCTGCGTGTGGCTATCGTCCAGATTTTTTAACAGATTGTTTAGTTTGTTCACCACAAAATAGTTACCTGCGAGGTAGAGTGTTGTTATTGCTACCAAACGCCCCGCGGCAATGCAGTTGAGATAGTTTATCGCAATACTTTTCTTGTTTAATAAGTTTAGTAAATAGCATACAACGGCTACAGCGAGCATCATGATAAACGGCATGGTAGCCATGCCAAATTCACCCAATTTTGCCCATGTAAAATATACTGCGCAAAAGAAGCAAACGCAGGTACCTGCGGCCATCAGCAGGTCGGCAAAACGTAGGGTAAGGTATAAGTAAATTAATGTTAAAATAGTAAATGCCGGTAAAAGTCCCGATAGCTCGTTCTCAAAAAAGCCAGCTATCCAAAAGGCAGTTGTGTTAGCAAGGCCGGCAGTGTAGTAAAGCAATGCATTATCAATACCCGAATGGAAATAATGGTTGGCTTTGGTCATGCCCTCAAGGCAGGCATAGCAGCCTATACACAAAAACAACGTCCAATAGGGCGTATCGGCAAAATTTCCTCCTGCTGCTATTAAACTCAGTAAAGCGATAGATAATGTAAGGGCAAATAGTGTAAGTATAAAAAAACCTATAACACCCACTATTTTGGGCAGGTAAAAACCTACCGGATAGTGTTGTTTTACAGCTAAAAACTCATCTTTACTAATGTAGCCATCCTCATAATCATCTCTTAACTTTTTTACTATACGCAGGTTATCTAACCATTGTTGATTATAAATGATCATCAGATTTAAGGTTTTTGTAAGTATTAATTAAGAAAAATATAAGCCCGATAGTAGAGGAAATAATCAGTAATAATAAGAGGTAAAACCCGCCTATATTTTTTATTTCGAATAGATCTAACATGCGTATGCCTAAGCCACAAAGGGTAATATAGCCATACAAGACGCTGGTAAGAATAAAGTAGAATGAGTGGTTTTTATAGGCATCCCTATACAAGTAACCGGCAAGTGATAAAATTACTGCGCACCACATGAGCGCGTAAGCATGTTCAAAGAAATGAAAGAAGCCGGCTAAAAGTGCTATGAAGGTTACATGAGTTCCGTAATTCTGATAACTGAATTTGAAGTGCTTTTTAAACCGGAACTTTTCGGTAAGCCACGCTGCCGCAAGTAGTATAAAACCCAGTAACAGGTAGGTATAAATAAGTGTAAGACTACTAAAATCGCCTATTAATAAGAGCGTTTTAGGCGTAACAGATATCCCCATCCAAACGGCAAGGCTGGTAATGGCCATACTCAATATACCCAGGTGATCGAAGCGATAGGCAATAAAAAATAATATGACCATAGGTATAAAAGCGGCCAGGTTGTAATTATTGCCAAATAAATTGTATTGGTATTGTATGTACCCTAAAAAGGTAACCATTAGAATGCTACCCAGCAGCAAAATATAATCAAACCCGGTATTAGGTGATGCCACATTTTGGCTGGAAAATGGTGCCTTATGCTTAAAACAATAATAGAAGCAACCTATGCAAAGCAGCGCTATAAATGCCAATATGGCCTGGTGACCAATGGTGTCAATATTTTTGTATATCAGTGTACCCAGGCCCGCGGTTAATAACAGAACACCCGTATATAACAGCAGGTTGAGTTCCCAATGGACGGAAAAAAGGTTTAAGCTTTCTCTCTTTTGCAGCCTTTCATAGCTTTCATCGTTAAGTAAGCTTTGTTCATGCAATTGCTTGTAAATGTTACTTGCCAAGGTTTAAGTGGAGTTTAATTAGTAAATATAACAAAGGATGTGTAAAAACAAAAAGGGCCTTGCGATAAAGCAAGGCCCTTTCCAAATGTTTATGGGCGGTTACAATTTATGTATTTCTACACGGCGATTAAGAGCGCGCTCCTCTTCGGTTTTATTGTTATTAAGAGGCTTAGTTACACCAAAGCCCTTAACTACTAAATTATCAGCATCAACACCGCTGTTTACCAGATAGGTTTTAACGGCGTTGGCACGCTCTATTGAAAGTTCCATGTTATGTTGTTCGGTACCCTCGGCAGATGAGTTGCCATCCAGTTCAAACTTAACTGATGGATCTTTTTTCATCTCCGCTACAGCTTTATCCAGTATAGGATAAGCCTGAGTTTTTAATATGCCTGAATTAAATTCAAACTGTATGTTCTTAAAATTATAATCTGGTGGCGCAGGAGCAGGCGGCGGAGGTGGCGGCGGAGTTTGTGTAGCAACCGGAACTGGTTTAGGGGCAGGTGCAGTAGCCGGCGGTGGAGTGGGCGCTGGCTTAACCATCGGTTTTTTTGATTTACAGGCTGGCAGCACAGCTACCGCCGCGGCAATAAACAAGGGCAGGTAAACGGTTTTTAAAAACTTCATGTGTTTTGTTGTTAGTTTAAAAATAAACGGTGGCGCTGGTTTGATATTGTTATTTACAGCGGCGCAAATTAAACTAATTGGCCGTATTACACTACAACGATTTACTAAAAATGCCTGGATTGATAATCAATGTTCCTTGTGTTGCTTAACGATAAATTAACATTGGATTAATTATTTTGTGGCTTAGCTGTCAGTAAAAAACAAATGCCCAGGCTCATCTATATTTTTGTACTAATTATTGGTTTAAGCTTACGCGCCTACGGTCAGGATATTGACTTGCAAAAGGCAGGCTTATTAAGCCAAACCCGGCCCGATAGTGCTTTGCTATTGTTGCGTAAGCTGTACATAAAAGCGCAGGAAAAAGCGAATAAGCCGCTTGAAGGGCAATGCCTGCAGCAAATGGGTACCATTTGTTATAACCAGGGGCATTACAGCCAGGCACTTGATTTTTACCTCCACGCCGATAAGGTTTTTACACAAGCCGGCAAGCCCTTATTCGTAGCTGCCAATATGGGCAATATCGGCATACTATATTATTACAATAAGCAGTTAGACCGTGCCCGCAGTTTTTATAATAAGGCATTAAGCATTTACAGGCAGTATCATGATGTAAAAGGCGAAGCGAAGATATCAGGTAATATTGGCCATCTTTACGAAAAACAGCACCGGTACGATAGCGCTTTTTATTATCAGCGCAAAGCATTGGAAGGGTATCAGCGCGCGAACTATAAGCAAGGAGCGGCAAAAATATACGAGAACCTGGGCAGCATTTATGAGGATCTGGCCCGGTACGATTCTGCCTACGTTAATTTCAATCGTTCTTTACAGTTGTATCGGGAGCAGAACGACCAAACCGGCAGTATAGAGGTGATCAATAACCTTGGCGATATTTTACGCAAAACAGGTAAGTATAAAGAAAGTATCGTGCAAAGCCGCCGCGCGCTGCAGCTGGCCACCAGCTTAGGGAACGTATACCAGCAGGCATCAAGCGCTAAGGATTTGGGTAAGGCCTTCGAGCTGATGGGGCAAATGGACAGCGCATACCATTATGCCGAGTTGAGCCGTAAGTATTCGCTTGATGTTTACTCAAAGGACGGTGTTAAGCAAACCGCTTTTTTGCAGGTTTTGTATGATTTTAATAAAAAGAGCGATGAGATTGACCGACTCAATAACATCCGTAAAGTAAACCGTATTACAGCCATAGCAGTTGCCATAGTGGCTGTTTTAGTAGTGATATTATTAATGGTTTTATTTAGCAGGCAGCGCCTCAAACTGCGCGACCAGCAGGCCATAGCACGCCAAAACGCAGCCGAGCATGAAGTGATGCGGCTTGAGCTGAAGAACCAGCATTTGGAAGAGGCCGCGTTAAAACAGCAGCTGGAATTAAGGAGCAAAGAACTATCAAACCATACACTCAGTTTGATAAAGAATAACCAGTTTCTTGAACAGCTTAGGGCAAGCCTGCAGGCAATGGTTAAGGATGAACGCCGCGACCAGAAAAAACAAATGCAGCAATTGATTACCCAAATCAATGAAAATTTTAGTCACGAACAACACTGGCATGAGTTTACACTGGCCTTTGAGCAGGTACACCAGCAGTTTTTTGAAAGTCTGCGAAACCGGGGGCTCGAATTAACCCCTGCTGATATGCGCCTGATAGCGCTCATAAAAATGAACCTGGAGTCAGCGGATATTGCTACATTGTTGGGTATCTCTACAGATAGCCTGCGGGTATCGCGCTACAGATTGCGGAAAAAACTCAATATTTCGCAGGGCGATAACCTGTCTTTGTTTGTACAAACTCTTTAATTTATTCTTTTAAGCCGTTACAAAACTCTTTACAAAAGGCAGCTTTAAACGCCATTAATAGCGGTTAACATTTTGTTAATGTAACGATAATAAAACCATAATGGCGTTTATTAAACAAGGTAAATATTTGATTTTAAATAACTTGTAAATTTTTGTTGCTGTTTGGTATACGGCACTTGTAACGCTGTTGCTGTTTGGTAACGGCCAAAATTTCATTTGTAAACGAGTGTATACACACCTTTGCGCCGTTGTTTTTAAACTATTGAATCAACCACAGCAATGAACAAACTTTTACAAATTTTTTTACCGCTGCTCTTTTGCGTTACTATAGCTAACGCAGCTAAAATTAAGGGGCATGTTTATGATAAGCAATCGGGCGAAGCCCTGGTAGGAGCCACCGTTTTGTTAGAAAATACCGGTAAAGCTACCACTACTGGCTTGGATGGATCTTTCGAAATAAAAGGAGTTAACACAGGCCCCGCAACCATCCGTATCAGTTACCTTACCTACAAAAACATCCGCAAGGACATTAATATTTTGAAGGAAGATAACCCTCACCTGAAATTTTACATGGAGAGCGCTTCAACAGACCTGAACGAAGTGGTGGTACGCGCTACAGCCGGGGGCTCAAATGACCGCGATGCGCGACGCATTGAGCAAAAAGCCACACAGGTAATGAACATCGTATCTGGCAAGGCTATTGAAGTATCGCCAGACCTTACCGTGGCCAACGTAATGCAGCGTGTATCAGGCGTGTCCATCGAGCGTAACAGCAACGGCGACGGGCAATACGCTATTTTACGTGGTATGGATAAGCGTTACAATTACACGCTGGTTAATGGCGTAAAGATCCCCAGCCCGGATAATAAATACCGCTATGTACCACTTGACCTTTTCCCCTCTGATCTTTTGGACCGACTGGAGGTTTACAAAACCCTCACACCAAACCTGGAGGGCGATGCCATTGGTGGCGCGGTAAACATGGTGATGAAAAACGCGCCGGAGCGTTTCCAGGTAAATGCTAATTTGGCTACAGGATACAGCCAGTTGTTCTTTGATCGTAATTTTACCAGTTTCAACGCGTCATCCATCAACAGTAAATCTCCCTACGAGATACACGGCCGTGACTATAATGCTACCCAAGCCGATTTCCCAAAAGGACCGCTTGATTATACCTCAAAAAAGCCGGCACCTAACCTTGTAGGTAGCCTATCGTTAGGTCAGCGCTTCTTTGATAATAAACTGGGTATTATCCTGGCAGGTAGCTATCAAAACACCTATAGAGGAAGCAACAGTACCTTTTACAATACCGCTGTGGCCGGTACTGATAAATATGCCGTAATTACCAGTAAAAGCTACCGCGAGTATTCCGAACAGCAAAAACGCCTGGGTTTACATGGTAAGGTAGACTACGTTTTTGATAAAAATAACAAGCTGAGTTTATACAACGTTTATGTTAACCTGCAAAACCAGCAACTGCGCGATGCTTTGGGTACTACCTACAATGGTGTTTATGACCCTGCCAATGGTAATGCCGAGCTTACCTACACTACTCGTAGCAGGTTAACCAAGCAGGAAATATATAACAGTACGCTGCATGGCGACCATAATTTGTTTAATGATAAATTTAAAGTACAATGGTCGGCGGTTTATTCATCTGCGCGCAACGAGGTGCCTGATAACACCACTATCAGTTTAAATGGCATTGAACAAAATTTTGTAGATAAGCGCACCACTTTAGTAAACAGCGCTCCTATACAACGCCGCTGGGAACGTAATACCGATGAGGATAAAGCCGGGTATCTCGACCTTACTTACAATATTTTCAAAAATACCAACACTGCCAATAAACTTGACCTGATGTTTGGTGGTTTATATCGCGATAAGCAGCGCAGCAGTTTCTTTAATAATTACACGCTTGCACCAGTACCCAGCGACATCAGCAAGCAATATGGAGTTGACTTTCAAAACTATACCGACCTTAACCTGGTAGTAACCAACCCGACCGGTGCCGTAGCCAACCCACTTACTTACGATGCTTCTGAAAAAACGTCTGCGGGCTATGGTATGTTAAAATACAATGCCGACAAACTGGAGTTGGTTGGAGGAGCCCGTGTGGAGCACACTAATCAAGGGTATAGCTTACTGTTCCCCGCAGGAGAAACAAGGCCTAATGGCAGCCAGGTATATACGGATGTGTTACCCAGTATTAACGCTAAATATCATCTAACGGATAAAGCTCAATTACACGCTTCATACTATAAAGCGGTTAACCGCCCCGGTTTTTATGAGATTGTGCCAAGTAAGGTAGTGAACGAAGAATACCAGGAACGTGGTAACCCCGATCTGAAACGCGCTCTCGCGGATAATTATGACCTGCGCTACGAGTTGTTCCCCGGCGCTTCTGAGCAGTTACTGGTAGGCGCGTTCTACAAACGTATTAAAGATCCTATTGAGTATACTTTCCAGCCCGACCCCGTACGCGGTCAGGATATTTACTACACGCCAGGCAATTTTGGTACTGCCAAAAACTACGGTGCTGAGATAGACTACATTAAATTCTTTAACAAAATAGGCATCAAGGCCAATTATACCTACACGCATTCGCGCATTACAACCCCTAAAAGCGCAAGGCGGGTTAATGCCACAACCGGCGATTTAGAAACCTATCTGGTAGACCAGACAAGACCGCTATACGGGCAATCGGCACATATTGCCAACCTGTCTTTATTGTATAAAGACACCAAGAAGGGCTGGGACGTACAAATAGCCGGAGCTTATACCGGTGAGCGTATCAATACGGTGTCGCAATTCCTGGATAACGACCTTTGGCAAAAAGGCTTTATCCAGATGGATGCTTCCGCCGAAAAGCGATTTGCAAAAAATTTCAGCGTATTTGTTAAAGCCAACAACATCCTGAATACGCCAACCAAACTATTCATTAAAGGCACCAACCCGGCGAATGATAAAATAGCCGAAAATATAGTGCATAACGGCCAGACACTTATCCGCGCGGATTATTACGGGCAGAGCTACCTGCTGGGTCTGCGCTACAAATTCAATTAATTACTGCTATACCATATATGCATACAATCATGAAATTTAAACAATTATTAACAGCAGCAGCACTTGCTTCAATGGCATTAGCCGGCTGCCAGAAAGCAAATATCGACGTAGATACCAGGCCGATCAATGGCTCGTCCTCGGGTGAAGTGTCAGGGGTGTGGGCAAAGGGAAGCGTGCATGAAATTAAAGGTGATATTATTATCCCCGAAGGTAAAACCCTTACCATAGAGGAAGGTGTTACCGTGTTAATGGACGCCACCGCCAAACCGGAAGTGATTGTAAAGGGAAACCTATACTCATTGGGTACTGATGTAAACCCGGTTAAATTTACGGTAAGCGATGCCTACCGCACAGATGCCAATAAGTTTGGTAAGCTTTGGGGAGGTATACTGGCAGCGCCTTCATGTTCCGAACTGGTGCTTGATCACACGATACTGGAGTACGGCGGTAACACTACATCTGATGCTTCAACCTCTGTAAAAATGGGTTTGTATAAAAATAAAGCCGGTGAAAACCTTCCGGCGTTGTGGTTTTCAAACATCAATGGTAAACTGGTGGTTCAAAACAGCATCATCCGTAATTTTCAGGAAGATTGTACTTACATCCAGGGCGGCAAGATCATCTTTGCCAACAATATTTTTTACACCACAGGTATAACCGGTGGCGAGGCCATGAACTTCAAATCGGGCTGTTTGGCCGATGTGGCATATAACTTTGTTTATAGCTGTAACACCAACGCGCTGAAGCTTTCAAATGCCGGTGACCTTAAACCTCAGGCATACATTATAGCTTATAACAATACCATGGTAAACACAGGCTGGCGCAGGCCTACTGCCAAAGGTGGTTCGGTATGGCTGGAAACCAGCGTGCATGCCGACCTGTTTAATAATCTATTTGCTAATACCCGTTTCGGTATTAAACGTGATCCTAAAAATCTGGAGGATAGTCGCTCTAAAAACGATTATAACTGGTACTATGGTTATGATCAAACTACCGTTAACCAATTCCAGGTAGGTAAGAACGATGTGGTTGCTGGTGGCACGCATGATGTGCGCGGTACAACAGCCGGCCAGAATGATCCTAAATTTGTTAACTATCCGCTGGATAACCCTGTGACCAGTCCTGACTTTAACACCACCTGGGATTTTCACCTGCAGGGTAATTCACCTGCTTTAGGTAAAGGTACAACCGGCTTCACCCGCTTTTATAAAACAGGTATAGCCATGAGCAACGGCATTACTTACGTATCGCCTGAGCCGGCTACTTACATAGGCGCTTACGGAACAAAATTATAAGCATGAACGTGAGAAGCTGGATACAAATGGTGCCCTGCTGCCTGGTACTATCAATGGGAGCATGCAAAGCGCAGGTAAATGAAAATGATGTAAAGCCCGTAGTAATTACCGAGCCGGTAAAATATGATACGGATGACCCCGCAATATGGGTAAATAAAGCCGACCCTGCTAAGAGCCTGGTAATAGGAACAGATAAGGACGCGGATGGTGCCTTATATGTTTTTGACCTGCAGGGAAAAATTATAGCCGATAAGGTGGTGCATGGTTTAAAGCGCCCTAACAACGTGGACCTGGCTTATGGCCTTATGCTTAATGGTAAACCTACAGATATAGCTATTACTACCGAGCGAATGACGCATAAGCTGCGCATTTATTCGGTGCCTGATATGAAGCCTGTTGATAATGGCGGCATCGACGTTTTTGTGGGCGAGAACGGCTACGAGTACCGCGACCTGATGGGGATTGCTATTTACACCGCGAAAGATGGAAAAATGTACGCGGTTATAGGTCGTAAAAACGGCCCTAAAACAGGTGGTTATCTTTGGCAGTATCTTTTGCAGGACGATGGTACAGGCAATGTGAAAGCCACATTGGTGCGCAAGTTTGGCGAATACAGCGGTAAAAAGGAGATAGAGGCCATAGCCGTTGATAATGAGTTGGGGTATATTTATTATTCTGATGAGCAGGTAGGTGTACGCCAGTATTATGCCGATCCGGAAAAAGGCGATAAGCAACTATCCATATTTGGCACAAGCGGTTTTAAGGCGGACCATGAAGGGATATCAATTTACAAAACCGGCGACAGTACGGGTTATATACTGGTATCAGACCAAGGGGCTAACCGTTTCCAGGTGTTTAGCAGGGAGGGTACACCGCAAGATTCGTTTCAGCATAAACTGTTGAAGGTGGTCCCGGTAGCCGCACGCCAGAGCGACGGCTCTGATGTAGTGAATGTCCCGCTGAACAGTACCTTTAAACATGGGCTGTTTGTGGTAATGAGTGATGATAAAACTTTTCACTATTACCGTTGGGAAGATATAGCCGGTAAACAGTTGACAGTTAAATAAATAAACAAAAGATTAAAATGTCCGCGGCTTGGTGATAACGAGGCAGCGGGCATTTTAAAAATACATATCAACAGCTATTTTATTTAATGTTTATGTACCTTTGCGGTAGTAAACTACTTATGATAAAATTGTTTGTTGTGGGTTTCCCACGCGAAATGGACGAAATGGGCCTGGCCCAGATGTTTGGTCCGCACGGCGATATTGATATTCTCACTATCGTGCGCGATAAAATGACCAGGCAAAGCAAGGGTTTTGGCTTTATTCATATGAAAACGGCCGAAGGCGCCCAGGCCGCTATTGAGGCGTTGGATGGCCTTACCATAGGCGACCGCCAGTTAGAGGTACGCATTGCAGAAGATAAGCCGGCATCAGCACCCAAATTTAAGCCTCAAAAGCGTTTCTCGCCTCAACCTAATCGTTATTCGGCTTCATCAGGTCAAAATAATACAAACGATTTTAAAAAGAAACGCCCTCGTTTAAGTAAATAACATCCGTAGCTTTTAATAACATTATCAAATTATTAGGGCAACAACAAAAGCATTTATTTGGTACGGGGCATTACTCGCACCATTTATGAATGATTTGTTATTTCTACTGTAAATGAATTACCACAAGCCTGTACTTAAGCTCAACCAGCCCGACGACAACTACAAGATAAGGCCCTTGCCACAGCCTACCGGTAAATATCCCTATCATTTAAATATTACAGACGTTATACGCCCCGCACATACCGATAGCATGAGTTTTTATATGCTGGGGGATACGGGCGGCCTTGGGCGCCCAGAGGCAAGAGGCAACCTGGTTGCCATGATGGCAGCGCAACAGCCTGCGGGAGAATTTATTTACCACCTGGGTGATCTGGTTTATCATTACGGCGAAGCGACTCAATACCCGGAGCAGTTTTTTAAACCTTTTGATGCTTTTAAAGGGCCGGTTTTTGCTATAGCCGGAAACCATGACAGCGATGTTAACCCCGACGCGCAGCCATACCAAAGCCTTGACGCTTTTGTAAAGGTCTTTTGTACCCGGCAACCGGAAACAGTAAGTTTTAGCGGTAATGCCATGCGCAAAAGTATGGTACAACCCAATGTATACTGGACACTGGAAACGCCGCTGGCCACATTTATTGGCTTACATACCAATGTGCCCAAGTTTGGAGCGGTAATGCCAGATCAGCAGGCTTGGTTTCAACAGGAACTTATTAACGCGCCAAAAGATAAACTGCTCATTTTGTGCATGCACCACGCGCCTTACTCGGCCGATACCAATCATGGTTCAAGCCTACCCATGATCAATATGCTTAATGAGGTATTTACGCATACAGGGGTTAAGCCTGATATTGTTTTTAGCGGCCATGTACACAATTACCAGCGCTTTACGCGCCGTTATGCTTCTGATGGTAAGCAGGTGCCTTTTATTGTTGCCGGCGCTGGTGGTTTTGAAGAGTTGCATAGCATTGCCCAAACTACCGATCCTCGCTTTATAGGTTTGGATACCGATGAGGTTACCCTTGATGCCAGTAACGAAACACAGCATGGCTTTTTACGGATAGACATCAGCAAAAAAGATGGAATACTTACCTTAAACGGGGAATATTTTGTAGTTGGTGCGCCGGATAAACCCTTAGACGCTTTTAAAATATCAAAGGCATTATAGAGAGCATTACATAAAAAAAAGACCGTGACAAATGCTGCCACGGTCTTTTTTATGAGATGAAGTTTCCTTACTTTTTAATATCAAACCTGTCAAGGTTGGTTATTTTGGTCCAGGCGGCAACAAAATCCTTTATAAACTTCTGTTCAGCATCAGCCGCGGCGTAAACTTCAGCTATTGCGCGGAGTTCGGAGTTTGAACCAAATACCAGGTCGGCACGTGTGCCGGTCCACTTGGTTTGGCCTGTAGCACGGTCATTGCCGGCGTAGGTTTCTTTATCCTGCGAAGCGGCTTTCCACTCGGTACCCATATCCAGTAAGTTCACAAACCAATCATTGGTAAGCTGGCCGGGGCGCGAGGTAAATACGCCATGGTTTGAATCGTCGTAATTAATATTCAGCACTTTTAAACCACCCATCAATACCGTAAGCTCGGGAGCGGTAAGGGTAAGCAACTGCGCTTTATCAATCAGCATTTCTTCGGTTGATGCTTTTGAACGGCCTTTACGGTAGTTGCGGAAACCATCAGCCTGAGGTTCAAGGTAGCCGAATGATTCTACATCGGTTTGCTCCTGTGTAGCATCGCCGCGGCCAGGTGTAAACGGCACGGTTACATTATGGCCGGCATCTTTGGCGGCTTTCTCAATGGCGGCATTACCAGCCAGTATGATCAGGTCGGCAAGAGATATTTTTTTGCTACCACTTTGCGCGCCGTTAAAATCATGCTGAATACCTTCTAAAACATTCAGCACTTTTTGTAACTGCGCCGGGTTATTTACCTGCCAGTAGCGCTGAGGGGCCAGGCGTATACGTGCACCGTTAGCACCTCCGCGTTTATCAGACCCGCGGAAGGTAGAAGCAGATGCCCAAGCCGTACCAACCAGTTCTGATATACTTAAACCGGAAGCCAGTATTTTACTTTTCAAAGCCGCAATATCTGCATCATTCACCAGCGGATGATTAACGGCAGGTATCACATCTTGCCAAAGCAGTTCTTCCTGTGGTACATCCGCGCCAAGGTATAAGGCACGCGGCCCCATATCGCGGTGGGTTAATTTAAACCATGCGCGTGCAAAGGCGTCAGCAAAAGCATCAGGGTTCTCCAGAAAATGCCTTGAGATTTTTTCGTATGCAGGGTCGAACCGTAAAGAAAGGTCGGTGGTAAGCATAGTAGGGCGATGCTTTTTGTTTGGATCATAAGCATCAGGAATAATATGCTGATCTGTTTTGGCTACCCATTGGTGCGCACCACCAGGGCTTTTGGTTAACTCCCACTCAAAACCGAAAAGATTTTCAAAATAATTATTGCTCCATTGTGTCGGTGTGGTGGTCCAGGTCACCTCTAAACCACTGGTAATCGTGTCGGCACCCTTGCCTGAACCAAAGCTGTTAGTCCAGCCAAAGCCCTGGCTTTCAATTCCTGCTGCTTCTGGTTCTTTGCCAACATGGTCTGATGATGCCGCGCCGTGGGTTTTACCAAAGCTGTGACCGCCGGCAATCAGAGCAACGGTTTCTTCATCATTCATAGCCATGCGGCCAAAGGTTTCGCGAATATCTCTCGCGGCCATAATAGGGTCAGGGTTACCATCCGGTCCTTCAGGGTTAACATATATCAAGCCCATATGCGCTGCCGCGAGTGGTTGCTCCAACTTACGGTCATGCATGTTGCCATCGGCATTTTCATCAGATGAAACCACGCCGTGCGCTGCAACGCCCGGTTGGCCATCTGCATAACGCTCATCATTACCCAGCCAGGTAGTTTCGGCACCCCAGTAAACCGATTCATCAGCCTCCCAAACATCGGCCCGGCCGCCACCGAAACCAAAAGTTTTAAAACCCATGGATTCGAGCGCCACGTTGCCGGTAAGTATCATCAGATCGGCCCAGGAAATTTTACGGCCATACTTTTGTTTAATTGGCCATAATAACCTGCGGGCTTTATCCAGGCTTACGTTATCAGGCCAGCTGTTTAGCGGGGCAAAGCGCTGCATTCCCGCGCCTGCGCCACCGCGGCCATCGGTTACCCGGTAAGTACCCGCGCTATGCCATGCCATGCGGATAAACAAGCCGCCATAATGCCCAAAATCAGCAGGCCACCAGTCTTGTGAGTCGGTCATCAGCTCATGCAGATCTTTTTTTATCGCTTCCAGGTCAAGGCTTTTAAATTCTTCGGCATAATTAAAATCCTCGCCCATTGGGTTGCTTAGCTCGGAGTACTGGCGCAAAACATTCAGTTTAAGCTGGTTTGGCCACCAGTCGCGGTTGCGTGTACCGCCGCCTGCGGTGTTATGTTTTAACGTGCCGTTGTGAAACGGGCATTTGCTGATGTCATTTGAATTGTTTTCCATGTTAAAATTGGTTTTTAGTATCTGTGCATTAACAATGTGAAGTTAGGAGTTAAATGAACATAATGCCAATCGAATTTTTCGATAAAGGATAGTTAAAAACTATAACTATGATGTGTGAAAGAGATATTGTGCCCTTTATGAAGAAAAATTAATTTCCAATTCATACCCTCTTCAGTTGACAACCGGAATTTTGAGTCATAAAACAAAAAGAAACAGATATGAAAAATGGAATTAAAATGTTAACGCTTACAGCAGCGGTTTTACTGTCAGCGTCTTATGGATATGCACAACAACAAATTGCAGCACCCGTTCCGCCACCGCCGCCTGCCCTGGTAGCAGGTGTACCACCAGCTAACATGCCTGCTTTGCCGGCACCGGTGCCCGGCCAGCCCGGCCCGCGCATTCCGGCTGGCCCTCCTGTTCCACAAGCACTGAGAGCGCTTACCACTATTAGCGGAAGGGTTGTTGAGTACACCGCAAATGACCGTTACGAATATGACGGGTTTAGTTTAAAAACAGCTGATAAAACCATATCGGTAAAGTTTCCGGCTCATTTAGGCGCGCAGTTAATGAAAGCAGCACCTAAAGGCAACGCAATTAGCGTTAATGGTACCTACGATGTTACACCAGAAGGCACTGCATTTAGATTGTTTAGTTTAAAAGCTGGTAGCAATACTATAACAGACAACGCGCCACCTGTAGATCAAAACCCGCAGGGAGAGCAGGTCAGGAATTTTTCGGGAACCATCTCTGAACTTAACCATGACCCGCGCGGAACCATTAATGGAGTTGTACTGGGCTCAAAGACGTTGGTTTCATTGCCGCCCGCCGCAGTGGAACAACTGGCAGGTTATTTAAAGATAGGTGCACAAATATCCGGTACTGGTATAAAAAGGCCTGTTCCGTCGGGTGTGGTAACCAGTAAAAACGTAGATGTTACCGACGCGCGAACATTGTCGGTGTCAGGACAAACTTACCTGGTAAACTAATTTTAAACGCCTCATTAACTTTATTATTTGTAGCCTCAATAGCCGCTCCTATTAGGGAGCGGCTATTTAAGAATATTCCTGCTGCGAATAAGCGATTGTTGGTACGGTAATTATTGTTGCATTTAAACTATTTACAAGAGAACATTAAGCAAATATGATGTTATAAGTAATAATAAAAATAGCTGATACCATGTTTACCGAAAAACAAAAACCACTTTTGCTCGCCCATATTGGAGATCTGCATCTTACCGATGCCAAACAACAAAACTACAAGGACTTTTTAAGCATCACCGCCCAGATTGCAGTGGAGATTGGCAGCCAACTCGATTTTGTATTACTGCCGGGCGATAATGCCGATAATGGCCTTGCCGAGCAGTACCGTTTAATTACACCTGCTCTGAAAATGCTGGATGTACCGGTTTATATTTTAACAGGCGACCATGATATGGAACAAGGCAGCCTGGATAATTTTTATAATACCCTTAAGCCGGAGCGTTTGCCATTTAAAAAAACTATAAAAGGGGTGCATTGCATTTTCCTGGATGTTTGCGGCCCCGGCACTGGCGGCCCCGATTTCCGTTTTGGAGCGGAACAGTTGCAAACGCTTGAAAACTATCTGCGGGAATGCGGAGATGATACATGCGCGGTATTTATGCATACCTATCCGGATGATCTGAAGGATGCTAACGAAAGGCAAAAGTTATTGGATTTATTGCGAAAATACCAGGTTGCTTTAGTAACTATGGGCCATACCCATTATAACGAGGTTGCCAATAACCATCATACGGTATATACCGCGACACGCTCAACCGGGCAAATAGAAGAAGGGCCGGTGGGTTATTCTATTATCAGTATAGATGATGGTGTAGTGTCATGGCGTTTCAGGGCGCTGGAAGATCCGTTTCCGTTTGTAATGATCACCAGCCCTGTCGATTACAGGTTGTACAGGCTCAATAATGCATTGCAAGGGGACCGAACAGAGATAAGAGCAACCGTGCTTGGCGCGGATGCCGTAAAACAAGTAGCATGTTTTACCGGCGATGGACAAACATATACTATGAGTTTTGATCCTGAACGTAATGATTGGTACACAACTATCCCTTTTAAAAATGAGGCTACTATGCTGGTATCTGTTGAAGCGGTAAATGTTAAAGGCAGGCCGGGCAGGCATAGTATTGAGATAGCCACTCCGCTTTTTAAACCACTTACCAACGGAAAGGATGGAAGCGATGAACTTTCTATAGGTGCCTGGGTAGAGAATGGTATTTTGGGTACACAGTTAGGGCCTAACCGAAATGCAAAACCGCCCCAAAAAAAGAAGGATTAAACGGCGTAAAACAATGCCTGCAATAAGGTAAGTTTATATGCATTAATATCAATTTTTTAGTAATGACCGGTAAGCCAGAAAAATCTTATTCAGCATTAAATGTCATACTGTTGGTATGCATTGTAGCGCTGTTATTGGTAATAGGCATCCTGTTATATAAGATCAACCTGTCCGGCCCGCCGGGGCCTCCGCCATTACCCGGGCCACCGCCTGCGGGTGTGCCCCCGGTATCAGAAGAACTAAAGGTTGCTAAGGGTAAGGTAGTTGGTTATGTAAACAACGTACACCTGGATATTAACGGAATAAAGTTGCAAACAAGCGGACAAGGCGAATTGACCTTTGAGTTTAGGCCACATACTGCGCGGGCTGTTTTATCGGTCGCGCAACCTGGTGATGAAGTAGAAATTCAGTATAACTCACAACCAGATGATGAAGCCGTCACCTATCAATTGCATCATATCAAAAACCTTCGCACAAGCAAAGAAACAGGTGTTGATGAGTTGCCAACGCCACCACGCATTCCACAGGGCGGCCCCTCTACACTTTTCCAAATCGATAAACCCGCCATTATAACAGATGGCTACGGCGGTGTAGCGGCCCTGCAAGCGCCCGGAAAGTTGTTTCATTTTAAGCCCGAGCAGGTAGAAGACATACAGGGCCTGATAAAAAACGGCCATAATTTTAAACTGCTTGCGGTAAAACGCGAGGATGAACAGGGTTTTGTAAACATTCATCATGATATGGTATACATCGTGATCAGTATTACTATTGACAATAAAACTTTTATGATAAGATGAAGATAATGGTGATTGAGGACGAACCCAAGCTGGGAAGTTTTATTTGCGCGGGCCTTACACAAAATGGTCATGTTTGCGATCATATTAAAGATGGTGCGGCGGGTTTGGAGGCGCTTATGGTAAATGCTTATGACCTGTTGTTGTTGGATTTGATGCTGCCCGGTATGAATGGGTTTGATGTGCTTAAAAACCTGCAAAGTTTGGGTAATACCGTACCGGTTATTATTCTTAGCGCGCTGGGCGATACCGAGAATGTGATTAAAGGATTGGACCTCGGCGCTATAGATTATCTCAGAAAGCCTTTTGAACTGGACGAGCTTTTGGCCAGGGTACGTGCCGTTCAAAGGCGGAACGCCGGGCAGCAAACGGCCAAACTCAAATTTGAGGATGTGGAGATGGACCTATACACCCGTGAAGTAACACGTGCCGGCAGAGAGATTACCCTAAGCAACCGGGAGTTTGCTTTGTTAGAATTTTTGGTGAACAATGCTAACCGTGTGGTAACCAAAACGCAAATATTGGAAAAGGTATGGGACATGAATTTTGACCCCGGCAGTAACGTAATTGAGGTACACCTGTACCAGTTGCGGAAAAAAATTGATAAAGATGCCGATCATCCGCTTATCCACACTGTTATTGGCAGAGGGTATACGATAAAAGGAAAAACGCGGTAGTATGAAAATCACCGGGCAACCTGGTATACGTTTAAAAATTACCTCTGCTTTTGCATTGGTCTTCACGCTGTTAAGTATAGGGCTCAACTTGTATAGCTACTATAAAATAAAGCGCCTGATCATAGCCGACAATAACCGTTACCTGCTATCGCGTGCCAAAGCACTTTTGGATAAAACCGAAGTTAATCCGGTAATTATTCCGTTGCCCGAAAAAAACACTTTCCTGAAAATCTTCGCACGTAATTACAATGGTAGTAAAACCCTGCTGTTCCAGTCGCCCGGCGCTATCAGCAAAGTAAATATCCCAGGGCATACAGGGGTTACAGATACATTAGGTTACCGGGTGGCATATGTAGTAAATACCAGTGATGATAACCCTGCCGAATTACTTTTTGCCGTAAATGCCGATTCGCTCGAAGCCACACTACGTTATTTACTGCTGCTTTTATTATTATCTACCGTGGTAAGCGTGCTTATCTCCGGGATGATATCATTTTGGCTGGCACGCATTTTTTTAAAGCCCCTTCAACAAATTATCAATAAAACTAAAAATATTACCGGGGGTGAACTTAAGGAGCGAGTGCCGGTAAAGCAAAGTAATGATGAATTACAGGAACTTGCCGAAACCATTAATGACATGCTCCAGCGTATTGATTTTGCCCTGCAACAACAACAAAATTTCTTTGCCTCCGCGTCTCATGAACTTAAAACCCCGCTTGCCATAATGCGCGCCGAACTTGAGGTTAACTTAAAGCGGCCAGCTATAACCGACCAGATGGCGGAAGTTTTAAATAGCCAGATGGATGAGATCAATCGCCTGCAAAATATTGTTGAAGAATTTTTACTGATCAGCCAGATCAAGGCCGGGCGTTTGGTACTTAAGTCTGATAAGTTTGATCTTTCAGACCTGTTCCTGAAAGTAAGTTACCAGTTAAGAGCGCTGGCAACGGAGAAGGATGTCCGGATGAATATCCATTTTAATAAGGAAACAGACAATTTTACGATTACCGCTGATAAGGAAAAAATACGCATAGTGATAGCTAATTTGCTGGTGAATGCCATTAAATACAGTGTGAATGGTAAAGACATAAAATGTACCGTTGGTTTTGACCATGAACTTCGGAAAATGGTTTTGAGGGTAGAAAACAGCATAGCGGCACCGGCCGTTGATACGGTTAATTTAACCACAGCATTTTATCGTAATAATATTATGGAAGTAGGTGCCGGTATGGGCTTATGGCTTTGCCGTGAGATAGTGGATGCTCATGGTGGCCAATTAGTACTTAATAGTTGCAATTTTTGCTTTACGAGCAGTGTTGTGTTGCCTGTGTAAATGTTGAGTTGCACAATTATATAAATAAGAGGTATAAAGGAATGGCCTTTTAGCCGAATTGGTTATAAGAGATGGTGTTTTTTGTTATTGAATATTTTTATCAGTTTTGTAACTGATTAATTTTATGCTAAAGTAATATTAATCTTCTCAGCTTAAATGGCCAATTATAATAGCTTGGATGATATCGAATTAATGGAACTGTTGCGTCAGGATTCACTTGGCGCTTTCAGGGAAATTTATGTGCGTTATTGGAAGGGCTTATATAAAGAGGCCTATAAACGCTTAAAGCAAACTGAGACTGCTGAGGAAATAGTGCAGGATATTTTTACGGCGCTATGGAACAGGCGCCATGCCATCAACCTATCTCACGGGCTCGAGGGATATCTCTACACAAGTGTTGGTTATCGTGTGATTGACCAATACCGCCGTAACGAAATACGATTGCGACACAGGGAAGCTATGCAGGTACAGTATAATGATGCCGATCACACTACAGAGCAGGCCATATGGGTGAAAGACCTTCAGTTACATATCGACCAGGTGATTGAGCAATTGCCTGAGCGTTGCCGGTCTGTATATGAATTAAGCAGGGTGGCGTATAAATCAAACAAACAAATAGCCGAGGAACTGGGCATATCAGAAAAAACGGTAGAGAACCAGCTTACTAAGGCGCTCAAAAAACTGCGGTTAAGTTTAAATCAATATCTCACGCTCGCGTTACTGTTTTTTTTAAAATAATTCACCCATAGTGTAGGGGTAAACCATCTTCCCTGCGACATATCTTTTATAAACCGATAATTTTTTCTGTTTCATGAAAAAAACTATACCCAATGATCTCTTGGAACGCTACCTTAATGGCCAATGTTCTGATGAAGAACTGGCACGCGTAAAAGCATGGTATCATTCCTTTCGTGCTGATGATGATCAGTTATCCGAAATGAGCAGGGCCGAAATAGATCAGTTGGAAAGCAGGATGTATCAACAGATCACTAATAATATCGGTTTAGAGGAACACACAGGCACATCCAGGAAAGTTAAGGTAATAAAGCTGGTAAAAATCATGGCAGCCGCAGCCGTAGCAGCAGTATTTATTGGGGGCTTTTATTTGCTTAACACAGCTAAAGTTTCATTTAAGACTGCCTTACCAGCTGTTCAGACTGTTAATGAACAGGTAGATATAACTAACAATTCCAACACTGTATATAAAGCACTATTACCCGATAGTAGTACCGTGTGGCTGCAGCCTGGTAGTAACATTCGTTACCCTAAAAAATTTGCAGCCAATGCACGTATTATTTCTATGTATGGCGAAGGGTTTTTTGAAGTTACCAAAAATCCATCACGGCCATTTATTATTAATGGCCGTAGTATAATTACTAAAGTTTGGGGTACAAGTTTCCTGATCAGGGATCGCTATCGCAGCGCAACGGCTGATGTTTCGGTAGTAACCGGCAAGGTTTCTGTAAGCATTAAGCAAAATGGGGCCGATAACAAATTTAGTACCGCATTAGAGAAACATGAGGTATTGCTTTATCCGCGCGACAAGGCAGTTTGCTATATCAACCAGCATATACTAAAAGCCGAACGACTTATTAAAGAGCCCGCACTTAAATTATGGAGCCAGGCCAGTCTTGCTTTTGATAATAAACCTTTAGGGGAAATTATACCGGTATTAAGCGCCACCTATGGCATTAAAATTAAAGTAAACAACGAAAAGATAAACCATTATATGCTTACCGCCGACTTTGAAGGCTTTAACCTTCCGGATGTACTGGCAGCATTAAAAAAATCGATCAACGTTAATTATGAGATAAAAGATAACACGATCGAACTTGAATAAGTAAAACCAATTATTAACCAAACCCACAGCCTATGCTATATAAGATCACTACTTAACTTATCCTCATTTCTGCGGATAAAAAATCCCTGTATATGAAAAAAGCTTAAAAGTGTTGCGACCACTTCTAAGCTTCAAACGCCCGATTTGCTATACCAAAAAATGGTGTAATGGGCGCTAATTGTCTCATTTTTAACAAAGAAACTTAACAAATATATGAAATTTCGATTACGAAAGCCAATACCCTGGTCTAAAATCATGAAGGTAACATTTACTCAAATTTTGTTGGCTGCACTGTTAAGCTCAATGGCTTGCGCAGGTACTATTAAAGCTCAAAGTGTACTTGAAAAAAGCGTTACGCTTTCAGTAAAGAATATTCCGTTACAGGATGCGCTTAAACAATTACAAAAGAACAGCGACATCAAGTTTATTTATAGCAAAAACTCAGTTAACCTGGGGCAGCGGGTAACCATTGATTACCAAAACCGGGACTTGAAAACCGTACTTGACGAAATGCTGAAAAGTAACGGCATTGATTACGAGGTTTTAAAGGGCCGCATAGTATTGGGCAAGGCCGAAGAAATAAAAGCGATACGCGAAGGGCGTGTTGTAGCTGCAGAAACAAACAATTCTGAGGCTGCCGTGGCTGCGGTACCGGTAACAGGTAAAATTGTTGATGAGCGCGGCGTACCGCTACCCGGTGCAACCATCACTGAAAAAGGTACAGGCAACGCTACAATGGCCGATGTGAATGGTAATTTTAAACTCAATGTTAGTGATAACAACGCGGTATTGGTAGTGGCATTTGTAAGTTTCCGTACGCAGGAAATTGCAGTAGGCGAACAGCGCAATTTTACCATAAAGTTGCTTGATGACATAAAAGGCCTTAATGAAGTAGTGGTGGTGGGTTATGGTACGCAAAAGAAAAGCGTAACCACCGGCGCTATATCTGGCGTAACCGCCAAAGAGTTTGAGGACCTGCCTGTAACACGTGTTGAGCAAATTTTACAGGGCCGTACTTCTGGTTTAACCATTGCGGCAAACAATGGCCAGCCCGGCGAAGGTGCCACGGTGCGGGTGCGTGGTATTACCTCGTTCGGTAATAACGACCCGCTATGGGTAGTAGATGGTGTGGTGGTTGATAACGGTGGTATTGGTTATCTTAACCAATCAGATATCGAGTCGATAGAAGTATTAAAGGATGCCGCATCGCAAGCCATTTATGGTACCCGCGCGGCAGCTGGTGTTATACTGGTAACCACAAAAAAAGGCCGCGAAGGCAAACCCCAGATCAATTTCGCGGGCTATTACGGCATATCCAAGCCTGCACGCAGGGTTGATCTGCTTAATGCTCAGCAATATGCAACTTTACGCAATGAAGCCAGTGTGGCAGGTGGTGGTAACATTGTATACGCAGACCCGGCATCACTTGGTGTAGGTACCGACTGGCAATCTGTTATATTTAACAACAGTGCCAAACGCCAGAACTATGAATTAAGCGTAAGCGGCGGCAATGATAAATCTACCTATTACACCTCTTTTGGTTACCTGGACCAGGAAGGTATCGTAGCTACAGATATATCCAAGTATAAGCGTGCTAACTTCAGGGTTAATCAAACTTATAAACCTGCTAAATGGATCAACTTCGGTGAAAACATCGGTTATACCTATAACCGTTCTATTGGCTTGGGCAATACCAACAGCGAGTTTGGCGGGCCAATCAGTTCGGCGCTTAACCTTGATCCGATCACGTTGCCGGTAGTTACCGATCAGGCGGCGGCATCTGCTCCGGTATATGCTAATAACCCGGTACGCCGCAACGCGCTGGGTTATCCTTACGGTATATCAAGCATTGTTGGGCAGGAAATTGTGAATCCGCTTGCTTATATATCAACCCGCCTGGGCAATTATGGCTGGGCGCATAACGTGGTAGGAAATGTTTACGGCGAAGTTGAACCTATCCACGGTTTAAAGTTACGCTCTACAGTAGGTACAAAACTGGCATTTTATGGCAGCGAATCGTTTAGCCCTGTAGCCTACCTTAACGCTTCTACTATTACTTCTCAAAACAGTTATAACCGCGAAAGTAACCGCTTATTTAACTGGAATCTGGAGAATACGGCATCATATAGTCGTACTTTTAACAAGCACAACGCAACTATATTGTTAGGTCAAGGTGCCTACTCAGACAATAACCGGTATACCGATGGTGTAACTTATTATAACCTGCCGGTAGATAATTTTAAAGACGCGTCTCTTAATTACAGTATCCCGGCGGTAAACCGTGTAGGATACGGCAGTGAAGGTCAAATACATACCATCAGCTCATTATTCGCACGTGTAAACTATAATTACGATGAACGTTACATCGTAGAAGGCATCATCCGCCGCGATGGTTCGTCAAGGTTTGGTTCTAACTTTAAATATGGTACTTTCCCGTCGTTCTCATTAGGATGGGTACCCACAAAAGAAAATTTCTGGCCTAAGAATGATGTAGTGAGCTTTCTTAAACTGCGCGGTGGTTACGGCGTGGTAGGTAGCGATGCCATTGCTGATAACGCATTCCTGTCAACCATTGGCGGTGGCCGTAATTATAGCTTTGGTACCGGTGATACGTACATAAGCGGTTACAGCCCCAACGCGCCATCAAACCCTAACCTGAGGTGGGAAGAAACATCGCAAACCAACGTAGGTTTTGATGCCGTACTGTTTAACGATCTCAATATTACTTTTGAGTGGTTTAAAAAGAAAACAAGCGGCATTTTGCAATATCCGCCAATTCCTTTGTACGTAGGGGCAATATCTAACCCGGCCGCGAATATAGGCGATATGCAAAACACCGGCGTGGAGTTAGAATTAGGCTACCGCAAGCGTGTGGGCGATTTTAATTTTGATATTAACGGTAACGTTTCGCATATCGTAAATAAAGTAACTTATTTAGGTAACGGTCAAAAGTTTCTGGACGGGGCAGGTTTCCAGGGTATTGAGGGTGGTATAACCCGTACAACTGTAGGCCAGGCTTACAACTCTTTTTATGGTTACCAAAACCTGGGCGTATTTCAAACTCAGGACGAGATCAATAGCTATCGCTCGGCCAGTGGGGCAGTTATACAGCCCAATGCAAAGCCCGGAGATTTTAAATGGGCCGATCTTGATGGAAATGGCGTTATTAACGACCAGGACCGTACCTACATAGGCAACCCCACACCATCATGGATATTTGGCTTAACATTTAATGCCCAATATAAAAACTTTGACCTGGTAGTATTTGGCCAGGGGCAGGCTGGTAATATGATATTCCAGGGCTTACACCGCCTTGATATCGGCAATGCCAATTTTACAACCAAAAGGCTCAACAGGTGGACCGGTCCCGGTACCAGCAATACCGAGCCGCGTGTAGTTGATGGCGATCCTAACCATAACACCACCTATAACTCTAAATATTACCTGGAGAAGGGCGATTATTTCCGTATCAAGAATTTGCAAATAGGGTATACCCTGCCAACTCAACTCATCAAGAAAGCTGGTATGAGAAGGGTACGTGTTTATGTCACCGGCGAAAACCTGTTCACGTTTACCAAGTACTCAGGCTATGACCCTGAAATAGGTGGCGGCAGTTACAGTATTGACCGTGGTTTTTACATGCAGGCTAAATCATATATGCTGGGTGTAAGTGTAGGATTCTAAATTATAACCAAGAACATGAAGAAGAAGAATATTAAATATTTATCATTTTTTCTGGCAGGATCATTAACACTGATGGCCTGCAAAAAAAGCTTTCTGGATGTTACCCCCAAGGGTACCAATCTGGAATCAAACTATTATCGTAATCAAACAGAAGCATTCAATGGGCTGGTAGCCATATATGATGTTGTAGGCTGGCAGGGCGGTGGCTTTGTAACTAAAGAAAACGCCATGGACGCCGGTTCTGATGACCATTATGCGGGTGGAGGTAACGCAACAGATATTAACGATCTGCAAGTGTTTTCCAACTACACGCTGTCTCCATCAGTAGGCCCTTCATACGAGTTATGGAGAGCAGGCTTTTCAGGTGTATTCCGGGCCAACGTATTGATACAGAAATTGCCAGGTGTCCCGATGGATGCCAACCTTAAAAGCAGGTATAAATCTGAGGCTACGGCTTTGCGCGCCTATTTTTATTTTGATTTGGTACGCCTGTTCAAATATGTACCACTGTTAACAGAATCTATTCCGGCTGATAAGATCTACGACATAGAGCAAGCCGCTCCTGCAGCGGTATACAAACAAATTGAAGATGACCTTAAAGCAGCTCTTGCCGATAATAATATACCGGATAAGGTTGATGTTACTGTTGATGGAGGCCGCCTAACTAAAGGTGCGTTGCATGCCCTTTTAGGTAAAGTATATCTTTATGAGCAAAAATGGGCTGAGGCCGCTACTGAGTTTAAAGAAGTGAACGGTGCTACACCCGGTCAGGAAAACAGTAAATACGGATACAAACTACTGTCTGATTTTGCATCGCTTTGGAAAACCTCTAATAAATTTAATAGTGAATCTATATTAGAAGTAGGCCACTCATCCAAATCTGCCGGCAGCTGGGATTGTATAGCCTGTACCGAAGGTAATGTAATGAACATTATAGTAGGGCCGCGCGATTATAAAGCGCTAAAACCAAATGCTCCGGATTATATATCAGGTTACAGCTTTTTACCTGTAACTAAAAACTTGTTTGATGCCATTCATTTTGACCCGCGTAACAAAGCAACAGTTGCCAACCTGGATAGTTTAAAAGCCAATGGCATAGCCGATTATACGCCCGCTTATATGAATACCGGGTACTTCCTTGGGAAATTTGCCGGGCGGTTATCTGATAAAACCACCGGCGGGGGCGCACCCGAACTTAACTACCCTCAAAATATGTATGAGATACGCCTTGCCGATACTTATCTGATGGAGGCCGAAGCGCTCATACGCGGCAACGGTGATCTGAGCAGGGCAACAGCCTTAATGACGGCTGTACATACCCGTGCCTACAACGATGGTACTACACATAACCTTGCCGCCACATTTGAGAACCTTAAGCGTGAGCGCAGGCTTGAACTTGTTGGCGAAGGCCATCGCTGGTTTGATCTGGTACGCTGGGGCGATGCGCCTGCCGTGTTAGGCTCGCGTGGATTTAAAGCAAATAAAAATGAGATTTTGCCTATACCATTGAACGATCTGAACAACACGAAGCTTAAGCAGGCAAAGGAGTGGGGTGGAACTCTGTAAATCTATTAATTAACTGAGAAATGAAAAGAAGTATAATTAAAGTAATAGCCGGCGCCATTATAGTAACCGGTATATATGCGGGTTGCAAGCCCGAAAAGTTTGAAGGTAACGGGCTTACCTCAAACGATCTTCAAGCCGCGTTTAATGTAACACCAGTACCCGGCAAACCAAATTATTACATTTTAAAAGCAGATACAAAAGGTGTTTTGGCTGTAAAATGGGATACCGGCGATGGCGCCGCGATAAGTAAACCGGTAGACACGGTTTTTTTCCCTGATGCCGGAAATTATAGTATATCGCTAACTGCCATTGGTAAAGGGGGCGTGGCTAAAACCAGTACACAGCAATTAACAGTACCTACCTCTGATCCATCTGCCGGAAACCTGGTAAAAGGAGCCAACATGGGCACAGGTGACGATGCCTTTTGGAACCACATAACTATTTCAAGCGGCGTTACATTTGCCATTGAGGATGGGAAAATGGTGGCTAAGGGTGGTAATTACGGGCATGCTGCTGTTTGGCAGGCCATTGATGTTGTAGCCGGCCGTACTTATAAAGTGGACATGAATGTAAGTGGTAGCGGCGCTACCGATACCTGGTTTGAAGTATATGTAGGCACAAAGCAACCCGCAAGCGGCCAGGACTACAGTGATGGAGGGGCTCGTATTGCACTAAATACATGGGCCGGTTGTGGTAAAACGGCTTTTAACGGTAAGTTAACCAGCATATCATGCGCGGGGAGCGGTAACTCCTTAAAGTTTGATAAATCCGGCACGGTTTACTTGCTTATCAAAAGCGGAGGGGGCAACCTTGGCCTAACCGGTATTGGTTTTAACAAGGTTACCTTTAGAGGCGTTAATTAGAATGTGTGATACAGGGGCGGTGCAACCGCCCCTTTTAATTCTTTATTATGAAAAAATTCATATTGATTTCGGCAATCGGGTGTGTTTTGGCCATTACCTTAGCCTGCTCAAAAAAGAGCGGACCATCGCTGCCTCCCTTTCAACCCATTGAGCAGCCGGTTAAAACTTACGGATTTGAAAGTACTGTAAGCTGGGCCGATGAGTTTGACTATACAGGTGCCCCCGATGCGAATAAGTGGACTTATGATACCGGCGGAAGCGGCTGGGGGAATAATGAATTGCAAAATTATACCACTTCTACAGATAATGCGATGGTGAAAGATGGTGCATTAATTATAACGGCTAAAAAAGAAAGTTCCGGCGGCCGCGATTATTCATCAGCAAGGGTGGTATCGCGAAACAATAATGATATGCTTTATGGCCGTTATGAAATAAAAGCAAAATTACCTTCAGGTACCGGAACATGGCCCGCCATATGGATGCTACCAAACGATTATGCTTATGGCCCGTGGCCAAACTCCGGTGAGATAGATATTATGGAACATGTGGGCTATGATCCTAACAATGTTCATTTCAGCGTGCACAATCAGTTGTTTAATGCCGGCAACGCAAAAACCAGTACTAAGCGTATAGAAACAGCATTTACTGATTATCACGTTTATCGTTGCGACTGGACTCCTGAAACCATAAAAGGTTATTACGACGACGAATTAGTGTTTACCTACACTAATGATAAAAAGGGATCTGCGGGCTGGCCATATGATAAGCCATTTCATTTTTTGCTTAACATAGCAGTTGGTGGTAACTGGGGGGGTGTAAAAGGGGTAGATAATGCTATTTTCCCGGTGACTATGCAAGTTGATTATGTGCGTTTTTACAAACTGAAAAGCTGAGTATATGATGAAAAATATAATCAAATACATAGCCGCTTTATGCTTGTTTGGGGTGGTTATTGTTACCTATGCTTGCAGCAAAGGTGGCGTTAAAGCGGGTAACACACCTGTTCAGCCCTCTCCGCCAACAGATCCGGTTGTGCCGCCAAAAACTGATGTGGCCATGTGGCTTACTACGCCTGATCAGCTACAATTGTTTAAGCAGCAAAATATATCACTGGTATTTGCAGGCGCCAGTAATAATAATGCTACCATAACGGTTGATGACAGCCGTACTTATCAAACAATTGACGGGTTTGGGTTTGCACTTACCGGTGGGAGCGCTACACTAATTAATTCGCTTAATGAAACGGATAAAGCCGCTTTATTGAATGAGTTATTTAAAACGGATGGTAACAATATAGGGATTAGTTACCTGCGTATATCTCTCGGCGCGTCAGACTTAAGCGCCAACCCGTTTAGTTATGATGATGTTAGCGGCGACGTAGAACTAAAAAACTTTAGCCTCGATAAAGAAAAGGTTGATCTGATCCCAATATTGAAAAGAATATTGGCTATTAATCCGGGCATAAAAATCCTATCGTGCCCGTGGAGCGCGCCCGCATGGATGAAGGATAATAACAGCTTTTATGGCGGCAGCCTCAAGCCCGAATATTATGATGTTTACGCCAGGTATTTTGTTAAATATATACAAGCCATGAAAGCCGAAGGTATCACCATTGATGCTATTACGCCACAAAACGAACCGCTGAACGCTTACAATAATCCAAGTATGCTAATGGTGTCGGCAGACCAGGGCAAATTTGTAAAAAATAACCTCGGTCCCGCGTTTCGTGCAGCCAGCATTGCTACAAAGATCATTGTTTACGATCATAATGCCGATCATCCGGAATATGCAACCGATATATTTGCCGACGCGGCCGTTGCCGGGTTTGTAGATGGCGCAGCATTTCATTTATACGGCGGTAATATCAACGCGCTTGGAATGGTACACAGCCAGTATCCGGATAAAAATATATACTTTACCGAACAGGCTACCTTTGGGGGCGGGAATTTTGGTGGCGACCTGGCCTGGCACATCAGTAACCTCATCATAGGGGCGACGCGTAACTGGAGCCGCAATGTTTTGGAATGGAACCTTGCTTCAGATCCTAACTTGAAACCACATACAGATGGCGGTTGTACAACCTGCCTTGGGGCGGTAACCATAGGTAATTCTGTAACGCGCAATGTATCATATTACATTATTGCTCATGCTGCTAAATTTGTCAGGCCGGGTGCCGTCCGTATCGCATCTGATCTGCTAAATACACTGCAAACGGTAGCCTTTAAAAATACCGATGGATCTAAAGTAATGGTAGTACTTAACACAGCCACTACTTCACAAACGTTTAATATAAGTTATAATAATAAGGCAGTAAGCACTACTATACCTGCAGGTGCTGTTGCTACTTACGTTTGGTAAGACTTGTTTAAAGTTGATTAGTTAAAGGCGTTAGCATGTTGCGGCGCCTTTTTCATTTCCTGAGAGTGTACAGAATAGCCTGATCAATCGATGATCCCTTTTCTTACGGCATACATCACCAGGCCCGCGGTGTTTCGTACGCCTATTTTATCTATCAAACGCTGTCTTATACCTTCAACAGACCGTGGGCTAAGGTAAATTTTATCGCCTATTTCTGCGGCGGTATTTTCCTGGCATATCAATTTCAAAACCTGCAATTCACGGTCGGTGAGCTCGGCTTCATTATTAAAAGAAGGTTTAACCTTACCTTTAATAACCAATCGTTTAAGCAATGCTTTGTTGACTACGTCATTAAAATAATACCCATCCTGGTAAACCGCATGGATCGATTTCCTGATCTCTCCTGATTCCGCGTTTTTTAAAAGGTAGCCGCTGGCCCCCAGTTCCATCAGGTGAATGATGAACTTTTCATCATCATACAGCGTAATGGCGATGATCTTACAATCGGGATACTCAATGCGTATCTTTCTCGTAGCTTCCATGCCATCCATTACAGGCATTTTCAAATCCATCAGTATAACATCAGTAGGTGTATTAGCAAGATAATCCAGTGTTTCCTGGCCGTTTCCTGCTTCAAATACAACTTCCAGTTCCCCATCAGAAGCAAGACTTACTCTCAACCCATCTCTAAAAATGGTATAGTCGTCAACTATGCCAATCCTTATTTTGTTCATGGCGTTATGAAGATTTTGGTAAACGAATGCTGATATGATATAGTGGTTTCAGGTAAGAGAATTGCAAAACGCCATTGAGCATGCCCATGCGGTTTTGTATGTTCTTTAACCCTAAACCCTCTTTCTGAAATCTTAATTCTTCAAACTCCTCCTGCGTAAGGCCGCGGCCATCATGCTGAAGAAACATCTCCAGCTGGTTTCCCGAAAACTGGCTGGAGAGATAAATAACACTTGCCTGCGCGTGTTTAATAATGTTTTGCACCAATTCCTGCAAAATACGGTAAAGCAGAATGTCCTGCTGGCTGTTGCTGGTTACATATTCAGGATCGAGTTTTAGGTGTAACGTTAACTCTTGTAAACCCGTAATTTGCTGCATAAAATGCTCAATAGCCGCGTTTAGGCCAAAACCCTGCAATATAGCCGAATGCAGGTTATGTGATACGCCCCTTATTTTTTGCACGGCCTCATCAAGTAAATGATTACCCTTCTTATGCGCTTTTTGCTCTTCCTGGGGCCAGGCATGTGTATCAACAGAAGAAAAATAAAGTTTGGCGGCAGATAATACTACGCCAATATCATCATGGAGTATTTCGGCTATCCGCAGCCTTTCTGTTTCTTCACTTTGCACAGCAGCTTCAAGCAGTTGCGATTGCTGGTTTTGCTGAAGATCCTGCATGGCCCGCTGAAATTGTAACTTTTTTCGTTGTGTAAAAATAAATATCAAAAGCAGGCTGATAAACAGCAGTAGCATTGCCGCTACGCCGCTTATTAAAATTACAGTAAGGCTATCGTTTGTTTCCATAAAAACCTCTCACTAAAAACATATTAAAAAGTATGAACGACAGATTATGTAAATTCCATAAGCTGGCGGCAAACCGTTGCATTTGTATCGAAAGCCTGTTGTAGAGCAGGAAAACAAAAAAATTGATTGAAACATAAACGCCTAAACCGGTAACCACCCAAAATTGGTTGGTAAAAATGTTAATGGCTTCATCTCTCTTTAATTCGTATATATAATATTGCATTACAAAAAAGAGCAGGCAAAATGCCTCAACTGATAGTAACCTGCTGCTGAAATGACTAAAGTTGAAAAAGTTTTCACTTAAGGAAAAGTCAGCGATCAAAAAAAGTGTAAAGCAAATGATAATGAGCCATTTTACGCTAACGAGAAATGGCTGCTGTAATTTAATAAAGAAGAGACTAAAGAGGAAAAAGCGGACTATTGAAAGTAGATTATAAAGAAAGTTATTTGAATGATATTGCTGTGGCATCCAGTCTCCAAGCTTCCATATCAGGTCTATCGCGATGTTGATTAAAAGAGAAAGCCACACATAACAAACAACCGGCCTGAAAACCGGCGGTTGTTTGTTATATAATAATATGGCACAGGGCATCAGGCCTGCCCATACTTCAGACCAATCAAGTACCTGTTGAGCCCAGCATGACATCTAATTACCGGTTAAATAATAGTAGCGGGTGGGCAGGGGTTGGTTTTGTAGTCTGATTCAGAAGGGCTTCCTAAATCACCTGCCTGTACATTGTAATATAAATACTTATTATCCCGTACGGCAGGAACAAATGTAAGGGCGACGCTATTTGCCTCAATCAGTTTTTTTATGGTCGTTACCGGTAATACATTGTTCCCCATAATTACCGGTTGCGGTAATTCCACACGCCTGGCATTGTCCGGCGTAAGGATATCAAATGTTGAACTGTATACGGGTGATGGCGTACGCTGGTATGAAAACGCTACCAGCCCGACAGAACCATGATGCCCACCCAGATAAGGGGAGAATACAAAATATTCTGTTTCAGGAAAATTGATGAGCCGCTCTTTAATCAGCCGAACATCATAAGTTAACCACGGAAGTGAATGTAGTGATAGATTTTGCATGAACGTATTGTTTAGGTGAGTATTTATCCCAAATATACAAACAGATATGGCTAATAATAATCCGTATTAATACGGAAAGTTAAGCGTACGTATAAATACGTATAACACACCTTATTTTCCTGTTTCTATTATGCCTTTCTTAATTTAAAAACCTTTTTCTTGTAGCTTGTGTAGGTAGCATGCAGGCGTTGCTTTTACCGGCTATCAAATACCGATTTTTGGCTATCCATTTATAAACACCATCGCGCAGGCGTTTGGGAATAGCGTATGCCCAGTTAATTTTATTGGCTATCGGAATATCAAGACGCGAGAGTATAAATAACACCGCGTCTGACCTGTCATAAACTCGGCCGTTATCTATTACCAATACCGAGTTTAGTTCAAGTGTTTTAAACGCATACGCTTTTTCCATATGTTTTGCGGTTTCGCCGGTTGATGGCACAAAAAGAAACAGCCCGGTGCTATCATGCCTGATAACAAAATTGATCCAGCGGTTGCAAAAATTGCAAACACCATCAAAAATGATCATTGGCGGTTGCTGAGACAACTCATTATTCGGTTTCATCAGGCCAATTGTGTATGAATAAAATAAATTGCCGGATAAGTAGCCATAAACGCCCATAAAAATGAATTTAGCCCCATAATTACAGCTGTAAGGAAATGAAAAGTGAACCCCCAGATCCAGAAACAAACGGCCAACGGAAAGGGTAAAAACAAGCTAAGCGGAAATAAGGTTTCCATCAGGATCACATTCCAGCACAAGAATTTGTTTAACCAGGGCCGGTTGTTAAGTAAGCTTAATGCCCATGGAGAGCCGTAGGTACGCGTGTTAAAAACATCTTTAATTGCAGTGCCCCTGCGCCATTCATTTGAAAAAAGCTTGGCAAGCCCGGCAACCGCATAGGAAAGGCAGGATTGCAACCCCACAAACCAGATACCGATTTTCAATAAGGTAGGGTTGGCATGGCCTATGGGGCAAAAGACTAAAAATAGGGTAACGATGATTAAGAGGGTCATTTGATCGGAGCCATCGCTGCCATAAAAAGTAACCAGCGAACTTAACAATACCGTTATTAAAAGCCCTGTAAGGCAAAGCCATGCATTTAAAGAGCCTACAGGTGCAAATGCCAGCGCCAGCAGTAATATGCAACGTAACACAAAAATGGCTGATAAACCTCGCGGATTAATAAATTTAAAGGCAGTTTGCGCCAGCCAGTTTTTGCTGCTGTTTTCCCAGCGTATCTGCATCACGTTCCAGGATAGCAGCCCATCGGTGGCAAATATTTTAATTTTTACCAAGTACTCAGCAGTGGAGATGAATAAGCCTATGCTCATAAGCATTATGATCTCGTGATAGGTGTTGTTGAGGATATTCATGACTTTTAAATTTGATGAAATACAGAAAGCAGGATAAATGCAGGGTCGGTTTCTTTAATGTACCCGCAGCTTTCGGCGAGCATAAACTGGCGCGATTCGGTTTCGGGTACTCGCTTGCATAAACTTACGGCATGAAGCACAATCAGGTAGGGCATAGAAAACATTAATAAACGATAGTCGCCCTCGCCGCTACGGTAATGCGGCATGGTGGAAACTAAATTTTGTACTACGTCTGAAATTACCTTTTTATCCCTTTTTTGCGGGTTCCAGATGCATGACCATAACTTGCGCTCTTCGGTAATTTCCATTTGCTGCCATTCGCCAACACTTTGGTCAGTATATTTATCTCTAAACAGCAGGTGGTAATCCCGTTTTCCGGGGCTGGGTGCGAAAAATGTCCAAAGCGGTATCATCCCGAAGGTATCAAGATGATGACGAATAAAGTTGGAGGCTTTTGATTCCCGGAATTGGCAAATGACAGTGGCAATAAACCAAAGCGCCAGTAACAGCCCCACTACACCGGTATAAACCAGTTCTGTTGTAAATTCGGTTTTCATATCTCATAAATAATTAAAAAGAGGAGGGACAATACCCTCCTCTTGATAGGCTTACTTAAACTTTTTGCGCAGCTCGATCAGCTCATCCAGTGATAAGCCCTCTTTAGCTACCCCGTGTAATTCCTTGGCAACCTCGTCATTCGCGCCACGGCCTAAAATGGCGGTTAGTACTTCAGTTGCGTCAGTAACATACGGTGTTGCTTTGGTAGCTACTTTGGTCACCTGAATAGCGGTGCGAATAATTGCAGTGGTACCCAGCGCTGTTACGTCAGCTTCTACGGTTTCTTTATCGCCTTTTAATTCAGCGATGATGGCATCAAGTGCTGCCAGTTCTGCTTTGGTTAGTGTAACCTTTGCCATGATAAAAATTTTTTAAGTGATAAAAAGTGGTTAATTGTTGTGCCTAACGAAGCCTCTAAACACAACATAAAGTAAGGCGTATAGCAGATTCGGAAATAGAGTGCTTGTACCCGATGGTAGAATTACGTATTACTACGTTGTTGTGCGTATCACTACGTTATTTTACAGGGTTTTACCTCATAATTATATTAAGTACCGCTACTTATCTACAGGCTATTATGTAATGTCTTAAAATATTTGTGCCTGCTTAATAATATGTGTATTATTCAGGTGTCATGATGAAGAAACACCTATACTCGCTTTTAAGCTTTATGTTATTTGCTTTGGTGGCTTGGGGCCAGCAAAAAAGTATATCAGTTGAACCCGGTGTCTCGCTTGAGCTCGCCAATTACCGAAAAAGCATCATCAGTAACATACAGTATATTCTTCAATTCAATATACCTACGGTTAAAACTGAACCGATAGCGGCAACAGAAACTATTCAATTTGATGCAAAATCCAATAGCCAACCCTTACAGATCGATTTTAAGCAGGATGTTTCTTACATAAAACGGATTAAGGTTTCGGGTAAACAGGCGCCGGTAGTATTGCAGCAGGAGCACTTGTTAATTAAACCCGGCGCATACCGCAAAGGACACAATGAAATCGAGATATATTTTATTGCAGGCAGCCAATCGCTCAATCGCAATGACGATTTTATGTATGCCCTTTTTGTGCCTGATCATGCCCGTTCGGTTTTTCCTTCCTTTGACCAGCCTGATCTTAAAGCCCGCTTCAGGCTTACTTTAACCGTGCCGAAAGGCTGGCGGGCTATGAGCAACGGAGCTATTACTGATTCAATTGCCGATGCGGATAAAACTACTTTTCGCTTCGCTAATTCGGATATATTACCCACTTATTTGTTTTCTTTTACCGCAGGTAAATACACGGCTGTAAGCAAAAAGGCGGGTACACACCCTGCCGAATTCTTTTACAGGGAAACCGATCAGCAAAAAATTAAATTGAGCACCGACTCGGTATTTGACCAGCACGGATACGCCATAGATTTCCTTGAAAAGTGGACCGGCATCAAATACCCTTTCCAAAAGGTAGGTTTTGCTGCCATCCCCGATTTTCAGTTTGGTGGGATGGAACACCCGGGTGAGGTTCAATACAGGGCATCGAGCCTGTTTCTGGATGATGCCGCTACCAAGAATATGCGGATAGCACGTATCAGCTTAATTGCGCACGAAACGGCACACATGTGGTTCGGCGATATGGTAACCATGCGCTGGTTTAATGATGTGTGGATGAAAGAGGTATTTGCCAATTTTATGGCGGATAAGGTAACCCAAAAACTAATGGGCACAGAAACCTTCGACCTGAAATTTTTGCAGGAGCATTACCCGGCAGCATATAACGTTGACCGTACCCCAGGGGCAAACCCCATACGCCAGCGTTTGGATAACTTGATGGACGCGGGCTCTATGTACGGTGATATTATTTACCATAAAGCCCCCATCATGATGCGCCAGCTGGAGATGCTCATGGGAACTGAAAACTTCCGGGCCGGTGTACAAGAGTATCTGCGTGATTATGCCTACAAAAATGCTACCTGGCCCGATCTGATCAGTATTTTAAGCAAACACACTCAAGCCAATTTATATACATGGAATAAAGTGTGGGTAAACGATACAGGGCGGCCGGTGATTAACGCGGATGTAATATACAGAGGTAACCGCATAGAGAAATTTACGCTAAAGCAAAGGCCTGAAAAGGGGCAGGAGCGGGTTTGGCCGCAAACTTTTGAGGTGACTTTGGTTTATGCCGACCATGAGCGCAAATTACCTGTTAATTTAAATGACAAAGAAGTAAATGTACTGAACGCTAAAGGATTAGCCAAACCCTTGCATATCATATATAACTCAAACGGCATGGGTTATGGTGTTTTCCCTGTTGATAAGACGCTAACGTACACAGAACTGTTTAAACTGAAGAGTCCTTTACAACGAGCTTCGTTTTACATTAACGCCTATGAGAATATGCTGAACAAGGATGCATATACGCCAATAGAACTCATGGAAATGTTTGAAAGCGGGTTAAAAACGGAGAGTGAAGAAACTAATCTGCGGTTGCTAACCGGCTACATCAGCAGCATCTACTGGGAATTTATACCTGCTGATGTACGCAACCGGCACTCGGGCGATTTGGAACATAACCTCTGGGAAGCTATGCAACAACAAACCGCCGCAAATAATAAGAAGTTGTTATTTAATGCTTATCAGAATATTTATTTAAGCAAAGAGGCCGGGCAAAGGGTTTACAGTATTTGGCAAACTCAAAAAGCTCCGCAGGGCGTTAAGCTTACAGAAGACGACTATACAGGTATGGCACTCACTATCGCTCTAAAAAGTGACTCGGTAACCAGCGTTTTGCAGCAGCAACTGGTACGTATAAAAAATCCGGATCGCCAAAAGCGACTTGAGTTTCTAATGCCGGCACTTTCTGTAAATGTAACCGAACGCGATACATTTTTTAACAGCATTAAAAAGCGTGAAGGTCGCGCCAAGGAAGCCTGGGTATTAACCGCACTTTCGTACCTGCACCATCCTTTAAGGCAAAAAACCTCTGTGAAGTATGTACCTGAAAGCTTAGCTATGCTGGAAGAAATACAAGCCACTGGAGACATATTTTTCCCCCAGTCTTTTATTGCTGCAACCTTAGGTAGTTACCAAAGTAAAGAGGTGGCTGGTATGGTGAACGATTATATTAAAAAGCACCCGAGGCTCAATGATAAACTGCTTAATAAACTATTACAGGGCTCGGATAATTTATTCAGATCGGTAAGTTTAAATCAATAGCTAAGTTATATCGCTTATTATATAGTCTGATTATCCTATGCCTTGATGAAGTGATTGTCTTTGTAAACATCATCAAACCCTTTAAGTAGAACTTAATTCAGGCTTTATACGCAGGTAATCTATAACCTGCATTTTCGCAAGCCGTTTATTAAGTTTTATTTATGCTATTCTATATCAAAACGCTGTTGATCTTTACCGCTGCATGCTTTATTTCTTTTGATACAGTTGCCCAGCCAAATGCTGTTCCTAAGCCACGTCATTCGTTTGTGGTTATAGCTCATAGGGGTGCTCATGTGAGTTACCCGGAAAATACTTTAGAAGCCTACCAGCAAGCTATCAATATCGGTGCAGATTATGTGGAGATAGATCTCCGCACAACCAAAGACAGCGCATTAGTGAGTATGCATGACGGTTCGGTAAACCGCATGACAAGCGGACAGGGGCAAATAAAAGATATGCTACTGACTGATCTGAAGCAATTGGCAATAAAATATAACGAATCACAAGTTAAAGGAGTTTATCGGATTCCAACATTTGAGGAAATACTTAAACTGTGTAAAAACCGGATATATATTTACATTGATTTTAAGGACGCCTCAGTGATGCAAACCATGAAAGTACTTAAGCAGTATGAGATGGAAAACCAGGTGATCGTATACATTAACAGCTTAGCGCAGTTGCAGGAGTGGAAAAAGATTGCACCCAATATGCCGTTAATGTTGAGTCTGCCTAAATCTGCAAATAGCGCGGCGGGTTTTAAAGCTTTTGTACAGCAGTATGCCCCCTCATTGTTAGATGGCGATTGGTTGGAGTATAATGAAGAAATATTAAATGCGGCCAGTAAACAAGGGATACCGGTATGGCCTGATATACAAAGTAAAGACGAAGACCAGCAATGGTCTAAAGCGATCAGTAAGGGTTTTAAAGGCTTACAAACCGATCAGCCGGAGGCGCTTATAAAATTTCTGCAGGTTAAGGGGCTTAGATAGACTTAGGCCTACATGTTTTATTTCTTCAACAGGTTGGTAAACGTAGCCATAGACCGTGGCGTAATGCTCCAGTCTGGAGCTTTTATATGTCCCCATGCTTTGGGGTTGTCATATAAATTAAAGTAGCAAGCACCAAAAACATGCGGATTGTCATTAATGGTTTGCGCAGCCCTGGCAAGCCATTTATTTTGAAAGTCTTCAGGGCCTTTCACACCAAATTCCGTGATAAATAAAGGTTTGCTAAGAAACCTCATGCGGAAATATTTTCTGTTAAAAATAGTACTAAAGGCTTCCTGTTTTTCCGGGTCGGTAATATTCTTATCCGGTAAACCATAAATGGCTATACTTATAAAATCAACCACATCATCTCCCGGCCAAAAATCAACAGAGCCCCTGTCGCCGGCAGGTCCCCAAACTTTTTTAACGTTTTTTCCTGGCCCACCCCCAAACTGCATAAAATACCGGTAGGCGTTTATGTAGGTAACCGGGTCCTGGCTTTGCCACGCATACCGATGGATCGGGATTTCCATCTCATGCATCCATCTTAAATAAACAGTTGTTTGGGTGGAGGAAATGATGGTAAATAGCTTTTTGATCACCGGGTCATAACGGCCTTTCATTATGCTTTGCAACATAGCCTTATCCGGCGTTTTGCTGGTATCTTTCCATGGCTCCATAGTTACAATAACCTCATGGTGGCGGTTAATAACCTCAGAGAATTTTTTCTCAAAATCGCCTCGTTCCACCTCGCCCCAGTCTGTAAAAAGATGCTCTACAGTAATGCCTGGTTGGTTAATCAGTTTTTTGTTGGGATCAAAAACACCAATTTTTAGCATAGTTCTCACTGGTTTGATACGGGCGCTGTCTACATAATTATTTTTGCTGTAGATGATGTTACGGTATTGGCTGTAATAGCTTTTTTGGCGGTTTGGCAAACTATCCGGCAGGCGTGTTTTTGCAGCGTTACCGCTCATGATCAATACCGGCTTATCAATAAATCTTAAGCGATGAAGTTTATGTTTTAACATTTCCGCAACAGACGTATCCTGCGGATAAAAGTGAGCCGAAAACTCGGACGGGCTACCGAGAGTGATACTTGCATAGTCAACGGCTTTATTTCCGGGCCAATACTCAGTGTCGCCCGGATAGCCGGAAGGCCCCCATATGATCTGCGCCTTAGGAGCATAAGCCTTCAATTTTTTTGAAAAATAATGGAAAGCATTAATGTAATCCTCCGGCGATTTAAATTGCCAGGGGTAAACATCAGTCGGCACTTCCATATCCGCGTTCCAGCGAACAAGTACCTGGTGATGGCTTTTGCTAACCAAAAGCGCCAGTTCTTTTATCTGTTTATCAAAACGCCCATTGGTGACTTCTTTTAGAACGTTGGATGTGTAATCCGTTCCTTTAAGCCAGGTTTCTACAGTGATAAGTACATCATGGTTATTTAATGCCGTTTCCAGGTTGCCGTGGGTTGACCATAGTGCCGTGCTTTTAAATACTGCGCCATAGCAAATAATTGATTTAGCAGGTAAAATCCTGTTTAAATTATTAGGATCAAATATGCCCACAATTTGCTCATCGGTTTGGTAGTAGGTATTGGTAAAATAATTCTTAAACAATAGCCTTGAAGCAGATACTATTATTCAGGGCTTAATTAAAGTGGATTGGAATACGCCCGCCAATATTAATATACAAAAGAAAATGGTACACCTAATTGGCGATTATCTAATTGACGAGGTTAGAGATAAATATCATATTGCCATTAGCTTTAATGAAATAGATAATATCGCTGATCAGATTGTTGAAGTTGCTAAAATCAGGTATAAATAATGACCCATTCTATCCTATTTGGATCAAAAGAAATTCAATTTAATCTTAGTTATTCGGAAAGGAAATCATTAGGTATTACTGTTACCCCTGACATGGAGGTAATTGTAAAAGCCCCTATTGATTCAACGATTGACAAGATACTGGAGAAGGTAAAAAAGAAAGCCGCCTGGATAATTAAACAACAGGGTTTCTTTTTAAGCTTTCAGCCTAAAATGCCTGAACGCAGATATGTTAGCGGTGAAACCCACCTATATCTTGGCCGTCAATATCGCCTACAAATAACCATTGGTGATAATGAGGTGGTTATGCACAGGGGAAGTTTTATAGAAGTCATCACCAAAGAAAAATCAAAGGCCGGTGAATTATTAAAGCAATGGTATAGGCAAAAGGCAAATGAAAAGTTTGCCTACATCGCTAAACCTTTGGTTGAAGGCTTTAAAAAGCATCATAAACAACCGACTGGCTTATTTATTCAAGATATGCCCACCCGCTGGGGTAGTTGTACCACTAAAGGGAAGATAATACTAAACCCTGAATTAATTAAGGCACCGCGGCACTGTATTGAATATGTTATCATCCATGAACTTTGTCATTTAGTACATCACGATCATACCCAAAAGTTTATTGATTTGCAGACCCGGGAAATGCCCGACTGGGAAAAATGGAAAGATAAATTAGAGCGGCTATTAGCTTAATAGAATTTCTAACAAAGTAGTTAAAATTCGTTTCCAAAAACATTAGTAAGTTTTGTTAAAAGAGTCTGTTTTATTTTGGTAAAATCAGTACTTGACCAAAAAGGAACATCAATTACTTTAATTTTAATCTCTTCCTTACTATTGGCATTTTCTATAATAAATGTAAAATCATCTGCGAGTTGTTCCGATGTATTGGGATAAATTAGCAGTACCTTTTTAATACCTCGTCTGTAGGAGTAACTAATCATTTGATATAGGTCTATTTGGCTAACGCCTTTTTTATTGTCGCTTGAAAGCAATCCCCATCTTGGTTTATATTTCGTATCGATGATTATTTTGTCGTTAGTTACTTTATGGGTAAGTAATATATCATGTTGCAGGTTGAAGGTCTTAGGAGATTGATGTAAATATAAATCCGATTTTTGGGGTTCAATTAAATATTCCTTGCTGAAATTGGTTTGAATAAAACCAGAAATAAAATCTTCAAAAATAAATTCCATTGGAAAAAACAAACTCCAATTTTTCATTTCAAATTGTGAATAAGAATAAATCTGGTTCTCTAATATCATCCTGCAACTTTGTACTACCTCTTCATATCCCGTAAAAAGGGAAGATACATTAATTTGATTTAGTTGATTTACAGTTTGTACAGTGTCTTCAACCTCATCTAAGATAAATAAAACTTCATCTAATAATTGTTGATTTGTCTGTAGTTCTGTTATGGATTTGAGCAATCTTGCGCAGTACTTGATGGTCCGATTAAGTGAATTATCAAATAAAAAAGGTTGGTGATCACAATCAATTAAATGATTTTTTCCGTGTGCTAAACTATTTGTATATCTATTGAAATTAATCCTCCCTTTAGGAAACCATAATGATTCCTCTATTTCTTCATAAGCCATGAACGGCTGTGCACTTATTGTATCATAGATTTGCTTGGAGATTAAGTATATAATTAATTCAGGCAGTGACTCAATGTTGGAATTCTCTAAAAAGGACTGATTGAACGGAAACTTAACTTTCTTACAATAGCTAAACCAAAACAATAAATGATTATGCATCAACCCTTTGTCCAGGATGGGCATAAATTGAAAAACTTTCGGATATATTTCAATTGTCAGTCCCTCAAAGTTGACAAACCCTACATAGTTATTGGCTTTTGCATAGTTACCATCAAAGGATAAAAATGGTTGATATTCCTTATTAGCTACATCTACTTTTTCATCAGGAACCTTTGGCCATAAATCTTTGTAATTATGCCAAATCGAATATAAATAAATTTCAAGGTCCTTTCTATTAGGAACTGTGATTTGTTCGCCATATTCAAAAAGGATATGCATTATAATTTAAATTCTACGTTCCAATCGTATTTTTGAATATCATAGGTAATATTCCATCCAGTATCTTTCAAAATTTCTTCCACAACGTCGATTTTTCCAGAGAAATACTCTATTAACAGTGGTATTACTTTATTCTTTAAAACTTTGCTGGTTTCAATCCCAGCCATAAAATAAGCATGCCCGATTAAAAAATCCGCAGATTTTTTCCGAGCATAGATTTCCTGGTTTATTTTCTTTAATAATAGCCCTTCATTTTCTTCGAGTCTTGTATAATCAGGGAAATAGCCAATAAATTCAAAACGCCTTCTCAGGGCTATGTCGATAAGGGCGATTGATTTATCAGCGGTATTCATCGTACCTATAATGTACAGGTTAGGAGGGACTCCAAATTCTTTCTCTCCATTAGGCAACGTTAAACGCAATTCATTTTTTTTACCGATTCGCTTGTCTTCTTCTAAAAGTGTTATTAATTCACCAAATACCTTAGATATGTTTGCTCTATTGATCTCATCTATAATTAAAACATAATTTTTTTTGGGTTCAGTTCGATTACTTTTAATTTCCTTTTTCCTTTCCCTTATTAAATTAGCGAGAGGATTGTAATAAGGTCCTAAACCGCTGGCAAATTCTCTTAATCCGTCTACTATTTCTTCCAATGTTTGAATACTTAAAGTATGAAGTGATGTGCCATTAGGTTTACTGAAATGGATTGAATAGTCACCCACATCCGTTATTGTATATTCAATACCTGATGACATCTTTATTTTCACCGACTGCCCGGTTTCAGACAGGGGTTTTATGATCTCTGCAAATACCTCTTGAAAACTCCGCTCTTTAGGCTTTTCCAAAGATGAGGCGGCGTAATTATCCCGAGCGCGTTTCGCAATTTCGTAGAAAATTCCTTTATATGGCTTGAACTTTAATTGATCCGATTCAATATCTGGCCGAATCCCAACCATGAAATCTTCATAAGAATAATTCTGATGAAAAGTTATGAATTCAATTTGTCCCTCTTTTTTAAGATTGTCAAAAACAGATTTATTTTCTTCATGATTTAGACTAATTACCCCTTGAATTACCTTTACTGCCTCCTCAATACTCTTATAAGTTTTCCCCGTTCCCGGAGGGCCGAATAAAATTACATTGTTCGGTAACTTAACTACTTCCCCATTCGCTTTTAGTTCCGTCGCATCTTCCGATATAAAGTGTACGAAAAAAAAAGGTTCGAATATCCGCTCATTTGCTTCATCAATTTTGTCAACAGTAATTTCAGTCAATGTGCTGTTTCCACTGGGATATATAAACTCCTTAAAGGATTTTAAATCTGATATATCGGTTTTTATGGGCTTTTTAAAATATTCTACTTCTCTATAAATCCAACCTTCTTCACCAGTTATATCTTCTGGAATATACCCCCATGAACCTGCCTTAACTTTGGCTAATGACAATAGTTCGTTTCCACCTAAAGTAATATATACAAAATCACCGTCTGTTAATTCATTTTTAAAGGCGTCTGATTGTCCCTTACCTGTATTTTCATGAATAACTATCCATTGGTTTTCTATAAACGTGTTTAATGTGATTTCTTTAGACTTAGATTTGAACGACCCATGAGAGATCTTATAAAGTCGATGATTTTCAAGGGCAATATTTAAAATGGCATCTTTTTCAGGAACATCACTAACAATTAAATTTTTGTTTTCTGCGAACAGTTTTATCATGTCATCGTAAACAAAGTTGTTGGGTAGATTCTCAACCGGTCCTTTTACATATGTTTTATCTGAATGCCGATATATTCCATATTTTACCTTGCCTTTGTAAAAATCGAGGAAAAATTGTAATCCCGTAGATTGTGTTTCTTGTTTAATGTTGTATATCGCTAACCAAAGCCTGTCGCTGCCCTGTTGCCTTGCACCTTGGAAATCAAAATATATACTTTTGACCTCACCATCAATATTCAAATCAATGATAATTTCTTTAATGAAACTATCTATGAAGTCTCTGATTGAGTTATGTCCATAAAAAGTTATTATCGGAAAAAAGATAGAGTAATAATTTTTATATGCCCTATATTGATTTTCTTTACCAGTTTTATGTTTAAGCACAAAACCATCAAGTTTTGGAATGTCCAACTTATTGCCGCTATTTAAATAGTCGAGCACTTCTTTTCTTAAATCAACAATTACACCTGTACGAGGCGCATAGTAATTAATCGCTTTTTCAATATCCGATTTTGGAACTGAGTTCAACTTACTAACTAATGCGGAATTATCATGGTAAAAGGAATCTACTTCCAAAGAAATTTCACATATTTCATTGATTCCATTTTTAATTTCGGTCTGGGTCACGTATTTCTATTTAGGACGTTAAGGTAAAGATTATTATAATCTTTTTTAAAATTGTTAAATAATGATTGAATATCATTTAATTAAACAATTATCTGGGGCTTTAATATTAAAAATCTTTCAAAATTCAGTTTATATTTTGTGGGAATCAATAAATGATTGAATAGACCCTGGCTTTTTTAATCCACTTTAATTAGTGTTGCTTACATTTTCAAAGATTTCATGAAACCTCCGCTGCAGGGCTTTCTTTTCAGGTAGTATCGTTTGATATTCTGCAACCATTGCTGGCGATAAATTTCTGCTTAGTGCATACTCAACAACCTCAATATCTTTATTTTTACATAAAAGAATCCCAATAGAGGGATTTTCATGTTGCTTCTTCACATCCCTATCCAAAGCTTCTAAATAGAAGTTTAACTGACCGAGATGCTCCGGTTTGAATTTATCAGCTTTCAACTCGAATGCAATTAAACATTGCAGGCTTCGATGATAAAATACTAAATCAATGTAGAAATCACTGTTGCCTACTTGGATTCTATATTGTTCATCCATAAATAGGAAGTCCTTACCCAATTCTAAAATTACATTTTTCATTTGGGCTATCAGGGCATGTTGTAATTCGCCTTCACTATGAATCTCGGGAAGATTGAGAAACTCAAAAACATATGTGTCTTTAAAGCCGTGGGAAATATTTGGCTTTAATTCTCTCATCACTGATGAGAGTTTTTGATTGCCGATCATTACTCTTTCAAAAACACCACTATTCATTTGCCGTTCTAATTCTCTTGAACTGTACATTTCTTTGGCGCACAACCTTAAATAAAATTCTTTTTCTTCAATTGACTTGGAACGGCTGAAAATTGCCAGGTTGTTCGTCCATGTATTTTCTCTCAGCAGTGCTGAGAGTTTTGGATGATCCTTATAAGTTTCAAAAAATTGCTTCATCCGCCATAAATTTTTATCGGAAAATCCTTGGATATCGGGTTCAGCGCTTTGGATATACTGGGCCAATCGAATAACTATTGACTTGCCCCATTCCTCATTAATAATCCGAATACTAATATATTCACCAATCCTCCAATACAAATCAATAAGTTCCGTGTTTACTGCTTTATAAGCATTAAAACGAGAGTTTTGAATTAATTTCACAACCTCTATAAACTGACTTTCTATTTGCTTTTTCATAATTATAATAAACTGATAAAGTAATAACAACTTGATATCACAATCTGTGATATCAAGTTGGCTTTATGAAACTTTTAATAACCCCTGGTCACTAAAAATTTTACTTTCCAATACTTTCATATTATTACTGATTTTACGCTTAGTAATCTTAGCATAAATTTGAGTTGATCGTAAATCTTTGTGGCCTAATAATTTTCCTACTGTTTCTATTGGTACATCATTCTCAAGAAGAACGGTTGTTGCAAAAGTGTGTCTTGCAGTGTGGGTGGTAAGTTCTTTCTTAATACCGCAAATTGTTGCAACTTCTTTGATGTAGGCATTGTATCGAACGTTGCTGTTAACAGGGAGTAATTTATTTTCGTTTACGCAATAAGGATGATTTTTGTATTTTTCAATAATTGCCAGGGCGATAGGTAATAATGGCACTGTTTCTTCAACACCAGTCTTTTGTCGGTCTTTAGTAATCCAAAGTTTACCGTCCAAGCCTTTGAAAATATTTGCTGGTTCAAGATTATATACGGTTTCATAAGCGTAGCCGGTAAAGCAGCAAAACACATACACATCACGCACTTCCGCCAAACGTTCTACAGCAATTTCTTTTTCATACATCCCAACTAACTCGTGCATTTCAAGTGTTTCCCTGTCAGGGTCTTTGTAGGTACACTTAAATCCTGATATGGTGTTATGCTTTATCCAACCTTCATCTATTGCACGATCAATGATTTGCTTTAAGGTTTTAACATATTTCATCGCTGTATTGTCGCAAATGTTTTCCATTGTCATATAGTGAAAAAAATTAACGGCAAGTGCCATTTCAATATCTTCTAAGGCCATATCGGCCAGTTTGTATTTTTTCTTTAGAAAATCCTGCACCTTATCTTTTAGTCGCTCATATCGCGCCAAAGTGCCGCTGCTGCCTTTGTTCTTGCTCACTCTTTCTGCAAATTCATCATTATGCAGTTTGAAAGCTTGCATTAATGATTTTTGTAAAACCTGTTTTGGCATATAGGCTTCCTTAATCATATCAGGATGAACTCTCTTGTTTACAGCGGATACCTGATTGTAATGCATTTCTAACTCTGCCTTAGTTTTTACTATATAGCTATTAATGAGCTTATATTCAGGACAGCCACTTAATGCAGTTGCCGATTCTTCATCCCAATAATCCGGATGAACTTTTTTACCGGAAGAAAATTCAGTCCGTCCACCTTTTACGGTTATACGGACATAAATAGGCACTAAACCTTCTTTTGTGGCTTTTTGGCGTTTTAGCCAAAATAAAATAGAAAGATCTTCATTTACTTTCATGAGATTTTTGTTTAAAAAATTGAAACCATACGTTTTTAAACTGAAAATCAAACCGGTACAAGGCACCAGTATTAATTCGGTGACCTAATTTCGGAAGAAAGTATAGGTCACCGAATAGGTCACCGATTACTTTGAATTACATTGAACTAACTTGTATTGAAATTTTTGAGAAAAGCGGAGGGATGGATTTGAAAAAAGTTGGTTTTAAAGCTAAAAACCGCGTTTAAACAAAAAAGAGCCTCTTTTTCAAGAGGCTCTTACTTCAAAAACCGGCTACGAACTCTGGTATTCTGTTCGTCTCTGTGATCCCGCTGGGACTCGAACCCAGGACCCCAACATTAAAAGTGTTATGCTCTACCGGCTGAGCTACGGAATCATATTTTAACTTAGTGGATTATATTATCCTTTTCCGTTAAAGTGGTGCAAATATAGGCTTAATTGTAATTGCTTGCAAGTCTATTTTAAAATTATTGTAAAGTTTACAATAAGTGCCTATTACACAAAATATTAAAATTTAAATAAACCCACAGACCCTCTGTCACCCGCCAATAAAACCAATTTTCCGTTCTTCGCCTTACGGCAAACGTTGTAACTTTTGTCGTCAATTTTTTTCCAGGTGTTGCCGCCATCAGTACTTATGTTGGTACCGGAAGTGCCAGTAGATAAATATACATTAGCTTTAATATGCTCTACCGAGGATTGAAAACCATCGGGACCAATAGAGGGAAATAAAAGCTTATTTTTTTTATTTAATAATACTGCAACAGAATCTTTTATTTTGTCTTTAGCATAATTTCCTCCCACAACAACTTTCGGTTTATCATCAAGCGCTACAGAAAACGCACCCCGGCTTGGTGTACCATCTGTGAGCGGAAGTTCTGTATAATGCCAATTATTACCCCCATCGTTTGAACTAATCAATCTGCTTTTTGCACCACCACTAACTATTACAATATTGCTCTTAGTTGTACGTATGCAGGTTCCGCTGGCCGCAAAGGCCGCTTCATTTTTGTAAGCATCTGGTGAGTTTTGGGCTGGGGACCAGGTTTCTCCGCCATTATCGGTTTTTAGCAGCAAAAATTTCCCGTTAATGGGGTCGCCTAAAACAAAACCATGCGCAGGATCCTTAAAATCCATCGCATCTAAAAAGTAGGTAGTGTCGGCCTGTTCAAATTTTTTGGCCCAGGTTATGCCTCCATCGGTGGTTTTTAAGATATAAGCCGGACTACCCGAACTCATGATGATCGCTTCTTTATCAGAGAAGGCTTCTATATCCCTGAAATCAGATTTTTCATATCCCTTAATTTGCTGCCAACTCCAGGATTTTCCTCCATCTAATGTAAAGGCTACAGTGCCTTTGCTTCCGCTAAGCCAGGCAATATGGTCATCTACTACCGATAATCCGCGGATACTGGTTAACTTGCCAGATTGAAGGGGAATAACAGACTGGCTTTTAGCTGCGAATGACAGGAACAGGAGTAGGGCACTAATGATTTTTACTTTTTGCATGAGCTATCTTATTTATCGAAGATAAAAAATACCCCGTGAGTAAGGAAAGCAGAAATATTTAATTTTGATATCGGCTTAATATGATAAAAAAATTATATTTGCACCCTCTTAATGCCCGGATGGCGAAATTGGTAAACGTTGCGGTCTCAGAAGCCGTTGAGAATTGTCTCTTGAGAGTTCGAGTCTCTCTCCGGGCACATCCAGTAAACAAAATAAACCGCCTGGTTTATCTTAGTGGTCTTTTCTTAAAGCCCGGGTGGCGAAATTGGTAGACGCACCATCTTGAGGGGGTGGCATTCGTAAGGATGTACGAGTTCGAATCTCGTTCCGGGCACTGAATTAAGCATTTAAATTTACTTTACTTACATCATACACCAATTGTGGTGTACTTAATGTTGTTTGCATGCTTAAGTTAATCTCATCATTCAAGGCTTTCCAGTAAGCAGCCCCGGCAGATAAACTGTGCAAAATGATAGCTTTTGCTTTTGGGTCAGTGTTATCAAGTTTGCTATCAGCCCAGTTAAGTTCTGTAACCAGTTCGTTCATAAAAGTCCTGAAAGCGGCTAAAGCCGCATCATCCAAACCGGTAGGGGTGAGCTTTACAATAATATCCAATAATGGATTATCAGCTACCGATTTAATTTCGTTGGCGATGTCTTTCCCAAATGTCAAAGCATTTTTGATTTTTCCGGCCGCGCCGGTGATCCAGTCCCATAGTTTCTTCAGCATATTATTTCTCCTCCTCCGGTATCACTATTCCAAAAAGATTACTAAAGCCAAGCACCAGCATATCTAATGCTTTCAGAGCCAGTATTACTTCAACTTTGGCTTCATCGGTAATTAATTTTGTTCCGCCTATCCAAAAGGCTGCTACAGTGGTCAATATAGCTACAGACCGGAATAGCCATGTTGCCCACACCGGTTTTGGAGCGTTTACTGCTCCGAATTTCACAATTGCTTTTTCCATTTTAGATTGATTTAAAGTTTGTTGCTTGTTCGTAAGCAGAGGTGAGTCTGGTATCGTAGTTAAAAGATTTGTAGCACTCGCCATTATAATAATAGGCTACTTTAGGCCAGTCCTTAGCTTTAAGAGCACGATCCAGTGCCGGCGATTTTTTTATAAACCTTAAGGCGAGTTCCACCTGGTTCATCTCGCTTTGTTTTGCAAAATCCCACATCTCCCCAACGGTTTTAAAACCTATCGAAGCATAGTGAAAACCCATCACCTGCATTAAGCCTATTGAGGTGCTTTTCATGGCGGCGTTTGGGCTTGAGGCGAACGCGCTGTTAAAAGCCTCCCATTCCCGTATTTGGTCTGCAACTTTGTTAGCCTGCCATGTAGTATTTTTAGTATCTGCCAGCCAGTCTTTTTTGAATCTTTTAAACCAGGCGGGTTCAAATTGAATAATAAGTTTACCTGTGATTGGCGAAAACCCATGACGACCGCTTTCTACCTCAATAATCGCCTTCAGGGCTCTGTATTCATAATCGTAAGCCGCTGCCAGATCGTAAAGCTGCCGGTCGGTTAGTTTTTTATCCATAAAAAAAGTTAGTAGTAATCGTATTCTTATTTGGAGGCATTGTTAAGTTCGTCTACGCGGTGTTGCAGCATAGCTACCTGGCTTTCGAGGATTTTAAGACGTACGTCAGTAACCCGGTTTTGTGAGTCCTGCAAAGCGCGCATTCCCTGCAGATCTGTTTTTAACTGGAAATATGATCCCATCACAGTGGCCACAATACTCGCCGTGCTTATAATAGTAACAATGATATTTTTGATGGTGATGCCTTTTAGCTGGCGGTGTTCTATGGACGTCATGATGAGTCGGTTTTTTTTTAATAAAGTGGCTTTGAAAGAAGTAGAAAAGGCGCAAATTGGATATACTTGTAAATGTTCAGAAGGATAAAAAATAGCCTGGCTTTTCGCTTTCCTGTTTTGTTTTATAAAAAGTGGTTAACTTATTTTTCCACCTATCAGCCGCAAGACAAGCCTGCAGCTGCATTCAATTACGTTGTTCTTTGCGGGAAAGACCATTATCCATTCCTGAAGCAGGTTATTATTTCCATACAAAAAAAGTTTAGCCAATTACCGCATTTATATACGTTTGTTGATTTTGGTTTTCCGGAGTCGCAGATCAAGAATATTTTGGCTTTATATCCGTCATCAAAAATTAGTGTGCTGATGGCTGAAGAATGTGTGAGATACCACCTCGAAAGAAATAATACACTTATAAGTGAGTTTGCTTCAAAAAACCCCATGGGTTTAAAGCTGGCCGCTATCTTACAAATAGCAGATAATCGATCTCCCCTAATTTACACTGACACGGATGTTCTGTGGCTGAAAGATCCTATAGGCGATGCAAGCACTCTATTGAGGGATAATTTAAGTATGCACATGTCATACGATTACCAGCCAGGATATGATTTTGAGCTTATCACAAAATCCGGATTGGATATTTTACTTGAACCGCCTTTTTACTGCGCCGGATTAATGCTGATCAAGAAAATAGATGCTGCTGATATAGACACCATTAATAAACTATTACCGGTGTTGATTGAGCGGTCCGAGCATTTAAGCGAACAGACGATTTTTGCCTATTTGCAAAAGCAGAAAGGGAAATCGGCTTTATCTGCCGATAAATATATATTAAGTACAACCGGGCAGTTTGATCTTAAATATACGGTTAAAGGCGAATGGATTGCCAGACATTACATAGGCCCGGTTAGGCATCTTTTCTGGCGCGATGCATATTATAATTGAACAGGCTGAAATAGGATATATGATTAAGGTTAAACTGTTACACTCTCTTGAATTTTCTATCTTTGATGGATGGGCCTAATTAGATTCCTTTTAGCTTGTATAGTTGTTTTATGTCACACATCCCCTATAGGCAATTTCAAAACTATTCCCTCTGATATTGCGGTACAGAGTTTTTATGTAATATCTGGTTTTTACATGTCCCTTGTATTAAATGAAAAGTACTCAAAAAGTGATAATACGTCATTTTATGTAAATAGAATGTTAAAGATCTACCCTTTGTATTGGATTAATTTGGTATTTCTGATTTTATGGGGATTGGTGGTTTATAAATTAGGATACCCAGGAACTATACATACTTATACTGTATCAGGTACTTTGAGTATGGGCACTTGGGTATATTTAATACTGTCTAATATTTTTATTCTAGGACTCGATTTTTCTTTCTTATTAGGATTGAAAAACGGAGATATACATTTTACAAGCAATTTTCAAAAGTCTAATCCAAATGTTTACTTGTTGGGCTTTAATAGTATTGCTTGGACAATAAGTGTTGAATTGATTTTTTATTTAATTGCCCCGTATATAGTAAGAAGGAAAATATTGATTCCTATAGGATTATTGATTATTAGTTTCAGTATAAGAGTGATACTATGGTATTCAGGTTATAAAAATCATCCCTGGGATTATATGTTTTTTCCGACGCAAATAATGTTTTTTATGGCCGGAGTTATATCATATAAAATTTATAGCAAAGTTAGACACCGAGTGTTTAACGTTTATTTTTCGTCTACACAATATTTTCTACTGATATTTCTTTTGATATTTTACTCTTATCTATTTACAAATAGTTATTATCACCAAGTCATATTTTTTATTTTTTTAATAGTTTTAATTCCTATCTCATTTGTACATACAAGTAAGAGTAAAATAGATCGTTATTTAGGTAATATATCTTATCCAATCTACATTACTCAAGCGTTAATTATAGGAATTACAAAAGCTAAAGTATTTCCAAAACCATTTGGTTTTGGACTAACAACACTTATAATACTAATAATAACTGCAATATTTTTAGAATATTTTTTTGAAAAATATATAAGCATCTACAGAAGGAAAGTGACAAATAAAATTTAATTAAAATGCAGTTAACACAAAATCTGGAGATGTAGGATCTGTCACAAACATATAGCTTTCTGCGTGGTTGTAATTTCCCGAAATATCTTTAATGCCAATTCGCATATCGCTTCCATCTTGTAATTCGGAAAAATCTAATAATTCAAACCTTTCGAACTCAAACCAAGCAAAGATATTCTCTGTAACACATGGATTACCGCCTATTCCTCCATTGTAATTTATAGAAATTTCATTATCCATAAGAACTTTATTGTAAAATCTTATTTCATCGACAGGGCACAGCCATTTTTGTGTTTGCGTGGTTGAAGTCGTAGCTTTTGCAAATAGTGTGGCCCTTTCGACGTTAAAAGGATAAGCAATATCTAAATATCCAGTCGTTGATAATTTCCCATTAAGAAAAATCTGCGATTGGCCACTAGTCGGTTTACTGTCATATTTAAACGTAACTACTACATGTACTCTTGGATTTATTGGAACACTATTTCCTCCTGTGTATAAATTTGAACTAAATTGCACAGAACCACCATAATCATCAATGAAGAAGCTTTTATTTTTTGAAAACTCATTGATTGATAGTATACATTTTAGAGTACCATATAATGACGTAGCATCTACCCAATACTCAAACGACCATTCATTGGACATCGGCTTATTTACAAATCGGGGTATTTCCAACCAACCCTTTCCCTGCGCTTTTATCCCATTCCCCCATCCAAACGGCGCGGGTAAAGCCCTATTAAATCCACGTCCTTTTGAGCCTCTGAGTTTTGGGTTCAATCCGTTTCTGCTTGCCATAGTTTATGCCGCGTATGAGCCGCCGCTGGTGGTTACGGTAATGGTTTCCCCGGCACTTAAAGCGCTCAGTACTTTCATTTCCAGGTTCATGTTGTAGTTAATATCAATGAAGGGGTTGCCGTCACTGTCAATTTGCAGCCAGGGCAGGTTTCCCCTGTTTAAGCCTGATACTATAGGAACTGATCCGTTAGTGCCGGCGCCTGCAGGTACGGTAATTATACCCAATGAAGCCACTTCCCCGCTTACTACATTGTGCAGCTGCAACTGCAAATATTTTTGTGATGACGCGGTAGAGGAGATGGCTAAAAAATTTATTCTGCTTGCCGGATCGGCCGGGGCATAGGTTTGTTTGGCATTTACGCCATCATCACTCGTGAATGATACCGGCCGTACGCCTACGCCTTTTGTAAAGGCTACTATTTCGTTATAAGATGCCATTTTATCTGTAATTTGATTTTTTGAATATTTTCAGGATCACATTTTCCTGGTTAATGCCGCCAATTTTGGTGTTTACTTCATTAACGGCTTCCACAATATTGTTTTTCGCGTCGGTATTGAGCTGAGCTTTGTTACCGGTAATGTTTTCAACATCCTGTTTGGTGGCATAATTTGCCGGTAAAGCCGAGCCTGAACTGATACTGCCGGGCTGTACAAATGCAAAAGCTATCTCTACGGTATTGGCCGGTAAAGCGGGTTTAACTGGGTTTGCAGATGCGTTACCCGTTAGTAAGTGCAAACCATCAAGGTCGCCATAGATAACATCGTAACGGCTATTCACCGCATTGGCCGCAGCAAGCGTAAAGCTCTGCACTTCAGCGGTGTGATAAGTGCTGCCGTTTATGCGCCACACAGCAGGTTGGGTAGCTAATATATTACCCGATACGGATGTGATGCCACCACTAACCAAACCATCTGCCGCGGCACCAGAGCCTGCAGGAGCATCAGCCCAGCGCGTGTCGTAATCAGTGGAGCCATTCTTGGTCAAGATCTGGCCGGTAAGTCCACCAGTAGGAATACCTATCCCGGGTAAACCCTGTGGGCCTGTTTCTCCCTGCGGGCCGGTATCACCCTTTGGCCCCTGGTCGCCCGGTTCGCCGGCAATAGAAACTCCTGTTCCCCAGTCGCCGTTTGCCTTTGGGCCAAAAAGCATTTGTGTGGCCGTATTGAGGTAGAAATCGCCGTTGGTACCTGTGTTAAGATTTGATGGGTTGGTTGTGCCGCTTAGAATACTTTTCCCGTTAGTGCCCGGTTGCCCGGCGTCGCCTTTTTCACCACGAGGCCCCTGTGGCCCTGTTTGCATAGAGAATACCTGTGCCCAAAGGTCGGCACTTCGTTTGTAAAATATGCCTGTACCGGTATTAATATAGGTGTCATTATCTTGCCCAATGCTGCTTCCCGGTATTCCCTGCCCATATAAAATTGTACCATCCCGAGCGTCATCAATAGAAGGGAAAGCATACTTTATTACCCAGGTGCCGGCTGTTTTTTGCGCGATAGCATGATTACCGGTATGGATAAATATATCTCCGTTTTTGCCGGTAATATTTTGAGGTAATACGTCACCAAAACCAACATTAGCGCCAACGGATATGTTGGCTAAGCACAGTTGCAGCAGATTCTGAAAGGTGTACTGGTAATCAGTTCCATTGCGCACCAAGACGGATACATCTGTAGTGGTAACATCGCCGCTAACAGGTAGTTCGCTTATTTTTTTGTCAGTTGCCATTAATTAAAAAAGTCAGTTATAAAAAAGTCTGAGTCCAGGAGTTCTGATGGATAGTTAAAATCTGTTTTATCCACGCCACGTATCCGGGGGCCAGGCTGCCTGCTGCGTTTGTTTTCGAGATTGTAATGCCAGGCCGGGAAGTTTTCTTTATGATCTATCAAAAATCTTTCTGTTTCGTTAGCATAAGCATTAGCTGTGCTGCGTTGTTGCTGTACCAGCTTTACAATATCTTTAGCCGGTAAGGCATCGGCATTCTCATAACGTTTGGTTACAGGGCCGGTAGGTGTGTAGTGTACAGCATCAGCTTCTATGAAACGGGCAAATGCAAAGTAAGCCAATACAGGGTGCAAGCCTTGATAAAGCACCAGATAACCCAGCTCGTCCAGGTATTCGCAACCGTTTAAGAGATCTTTATAGTGCTGTGGTGCGTCATCTTTTATGTTGCCGTCATCTTCCAAATGCGTAATCAGATCATAGTATAAGGCATACCCAAGAAACGGTTTCAGATCCAGCTCCTGTGCTTTTAATATAAAGGCTTTAATCCTTTCAGGTTTAATGTTTGCCGCAATGTCTTCGTACTGTTGCAGTGCGGCAGGGGTAATTAGATTTTTCATGGACATGTTCCCTCCATCTCTGCCTGGCGGCAAAGTCAATCGTTTTAAAAGTTAAATAAAATGTGCTGGGATGATCAGGCGCACATGGCTTCTGCTTCTGCTTCCGTAAAGCCGTAGGCGTGAACCAACGTGGCAATCTTATTTTTAACGGGTATGGTTAATTGTAACAACTGGTTGAGATTTGAACCTGCCTTAACACCTATAGTTTCCTCGGCTACACTTGCCGGTACTGAAACAATGGCCCAGTTATCGTTATTATTCAGGTTGATATAAAAGTGACCGAATATATCCCTGAACGCATCGCTTATCTCCTGCCTGTCGGGGGTGGTATTATCATTAAATTCGCTGATAGCCTGTTTCTTTTCGCTGCCATTGCTCAGTCCGGATGTTTTTTCTGAATTGATGAGCTCTTTAGGCACCGAAAAGCCTTTTATAATGCGGGCTTCCACAGAACGCTCCGTGCTTTCGAACAGTTTATCATTGTTTTGAATAGCATAAGGCTGAAACTCCGGTTTCGCGCTCTCATCTTCGTACTCAATAACAATGATCTTTTGGGCGCTGCTGGCACCCTGGAAGGTGCCCAGGTCACGCTCCAACTGTGATGGGATATTTCCTGATCGCAAGTTGCCGCTAACATTATCAGCTTCCTCACGGCGCGACTGCATGAATAACATGGTGGATGGCAAAAAGCCTGTAGTTACCTCGCGGTTATTAAAGGTTTTAATGCCCGCTTCGGTTTCAAAATCTTCCCATACGGCATCTGCTTCAATCAGTGGATAATCATCAATTTCAGGGTTAAAATAATATAGCTGACCTTTATATTTATCCCATCCGCCTGCGGTATTTACCTGCCTGACAATGGTTTCTTCGTCAGGGTTGTAGGCGTCAATGAAGGTGATTTTACTACGGGTGATGTTTTTCCAGGTTTTTTTGCCCCAGTCATTATAGATAGCAAATTTGCCCTTAGTGTCGGGGTTGTCGCTATCTCCCATGCGGATATCTTCAAACTTTATGTAATTAACCGAGCATATTCTAAAGTTGGCGTTATAATTAACGTGAATGCCAAATCCCCTAAATAAGGCTTTGTCAGTAGCTACAGCTTTCAACAATTTCGCTATTGTTAGCCCATGTTTATTAATGATACACGCGTTAAGCTTCGTGTTTTCAAACCCGTTGCCGGCAATAAATTTCGCTCGTTTGTTCCAGCAATCTTTAGCCGTTGGCGATTGGCCTACCAGTTCCAGCATGCGCTGCGGATAGGCATTATCCATATCGTAGTTGAGTATGCCAAAAGTTTGGTTAGGCCTTACCAGTATGCGCCGCTCTATCTGCGGTAAATAAGTTTTCATTTGCCCTCCTTGCTTTCTGTTGAGGAATTGGGTGTACCCTGTTTAATTTTGCTTTTTTGATTTTGGGCGACTTCTTTTCCTGGTTCTATTTCACCTCCGGGTAGATCAGCGAATAGTGTTTTAATGTGCGGATATTTTTTCAGGTACCATTCGGCATCTTCGTCTGTAAGGTTTTCGTTAGTATGTACAGGGGGCGAGCTGGGGGCAAACTGATGTATACCAGGTTTCAATATGTATTTTTTCATGGTAGTTGGTTCATGGTTAAAGATTAGCTGTTTGTTTAAGCAGGTTCATGGTTAAGGCCTTAACCATGAACCATTTGCCATGAAACTAGCCTGCCAACGCTTCCAAAGCCGCAATAGTGCTTGCATAGGTTGCCGTACCGCTCTGCGGAGCAATGGATACCGCTCGTGGAGGATAAGGCTCTTTTAATTTATCGGGATTGGTCATTTTTATTTTGTAACCACCGTCTAATGTTTCATCGGCGGCATTACGCTCTGCTTCCGTAACAATAAGGCCATTAACAGCGCCAAAAAGCTCTATGGCCGAATCGCCATCTTTGTAATTATTAACCGCTATGGCACGCACCCGGCCATAGCCCATTGCCATTAATTGGGCTTTAATGTCTGTAGAAAGACCTGCAATATTAAAATCTATTTCTTCAGTGTAGCGTGGGCCAACCTGGGTTTTTGCCAGCTTGCTCATGGTATTGAAGCTGTTGTTGGTGCCTTCAAACTTGTATATCTTAGCGTTAGCCACAGCCGTTAAGCCGGTAACGATCAAGGGATTCGCGGCATCATAAGTAAGTGTAACATCGTCATGGTTAAAGATATAAATCACATCCTCAATACCGGAAGTAATTGGTTTGCCTGCACCCAGACTAAAGCCTGCATTTATTTTGTTGTAAATTGACATTTGTTGGTTGATTAGTTAAGTTGTTGATTAGTTGGTATCAAGTAGCAAGTATCAGGTATCAAGATTTTAGGATAAGAATGTCTTGCGACTTGATACTAAATACTTGCTACTATGCTGAAAGGTAAAACAATTCGTTAGCAAATTTGAAATTCACCGCCGCTTTCATGCGGGCTTTCATGCGTACAACGTTATCGTTGGTGTAAGGCTTCATGTAAACGGTTGATAGTTCAGAAGCATCACCTAACAGATCTACCCCGAGGAACAGGTTTGATGAACGCGCGCCAAGGATGGTGTTAGCCTGCCAGTGGTTCATTAATTGAAGCGGAAGGCCAAGGTAATCCATCTTCTTTTTATCAGTGAAGGCGTTAAGTACGTTAGTGGCTTTGTCTGCCTGCGCCTGTGCATAAGCATAGCCCACGTGCAAAGGGATCTGCAGGTTAAAATCATCCTGACTGCGGTCGGCGGGATCCAATTGTGCATAAATGCCGCTTAAAACACCTAAAACATTGCTGGCATTGATATAGCTTACCGTTGCTGATGAAGCTGTACCCGAAAAAGAAGCAGCTTTACGCGTATTAATTTCATTGTAGTTACGTACCAGTTTAAAGCTTGTTGCACTTGCCACCTGGATAAAGTACGACTGACCGGCCACATCAATACCGGCACCGCCATTGGTAGTATCTTTAATGCCACCGCCTACTGCTGTTAGGGTTACTACATCGCCATCTTTTAAAGACGCTGTACTGCTAACCGTTACAATGCCAGCAGCACTGATAGCACTTGCCGTCATTGATGTTTCCGCTCTGCTTAGGCCTACTTTATAAACGCCGCTTGCTGCTGATATGCTTGGTAATAAGCCCTGGAAAGGTGCCGTAAATGCCGCTTCTTTAGTAGCGCCCTTGCCTAACCAGTAAAGGCGCTCGTTAGCGATCTGTATTTTAGTTAAATACCGCTGCACCATAAAGTCTGACAGATCTACCACACCTTCGTAATCTAAGAATGCGCCGGGTTTAAGTTGCTGCGATTCCCATGATTGTACCAGTTTGTCCCATTGTTCCTGTTTCATGAACTCGTAAACCACAGGATCCAGGTAGCTTTCTGTTTGTTGGGCAGTAGTTCCCTGGTCGGCAAATATGCCTGAAGGATTTTGCAGAACCACATCGTCATCCACGTCAAGGATAACTTTGCGTGCCTTTACGTCGTTGATAACGGTAAGCAACCCGCGTTTAACGGAGTCGGCCTCAAGCAGTGTGCTGGCCATAAAACCCGCCAGCGCTTCGCCGGCGTAAGTGTTGTTTGTAAATGTAAATTGAGCCATTTTAAGATTTTGAATTTTTATAATTAGTTTGTAGTTGTTAGTGGGCAGTTTGCAGTGCTTGGTTGTTTTTGTTAACTGCAAACCGGCAACTGCCAACTATTTTGCAACCGCTCGTTTAACCGCGTTTTGGGCCAGCGGACTTTGCGGGGCGAAGAAGGGTTGTGTTTCGGTTTTAGCTTTGCTGCTTCTGCGTGATCCTTCGGGAGTAAAATCACTTTTAATTTCGTTTTTTATTTCTTCGCTATTTTTGCTTAAGCGGGCTTGCGCGTCTGCTAAGGCCGCTTTTGCCTCATTTAACAAAGCGTTTTGTGCATACAGGCGGGCTTTTACCTCTTGCAGGCGGTTTTCTACGGTTGATAGTTTCTTATCGGGTTTAATTTTAGATATAGGCGCATCCTCGTCTTCTTCTTGCCCGTCGTTTTCTGCATTAAGCACTTTTTGGATCTTGCCGTCTTTAACAGAAACCTGCTTACCATCGGCAGTGGTGTAGGTGTCTGTAATGGCAGGTTCGCTCATATCCTCATCCTGATAAACTTGCGTACCTTCGGCCATTTCATCTGTATGATGCAGGGTGCCTTTGTCTGTAATGGTTTGTTTGTTTACCACCCGCTTAAAAAAGTTCATGATCTTATCCAGAACGGAGGTGGTGCGTTCAATAAGGTCTCTGTTGTCCATGTTCATATTGCTGTTTTTTATTAAGATTTTGTTAATGCAACGCTGGTATACTACCGGCGCCTGGTCAGTATATTTTTTGATGAGGGCACTGTTGATGATGGTTTGGCTATAATCTTCAATGCAGTCTACAAAGCCCATGTGCAGGGCCTGGTCGGCGGTCATCCAGGTTACTGAATTGATTAAGCTGTTAATGGTTGCCTCGTCCAGCCCTGATTTATCCATATAGATCTGAGCCAGGCGAGATTGTACCACATTCAGCATCTGCACATCTTTCAGTAATTCATCGGCATTGCCACCGCTGCCAACCATGGGCTTGTGTATCATCAGTAACGCGTACTTGCTCATTACAATGCGGCTGCCTGCCATGGCTACTACTGACGCTGCCGACGCCGCAAGGGCATCTATATAGGTGGTAATGTTGCCGGTGTACTTTTTTAACAGATCGTAAATGGCGATGGCATCAAAGGCCGAACCGCCAACCGAACTGATGTGTACCTCAACATCGGCGCCGGCAGCTGCGTCTAATTGTGTTTTTACATAGGCGGACGAAAGGCTTCCTGAGCCGATACAATCCGTTTCGGTATCGTATAGGTATATCTTCATTTGTTTTGTGTGGTTACACTGATTTTGTGAGGATTTCAATGATTGGTGAGGTTGATCTCGCCGATTAATTCGTTGTGATTGCACTGATTTGGTAAAGATGATTTCACCGATGATATTTTGAACCTTGATTGAAGGATTTTTTGATTTCCCTGATTCTTATTGTGCTAATCTTTTAAATCTGAGTTCAGAAAAGATTGGTTTTAAATGCCGGTTGGCATATTTCAAAGGTCGGGATAATTGAGTTTTGTTTTGGTGACAGAAGTTTGTCAGTATGATCAGAATTCTTAGGATTTAAGAATTTGCAGGATAAAGTTGATCGACAATTCTGTTAATTTTCTAATTCTGAAAATTCTGATTCCGACCGTTTCGAACAATACAAATATCGGGACTTTTATTGGTGCGGATGGTGACAGTGCTTTGTCAGTAGGGTAAATTATTCCGAAAAACTGTTCAGCGCTCTCCAGATAGTGCGCTCATCTTTTTCAAATTTTACTTCGGCTTCAAGCACAGCCTGGTTCTTGCTGATGCTGCGGGTTTGCATTTGCGCGTTTACCCATAAGTATATCTCGCGATAGGTAAAAACTTTGGCCGTTATAAAGCCGGCTTTATAAAGCGCTGTAAGTGTTCCCTCATTATAGAGGAGGTTAGCTTGTTGGATATTCATGGAGTTGGTATCGAGTAGTTGGTATCAAGTATCTAAACTGAAGCAAACATTGTATTAGGATAAATCTCTGAATACTTACTATTATAGGTTTACCCTGTTAACCGTTTGTGCCAGGATACCTTGCTGGTTATTCACGTCTTTAACGTCAACGTAAATAGGAGGGAAGTTATTGATCATTTGATAGGCGAGCGTATTAGCCAGTTCTTTGGCATCATTAACCGGCTGATTATAGTAGCGATTGGCATTACCTCCATCAGTAAATATACCGCCAATGGCATAACCTCGGGTACTGTTTGGAACAGAGAAGTCTCGCCCGCCGTGGGCAACGTTAATAGCACTTACCAGGTTGCGTGCCCAGGGGTTGCGCATAGCTTCAGATACCACTACAGCTTCGCCGCTGCGCAGGTAGGCGTTGGTATCGTCGGTGCGGCTGTAACCGGATAACAAAGCACCCCGACCGTCCGATATGAAGCGCCCACCCCTGGCAAAGGCCGGAGCTTTTTGTGCAACAATGGTAGCTATCTGCATGGCAGTTGAGGCTATAATACCTGGGATAACAAGCGGCGAAAATACACCAGTTTGGGCTGTAGCTTTAGTAACAGCGAGGGCACCATTTATGATGGCCTGCGCTACCTGCATCTTTTGTTCGGCTTTAAAAGCTTTAACCTTTTCCTGGTTTTCCTTTTTTTGGTACTTATCTTCTATCGCTTTACGCTGGCTTTCTGTGAGGTTTTTATTATTTAGTTCGGCGGCTTTGTCTTTTTCCAGGCCTTTTATTTTAGCATCGCTACTGGCTTTTATATTGTTACCGATGATTGAAAATGCTTTATCGGCTACCTGTTGGGCTGTGTTTAAGGCAAATTCCTTTTTTTGCTGTTCGTAACGCTCATTAAGAGCGTTCATATCGAGCAATTTTTGGGTTTCCAGTTCTTTTATTTTATCTGCGTTACCCTTAGCTTGTAATATTTCATAAGCATACTTATCCTCAATGAGTTTTTTTTCGGCGTTGTGTTGCTCCCAGGGTAGTATCGACTTTGTGCCTTTCTCATCTTTTTCAATTTCTCTCCTTAACTCAGCGCTTTTGTCAATCAGTTGTTTTAGGGGTTCATCGTCAAACACAATTTTTTTAACATTGGTAGTTACTCCGTTTTGGTATTTTTCTTCAAGTTCCTCTCTTTTTTTATTGTACTCGTCCTCTGCTATAAGGTTATCATCAAATTGTTTTTTTAATAAGGCCAATTCTTTTTCATGAGCCTTCCTTTGCTTTTCAAAGGGATTAATAAATGCAGGGACGTCGTTAATCTGGGGTTGCGCGGTAAAGGTTTTTTCAGGAGTTTTTTTTGGTTTTTGCTTAAATTCTTTTGGTTGATAAGAAATTGGTTCCCCGTTTGCATAAGACGGGTCCAAACTGTTAAGTTCAAATTTGAGCTTTTTAATTTGATTGTATATTTTCGAATTGACTATGTCTGCACCACTAAGTTTTTGCAGATCTTCAATTTGCTTTTTTAACTTATTTATGGGGTTGTTTCGTTCAAGTACTGCGGCTTTTTCTAAGAATTTTTTAGCTATTTCTTGCGCTTCATGGGCTTTTTGAGCAAAGGGCAAAGCTGCGGCTTCTCTATTTTTTCTGGCTCTTTCTTGATAAATCTTTTTTACTTCCGGATCATTAGAATTCTTTAGCCCACTGTCCCAGTAATCGGAACTTTCTTCATCGGATTTAGCTCTTTCTTTTTCAGCTAAAATTTGGTTATCTGCAGATTCTTTAATGGCGGCCATTGCCGAAGCTTTGTACAACATAACCCGGATATAATCGGCTGCATTGTTTTTTAAAGACATTTCTACTTGGTCCAACGTTCTAACTCGTCCAATCGTTTTACCTAAGGTTTCGTTGTATTCCTTAACAACTTCAGCTTTTGAAATAAAGCCTTTTTTTGCGAGATCTACCTTAACATTCAAATTGGTGAAATTTTCGATAGCTTTGGAATAATCACTTGACAATAAACCTTTGTTAAGAAGATCTAAACTTAATTTAGCTTTATCTATCGCATCTTTTCCTTTGAACAAGGCACTTACAAAATTTGCAATTTCAGGTAAAAATGCAATTAATACAGAAAGGCCGCCGGTTAAACTTCCCGTTAACAATTCTAACTTTGTCCCAAATGCACTTACGATACTTGCACCGGATGAAAATATACTGAGGGTCTTGTTAAATTTTTCATCAACTTGTTGTCCAGTATCATTAAGCTTTTTATTTTCAGTATTTAGTTGGCTTAAAGTTTCCGTATATTTTGAAAGATTTTTGTCTAACGAATTTAGATTGTTAGAAAAGGCATTCAAAGGATTTGATAATGAATTAATTGATTGACGAAGAGAGTCAAATGAACCTGTATATTCATTTAATTTTTTTAGCCCATCTCCTGTTATTGTGACGTCTACAGAAATTTTGTTGTGTGAGGCCATTGTATTACATTAATTTTTATTTAAAATATGAGAGTATTAAAATTTGAAAGATTCCAGTCACCATGGACAAATCAGGCAGAGCGCCTTGTAGCTTATGTTAACGATAACAAAATCAAACAAGAGGATATATTAAAAGTAATCCATTGTGCTTCCAACGACATTTACTTGTTTTACTTTGCCGAAGAATGATAAGAGCCTCCCGGTTACGGTTATGGATACACCGATAGAAGTTTTTTCGTTATTTGGCATACTAAATTGTATAATTAAAAAAGGAAATGAAAATTTTAAAAGTAAAGGGTTTCAGGTTCAGGGATGCTTTAGTTGAATTTGTTAATAGCAACAATATTCAACGAGAGGATATTTTGATCATCACAGAAGGAATGGGCGGCCCTACGCTGTACTATTATGGTTGATTATTTAACGCCTAAAAACTTCGAGTACAAGTTTATCAAAGCTGCCATTAAGGTCTTTTACATTTCTTGAGATGTCATTTAACGGTTTATTTAGCCCGTTGATGGCTTCTTTTAGCTTAACAAAAGCCACTATGTTGTCTGCTACCTGCTTTGTGTTATAAAAGGGTAATTGGTCTTGGTTGTTAGACATATTTTAGTAAATTGATTAATAAATAAAACAAGAGCATGCTATATTTTAAAAGTAAAGAGTTTTACAGTCACGATGATCTTACCGATTTTTTAAATACGAACAGGTTTAAAAGAGAATACATTATATCAATAACCGCAACCGAATATACATCGGCTATTACTCGTTATACATTGTTCTATTGCTTTAAAGCTAATGCTTAAAATATCAGAAAAAAGCAATAATGAAATAAATGCCATTTGACATATTTAATTGATAGAATTTAATAGAAGACTTTTACTCTGTACTACTTTCTAAAATTTATTAACTCCTTTGGAGAAACCTGGGATGGTGTTACGTAAATGTTGCTATCCGCTAAAGTATAGTTTTCGGGCACTCTTAAATAAATATCTGAAGCCGGGCTTGTAAACACCCGTTTATTAGGTTTAATTATATAAAGTACATCTGGTAGTAATAATTTTTGAGATTTATAGCTGTATTGTACATTGGCAATAAGTTTGCCATCATACGTGCCTATGTTGCCCGATTTATACCTCATAAAATCATCAAAATAAAATCCTCCGACGCCAAAACACATGTAGGGTTTTAAATTAGTATCAATCTTTGACCTTAACTCTTGTTTTTTATCAGCGCTAAGTTCCATCTTATCAAGATCTTTATAATTAAGCGGGCGAACCAATCTTAGCGCCCCCAAAGAATTTACGTCCTTATCAGCAAAGTAAGCCGGTGACACATAAACTTTATCGCCATTTTTGAAATTATTCCATTTAAAGTGATAAGCATATACAATGCGCAAATAATTAAAATTTAAATAACCTGCCACTAAAATTGCGCAAACTAAAAGTCCAGCTATCCAAATAAATTTTTTTGATTTAGGTTTTTCAGTGGTGTTGGTTGTTGTTGTAGAATGAGTCATAAATTTAGGAATTACTAATTTTATTGGTAAATATAGTAAAGGACTTTAGTAAATGAAAATAGCTTAAATATTTATCGCCAAAGAACGGCTTGCCTATATTTTTTAGCTTTTGCAATATCATGATTAGTGATTCCAGTGGGTTTTTGTTTCGTATTAATTTATGTTTTTAATGCTAATTGGCATAATTAATAGATAAAAAAAGCTTGCTAAGCTTTTTTACGATGGTGTTTTTTGGTTTTGAGTGGGGGTGATGGTTTTGCGACAACAGCGTTTTTTATACTTGTAGAATCCATCTTCTTAATATTCGGCGGATCAATATTTTTATTTGTAGTTGGCCTGAACTTTTTAATTGCAGAGGGTTCTTCTAACCTTACTTCCGATGGCTCAACAAAAAACAAATCATTTGCAATAACATAACCGTTAGGTATTCTAAGTACGTATTTATCATACATCAGTTTTCTGTTGGGCTTAACTGCATACCAATCATACCCAACACCGCTTTCATCGTTAGGCGTAATACTATCTTTAGCAATAAATTCACCAATGGCCGCAACTCCGTATTTAAACATGCTATCACGCGGGATAACCCAATTGGCCCGTTCAAGCATTATAGTTTGCTTTTTACTGGTATCTAACTGGGCTGCAAGTTTTCTTTTTTCTGCGAGTGATATATGCATAGTGTCAATATCGGAGATGGTCATGGGTCGTATCATCCTGCTGAACATTATCTCCTGGTCGGCAGTATCTGAAAAAAAATTATCCGGTGGATAAACAACATCCCCTGCTTTGATTTTATTCCAGAGAGGTTTTTGTCGTGATTTTTGCTTATACCAACAAATACTAAAATAGCCACAATAAGAATAAAACACGCTATTACAACCCCGGGGTAATTCTTAAGCCTAAAGTCCCACTTACCGTAGGTTTTTTCTACTTCAAGGTCAAAAACCTCATCGGCGAGTTTATTTCTACCAAACCATCCCATTTTTACTAAAAATCTGCTTTCTCTTTTTCTTGATCCTTTTCAGTTGCCAATTTTCCTAATTTCCCGTCCTTATAACCAAGTAATATAGTTCCATCAGGTTGCGGCATAATATTTATTTGGCTCTTATCGTCATTAATCCAATACGTTAGGAAGCTGGCATTGCCGGTTGTAATTGCTTGCACTTCATAACCATCACCTTCCTCATACGGCGGTTTAAAGTCTTTTACAGACCTGCCTTCTCCGTAAACGCTGCTAATATCTTTAACTAATGCATTGTAACTATCTACTAACTGAGGTTTTAACTCGGGTTTGAAGACGAATGCGGCTCCGTACATTTTGTTATCTATGAAAAGAAATATTACATATTCACTTTTTTTTGTACCAAGAGAAATGTTTTCAACAAAGAGTCGGTCGGGTTTAGAACCTGCTCTATTAATTACGCCCCCTTTAGTTTTAACCGCCTCAGTAACGGTTGCTAAATCACTTCCAAATTTGATACCTAATACCCCTTGTATAGGTTTAAGGGTTTGGACAGTTACACCCATGCTTATTAATAATAATGCAGCTAATAGAATTTATTTCATTGTTCAGGTTTTGCTAATTTTTTTGGTAAATATAAATCCCCGCTTTTACATAAGCAAATTATTATTAACCCAATTTAACCAGTTCAACTTTTACAGGCTGGCCTTTGCGCCAGCTATCAATTTTGTTAATATAATAGTATGCACCGTCCTGCTCCAAATAGATAGGTAAGAGCAGATCAAGCTCCAATATATCCCTGGGTGATAGCATGAAATAGCGCTCCACCTTTTTTGTTTGCTGTAATATTTTCTCCAGTTCGGGGTAGTATTTAAGCCGCAGATCTTCCCACAACAGGCTGTGTTCGGCATTTGGTTTATAAAAATAGGGCACAGATAGGGTATCATTCACTACCATGCTGTTGTGCCCATCGGTAAAAGTGATCCTCTTGGCAGTTGGCGAGTTTTGCAAAGCGTACTGCTCATTTATTAAAAGCCGCGGTTGTGTACTTATGCTAAATGCCGGCTGTTCGGCATCATCCTTTGGGTCAATTTTTAAGATCTGCGCTATATAGCCATTAAAGTAGGGGCGGTTAAGCGTAGGGGCAAACTGGCTTTCAAACAGATCGGCAGATTGCGTAAGCGTTTTATCGGCTATGCGTATGGCCGAGTTGCCAAATTTAGGTGGGAAAATACCGTCATCCTCCTTGTAAAGCAGATTATTTACCTGCGCGTAATTCCCCAACTGGAAGCTGATGGATTTACCCTGGTCCAGGCATTTATCCGTCCAGTTCAAAGCTTTGGGGATGTTATTTACAATATCCCTGAAAGACGAGAAAGTAATGGTACGGCTGGTGTTATCGGCCTGGCAAATAATACCGAAGCGCTGCAAGGTATCTTTAAGCAGGTCTTTTTGTGTAATATCCGGAAAGATACGCTCACACTGTACCTGCTGCCCGTAAAGCACTTCCTGGTTTTCGGCAACAATATTTAATTGGGTTGATGCCGGCATGGTAAAAAAACTGCCGCTATAACCTTCAAAAGAATAGATCACCCTTAGCTGATCACCTTGCTCTAAAAAAGCATCGGCCGTTAACTGTACTTCATCTTTAAAAGTTTTGTAACCAAAGCTGGTAAAGGCTGATATACGGATACCACCATCGAGCCCGTAACGGTAAGTGGCCAGGTCTAAAACCCCATGCCGCGGATCAACCGATTGAATCTTGATATCCACACATGAACTGTAATCATTCAACTTTTTCATATTACCGAACAGGTAAAAGCCGGGTATGGTAAGCTTGATGTTTACCTTAGAAATGCTTGATGCCGTGTAGATGCCGGTGGCAGCGTTGTAATAATTATCTACATTGTTGTCGACATTTATGAAGTTGATGAGCCCCTGGTTAGGTGTATTTACATTGGGGTGGTCTTTTCTGATGTCAGCCCCCAAAGTTGCCAGTAATCCCGAAGCATTCCGAGATTTTTGATAATCAGTACCATGCTGAAAGCTATCAGCCGCGAACTGTACGATCAGCTTTTCGTACATCGGCTGTTTCAGTAAGAATGATGAAGGGTTTATTTTATAGCCGGCCTGCTTCACAAATAATTCTATAGCTGTTTTCAGGAAAAAGCCAGGTCGCAGGTAGCGTACATCAATGGTAGGGTTATTGGCATCCATTGCCATCTTTCCGTAATCTACCACAGGCCATATCCACCCTTCGCTATGGGTTTGTGAGTACACTATGTTTTCCAGGTTCCAGGTGTGGTTATATTTTTCAAAGATCTTTTGTTTCCCGGCTGTAGTGTTGTTATCGCCCAGGTCATAGATCTTTACATCGAGGGCGTCAAAAAAATCTACGTTTCCGCTTAATACGGTAATAGCGGCCGTATCATTATCAACACTGTTTAAAAGCGCCATACCATAAGGCACAATCTCCAGCCCGTCCTGAATTATTTTGGCCGGGTAATAATCATACGGCTGTATGCCAACAAGGGTAATATCATCCGGGAAGCCCAATACTTGCCGGTTATGCTGTGTGAGCGGTAATTTAAACTGGTTGCTGGTGTTGCCCTGCTGGTTCTTTACCTCGGCCAGGTTATTGATCTGGAAAGTAAGCGCGATCGGACTGTCATCGGCCAGATCAACCAGCTGATCGTTTATGTATAATTGGAGTTGATTCATAGGGATTGGAAGTCCATAGCCCATGGTCGATAGCCCATAGCTTTGGAATTACTAAATGAATGGTTTTATATTACTATGGACTATGTGCTATCGTCCATGGACTAATACTTACTGTGCTTGTACGTTAATAGCCGGCAAACTAAAGGTAATACTAAATGGTGCCTGCTGGTTCCGGGTATCGTATTCGCTATAAGTAGCGGTGTTTACTACCACCGTTTGCCATTTCACCGGGTTGCGGCCTGTCAGCATCTGTACTTTGGGTGAATATTTAATGGATTGCAGGCCTTTGATATCGGCGACGGAAAGATCTTCTGCCACCACTTTCATTTTTTGCCCGGCAGCTTTGCTGATCACCTCATCAATTCCCTGCTGGTTCTGCCAGTCGGTAACATACCTTTTAATGATCACGGCGTTTTGTACATCTAAACTCACTTCCTGGTTATATATAAACCGGTAATAATTCCAACTTCCGCTAAGGCCTATCCAGCGCAGGTAAACGGATTGGTCGTCAACCGCGTCGTCAATACGTATGGTTTGTGTTTGGGTTACGGTATGCGTTACGCCCGCTTCGTCATATTTGAGCGTTACATTAATGTAGTATGCGCCATCCGGTAAAGGACCATTTACTAACAGTCGGTTAAGGCCAAGCTGCGCGGGCACATCTGCTTTGCTGATGCTTTGCCGTGCTATTACCATTTTGCTGCCATCGCTGTTGAGCAGCCATGAACCGTCATCATTTAAAAGATAGCTGGCACTGCTGCCCGGCAATGGGTCGCGGTTAATATCCAGGGGTGTAAACTCCGCGTATAATTGCCTGCCTACAAGGTCCTCACTGTATATAAAGCTCATATCAAACGGATAGCCTGCGCTGTATGCAGGCTCAGCGAAGTCGGTTATCCAGGCGGCTTTAGCCACGCCCGCGGGTGTGGTGGCAAAAGGTACATAAGCCGCCATGTTGCCACCGTAGGCTTCGCCCAGTTGTTTAGCAGCATATACTACGTAATAAGGTTTATCAATGGTGACAAAATCGGCAGTGTAACCTTGGTCGGTTCCATCATCCCAATGCTGGGCATAGGCTATCTGGTAACTGGCACTTAGGTTGTCGTCGCGGTAGCTTGTAGAGGTATAATCGTAAGTATCGGTAGTGCGCAGCAGGCTTTGCAGAAAGTTGGAAATATCGGCACGGGTTAGCCCGGTATTATTTGGCCGGTGATTGGCTGTTATAGCGCTGAACTTTCCTGTGATCTTATCAAAAAAGCTGATACGCGTGAGCATTTTATAATAGGGGCGCAGACGATTAATGTTGATAAAGCCCTGGCCCGTTTGGCTGAAAGGCTCATCAATAACCAGTGTGAAATTGTCATATATTGATAGTACTTTAAAGCTACCTGTGAGTGTGTCGGTTTGCAGATACACATAATCATCTTTCAGCACCGCTGATATATCGGTATTCACGCTTACCCTGGTTTTGCCGTCAAATGTGTTTAGCGACATGCCCGTAACCGAAAAATCTTTACGCTGATAAGTGAAAACAACGGGATTGAACGCCGCGTTCCAGCGTGAGATATGATTGCCGGGCAGTGTTACAGATGGGTCTGATACTAATGTACTGGTGACGGTAGGGATATATATAGTTTGGCTCAGGCTGTAGTCGGCCGCGTCAATAACCGTAACGGTATGGTTACCGCCACTTAAACCGCTGAAGGTGGGGGAGGCCGCGGTAATTAAACCATCCAACTGGTAAGCGATAGGCAGGTAGTTAGAAGTTGCCGTGATGGTGATTTGCCCGTTTGCAGCGTTAGGCGCGCTTTCGGGACTATCCACTTTAATTTGCAGTGTGAGGTTCCCGGGTATTTGTGGCAACGAAACGCTATCATCACCCGGCCCTACACTTAATACCTTAAAAGTTTTATTTGATGAGGATAGTATATTTTTTTTGCTGTTAAATACCGTCCTGCCTATCTCACCTGTGTAAATGAGCGATCGCATCCCGGGGATGTTGATGGTGTTGGTTGATGTGTTGTTGTTCTCATCTGTAACGGTATATATAACCAGGCAGTTGTTGCCATTTGCAGGTAGGGCAGTAATAGCATCGTATATGGCTATGTAAACCTGCGCGTTATTGATAAAACTTCCATTAATATCCGTAACGGTCGCGGGCTGATATACAATTTCAATATTGGCTGTTAAACTCATGGGTAAGGTTTTGGAAGATTAATAAACGTTAAAGTACATGGTGCTTAGGGTGATGGTAAGGCCCACACCGGTAGTGTTCACATCAAACTTGTTGTATACGGGTACACATTTGGCTTTTTCTCCGGCTTTTATCCTGAAAGCCCGACCATCGCCATCACGATAGGTTGATGCTTTTACCATAAACTCGTTGGCCATTTGTAATGCCTGCTCTAACAAAACTTCGTTTTGGGCCGTAAACTGTCCAAACTCCGTTTGATACAAAAACTCTATGTAGAGTGTAAACACGTTATTCACCGAGCCATTTACATGTGGCGATAAGGTAAATGGCTGCAAGGGGTACATAAATGCCGCCGGGAAGGCAACATCATCAGCGAGGGTGTTTAACTCTTTTTCGGTGCCGTAAATAAAAGTGGTTGGAGTGCTAAGGCTTTGTACAATAGCTTCTATGTGATTTCTCATTGGATAATTGAGCCCCCGATCTCCTGAAGGGAAAGCTGTATTTTATTAAGAAGGTATAATTAATGGATTATTTATGCCGAAGGATAGATGTTATTAAGAAAGAAGTTCTGTATATCGCTTCTGGTATTCGGCTTCGGTTTTGTTGAGCAGTAATTTGGTGAGTAGGCGCTCGTAAGGCATAGCCATAATGAGCGGCCATTTGGTTACATCGCCCGAGGCAAGGGCGTTTACCGTGTTAACATAGCCGAACTTTTCAAACGCCTGTACACCAGCGCGTTTTTCAATAACCGTAACAGGCGATGCCAGTAACCGGTTCTCTGTGTCCACAAGTTGGGATAAACAGTAAAAAAATGTTTGGCTATGGGCAGTGCCTCCGTTACCCTCAGTTCTTTAATGGTCTCAAAAAAATCGGCGGCTTTATATTCGTCATAGGGTTTACCGGTTGCCTTGCAATAAAAGTATTGCGCTAAAATTTTACCGCAAGCCAGTAACGATGGGTTAAAATATTGCTGCCAGTCTTCTTCACCATACTCTTTAATATGCGCGGTAATTTCATCAGCAATGATATCTCTGGACGCCATAAAGGCACCGGCCGGTTCTACAGCCAGGTTTCCGCTAACGCTTATTTTAACGGCCTTGCTGTTCACAATAAGGGTAATATCTTTTGGGATAGTGTCGCTATTGTAAAGGTTCTTTATCTGGTGCGATAGCGATAGGATGGTATCTGTAAACTGCATCAGTTCGTTACCGTTAGTGATTTGCATCAGCTCATTGGCCGGCACACCGGATAATATACTGATGGCTTGTATATCGCTCAATTCTTTCTCATTTTGCAAGGCGATCATTTGCCCAAGGCTGAGTTCGTTTAACTGCGACGGTATGCGCACACGAAGCATTCCGTTGCCGGTTGCCAGATTTCTTTCTATCATAAATGTTGTTGTTTAATCAAATATTACAGCATACCATGCATTTGGTCTGCAAAGGTGTTTTGTGCGTGTTGGTGTTGCAGCGGCAGCCTGCTACGAGGTACCTGCTGGTTTTTTATCATCAATTTATTCAGCGCCACGTAGCGCAGCGGGTCAATAAGGTGGTTGTAGGCATCAATTGGCTGGTTGAGCGGCTGGCTGCTTTTGTCTGTTTTCCAGGTATATTTACTAAGTTCTTTACGAAGGTTCACGCTGCTGCGGGTAACATTAATGGTATAGCGTTTTAAGATATCTATAGCATTTTTGATACTATCGGGCCCTTTTTTAGCCGGGCTGATATACCATCCAAGCCTTCTCAGTTCTTCTATAGACTTGGGTTCGGCGCTATCGGCGATGATTTCTGTAGAAGTGCTTATCCCCACACTTTTTAATTTATCAGAAAGATCGGTATTCGTAAGCCCGGTTTCATAGATCAATTCATTAATCCAAAGTTCACCGTTCTGTTTATATACCAGCAGGCAGCCTGTTTCGTCGTTACTGAAACCAAAATCGAGCCCGGCAGCAATAAGTTTAGCATCGGGAGGGATATGTTCACATAGGTGCCAGTTGGTAAATACCAGGCCGCTTACTTTACCGGTAAGGCCTCTGGCATAAACTTTCCAAAGTTCAATGTCCTCGATCTTTAAACTCTCAATTTTACTGCGTGTGGCGTCATCGGTAAATGGGTTGTGCCGATGGTCTGATATAAAAAGCTGTACACCAGGTTTGCCTATCAGCCGCTCGTGTACCCAAAAGCCTGTATTGGGGTTGTAATCGATAAAAATGCGCTTGCGGGTGCGCAGCGCCAGTTCGCTGTATACCTCCCAGGAAATGCCGTTAGCTTCGTTAATAAACAAAAAATCGCGCTTGCCCGATTTTGCGTCCTGCCCATTGGCATAGCTCTTAAATTCAATAATGCTGCCGTTGTTAAACTCAATGATCCGGTCGGTCTTGTTGTAATTTTTAATGAGTAGTTTCAACGTATCTGATGCCGCTTGTATGCTAAGCGCATCGCGCAGGGCACCTGCTTTAAGATTAGGGATATCCTGCCCAACAACCGTTATGATCTGTTTGGGCATCTCAACAGCCAGGCAGAACAAAACCTGTAATATGGCGTAGGTTTTGCCGCTGCTGGTACCCCCTTGATTAATAATTATCTGAGCATCGCATTCGTAATTATATTTAAAAAGGATAGATGTTTTTTCATGCATGTTTAATTGATAGTATTATAATTCTACCTCTTTTTCGCTGTTAGCTACGTTAGGGCCACTGGTAGTTATTTTTATGTGGATTGTTTTAGGTAAATCTTTGAGGGTATTCTGTTCAGAACTTTCTTTCCACCCTAAATTTTTGAGTGCGAATATCGCCCCGGTAGCCGACTGGTAATGAAGGCGTTTCTCGTATTCGGCTTCTATCATCAATCTGCCCATCCGTAATTGTTTTTTATGTTTTCCATTGCGCTCGTAGGCTTCAAATTCGTCAAGACTATTAAAGCCCAGGTACAATGCAAGGCCGGCAAGGGTAGGGGGCTCGGGCTCGCGGTCCCAAACCTTTTGTTCTGTAAAACTGGCTTTGTCTTTTTTATCAGGTAGCTGCTCGATGTGAAACTCGCCTTTTATAAAATCAAAATAACGGGCAATGCGTACACCATAAGGTTTATTAGTACTGGTAGGCATATGTAAAGGAGATGTGTTTCATATGCCGAATGGCATAAATTATATACAAAGATAAGTAAAATTTACTGTAATTGCTAATTTTTTTAGAATAAATTTTATGATGTTGTAATGATACTGTGAAAACGATAATACTAACATTAAGAGTACCTTTGAGCCGCAAACACCTGCCCCGGAATATTGCCTCAATGAAAAAAATTATCACAACAGTATTAACCTTGCTATTACCGGTTTTGCTGTTTGCTCAGGACAAAAGTACTATCGTGCTTACGCAATCCCGCAGAAACGATACGCTGGAGGTTTCCCGTCAGGATACATCGGCACAAAAAGACCTCTATGATGTTATTAAGCGACTATTTAACAAAAAGGGAAGTGTTAGTAATAAAGCCACTAATGTAATTGGCACCAAACCGGTTTTTTCGATACTGCCGGCTGTAGGTTACACTTTGCAAACCAAATTTGCGGTAACGCTTGCCGGTAACGTGGCTTTCAGGCTTGAGGGCAACAAGCGTATATCTACCATTACTTCCAACTCCGCTTATACCCAAAATAAACAGATCATTATCCCCCTCCAATCCAATATTTGGGTAAGCGGCGATAAGTTTAACTTTATTGGCGATATCAAGTACTACAAATATCCGCAAAGCACCTTTGGTTTAGGAAGTAATTCTAAGGCAACTAATGAAAACCCGATGGATTACACGCTTTTCAGGTTTTATGAAACCATCCTTACCCGCATAGCAGGGAACTTGTATGCCGGTGCAGGCTTTATTTTTGATCACCATTTTGGTGTTACAGAAACAGGTAACCCCGATGGATCTGTGTCTGACTATTCGTTATATGGGCCGCAAAGCAGTACCATATCATCAGGTGCTACGCTAAATGTTTTGTATGATATCCGTGATAACAGCATTAACCCAAGCAGCGGTTTTTACAGTTCGATACAATACCGCGATAACAAGAAATTTTTAGGCAGTACCACGCCATGGCAGTCGCTTATTGTAGATATACGCAAATATTTCAGATTGCCGGGCACGTCACATAATGTGCTGGCGCTTTGGAGTTATAACTGGCTCACGCTGGGAGGTAAGCCTCCTTATCTTGACCTGCCCGCTAATACATGGGACCAATACAACGGCACCGGACGTGGTTATATACAGGGGCGCTTCCGTGGTGCAAAAATGGTTTATTTTGAAAGCGAATATCGTTTCGGTTTAACACGTAACGGATTGCTGGGTGGTGTTGTGTTCACCAATGCCGAAACTTTTTCTGCAGGCCCAGGTACAGACCTGCAAAAAATACAACCCGGCTATGGCGCAGGCCTGCGTGTAAAGCTTAATAAAGTTTCTAAAACAAATATAGCTATTGATTATGGCCTGGGCAGCCAGGGTTCTAAAGGGATATTTGTTGCTGTTGGCGAAATATTTTAATTTAAAACCAAGCCATACGCATAAATGAAATTTTGATGAAATTTTATTTATATTCGTAAACATGCGGTAAGGGTTTTTCGTTATAGTTATAACGTTAAAATATGTTAAAATAACTTGCGGCAGCAGTTAAAGGATTTAGCGGCAATTGGTTTTTTTGTAGCTTTACCGTATCTATTTAAATATGTATTTTAAACAGTTTACAAAATGGTGTTTGTTGTGGATAGTAGCCGTAGCGCTTTTTGCCTCCGCCTGCCAGAAAGATACCAAAGACCAAGCTGTTGAAAACAAGAAAAACGCTGTACAGGCAGATAGTGCATTGGCCTTGAATCCCAACGATAATTTCCTTGCCTCATCAGGCGTGCTTACCCTTAAGATGCGCGACACCACTTATATTTTTGATGCCAGTAAAGATTCTGTGGCATTTGTAAACATGCATGTAGAAGATAACCGGTATTTTGGTATAACCGCCATTAATAAAGCGCACAATTTAAGTTTTGGAATTAGTTCAAAAGGTGTTGCGGCTGATAGTATTACCAAAGCTATAGCTGGAGGCCAGCTAATTGTTATTAACGATGGGCTGCACTCTAAGCAGTATACATTGGTGCCTTATGCCCAACCTGGCGATGTAGGCACATTGAAACTGGTTTCCTACATGCGTAATGATACACTTGCCAAAGGCAGTTTTTTTACTTTCCTTGCTGCCGATAATGATAGCCCGGCGCAATTATACCGGGTTGACGGAACATTTGAACTCAGGCTAAAATCTAAGAAATAACCATATGTGTTGTTTTGACACGATAGTGTAAAAAACCGTTTACAAGACGGTTGCAAAGCGTCGTCCACTTCAAAAAACGCCATTTTTTTCGTACATTTGCATAAAAGAAAAGGAGATTAATGAAAGTGTTTATTGGAGGCCTTCCAACTGAAGTAAGTGAGGCCGAACTAAATGCAGTTTTTGAAGATTTTGGGCCGGTTAAATCGCTCAGGATCATTAAAGACCGCGAAACAAAAGAAAGCCGTGGCTTTGGTTTTGTTGAGATGGTTAACGATGACGAAGCAAAAGAAGCCATCAGATGTATGAATGGACAAAGCTATTATGGCAAACGCATTACAGTTAACGTAGCAGAAGATAAGGGCCCGGGCTTTAGCCGTGGCGGCTTCAGCCGTAACTAATTATACGATATTTCAATAAAACTGGCCGGTTTAACCGGCTTTTTTTATGCTTCCACATTTTTCTTAGAATCATAATTATTGAGTAAGAAAGTGCTTAAAAGCACTTTCTTACTCAATAATTATTTGTACAATTGCAGCACCTAACTACGCTTAAATTGCGCCTTTTAAGAAATATAAATAAGCTTTGGGTAAAGCTTACCGGCCATACCTCCGAATTCACACTTGAGGTTAGAATTTATCACTCAATTTGCCTCATTGCCATATTTGCCCTTGCCTATAATGTTCCATTCAATTATCTGATCGGGCTGCCTTTTGTATCATTGGTTAGCCTTGTTACTCTCACCGTTTTTTCATTACTTTATTATCAGTCGCGTTACCGCGGCCGGATAAATACAACAGTAATTATATTTACTTTATTAGGTAATTTGTTGTTTGCCATAAACTTTGTGCTCAATTCGGGTACTTATGGCCCAACAGATCTGCTCATGGGCTTATGCATATTCCTTATACTATGTGTAGTGCCTAAAAAACAGCAGTTGTTTTGGATCTTATTTAATATATCCATAATTATAACAGGGCATTTGGTTGAGTACTATTATCCGCATTTAATACCGGATAGCTACCGCGACAGGCAAAGCCGTTATTGGGATATCTCATCGGCATATATCGTTGTTGTAGTGGTTATTTATTATACAGTTACGTATTTCAGGCGCAATTATGATTATGAAAAGCGCTCTGCATCTGAAAGGGCCAATGCCATAGGGCGCAAGAACGAACAGATCATGCGCCAGAACCTGGAGTTGGAGAAGATCAACTCGGAGAAAAATAAGCTCATGTCCATTATTGCGCATGACCTGCGTTCCCCCCTAAGTAACATACAGAATTACCTTGAACTGGTTACCGAGTATGAGCTTGACAGCCATGAACGCCATATGGTGGAAGAGGACCTGCTAAAAGTTACCCGTCGTACTATTGATATGCTTGGCAAACTACTCATGTGGTCTAAAGCGCAAATGGATGGCGTTAATGTTAAACTGGGTTATGTAAATCTTAAAGAAGCCTTATTTAATACCATAGAACTCGAGAAATCTATCGCCTCGAAAAAGGATATCAGTTTATCTACTACACTTGATTGGGACACACGCATTATAGCGGACGTAGATATGCTACAACTGGTTATACGCAACCTGCTCAGCAACGCTATAAAATTTACCAGGCACGGTGGCCAGGTAATATTTGAGGCTAAGCAAAACGGAAACGAATGCTGGCTCATTGTACGTGATAATGGTGTAGGCATGTCTGCAGCTAAGGTAACGGAATTATTTTCGCTCATGGCTACTTCAACTTTTGGTACCGATAACGAAAAGGGGGTTGGGTTGGGTTTGTTGCTTTGCAAAGAGTTTACTGAATTGCAGGGTGGCCGTATATGGGTAGAAAGCGAACCTGATAAGGGAACCACGTTTTTTGTCGCCATGCCGGTTTAAGTCAAAAGTCAAAAGTCAAAAGTCAAAAGTCAAAAGTCAAAGAACATTATGTTAAACTGACAGGTTTTTAATTTTGATTTTCTAATTTTGGCTTCTAATGAGGCCAGGTGATAAAGTAATTTGCATTAACGATAAGATCGATCCGGAAAAAAGCGAAGAAATACGCCGAGATTTCGAAATATGGATCACTAAAGATAAAGAATACACCATTCGTGAAATATTGGATAACAACGGTATAGTAACCGGTGTATTACTGGAAGAAATACACAATTTCCCTAAGTTTTTTAAGCTCATCAACCGTATGCAAGAACCCGCTTTTGCTATATGGCGTTTTCGTAAACTCAATTATGCCAGCGCACCGGCGGAAGCACTGAGTGAAGTTGAAGAACTGGTACAGGCCGATGAGTTAGTGAAAACAAACAAATAGTACCCAGAATATCAAATGTAATAAATGCCGATTGGCATAAATCTACCAGCCACGATCTGCGGCTGCTTCTGTTTCTACCAATTGTGTTAATACCGCTTTAAGCATGGCTTCGCGCGCCCATTGTTGCTCCATTAAAGAAGCATCTGTTTTGTACCAGGTAATGGGCTCGTTAATTTGTATGCGGGCGCGGTAGGCATATTGTTTGTTAGGGTGCAGCCTTTGCCCTTCGTAACTGTTAAGGTTTTCGGTTTTAATTAATTTGGCAAATGCCTTAATAGGAAGGTCCATTCGCAGGCATTCGTCAAGCGAATTTTTAAAGTCCTGCTTGTCTTCAAGCCATAGGGTGAGGGTTTCGTCTGTAAGGTCATGATCCGCGATGCAAATGCGGCTGTAATTGTAATCTACGGTAATGATAAGCCACCAAAGTTGGTCGCGGAATTTTTGTGAAAGTCGTATCATGGTTTTAATTGATTATTGTTGAATGTATTGTTGCAATTATTTTTTTGGTCATGTAAACTTAGGTGCCCATCCCGGCAAATATTTTTGAATGGCAGCGATCTCTTGGCGGTATTTGGCACAAGCCGATAGATAACCTTTATACCGTTGCTGCAATTCTTTATCGCTTAGCTGGTTGGTGTCTTTTACTTTTTTTGTGCGGAGCGCGGAGTAAACAATGTGCATATGCTTTATCAAACTTTTCTTTATTACCTGGGTTAATGTCTTTAAAGCTTTTCTTTAATATCTGTAGTCTTATGTTTTAATATTAAAATTATAAGTGCTATATTAGCTTTATTGACACAACAAATATAAAGAATAATCTTTATTTAAATCAAGAAAAATCTTTAAATATTTTTATTTGATATGGAAGACGCATCAAAACCTAATAAAATAAAAACGGTAAGACCTGAAACACTGGAGTTTATCATACTTTATAACCAATTGCGTGGCCGCGCATTTAATAATAACAGCGAACTTGCAGAGGCGCTCGGTTTTAATTCGGCCAGTTCTATAACTGAAATTATTAAGAGCAGGCAGAATATAGATCCTGATAAACTAAAGATTTTTAAAGAAAAATTTGGAGAGCAATTAGGTATACGTAAAAATTCAGAAAAACCTGTATTTCAGCGTTCAGAAGAGGGTATACCCATGTATGAAATAACCGCGACCGCATCAGGTGTAGAGGTATATAATGATATCAATGATTCGCTGCCTGTAGGGCGTATGAATTTTCCGGGTATTGAAGAATGCGATTTCGCGCTGCCGGTTTGGGGGCATTCTATGTATCCGTATCTGGAAAACGGTTGCTGGGTGGCGCTAAAGATCATCAACGATAAAAAGATATTGCCCGGCGAGGTATATTATATAGAGTGGGGCGACTACCGTATGTACAAACGCCTGCTGGCAAGCGATAACCCCGAAGAAGTAATTGCCCACTCTGATAATGTGACGGAAATGGTGGGCGGTAGGCTGAAATACGCGCCTTTCCCCATCCGTATTGATGAGATCAAAAAGCTTTGCCTGGTAAAGGATATCCACAAAAAGCATAACCACTGATTTTAGATTTCAGATGTGCAGATTTCAGATGTGCAAATGATAATCAGATTACAGCGAATTTGCCTGTGTAGGGATTGCTTCGTCCCCCGCAATGATGCTTGAAGAAGTAACCTTCTTTTTTTACTTTTTAATTTTGACTTTTTACTTTTTACTTTACCTCCATGGTGCGCTTAGCTACAAACTCAGATATTCCTCATATTATGCAACTGATTAAAGAGGTTGTACCCCTCATGCGCGCGAGCGGTAACCTGCAATGGGATGATGTTTATCCTAATCCTCAGGTTTTTGAACAGGATATTAAAGATGGACAACTTTGGGTAGCAGAGTTGGATAACCAAATAGCCGGTGTAACCGCCACTACTACCGAGCAATACCCCGAATATGCGCAAGCCGGAATGGATATTAATGAAGAAGCTATAGTTACGCATCGGCTCGCGGTTAGTCCGCGTTTTCAGGGCCGCGGAATAGCCAGGGCTTTAATGCAGCAGGCTGAGGAGGTGGCGCAGCAGCGCGGCATACCTTTGCTGCGTGTAGATACCAATAGCCAAAACCATGCTACCCAAAAGTTATTCCCAAAGATGGGTTACGAATATAAAGGAGAGATAACGCTGCAATTCAGGCCGGGCTTAAAATTTGTTTGCTTTGAAAAGCGCCTGCCTACTCAAAATATAAACTAAACATCAGGGTGCGTAAACCTAACCTGCTTAATGGGGCGGCATAAGGTGTGTTATCGTTTACCAGCATATTGGTAAAGGAGTTGGATAATTTTATTTCGGGCGATAATTTGAAGTATTCAAAATAAATATCGAACCCAAACCCTGCCTCATAGGATGCGTAACCCTTAACGTTTCTGAGTAGGCGCTCAGTAGGGGCAATGTTATCGCCCTGGTCTTTCTTTGAGCCTATAGCTCCTGAATATTTTAAGCCACCTATGAGATAAGCGCGCATATTACCTACCCTGTCTGATTTTAACTTTAATTGCACCGGGAAGTCAACCGCCGTTGTTTGTACCGATTTAGTAATACGGGTATCATCGGTATAATCATAATTTACATTACGGTCTGCAAAAACAAGTGAGGGGGTAACCCGGCCCTCCAAATGGTCGGTTAAGCGGTAGCGGGTTAAAAAGCCCACAGCAAATCCCGCAGATGGTGTTGAGCTTATGCCCCTTAAATAAGGTGTAGCAGGGGCGTTGGTCTGCGGGTCAATAAATGGTTGCGTCCAGTTGGCCTTTTTTGCAATGTCATAACTACTTTGCACGTATGAAAAAGAGAAGCCAAAACTCAGGTCGTTTTGGTCGGCGCCACCACCCCAGGCCTGTGCGAACAGCCTATTGGCGCTGCACATGAACATGATGATGGTAAGGAGCCTGAGTTTGATCATTTAACACCGGTGTAAATGGAACAGATACCGAACATTAAAGGCCGCACTTTGGTATCTCTAAAACCGGACTTGTTCATAATGGTCCTGAATGCTTCTCCATCTGGGAACGCCGCAACAGATTCAGGTAAGTAAGTATATGCCCGGGCGTCTTTTGAAAAAAGCTTACCAATACCAGGTGTTACATAGTTAAAATAAAAGTTATACAACTGTTTTACCGGGAAGCCCTTGGGTTTTGAAAATTCCAGTACCACTGCTTTACCACCTGGCTTCAAAACCCGTTGTATGTCGGTGAGGCCTTTTTCAAGGTTTTCAAAATTGCGCACACCATAAGCTACGGTAACCGCGTCAAACTGGTTATCTTCAAACGGTAGTTTTTCAGAATCGCCCAATTTTACTTCAAATTGAGCGCCCAGGGCCCGTTTCTTTATTTTCTGATCAGCAATGGATAGCATACCCGCAGAAATATCTACCCCGATTATCTTTTCAGGCTTTAACATTTTAAGTGCCTCGAAAGCAAAATCACCGGTACCGGTAGCTACGTCAAGTATCAGTTTGGGTTTATCATGCTTCAATTCGTTTATCGCCTTTTTTCTCCAGATGATATCGATCCCTAAAGACATGAAATGGTTAAGGAAATCATAGGTTTTGGAGATGTTGTTAAACATATCGGCCACCTGCTCTTTTTTAGTAGCCTGGTTCTGGTATGGGGTTACAGTTTTGCTCATAAGAATGTGGTAAAGATACGGATTTTTATAGCTCATGTAACCCTGTCATTGGCCATTGTAAACAGAAAATAGTTTACAATAATTAACTAAAACCTACCGGCTATTAACCAATTAAACTATTTTCTATGCGCTTTTAACATAAAATTCTATCTTCACCTCTGGGCCGCCCCTGCCCTGATAACCAACATCAAAAACTAAACTACACTGATAAACCATGAAAGAAAATTCTGAAGCGTCGCGCAGAGGCTTTTTAAAAAAATTGGCCACCACAACCGCTGCAGTTGCCGCCGGTAGCAGCCTTATCGCTGCCAACAAAAACACCCCTTCTTTTTTTTATCTAAAAAAGGAGTATAAGCCGTTTGGCCCTAATGATCAGGTAAACATAGCCCTGATAGGCGCCGGAGGTATGGGTACCCAGGATACCATTGTAGCCCTGCAAGTGCCCGGCGTAAAGCTGGTAGCGGTGTGCGACCTGTATGATGGCCGTTTGGCTGAAGCTAAAAAGCGTTGGGGTAATGATATTTTTACTACAAGGGTTTACAAAGAGATCCTTAATCGTAAAGATGTTGACGCTGTAATTATCGCCACGCCCGATCACTGGCACCAGCAAATTTCTGTTGACGCCATGCATGCCGGCAAACACGTGTATTGCGAAAAGCCGATGGTGCATTCTGTAGCCGAAGGGCCGGCAGTGATAAAGGCGCAAAAAGAAACCGGAAAAGTATTCCAGGTAGGCAGCCAGGGCGTATCCTCATTAGGTAATGAGAAAGCGCATGAATTATTAAAAAGCGGCGCCATAGGCGAGCTTAACTACGCCGAAGGCTTCTGGGCCCGCCGTGCGCCTATTGAGGTTTGGCAGTATCCTATACCAGATGACGCTTCACCACAAACTGTTGACTGGGAAACCTATATAAGTAATACCCAGAAACGCCCATATGATTCCAAAAGATTTTTCCGCTGGAGAAATTATACCGACTACGGTACCGGTATGGCAGGCGACTTGTTTGTTCACCTGTTTAGCAGCCTGCACTTTATTACCGACTCCATGGGGCCTAATAAAATTTATGCTTCCGGTGGTTTACGTTATTGGAATGATGGCCGCGAAGTGCCCGACGTATTATTAGGTACTTTTGATTATGGGAAAACTGCTGCTCACCCGGCATTTAACCTATCGCTGCGCTGCAACTTTGTTGATGGCACCAGCGGTACAACGTATCTGAAACTGGTAGGTAGCGAAGGCTCTATGGATATTACCTGGGATAGCGTTACGCTCAAGCGTAACAAAGTAATTGCTTCTGACGATCCATTTTACCTGGAGAAATTGCGCAAAGCAGGCCAAACCAACAGCGCCCGCAAGCAAATACTCCCTCCGGAAGAAATAACTTTCAATGCCGAAAAAGGTTATTTAGGTGGCCCTTATGATCACATGAATAACTGGATAACCGCTATACGTAACAACGGTAAAGTTACTGAGGATGCTGTATTTGGTTACCGTGCAGCGGCTCCGGCGCTTCTATGTAATGATAGCTACTACAAAAACAGCCCTATGTTCTGGGATCCTGAAAACATGAAGATGATTAAAAAAGCGTAATGAAAAAGCATTTCATAACCTTGAGCTTTGCTGCACTGGTGTGTGCTGCTGGCTCTTCGTCTTTCGCCCAGGCTAAAAAGTCTGGATGGGTAAACTTATTTGATGGAAAGGACTTAAAGGGATGGCACGGCTTTAACAAAACCGGCCCGGTAAAAAACTGGGAGGTAGAAAATGGCGCGCTGGTTTGCCTTGGCGCGGTACAGGGTACCGATACAGGCGGCGATATTGTTACCGATAAGGAATACAGCAACTTTGAGTTATCATGGGAGTGGAAGATTGATAAAGGAAGTAACAGCGGTGTACTTTACCACGTGGTTGAAGATCCTAAATATAGCGGCACTTACGTTACCGGCCCCGAATACCAGATAATTGATGATATAGGCTGGGTGCCTGATAAACTGGAAGACTGGCAAAAAACCGGTGCGGATTATGCCATGCATATTGCCAACGATAATAAAAAACTGAAGCCGGTAGGGGAGTGGAATACCAGCAAGATCATTTTTAACAATGGCCATGTAGAGCATTGGTTAAACGGTAAAAAAAATGTTGAGTTTACCGCCTGGGACGCCGACTGGGAAAAACGTAAAGCCGAAGGCAAATGGAAAGACCACCCGGAATATGGCCTTGCCAAAACCGGCCATATCGCCTTGCAGGACCATGGGCATAAGGCTTACTATAAAAATATTAAGATAAAGGAACTGTAAGTATTAAACGAATAATGTCATTGCGAGCGATAGCGCGGCAATCTCAAAGGACAAGCATCGCTGGCCTGAACTATGAGCTTGCCACGTCGTTGCGCTCCTCGCAATGACACGATAAATAAAATAATAATAAGAAGGCCCGCATTTGCGGGCCTTCTTATTTAATAAAACCTTGGCAAAGGGTTCAACTTTAAATTTTGCCTTTGGTGCCAGTATGGGTAAATAGGGTCGCGGTCGCTGGCGGCGTCAAGCTTTTTCACCTGGTCAACCGTTAGGTTCCATCCTACAGCGTCAAGGTTTTGTTTTAACTGTTCCTCATTGCGTGCGCCTATAATGATATTGGCTACCGTAGGGCGTTGCAGCAGCCAGTTAATGGCTACTTGCGCAACCGTTTTTCCGGTTTCTTCGGCAACCTCATCCAGGGCGTCAACAATTTTGTAAAGCCGTTCGTAGTCGGTTTCGGGGCCGTGGCTGCCGCCTTGTGAGCGGCGGTTATCCTGCGGTATAGGTTGCCCCCTGCGGTATTTGCCGCCTAATTGGCCCGATGCCAATGGGCTCCATACAATGGTGCTCACTTTTTGATCAATACCCAGCGGCATTAGTTCCCATTCAAACTCACGGTCCAGTAAAGAATAATATGCCTGGTGTGCCACATATTTTGCCCAGCCATAGCGTTCAGATGCGGAAAGCGATTTCATTAAATGCCAGCCTGAAAAGTTTGAACAGGCTATATAGCGTATTTTTCCGGCAGTTATTAAGTCGTCAAGCGTGCGCAGGGTTTCCTCCACCGGCGTGTTGGCATCAAAGCCGTGCAGGTGAAAAATATCAATATAATCGGTTTTCAATCTGCGCAGGCTTGCCTCAACAGAAGTGATAAGGTGAAACCTTGACGAGCCAAAATCGTTAGGGCCATCGCCCATGGTAAAGGTGGCCTTGGTAGAAATTAACACGCGGTTGCGCAGCCCTTCCAGTGCCAGGCCTAATATTTCCTCAGATACGCCGTGTGAGTAAACATTGGCAGTATCAAACAAATTTACACCGGCATCAAGGCATAAATTCACCAGTTTTTTGGCATCTGCCAATTGGGTGTTACCCCATGCTTTAAAAAAGTCGCCTTGTCCACCAAAGGTTGCCGTACCAAAACTCAGTACCGGTACATGTAATCCCGATGCACCCAATTGTCTATTTTCCATATGCGTTAAATGTAGTTTGTTATTTACTGACGCTGCGCACCAGCAATTATTCAAATTTCGCGGATTGATTTAAAGAAAGTATCATGCCAATACCATAAAACTAATCCTAAAAAGATCGCAGTATGTTTTAAGGCTGATTTATTCGGTATAAAAACATAATTTCGCTGCCGATAGTTACATCTATTATGGCAAAAATAGCTTTAATTACAGGTGCTACCGCCGGCATTGGCGAGGCCTGTGCACACACGTTCGCCCAGCAGGGGTATGATCTTATACTTACCGGCCGCCGATTAGACCGGCTGGAGAAACTGGCACATCATCTTAATGATAAATATAATGTAGAAATTGCGGTTTCGTCATTTGATGTGCGCAACCGCGAAGAGGTTTCGCGCAGCCTGGACGGCTTACCCAGCAGGTGGCGCGAGGTTGATGTATTAATTAATAACGCCGGGCTTAGCCAGGGCCTCGACCCATTAAACCAGGGTAGCTACGATGATTGGGATACCATGATAGATACCAATATTAAAGGTTTACTGTATGTAAGCAAGATAGTATCTAACTGGATGATCACTAACGGCCATGGGCATATTATAAACATTGGCTCCATTGCGGGTAAAGAAGTTTATCCTAACGGGAATGTTTATTGCGCTACCAAACACGCGGTAGATGCGCTGAACAAAGCTATGCGTGTTGACCTGTTGCAGCACGGCATTAAAGTTACCGCTATACACCCGGGTATGGTAGAGACGGAGTTTTCTGAAGTGCGTTTCAAAGGCGATAAAGACCGGGCTAAAAAAGTTTATGAAGGCTTTGAGCCACTAAAGGCAGAGGATATAGCCGACACTATCTGGTTTGTGGTTTCGCGCCCGGCACATGTTAATATTAACGATCTGTTAATAATGCCAACCGCGCAGGCCACGGCAACTAATGTGTTAAAGAAATAGATGTGCAGATTTTAAATGTGCAGATGTGCAAATAACAAGCATAAACAAATAACAATTTAACAATAGGGCAATCCTAAAAACTAAATACCATGTCACTCATATCACAAATAGACCAGGATATTAAACAGGCAATGTTAAGCAAACAGGCCGACAGGCTGCGCGGCTTACGTGCCATTAAGTCGGCCTTGTTGCTGGCTAAAACCGAAAAAGGTGCAGCCGAAGAGCTTACGCAGGAAGCCGAGATAAAGGTTTTGCAAAAGCTCATTAAACAGCGCAAAGAATCGGCTGATATTTACAAAGCCCAGGGCCGCGAAGATCTTTACGATATCGAAATGGCGGAGATGTACGTGATAGAGCCATACCTTCCACAGCAAATGACCCGTTTTGAGATAGAGGGATATGTACAAGAGCTGATAAGCAGGTTAGGTGTTACATCTGTAAAAGATATGGGCAGGGTAATGGGGGTAGCCAATAAGGAACTGGCCGGCCGTGCAGATGGTAAAACGGTATCTGAGGTGGTTAAACAACTCCTCGGCTAAGGCTGCCGTAATAAATCTGTACAAAAGCTGGTAAACTGTTTTTATAATTATATTTTTACAGCATCGGGCAAAACTGGTAATGCGCCCGGTATATTTTTTTCAACGAAACTCACACACAATTTATATGGACTTGGTGCTTAAGGAAGAACATGGATTTAGCTACATAGAAGAAGGCGAAGGCGAACCGCTTTTACTTTTGCATGGCTTAATGGGCGCTTTAAGCAATTGGCACGATGTGGTAGAGCAGTTCAGCAAAAATTACAAGGTATTAATACCTATGCTGCCTATTTATGATCTGCCTATCCTGACTACCGGTGTACGCGCGCTTTCTAAATTTGTGCATAAGTTTATCAAATTTAAAAAGCTGTCAAACGTGGTATTGCTGGGTAATTCTCTTGGCGGCCATGTGGGTTTAATATATGTGCTTGCGCATCCGGGCTACGTAAAGGCGCTGGTATTAACCGGTAGCTCCGGCCTATATGAAAATGCTTTCGGAGGGTCATTCCCACGCAGGGAAAGCAAGGATTTTGTGCGCGAAAAAGTACAATACACCTTTTATGACCCTGCTGTAGCCACAGATGAACTGGTTGATGAGGTGTATGTAACTATTAATGACAGGCCAAAGGTAATACGCATACTGGCCATGGCAAAATCGGCCATACGCCACAATATGAAAGATGACCTGCGTAAAATAACTATGCCGGTAGCACTCATATGGGGGCGTAACGATAAAATAACCCCGCCTGAGGTAGCTGTTGAGTTTAACGAGCTTTTGCCTAACTCGGAGCTACACTGGATTGATAAATGCGGGCATGCGCCAATGATGGAGCGCCCTGATGAATTTAATCACTACCTTAAATTGTTCCTGGATAAACTAAAAAAATAGCGATGATTGCAATTGAGCTGATAGAGGACGCGATACCCCCGGTACATACTTCTGATACCATACAGAAAGTTTTTGACCGCATGGCAGAGTTCCGTGTAAGCCATTTGCCAATTGTTAACGAAGAGCAGTTCCTGGGGCTGATAAGTGAGGACGACCTGATTGAGGAGCCCGACTATAACACGTCCATAGGGGCGCTGGCGATTTCGCTGGTTAATCCTTATGTTTTGGAAGATCAGCACATTTATGATGTGATCCGCCTGTTTTACGAGCAACAGCTTACCGTAGTGCCGGTACTTAACCAAAAGAAAGATTACCAGGGCCTCATCAGTATTAATTGCCTGGCTGAGTACTTTGCCAAGCTCACATCGGTTACCGATCCTGGTGGTATTATTGTGCTGGAGGTAGATATACGCAATAATTCGCTGGCGCATATGTCGCAGGTGGTGGAATCTGATAACGCGCAGGTATTAAGTTCATACACACGCACCTTCCCCGATTCTACACGTATGGAAGTAACGCTTAAAGTTAACAAACAGGATATCTCCAATATACTCGCCACTTTTCAGCGTTATAATTACGAGGTTAAAGCTACTTTTAATTTTACCGACCATAACAATAACTCTTTAGACAGGTATGATTCGTTTATGAACTACCTCAATATTTAGCACCCTACATGAGAATAGCAGTATACGGCAGGCAGTTTAATGATGCATCGGTATTCCCTTATATACGCCAGGTGTTTGATAGCCTGAGGCAGCATAACGCCGAGATCTGTATACATCCCCAACTTAAAGAGAACTTGCAGGGCAATGTAGATACATCGGCCTGTAAACTGCTCGACTGTGTTAACGCCAATAACGAAGTTGACGCTTTCCTTACCCTTGGCGGCGATGGTACGCTGCTGGATATGGTAACCGTTATCCGCGATTCGGGTATACCCGTTATCGGTATCAATTTTGGCCGGCTGGGCTTTTTAGCCAGTGTTAATAAAAGCGATATAGCCGCGGCCATACACGCGCTGATGGCCGGAGAGTATACGATAGACAGCCGTGAACTGCTGGTGATAGACTCAGACGAAAAAGTGTTTGGCGACAATAACTTTGCGCTTAACGATGTTACCATCCACAAGCGCGACGATTCGGCCATGATCACCGCTCACGTTGCGCTCGATGGCGAATTCCTGAATTCTTACTGGGGCGATGGCATCATTATTTCTACACCAACCGGTTCAACGGCTTATTCATTAAGTTGCAATGGTCCTATTATATTCCCGCAGTCAAATAGCATAGCGCTTACTCCCGTAGCGCCACATAATTTAAATGTGCGCCCTGTTGTGCTGCCTGATAGCAGCAGGTTGTCTGTTGATGTGGATTACCGGGGAAACAACTACATTGTATCTTGCGATAGTCGTACCGTTATAGTAGATAAGCCCATGCAATTCAGGGTTTACAAGGCCGATTTTAAACTTAATCTCATCCGCCTTAATAATGAAAGCTACCTGTCTACGTTAAGGAAAAAGTTATTATGGGGACTGGATGCCCGTAATTATTAACTTTACTTAATGCCAAAATACTTTACTTTACTATTGCTTTGTATGTTGTGGCTTGGCGCAAGTGCCCAAACCTGGGAAATTGGCGGCAGCGTAGGGGGTACGGGCTACATTGGTGACCTCAATACCAATAATTATCTTAAGCCCGGCGGCGGTTATGGCGGCGTGTTTATAAAACGAAATTTTAACCCTTACCTGGCTATCCGTTTAAATTATGTTTACGGGCAAATAAGCGGCGCAGATAGTACGTCAAGCGTACAACAGTTAAGGCAGCGTAACCTCAGTTTTATTGACCCGCTTAAGGAATTGAGCATGGTGCTGGAGTTTAACTTTATGAGTTACGTGGCCGATGCCGGTAAAAATAAGTATACACCTTATGTGTTTTTGGGCGGAGGTATAACCGGTTACGCGCCGCGTGCCTGGTATAATGGGCAGTTGTTTAGTTTGCGTTACCTGCAAACAGAAGGGGTGGCTTATGGTAGTAAGACACTGGTGATACCATTTGGCGCGGGTTTTAAATATAATATAGGTGGTAAATGGACGTTGGGTGCCGAACTGGGTTACCGCTACACCAATACCGATTACCTGGACGATGTAAGCGGTGTTTACAAAGGCGTATTTACCAATGATACCGCCAGGCGCCTGGCCGACCGATCGGGCGAAATAAACGGCGGTGTAAATATTGGCACACCCGGATCCCAGCGCGGCGACTTGAAACCCCGTGATTTTTATAGCTTCTTTGGCTTAACACTCAGCTATACTTTTGTAACCTCAAAGTGTTACTATTAAGAATTTAATTCTTAATAATTTTATAAAACAAAATTATATTTTGTTTTATAAAACATTTGTTTATATTTATTGGTAATGTAAGTAACCAATTTATTCACCCTTAAATATAAATATCATGGCCGAACTTAATTCACACCCACAAAACAGCGATAAAAAAGTGCGTGCCAAAAAAGCCGCCCTAAGAGTAGATCTAACCGCTATGGTTGATCTCGCTTTTTTGCTGATCACATTTTTTATGCTCACCACTACTTTAAGCAAACCCAGGGCAATGAAAATAACTATGCCTGTGGGCCAGAGTAGCCCCGTGCCGCAATCACGCACAATGACCATTTGCCTCGGCAAGGATAACCACGCGGTTTGGTATCTGGGCCAACTGACAAATCCTTCTGTAGCTGCCACCGTGACCAATTTTAGCCGCGACGGCTTACGCAGGGAAATAGCCAAAGCGCGAAATAAAGTGCGTAAAGAAACGGGTAAAGAACTCATTGTGGTTATAAAGACTTGATAGACAGCTGTTTATGATAATCTGGTAAACACTATCGACGAATTGAGCATTGGGAATATTGAACAGTATACCATAGCCCGTATTGACAAAGCCGACATTGATATGATGAAAGCGAAAAGCGTTTATTGAAAAGCATACTCCTAAACCTTGCTTATGCGCTGTTGCAATTATGCAACGGCGCTTTTTGTTGATACACAGCACAATGGGGCATAATGCTTATCAAACCGGTACTTATTTCTTTTTTAACGCATACTAAAATAATACAAACTAAGTTTTTACCTTTGTCAGCTGAAAATAACATAAGTTATTGAGTGCTTTACTATATGGTAACTACATTGCCCGTGTAAAGCGGTACACCAGCATTACGGAGCTGTAAAAAACCGTAAGGGAAATGAGTTATAAAGACCAGGTAGATCTTCAGAAATTACCCCGTCACATTGCAGTTATTATGGATGGCAACGGGCGATGGGCAAAAGGTAAAGGCAAATTAAGGGTTTTTGGCCATCACAACGGGGTGCTCTCTGTACGTGATGTGGTGGAAGGTGCAGGCGAGTTAGGCATCCAATACCTTACCTTATATACCTTTAGCGCCGAAAACTGGAACCGCCCCAAACTGGAGGTTACCGCCATTATGGAACTGCTCATCAGTACCCTCAATAAGGAGATTGCCAAGCTGATGAAAAATAACGTGCGCTTAAACGCCATAGGCGATCTGGATAAGCTTCCCGGCAAGTGCCACCGCGAACTGCTGGGCGCTATTGAAAAAACATCGGGCAATACGGGCTTGGTACTCACCCTGGCGTTAAGCTACGGCTCGCGCGATGAAATTGTACATGCGGCAAGGCAATTAGCGCAAAAGGTGCGTGACGGCGTTTTACAGCCGCAAGAAATTGATGAACAAATGTTTGAAGATAATTTATACACAGCGGGCATTCCTAACCCCGAACTGCTGATACGTACAAGCGGCGAATACCGCATCAGCAATTATCTGTTATGGCAAATAGCTTACGCCGAACTGTATTTTACAGATAAGCTTTGGCCCGATTTCAGGCGGGAAGACCTATTTGAGGCCATACTGGATTATCAGAAACGCGAACGCAGATTTGGCAAAACAAGCGAACAGGTAAATTAAATTTTACTTTTAACACTTTTTAACAACTGTATAAATTATTTTTAGCCCACTAAAACATTCGGATGAATAAAGTTTTTTTTGCCCTTCTCTTCACAATTATAAGTACAGCGGCATCGGCGCAAATAACGGGCGGCAGGCAGCAAAGCATGCTGTCGGGCGGGTCTAAAATTACCGATACGCTCAGCTATCTTAACCCTAAGGACTATATTATAGGAGGTATTACTGTTTCGGGTATCAAACACCTCGATAAGGATATCATTCTCACCATATCAAAACTTAACAAGGGCGATAAAATAACACTTCCTGGCGAGCAAAATGCCAACGTGATCAAAGACCTGTATAAGCAGGGTCTGTTTGATGATGTGCAGCTGAACGTTACCGGCATACACGCGGATACCGTTTTCCTGGAAATTGTGGTTGCCGAGCGGCCACGTTTGTCGCGACTGCACATCACCGGGCTACGCAAAGGCGAAATAGAGGATCTGAACAAGAAACTGAACGATAAAACCGGTAAAATTGTTAACGAAAACCTTTTAAGTACTACTACCGCTATTATTAAAAAGCACTTTAACGAGAAAGGCTATCTTAACACTACTGTTGATATTAAGCAAACCAAAGACCCCGGTGATGCCAACAGCGTGATACTGGATGTTGCGGTTAATAAAAGGAACAAGGTAAAGATCAACAGCGTTACTTTTGAAGGTAATAAGGCACTGTCTGACGCTACCTTACGTGGTTTCCTTAAAAACACCCGCCGTAAACGTTTCTACAATATATTCGGTTCAAAGAAATTTAAGCAGGATAAATACGACGAGGATAAGCAAACGCTTGTTGAAAAAATGCAGGACCGTGGTTATCGCGATGCTGAGATCATTAGCGATACGGTAACACGGCATGATGATAAAACGGTTGATGTAAAGATCAAAGTTTACGAAGGCCCTAAATATTACTTCGGTAACGTTAAGTTTTCTGGTAATGCAACGTATTCAGCCGAATTATTGACCAAGATACTTTCTATCGAAAAAGGGCAGGTATTTAGCGAGGAAGAACTAAACAAGCGTTTAACAGGCCCTACGCCAAATAATGATGATGTTTCATCGCTGTACCTGAACAATGGTTACCTTACCTTCCAGGCTGATCCGGTACAAACCAACATTCATAATGATACTGTTGACCTGGATATCCGTATTTACGAAGGTCCGCAATACACCATTAACCGTGTTATATTAAAAGGTAACGATGTTACCAACGATAAAGTGGTAAGGCGTGAGATACGTACCAAGCCAGGCCAGAAATTTAACAAGGAACTGTTGATACGCAGTGCCCGTGAAATTGGCCAGTTAGGTAACTTTGACGAGCAAAAAACTGAACCGCGCCCAACCAACATTAACCCTGTTGATGGTACGGTTGACCTGGTGTATAACGTGGTAGAAAAGCCATCAGACCAGATCGAGCTTTCGGGTGGTTTTGGTGGCGGCCAGTTGGTAGGTACTTTAGGTTTAACTTTCAACAACTTCTCGTTACGTAACATATTTAACCTTAAAGCTTACAAACCACTGCCAAAAGGCGATGGTCAAAAGCTGAGCTTGCGTGGCCAGTCAAGCGGGCGTACTTACCAAAACTTCTCGTTCACCTTTAGTGAGCCTTGGCTTGGTGGTAAAAAGCCAATCTATTTTGCACTTTCTGCCTATACGCAGGGTAGTTCAACCGGGCAGTATTATCCAAAAACAAGCCCTTACTATAACAAACTGCGTATCAACGGTATTGGGGTAACATTAGGTAAAAAGTTAAACTGGCCTGATAACTACTTCCAGTTAAACTACTCTTTAAACTTTGACCACTATAACCTGGATAACTACAGCGGGTATTTGTTCCAGAACGGTACATCATACAACATCAAGTTAACACAGGAGTTAAGCCGTAACTCGGTTGACGCGCCTATTTATCCAACATCAGGTTCAAACATCAAGTTAACCTTACAGGCGACACCTCCGTACTCGTTATTCAATAATGTTAACTACAGGATAGCCACTCCGGAAGAGCGTTACCATTTTGTGGAATACTATAAATGGAAATTTGATGCGCAATGGTTCAGTCGCATCACCGGTAAGCTGGTATTAATGTCGCAGGTACGTTTTGGTTACCTGGGGCAGTATAACAAACTGGTTGGTCCGTCTCCTTTCGAGCGTTTCAAATTGGGTGGTGATGGTATGCAAACTTACCAGTTCCTGCAGGGTACAGACATTATTGGTTTGCGCGGTTATGAGAACTTTTCTATCGTGCCGGTAGGTTCAAACCAAAACGCCAATACCAACCAGGGTAATGCTATATACAACAAATACACGTTTGAATTAAGGCATCCGGTTATAGCCAGCCAATCGGCAACTATCTTCCTGGAAGCATTTGCTGAGGGTGGTAACGTATGGGATAATTTTAGTCAGTTCAATCCGTTTAATGTTAGGCGTTCAGTAGGTGTGGGTGCAAGAATATTCTTACCTATATTTGGTTTGCTTGGTTTAGACTACGGTTATGGTTTCGATCAGATACCTGGCCAGCCTGATGCCAACAAAGGTCATTTCCATTTTACAATTTCACAGAGTTTGAATGGCGGATTTAATTAATTTTGCATAGCAAGTTATGAAGAAGATAATTTTAGTATTGTTTTTTACGTTCAGTGCATTTACAGCGGCGCTGGCACAGCGTTTCGCTTATGTTGATTCTGATTACATATTAAAGCACATGCCCGAGTATGCTTCGTCACAAAAGCAGTTGGCCGCTTTATCAGAATCATGGCAAAAGGATGTGGATGGCCGTTTCCAGGAAATTGAACGCCTTTACAAAGCTTACCAGGCCGATCAGGTTTTAATGACGCCTGAGCAGCGCAAACGCCGCGAGCAGGAAATAGTGGATAAGGAAAAAGCGGCTAAGGATTATCAGCGCCAGATTTTCGGTCCGGATGGCGACCTTGCTAAAAAAAGCAATGCCCTCATTAAACCAATACAAGACAAGGTGTCTAAAGCTGTACAGGCAATTGCCGAGAGCGAAAACCTTGATATGATATTTGATAAGAACAGCGAGGTAATTATGCTTTATGCTAACCCGCGCTACAATAAAAGCGATGCGGTAATTACACGCCTTGGCCTTAAACCCGGTGTACTTGCCAGATAAAGATTATATATTTAGAACTATTATTAAACACAGGAAAAACAACAAATGAAAAAACTATTTAGAGTTGCGTTAGTTGCAGCGGGGATGTTATTTGCAGGCAACTTTGCCCAGGCTCAGTCTAAAATTGGCCACATCAACTTTCAGCAGTTGATCGGCCTGATGCCTGAAGCTAAAACACTGAGCAGCCAGCTTGATATCTACAAAAAAACGTTTATTGACAGGCTTACTGCCATGAACACTGAACTGCAAACAAAAAGCAAAGAATACCAGGACAAAAGAGCGTCTATGAACGATGCTACCCGTATTGAGAAAGAAAATGAGCTGCAGGATTTAGGCAAACGTTTTCAGGATTACCAGAACACTGCACAGCAACAAGTAGAGGCTAAAGGTAACGAGCTTACCAAGCCTTTGATCGATAAAGCACGCGGTGCTGTTGAGCAGGTAGCTAAAGAAAAAGGTTATGGTTATGTTTTAGATACCACTAACGATTATTTAGTTGTATCACCAGCGGCTGATGACCTGATGCCTGCTGTAAAAGCAAAATTAGGTTTAAAATAATTTCAACGTTAAATAATTTAAAAGCGCCCTCTATAAAGGGCGCTTTTTTTATTTTTGATATATATGAAGCAGCAAGGTCCCATAGGCGTATTTGATTCGGGCATAGGTGGCTTAACCGTTTTGCGCGCTATTGTTGAGCAATTGCCGCAGTATGATTATTTATATCTGGGCGATAACGGCCGGGCTCCTTACGGTAACCGCTCTTTTAATACCATACATCAATATACCTGGGAATGTGTGCAATGGATGTTTGCTCAAGGCTGCCCATTAGTGATCTTAGCCTGTAATACCGCTTCCGCGAAGGCTTTACGAACCATTCAGCAACAGGATATGCCCAAAGAGCATCCAGATGAGCGTGTATTAGGTGTAATACGCCCAACGGCAGAAGTGATAGGCAATTACACCAAAACAAATCATATTGGCGTACTGGGCACAACCGGTACAGTACAATCAGGCTCTTACCTGTTGGAGATCGAACATTTTTTTCCTGAGCTGAAAGTTTATCAGCAAGCCTGCCCGCTGTGGGTACCCATTATTGAAAGCGGCGAGTACATAAAACCCGGTGCCGATTATTATGTGAAACAGTACCTGGACGAGTTGTTGAAACAATCTGCAGATATTGATACCATTTTGCTGGCCTGTACACATTACCCGCTGTTACAGCAAAAAATAAAGGTGCATTTACCGGAAAATATTACAGTGGTAGGGCAGGGCGATATTGTTGCCCATAGCCTGAAAGATTATTTAATTCGGCATCCCGAAATGGAGCAACGCCTTGCAAAGGCAGGCAGTCGCCGGTTCTTCACCACTATGGATGATACGCCTGAGTTTGATAAACACGCTTCGGCTTTTTTTGGCACTTCGATACAAAGCGCCTATACTGATGTACGCAAATGTTAAAACGTTGAAGTTGTAATGGTAGAAGCATTCTAAATAAGCGCTAAAAAAGCCCTACCAAAACAGTCAACTATCCTAAGCATTTAGTAAGTTTGCAGCCTAAGCAAAACCAATTTGAGTTTATACCTCACATATTTTATTGTCGCGGCAGGTTTATTTGCTTTTGTGGCGGTTTTTACCATGTTTGGCGTTTATGCCGAGCGTAAGGTAAGCGCCTTTATACAGCACCGCCTCGGGCCAACCGAAACCGGGAAATATGGTACCCTGCAGGTATTGGCAGATATGCTTAAAATGGCTCAAAAAGAGATCATTATCCCCGCTGCAGCCGATAAGATATTATTTTTAGCCGCCCCCGTGATCATTTTTATAGGCGTGTATCTCGGTTTTGTGGCATTACCCTGGGGGCCGGGTTTAGTACCGGCAAACATCAATATTGGTTTATACTATGTGTTCGCTATTATTTCGATAGAAACCCTCGGTATTTTAATGGCCGGTTGGGGCTCCAATAATAAATACTCCATACTGGGGGCCATGCGTTCGGCTGCGCAGATCATTTCGTATGAGATCCCGGCGGGGTTTGCTATTATCGCCGTAGTGATGATAGCCCAAACCCTTAATTTACAGGAGATAGCCATGCAGCAAGGCGTACTATCTGCAGAGAGGATAAAGTTTTTAGGCTTATGGGATGTTACACATACAGGCGGCTTGCTGTCTTGGAATGTATTTAAAGCGCCGCATTTGCTGATAGCTTTCGTTATTTATTTTATTGCCTCACTGGCCGAAAGTAACCGGGCGCCATTTGATATACCCGAGGCCGAATCGGAACTGGTTGCCGGTTTCCATACAGAATTTACCGGGCTGCAATTCGCGTTGGTTTTTCTGGCAGAGTATTCCATGATGTTTCTGGTATCTATGATAGGTGTGGTACTATTCCTGGGCGCTTGGAATACACCGCTGCCAAATTTGGGTGGCGTAAAGCTGGCCGACTGGACAACCGGGCCATTATGGGGCATATTATGGATATTGTTTAAATCGCTGGGTTTAGTAGGTGTGCAAATGTGGATACGGTGGACTTTGCCACGCCTCCGTGTTGACCAGCTCATGAACCTTTGCTGGAAAGTACTTACGCCACTGGCATTTTTATGTATGCTTATATCGGGCATATGGCGGTTGTGGGTAATGTAGTTTGGAAAGAGAATTAAGATACAAGAATCAGGAATCAAGAAGAGAAATCATGAAAAGCCTTCAATCAGGCAGATCATGATTCAAAACAAATTAAATTGATTAAACAGACAATAAAAGGATTAACCACTGCATGGATGGGGCTTACTCTTACCATGAGGGCTCTTTTTGCGTCTAATAAAAAGCGTAAGGTAGTTTCCATAACTGATAATAATTACTTTAAGCTACAGGAAAATACTAATACCATACAATATCCCAAACAGGCTTTGCCGGTACCTGAGGTAGGCCGGTACCAGTTAGATGTGGAAATTGACGATTGTATAGTTTGCGACCTTTGTGCCAAGATATGCCCGGTAAATTGTATCGATATCGAGTCGATAAAATCAACCCAGGGTGTGATAGGCGAAACATCTGATGGGTCAAAAAAAATGCTTTATGCGGCCAAGTTTGATATTGATATGGCCAAGTGTATGTACTGTGGCTTATGTACTATTGTGTGTCCTACAGAATGTATCACCATGACCAATCAGTATGACCGTACTGTGTTTGACCTGGCCCAACTAACTTATGAGTTTTCAGACATGGCGCCTGAAGAGGCAGCCGAAAAGCGCCGTTTGCTTGATGAGCAGCAAGCCGCCAAGGCCGCTGCGAAAGCAGCCGCGCTAAAGGCCAAAGAAGGGGGAGTATCCTGATGGTACAAGTTTTCTTTTATATCATGGCCTTTATTACCCTGGCATCGGCACTGGTGGTAGCCGCGGGCAAAAACCTGGTGCGTAGCCTTTTTATGTTTTTTGTTACCTTGTTTGGCCTGGCCGGTTTATATGTGCTGGCCCTTGCCGATTTTGTGGCCGTTACCCAAATAGTGGTTTATGTAGGCGGCATACTGGTACTGATATTATTCGCGTTTATGCTTTCGGGTAAGGAGGCCTTAAATAGGGTTAGTGCGCAGTCAGAGGGTTTTATGTCTTTAAAGAATGCGCCCGCTTTGTTACTTACCGGTTTGTTTCTGGTCATCATGTTTAATGTGGTATTTAAGGCACAGGCCGATAAGTTGCCTTGGGTACAGGTGGCTGCCAGCAATAAAAATATCATGCCGGTAAATGGTACGGGTATTAACCATATTGGGGTTAACCTCATGACCCGATATTTGCTACCTTTCGAGGTAATTTCTATATTGTTAATGCTGGCATTGGTTGGCGCCGCTCATCTTTCAAGGAAACCAAAGGAGGATGAGGTATGATCACGCTGAACGACTTTTTAATGGTAAGCGTGGTGCTTTTCTGCATAGGCCTGTATATTATCCTTGCGAAAAAGAATGCTATACAGGTTTTAATAGGGATAGAGCTGATGCTGAATGCCGCTATACTTAACCTGGTGGCTTTTGGCCGCTTTGACCGTGCCAATAACGCCGGGCAGGTTTTTGCCCTTTTCGCTATTGTGCTTGCCGCCGCTACTACTGCTGTGGCACTGGCTATAGTCCTAAACGTATATCGCCGATATAAAACAATTGATCCTGACCAAATAAACCAGTTGAAAGATTAATGAAACGGCTATTGATCATATTACTTGTACTGCTGTCTGTTACCAGCGCTGACGCGCAACGGAAAAAGAGCCGTACAAAGAAAAAAGCTAAACACACTTCTGTAAGGCGCTCAAGAGGAAGGCATCACAGAGCTACACTTTACAGTGAGCCTGAGCCGGAACCCGAGGAAACGCTGCAATACGTAACCATGGGGGCCGATAAACGGATGGTTTTTAATGACCCACCCGAAGGCGAGCCCAAACCTTACGTGTTAATTAACGATATACCCTATACAGGCAATCTACGCGATATTAATGTAAACGACGTAATAGAAGCCTCTGTAGTGAACCGTAAAAGTGCCAGGGCTATGTACGGCCCCAAAGCCTCTGCTGGTGCGGTACTGATAAAAGCCAGGCGCTTACCTGCCGGCTTAACAGGTACGCCGGTTACGCAGTTGCAGCCACAGGCCACGGTACAAAGTGTGCCACGCAAATCATTCATTTATAATGAAGAGGTTACTTACGGAAATGTAAGCGATATTGCGCCTGAAAAGATATTAAGTATTGACACCTTGATACAGCCTAAATTTATGGGCGCCAAGGAGATGGATACCACTATCAGTGTCACCTCAAAAGTGTATGGGCGTAAACTATATCAGTACAAATTTGGTACACTGTCTAAAGCCTATAAAAGATACATCCGTGGCAGGAGAGGTAATGATAAAGGTGTGGTTTACGAAGTAAGCGATGGCACTACACTCGAAGGTGGTAACGAGGACGACCTGCTTAAACTCTTTAAACTCTACAGCGCGGATATCCAATCAGTAGAGTTTACCGGCCCGCATGGCACGCGTAAAAACCGGGTACCGGCCAAACTAACCATAGTACTTAACCCAGGCACCACTCAGCAATGAAAAAATTAGTAATGATCATTTGCCTGTTTGCTTCGGTAAGCGCGTTTGCTCAGGATACTGTTAAGAAAGCGGTAAAATCTGTTACAATTGACGAAGATATGGCCAAGCGCCCTGAACCGCTTTATGTTATAGATGGATATAAAGTAAACAGCCGTATTGTTACTGAACTAAAGCCTGATCATATTGAAAGCATGAGCGTTTTAAAAGGTGCTTCCGCCACAGCTTTGTACGGATCAGAAGGGGCAAATGGAGTAATAATTATAGCAACCAAAGCAGGCACAAAAGGCACTTTGGCATTAATCAAGAAAGACTCATTAGCTAACAACACCTTTAAAGGAGCGCTTTATATAATTGATGGGGTAAAGGCTGATAAGGCAATGTTGAAAAAGCTGAACCCTGATGAAATTGAGAGCGTGAGCGTTTTAAAGGATGCTTCCGCTACGGCTATATACGGTTTAGAGGGAGCTAATGGTGTGATACTGATAACCACAAAAGGTGGTTTAAAAAAGCAAAAACTTAAAAACTGATTTTGATAAAAGCTTTGTCACATACCGACGCGCAAACCGTAAGCTTCGCCATTTGGGCGGTAGCTTTACCTTTTGTGGCGTTTGCTGTTAACCTGCTGCTGTTATTCAGGAGCCGCGTGGCCGCGCTGATATCAACTGCAGCTATATTGGCTTCGCTGGTACTGGCAGTGAAAGTGTTTTTCGCGGTATGGAACGCTCCGGTAATACATGCGCAAACTATTTGGTTTACCGTAGGTACTGTAAAGGTACCGCTTGGTATACTGCTCAATAATCTTTCCGTGTTGATGCTGTTGCTGGTGCCAATGATAGCGCTGCCGGTACATGTTTACTCTATAGCCTATATGAAAAATGATGAGGGCTACAGTCGTTACTTCCGTTACCTCAGCTTGTTTTGCTTTAGTATGCTGGGTTTGGTGGTGGTAGATAACCTGCTACTGCTCTATGCTTTTTGGGAACTGGTAGGCTTTTCATCATACTTGCTTATTGGCTTTTGGTTTACCCGCCAAAGCGCGGTGCTGGCCAACAAAAAAGCCTTTATCATGAACCGTATCGGCGATATAGGTTTACTAACGGCCATCATTATCCTGTTTGCACAATACGGTACGTTTGATATCACCGCGCTATTTGGTACGGATGGTTTGGTACCATTGTCAACCATGGCGGCGGGTATGTGGGCTGGTCCGCACAGCGCTATGCCCGAAGTGTGGCAATATGTAGCCTTTGGAGGAATATTTTTGGCGGTAGCAGCTAAGTCGGCACAGTTTCCGCTGCATACCTGGCTGCCCGACGCTATGGAGGGGCCAACTTCAGTTTCGGCCTTAATACACGCGGCTACTATGGTGGCGGCAGGGGTTTTTTTACTGGGCAGGGTTTATCCTTTATTTAACACTACCGAGTTAACCATATTGGCCCTTGTGGGTTGCTTTACCGCGTTTATGGCGGCCACCATCGCCCTTTCCCAAAATGATCTTAAACGTATATTGGCTTATTCTACCATTTCACAACTGGGCTTTATGGTGTTGGCCATGGGGGTAGGAGCATACGCCTCGTCGTTATTTCACCTGGTAACGCACGCGTTTTTTAAATGCCTGTTGTTTTTGGTGGCGGGTATAGTTATCCACCAGATGAAACATATCAAGGAGGATAACAACCTGGATATCGACCCGCAGAATATCCTGCATATGGGCGGATTGCGCAAAAAATTACCGTTTACTTTTATAGTTACCCTTATTGGCGCGCTGGCGCTTATAGGTTTGCCGTTAACCTCCGGCTATCTTTCAAAGGATGGCATATTGATACAAGCCTTTGTTTGGGCCGAAAGTAAAGGAGCAATGTTCAGCATTGTACCTTATGTGGCCCTGCTCACCAGTTGGCTAACCGCTTTTTATGTGGCAAGGCTGGTAGTAAAAGTGTTTTTCGGCGATTTTAGACTGCAAAAAGTTAACCCGCACATTCATATACACATGGGCGATGGCAACTGGCTCTACAAAGCGCCGTTGATGTTACTTGCGGCTTGCAGCTTATTTCCTTTGTTCTCCAACAGCCCGGTGTTTTATGAGGACGCATGGATCTACAAAAGCTTCCTGCCGTCAAACTTTCTGGCCCGCGAGAATATCTACCACACCATTGTCCCGGTATTAGTAAACATATTGGCAGTAGTGGTTATTTACGCTGCTTTTGCTATTTACGGCAAGCGTAATAGCTGGTCTTTCCCGCAAAGGGGACTACTGTATCGCATATCGCATAACGAATGGTATATCGACCGTTTTTATAACCGCTTGGTGGTTAAAGCCGTACTTTTGTTTAGTCGACTGTTGTACACGTTTGACAGAAAAGTGGTTGATGGCCTGGTGGATGGCTTAGCCGGCGCAGGCATCGCTTTGTCAAAAATAGCTGCCTGGTTTGACAGGTATATTGTCGACGGATTTTTGCATCTAATAGCCGGTATAGTACAAACGATAGGAAACTTTGCCCGCCGTTTTCAAAGCGGTAAGGTACAATACTATTTATACAGTATGCTGCTGGTGGTGGCTGTTGTTTTTATCTTTAAATTGATCTGGACCTGATGAACTTGTTATCGCTGCTTATATTTACCCCGGTACTTTTTGGCATCATCATACTCATATTGCCATCAAGCATGCGTGCCAGTTATAAATATCTTACATTGGCCGCCACTTTAGTGCAACTGGTTATCAGCATTGCTATTTACCTGCACTTTAAAACCGGGCCGGGCTTTGCCGGTATTAATCACGAAGAGCAGTTTCAGTTGGTGCAGAAACTCCCGTGGATCAATCTCGACCTCGGTAGCGCAGGTAAGTTACAGATAGATTATTTTGTGGGTATTGATGGTATTTCGGTAACCATCCTGGTAATGTCGGCACTGGTAATGGTGGTAGCTGCTATCTCAGCATGGGAGATCAGTAGTAACCTGAAAGGCTTTTTCGCTTTATTCCTGTTGTTGGATATGGCGGTAATGGGTGTTTTTTGCGCACTTGATTTTTTCCTTTTCTATACGTTTTACGAGTTGATGCTGTTGCCGCTTTATTTCCTGATAGGCATGTGGGGTGGCGCAAGGAGAGAATGCGCCGCTATCAAGTTTTTCCTGTACACGCTTTTTGGTTCGGTATTTATGCTGCTGGTAATGGTAGGTTTATACTTATCCGTAACAGACCCTGCCACGGGCAACCATACGTTTAATATCATCCAGATGATGAACCCTAAGAATTACGCGGCAGGTTCGGTATTTTCTACTTTAAGCCACGCCACAATTTTGGGCATGCCTGCCCGTATGGTGGGTTTTGTGGTATTATTTATCGCATTTGCCATTAAAGTGCCGGTAGTGCCGCTGCACACCTGGCTGCCCGACGCGCACGTAGAAGCGCCTACGCCAGTATCTATTATATTGGCCGGGGTGTTGCTGAAAATAGGCGGATATGGTATCATCCGTATTTGTATGGGGATATTTCCTGACGCGGCCCTGTCATCGGCTTTTTGGTTAGGTCTGTTAGGCGTTGTTTCCATCTTGTATGGCGCATTTAACGCCCTTGCCCAGCGCGATCTTAAACGCCTTATTGCTTATTCATCCGTATCGCACATGGGCTTTGTGCTGCTGGGCATCGCATCGGCTACGGCCGAAGGTATCAGCGGTGCCATGATGCAAATGGTAAGCCACGGTTTCCTGTCGGCAATGCTTTTCTTCCTGGTAGGGGTGGTTTATGGCCGCGTGCACGACAGGGATATCTATCATTTCCGTGGCCTGGCTTCGTTAATGCCACGCTACACGGTTTATGTAATGATAGCGTTTTTCGCATCGCTTGGCTTACCGGGTTTTTCCGCATTTGTGGCCGAAGCTTTTTCTTTAGCCGGCGCGTTTAAATCATCATCGGTAAATGGCCTGTTGCCGCAATGGATGGCTGTTTGCGGCGCGGTGGGTATATTGGTTGGGGCTGCCTATCTGTTATGGACATTACAACGCATGTTTTTTAGCACAACCAGCTTAAAGGGCGGCGAGATATGGAAAATAGCCCTCACTGATATTGGCTTACGCGAAACACTGGCATTACTGCCGCTTGCGCTAATGGCTCTTGCCCTTGGTTTAATGCCATCACTGGTATTTGGCAAAGTGAACGACGCGGTGCTTGCCCTCGTAAGTTTTCTGCAGGTGAAATAATTTTTTTGAGTGACTGTATGGAATCTGCTCCCCGGCTGCATCCTGTAGGTAATAAATCTGAATAATCATGATCAAGAAATTATTACTTATCGCTTGCCTTTTAATCGGCTCAAAAATTATTGTCCATGCCGATGATCCTCAGAAAGTAGTTTCACAGGTGCAAAAGGTCACACTGTTTTTAAATGGGGCGCAGGTAACCCGTACCAGTACAGTCAGTATACCGGCCGGTAACTCAATTTTGGTTTTTGAAAATATCTCCCCCAATATTGATGTGCAAAGTATACAAGTAAAGGGTGCCGGTAATTTTACCATACTGGCGGTAAAGCATGAGATGAATTACCTTAAGCAGCAGAACAAACAAAAACAGGTGGAAGCCTTGCAGGGGCAGCAAAAAATACTGAGTGATAAGCTGGCATTACTGAATGCCTCACTGGTAATTAACCAGGAAGAATACAATATGCTGGTGAAAAACCAAACCATTACCGGGCAAAACGCCAGCCTTGATGTGCAAAAGCTTAAGCAGGCGCTTGATTTCCAAACCGCCAGGCTAACTGAAAATAAAAAGAAAGAACAGGCAATTAATAATCAGGTAACGGAAGTAGGCAAACAATTGCGCCAATACGAGAAGCAAGTAGCCGATATCCTGAAAAGCAAAGGGAATACCGACGCCACCAGCGATATCCTGGTTACTGTGAGCGCGAAAGCCCCGGTGCTATCGGCTTTTACCTTAACTTACCTGGTGAATAATGCCAGTTGGTATCCCACCTATGATATAAGGGCTAAAGATGTGAACAGCCCCATCGCTATATCATACAAAGCCAATGTTACTCAACAAAGCGGGGAAGACTGGAAAAACATCAAATTAACGCTCTCTACCGGCAACCCGTCTGTAAGTGGTGGTAAACCGGAGTTAAAGCCTTATTTCCTTAACTATAATATGTACTATGCTGATAAGCAAGTAAGTATTACCAAAGTTACAGGCAAAGTTACTGGTGCGAATGACCGCCAGCCGCTACCCGGCGTTACCGTTAAAGTAAAAGGTACATCAATTGGTACGGTAACCAATACTACCGGCAATTACGCTCTGCAACTGCCGGCGGGCAATCCTGTTCTGGAGTTTTCTTATATAGGGTATGAAACGCAGGAAATGCCGGTTACCTCTCCCGTAATGTATGCTGCCTTACAGCCATCTGCTCATCAGTTAAATGAAGTGGCTGTTGGTTACAGTATGGCAACTGTAAATGCGGATAACGAATTGCAAGGTAGGGTTCCTGGTGTAGCTGCCAAAATAAAAATAAGAGGATATTCAAGTGTACCTGTAGAGGTTCAGCAAACCGAAAATCAAACCAATATCGAATTTAATATAGCTAACCCATACACTATACCGAGTGATGGTAAGCAATATTCGGTTGCCATAAATGAGGTAAGCACCAACGCCACTTACCAATACTATGTAGCGCCCAAGTTAAGTACCGATGTTTTCCTTACCGCGCAGCTTACCGACTGGAACAAGTACAACTTTCTTTCGGGCGAGGCTAACCTGTTTTTTGAAGATACTTTTATAGGCAAATCATTAATTGATACCCATGCTACCGGCGATACGCTCAATTTATCGTTGGGGGTTGATAAAAATATTGTGGTAACCCGTACCTTGCAAAAGGATATGATGGCCAAACAGGCGCTAAGCTCAAACCGTAAGGAAATACGTGATTGGTTGATCACGGTTAAGAACCGTAAGAGCCAGCCGGCAGCTTTACTGGTGGAGGATCAGATACCGGTGTCGCAAAATTCGGGTATTGATGTGGAAACCCAGGAAATAAGCGGGGCAAAGCTGGATAAAGAAACAGGAAAGCTATCATACAGCCTTGCCGTTAACCCGCAGGAAGAGAAAAAGCTGCATATAAAATACCAGGTGAAATACCCTAAGAACCAGGGAGTAATTGTAGACTAATAAATGAAGGATCTGTTACCAAATATTACCGCTCAGTTAAATGATATATTGCAAAGCCTGCACCTTTTTGTGCCCGAGCTTTACTTAACCGCGCTATTTGTTGTTGTTCTGGTAACAGATCTTTTATTTGGCAGGCGTTCTGCTAAAATGTGCCGCTTGGTAGCTACCGGAGGCATGGTACTGGTAATTGTACAGGTAATAAACCAGCAGGTAACCTTAGCTACCGGTAACGCGGTTACGGTTTTTGGCGGTATGCTGGTACTGCACCACACGGCTATCAGTTTCAAGCTGATCACTGATGTACTTGCGCTGATCTTGCTGATGTATTTTGCCTGGGACGATCAGCTCAGGCGGCACCCTAAGGGCCTTTCCGACCTTTATACCATAGTTATTGGCTCGGTGCTCGGGCTGCATATGATGGCTATGGCCATCAACCTGCTGGCTGTTTATCTTGGTGTGGAAATGGTATCCATCGCTTCTTACCTGCTGGCCGCCTACCGTACAGGCAATGCGCGTAGCAGTGAGGCCGGCCTAAAATATGTGCTGTTTGGCGCGGCGGCTTCGGCGGTAATGCTTTATGGTATATCCTTACTTTACGCCTTTAGTGGTACACTTGATCTGTTTTCGCCGCAAATGGGCAACGCTTTAATGCACATAAATCCATTGAGTATCACGTTCGCGCTGGCTTTGCTCATGCTGGGTATTGCGTTTAAAATATCAGCCGTACCTGCTCATTTTTATGTACCCGATGTTTATGAAGGCGCGGCTACACCGGTAACGGCTTACCTGTCTACCCTGCCAAAAATAGCAGGTTTCGCGCTGCTGATAAATGTTATTACCCCTGTTATTGTTTCGGGGCAAAATTTTGTCAACTGGTCTGGTGTTGATCTGCGGATAGTACTTTCTGTTCTCGGCATCATCACGATGATAGCGGGAAACTTTGCCGCGTTATGGCAATCCAATGTAAAGCGTATGCTGGCATATTCGGGTATAGGGCATACAGGTTTCGCGTTAATGGCTGTGGCAACTTTTAGCGCAACTGGTCTGTCGGCGTTAACTTATTACCTATTTGTTTATGGCTTAGCCAACATTGCCGCGCTCATGCTGGCCAATTATTTCGAGAACACCGAAAATATTGTCAACATTAATGATTATAAAGGCTTGGGTTTTAAATACCCGCTGGTGTCGGTAGCTTTTGTGGTAGTCATGATATCGTTGACGGGTATCCCCGTTAGTGCAGGTTTTACAGGTAAAGTGTTGGTTTTTTCGGCGGTGTACGATGTTTATCAGCAAACGCAAAGCGCTTGGCTCATGGCTTTAATGGCTACCGGGGCTGTTACCACCGTTGTAGGATTGTTCTATTACATTAAAATTCCGCTTAACCTGTTCCTGAAACGGGTGGATTTTATCCCTAATGAAAGTTTAAAATCCACTAACTTAGTAGTTTTTTCCACTGTAATTGCATTATTGCTAATAATTTTTGGTGTTTTGCCTAATCTATTAATTAAAGTGCTTTGATAATTTCCATAATTTCAATTTTTTTCAAATAGTATTGATAAAATGTATAAATTGAGGCCGTTTTAACTAAACGATACCAATTTAAACATGAAACGCTATTTTCCCTTTATTATCATTCTTGTCATTTTAGCCTTAACGTTTATTTTTCCGTCGGTTGAGTTCGACAAAACAGCTAATCCTAATTTCAATACCGGGGATATTGCCTGGATGCTGATGTCTACCGCGCTGGTTTTGATCATGACACCCGGCTTAGCCTTTTTTTATGGGGGGATGGTAAATAAAAAGAACGTGATCTCTACCATGCTGCAAAGCATTGTGTGTATGGTGATCATCACGGTGATGTGGGGGATATTTGGTTTTAGTTTGGCATTTGGCGACAGTATAGGCGGGGTAATTGGTAACCCCGGCACCTATTTTATGATGAAGGGAATGCTGGGTAATGCCAGCTGGAAATTAGCGCCTACCATACCGTTACTGCTATTTGCCATGTACCAATTGAAGTTTGCTATCATTACGCCCGCTTTGATCACCGGCGCTTTTGCGGAGCGTATTCGTTTTAATTCATACATCATCTTCCTGGTGCTGTTTTCTATATTTATTTTTTCGCCACTGGCGCATGCCACCTGGCACCCTGATGGCATCTTAGCTAAATTAGGTGTGCTGGATTTTGCGGGAGGTACGGTGGTGCACATGTCTGCCGGTTGGGCGGCCCTTGCTTCGGCCTTGTTCCTTAAACGCCGTAACGAAGCCAACCACTCGCCCGCGCGCATTACTTACGTGATGATCGGTACCGGTTTGTTATGGTTTGGCTGGTTCGGTTTTAACGCAGGCTCGGCATTTGGCGCCAATCACCTGGCTGTAACGGCCCTGGCTACCAGCACCACAGCTTCGGCCGCGGCAGGTATCACCTGGATATTTTTTGATATGCTGCGTGGCCGTAAGCCATCGGCAATGGGTACCTGTATTGGCGCGGTGGTAGGCTTGGTGGCTATTACCCCGGCGGCAGGTTTTGTAAGTGTACCGCACTCGCTGGCTATAGGCATTATTTCGGCAGTGGTGAGCAACTTGGTGGTAGAATGGCGTACCCGTACCTCTATTGATGATACGCTGGATGTTTTCCCTTGCCACGGTGTAGGCGGTATGGTAGGTATGTTGCTTACCGGCGTGTTTGCCAGCCAGAATGTAAACCCTAATAATACCACAGGGGAGGGCTTGTTTTTTGGCCACACCCATTTATTCCTGATACAGTTACTGGCATTGGTGGCTACCTCTGTATTCGCTTTTGTAGGTTCGGTAGTGTTACTTAAGATCACGGATATGATATCGCCACTGCGTGTTTCCAAAGAAGAAGAAGAACTGGGCCTGGATATCAGCCAGCACGGGGAAAAATTATAAGATTAATCTGGGTAAATCATATGGAAGAGACGCAAGATATTGCGTCTCTTTTTTTTATCCGATATTACTTATTCAATATCAATTGCTGAGGCCTCTTTACTATATTTGGGTAAACCCATTTCACAATGAAAAAGTTATTTGCTCTTTCTCTTTTGTCCTTGTTGTTTTGCCAGGCTCAGGCGCAGGAAATACCTGCTGATAGCGGTACCTTTTTGCTGCATAAGTTTCAGCAGCACATAGGCAAGGAAACCTATAAGGTTTACAATTATAAGGATCAAAAGAAATATGTAGTTGATTTTAAATTTGTGGACAGAGGCACGCCCGTGCCGTTAAAGGCCACTATCAAGATAAACCCGGTTGGCGACCCTGTGGAACTGGTGATCAAAGGGAATACCTCCCGTATGTCAACCGTAAACGATTCTATAGGAATAAAGGGCAACTCAGCCCTGGTGCGTGTTAACGGCGAAGCGAAAACCAAAGCTGTAGGGCCTAACACTTTCCCTATCGCGGGTTACTCTCCGGCTACTGTACAGCAGCTATTGCTACAATATTGGAATAAGCAAAAGCAGCCGGCTAACATCACCACGTTACCTTTTGGAGCTTTGCAAATAAAGAAGGGTGGTACCGATAACCTGTCTTTCAATGGTAAGCCGCTAACTTTTAACCGTTACCTCATCAGCGGACTGATATGGGGCAATGAACTGGTTTGGACGGATGCTAAAGGCAAACTGATCTGCATACTGACCATTGATGCCGAGGGCGACAAAACTGAAATGATGCGCCAGGAATACGAAAGCCTGTTGCCCGAGTTAATTAACCGAGCAGCCGGTTATGGTATGGCCGCGTTTGCAAAGGTGGCGCCATCTCAAAAAGCGGTTTCCGGAGTTATTGCTCTAAAGGGTGGAAACATCATTGATGTGGAAACAGGAAAAGCTGTGCCCAATGATGTTTTATTGGTGGAGAACGGTGTGATAGCCAAAATGGGAAAGGGCATCGCCATACCTAAGAACGCGATAGTGTTAGATGCGACCGGTAAAACCATTATGCCGGGTTTGTGGGATATGCACGCCCATTTTGAGCAAACAGAATGGGGCCCGGCTTATTTGGCCGCAGGTGTTACTACCGTACGCGACTGTGGTAACGAATTAGGTTTTATTGATGCCGTACGAAACGCCATAGACGCGGGAAAAGGTATCGGCCCTAAAATTTTGATGGCAGGAATTATTGACGGTAAGGGCCCTATGGCTTTAGGCATTATCCAGGCTGATACTAAAGAGGAAGCCATAAAAGCGGTTGACACTTATAAAGCCAAAGGTTTCGACCAGATAAAGATTTACAGTTCGGTTAAGCCTGCCATATTAAAGATCATTTGCGACGAAGCGCATAAGCAGGGCTTTACAGTAACCGGTCATATCCCTAATAATATGACGCTCAGGGCGGGGGTTGATTCTGGTATGAACATGGTAAACCACATCCAATATGTGTACAGCCTGATGAGGCGTAACAAGGACCGTTCAATCAATTTCGATGATTCGGTGAGCAGGGCTGCTATAAAGTTTATTAAAGATCATCAAACAGTAATAGACCCAACCATTGGCGTGTACGACCTTGCCCTGCGCGATGTGAAAAATGATATTATCAAAATGGAGCCAGCGTTTTACACGCTGCCCTTGCCGCTGCAAACCCAGTTCATCAACACCGGCGAAGATTCGGCCACACATGCTATGCTCATGCCCATGCTGAACAGTATGAAGTTACTGGTGAAAAAGCTGTATGACGAAGGCGTGCCTATTGTTGCCGGTACAGATATGGGTTTTCCCGGTTTTAGTGTAGCCCGTGAATTGGAGCTGTATGTTGAAGGCGGCCTAACACCGGCACAAGCCTTAAAAACGGCCACTATAATACCAGCACAGGTAATGGGTTTAGCACAAAAAACAGGATCCATCAGCACAGGTAAAAACGCGGATCTTATTATAATTGACGGTGATCCGCTCGCCAATATCAGCGCGGTAAGAAATGTAAAAACCATTATAAAAGGCGGCAAGGTTTACAACCCAATGGTACTGCATAAAATGGTTGGGTTTAGTAAGTGATATGTAATGAAATTGTTGGCGTTTTGTCATGCTGAACGTATGTGAAGCATCTATCAGACTACATGCAAAGTTTAATAATCATATTCTTCGCTATCGCTCAGAATGACAGGATTGAAGCATGGTGTTTACCCATACAACTCCGGCTTAAACCGCTTGCCTAAAAAGCCGGTTGCTTTTTCCATATCTATATCCGCTACAATGACACCTTCCTGACCGTATGGTTGGTAGGCGAGGCATTCGCCGTTGGGCGCGATAATGGCCGAGGTTGATTCCTGGTATTTCATGGCATAACCTACGCTGGCAAAGTAGATGGTATTCTCTAACGCCCGCATCATCATGGCTTTTTCATAATACGGGCTGGTAGGGCTGCACCATTCGGTTATTTGTTTGCCTTTAACATTACTGCCGCTCAGGTAGGGGTGGAACACCACATGCGCACCTTCGCGCGCTGCCCAACGCACTGACTCCGGGTAGCGGAAACCTTCATGACATATGGTGATACCGAATTTTAATCCGTCTACCTCAAATAAGCGGCGTTCTGTACCCGGCTGCCATTGCTGGTCCTCAGAGGGGTCTAACTGATTTTTGGTTTGGCAGCCCAATACCTCACCTTTAGCAGATATCACCTGGGCAATATTGTAAAACTGATCACCGTCGTACCAATCCATAGCCATAATGATAGCGATATTGTTGGCTTTTGCTATATCGCAAACCTTGTTAAGCGCCTCAGTGAGTTCCGCTTGGGATGCTTTTGGTACTTTAACTTCTATCAGCGGATAGCCGGGGATGAACGTTTCCGGGAAGCAAACGATAACAGCGCCATGCTTAGCAGCATCGGCAGCAAGGTGCTGTACTTTATCTAATCCGTCGGTAATTGATTTGGGGAAGTGAGGCGTGGCTAAGGCGATTTTCATGCAGGTAAATTTAATAAAAAGCTATGAAGTGTTCAGTTTACGGTATGAGCAGTTGTGATCATTGGCCTGTCCGAAACGTCATGCCGAATTTATTTCGGCATCCCACAAAGAATAGTTTACATTGGAAGCATACCCACTCACGCGATATGCTAATTAAGCAACCTTACGTCTACATCATGTCAAATTCATATCGGACAACTTTCTATATAGGGGTTACATCTGATCTTCGTGCCCGGATTTGGCAGCATCTAAATAACGAAGGTTCTTTGTTTGTGAAAAAGTATCGATTATTTGATTTAATGTATTACGAATCCTTTGATCGAATTACCGATGCTATTGACAGAGAGAAACAGTTAAAGAATTGGCATCGGGATTGGAAAATCAATCTTATCAAGTCAATAAATCCCGAGATGAAGGACTTAAAGCACGAATTAGACTAAGAATTGCTTAGCATGTGGGATGCCGAAATAAATTCGGCATGACGTGTTGATTGTTTGTTTAAGCAAGATTACTGCATTTATGATGTATGTGCATTAAAACATAAGTTCCCAAATTCTTAAAATTCGAGTTCAGACCAAATGCGTTAGCGATAGCAGCGGATACCGGCCTGCGCATAATGCCTGTGCGTGTATGAGCGGATAGCGCGGGCCGCAGGTAACGCCCGCTTTACTCACCCCGACTTTACTATGCTCATCTACCATCTCTTCGCTGTGTGAAAAGATGGTAGCTTTAAGTCCCTCTCCTTTATGAGGGGTTTGGGGTGAGGCTTGTCCGAGCATCAGAGAGGGGGCAGGGGGTGAGTAAAAAAAGTACCATTTAATGACATGCGTTTAAACACAATTTAAATTAAAATAGTAATTTTGCGTGCTCATCCCCAATCATGAGCGATCAGATTAAACATGAATGCGGTGTGGCGTTTATCCGCTTATTAAAGCCACTCTCTTATTATCAGAAAAAGTACGGCACTGCGCTGTACGGACTAAACAAGCTTTACCTTTTAATGGAAAAACAGCATAACCGCGGGCAAGACGGTGCGGGTGTTGCTACCATTAAACTGGATATTGAGCCCGGTAAACGCTATATAAGCCGGCACCGATCGATGGCGTCAAATGCTGTTGCAGACATCTTTGAATATATACAGAAGAAGTTTGCTGAGATACAGAAGGAGATGCCCGAGAAAATGGCTGATACCGAATGGCTCAAAGAGCACGTAAGCTTTACCGGCGAAGTGTTATTGGGCCATTTGCGTTATGGTACGCACGGTAAAAACAGTATAGAAAGCTGCCACCCTTTTCTGCGCCAGAACAACTGGATGACCCGTAACTTGGTTATTGCCGGTAACTTTAACATGACCAATGTTGATGAATTGCTGCAACAGTTATACGAACTTGGCCAGCACCCTAAGGAGCAGGCTGATACTGTTACCGTGCTGGAAAAGATAGGCCACTTTTTGGATACGGAGAACCAGGGCTTGTTTGACCAGTACAAACGCGAGGGCATGAATGATAACCGCGAGATCAGTAAGATGATAGCGAACGACCTTGACGTTGCCAAGATATTGACTAAGTCTGCCAAGAACTGGGACGGTGGTTACACCATTGTAGGTATTATGGGCCATGGTGATGCTTTTGTAATGCGCGACCCGGCTGGTATACGCCCGGCATATTATTTCCAGAATGACGAGATAGTGGTGGCTGCCTCAGAGCGCCCTGCATTGCAAACGGCTTTCAATATCCCGGTCGAGGAGATCAAGGAAATTAAACCCGGCCACGCACTAATTGTTAAAAAGAACGGTAAAATTACCGAAGACCAGTTCAGCGAGCCCAAAGAGAAAAAATCATGTTCTTTTGAGCGTATTTACTTCTCGCGCGGCAGCGATAGTTCTATCTATCGTGAGCGTAAGCAATTGGGCCGTTTATTATGCCCACAGATATTGGATGTAGTAAACAACGACATTAAAAACACTGTATTCTCTTACATCCCAAACACTGCCGAAGTGGCGTTTTATGGAATGGTTGAGGGCATACACAAATACATTAAACAATACCAGCGCGATCGCCTGCTTAACCGCGAGGATAAGATAAGCGAAGAAGAGCTTTCTGAAGTATTGGCGCTTGCTCCACGTGTGGAAAAGATTGCCATTAAGGACGTTAAGCTGCGTACCTTTATTACACAGGATGCAGACCGCAGCGAGATGGTGGCACACGTTTACGATAGTACTTACGGCTTAATAAAACGAGATGCTGACACACTGGTAGTACTGGACGACTCTATTGTACGTGGTACTACCTTAAAGCAAAGTATCCTGAAGATATTAGATCGCCTTGGTCCTAAAAGGGTAGTGGTGGTATCGTCTGCCCCGCAGATCCGTTACCCGGATTGCTACGGTATAGACATGTCGCGCATGGGCGAGTTTGTTGCCTTTGAAGCGGCTATCAGCCTGTTAAAGGAACAAGGTAAGGAAGATGTGATTATTGACGTGTACAACAAGTGTAAAGCCAGCGCAAGCCTGCCTAAAGAAGAGGTAGAGAACTATGTGAAGGCTATTTACGCACTGTTTACCGATCAGGAAATATCAGACCGTATTGCCAGGATCATCACCCCGGCTAACATTAAGGCAGAAGTTAAAGTGCTTTACCAAACATTGGATAACCTGCATAAAGCCTGCCCTGATCACCTGGGCGACTGGTATTTCAGCGGCGATTATCCAACTCCGGGTGGTAACAAGGTAGTAAACCGCGCCTTTGTTAACTGGATGGAAGGTAACAACCAAAGAGCTTATATGTAATCCTGAGGCGAAAGCTAAAAGTCCAAAGCTTTATAATATAATCCCTCTTCGCTTATGCAGAGAGGGATTTTTTTGTTTCGTTATGTCATGGTGAACTTGTGGAACCATTCTCGCTTTAAGAGGTCTTCGACAAGCTCAGACTGACACTACTCGTAGTCATGGTGAGCTTGTCTAACCATTTGCCAGGCGGGGCGCTTTACGCCGGATGCGCAGAAAAGAAGAAGTGTGTTACCAGGCGGTCTAACAATACCAGCGCGGCAATAATTAGCGCCACGCCCGCCACCTCATTTAAACGGTGCACTAACTTGGGGGATATTTTTTCGCGGAGTTTATTAGCGTAAAACGCTTTAACCGTATCTAACCCAAACTGTACTATGAGTACGGTAAGGAACATGATGGCTATTTTTAATGAGCGGTTAGGCACACCCTCATGGTAAGCGGTGCTGGCCACACCAATTACTACCGTCCAATGAAACAGGATGGTGGGGTTAAATATGCACATCAGGAACCCTTTAAAGAAGTAGCCTGCTTTATTTACCTTGGCCGGTACGGCGGTTTTGTAATTAACGTCCGTCTTTTTAAAAATATAATAAATCCCTATGGAAAAGAGGATAATACTGCCTATGATGCCGGCAAGGGTCTTATCATGGGCAGTTACATCAAAATATTGCGAGCCGAAGAGTATGGCACCAACAAAAACCATATCGCTGCATACCACCCCCAGGGCAAGGGCAACACCTGCATGAAAGCCTTTATCAATACTGGTTTTTATTAAAGCGAAAAAAACGGGGCCTGTAAGAAACGTAAGCACTAATCCAAAACCAATCCCCGAAATAATAGCGTCTATCATTATTTAGGTTTATGTTCCTAATTTGCCCTGACTGATAAAAATCAGGACGCTAATATGCAACTTTTAATCTGTTTAACAACAAAAGTTACTTTGTGATTTAGATTTTGAAAAATTTGGCCCCGAATTACAAAAAATAAATTTAAGTTTAAAGCTTTAAACAAAACCCTTATAATAACCTGATATTAAAAAATGGCACAAGGCAACTCAAAAAGTAATAGTTCGGCGTTATACACCATTATTACTGTGTTTTTCTTCTGGGGCTTTTTAGCGGCCTCAAACGGTATTTTTATTCCATTCTGTAAAGCGCATTTTAACTTAAGTCAATTTGAATCACAATTGATAGACTTTACATTCTATGGAGGTTATTTTATAGGCTCACTGCTGTTATATTTTGCTTCCGCGGCCTCTAAAGTTGATATCCTGAATAAAATAGGTTACAAAAATGGTATCATTTACGGCCTATTAATTTCTGCCGTTGGCGCCTTGATCATGATACCGGCTATTAATTCCGGTTCATTCGCTTTTATATTATTTACCTTCTTTGTTATAGCTTTAGGTTTCTCGTTACAACAAACCGCAGCAAACCCATTTGTAGTGGCGTTGGGGAGCCCTGAAACAGGTACCCACCGCTTAAACTTCGCGGGTGGTGTAAATAACTTTGGTAGTATCTGGGGGCCGGTAATTGTAGGATTTGTATTATTTGGCTCAGCCTCAGCAAAAATCCCGGCTTCAGAAGTTAAGATAGCCTCTGTGAATACGCTGTATATGATACTTGCCGGGCTTTTTATCGCTGTTGCGGCATTTTTCTGGATATCAAAACTACCGAGTGTAACCAGCGATGAAAAAATTGAACCGAGCAACAAAGCTAATAAACCTTTAGCCATTATATTCGTTGCATTCCTGCTTATCCTGGCGGCAACGCCTTTAGCACAGGCCACCGGTTTAGAAAAATCATGGTTTGTTTACGCGGCATTATTCATCATACTGGTTACCCTTATGGGTTCTGCATCAGCAGCCGGTAAAAGCAAGGAAAGTGGTTGGGGCGCTATGCAATACCCTCAGTTGGTATATGGTATGCTGGCAATATTCACTTATGTGGGTGTTGAAGTAACTATTCAAAGTAATATGGGGTCGTTATTGGAGTCGCCGGTGTTTGGTAGCTTTAAAACAGACCAGGTTGCGCCTTTCATCTCTCTTTATTGGGGCAGCTTAATGATTGGCCGTTGGACTGGTGCCATCGCTGCGTTCAATCTTTCAAAATCTACTAAATTTATCCTTACCGTTATTGTGCCTTTTGTAGCATTCGGTGTGGTATTATTGGTTAACCGCATCAGCGGAACCGATGTGAGCATACTTTACCCTTACGCGGCTTGTGTAGCTATCCTTGTGATCGGTTTCTTAATAGGCGATCAAAAACCGGTGCGTACGCTGGCTTTGTTTGGTATACTTGGTGCTATATTTATGGTGATAGGGTTATTATCATCAGGCATGGTGGCCATATTCGCTTTTACAGCGGGCGGTTTATGCTGCTCAATCATGTGGCCTTCTATCTTCTCCCTATCCGTTACCGGTTTGGGCAAATATACCAGCCAGGGTTCAGCATTTTTGATCATGATGATCCTGGGTGGCTCTATCATACCTCCGGTGCAAGGTATCCTTGCTGATGGTATCGGTATCCATAAATCATACATTATACCTGTTATAGGTTTTGCTTACCTGGCATTCTTTGCCTTTAAAGCAGGAGCTATACTTAAAAAACAAGGTATTGATGTGGATAACCTGGAAGCATCAGGAGGACACTAAGTGTTAGTGATTAGAGATGAGTTGACCAGAGATTAGGTTTTCTTGCTTCAACAACTGATCTCTAACCTCCAATCTTTAATTAACTTATGAACAAACCCAGTTTCGAACATATTTTTATGAACCTGGCAACCGACCTGGCCCAACGCTCACATTGCGTTAAGGCCCAGGTCGGTGCTGTTTTAGCTAAGGACACCCGTATTATTTCTATAGGATATAACGGCCCGCCCGCCGGTACCCACAACTGCGATGAAGAATGGCCCGAAACCGGCTGCGCCCGCGATTCCAAGGGCAGTTGTTCCCTTGCCCTGCATGCCGAGGAAAATGCTATACTTTACGCTGTAAAAAACGGAGCTAATCTTGAAGGAGCAACCCTGTACACCACCTTATCGCCATGCCTGCCATGCGCCAGGCTTATTTTCTCGGCCGGCATTAAGCAGGTGTTCTTTGATAAATCCTACGCACAATACAAAGGTCTACCAAGCGACGAAGGGGTCGACTTTCTAAATATGTTTGGTGTAAAGGCCGTGCAGTTTACCGCGGAATAATATATATTCCTCTCTGTCATTTCGAACGAGGTACGAGGAGAAATGACAGGCTTACAAAAAATCAATTATTTTTAGTCAGCGCTTCCAGCTTATCCAGGGCAAATTGCAACTGCTGTTCTTGCGTTAGCTCGGTATTATCCAGGATAATGGCATCATGCGCGCGTACCAGCGGGCTTTCTTCGCGGGTGGTATCCTGGTAATCGCGGTGTGCAAGGTTCTCATAGATATCCTCAAGCGTTATACCCGGGTTTTTAGCGTGTATCTCATCGTAGCGGCGTTTGGCGCGTACGGCCGGGTCGGCGGTCATGAATATTTTAAGTGTAGCATCCGGGAAAACAGCCGTGCCAATATCGCGGCCATCCATTACAATGTTTTTTGATTTGCCCATGCGCTGCTGTTGTTTCACCATTTCGCGGCGCACTTCCTTAACAGCCGATACCTCGCTTACTTTTTCAGATACGGGCATTTGGCGTATCTCTTCAGATACTTCTTCGTCGTTAAGGGTGATGTGGGTCTGATAATCACGTGAGTGAAAGTTGAGGTGGATATTCTTTAAAGCTTCCTCTATTTGTTCGTGGTTATGTATGTCAATGTTATTCCGCAGGAAATAAAGAGCAACTGCGCGGTACATCGCCCCGCTATCAACATAAATATAATGCAGTTTTTTTGCTAATGCTTTGGCCAGCGTACTTTTCCCGCATGACGAATAGCCATCAATGGCCACAACAATATTTTTGCTCATAACTACCGCGAAGATACGGTTTTCAGTTTGCAGTTTATAGTTTACAGTATCTGTTCGTTGTATGCATAAGTTGTGTCGACACGATACACCAATCACTAATCAACAAATTAATCAATTACTATCTTTGCCCCCATGAACCTTAATAAAGCTGACTTACAGCGCGAAGTACAATATAAAACCTCGAGGAGCGGGGGCAAGGGCGGGCAAAACGTAAACAAGGTATCTACCAAGGTAGAGCTGCTTTTCGCTGTAAATGAGTCTGGTTTATTTAACGATGAACAAAAGGTAACGCTTAACGAAAAGTTGCAATCGCGGTTTAACAAAGATGGCCTGGTGCAGGTGATCTGTGATGAGGAGCGCAGCCAGTTCCTCAATAAAGAAATAGCCCTGGAAAGATTAATTGCTTTACTTAAACAAGCGTTGCACAAACCAAAGGTTAGGAAGCCCACCAAAATAAGCAAGGCCGCTAATGCGGCCCGTTTGGATAGTAAAAAGAAGTTGTCGGCCAAGAAAGCCGGTCGCCAACGCGGTTTTGATGATTAATTAAACCGGTAAAGCAACCCTATAGAACCCCACTGGTGTGTTGATTTAACCATTTGTTTGGTATCACGTGTTTGTACGAACACGCCAAGATCGAGCACGATGCGGTTGCTGGCGTAGCTTACACCAAACTGGTTGCTGAATATAAAAGGCTTTTTATCCAGCGTTATTTCATGGGTGCCGGCAACAGGGTGATCCTTAAATAAACTGCCTTGTATGGTAGCATCATATGCAACCACATTGGCCATAGGCTTGTAATAGAAAAATAGCTCATGCTTGTGCAGCAAACGGGTATCGCCGTAATAGCTGGCGGTACTTTGCGTACTTACCGACTGAAATAACTGGTTAAAATTGCCCAAACGTAGCATCGGGCCGGCACCTGCTCCGGTAAAGCCATTGCCCAGATTAGCGTAGCCCGATAGGGTCACATCTATCCATGATGCCCTGGCCAGTAGTTTATTGGCTTCGGCACTCAGGTTAATTTCCACATCATTGCGTATCTGGTACTGCCAGGTGTTGAGTTCATAAAAGCCAAAGGTTTTATGAATGAACTTCTGGATAGGATATCCGCCTGCCGCCGGGCCAACCACACCCAGCCTGCCGGTAAGTTTTATGTTACTCTCATTCTTATACAGCATGTTGAGTGATGCGCCGAGATAAAGATACCCCGCTATTGGCCTGTCTACATAATCAACTGATGGTAAACGGCCCGATTGCGCGTTATAGATCTTTTGCCCCAGCTCTAAGCCAAAAATCTTGTTGGCGATATTTTTATTCTTGATACCTGCCGTATCCAACGCTTTGTTGTAATACAGAAAGAAACCATTGGTATAATAACGGTCGGATCCCTGTGCAAGGAACGAATCGTTCTCCGAGCGGAAGCCAGCCTCGGCAGTACGGGTTTGGGCTTGCAATGACGCTGTGGCAAACATGCCTGCAACAGCAAGAAAAATAAATTTCTTCATTTAAATTAACTGGAATAACAAGTGCTAATGTAATAAAAAAGCGGGGTTGTTATTCCCTGCTTTACATATTCATTTCCGGATAAATCTTTTCAAAAATAATCTTGGCTCTTGATAGTATATCCTGCGTGGATTTGTTTCTATTATTGATCATCAAATATGCGCTGTTTACCGTATCCATGCTATGATGAAAAAGGTTCTCGCCAATAAGGTTTTCCATGGCTTGTTTATAAACCCGGAATCTTTTTGTAAAGTTCTTCTGCTCGTTATAGTTTTTTAGAGAATCAATGGTGTTGGCACCGATAAATCCGAAACTTGCTAATGGTTTCTTATTAAGGATAGATAGCATGATATGTACACAAGTGGCAATAATCTTAGTCGAATTAAACTCATTCGTTAAAATATTAAACTTTAACTTGTTTTTTCTATCACTATTACGGTAGAATTTTATAATGAAAATATCATGATGGTAATGCTCTACTTCAACCGTATAACGTGTTACAGGGGTTTCAAAACGATACAATATCGTTTCGTACAGATAAGGCTTATTTAAAGCTTGATTTTTGCAAACCTTTACGAAATCGTAACTGGTTTCAAACATTAAGGAATTAAATATTTATAAGCAGAACATCGCGAAGAGTGAAGGTCTTTAGTTGAGCGGGTAGTTAAATAAGACTTAACTTTAGCGTTTTTAACTACAGTAACATCATTAGCATGCACTTTAGCACCTGCATAAGCTGCTTTAGTTTTGTCTTGATTAAAGATGTGAAGATTGTTACCCATGTTGGTTAATATCCTTTCGTTCAGTTAAACGTTTCTCATAGAGAATAGTTTAACTGAACAAAAGTAAAAAAGAAAAATAATAATAATCATGTTCTAAGTAAGAAAACAGAACAAAAGGTTTAAACAAAAATAAGTTTAAAAAGAGAATTTACTGGTGACCCAATTGAGTCACCAGTAGTAATATTTAATTTACTGCTTGCGTAGGCGTGGGTTTATCCCTTACCGTGAGGTCTATCGGGTTTTTCACTTTCTCGTTCAAAAGCGCCAGTTTGATCACGTCGCCCATGTCTGTTACGTAGTGGAATTGCAGGTCGCGGATGTAATCCTCCTTAATTTCCAATATATCCTTCTGGTTTGATTTGCAGAGGATGATCTCTTTAATGTTAGCACGCTTAGCAGCTAATATCTTTTCTTTGATACCACCTACAGGCAGTACACGACCACGCAGGGTGATCTCACCGGTCATGGCCAGGTGTGGTTTTACCTTACGTTGTGTAAAGGCCGATACCAGTGCGGTTAGCATAGTTACCCCTGCCGAAGGGCCATCCTTAGGCGTTGCGCCGGCAGGCACGTGTACGTGAACATCCCATTGCTCAAAAAGCTTATAATTGATACCAAAATCGGCGGCATGCGCACGCAGGTAACCCAGCGCAATACTTACCGACTCTTTCATCACATCGCCAAGGCTACCGGTAAGCGTTAATTTGCCATTCCCGGGGCTTAAGCTTGCCTCTATAAAAAGGATATCGCCGCCTACGGAAGTCCAGGCTAAACCTGTTACTACGCCTGCGGTATTGTTATTTTCGTACAGGTCTTTATCAAATACCGGCGCACCTAATATCTTTTCGACATCTTTTTTGCTTACCTGGGTATTGTAAGGTTCTTCCATAGCGATGCTTTTGGCAACACCGCGTACTACAGAACCGATCTTTTTCTCTAATGAGCGCACGCCAGATTCGCGCGTGTAATCTTCAATGATCTTTTCCAGTACATCATTTTTTATAGATACATCCTTATTGCTAAGGCCGTGTGCTTCGCGCTGTTTCGGCACCAGGTGACGTTTGGCTATCTCAGTTTTTTCCTCAATAGTGTAGCCGTTCACCTCGATGATCTCCATCCTGTCTAACAAGGCGGGTTGTATGCTGCTGAGCGAATTTGCTGTAGCTATGAACATTACGTTGGACAGGTCAAAGTCCATCTCCACATAATTATCATAAAACGAACTGTTCTGTTCGGGATCCAATACCTCCAGCAGGGCAGATGAAGGGTCGCCGCGAAAGTCGTTGCTTACTTTATCTATCTCATCCAGTATAAATACCGGGTTGGCCGCGCTGGCTTTCTTTATCGACTGTATCACCCTACCCGGCATAGCGCCGATATAGGTTTTGCGGTGCCCGCGTATTTCGGCCTCATCGCGTACGCCGCCTAAGGCCATGCGCACATACTTACGGCCCAGGGCCTTTGCAATGGATTTACCCAGCGATGTTTTACCCACGCCAGGAGGGCCAACCAGGCAAAGTATGGGCGCTTTCATGTTGCGTTTAAGCTTCAACACGGCCAGATATTCTACAATGCGCTGCTTTACCTTATCCAGCCCAAAATGGTCCTTATCCAGTACTTTTTGCGCACGCTTCAGGTCGAAGTTATCTTTGGTAAACTCGTTCCATGGGAGATCGAGCAATAGCTCAAGATAATTGATCTGCACAGAATAATCAGCCGCGGCTGGGTTAGTGCGGCCCAGTTTCTCCAGTTCCTTATCAAAATGTTTCTTTACGTCGGCGTTCCACTTCTTTTTGGCGGCACGCTGGCGCAGGTTATCCATTTCCAGGTCAGGCGATGAACCGCCCAATTCTTCCTGTATAGTTTTAAGTTGCTGATTAAGGAAATAATCGCGCTGTTGTTTGTCGAGGTCAACCCTTACTTTGGTTTGTATCTGGTTCTTCAGCTCAAGCATTTGCAGATCAAGCGTGAGGTGTTCCAGCACCATGTTCATACGATCGCGCAGGCTTAGGGTTTCCAATAGCTTTTGCTTGGCCGTAACATCAGCATTCATGTTCGAGGCAATAAAATTGATCAGGAACGAAGTGCTCTCAATGTTACGGATAGCTATACCGGCATCGCTGGGTATATTGGGCGACAATTGTATAATGCTCATGGCCATATCTTTAATAGAGGCGGCCATTGCTTTAAATTCCTTGTCTTCTTTGGGTTTGGTTTCCTTAAACGGTTCAATAGTGGCTTTAATATAAGGCTCACTTTGTATCTCTTCCTGTAGCTTAAAACGCTTTTTACCCTGCAAAATAACGGTAGTGTTGCCATCCGGCATTTGCAGCATTTTTATAATCAGCGCTACGGTGCCCACTTTGTGCAATTGATCAAAAGACGGGTCTTCGATATTCAAATCCTGCTGGGCTACAACACCAATAAGGCGGTTGCCTTTGTTGGCATCACGTATTAATTTTATTGATTTATCGCGGCCAACAGTAATAGGAATAACCACGCCCGGGAACAATACCGTGTTACGCAGGGGAAGTATAGAAACAATATCGGGTACCTGCTCATTATTCATTTCCTCTTCGTCCTCTGACGACATCAGCGGGAAAAATTCGGAATCTTCATTAATAGAAGGCATAGTATTTTTAAAATCAAACGGATCGTAACTCATTAATCACCTTTCGTGTGTATGTGCGGTAAGCGCCATTATGGCAGGGCTATATAGCTAATATAGTCATGCAACAATGCTTAACCGTACAGTTTAATTTGCAAATATACTGTTTCAAGAGCTATGCCATATCCACAGTAATTACAAATAGTTTGCGGTTTTAGTAATAAGATATTGAATTTCAGACATTTGAAATGAGGCTGTATAGGTTAAAATTATCGCACCGTTAATGAACTATGAAAAAAAGTCAGGAACCGGTACAAGCTCAGGCACCCAGCATAGGGCTGTTTTGCGGAATTGTTTCCTGCGGGCTGGTTTGGTGTTTGCTTAATTCCTCAAAGTATTTTTTACGCACAACGCTGGTCATTTTATGGTCGCCGGTGTGGCTCCATCCGGGAGGCATAAAAATATATAATACTTTGTTTTTGATGCCCGGAGCGCGGTAAACATCTTTAGCCAGGGCCACTATTTCGCCAAAATAAGCATCCAGGAAGCTGTTTTTAAGCATGGGCCTGCTAATGCCATATTCTATGGGGATGTTCCTGTCCTCGGGATAATAAGTGCCAAAGGCACGGTCCCAGATATTGAGCAGGTTGCAAAAATTAGTATCCATGTACACAATGTTACGGGCATGATGCACCCTGTGGTGTGATGGGGTTAGGATGATATTATTCAGGAAACCTAACCGCGCGTCCTTTATCACGTTTTCGCCTACATGGATGAGCGATCCCCAGAAACCATCAATAAACATGATCACGAAAATCATGGCCGGTGGCACGCCCAACAATATGCAAATGCTGGTGCGTATCAGATCGGCATAGGGGCCTTCTAAAAAGAAATGTGCGTAGGTAACAGAAAGGTTCATGGTTTCGGGCGCATGATGGGTAGAGTGCAGGCACCAAAGCAACCTTACCTTATGGGCCAGGTAGTGGTAAACAAAGTGAGCCAGCTCCCATACCACATAACCGTATATGAACCAGTACCATGTGAAAGTGGCCTTGAAAAGCGCCAGAGGTAAGAACCATTTAATGCACAGGCCAATCATGGCAATAGAGATCACACGGCCTACAAACGCGTTTAATACATAAGTGAAAAAGGGTATCTTATAATCAATAACTTTAAAACGTTTGTAGAATGCGGCCCTGATGATCTCGAACAGCAATAAGAAAGGAGTGATAGGTACCAGCAGAGATACAACACCCTCATAAGTGAGAAACTTACTGTAATTGCCTGACTTCAGGATATCGGTTAGTGCCCCAAGGCCCCAAAAACCCGTGAACTCATTGCCTATAGCTTTTAAAAAATCCATGGTTATAAAATTGGTTTATTAGAAAGGGGGTATAATTACAACGTAATTAACTCAAAAAAATTGAAAAGCCATAGTCGGGTCATAATTTATATCTATTAACAGTATTGAAAACAAATCGGAATTGATGATTGTAATGCGTGATGATATCGAAATTATAGTTTTTGATATCTACCGGGGTGTATTAGCTTATAATTAAAATATGTTGTTTGGCATTAATCGCATTTGGCAGCGCAAAAATTTTATCGCAAATAGTTGTAAGTATGACTAAATTATTAACAAATTGCCATTGCCGGATAATATTTTAGCAGGTAATTAGTTAATGTAGAGTTACCGGATAAAACCATCAAATTAAATGAGGCTATCGGCTATTGTATCGCTTATTTTACTTACCTCGGTTGAAACATCGATGGCTCAGAACGCTTATGTACGTCTGGGGCAACAGGCGTTTATGGATGGTAATTTTAAATCAGCAGTAAAGCAGTTGGAGAAAGCCTGTATGGTTGACTCAACCAATGCCAATGCCTACTGGATGCTGGGCTACTCTTATTATCATAGCCAAAACTACCGTAAGTCTATTTCCGCTTATGATAAGGTAATTTATATAAACCCTGCCGATGCTTCCGCTTATTATTACCGGGCAAGGGCTAAGGCTTATATGGGTAAGGATACCTATCTCTCTCCGGCAGAGAGAGAGAAATACTTGTTGGGCGCCATTTTTGACCTTACGAAATCCATAGCGGTTGACCCATCCGAACATGTGAAATGTTACCAGACACGCGGTATTACTTATCGTGAGTACGCCGAATTTAAGCTTCAGCCCAATACGCATAGCTATGATAAGGCAAGAGGCATCAGCTCCTTGAAAGCGTCCATCAATGACCTGGAAAAGGTACTTGCCGAAAACCCTAACCGGGCCGATATTGCCTCGCTGATAGAATTATCTAAAGAAAAGCTGGCTACCGCTACCGGCCATCATTAAAATTACCTTTGATCTGGTAATTATTGTCGCCTATAATTTTTACGTGCTGTTCTTTCTGTATGGAATAGCTTTTACCTGGCAGGTAAGTGAGCTGGTCTGTAGTGCTGTAGAGGAAATTATGTGTGCTGTTAAGTATGTACACGGCGCTGATGCTTTCACCATTCTTTACAATGGTTATTCGCCTCGTTTTTAAATCCGGTTCAGTGGCTGTGTAAACAATACTATCGGGCGTAATTGTAACCTTGTAGCTGTTGCGCCAGGCGGGTTTGTTAATGTCGCTTTCGGTAAACAGGTTAAGTTCCTGTTTCCAGGCTTTAATAGCTATGTTTTTGCTTTCTGATGCACCGTTGTGGGTAACGGTTTTATTTACAACAGGGTTAAGCATGATTAATTTTGCCGCTTCTTTGGCAAAGTATCCTTTCAGATCAAAATATTTGATTTTGGCGCCTGTTTCCTTTATTTCGGGCTTGTTACAGGCGGTGCTGCCGGCTATAAGCAGCAGCACGCCAAAGTAACAGGATATTTTTTGTGTTTTACACCAATACATCACCAGTCATTTCTGCCGGGATAGGTACCCCTAATATGCTTAGTACAGTAGGGGCTATATCGCCAAGCTTACCATCCTTAACCTGCTGAATATCTTTATCAATAATAATGCAGGGCACCAGGTTGGTAGTGTGCGCGGTATTTGGCGAACCATCCTCGTTGATCATGTAGTCGGCGTTGCCATGGTCGGCAATGATAATAAATGAGTAGCCATTACGCAGGCCGGTTTCAACTACAGCCTTAGTACACGTATCAGCAGTTTCGGCGGCTTTTACCACAGCGCCAAAAACACCGGTATGGCCAACCATATCGGTATTGGCAAAGTTAAGACATACAAAATCGGGCCATTGATGCTCCAGCTCCGGGATGATGGCGTCGCGTATACCTTCGGCGCTCATCTCGGGCTGCAGGTCATAAGTGGCCACTTTTGGCGAGGGGATCAGTAGGCGTTTTTCGCCTTCAAATTCTTTTTCGCGGCCGCCTGAAAAGAAGAATGTTACGTGCGGATATTTTTCTGTTTCGGCAATACGTATCTGTTTTTTACCGGCACTTTCCAGCACTTCACCAAGCGTTTTTGTTAGGTCGTCCTTTATAAAAACCACCTTTACGTTTTTAAACGTCTCGTCATACGAGGTCATAGTAACGTAATGGATATCCAGCGGTTTCATATCATACTCCGGGAACTCCTTTTGCGTAAGCGCCTGTGATATTTCACGTCCTCTATCGGTGCGGAAGTTGAAGCAGATCACCACGTCGCCGTCTTTTATAACAGCTACAGGCTGGCCGTCTTCATCAACTTTTACTATGGGTTTAATAAACTCGTCGGTAACACCTTCGGCGTAAGATTTTTCTATGGATGCCAAAATATCATTGGTTGGTGCGCCTTCGCCCTTAACCATCAGGTCGTAAGCCAGTTTAACACGCTCCCAACGGTTATCGCGGTCCATAGCGTAATAACGGCCCACTGCCGAAGCCAAACGCGCAGGTGAATCGGCAATATGATGTTCCAGTTCGGTTATAAACTTTAAACCTGAATTTGGATCGGTATCGCGGCCATCTAAAAAGGCGTGGATAAACACTTTTTCAAGGTTTAGCGCTTTAGTAGCATCAGTTAAACCCTTTAAGTGGTTAATATGCGCGTGTACGCCGCCATCGCTCACAAGGCCTATAAAGTGAAGGTCTTTGTTGTTTTGTTTGGCATAATTAAAGGCATCAACAAGCGTTTGGTTTTGCACAAACTCGTTATCCTGCACGGCTTTGTTGATACGGCCAAGTTCCTGATAAACCACACGGCCCGCGCCCAGGTTCATGTGCCCAACTTCAGAGTTACCCATTTGCCCATCAGGTAAACCTACTGCAAGGCCCGATGCTTCTAATTTTGAATTGGGATACTTTTGTATAGCCTCATCAAAAAAAGGCGTGTTAGCGGCTATTATCGCGTTTGAGCTATCATTACGGCCATAGCCCCAGCCATCAAGTATTATTAATACAACTTTTTTATTGCTTTCCACAATGCAAATATAAAGTCAACGTTTAAACATTATACCCCAAAACGTGTTTTTTATTTGTAATTGATGCAATTAATTGTAAATTTAATTGTCATCTATCTGATATGAAACTACGCCAACTCCCTATACTTAGCTTGCTTTTTCTGCTGCCCGCGGCGGTAAAGGCCGGCCCTATTGAAACCATAGCCGAGCTTATTAAACGCGGTAACGCGCATGAAGTGGCCTCCTATTTCTCTGCCAGTGTTGATTTTACAATGATGAAGGATGCCGGTATTTATTCAAAGGCGCAGGCGGAGTTGATATTGGATAAGTTTTTTAAAGAACACAAGCCTCATGAGGTAAAATTGCTGCATAAAGTAAGTTCAAATGCCAACTATAACTACGGCGTACTTATACTGAGTACCGATAAAGGTAAATATAGGGTTGCCTATACGTTACGTGAGGTAGGTAAAATGATGGAAATCATTGAGATGCGTATTGAAACTGAAAAAACCTAATTAATTGCCAATTGTTCTTACTTTTGAAACTCAAAAAATTAAAGTTTGGACAAAGAAATTTTACACCAATTTATACTTAATGCTTTAAGCGAAGATGTAGGCGATGGCGACCATACCTCGCTTGCTACCATTGAAGCCGGCACCCGCGGCAAAGCTAAATTGTTAGTTAAAGATGCCGGTATACTTGCCGGGGTTGAACTTGCCCGGCAAATATTTGATGAAGTAGACACACAACTAAAGCTTGATACCTTCCTGAACGATGGCGACGAAATAAAGCCCGGAGATATAGCCTTTGAGGTAGAAGGCGGCGCGCAGAGCATACTTAAAGCCGAACGTTTAGTACTTAACTGTATGCAGCGAATGAGCGGCATTGCCACCAAAACCCACGCTATTGTAAAGCTGCTGGAAGGAACAAATACTAAAGTATTAGATACCCGCAAAACTACACCGGGTATGCGCTACCTCGAAAAATGGGCAGTACGCATTGGCGGCGGTGTTAACCATCGTATTGGTTTGTATGATATGATCCTGATAAAGGATAACCATGTTGATTATTCCGGTGGTATACGGCAGGCTATTGAAAATGCTAACAATTATTTGCAGGATACCGGTAAAAAACTGGCTATTGAAATTGAGGTACGAAACCTTGACGAATTGGAGCAAGTGCTCCAAACCGGTAAGGTAAACCGCATAATGCTTGATAATTTTGATTTTGACACATTGCGCCAGGCGGTAAGCATGATACATGGCCGGTATATTACCGAAGCTTCGGGCGGCATTACCATTGATAACATCAGGGATTATGCCGATTGCGGTGTTGATTATATATCTGTTGGCGCGTTAACACACTCGGTTAAAAGCCTCGACTTAAGTTTAAAAGCTGTGTAGCTTAACCCAGCCCACCAAATGGGCCGGTTGGCAAACGCTTTAGGAAGTAACAAACTTTATAATAACTATATTGCAGTAGTTAAAGGCAAATTAATATTATTGCAGGCAGATGCTATCAATCTACTCGATTTCGGCGCTTATTCTTGCTTATCTTTTCGGTTCTATCCCAACAGCGGTTTGGATAGGGCAGGCCTTTTACAACATTGATGTAAGGGAATATGGTAGCGGCAATGCCGGTGCTACCAACACATTCAGGGTGCTGGGTAAAAAAGCAGGTATACCGGTAATGCTACTGGATATTTTAAAAGGCTGGACAGCCACTAACCTGGCTTACATGGTTGGCGTGAGTACAACAGGCGCTTATCATTCCGTTGGTTTTACCAACTTACAACTTGCTTTAGGTATAGCCGCGGTTATGGGCCACCTGTTCCCGGTATTTGCCGGCTTTAGGGGCGGTAAAGGTATAGCTACACTTTTTGGAATGATTTTGGCTATTAACTTGCCGGCTGCCTTACTTTGCGTATCAGTATTTATTGTAACGTTGCTAATAACCCGCTATGTATCATTATCATCTATACTGGCCGGATTTATATATCCTATCGGAATAACATTTGTTTTCCATGTGAATGTTAAATCAGTCATTATATATGGTATGTGTATATTTATACTGGTATTGGTAACGCATCAAAAAAATATTGAACGCTTATTGAAGGGTAAGGAGTCTAAAGTAAATTTATTTAAGAAGAATAACGCCTGACTTACCATGAAAAACTTAAAACTCACACTTGCAGCGGCTATCGCAGCCGTTGGCCTTTACGCATGTTCTACTGTGCCTTTAACAGGCCGCTCACAACTTAGCCTCGTAGGCGACGACCAGGTAAACCCTGCCGCGGCAGCCAGTTACAGGCAGTTATTATCAGATCCTAAAACAAAAGTGATTGCCAGCGGCGCCGATGCGCAACGTGTAAAACGCATTGGTAACCAATTGGCTACCGCTATTGAACAGTATTTGCAGCAAAATGGTTATGCGGGCAAATACCAGTTTGCCTGGGAATTTAATTTAATACAAAGCCCTGAAGTAAATGCGTGGTGTATGCCTGGCGGTAAAGTAGCTGTGTACAGCGGTATTTTACCGGTTACCCAAACCGATGCAGGTTTGGCTACAGTAATGGGCCACGAAATTGGCCATGCTATAGCCCGGCACTCTGCCGAGCGTATGTCACAGCAGTTGGCCTTGCAGGCTGGCGGCGCGGCAGTTGGTGTGGCCTCAAACGGGCAATCATCAGCAGCCCAAAATATTATTAGTTCGTTGTATGGTGTTGGCGGGCAATTGGCACTGTTAAAATATTCAAGAGCGCAGGAATCCGAAGCAGATAGGCTGGGGCTTACTTTTATGGCCATGGCCGGATATGATCCCCACCAGGCGGTTTACTTCTGGCAGCGCATGGCCGCCCAGAACAAAGGCGGTTCGCCACCTGAGTTTTTAAGCACCCACCCCTCTGATGCTACACGTATAGCCAACATACAGAGCCTGATACCTGAAGCCATGAAATACTATAAAGGTGGAAGGTAATTATTAATAAAATAAGCTAAGGCCATGCAGGACAATCTGTATGGCCTTTTGTTAATAAATATAGCCAAACATGCAAATACTAATAAGGGCTATACGCATGTATATGTCATAGTATTGAGAGATATGCCGAATTCTAAAACCCGTTTCCTTACTGCCGAGTGGCGCAACCTGGTAATGCTTAATTACGTGGTTGATCCTGACATACTGAAACCACATTTGCCTGCTTTTACCGAACTTGACCTCTGGCAGGGCAAGTGCCTGGTAAGTATGGTAGGCTTTATGTTTCGCGAAACGCGGGTATTAGGCATAAAGTGGCCCTGGCATGTCAATTTTGAGGAAGTTAACCTCAGGTTTTATGTACGGCATTTTGATGGTAAACATTGGAAACGCGGTGCGGTATTTATAAGCGAGATAGTGCCCAAACCCGTGATAGCGCTTATTGCCAATAATTTATACAATGAGCATTACCGGGTCTTACCTATGCGGCACAGCGTTATCAAAGCAGGTGCCGACCAAACACAGTTCCTATACGAGTGGAAAGTAAAAGACAGGTGGAACAAAATAGGGGCTACTGTGGCTAACAGCCTAAAGCCTATTGTGCCGGGCAGCGCCGAAGAGTTTATTTTTGAGCATTACTGGGGGTATAACCGTATTAATAACTATAAGACCGTGCAGTACGAGGTGGAGCATATATCCTGGCAGGTAGCCGAGGTAAGGGATTATATTTTTGAGGCCGATATAACGGAACTTTACGGCGAAGCTTTTGTGCCTTATTTAAGTGCCAAGCCTTACTCGGCTTTTTGGGCCAATGGTTCGGAAGTATCAGTACGTATAGCCAACAAGTTGTTGTTTGCACCGGTGGTGCCCGATGCTGCTAAAAATCATCTGTAAAATGCCGGCGCCCTTTTTCGTTATTAAATTTATTGGCATTATAGCTGGTAGAGCTATTTTTAGGAATAGATAATGATTGCCATGAGCTCCCCTGCTGTATTTTGGCTATGTACACTATCTGCCCTACATGGTAGGGGTAATGCGCTAACTGCCTGTTAATGGCCTCCATTACGGTATGCCCGTCGTTACGAATGTACACTATGCTTTCCAAATCTTCCTGTTTGAGCGTATCAAGCGAGTTAAAAAGGCATTCCCAGGCTTTATTCCAATTTTCAAAAATTGCCGCCCTGCTTTGTTCTGTAGCCTCAAATTCAGCATCACGGTTACGCCACGGTTTCTCTCCATCGGTTGTTAAAAAATCGGTAAACCGGCTCAGCATGTTACCGGCAATATGGTTCATGATAATGGCAATACTATTACTTTCGGCATCAGGTCGCCAAAACAATTGCTCGTCTGTAAGCTGTTTAGTCGCTTTTTCGGCGAGCATTTTGTAATATCTGAACTGTTTCTTGCTGCTTTCCAGGTAACTATCCATAGGGTTTGTATATTAAGAAAGTGCCTGTAATAAGGCCTTTGCTTTTAGTAAACATTCCTCGTATTCCTTTTCGGCATCGGCATGGTAGGTAATGGCGCTGCCTACATGAAAAGATAGGTAATTTTTTTCTGAGTTATACAACAGGGAACGGATGATCACATTGAAATCAAAATCGCCATCGGGGGAGAAATAGCCCAAAGCACCCGAGTATACACCACGTTTGCTGCGCTCGTATTTTTCCATAAGCTGCATAGCGCTCACCTTAGGCGCGCCGGTCATGCTGCCCATAGGAAAGGTGTTTTTGATGGCCGCAACATCGCTGATGTCGTTGCGTTTAGTGCACACCACCGTTGATACCATTTGGTGTACCTGGGCAAAGCTTTGTATGGCATACAGTTCTTCAGCATGAACGGTACCTTCAATGGCACAGCGGGTAAGATCGTTACGTACCAGGTCAACTATCATTACGTTTTCCTGTAGTTCTTTTGGGTGGTTGCGGAGCTGTTCTATAAGTATTTCGTCTTTAGCCTCGTCGCTGTCGCGGCGTGCCGTACCCTTTATGGGTTGCGATAGCAGCTTATTGCCACGTTTGGCCAGGAAGCGCTCGGGCGAGGCGCAAATAATATAATTCCCTTCCCACTTAAAAAATGCGGAAAAAGGAGTGGGGGATATGTCTTTTAATTTCCGGTAAGTAAATAATGGGTCAATGAATGCCTTTTCGGAATAAAATTCCTGGCAAAAATTGGTTACATAAATATCGCCCCGTGTGATATTCCTTTTAATTTGTTCAACGGTGGCAACATATTCCTGCTTATTAAAGCGGGACGTGAAATTAACCGGCATTTGTTGTTTCTCTACAACCAAAGGCAGCCTCTGGATAGTTTGTAGTATATGTTCATCAGCACCTTCAATATTTAATTCCTCACCCTTGATAGTGATCAATATTTCGGGGACAAAAAAATACAGGTCAGGAAACTCAAGGCCATCCGTGTTGGCGGATGAAAGGTTTTCTGTTTCGTTCTTCAGGTCGTAGCCAAAGAAACCCAATAACCAGCCAGTATGCATTTGCCGGAAGGCTTCTAATTGCTCATAAGCGCTGCCATTATTCACTTTTAAAGCGGCTTTGGCACCTACGGCTATCAGCAGGTCGTATTTGCTATATGGGTCTTTAAAGCTATGGCTATCCAAATAGCAGCAGGTATCATACGCTGCCGCCCATTGCAGGGCTTTTTGTTTGAAGCTTTCAATATCTGTAACCTGGATTTTCACGAGGTAAAAATAGGTATCAAAATATAAAGGCTCCGCAAAGCAGAGCCTTTATCTATAATTTTTGAAGTGAGTTTAGTGCAATACCAAAGTCTGTTTCCTGTCGGGGCCTACAGAAAGGTATTTAACTGGTACGCCCAATTCAGCTTCCAGGTAGTCAATGTAAGATTGCAATTTTGCAGGGATCTCGCTCAACTCGGTAATACCGGTAAGGTCTTCATTCCAGCCATCAATCTCTTTTAATACCGGCACGGCCTCAACCGAGCAAATATCATAAGGCATGTAGTCAATGGTTTCGCCTAAGTAATTGTAGTGTGTACAAGCGTAAATTTTATCAAAACCGCTTAATACGTCGGCTTTGGTCATTACCAGTTGGGTAACACCGTTAAGCATAATAGCATATTTAAGTGCCGGTAGGTCGATCCAGCCGGTACGGCGTGGTCTGCCGGTAGTTGCGCCAAATTCGTGGCCAATCTTACGCAGTTCTTCGCCGGTTTCGTCATGCAGCTCAGTAGGGAAGGGGCCGCCGCCAACGCGTGTACAGTAAGCTTTAAAGATGCCTATCACATCGCCTATCTTATTAGGGGCGATACCCAATCCTGTACAAGCACCTGCTGTAGTGGTGTTTGACGAGGTAACAAATGGGTATGAACCAAAGTCGATATCCAGCATGGTGCCCTGTGCACCTTCTGCTAATACTTTTTTGCCTTCTTTAAGGTAATTATTTACCAGTTGTTCAGAATCAACCAGCTCAAATTGTTTGATGAGTTCAATAGCTTCAAAAAAGGCAGCCTCACGCTCGCTAAAATCGGCTACTTCGCCGTATAGCGATTGCAGCATCGAGGTATGCTTATCAACCAGTTTCTGGTATTTTTCTTTAAAGTTAGGCAGGGTTATATCACCTATACGTAAACCATTACGACCGGTTTTATCCATGTAAGTTGGGCCAATACCTTTAAGGGTAGAGCCAATTTTACCATCGCCCATCTTTTTTTCAGAAGCCGCATCAAGCAATTGGTGAGTTGGCAGGATCAAATGCGCCTTTTTACCAATTACAAGGTTACCTTTAGCCAACAGGTCATGGCCGGCATCTTTTAACTTATCTAATTCTTTTTTAAGGGTGATAGGATCGATCACCACACCGTTGCCGATAAGGTTAAGAGTATTATCAAAGAAAATACCTGAAGGGATGGTGTTCAATACAAATTTTTTGCCTTCAAACTCAAGCGTATGGCCTGCGTTAGGCCCGCCCTGGAAACGGGCAATAAGGTCATAACCTTTACTTAGTACATCAACAATTTTGCCTTTACCTTCGTCGCCCCACTGGAGGCCCAATAATACGTCAACAGCCATTAAATTTTATCTTTATAGTAGTAGTCAAATGCTTCAATAATAATATCTTTAACCTTTTCCCAGGTCATTCCATCAAGTGATTGTGGTTCAATAGTATCTTCTGCGTCAGCAAAGTACACCACAGACCTAATTACTGCAAAGGTATCATCATATGGGTATCTATCATGATAAAATTGAAAAAGTTCCTTAAAGGAAAAGTATTGCAGTAATTTTGCCAGGTCCCAGAAATCTTTTTTAACGCCATGGCCTTTTACGGCATTCAGTTTAAGTGCTATCAGATCTTTAACATCAGCCAAAGGAACATCCTCAATAACCTTAACCGGATAAAGAAAAGGATCTTTTACACTTACAAAATCAACTTTTACATCATTGATAATGCATTGATAAATTGATTTAGACCTGTCATTAGTTGTTATGATTCTGCTAAATTCTTCATTAAGCGTTTCAATCAGCAAATTTTTATCAAATGGCACATCTGTAAAAAGGTCTAAATCAATTGATTTTCTATGACCATATAAAAGTGAAAGTGCAGTACCCCCTACCAGTCTGAATTGTTGAAGTTGAGATAAGGAAACAAGTTTATTTAGAAGTTCCAGTGTTGCTGGTTCAACTGTTTCTTTTCGTAACATTTAAAATCGGTAGGTTTAATCTTAAACAGCGTGCAGCAAAAATTAATGCTTATATCTGATAGCCAGTGCGCTTGTTTGGCTAATTCGCCAACACGTTTAAAACCGTAAAATTTAAGTAAGCTGTCAAAATCCTCTGCTTTGCCCCGTTCAATTACTTTTTCAACCACGTGTACGGCATTTTTTTCATAGTCGATAGTAGACATATCAACATCCCAAAATGCCTGTTTGCTTAAAAGTGGGGTATTCATTGTTATGATACTTTACGGTCGCAAACACCATCGCGCAATTTGGTGCAGTTGCCGTATAAATTAAGCGAGTGGTGTTTGATATCAAACTTGAGGATATCGCCCATCATGCTCTGTATCTGTTGGATACGCGGGTCGCAAAATTCCACCACCTTACCGCAGTCTATGCAGATGATATGATCGTGCTGCTTGTATCCGTATGATTTTTCGAACTGGGCCATGTTTTTACCAAACTGATGCTTGGTTACCAGGTCACATGATACCAGTAGTTCAAGTGTGTTATAAACAGTAGCACGGCTTACCCTGTACTTTTTGTTTTTCATGTGGATATACAACGATTCCACATCGAAATGATCATTTCTGGAGTAAATTTCTTCGAGTATGGCAAAGCGCTCGGGGGTTTTCCTGAGGCTCTTGTTTTCGAGATAGGCCTCGAAAATTTTTTTAACCATTGCTATGGTTTCCTGTGCAGGCATAATGTTATGTTAACAATACAAAGGTATTAATATTTTTGTTTTCAGAGTCAAGAATCAAGAGCCAAGAATCAAGATGCAAGGAATTTAATTCACATTTATCCGTCTTGATTCTTGACTCTTGATTCTAATATCTGCTTCAAGATGCTTTCTCTATCGCAGAGTCAAACCGGACAACTTGCGTGATGCCCTTTACCTGGTTGAGTTTTTTGATCAGGTTTTCGAGGTGGTCGGTGTCATTCACATAAACCATTATAGATCCCTCAAATATGCCGTTATCGCTATCAACGGTGATAGAGCGGATATTTACCTTAAAATCTTGCGATATAACTGTTGTGAGTTTGTTGATCAGGCCAACATCATCAATACCGGTAATGCGCAGGCCGGTAAGGAAAGCCAGTTCCTGCTGGTTGGTCCAGCGGGCTTTTACAATACGGTAGCCATAATTGGCCATTAACTTAGCGGCGTTAGGGCAGTTGGTGCGGTGTATCTTAATGCCATCGCCAACAGTAATAAAGCCAAACACATCATCGCCGGGGATAGGGTTACAGCAGGCAGCCAGCTTGTAATCTATCTTTTGCATATCCTCGCCTATCAGCAATATGTCGCTGTCTTTAGCTTTAATGCTTTTAACCAGGTTATGCAGCTGGTCGGCCTCGATTTTATCCTGCGGCTTATTTTCAATAATTTTTTCTGACGCCTGGTAGTCCTTCAGGTCCTTCATATCAATAAGCCCTTTGGCTACATTGTAAAAAAGATCCTGTGTGGATTGTAGCTTAAAGAAATAGCTGAGCTTCTGGAGGTTTTCGGAGTTGTAAGTAAGTTTTATCGACTTCATCTTACGCTCCAGTATTTCCTTGCCATCTTCGGCAATCTTGCGTTTTTCCTCTTTAAGTGCCGATTTTATCTTGGCTTTGGCCTTGGCCGTCACCACAAAGTTCAGCCAGTCTTCCTTAGGGGTTTGCTTGCCTGATGTAATGATCTCCACCTGGTCGCCGTTTTGCAATTTATAGCTCAGCGGTACCAGTTTATGGTTCACCTTGGCGCCAATACAACTGGCACCTACATCGGTATGTATCTCAAAGGCAAAATCAAGCGCGGTAGCATTGAGCGGAAGCTGTATAAGCGCCCCCTTAGGCGTAAAGATGAATATCTCATCACTAAAGAGGTTCATCTTAAAGTCGTCCAGGAAGTCCAGCGCGTTAGAGTCCGGGTTTTTAAGCATATCGCGTACCTTTTGCACCCATTGGTCCAGGCCGCTATCTGTTGATGACTCTTTATATTTCCAGTGCGCGGCGAAACCTTTTTCGGCAATCTCGTTCATGCGTTTGGTTCGTATCTGTACCTCTACCCACTGCCCGCGGGGGCCCATTACCGTGGTGTGTAATGATTCGTAACCGTTGGCCTTTGGCGATGATATCCAGTCGCGCAACCTATCCGGGTTAGGGCGGTAAAGGTCGGTAACGATGGAGTAGGCTTTCCAGCATTCGGCCTTTTCATTTTCGGGTGCGCTATCCAGAATGATACGGATGGCGAAAAGGTCATATACTTCCTCAAAAGGGATGGCCTTTTTCTTCATCTTGTTCCAGATGGAGTGGATGGATTTTGGCCTGCCGAAAACCTCGCCGTGCAGATCCTGGCCTTCGAGTATTTTTTGTACGGGCTTAATAAAGTCGGCGATGAATTTCTCCCGTTCGGCTTTCTTTTCGTTTAGCTTGTTTTTGATGAACTGATAAGTTTCACGCTCCATGTATTTCATGGAAAGGTCTTCCAGCTCGGATTTAATGGCATATAAACCCAGGCGGTGTGCCAGGGGGGCGTACAGGTATACCGTTTCAGATGAGAGTTTGAGCTGCTTATCGCGCGGCATAAACTCCATAGTTCGCATGTTGTGCAGGCGGTCGGCCAGTTTAATGAGTATTACCCTCACATCATCGGCAAGGGTAAGCAGCATCTTACGGAAGTTTTCGGCCTGTAAAGAACTGTTGGTATCAAAAACGCCTGATATTTTGGTGAGGCCATCAATTATCTTAGCCACTTTTTTACCAAATTCAAGCTCAATATCTTCCAGGGTAACATCGGTATCCTCTACCACGTCATGCAGCAGGGCACAAACAATAGAGGTAGTACCCAGGCCAATTTCTTCGGCGGCTATCTGCGCAACGGCTATAGGGTGGTATATGTATGGCTCGCCGCTTTTACGGCGCATATCTTTATGGCTTTCCAGTGCCATTTCAAAAGCCTTGCGTATCAGTCTTTTATCGCCCTTTTGCAGGGTTGATTTACTGGCGCGCAGCAATGCCCGGTAGCGTTTTAATATTTCTTTCTTTTCGGCTTCAAGGTCAATCACTAAATCTTTCATCTGTTGGCGTTTACCGGCTTATTTTCATAACCATGTAACAATATTTTTTATTGTTGGTTAATCATAAAATAACAAAATAAAATGCTTTAATTTTGTATGTTAGTAAAAATATGAAATTAATATTACCTCTGCTGTTATTTTGTTTGGCAATTGGTGTTGCTAAAGCGCAGGACGATAAACCCGCGCCTCCTGTACACCTGGGCAAAAACGATACCACTAAGGTATACATGACCAAGCTTGACGGCGAACTGGTGCCCTGGATAGTAGCACCGCAGGTAAATATTGTGGATACCCGCATATTTGCCAGCGAGGCCGACAGACTGGCATACCGCAGGCTCAAATATAATGTGATGAAGGTGCTACCTTACGCGCGTTTTGCCGCCCAGCGTTATATACAGCTACAGCGCGAACTTGCCCTTACTGCCGATAAAAAGAAGCAGAAAGAACTGATGAAGGCTTGTGAGCTTGATGTGAAGAACATATTTAACAAGGATATTAAGAACCTTACCATAAGCCAGGGCGAAGTGCTGATAAAGCTGGTGAGCCGCGAAACCGGTACCACAAGCTATGCGCTGGCGAAAGAACTTAAAGGCGGTTTTAACGCTTTTTTGTTTCAATCGGTGGCGCGCATATTTGGCCACAACCTGAAAGAGAACTATGATGCCTCGGAGGAGCGTGATATTGAAGCTATCCTGAACCAAATGGGATACGTTTCTAACTATAATTAAATGAATACCAGTAACATCTACCAGTTCACCGTTAACAAGATCAACGGTGAAGAAATCCCGTTATCCCAATACAGCAATAAAGTACTTTTAATTGTTAATACCGCCTCGCAGTGTGGTTTTACCCCTCAGTTGCAGGACCTGGCAGAACTGAAAACCATTTTTGCCGATACCGATTTTGAAGTACTTGCTTTCCCTTCAAATGATTTTGGGCAGCAGGAGCCGCTTGATGGCGCAGCAATTGAAGCATTTTGCCATAATTATGGCACTAACTTTAACATATTTGAAAAAATGCGGGTACGCGGGCCGCATGCCCACCCGTTATACAAGTTCCTGGCCGATAAAAAGGCCAACGGAAAGGTAAATGCCAAGCCCCGCTGGAACTTTCATAAGTACCTTATTGATAAAGAGGGCTGCGTGGTGGACTTTTTTTATCCTTTTACCAAGCCAACTTCTTCAAAAATTAAGAAGAAGATACAACGCCTGCTGGCAGCCGGGGCTGATAAAGTTACCAATAAATGAAATTAGACATATTAGTTTTACCAGTGCATCCCGATGATGCTGAACTGGGTTGCGCCGGTACTATTTTAAAGCACATTAAATTAGGGCATAAAGTAGGCATTGCCGACCTTACCCGGGGTGAACTTGGCACGCGCGGTTCTGCCGAGATACGCGACCGCGAAGCCGCCAAAGCAGCCGAAATACTGGGCTTAACCGTACGCGATAATCTGGCCCTGCCCGATGGTTTTTTCCAGAATACACAAGAGTACCAGTTAAAGGTTATTGCCGCCATTAGAAAATATCAGCCCGAAATTGTGATCACCAACGCGTATCATGACCGCCACCCGGATCATGGCCGGGCCAATGAATTGGTGGAGGCATCGGCTTTTTTAGCCGGACTACGCAGGATAGAAACTTTTGATACCGATGGGCAGCCGCAGGAAGCCTGGCGCCCAAACCAGGTGCTACATTTTATACAGGACAGGTATATTAAACCTGATATAATTGTTGATGTAACCGAGTTTTGGGATAAAAAGATAGAGAGCATTTATGCCTACGGTTCACAATTTCACAACCCCGACTGGAATGATGATGAGCCGCAGACCTACATATCCTCACCTGATTTTATTGAGCAGGTAAATGGCCGCGGCCGCGAATATGGTAAAAGCATTGGGGCCAAATACGGAGAGGGTTTTACCTCACGTAAAATTCTTGGTGTAGATAACCTGTTCGATCTTCGTTAAACTCAACTTTGCGTTTTGATGCCGTTTATGCGGTAAATAAATACAAACATTAATGATGTGGCTATTGCCCCGAAGGTGTGCCACAGGAAATGCGTGCCTATGCTTAGGGTAGTATATTTATCATACACTCTGAAACCTATGGCAATGCCAAATGCCAGCAGCGCGCCAAAAACAAGCCCACTGTTTTGCCAGTGCAGCCGCCATAACAGCAGCATAAGCGGCAAAACTATCATTAACACCATTACCGTATAATTAAGGCTGATGAGTAATTGAATATCATAACGAGGCATAAGTTTTCTGATACTAAATGTTAAAGCCAGGAAAACTATCAGCGCTATTGCTCCAACATACATGCGCCCGCTAAATTTGATCCAGAAATACACGCTTGCCAGCAGGCAAAGGATGGCTATGGGCAGCCAATCCATCATAATAAAAAAGCGCCATTTGCGCAGGCCGTGGTAAACGGTACTGCCCACACACCCTGTGAGCAGTAGCCAGGTAGCTATGCTCAGGAAAGTGTATTGCCGGTTAAAGCCTTTCAGCTTAATAAGCCAGTAAATTCCCGGTATCAGGAACAGGGCGGATGATACCATGTTCCAGGGCTCCGGGAAAAAATGATGGAGGTTGGTTTCGGTGTAAACAAGGCCACCATCGGGCGGTAATATGGCTGCAAACATCAACTGTTGGTTGTATAGTTATCAATCAAACGTCATAATATGCAAAGTGTTCGGGCAATATACCTGTAACCCTTATTTTTACATCATAATTGATATGATGAAGCCCGAACAGAATGAGCGCATTGCGCAATTGAAGCAGGAGATAGAGCCGCTACGCCAGCAATTGATCAACCACGCATTGTATGACCATGTGAACAGCCTTGATGAGTTGCACCTTTTTATGCAGCACCATGTTTTTGCCGTATGGGATTTTATGTCGTTACTTAAAGTGCTGCAGCAAAACCTTACTTGCACTACGCTGCCGTGGATGCCGGTAGGTAATGCCAACACCCGTTACCTCATTAATGAGATAGTAACCGGTGAGGAAAGCGATGTGGACGAACGCGGTAACCGCACCAGCCACTTTGAGCTCTATTTACAAGCCATGAACCAGGCCGGCTGCAGCGCGGCGGCCATTGTTGACTTGTTTGCCGAATTCAGCAAGCTGGGAAACATTCACCAGGCGTTACAAGCCGCGAATATCCCCGGCGCGGCACGTGAGTTTGTAAAGCATACTTTTGAAGTAATTGAAAGTGGTAAAACCCATGTGCAGGCCGCTGTATTTACCTTTGGCCGTGAGGACCTGATCCCCGGTATCTTCACCAGTATCGTAAAAAAGCTTAACGGCCAAACCGCCGGTAAACTGGATATATTTGTATACTACCTGGAACGCCACATAGAGGTAGACGGCGACCACCATTCTAACCTGGCCTACGAAATGACCGCCGAACTATGCGGCACCGATGATGCCAAATGGGCCGAAGCTACCGTCGCCGTAAAACAGGCGCTACAAGCCCGTATCAATTTATGGGATGGTATATTGGAGGGAATAAAGGCAATGTTTGCACATCCGGTGGGGTAGTTTGCATTATCGCTGTATACTTTGTATATTTATTGATATATGGAATTAGCTGAATTAAAATCTCAATTTCATCAATTGATAGATCAGATCAATGACCGCTCTATGATGGAGCAATTTTTTGATGCCATGAGCCAGTCACTACATGCTGATGGCGCTCTATGGTCGTCACTTAGTCAGGATCAGCAAGAAGGTATCATAAATGCATATGAAGAAAGTAAAGACGCCGGCGATCTCATATCACTCAACGAACTAAAAGCTAAGTATGCCAAGTGGTCTTGAGGTAGTTTTATCCAAAAAAGCTGAACAAGACTTTGAAGATATACTCAACTACATAAAAAAGGATTTTGGCAGTGTGGCGGCTGTTAATTTTAAAGATCTTATCATCAATTTTTTAGAGCTTATAGGTAATTATCCGGAAATAGGAAGTTTGGAACTGCCTGATAAAAATATACGGGCATTTGTAGTGCATAAACGTCTAAAGGTGTTTTACAACATACGCGATAAGCGTATAATTGTGTTACGCTTTTTTGATACCAGACAAAGTTCGCTTTAGGCAAGTTTACAATTTATTCAATTCATCCATCAGTGCTTTGCTCAGGCGGTTAAAGTAGCGTTTTACGCCATAGCCCATTACCCATTGTATGCCTTTGGTGGCATTGGTCAGGAAAACCTCATCGGCTTCATTTAATACTTCAGCGTTGATCTGCGCTTCTGTTACCGGGATGTTGTTCTCGCGGGCCAGTTGTATCACTACCCGGCGCATAACACCCTCTACGCAACCCTCGCTCAGGGCCGGTGTATACAAATGGTTCTGGTACCAAACAAAAATATTAGAGCTGCCGGCTTCGCAAAGGTTGCTGTTATCATTCAGTAAAAAAATATCATCCAGCCGGTTCTGCTGCTTAAACAGGCCAGCCATTACATAAATGAGCGAATTGCAGGTTTTTATGTTGGAAAGATAGTTGAACGGCTTTTTCAGTTCGCTGTACACATCCATGATCAGGCCCTTCTCATTAAGATAATATCTCGGCTCGTCCAGCGGGCTTATTTCTATACAGTATCCCATCTTGTTTTGTGATGGGGTGTAGAGGCCTTCGGCATCACGGTAAACCGTAAGCCGTACCCGGCCATGTTTCAACTTATTCCGGCGAGCCAGTTCTTCAACCTTATCTTTTAAAAACCAGCTGTCGGTCTGTGAGTAGCCATCAATTTTTAACGCTTTCATGCCTTTTTGCAGGCGTTCGGCATGTAGCTCGGGAAACTTTAGTTTTCCCTTCATCAGCCGCATGCTCTCAAAAAGCCCGTCGCCATACCTGAACGCCCTGTTGCCAATAGTAAGCAACTTATCGTCCTCAGGCAAAAGCTCTCCGTTAAAATTTATAAAAGCAGGCATTGGTGAACGGTGTATGGTATATAAACTATTGGACAAATTATCTTATATGAACACTTTTTAACAGAAAAAATTATTGATCGGGGTGTGCAATTATCTTTTTGAAACGGGTGGTACAACGTTTTTGTTTATGCCATTTAACTTTCGTTATCGGCCTGGGTGTACCTTCGCCATTTTTCCAGCACGGCTTCAAAGTCGGCGGGCAGCGGCGCTTCAAAGTAAATATTCTTTTTAAGCGAAGGGTGTAAAAAACCAAGTGATTGCGCGTGGAGGGCCTGCCGTGGCATCAGGGCAAAACAATTCTCCACAAACTGGCGGTATTTATTAAAAGTAGTACCCTTTAATATTTTATCGCCACCATAAGTAGCATCGCTAAACAGGGGGTGCCCAATATGTTTCATATGCGCCCTTATCTGGTGGGTACGGCCGGTTTCCAGTTTACACTCTATCAGGGTAACATAACCCATGCGTTCCAGTACCTTATAATGGGTTACCGCCCATTTGCCTTTTTCAGGATCGTCATAAATGCCCATTACACGCCTGTCGGCTACGCTACGGCCTATGTAGCCGGTTACGGTGCCATCTTGTTCAATATCGCCCCAAACCAATGCAAGGTAGCGCCTGTTTATGGTATGGTCAAAAAACTGTTTGGCCAGGTAATTCATGCTGCGCTCGTTTTTACTGATGAGTAGCAGTCCGCTGGTATCCTTATCAATACGGTGTACCAGGCCCGGCCGTCCGTCATTACCGGGCAGGGTAGGTAATTGCTGAAAATGGTATACCAGGGCGTTAACAAGTGTGCCGGTATAGTTGTTATATCCCGGGTGTACCACCATGCCTGCCGGTTTATTTACAATGAGCACATCATCATCTTCATAAACTATATCCAGCGGGATGTTTTCAGGATAAACCTCAGTATCACGGGGCGGATGCGGCAGTACCACTGATATAATGTCCTGCGGCTTTACCTTATAGCTGGCTTTGATGATCTTGTCATTCACCAGCACGTTGCCGGCATCAATGGCGTTTTGTATGCGGTTGCGCGACGCGTTCTCCACACGGTGCATCAAAAATTTATCAATACGCAGCAGCGACTGTCCCTTGTCAACCACTACTCGCAGGTGTTCGTACAGGTCCTGCTCGTCGCTTTCTATTAAATTAGCATCATCAGCCATCCGGCAAAATTAATGTTTATAGTGTGATGTGATAATGATATTTTTGAAACGGCATCTTATTATCATTTCTGCAAGGTAAGCCACTTCAATCATGGATCTGCATTTAGATATTTTTAGCCCCGTACAACCTATCCGTAGCAAGATATTTGATGATAAGGGCTTAACAGTATCTATTAAGCGCGACGACCTCATACACCCGGTGATCTCCGGCAATAAATGGCGTAAGTTAAAGTATGTGTTACAGCGGGCTGCAAACGATCGAAAAACGCACCTGGTAACCTTCGGTGGGGCATACTCCAACCACTTGATGGCTACAGCGGCAGCGGCGGCAAAATTTGGTTTTAAAGCTACCGGTTTGGTGCGTGGCGAGCCTGTTGATAACCAGATGCTTTTTATATGCAGGCTACACGGCATGCAATTGTTGTTTGTGGATAGGGAAAGCTATCGCGATAAGCCAGCGCTTTTTGCCGAAAATTTTGGTAATGATGAACAGGCGTTTTTTATTGATGAGGGTGGCGCATCTGCAGAAGGGATAAAGGGCGTTGCCGAACTGGTTGATGAACTGCCGGAAAGCTATGATCACATATTTTGTGCCTGTGGAACAGGGACTACAGCCGCCGGGATTATTAAAGGTGTTTCCTCGAAAGGATTGCAAACCGTTTTTAACGGCATACCCGTGCTAAAGAACGGCGATTTTTTACGTGCCGATATTGATGGGATGCTAAGCAGACCTTCGCCCTACCATTTACATACCGATTACCACTTTGGCGGATATGCCAAAACCACTCCGGGCCTTATTGCTTTTATCAAAGATTTTGTGAGCAATACCGGTGTACTGATTGACCCTGTATACACCGGGAAAATGCTTTACGCGTTGCATGACCTTGCGGCTAAAGATCACTTTGCGCCAGGCAGCAAGATACTGGCCATACACACCGGCGGCATGTGGGGTTTACTGGATATGCAGAATAAGTTTAAGTGACCCGGATGCTTCAATAACCAGCCGCATTTTTAAGTTTTTTTCAAAAAAAAATCTCATACTGTTTAAGCGTTCGGTACAAAAAATAGGTTTAGTTAATTTAAAGTGACTTTTTGGCCCTTTGGTTCAAAAACGGCAAAATTACCGTTTTTGAGGGCTTTTGGCTATATTTGCTTAAACCAGATATACCTTTATGTACCAATTAAATGTAACTCCGCAAACTGTTCATGATACACTGAGCAGGCATATTTTAGCCGATGGATTTGACCTAACCTTTGATATGGAAAAGAGCCGGGGGGTACACATTTACGATGCCAAGAACAACCGTACCCTGCTTGATTTTTTTACTTGTTTCGCATCGGTACCATTGGGTTATAACCACCCTAAAATGTTAAACGATGAGGGGTTTAAAAAAAACCTGATGCTTGCGGCTTTAACCAACCCATCCAACTCGGATATTTATACCGAGCAATACGCCCAGTTTGTAGATACCTTTAGCCGGGTAGGTATACCTGATTACCTGCCGCACGCGTTTTTTATCTCTGGCGGTTCGCTGGCCATAGAGAACGCGTTAAAGGCTGCTATGGACTGGAAGGTACAAAAGAACTTTGCCAAAGGTTACACTACCGAGAAAGGGCATAAAGTGCTGCATTTTGAGCATGCTTTTCATGGCCGCTCGGGTTACACGCTTAGTTTAACTAATACACAGCCTGTTAAAACCAAATGGTTTGCCAAGTTTGACTGGCCGCGCGTATCATTACCCGAAATACATTTCCCGCTTACGGATGATAAGCTGCAGGATCTTATCGAAATAGAAAACCGTTCTGTAGCGCAAATAAAACAGGCTTTTGCCGACAATAAGGATGATATATGCGCCATTATTATTGAGCCGGTACTTTCTGAAGGCGGCGATAAGCACGTGCGCCAGGAGTTTTTGGAGCAGTTACGCGTACTGGCCGATGAGAACGAGGCCATGCTGATTTACGATGAGGTGCAAACCGGTGTAGGCCTGAGCGGTAAATTCTGGCTGCACCAGCATTTTGGCGAAAAAGCCCGCCCGGACATGATCGCTTTTGGTAAAAAAATGCAGGTTTGCGGTGTGTTGGCTGGCAAACGTATTGACGAGATCGAGCATAACGTATTTAATGTTTCATCGCGCATTAACTCTACCTGGGGTGGCAGCCTGGTGGATATGGTACGGTCATCAAAGATCATGGAGATCATGGAAGAAGATAACCTTTGCCAACAGGCGGCCGAAACGGGCGAGCATCTGCAAAACCGTTTAAAAGCCATCGCAGCCAAAAACAATATCGTGAGCAATGTGCGGGGTAAGGGCTTGTTAACCGCCTTTGATTTCCCTGATACGCAAACCCGTAATACCTTTATGGATATGGGCCTGCAACATAACATTATGTTTTTGGGCTGCGGCGAACGTACTATCCGTTTCAGGCCTGCGCTGGTAATTGAAAAGGCCCATATTGATGAAGGGTTGGATGTAATGGAAGCGATATTGCCGCAATTATAATTTTCTGTAATAATATTGCTACAAGCGCCTTTTTTTAATCAAAAAGGCGCTTTTTTAGTTTATTAAGTACTATAATCGTGTAATATCGTTATAGTAATATATTTAATAATAACTGTTATTAATTAAGCTTTAGCAGCGTATATAGGTAAAGACTGAACAGAAGCACATTATACGAGATGAACAGGCATATTGAAAAATTAAAGAAGCAATTAACAGAGCTTGCGGAAGTAGTGAACGCTTTCCAGTCTGAGGCGGTACAGGTGAAGGTAGTGGAGCGGCTTCTTGATGAGATCATAGATTCGGAAAAATCGGAACCGGAAGCAAAAGAAAACGTGAATAAACGTGCCGGTAAGATCGAGGTCGACACCCAGGCCAGCGAAAGCCGGGATGCCGGACGTAAAAAACCGGGTGCTACCAAAGTGCTGAATCAATTACTTAGCAGCGACTTTTTCAAAACACCGCATACTATTTCGGCCATAGCCGACTATTGCAGGGAAAAATTCAATTCGGATTTTAAAACATCCGAACTTTCGGGCATACTGCTCAAATTATCTAAAGAGAACAAATTGCGCCGCGAGCGCAACCACGATAACAATCGCTTTGAGTATGTGATGGATTAAACTATAAAGGCTGCCCGTTAAAAGCAGCCTTTATAGTTTAATAGTTATTGTATTCCTGGCGTTGCACTAAAGCCTCACTCCACGCAAAAATTCCTCTATACCCATACGTTTTTTACCTTCCAGTTGCAGGTCGGTAATGCAGATAAAGCCGTCGCGTGCGGCAAATTTCAGGTGTGTTTTATGGTTGGTAACAAAGCCCCCTGCCGATATGCCGGTTTCTCCGGGTTCATAAGTGGCATTATATATCTTAAGCACCTTATCATTAAGCATGGTAAATGCCGCGGGTGAGGGGCTAAGTCCACGTATGAGGTTATATACCTGCTCAACCGGTTGGTTAAAATCTATCAGGCAATCCTCCTTAAATATCTTGGGAGCGTGTTTAAGTTCTACACCTTCGGCCAGTTGTTCCTGCGGATGCTCGTTGTATTTGCCACCCTCAACTCCTTTTACGGTTTTTACCAGTAAGCCGGCGCCCTTCTGCATGAGGCGGTCATGCAGCTCACCCGCTGTTTCGGTACCGGTAAGGGTAACCTTTTCAGTAAACAGGATATCCCCGGTATCAATTTCATGTTTCAGGAAAAAAGTGGTAACGCCTGTTTCTTTTTCGCCGTTGATAATGGCCCAGTTGATAGGTGCCGCACCGCGGTATTGCGGCAATAGCGAAGCATGTAAGTTAATTGTACCTTTAGGCGGCATATTCCAAACTACTTCGGGCAGCATGCGGAAAGCTACAACCACTTGCAGGTCGGCCTTTAAAGCTTTCAGGCTGGCAATAAATTCAGGGTCTTTCAATTTTACGGGCTGCAGCAATTTAAGGCCGTTGGCTACGGCATATTGCTTCACTGCCGATTCGCTCAACTTTTTTCCACGGCCAGCCGGTTTATCAGGCGCGGTTACCACGCCAACAATATCACACCCGGCAGTTATCAGTGCGTCTAATGAGGCTACGGCAAAGGCAGGCGTGCCCATAAAAACTATTCTCATTGTATAAAAAGCTTAATATTAAACACAGGTTAGTTGTACAATAAATATTTAGCGCGCATAGCCCTGAATTTTTCTAAACCCGGCTCCCAGCTCTTGTGTATCTCCGCCTCGCTTGTTCCGGCAATAATTTGTTTCTGCAATACATCAGTACCGGCCAGTTTGTTAAAATAACCTATAAAAAAATGCGCCTTATCAGGATATATCCTGTACATGTCTATTAACCATGCCAAGTTAAGTTTTCCGCTTTTGCGGATGGTTTGCATATTGTAATTTTTAAGGTCGATACCATAACAAACGGTATCTTTCAAGGGTGGATTTTCGCTCATTCCCGGCATACTTACCGGTTTAAACGAAAAAGTGTATTTTCCTTTCAGTAGCGGGCTGCCTACTATCTGGAAAGGAAACATAGTTCCTCGGCCCAGGCTAAGTTTTGTACCCTCAAAAAAGCAGATATGCGGGTAAAGCTCTATAGACTGCTGCGTATTAAGGTTAGGTGAAGGGTTAACCGGCAGCACATAATCCATATCGCGGTTATAGTTAGCCACTTTCACAATTTTTAGTTTACACTTCACCTTGTTTTTTAACCATCCTTCGCCGTTGATCATTTGAGCGTATTCGGCAATGGTCATGCCGTGCAAAACGGGTATAGGGTGCATGCCCACAAAAGAGCGGAAACGGGTGGTATCTAATATGGGCCCGTCAACATACATCCCGTTCGGGTTGGGGCGGTCAAGTACCATCAGTTCTATATCATTTTCGGCGCATGCCTCCATTAAATAATGCAGGGTTGAGATATAAGTGTAAAACCGAGTGCCCACATCCTGCACGTCGAAGATCATGAGATCGATGCCGCTCAGGTCTTCTTTAGTAGGTTTATAATGTTTGCCGTAAAGGGAAATAGCAGGCAGGCCGGTTAACGCGTCGCGGGAGTTACCAACTGTAGCGCCATTGCTGGCATTTCCCCTGAAACCATGTTCGGGGCCATAGATCTTTTTAACATCTACGCCCAGTTTGATCAAACTATCAATAAGCGGTTTTTTACTGTCGCCAATAATGGATGTCTGGTTAATAAGCATCCCCACTTTGCGGCCCTTAAGGTAGGGCAGGTATAGTTCGGTACGGTCAGCAGCGGGGGTAATCCGCGAAGCGGTTTTTTGCGTGGTTGCCGGGTTTTTACCGTTGGCAGTGTTTCTTTTATTGGCCTGTGCAAAATCGTCGCAACTGTATAACAGCAGGCTAATGGCTAACAATAGGGTGTATGGTTGTATACTTTTCATAGGTGGCGGTAATTTAGCAAATTTTGTGGCACTATGTTTAAGGGTAAAAACGCATCTTTGCGAAGGTAAAAAAACATTTCTGTATTGAATTTCGCCGGTTTTATATCAAGTCGTATCACGTTTAAAAGTAAGCGCACTTTTTCCAAACTTATTGTGCGCATTGCCATAGCGGGCATTATGCTGGGGCTCGGCGTAATGATACTTTCTGTAGCGGTGATAAGGGGATTTAAACAGGAGATACGTGAAAAGGTAAGAGGTTTCGCCGGCGATATACAGGTAGTTAAAACGGATAACAATGTTTCTTACGAGCGCTCGGCATTTATTGATAGTGCGCAATATGTAAAAGGTATTAAAGCTACCGGCGGCGTTACAGATGTACACCCTTATGCCACCAAACCGGGTATCATTAAAGCCAATAGCGAAATTGAGGGGGTAATATTAAAAGGGGTCGACAAGAATTACAACTGGAGCTTTTTACAGTCGGCGCTGGTGCAGGGTAAGGTCATTGATTTTCGCGATTCGGCAGAAGCGATGCGGCAGATCATGATATCGCAGGTTACGGCTAATCGCCTTAAGCTAAAAGCGGGCGACGACCTGTGGATGTATTTTGTACAGGAGCCCATCCGTAAGCGAAAATTAAAGATCACCGGGATTTTTGATGTTGGCGTAGAGGAAGTGGATAAAACGTTTGTTGTAGGCGACCTGAACCTGGTAAGGCGCCTTAACGATTGGAACGACGGGCAAATTGGTGGCTATGAAGTGCGCATTAAAAACTTTGATGACATGGCGCAAACAGCCGACGGGATAGACAGCCGTATACCAATTACTCTAAGATCATATACCTTACAAGATAATTATCCCACCATTTTTGAGTGGTTGAACATGCTCGATGTTAACATTGTGGTGATGCTGGTGCTGATGATCGCAGTAGCGGTCATAAACATGATATCGGCCTTGCTTATTATGATACTGGAGCGTACTTCTATGATCGGCATGTTAAAGGCCATGGGTGCGGGCAATTGGCTTATCCAGAAGGTGTTTTTGTATAATGCCGCGTATCTCATCGGCTTTGGGTTATTGCTGGGTAACGCGCTGGGTTTGGGCCTGGGCTTGTTTCAGCATTACACGCATTTTTTTAAGCTTAACCAGGCATCCTACTACATGAGCTTTGTACCTATTAAGCTGGAAGTAATGGATGTGATACTGCTCAATGCCGGTACGCTCATTGTTTGTTTGCTGGTACTTATCGTGCCATCAATGCTGGTAACCCGCATTACACCGGTTAAGGCTATCAGGTTTAAATAGATTTAACTTCGAGGCTCAATTAATAGGTCAGACCTTCGGTCCACCTTATTTTTTACTGCTTTTAAAACTAAATTTCAGGTTAACACCACCCGAGCCAAACCTGATATCCTGGGCACCGAGGCCACCCAGCGGATATTTTACAAATGGCTCTATTACTAACCTGTTTTTGCCAACCGGGTAGCCTACTCCAAAGGAGAAGTTAAGCATACGGGCAAAGTAAAAATTGCTGAAACTGTTATGTGCTGATTGTTTTTGATCTTCACCGGCGCCTTGACTATCTGCAAGGCTGCCATTACTGTAGGTATACCTGTACGTGTAGTTTTCGTCAATAAAGGTGCCTGAGCTTAATCCGGCTGATATGAAAGCGTCCGACTTATCAGGATTAAACTCATATTTTAAATTGATAGGCACATCAAGGCCTACCATACTTACATTATAATTCCTGAACACTGGCGCCGCGGCCGACATAGCGAACAGCGTTTGCTGCTTAAGCACCGGCGCGCTGGAAACGAACGACGCGGCCGATACCGTTTGCGGCAACGATGTAATGGCGTTGTAGTTTAACGAATTTTGCGCCAAGGCAACGCCAGTTGAAAGTTTTAACCGTTTACTCAGCCTGAAATCAGAACTTACGCCGGCACCGGCATTTACCTGGTTACTGCTACCTTCGGCATAATTGAAATAAGTGGCCGCGTAAATACTAAAGGTTACTTTTTTATCAGCCTGGCTGGTTTCGGTATTACTTTTCGCTTGTCTGGCCGCCTTATCCTGCTCCAGCATATCCATCATATGGGCAGACACCTTCGCGTTGGCGCCGTTATCTGTCGCTTTTTGTGTTGCCGCTGAGGTATTGCTTTGCACAGCAGAGCTGTTTTGCGCGATTTGCTGCTGCGCTGCCATGGCAGGTGTGGTTTTGGCACTATCGGGTCCGTTAGCAGGGTCTGTTTTAACAGCTTTGGCAGCTAAAGGGGTAGATGCAGGCTGTTGTGTGTAAGCCTCTCCTGTTGATACAGAAGTTGGAACAACCGGGCTTTTCCCGGGTTGAGTAGTTGGTGTGCCCATGCCGTTTAACCAGTTATGCTGATGGGCGATTGGCTGAGCAGGTGTTTGTTGTGCCAATACGGGCGCTTCAGATGCCTGCATTTGATTACCGGTATCAGTAGTTATGGCAGGGTTTTGTTTAACAGCAGGTTTTACAGCCATGTTATTTACCGCGGTTTCCTGATGATTGAGCCACATGCCCAGCCCCAGCGCAAGCAATATCACCGCGGCGGCGCTTGACCACCACAGCCATGCCATGCCACGCTTTTGCCTTTCGGCAGGTAGCCTTTTTTTGAGTTCGGCCCAGCCATGCTCTGCCGGGGGCGATTGATAATCTTCAAACACCTCCCTGATGCGGCTTGCTATTTTATCATCAAACTGCTCGTTCATGGTTTTAGTGTTTCTGTTGTTAACAGCAGCCTAAGCTTCTCTTTGGCCCTGCTCAAATAAACCCTTGATGAGCTTGCCGGCAGGTTAAGTATCCGGCCTATCTCATCGTGGTTGTACCCATCAATTTCGTACATATTAAAAATAGTAAGCTGTATGTGCGGCAATTGCTTCATCAGCTTTAAAATATCCTTGGCGTTAAGTGTTTCAATAGCCTGGGCGCTGCTGCCAACGTTATAGGCATCCTCAATATCGGTATTGCCCTGGTGTTTCAGTTCGCGGCGGCGCCTGTCAATAGCGGTATTTACTACAATAGTGCGCAGCCAGGCTTTAAAAGGTTTATCGGTTTTATAGTTGGCTATGTTGTTAAACACCTTTATAAATGCATCATTTACCACTTCGAGTGCGTCGTCCTCATTGAGGCTGTATCGCATGCTTATACCCATAGCATAGGCATAAAACTGTTTATATAACAGTTCCTGGTGCTTTATGCTGCCCGACATACATTTACTGATGATCTCTTCATCAGTAATACGTTTAAGTAAATGCATTTAGTAGTATACGGCTTAATCACCTACCACTTGAGTGTTACCCGGTGGTATTGGTTAAGCGCTTTCATCCGGCCTATTAGTTCGTTTTTTTCAAGTCGTACTCATACCTCACGGTATCGCCCACTACCTTTAACATCTGGAAAACATCACCACTATACAAGTAAATGTACTGCCCGTTCAGTCGCACTTTTTGCGGCGGTACGTTTGAAGGGGTAGGGGTGGTAGTGGTAGGTATGGTCCTGTCTGCAAAAATGATATTGCTCTGATTGATAGCGTAATCACCCTTGCTGCCGGCATGCAAGGTAGTAGTATCCCCGGTGACGGCGTAGCCGGTTTTAATATCAAGCAACAACTTAATGTTTGCTTTTACTGTATCCGGTTTAGTTTGCTTGTTGGTTTTGGTAATTCGCCTGAACTCGCCGCTGAAATTACCTGTTGGGTAAGTAAAAGGCGGCGCATCGCTGGTTTTTAAGCATCCCGCGGTAAAGATGGCGCCTGTTGCCAGCAGGATCATATATTTAATCGCTTTCATTTTATTATGTAATTACTTTGTTGTTACGTAATAAACGGGGCAAACGCTACAGGCGCGAAACAGGTATTTAAACTTTTTTCGCTTCCTCCCAAAAAACATCCATTTCTGCGAGGCTCATATCATGCAGTTGCTTGCCATTTTCGAGGGCCTTTTGCTCCAGGTACTGGAAACGCTTGATGAACTTGCGGTTGGTTTTTTCCAACGCGTCTTCGGGGTTAATGTTTATAAAGCGGGCATAATTGATGAGCGAGAACATCAGGTCCCCAAATTCCGCTTCGGCTTTTTCTGTATCAATGGTATGCTCGTCAGCGGTATTATACTCGTCTTTAAACTCCTGCAGTTCTTCCTCCACTTTGGCCCATACCTGCTCACGGTTATCCCAATCAAAACCTACCCCGCGTGCTTTTTCCTGTATACGCGAAGCTTTAACCAGCGCCGGCAACGAAGCCGGTACGCCACCTAACACAGACTTATTACCTTCTTTCAGTTTAATTTGCTCCCAGTTGCGTTTAACATCAGCCTCATCATTCACATGGGTATCGCTGTAAATATGCGGATGGCGGTTAATGAGTTTATCGCAAATGCCGTTCAATACGTCGGTAATCGAAAAGTCGTTGGTTTCTGAGGCGATGCGGGAATAAAACACCATGTGCAGCATAATATCGCCAAGCTCTTTCCTTATCTCGTCCATATCGCCACTCAAAATAGCGTCAGACAGCTCATAGGTTTCTTCAATGGTTAAATGGCGCAAACTTTCCAGCGTTTGTTTTTTATCCCAGGGGCAATTAGTACGCAGGTCGTCCATAATGGTGAGCAGGCGGTTAAACGCGTCGGCAGGGTTATGTGCGGTAATGGGAGGAGTTAAAGCCATGTTATTTATTTTTACAAAGGTAGCAGTTAGTTTGTAGTTGTAAGCGGGTAATGGCAGATTGACGGTCTTAAATATCGCCACCCCAGGCTTGTCTGCTTACTACACAGAAATCGCTCTCAGCATCTCGCGTTTACCGGGCGCGCCGGGCGCTTTTTCAACTTTCAGGCCAAGGGCTTTTATACAGCGTTTGAGGTTGCCGGTTATGGCGTAGGTCACAAAAACGCCCCCAGGTTTTAAAAATTGCAGGGTATATTTAATGGCCTCGTCGCTCCACATTTCCGGCTGGTGTATGGCCGCGAACGCGTCAAAATATATCACATCAAATTGGTCGTTAGTAGTAAAGTCCGCAAGAGTAGTTTGTGCCACTTGGAGTTTAGCGTTGTTAATATCCACCGGTTTTTGCAGGGCAGAACCATAGTTTTCCAGGAAACTTTGCCAGGTTGCAGGTGTAACATATTGTTCGTAACCGGTGGCCGCGATCAACTCCTGGGTAAGTGGGTAAGCCTCAATGCCTGTGTAATTTAGAGAGGCTTTATGCTGGTTACAGTAGTCGGCGCTAAGCAAGAAATTAAGCCCCGTACCCAAACCCACTTCTAAAACGTTTGCCGTACTTTGGCCGCTTTTTTCCAGGAAAAATTGTAAGCCCGAATGTACAAATACGTGCAGGCTCTCTTGCAATGCCCCGTGTTTGGAGTGGTAATTTTCGCCTACGAGCGCGTTGTAAATAGTTTTTGATCCGTCGGCGGTGGTAACAATACTTAAATGCTGGCTGGCTTGCGCGTTGTTCATAACTGCAAACAAACAAATAAAAGCACGGATAAAAAAGCGTAGGGCGGAAAGCCGAATCAGGCGCTCATGGCCAGCAGGCTATTCAGCTTGCTGCAATAATCGGGCAGGGGAATCAGCCCTTTATCATAATCAGCTACCAGTTGGTCCAGTTCTTTGGCAATGGCGGTGCGGTCGGGGCCGGCCTCGGCGCAAACGGCTTTAAGGTTCTGTACTTTGTACGCAGCGGCTTTTTGCATCAGCATGGGCGGTGTGTCGCTGGCTTGCTTAAGTACCTTATTGAGCTTTTGGCGGTTCTTTTTATCAAATAAAAGAATGAGATATACCAATACCGACCCTGCTATGAGGAAAAGAATGAATGTTTGTGTTGAAGATGATAACGCTGTTTCCATATAAATTATCCGCTACAATGCAATTTATAATATACCGTTTTGTACGAGGGCGTTTAATTATAGGTTACGGCTATTTCAGAAAAAAAATATTCGTTTAGCGTATATTTTATCAACATGCGGATTGTTTAAACATTAAGCTTAAAGGTTTTAAACAATCCGCCTACCTTTGCATGATGTTACACAAGCCTTTAACTATCGCTTCACTCGCCATATTTTTAATCATTACCGCATGCAGCCCAGGCCTTTTCGCGCAAAAAAAAGCCTACAGTTTTAAAAAGATCGTTATTGATGCCGGGCATGGCGGTAAGGACCCCGGTTCGCACGGGGCTTACTCCAACGAAAAAACGGTGGCGCTTGCCATTGCGAAAAAGTTAAGAACGATGCTTAAAGAAGAGATGCCCGCCGTTGAGGTATTGATGACGCGCAGCACGGATAAGTTTATAGAGCTGCATAAACGCGCGGATATCGCAAACGAAAACAAGGCTAACTTGTTCATATCTATACACTGTAATTCATCGCCGGAAAAAGTTGGCACAAGCAGGGGCGTTCTATTACTGGTTTACGGGTTTCACCGCAAACAGGAACAAATGGAAGCCCTACGCGAGAATGCCGCCATATTTATTGAGAAAGACTACAAAAAAAAATATAGTGGTTATGGAGAGGATGATGCCGTTAACGCCATTGTTTTAGGGGCGTTTCAGCAGCGTTTTCGTAAGCAGAGCATCCATTTTGGCAACTTGCTGAACCAGGAATTTAAGGAAAGGGACGGCAGGCACAGTTTAGGCGTTAAGGAGCAGGGCGTACTTATTTTGCAGCAAAGCGGGATGCCCGGCCTGCTGGTGGAAACGGGTTTTATCAATAACCCCTCCGATGAGAAATACCTCAACTCCGACGAAGGGCAAAATGCCATAGCGCGCTCCATTACCAATGCCGTTAAAAAGTACCGGCAGGGGTTTGATTAGTATAAACCATTAAAATAACAAACTATGAAACAGGCACCGAAAACATCAAGGAGAGATTTTATACGCAAAAGCTCCGTATTGGCAGGGGCGCTTGCTGTTAGTCCGGCCATATTATCGGCGGCCTATTTACAACCCGGTAAAAAACTGGGCATAGCTTTGGTTGGCTTGGGTGGTTACGCGGGCGGGCAGCTGGCGCCGGCGTTGCAGCAAACTAAAAACTGCTACCTGGCAGGCATAGTTACCGGCACACCTGCAAAAGCTACTGATTGGGCAGCTAAATATAACATCCCTAAAAAAAACATTTATAATTACCAAACTTTCGACAGCATTGCCGATAACCCTGATATAGATATTATTTACGTGGTGTTACCCGTATCCATGCACAAGGAATACACCATAAGGGCTGCCAGGGCGGGTAAGCACGTGATATGTGAAAAACCAATGGCCCTGAACGCTGCAGACTGCCGTGAGATGATAGCCGCCTGTAAAAAGGCCAACCGGCTTTTATCAATAGGCTACAGATTGCATTTTGAGCCCCATACTCAGGAAGTAATGCGCCTGGGGCAAAAGCAAATTTTGGGCAAAGTAACGGAAATAGCAACTGGTAATGGTTTCAAATATACCGGCGACCCTAACGCCTGGAGGTTAAAAAAAGCCCTGGCCGGTGGCGGTGGTTTAATGGACATGGGCATTTATGCCATACAGGGTGCCCGTTATACTTTAGGGCGGGAGCCTTTGGCGGTAAAAGCTACACAGGAGAAAACCCGGCCCGAGCTGTTCAGTGAAGTTGATGAAACCGTTTTTTGGGAACTCAAATTCCCGGGCGGGCAAAAAGTCACCGGGAAATCAAGCTATAATAACAACTGGGGCTTTTTACGGGCAAAGGTGGAAAAGGGCAGCTTTGAACTGGAGCCGGCATACGGGTATGATGGGCTCGACGGTAAAGTAAATGGCAAGCCCATGAATATCCCCAACATTAATCAGCAAGCCGCACAGATAGATGATTTCGCTACTTGTGTACGTTTGGGTAAGCAGAGCCGTGTACCGGGCGAAGAGGGGGAGAAAGATATGAAAGTGATCGATGCTATTTACCGTAGTTTGGACAGCGGTAAATGGGAAAATATCGGGTGATATTATTAATACTGCATCAGTAATTTCTGCAATACATGTGTAAAAAATATGTTGATGAAATAATTGCTCAAAAATGAGCAAAATATAATTATTATATATATTTTTGCATAAATAATTGTTCGAAAATGAGCGAATCTGAAAATAATGATGAGTTATTAGCTGAGATTTATCGTCAAATTAGTGATAATAAGCATCCTTCATTGAGTGACTTAATCAATAATAGAAAGGATGAATTAGGTATTACAACCGATAGTGCCTTAGCTAAAATTGTTGGTATAGAAAGAAATACGTTAAGGAGGATTTTGAGCGGTGAAAACGAAAAAGCTGACGTGCTTTCTTTGCTAAAAATTAGTTCTTTTATTGGAATTGACTTGCAAAAAGTGGTAAATATTTACCTTGAATCTTTAAAGCCGGATGCACAACAGGAATTGCGTAATGTGAAGAAATCTACATTTATATTGCAAAATTTTGATTTGGTAGGTTTAAGGAATCAGGGCTTCTTAAAGGTTGTTAATGATTTGGAGTATGTAGAAAACCGAATATTAAAATTTTTTGGTCTGAAAGATATTTATGCTTACAAATCTGATGTAGGATTAGCTTTGTTTAGTAGGGCAAACTTGAAATCTCATGATCAAATGAGAGAAATGTGGGTTAGATGTGCTTATTACCAGTTTAAGAAGCTGAATAATCCGTACGATTATGAACAAAAAGCTTTAGAAGAATTATTGCCTAGAATTCGTCCATATACACGACATGTCAAGCAAGGTTTTTACGCAGTACTTAAAGCGCTTTACAACTCTGGAATTACAGTAATTGTGCAAGATTACTTTTCAAAAACGCAAGTTTATGGCGCTACCTTTGTTGTGAATAACAAGCCTTGTATTGTTATAACTAATAGAAATAACAAGTATCCCACATTATGGCAAGCTCTACTGCATGAGTTATATCATGTGTTGCATGACTTTGATGAGTTGAAAACTAAAACCTATCATCTGTCTGGAGAGGCTGATATGTTTCTTTGGCGGGAAGATGATGCTAACTTCTTTGCTAGTGAATTATTGTTTCCTACTTCGAAGTTAGAAAAGGTAAGATATTATATAAAATCTAACGGTTATGTTGAGGAATTTGCGAAAGCAAATAATGTCCATCCATCTATCATTTACAACACCTACTGTCGATATATGAGCGAAAAAGGTGAAAATCATTATCCTTTTTATTCAAAATACATAATAGATTCAGAGGAAGCTATATCTCTTATTAAATCAAATCCATGGGATAAGGAAACGCTTATAGAGGAAATCGAAAATATCAAACAAAAGTTAGAAACATTAAACACTTAAACAATAGATGGACCCAAACGAGCTAGCTAACAAGGCCGAACAGGAAAGATTAGCCAGGTTAGAGAAACTGAAAGAATTAGTTGAAAAAGCAAATAATCAACCAAGTGTTGAAATTCCATTTACTCAACCTGATGAGGATTTGGGTTTAGAAGGAATTGATTTTTCTACCAATGCGGATCCTGATAAATCACATCAGATTTATTATCAGATTCAAAACATTTTAAAAAATAATTTGCCAAAAGGAAGTGATAGCGCGACTAAAGAATTAAGAGCTATCATACGTGAAGAGAAAAATATCTTTTTGAATAGGGGGAAATTTAAAAACGCGTATGGAATAAGAGGGTCTGATGGTAGAATGACATTCATCGAGCCATTTTTATCGGAGGCGCTACAAATAAGTTTAAATTGGGTAGCCAACGGAGCTCAGCCTTTTGATTTATATCAATCTTTCTTAGACAGAAACACGGAGCTGGGTTATTATAATTAGTATATTGCCTTACCTTATGTAAGTGCAGTTTTGTAGTTATCTTTCACAAAAAGTTATGCGCTTAAAACCTTTGTTGATTGCCGCCATTATCCCTCAGTTCCTGTCCTTTTTCGGCTATGGCCAAAAAATACCCTATGGTAAAAATGAAGCGGTTGGTAAATACTACCAGGTTAATGGCATAAAGCTGTATGTTGAGGAGTATGGCAGCGGCCCGGCTTTATTAATGATACACGGTAACGGGGGCGACATGAGCGCCTTTAGCCATAATGTGCCTTATTTTGCCAAACATTACCATGTGATACTGGTTGACAGCCGCTCACAGGGTAAATCGGTTGACCCAAACCCAAAGATCACTTTTGAGCAAATGGCTGATGATTTCGCCAAACTGCTTGATGTGTTGCATGTGCCTAAAGCCTATGTGCTGGGTTGGAGCGATGGAGGTATCAATGCCATATTAATGGCGATAAGGCACCCGGACAAGGTGATCAGTTTCGCGTCGACAGGGGCTAACATTACTCCCGATGCTTCATCCTTTGCAGACCCTAACGGGTGGGCAAATTCCAAAAAATACTACGAGAAGAATAAGAACACGCACTGGAAAACGGCTGCTGAAAAAAATAATTGGAAAATGTTTATGCTCGATTGGGAGCAGCCAAATATCAGCCTGAGCCAGCTGCACAAGATAACATGCCCTGCTTTTATCATAGGCGGCGAGCATGATGTAATTGCCGATAAACACACAAGGTTGATAAAGGCCAACATCCCTCACTCAAAGCTTTGGATAGTAAAAGGATCAGGTCACGGCACGCTTATTGAAAAGGCCGACGAGTTTAATAAGCGGGTAGATGATTTCTTTAAGGGGGAATAATTTGTCATTACTTTTCAATAAAAGATGTTTAAACATCTTTTATTGAAAACCTTTTTTACATTTGCATCACTAAAATAATAAGAACATAACATGAAAAAGATCTTCACCTTACTAACTGTAGCTTTATTTGCTACCGCGGCTTCGGCGCAAAGCACCTGGACGGTTGACAAAGCACACTCACACGTAACATTTACCATCACCCACTTAGCCGTGTCTGATGTTGATGGTACTTTTAAAGATTTTGACGCTTCTATTGTAGCTGCAAAACCTGACTTTAGCGATGCTAAATATACTTTTACTGCTAAAACCGCTTCTGTAAATACAGATAACGAGCGTCGTGACGGTCACCTTAAATCTGCTGAATTCTTTGATTCAGAAAAATTCCCTACACTAAGCTTTACCAGCACTTCTGTTAAACCTAATGGCACTAACAAATACAAAGTAACCGGTAACTTAACCCTGCATGGTGTAACCAAACCAGTAACTTTAGATGTGGCTTACCGTGGTACTATCACCAACCCAATGACTAAAGCTCCTGATGCTGGTTTTAAAATTACCGGTACTATCAAACGTTCTGATTTTGGCTTTGGCAGCAAATACGGCGCGCCTATGCTGAGCGACGAAGTTGAACTTAACGCCAGCGGCGAGTTCATGAAACAGTAATTTTCAACAATATATATAAACAAAAGCGGCGATCATTATGAGCGCCGCTTTTGTTTTATATCCGTTTGAATGTCCTGGTTTTGCCCAGGAACTTTAAGTGCCAGTAACTTTTTACTTTTAATTCGCCTTTTTGGTTAATGTAAGCGCAGGAGTTCCATTGCCTTCCTTGTTGCGCATCATACATCACCCCGTTTTCCCAGGTGTTGCTTTCAGGCGCGTATTCCAATTTCTCTATCATGTTTATGCCAACCAGTTTACGGTTGCGTAGAGAAGGCTCGGGATTTAGGCCGTCAACATGCTCTTCCATTTTCTTGGTTTCATCACGGTCGTCAAACCAAACTATGGTAGCGGTATACTCGGTGTTTTGTTTGGAGATGTTAATCATCAGGTCCTTGTCTTCAGACATCCACCTGCCACATATTACTTCATCCATCCTTACCACAGTCGCAGCTTGCGACCATACGGTAAATAATAAAGCTATTACTGAGATCCTGATTACTTTAAACATAATTGGTTTGACATTGCTATGACATAAATATATGCAACAGTAATGTTATAATCCAAATAAATGTGAAAATTATTTTCTTAAGAGCCTGACTATACTCGTTTGAAAGTCAGTGTTTTGCCTATAAGTTTAATATGCCAGTAGCCTTTAACTTTAAGTAAGCCATCTTTGGTCAGGTAGGCTGATGAATTCCAATAGCGGCCATGTTTAGCATCGTAGATCATGCCGTCTTCCCAGCTGTTAGTTGATGGGTTATAGGTAAGTTTCTCAACCACATTCATCCCTAAAATTTTTCGGCTGCGTAGGGCGGGGTTAGGGTTGAGGTCGTCGGTCCAATAATCAAGTGGTTTGGTATTATCGTGGTCGTCAAAGTATACGATCTTAGCCCTGAATTCTCCCTCCTCACGGTATACTTGTACTATCAGCGAACCATCTACCATTTGCCACTTGCCGCAAACCATGTCTTCGGCTGCTGTAGTACGGGGTGTACTATAATTGATACCACTGTACAGCATTAATGCAAAAAAACTGAAAAGAAACTGTTTTGTCATACTATTGCCATTTGTATTGGTATACAGGCAATAGCGATGCCAATTAATCAAGCCCGTATTACAGCCGGTGGAAAGTCATGGTTTTACCTATCAATTTAACTTTCCAGTATCCTTTTACTTTGAGGGTGTTTTCATTTTCGAGATAGGCTGCAGCACTCCATGTTTTGCCACTTTGTATTTCATATATGCGCCCGTTCTCCCATGAATTGGATTTCGGGTTGTAAACCAAGTCTTCCACCACATCCATGCCTAATACCTTGCGGCTGCGCAACGCAGGGTCGGGATTTTTTTTGTCCGTGATGTTTTCCATCGGCTGGGCTTTGCTTACGCCGCCCGTGAACCTGATCATTTTAGCGCGTAATGTGTTCCTATACGGATACACCTCTACTACCAGGTTTTTTTCGCTTGATTCCCACTTGCCGCAGATGCGGTTGGCAGGTGTATCTGTATCGGGCCCATAAGCGGGCTTTAGTAAGCAGGTGAGCGATAAGATGAGAATGGATAGCAGGCGCATAGTTAACGTAATAAAAAAGGCAAGATAAGTACAATGCAATCAATAACGTTAAAAGATGATATTGTTTGCAGGTAACAGATAAATTATCGGTCATAAGTAGCTATGGTGTGAGTTCACTTTATATATTTGGCCTTAACTAATAAGCATCTCTCATCCGCATGAAAAAACTGCCATTGCTGTTGCCTTTATTGGGGCTGGCTATATCTGCATCCGCTCAACAAAAAAGTATTTACCATAAGGGCTGGATAGATTTTAACAAGAACGGCCGTATGGATGTGTTTGAAGACCCATCGCAAAACATCGAAAAACGTATTACCGACCTGCTGAGCCAGATGACCGTTGAAGAAAAAACCTGCCAGATGGCTACCTTATATGGTTATAAAAGGGTTCTAAAGGATGAGATGCCGGTACCCAATTGGAAAAGTGAAATATGGAAAGATGGCATCGCTAATATTGATGAGGAACTGAATAACCTTACCTCGCATACGGATGATGCGCCAACGCAATATTCTTACCCATTTAGTAAACATGCTGCGGCTATTAATACCATACAAAAATGGTTTGTTGAAGAAACACGCATGGGTATACCGGTTGATTTTACCAACGAGGGTATACATGGCTTAAACCACGACAGGGCTACGCCATTGCCGGCGCCCATAGGTATTGGCAGTACATGGGATAAGGCTTTGGTGCGGCAGGCCGGCCAAACGGTTGGCCGCGAAGCTAAGGCATTAGGTTATACCAATGTATATGCGCCTATTCTTGATCCCGCGCGCGACCAGCGCTGGGGCCGTGTGGTAGAATGTTATGGCGAAGACCCTTACCTCATAGCCGAACTGGGTAAACAGATGGTGCTGGGTATACAGGAGGAGGGCGTGGCATCAACACTTAAACATTACGCCGTTTATAGTGTGCCCAAAGGCGGGCGCGATGGCGCTGCCCGTACCGACCCGCATGTGGCACCGCGCGAAATGCACCAGTTATATCTTTACCCTTTCAGGCGGGTTGTGCAGGAGGCACACCCTATGGGCGTAATGAGCAGCTATAACGATTGGGATGGCGTACCCGTTACCGGTAGCTATTACTTCCTTACCGAACTGTTGAGGCAAAAATTCGGTTTCAATGGCTATGTGGTGTCCGACAGCGAGGCGGTAGAATACCTGTACAGCAAACACCATGTTGCGGCTGATTATAAGGAGGGCGTAAGGCAGGCCGTAGAGGCCGGGCTTAACGTACGCACTAACTTTACTATGCCGCAAACCTTTATACTCCCGCTGCGCGAACTGATCAGGGAGAACCGCATATCCATGAAGGTAATTGATACCCGTGTGGCCGAGGTATTGCGCGTAAAGTTCAGGCTGGGTTTATTTGATAGCCCTTATGTAAAAGATACCAAAGCGGCCGACAAAGTGGTGCATACCGCTGCTGATAAGCAGATGAGCCTCAAAATGAACCGCGAAAGCATGGTGCTGCTCAAAAATGACAATAACCTGCTCCCGCTGGATAAAGGCAAATACAAAAATATACTGGTTACCGGTCCGCTTGCGGCCGAAACCAATTATGCCATTAGCCGGTATGGCCCATCGCATAACCCGGTTACCAATGTGCTGGATGGTATTAAGAACCATGTGGGCGGTAGCACTAAAGTAAGTTATGTTAGAGGATGCAATATTATTGATGCCAGCTGGCCCGAAAGCGAGATCATAGAAACGCCATTGACAGCGGACGAGCAGGCCGGCATTGATTCGGCAGTAGCGCAGGCCAAACAATCGGACCTGGTGGTTGCCGTTGTAGGCGAAGATGTAGACAGGGTGGGTGAAAGCCTTTCACGCACCGGGCTTAACCTGCCGGGCAGGCAGTTAAAGCTGATACAGGCTTTGCAGGCAACAGGTAAACCGGTAGTAATGGTATTAATAAACGGGCAGCCGCTTACCATTAACTGGGAAAATAAATATGTACCGGCCATATTGGAAGCATGGTTCCCGAGTGTGCAGAGCGGACAGGTTATAGCCGAAACCCTGTTTGGCGATAATAATCCCGGCGGAAAGCTACCCATTACCTTCCCGAAAACGGTGGGGCAGATTGAGTTTAATTTCCCTTTTAAACCCGGCTCACAGGCAGGGCAGGGTGGTTCTAACAGCTGGGGAAAAACCAGTGTTAATGGCGCGCTATATCCTTTTGGCTATGGTTTAAGTTATACCACGTTCGCCTACAGTAACCTGCAGGTATCGCCTGATAAAGGCAACTCTCAGGGCATTGTTACCGTAACGGTTGATGTAACCAATACCGGCCAGCGCAAAGGCGACGACGTAGTACAGCTATATATTAAAGACGATGTAAGCAGTGTAACCACGTATGAGTATGACCTGCGTGGCTTTGAGCGCGTAACGCTTAACCCGGGCGAAACCAAAACGGTTACGTTTAAACTAAACCCTGATGACCTTGCCCTGCTGGATAAAAACATGAACTGGACAGTAGAGCCCGGCACTTTCCAGGCATGGATAGGCAGTTCATCTCAGGATATTAAATTGAAGAAGACTTATACTATTGAATAAGCAACACTATGATCCGTACAGAATGGATACCTTCGGCGTATGCCGGCAATGATGCTCCTGTTATCCGCAGGGCGACTGCTGAGGATATGCCCGTTTTACGCCAATTTGAGCAAGGGGTAGTAGAAGCGGAAAGGCCCTTTACGCCGCACATGAAAGCAGGTGAACAATCTTATTACGATTTTGACTGGTTGCTTACCTCACCCGATGCTTACCTGGCCGTGGCCGAACTTAACGGTGAACTCATCGCGAGCGGGTATGCCCGCATCAACACATCCAAACCGTATTTACACCACACTCATGAAGCCTACCTGGGTTTTATGTACGTGGTACCTGCTTACCGGGGTAAAGGTGTAAATGCTTTAATCATCAACTCGCTTAAGCAATGGGCGCTTGCCCGTAACATTACCGAATTGCGTTTGGAGGTATACATGCAAAATACCCCGGCTATTAAAGCATATGAAAAATTAGGCTTTAAGCCGTATCTTTTGCAAATGAGAATGGATAACGAGTAAACACTTTCCATTTACACGTATTTTAAAAAGTTTCCCAACTTATTGAGGTGTTATCCAAAAATACTATATTTATAGAGCAATTTTGGTAAAAACTAATTAAACACGCCTCATTTTTCCATGGAAATTAAGAGTACCGGCGTAAAAAGCAGCTGGCTTAAGAATATGATCATCAAGCGGTTGTATTTTGACAAGGCCATGTCATGCGCAGCGCTAAGCCAGCTTTTTGATAAAAGTATACCCTCAATAGCCAAAGCTATTAACGAACTTATAAGAGAAGGTTTTGTTGTTGAACAGGGGTATGCCCCCTCCAGCGGCGGGCGCAGGCCACTCATGTATGCCATCAACGCGCGGGCCATGTTTATCCTCGCCGTGGCGATGGATCAGCTATCAGCACGTATACAATTGCTTGATCTTAATAACAGCCCTGTAGCGGAAATGAGCACCGTTGAACTAAAGCTGCATAATAATAGCGATGCTTTGCGCCAATTGATCGAAAGCCTTAACGGTTATATTGCAGGTACCGGCATCCCCAAAGAAAAGATCGCTGGCATAGGTATTGGTATGCCGGGCTTTATTAACGTGGTAGAAGGTATTAACTATACCTACCTGGATGCAGGCGGCGAAAGCCTTACCCGTTATATTGAGCGTGCTACAGGTATTACCACTTATATTGATAACGACTCGAGCCTGATTGCGCTTGCCGAGCAAAAATTCGGGATAGCGCGCTCACAGCAGGAAGTAATGGTGATTAACCTGGGTTGGGGTATAGGCCTCGGGATGATCATTGACGGAAAGATATTCAGAGGCTATAATGGTTTTGCCGGCGAGCTAAGCCACATCCCATTGTCTGATGATGGTGCCTTGTGCCTCTGCGGCAAACGGGGTTGCCTCGAAGCTGAAGCCTCTATGCTGGTGGTGGCCGAAAAAGCGGAGGAAGGCATAAAAAATGGACGAGTTACCAGCTTGCAGCCTCATCACGGACAATCGAAATTAATGGGCGACGCGCTGATGGAGGCTGCCAACCAGGGCGACCAGTTCGCGCTGGAACTGCTTACAGACGCGGGCTACAAAATTGGTAAGGCGCTGGCCATACTTATCCATATTATGAACCCGGCTTATATTGTTTTGAGCGGGCGTGGGGCTAAAGTTGGGCATATACTCATGGCTACCATACAGCAATCGTTACATAAATATTGCATCCCCCGGCTTTCTTCCGGCACGGAATTGCTTATTTCATCACTTGGTTTTGATGCCGAGCTGATAGGCGCCGCGGTACTGGTAATGGAAAACTTTGATAAAGACAGGTAACCGTAACCGGGCTTAAAATTCTATATAATCGCCCGGTTTATACACCTGATGAAATTGTATGCCAGCTTTTTCAAAGTACCGGGCATAGTTGTCATACCTCGATCTCAGGAAAAACTCCTTCACGTAGCCATCATGCACAGGTAGTATCTGCTTGGGTTTTGAGCTATCGGCAAAGCCGGCAATGCGCAGTTCATTGGCGAAAGGGGCCATAGTTACCATCAGCAGTAATTCGATACCCGGTATCTTGGTTAGTTTAGCCTCCATGGAATCTATCGGGTGCAGTATTTTTCCGTTGATGATGTAGCCGGTCATTTGGGGTATGGGCGCGTTCAGCAAAGGTTCATGCTGCACGTCAAAAGCATCTATAGTAAAAGGCCCCGCGGTATATTTACCCTGTTCCATCAACTCAAAGGCGATGCCCTCTTTCCGCAAAGTTTCGCCAACCTGGCTATTGGCATATACCTTAGCATTGCTTAGCCCGGTAATGGTTTTTAGGTTGTCAGTATCTAAATGGTCGGGGTGGATATGGCTGATAATTATCGCGTTCACATCGGTAAAATCATCAGGTTTAACCTGGCCTTCAGCGAAAGTAAACTTACCGGGGTCAAACAGCAGTTTAAAACCGTTATCTTCAAAAACAAGGCACGAGTGTATGAACTTGTAAATTCTCATGTTTGCAGTTTTTATTTTAGAACGGTAAACGCTTTTAAAGGTTTTGAGCCGACTAATTACAGTAGTTGCTGCAGGTCAGTAAACTGGTTAATGGTGGCTATCTGCCCTTCCTCAACCCGGCCAAAACCATATGCCGCGAACATAAAAGGCACACCAGCCTTGGTAGCGGCGTCATGATCGCCGGTGGTATCGCCCACATAAACGGGGGCTTGCAGGTTGTGGTCGTTCACTATGTCGCGTATATTATCGGCTTTGGGGTTGCCTTTGGTGCCATAGCACTGGTGCCCTAAAAAGTAGGTATGCATTTGGTGCTGGTCCAGGAACAGCTCAATGTAACCGCTTTGGCAATTACTTACGATGTATAGTTGGTAATGCTGTGCCAGGTAAGCGAGGGTATCTGCAAGGCCCGGGTAAAGTTCGCCTCCATCACGGTGTAGTATATCCAGTTCGGCAATGGAGCATTGTTGCTGTACTTCGGCGCGTTGTTCGTCTGCAAGGTTCGGAAACAGCTTTTTAAAAATGGCGTCATAAGCCATACCGGTTATGGAACGCACACGTTCGCGGGTCATTACTTCACCGGCCATAAAAGGGACTTTGTTTAGCGCCGTTTGCCATGCATGGGCTACGGTGCCGGTGCTGTCCCAGAGGGTGCCATCAAGATCAAAAATTACGCTGTCGAATTTTCCTTTTAAATTTTCCATAGTGCTTTACGTGCCGCAAAAGTAAAATTTATTTACGAGCAGCGGCTATGGATAAGCTTAGAAAGGAAACCTGCCGATACCGAACAGAGCGATCATGGTAGGAAAAATGAGCAACGCAAACACCCTTGCCTGTTCTGTTTTGCTCGACTGGCCTTTAACAAACACATGGTTAAAGTCGGTAAGTATAGTGTTAATTGCTTTTTTCATGGTATACAGGTTGTAATTTCTATACCTGTGACCATGCCTTATTGCAAAGGTTTAAAAGCGGTATCGCCCAAAAAGATAATCTGTCACATTATCAGCGGGTTTATTTCGCGTCGTTCACCTCTATCCAATAACCATCAGGGTCCTGTATGTATACCTGCGATACACCGTCAACCCGGTGTTCTACCTGCCCCGGTACTTGTTTCCAGTTACAGTAGGTGATGTTACGGCTTTTCAATAATGTAATAAACTCAGTTATAGAGGGGACGCTGAAGCAGATATGGTCGCCAATAACTTTGGGCGCGGTGGAGCAATTGCCCTGTATCACGTGCATGGCGGTATTAGGCGCTATGCTATACCAGGTATGTACGGTATCCTTAAAAGGATTGGGGATAATTTTAAGCTTTAACACCGAGGTATAAAATTCATTGCTTTTCTTAAGGTCTTTTGAGCAAAGCGCTACGTGGTTAAACACTGCCTGTGCTTTGCTTGCTACGGGCAGGCAAAATAACGCCGCCAAAACCAGCGTAGGGTATAATATCTTTTTCATTCCTGTAAATAAATGGATAGTAATTGGTTATTAGCGCTAAAGTAAACTTTCCCGTAATAAAATCGCTTTCGCAGCAGTTCCTTTTTCACCTTAACCCGTGCCTGGTATTGTAACAAGTTAGTTATAGTAGTATGGGCGGATTAAACGCAGGCCTATAGTTGTAGTTTAATATTTAAACAATAACAATAAATAAGCACCCGAAAAGGAACCCAAAATATGAAAAAAGGAATGTTAAAGATAATGGCACTGGTACTGTTAGGAACCGCTGCATTATCAAGCTGCTCTGTAGAGAACAGGGGCTATTACAGCAGGTACGACAGGTATAACCGTTACGATAGGTACCACCACTGGCATCATGATCGCTACTATGATGGCTATTACCGCAACTACTAATGCATTTGAACAAATTGTTGAACAAGTAAAACCGAATGAGATATGAAATACTTAAAAATTTTCGCCATAGCAGTTGTTGCCCTACTGGGTTTTAATACCGCCGAAGCCCAGGTTTCTATAAATGCTCAAATAGGTACACCGGTGGCATTTAACAGGCCGGTTTATGTTAACCGCCCGGCATATTACCGCGAACCAAGGAGAGTTGTAGTGGTTAATAGGCATTATCATCGCAGGTATTACCACAGGCCGGTAGTAATTGCCAGGCCGGTTTATCACCACGGCCCGCGCCGGGTGGTAGTGGTAAGAAGGCATTATTAATTAATGTGTTGTTGATTTGATTTGGATCCGTTCCCTGCCATGCAGGGCGGATTTTTTGTTTAGCGGCCGCTGCAAACAATAGCCCGTTATACCCGGTTATTAAGCGGCGTAACATACGGCAGCAAAGTTTTACAAACTAATTACCCTATGCTGTTTATATTGCGGTTTAAGCTTTTTAATATTTATGCATAGAGGTGGTTTATTCAAAATATTTCTCATTATATCAGCCATAACCCTGCTGATGGACTGGTACGTTTTTAATGGCTTGCGTACGCTAACGGCCGACTGGCAATCGCGCATGGCAAGGCTGGCTTTACCCTGGGGCTTCCTGATCATATCAGTAGGGGTAACGGTAGTTTTCCTGCTGGGTATAAACAGCCTCAACTCCGCCCGGGGCATGACTCCCTTCCATGAGTGGATGCTGAGCCTTTTTCTTACCTTTTTTGTAACCAAGCTGGTATTTTGCATTGTGCTTTCCATGGGCGATCTCGGTCGTTTTATTTACGGCATATCGCACAATATCGGCAGCGAACGAAAGCCGGGTGAGCCCTACTTTCCGGCCAGGCGAAAGTTTATCAGTGAGATAGCTGTTTTGCTGGCAGCTATACCTTTCGCATCGTTTTTTTATGCCATGTTCAGGGGTAAGTATGATTATAAGGTCCACCGCCAAACCATCTATTACGATGAACTGCCTGAGGCGTTTGACGGCTTCACTATTACACAACTATCAGACATACATTCCGGCAGTTTTGATAACGTGGATGCCATGCAGCGGGGGATCGACCTGGCTAAGGCTCAAAAAAGCGACCTGTTTGTATTTACGGGCGACCTGGTAAACAACGCCGCCTGGGAAATTGAACAATACATAGATCGCTTTAGCCAGATAAAAGCGCCTTTTGGCCAGTTCTCCATCTTAGGTAACCATGATTATGGCGATTACATACAGTGGGATAGCGAACAAGCTAAGCGCGATAATCTGGAAAAATTAAAACGCCACCACGCCGAATTAGGTTACCGCTTACTGCTCGATGAAAACGTACAGCTGGAAAAGAACGGCCAGAAGATAGCGCTGATAGGCGTGCAAAACTGGGGGCGCGGTTTTATACAGATAGGTAACCTCGAAAAAGCCTTGCAGGGCGTTGATGATAAAGCGTTTAAAGTACTCCTTTCGCATGACCCTACCCACTGGGAAGACAAAGTGCGTTACCATAAAACGGATATACACTTAACACTTTCGGGCCATACGCACGGCGCGCAGTTTGGTGTGGAAACGGCCGGCTTGCGCTGGAGCCCTGTACAGTACCGTTATCTGGACTGGGCCGGTTTGGTAAAGCAAAATAACAGGCATTTATATGTTAACAGGGGCTTCGGGTTCCTGGCATTTTCGGGCAGGCTGGGTATATGGCCCGAGATAACGGTCATCACACTTAAAAAAGGAAAGGCTTAGGAGCTTAACTGCTTATTTTTTGTTTTGGCGGTATTTGATACATTTGCCTTATGCCTATTATACCTGCTAATTTAAATGACGTGCCCGAACTGGTGGCGCTTATAAATTCTGCCTATCGTGGCGAAAGCTCTAAAAAAGGATGGACAACCGAGGCCGACCTCATTGATGGCACACGCACCAATGAGCAGGGCTTAACGGATGATTTTAATACGCCCGGTGTAACCATATTAAAACATATGGACGACGAAGGTAAAATTACCGGTTGTGTTTACCTGCAAAAGCAAGGCGACAAGCTGTATCTGGGAATGCTTACCGTATCTCCCGATTTGCAGGCCAATGGTTTGGGCAGGCAGTTATTGCAGGCAGCAGAGGACTTTGCCCTACAGAACCATCTCAAAGCCATTACCATGTCGGTAATTTCTAACCGTACCGAATTAATTGCCTGGTATGAGCGACGCGGATTCAGTAAAACAGGCGAAGTAATTCCTTTTAACATCCCGGAACATAATGGCATTGTTAAACAACCGCTGGAGATGCTGAAGTTCGAGAAAGCTATTTAAACTCCGGGAATTTATAGCAGTATCACGCCTTTTTTGACGAAGCCACAATTACGATACCCCCGACCAGCAATATGCCACCAAGGTAAGGCGGCCAGTTTACGGTTTTCTCTCTGTCGGCAGAAACTTGTATCGGCCCGGCATCAATGATCTTTTCCTTTTTGGTATAAGTAAAGCCGGTCCATATCAGCATGGCCGCACCTAAAATAATCAGCACAATTCCTATGGTTCTGTTCATGGTTGTAATTAAATGGTTAAGTAAAATACTTTAATAGCATTTAGCAAGTAATTGTTTTGCCTCACGGGTACAACACTGTCTTACTTCCACTTTTTTTTGGCTGATAGCAATTTATAGGTTAGGTTTGGTGGTAAATACCGTACTCTAAGCAATGACAGAAGAGCTGATACTGGAAACTATTACCGTTACCAAAAATTTTTTTGGTGATAAATCATCAGGTGTAAACAACATCACCTTGTTTATACCCAAAGGGAAAATTACCGGTATTGTGGGCGAAAGCGGGAGCGGCAAAACCACGTTACTCAAACTGCTTTCGGGCCACATAAAGCCCGATGCGGGCGATGTTTTCTTTCACGGGAAACCTTTACCGGTAAGAGGGCATAATCTGCAGCCCGAACATGCCGCCATTGCTGTGGTAAGCCAGGATAATTCAGACATGGACATGCAGGCCACCGTGTGGGATAACCTCGGCCGGTCCTTACCGGCCGAGGATGTGAATTACAAGATCCAGAAAATTACACAGGCGCTCAACCTGCTCGGGATTGATGAACTGCGTGAATTACCATTTGGTAAATTAAGCGGTGGCGAAAAGCAGCGGGTAACTATAGCTCGTGCGCTTATTAACCGCCCCGAAGTACTCATGCTGGATGAACCCTTTAACCAGGTGGATGCCAATTACCGCGAAGGCTTGCAGCACGACATCAGGCAAATTGTTAAGGAATGGGGTGTAACCGTTATCCTGGTATCTCATGACCCTGCCGAACTGTTATCCATGGCCGATGAACTCATCGTGATAAAGGAAGGCGAAATTGTTGAGCATGGTGCACCGGAAAAATTGTATCAATCGCCAAAATTGCTTTATACGGCCAATATATTGGTGAGTTGCAGCGAGCTTACCGCCGCCGAGGCCAGGGTATGTGGCATTAAGTCAAAACGGGGCACGGTGGTGGTATATGCCGAGCATGTGCAGGTATCATCAAAGCCCATAGGCAATAAATGGCAGGTAAAACAGGTGCTTTATAAGGGCTTTTATGAAGAATTAATTGTTGAACGCGATGAGGTTACTTTGCGTGTCTTCAATTTCGCGCTAAATAAATTTCCGGTGGGCAGCAAGGTAAGCATCAGCATAAAGAAATACCACGAGTTTGGAAAGTGGCTGGGATAGCCCTTACTGCCTGTTCTCCCTGCAATGTCAGGTTGTTTTCAAATGATATCCAAACCGGATAAACCTGATGTGCATCACTCACACACATTTTTTAATTTTATAGGTTTAGTAGATACATATCACAACTATGGCATTTATTGATTACTATAAAGTACTTGGGGTAGATAAAAATGCTACCGAAAAGGACATTAAAAGCGCGTACCGTAAGCTGGCGCGCAAGTACCACCCGGATGTTAACCCTAACGACCCTGAGGCCGAAAAGCAATTTAAGCAGGTTAACGAAGCCAACGAAGTATTAAGCGATCCCGAAAAGCGTAAAAAGTACGATAAATACGGAGAGAACTGGCAGCACGGCGAAGCTTATGAGCAAGCCAGGCAGCAGCAACAGCAACAAAAGGGCTACAGTTATGAGGGTGGTTCGGCGCAGGATTTCGGAAGTTTTGATTTTGGCGGCGGCGGTGGAGATTTTTCCGACTTCTTTAACTCCATGTTTGGCGGCGGCGGTGGAGGTAAGAGTGGCCGGCAGTCGGCACGCTACCGCGGGCAGGATTTTAACGCAGAGTTGCAGCTGAACCTGCGCGACATTATGGAGTCAAAAAAGCAAACGCTCACCGTAAACGGAAAAAATATACGGCTCACCATCCCCGCCGGGATAGAGAACGGGCAAACCATAAAAATTGCAGGGCATGGCGGCCCCGGTGCCAATGGCGCGCCGGCCGGCGACCTGTACATTACCTTCAACATCCCGGAAGACCCTGAATTTAAACGCACAGGCAGCGATCTGCATAAAACGCTGAATATTGACCTGTACACCGCTGTGCTGGGCGGCGAAATTACCGCTGATACCCTCACCGGCAAGGTGAAACTTAAGGTATCGCCCGGCACACAAAACAATACAAGGGTGAAACTAAAGGGCAAAGGCGTACCCGTTTACAAGAAAGAGGGCCAGCACGGCGATCTTTATTTAACCTATAACATTACCCTGCCCACTAAGCTTACCGATAAGCAACGCGAACTATTTGAACAACTGGCTAAATTATAACCCTTATGAAAGCAGAACAAGTAATTAGTGTAGATGATTTTTGTGTATACCACAATGTTGAATACACCTTTGTTGACTACCTGGCCGAAGCCGGTTTAGTGAATATTACCCGGATAAATGAGGTACGATGTATCCCCATTGAGGAAATAAGCGGTTTGGAGCGTATGGTTAGGCTGCATACCCAGCTGGAAATAAACGAAGCGGGGGTGGCTACCATAAATAATTTATTGCAAAAGATTGAAGATATGCGGCAGGAAATGAGCTATTTAAAGAGCAGGCTGCGTATTTACGAAGCCTGATCGGCCAAAAAAGTAAAATTTATTTTTAAACCCTCATCGGTTTGCATGGTCATATACCCGTATGAACAATAAATGGTAATTAAATCTACTGTTATGAAACTGATGAAAATTTCAATTATAGCGCTCTTACTAACTGGTGCAGTACAATTGGCAAAGGCCCAGGTAAGTGTTGGCATAGGGGTACACATTGGCACTCCCATACACAGGGTTTATTACGAACCTGCACCTGTTTACTATGATCCGGCACCGGCTTATTGCCCTCCACCACCGCCTGCTCCGGTATATTACGAGCGCCCGGTTGTTGTGCGCAGGTATTATCGCCCTGCTTATTATGCCCCTCGTTTTTATCGCCGCCCGGTAGTAACCCAGGTAGTTTACAGAGAACGCTTCTATCATGACCGTGGCCACCATTACGGCCGCAGGTGGTAGTCAATATATATAGTTCACCAGAAACCTCCCGTGTAGCGGGAGGTTTTTTTGTTTATAGCCGATTGCTGTTTATTTGTTCAGGAACTGCTGCAGAGCCTGCTGCGTAAACTCAGATAGCACCAGCTTGCCGCTAATGGCCGCCCTTTCGGTAAGTAAAGAATCCCAATCCCCGGTGCCTTCCCACAGTATCTGTTTCAGGTTAACCAATGCACTGGGGTGGTATGCGGCCAGCTTGCGGCTAAGGGTTAGTACCGCTTCGTTTAAAGCCGGTATATCATCATAAACCTCATTAAACAAGCCTTTTTCGTATGCCCAGTGTGCGCTTTGGAAATCGGTGGCACGTATGGTAAGCTGTGAAAACGCCGGCAAACCTATCTTGCGCATTACAGCCGGTGATATTACAAACGGCCCAATGCCAATAGCCAGCTCGCTCAACTTTACAGAGGCATTTTCTGTTGCCAGGCAGTAGTCGGCTGCAGCGGCAAGGCCCACGCCGCCGCCTACCGCTTTCCCCTGCACCCGCGCAATAATGATCTTGCCGCATTTGCGGCAGGCATTAATAACGTTGGCAAAGCCCGAAAAAAATGCCGCGCCGGTTTGTTCATCTTTTATGGCCAGCAACTCGTCAAAGCTGGCACCCGCGCAAAAGGTACGGTCGCCGCCGCTTTGTAATATAATTACCCTTACCTCCGGGTTGGCGCCACAGCTGTAAATGGCATCGGCCAGTGTTTTTAATAATTGCGATGGCAGGGAGTTTTGCGCAGGATGATAGAAGCTGATAATGGCAATACCTTCTTCGCTTATAGTGAAATTTACGTTTCCGTCGTTTATTGTGCTCATATCCACAGGATTGTTACAAGTGCCAATATAGGGCAATTTGATGGCTAAGGCCAAGTTTACCATAACCCATTTCAAAAAATTAATTAAATATTAATAAATAATTCGCCTATTATGAAAATTGCGAATTGCAATAGTGGGCTATAAACTTTATACTTGTATTGTAGCTAATAGGTGTAAATATCTTATGCGTATTAATGTTATGCCTGCCTATTTCCATGTTTTATAATCACCCCGGGTCCATACAGGACGAAGATGTTTTTAAAAAGCTGATAGCCGAGTCCCCATCGCCGGTGGGTTTATACGTAGGGCCTAACCAGGTCATCACCCTGGTGAATAAATCTATATTAAAGGTGTGGGGTAAAGACGAATCTGTTTTGGGCAAAACCTTTTTAGAGGCCCTCCCCGAAATGGAAGATCAGCCCTTTGTAGATATTCTTAAAAATGTTTACGCGTCTGGTATACCTTATGAAGCTTATGGCGAAAAAGTTAAACTTTTTGTTGATGGGCGCCTGCAAACGTTCTATTTTAATTTTAATTACCAGCCACTTCGGGATGATAAAGGAAATGTATGGGGGATATTAAACACCGCATCAGATGTTACCGAACTGGTGATTACCCGGCAAAAGCTTGCCGAAGCCGAAGAACGGATACAGTTCGCCCTCAACGCGGCTGAACTGGGCACATGGGAGTTAAACCCGCAAAGCGGTGTAGTGCGCTGGGACGATCGCTGCAGGCAATTGTTTGGTTTTATAGAAACCGACGAAATAAACTACGATTGTACGTTAATACACATTCACCCGGCAGACAAACAGCGGGTTGATGAGGCGATAAAAAAGGCGCTTGATCCTGGAGGTGACGGCCTGTACCATACCGAATACAGGACCATTCGCGCGGCGGATAAAGAAGTGCGCTGGGTGCGTTCTAAGGGAAAGGCTTATTTTAATGCCGATGGCGTATGTACCCGTTTTGCCGGTACCGCGCAGGATATGAGCCATGAAGTAAACGAACGCGATGAGCAACGGCGCCTCATTACCCTTATTGATAATACATCTGATTTTATCAGCCTGTCCAACCCTGACGGTACTGTTACACATGTAAATGCTGCCGGCCGGGCCATGCTGGGCATAGGTGCAGATGTAAATTTACCCCACGTGTCGGCATTTGTGATGCGCTACGAAACCGACAGGCTGGTCCATGAAGCGAACGCCGCTCTTGTAACACAGGGTAGGTGGAGCGGGCAGGTCATGTTAAAACACTTTGTTACCGGCGAGGCCATACCTGCGCAGGTAACGTCAATCATGGTGTTCGATGCCGACGGGCAGCCACAAGGCAGGGCCACCATCGCGCGCGATCTGCGCCGTGAGATTGCCGACCGGCAGGCCCTCACGCAAAGTGAACAGTTGCTGCAAACTATTACCAGCGCTTCGCCGGCGGCTTTATGGATGACCGATGCCGAAGGCATGATCATTTACGCGAATAAGACCTGGACCGACTGGACAGGCCAGAGCAATGAAGAATTGCTGGGTACCGGTTGGCTGCAAGCCATATTACCCGAAGACCGCGATAGGGCAGCCCGTAAATTTATCCATGACCTGAACAAGCAACGCGCTTACGAAGTTGATTTCCGTGTACGCCGTTACGATGGTGAGGTGCGGCGATGCATTGCCACGGGCAACCCCCAATACAACGCCGATGGCGTTTTTACCGGTTATGTGGGGGCATGTACTGATGTTACCGAAAAAACTGTAGCCGATATAGCCCTTCAGCTTAAAAATCATGAGCTGAACAACCAAATAAGGCAGTTTGAATTTGTGACCGACTTTATGCCCGCCCAGTTGTGGACCTTTAGCACCGAAGGCGAACTTGACTATGTAAACCGGCAAACCGAGCATTTCTTTGGTTTGCCTATGGCTGCCATAGTAGGCAACCAATGGCTTAATTACCTGCATCCCGATGATAAGGAGGAATGCCTTACCGTATGGCAATACGCGCTTGAACATGGCAGTTTGTTTGAATGCGAGTTCAGGTTGAAAAACAGCGCTGACGAATACAAGTGGCACCTTTCGCGGGCCCTGCCGTTTACCTCAGAAGGAGAAATAATTAAATGGTTTGGCACCAATACGGATATTGACGAGCAGAAACAACTGCAACGCCAGAAGGACGATTTTTTGGGTATTGCCAGCCATGAGCTTAAAACCCCGGTAACCAGTGTTAAAGCCTATGCCCAGGTACTTGGCGCCATGCTTAGCCGCGAGGGAGAGGAGAAAAAGGCGGCGATGGTGATGAAAATGGATTCGCAGCTTAACAGGCTTACCAACCTTATTGGTGATCTGCTGGATGTTACCAAGATCAACTCGGGCAAGATCATGTTTAACAAAACATGGTTTGATTTAAATACTGCCGTGCAGGACGTGGTGCAGGATATACAGCATACCACCAATAAGCACCTGCTGGTAATGGATTTTGAGGAAACCGGCCATATCTATGCTGATAAGGAACGGTTTGGCCAGGTGTTAACTAACCTCATTACTAATGCCATAAAATACTCGCCTCATGCTAACCGGGTGGTGGTAAATACCCGGCTGGAGAACGGCGAAGCGGTAGTGAGCGTACAAGATTTTGGTATTGGTATACCCGAAGATAAAAAAGAAAGAGTATTTGAACAGTTTTACCGTGTAGGTGGCAGCAAGCAGCATACTTTCCCCGGTTTGGGGCTTGGTTTATACATCTCCAATGAGATCATTCGCCGCGAAGGCGGGAAAATGTGGGTAAACAGCGAACTGGGAAAAGGGTCTGTTTTTTGTTTCTCAATTCCTGTTGGTAAAAAAGATTGACCAACAAATTAAAATTTAATTAAACCTGCCTGTATTTTATTACTCAAAAATATGGGAGAGTGAAAATGAGCGAGCGATTAAAACGAATAATGGTAGCCGATGACGATCCGGGGATTGTTGATGCTATCGAAATGATGCTGGAGTTTGAGGGCTACGAGGTGAGTAGTACGGTTGATGGCGCCACCGTGCTGGACATGAAAGAAAACCTGCCCGACCTGTTGCTGCTGGATATTTGGATGAGCGGCGAGGACGGGCGCGACATTTGCCGGAAACTAAAATCATTACCCGAAACTAAAGGTATACCCATTATTATGATATCGGCCAGCCGTGACATTGAAACTTCCGCACGCGACTCCGGCGCCGATGATTTTCTGGCAAAACCATTTGAGATGGATACCTTACTGAAAAAAATCGAGCTGTTTGTAACCAAATAAAAGTGCCCGCTTATTCGGCAGGCTGCTTTTCCTAATTTGCATGGTCTTTGGCCCTTTTTGGGTCGTACCGCAGGCCGGGCGTTAACCAGTACAGCAATATTACCCTCGAATACCGGTAATTAAAAGGTGATAAAATAAATATTACTCCCAGTAACACACCTACATACAACCAGGGCGAATCAGAGCCGGTAAGCACATGCAGTGCCACGGCAAAGGTGACCATTTCGGCTACATTTAAGGCATAGCTCACAAACATGGCCACATACCAGTAACCCGGTTCGCGCTCATAATACAGGTTGCAGTGCGAGCAGCGTTCGTGCATTTTTTGCCCGGTAAAGCTATAGGTGCCCGAAGCAAATATGTCACCACGGCGGCAACGGGGGCATTTAGCATTAAGCAAGCCGGTAAGCACAGGCACGTAGCCATTAGGTTTGTTATCTGGAGTGTTCATTTCGGTATTGGGTTTTTCTAAAGTCCTCAGGTGTTTGGCCTGTATATTTTTTAAAGAATTTGGTAAAGTAGGAGTTGTCGGCAAAATTTAATTTACCGGCTATCTCATTAATGTTCATGTCGTGGTTGATCAGTAAGCGTTTGGCTTCCAGTACCACGCGGTCGCGTATCAATTCTCCGGCAGGTATGCCCAGCATATCGTTACACAAGGCATTCAAATGGTTTGGGGTAATGTACAGCAGCGCTGCATAATCTTTTGGTAAGCGCAGTGTGGCGAAATGCTTATCTACCAGCTTCCTGAAACTTTGCAACAGCGTATAATTGTACCCCGGTACACCTAAGGTTGAACCTTCCGTTTTTTCCCGTGCTACGGTGATAAATAATTGCAGCATCAGGGCGCGTATCATATCCATATTTAATCGGGATGGTTGCGCGCTTTCGCTGATAAGTTGTTCAAAAAGCCGGTTGATATCCTGCTGCACCGTCCCGTCTAATTCTATTACCTGCTCGTTTACATCGCCCGTAAAAAATACAAAACTGTCCAGGTACTCGGGCCTCAGTAAAAACGACTGAAAGAACTCCGCCGAGAAATTGATGATATACCCATCAACCGGGCCCTCAAAGCTCCAGCTATGTACCTGCCCGGGGGCCATAAAATATATCTGGTAGGGTTTTACATCAAATTGCTTAAAATCAATAGCGTGTTTGCCGCCGCCCCGGGTAAATAATACCACATGGTAAAAACTATGTTTGTGCGCTAAGGCCAGGTTGTGGTGTTTTTGTAAATATGGCGCAAAACGGCTGATAAGCAGATCATGGTGCTGGTTATCAGCCAATGAGCATATATCATATACCGGGAACGCCTTTTTCATAAGGCAAATATACCCTAAGTATTAAACACACAAGTGGTGTAAATCACCGAACTTGTGGTATAATTTACTGATAATTGAAAAATACCATTCAGATTTTATCCCGAAAGCAGCGATAAGTATTAAATGATTAACTTCACCACATGCAAAAACCGGATAGCTTAATTTTTGACATGGATGGCACCCTGTGGGATGCTGTGGATACCTACGCTTACTCATGGAACGAAGTATTCAGAGAGAAAGGAATAGATAAAACCATTACCCGTGATACCCTGGCCGGCATGGTAGGCTGGGAAGGAAAAAAAGTAATAGAGGTACTGATGCCCGAGTTTGAACACGATAAGCGGGTGGAGATATACAGCACGGTGAATGATAAACGCCACAACCTTATTCGCGAGAAGGGTGGGATACTATACCCGGGCGTAAAGGATGGGCTGAAGCAACTTGCCGAAAAATATCCGTTGTTCATCCTGAGCAATTGTGCTAAAGGTATTATCAGGCAGTTTATTGATTGGGCCGGCATTGATGATTTGATCAAGGACGAGCTGGCGCATGGCGTAAATTTTATGCCCAAGAACCATAATATTAAGTTATTGATGGATAAGCATGGCCTGCAGCAGTCTGTATACATTGGCGATACCGCCGGTGATGGCGAGCAGAGCCGTATGGCCGGCGTGCCCTTTATTTTTGTAAGCTACGGCTTTGGCACTACCCATGATTATGATGTGAAGTTTGATGACTTCCCTTCGTTGGTTAATTACTTTATGGCTTTATAAAACAACAAACCCTGCTACACTGGCAGGGTTTGTTGTTTTGTTGAGTGGTTGCTTTTTAAGCTTCCTGTTTAAGCGAATCGCGCAGGGCCTTAATGGCATCGTGCGATATTTTTAGGCCGTTGAGGTGGTTGTTTAGCAGCGCTACCACCTTCGCATCTTCCCATATCAATTCCTTATCATCGAGTGCCTTGCGATAAGCGCTTTTGGCTACATCTTCACCATATTCACAATCAGATAGTACGGAGTGGTTGTCTTTTTTAGTGAAGGCCGCTTTCACATCCATCCATGCATGGTAAAACTTACCTGATAAGGTGGTGCCATCCGCAGGTGAGCCACCCAGGTGATGTATGTAGTCGTTCAGTTCATTTACATAGCCATTGCTTTGGTCAATATAGCCTTCAAAAACGGTTTTAAGGCCGGTATCGTCAGTACCTTCAATCGCTTTCTGGTAGCCGGCTATACGGTCGTTATTAATTTTTATAAGATCGTTGAGCGCTGATATCTGGTGTTGTATGTGTTGTAATGTTCCCATGGTATTTATTTGTATAGATGTACCTATGTGAACAGTGCCGTTTAGCCAAATGTTTTTATATAGCCACTATTAACCATATTATAGCCAATGGGTGTACGGCTTGTTATTCAAATAGTTCCTGCTCACTGGTATAGTAAGTTTTGCGTGTACCGTTATCTATTTGAATAGGCGCGCCGCCCGGGCTGCTTTGTTTTTTAGGGTGATGGATGAGCATAAAATCCCTTACCTCACCGGCAATAATATCGGGGTTATGCTTTATAATTTGCTGTTGCGCTTCCGTTAAAACTTTGTGTATGGCCTTTACCAGGTCTTTGAGTTTATGCTCTGGTATTTTGTTGGCCACCGAGAACGGAGATATGCGCGCGTGCCACAATATCTCATCGGCGTAGGCATTTCCTATCCCTCTTACAATTTTTTGGTCCAGCAATATGGTTTTTATCGTGGTTTTCTTTTTAGCCAGTATGGTTTTGTAATAATCGGCATCGGCTTTATCAGATAGCGCGTCCGGCGCGGTTTTAGGTTCGGGGTTAAGGGTAGGGGTAGCCGCCTTTTGGAAATCGGTGAGCACCAGCCCGCTGCCATCGGTAAACATTAGCTCAATTACCGGGAATTTCTGGTCGTTTTTATCCTTAAAGTAAAAGAGCTTACCATGCAGCATCAGGTGCAGCGCCAGTATGTCGCCATTGCTCCATTTAAAATAAAGTTCTTTCCCCTCACGGTATACGGCGGCTATTTTTTGGCCGTGCAGGGTATCCTGCAATTCTTTCTCCGTTACATTCAGTTTTGTAGTATGCGAGGTTAGCCGCGCAATGGTTTTTCCTTTAAGGCGTTTCTCCAGGTTGTGGCTAAAAACCTCCAGATCGGGTAGTTCGGGCATGATGTTGCTGTCTTATTTTTCACTAATGTACAAAGCGGTTAAAAATAAAACACCGATTATGATGAATAGTTGACAACCAAAGCCTGTTCTATACGTATGTGTATATACTAACCCAGTTAATATGCCAAATATAGCAGCCGCCAGCGGCCTTAGTTTACCCTATAAAGTACCCCAGCCCGAAGTAAAAGAACAGGTGCGAACCCTATTTTCCGGCAAAGTAGAACACGCCGAACGCTTGCTGCAGGCTTTTGACAATACCGGCATTGTTACGCGTAACTTTGCCAAGCCGCTAAACTGGTATGCAGGTAACACCTCCTTTAAGGAGCGTAACGACGAATACATCAAACTGGCACTGCAATACGCCACCGATGCAGCCGAAAAGGCTTTAAGTGAGGCAGGTATTTCTAAGGAAGCGGTTACTGATGTGGTATTTGTTTCTACCTCGGGCCTGTCAACCCCCAGTATCGATGCTTTGCTGATTAACGAGATGCGCCTGCCGCAGCATGTGAGCCGCACACCTGTATGGGGCCTGGGCTGCGCCGGGGGAGTGGCCGGTTTAGCAAAAGCCGCTACCATTGCAAAAGCCAACCCGGAGGCAGTAGTGCTGCTCGTAGCCGTGGAGCTTTGTTCGCTCACGCTCGTTAAAAGCGATTACAGCAAAAGTAATTTTATTGGCTCAAGCCTTTTTTCTGATGGCGCGGCTGCCTGCCTGGTAACCGGCGACCAATATCCGTTAACCGGTAAAAAAGTGAACATAAAGGCCGGCAGCAGTAAATTATATTACGATGCGCTTGATGTGATGGGTTGGGATTTTGGTGATGATGGCTTTAAGGTTATTTTTTCCAAGGATATTCCAACTATCATTAACACCCATATTAAGCAGGATGTGGATGCTTTTCTGCAAAAGCAGAGCTTAACTTTACCCGGCATCGCCAACTTTATTTTTCATCCAGGCGGGCGCAAAGTAATAGAAGCCTACCATACAGCGCTGGAGCTTAAGGCCGATGAATTGAAGTACACCCGCCAGGTGATGAGTGAAAACGGCAATATGAGCAGCGTAACCGTGCTTTACGTGCTGGAGCAGTTCTTAAAGCAGGGTTACACCCCCGGTTACGGGTTGATGCTGGCCATGGGCCCGGGTTTTAGCAGCGAAATGTTATTATTGGATATGCAAAACTAACCACCATGACCTTTACCATCTTTATCGCTTTCCTGATCACGCAAAGGCTGTCCGAACTGTATGTGGCGTCACGTAACCGTAAATGGGTGTTGCAGCACGGCGCTGTTGAATACGGCCGGGAGCATTATCCTTACATGGTTGCCCTGCATACGGCTTTCATTATCTCTTTAATAGCCGAATATATTTTGCGGACACATGTCATTGTCAACTATTACCTTATAGCCCTGTTTGTATTGCTTGCCTGCCTTAAAGCGCTGGTAATAGCCAATTTGGGGCCTTACTGGAATACCCGTATTTACCGCGTACCCGGCACACCACCCGTTGCTACCGGCATCTATAAATACGTTAAACACCCCAACTACATTATTGTAATTGCCGAAATAGCGGTAATACCACTGGCATTTGGCCTGTATTACACCTTTGTGGTATTTAGCCTTTTAAACGCGGCCATGTTGTACGTACGCATAAAAAAAGAGAACGAAGCGCTGGCCGCCTGATGGCTATTTGATTAAAAGCTATAAACAAAAACGGCCCATATTTAACGGGCCGTTTTTGTTTGCTCAGGGTTGCCCTATCACCGGGGCAAACTTGGCGCTGTATTCTTTTAACTCGGCGCTTAGCTTTTGGTTAAGCGCCTTTTGGTGGGCCTTATCTGTGTATTTAACCAGGCCGGTAAGTACTTCCATGCCTATTTGTACATCGCGGGCGGGCATGCGCCTGCTATCCGTTTGCAGCAAGTGGTAAAAATACCCGAACTGGTCCATCAGGTACTGGTTAATGTCTTCGGTGAATTTATTGCCCAGCTGGCTATCGTTAAGTTCATAGGCCATTTGTGCCATAAACATTTTACGGGCGGCAATATCAATAAAAGGGTATAAGCCACCGGGCATTTCATTATCGTATTTATGCAATACTTTTAAGGCCATATCCGGGTGACCGTCTTGGTTGAGGCTGGTAGCCAGGTCAAGAAAAGTGGTCATCATCACCGGGAAAAACATACCTGTCGATTCCGGGTCGAGGTATCTGGCGGTTTTGTAGCGGCCGAACTTAAACTTGTTCATCACATTATCGTACATCACGCTGTCGTTCACCTTGCTTAGCTGGTCGTGGCGGGAGGTATCCTGTTTAAGTGGTAACAGGCGGTAGGTAAAACCTTCTTTGTATAAATAAGGCTGCAAGCCCACCAGGTTGCTGGTACCTATAGTGGTGGTAAAGCAAATGGGCCTTTTCCAGTCGTTATGGGCCAGTATGTCTATCAGCGCCAGGTCGTCCTTGGTTACATAGTTGGAGTTATATTTCCATTCCATTACAGGCGTTAGCTGTTTCATCTGCTCTACAGATACCACATGGTTTTTAACTACATCGGCGGGATTTACCGTGATTTTAAAATTCTTGGTCGGCAGATAGTTCACATATTCGCCGCCCTGGTTTTGGCCCTGCATGCTGCGGTCATCAGAGGTAATAAAGTTGAAAATATCCTTTAGTTCAACCGGGTCTTTAATACCGCCATCATTGTAATAGATCACATCTCTTACGCCATCTTTGTATTTATCATAAGGCATAGTAATAGGCAGCGGTGCCGAGGCGTTCATAGGCCGTTGCATTTGCCTTATGTACCAACTGCCGCTAAATAAACTCAGGTTTACTATGCGTACATCCGGGCGTATACCTTCTACTTCCTGATCATACCAAAGCGAGTAGGTGTCGTTATCGCCATAGGTAAACAAAATAGCGTTTGGCGGGCAGGAGATGAGATAATTATAAGCCATATCATGCGCTACCATTTTGGTAGAGCGGTCGTGCCCGCGCCATTCCTGTTTAGCCATCAGTACCGGCGCTATCAGCAGGCAAACAGCGGTAACCACGTAAGCCGCGGTGCGGGCATTTACCTTCCGGCGCAAAACATCAGTCAAGGCCACTACGGATAAGCCTATCCAAATAGCGAACGCGTAAAAAGAGCCAACGTACGAGTAATCGCGCTCCCTTGGTTGTACCGAAGGCTGGTTTACATAAAACACTACCGCTAAACCGGTAAAAAACCACAATAGGCCAATAATAAGGGCGTCGCGCTTGCGGCGTTCGGCCTGGTAAATAAGGCCTATAACCCCTAAAATAAACGGTATGGCATAAAGCGGGGTGTATGATGGATTGTTCACCACATTTTTGGGCAAATGACGGCCGCCGTCCAATATTCCGCTGGTCCAGTTGCCATCAATACTTTCGGTGCTTTGCTGCCCGTCGGCATCATTATACCGCCCTACAAAATTCCATAAAAAGTACCTGAAATACATTTGGTAAACCTGCCAGCTGGCCATCCACTTGATGTTATCAGCAAAGTTCGGCGCTTGCCCTTCAGGTATCTGTCCCCAGCCGCGATAAAATTGCACATCACTGGCATCGGTGCTGTACATGCGGGGGAATATGGTAGTATGGTCGTATTTATAACTAAGGCTTTTGCCTGCGAGTTCATATTTTTTGTCGCCCTTGCGGTAAATATTGCTGCCCTCAACCTGGTCGGTTATCTGGGCGTCAAAGTAGGGGCCAACAAGCAGCGGATTTTCGCCGTATTGTATACGGTTAAGGTAACCGTACATGGTAAACGCGTTATCCGGGTGCGAGTTATTAAGGTCGGGGTTGGCGGTAGCCCGGATGGGGATATAAGCGAATGATCCGTATCCGAAATAAATAAACGCCACACACAGCAAAGCCAGGTTAAGCACGGGTTTGTTTTTGCGTTTGCTGTAAACCAGCCCGCCCACAATAGCCGCGATCAGCAGCAGGAAGAAAACAATAGCGCCGCTGCCAAAACCCAGCCCCAGTGAATTAACAAAGAACAGATCGAAATAAGCCGCGAACTTAATGGTATACCCGCGTATGCCGTACTGCACCAGCCCGAGTATCACAATGCTGATGAGAAAGGCGATCAGTCCGCTTTTCCAGGTGATGTTTTTACACCTGCGGAAATAATATACCAGCGCCAATGCCGGTATGGTAAGTAAATTAAGCAGGTGTATACCTATGGAAAGGCCTATAACGTATGCGATAAATACGATCCACTTATCAGCCCCGGGTTCGTCTGCGTGGGCATCCCATTTCAAAATGGCCCAGAAAACAATGGCTATGCACAAAGAGGAAAGCGCGAACACGATGGTTTCAACAGCCGAGAACCAAAAGGTATCGGTATAAGTAAAAGCAAGGGCACCTACCAATCCGGAGCCCATGATAACGATGGTTTGGGCGTTACCAAATTCCTTTTCACGGCCGGCCACCAGTTTTTTAGCCAGGGCGGTAATGGTCCAGAACAGGAACATGACGGTAGCGGCGCTGGCCAGCGCTGCCATGGAGTTGGTAAAGTACGGTACTTTAGTATTATCGCCCATGGACAGCAGCGAGAAAACCTTCCCCAGCATGGCAAATAAAGGGTAACCCGGCTGGTGCGACACCTGTAAACGGTACGCGCACGAAATAAATTCGCCGCAGTCCCAAAAACTTACAGAGGGTTCTAACGTTAACATGTACGTTGCTGCCGCTATAAAAAAGCAAAGCCAGCCAAGCAGGTTGTTTATTTTGTTGTATTGCATGCCTCTAAGAGTAAAGTTTAGCAGGGCAAATATGAATATTTAAAAGCTTGTTTTTTAATGATGCCGTTTATAGTTTAATACTTTTAACACATTTTAACGCTGTACGCGGGCAATAAACGCCATGGCATAATATAATGTATGTTACAGTTGGTAAACGGACATTGCCGCCGGAGCTGTAAGCTAAGCGGATAAATTTTTATGTTACAATAATTAACGTTTATTTTGTTGCGTATGCAAAAAAACTACAACAGGCTTGCCGGTAAGCTTATCTTATTTTCGGTATTTGTTTTAACGGCCACTATTGGTAAGGCGCAATCTGTTTATCTGCCGCAATCGTATCAGTTCTACCAAAAATTTAACGCTGATATCTACTCCAAAAGCAGCAGTATGCATACTTCTTTAAGGCCTTTTCTGATAGATAGTACCATCAGCAACAGGTATAACCAGTTAATGCAAATGGGGGTTGACAGTAACCGCCATAACTGGTTCCTGCGCAAGATATTTAACGAACACCTCATAGAGGTAAATAAAAAAGATTATACCTTTTACGCCGACTATTTACAGGATAACACCATAGGGCACGATTTCTCTGACCATAGCAATACCGAAGTACACTTTAAGCCATTAGGCTTTGGCTTTACTACCCGTATAGGTACCAACACACGCGGTTTCCAGTTTGGAGGTACGGTAGGCAGCAAATTCTCGTTCTACACCAGCGGTTACGAGAACCAGGCCGCTTTCCCGCAATACTATACCGACTATGTAAAGCAGATAGGTTTTGTGCCCGGCCAGGCTTATGACCGTGGTAGTACCAAAACCTACCGCGATTACTCATATGCTACGGCCATATTATCCTATACGCCTATCAAACAGATCAACATCACCCTCGGGCAGGATAAAACCTTTATAGGCGATGGTTACCGCTCTATCCTTTTATCAGATTACGCGGCTAACTACCCATTATTGCGTGTAACGGCTAATGTAGGTAAGGTACAATACATGATGATGTGGACTTACCTGCAAGACCAAAACCTGGTGAAGTTTGACAGCTTCGGCAACAACCGCCGTAAATGGGGCCTGTTCCATTACCTCGACTGGAATGTGAACAACAGCCTGTCGTTTGGTTTCTTTAACGCCTACATTGCTCCCGAAGCCGATGACCAGGGCAACCGCAGAGGTTTCGACGTGAATTTTGTTAACCCGGTAATATTTGCCAGCGGCCTTGGCCCGTCATCCCAGCCGGGTAACGCGCTGGTAGGTTTTACAGGTAAGTATAAAGTATTTGATAAATCGGCTATTTACGGGCAGTTATTGTTTGACCGCTTTAACGGCAAAAACTATTTCCAGACAGATAACGTGGATAACAGCGGCGGTGTGCAACTGGGTATCCGCGGAGCGGATATTTTCGGGGTTCAAAACCTTAACTACCTGTTAGAGTATGATGCCGTTAAGCCTTATACTTATTCAAACAGACAGGTGATCAGTGCCTACAGCTATTATAGCCAGCCTTTGGGCGACCCGCTTGGCGCCAACTTCAGGGAGTTGGTGGGTATCATGAACTATACCTACAAAAGGTTTGATTTTCAGGGTCAGCTAATGTATGCCAAATACGGGCTTGATCTTAACGCTGCCGATAACGCCGGCCGTGATGTTACCAAGCCGCTTATACCTACCTATGCAAGCAATAAAGTAGGCCAGGGCTTAAACACCAATCTGTATTATGCCGAAGGTACGGTAGCTTTTCTGCTGAACCCTAAATATAACTTACGTTTTGAGCTGGGCGCGCTGTACCGCCACGAAACCAATTCATTGGGCACTAAAAATGCCAGCGTGCTTACATTCGGTATCAAGAGCAGCTTCAGGAATTTGTACCACGATTTTTAACCGGCTTTTTTTGACTCACCCGGGCATCGCTTTGCTGGCCGACCCTCTTTGCGCAGCAGAGAGGGTGGAAAGTTAGTTGACTGTTGAATAAATTGCGTTTTGTAAAAGCGGTTTGTCTGAGGCAAAATTCATTACCTTTGGTATTCACTACAAATTATGGCTACAGAAGTTAAGTGTCCGAGCTGTGGGCATGGCTTCCCTATTGAGGAAGTTATGGCCGAAGAGTATAAGCAGCAGCTGCGGCTGAAGATGCAGGATTATACCCGCCAGAAAGAGGAGGAGTTTAAGCGTAAAGAGGAGGAGTTCAGCGCTAAGGCCAGGCAGCAGCAGGCCGAGTTTGAGCAGCGCCTCGCGGGTGAGAAAAAGCAGTTGCAGCTCACGCTGGAAGAAAACCTCCGGAAATCCATCACCGCCGATTTTGAAACGCAGTTGACCATGCTGCAAAATTCTGTGAATGCCAGTGCGGAGAAACTAAAAGAATCGCGCCAGAAGGAACTGGAATATTTGCAGCGCGAACAGGCGCTAAAGCAAAAAGAAGAGGAAATGGAGATAGCCCTGCAACGCAAGTTACAGGAGCAGCGCGCGGATATTGCCGAGCAGGTACGCAAGCAGGAGGCCGAAAAGCATAACCTGAAGGATACCGAATACCAGCTAAAGGTAAAGGAACTGGAAAAGCAGTTGGAAGACCAGAAACGCCTGGCCGATGAAATGAAGCGCCGGGCCGAGCAGGGCTCTATGCAGCTGCAGGGCGAGGTGCAGGAATTGATCCTGGAAGAGCAGCTGCGTAATTATTTTCCGTTTGATGTGATAGCCGAAGTTGGCAAAGGTGTGCGCGGTGCCGATTGTGTGCAAACCGTACGTAACCAGTTTGGGCAGGAGTGCGGCCGTATTATCTACGAGAGTAAACGTACCACCGCTTTCTCTAACGAGTGGATAGAAAAACTCAAAAAAGATATGCGCGCCATGGGCGTTGATGTGGCCGTTATTGTTACCCAGTGCTACCCCAAAGGGATGGATTGCTTTGGCGAGCGCGACGGTGTATGGATATGCAGTTTTGATGAGGTAAAGGCCGTATCATACATCCTGCGCGATGGGGTGATCAAACTGGCTAACATGGCCAAGGCGCAGGAAAACAAAGGCGATAAAATGCACCTGTTGTATGATTATTTAACCAGCAGCGAGTTCTCCGAACAATGGAAGGCCATACGCGAGGGCTACATGAGCATGCGTATTTCCATACAGAAAGAACGCGACGCGATGGAAAAATTATGGAAAGCGCGCGAAAAGCAGTTGGAGAAAGTTTTACTGAACGCCGCGCATATCAAAGGCTCTATTGAAGGTATTGCTGGTAATGATATGATACAGCTAAGCCTGGGCGACGATGACGATGCCCTGCTGATCGAATAAACAATAAGCAGCTAATGTTTATCGTTTGTACTTGCGGCAAAAAGCTTAATTTTGCCGCAGGTATTACTGGGTTAAAACCCGTTTATTATGGCAGATATCACTACATTGTCGCAGCAGGCGCTGGCTTTGCTGCAGCAATTAATTTCAATACAATCGTTCAGTAAAGAAGAAGACCGCACGGCCGACCTTATTGAGCAAACCCTTCAAACGCATGGGGTAAAAACCCATCGCAAACTCAATAATATCTGGGCCTGGAACGCGCATTTCGACCCGGCCAAGCCAACCATTCTACTTAACTCGCACCATGATACGGTTAAGCCCAACAGCGGCTATACCCGCGACCCGTACGATGCCAAGATTGAGGATGGCAAGCTCTATGGCCTGGGAAGTAATGACGCGGGAGGCTGTTTAGTATCGCTCATACATGTGTTCCTGCACTACTATCATCAAACCAATCTTAAATATAACTTTTGCCTGGCTACTACGGCAGAGGAGGAGATATCAGGCGTTAACGGTTTGGAACTCATCATCCCCGAATTAGGAAAACTCGATTTTGGTATAGTGGGAGAGCCTACGCTGATGGACCTCGCCATTGCCGAGCGCGGCCTTATGGTGCTGGATTGTACCGCCTTTGGCATAGCCGGCCATGCCGCCCGTGAAGAAGGCGAAAATGCTATTTACAAGGCTTTAAAAGATATAGAGTGGTTCCGTAACTACAGGTTCCCAAAAGAGTCGGAAGTATTTGGTCCTATCAAAATGTCGGTAACCATTATTAATGCCGGTTCGCAGCACAATGTAGTGCCAGCTACCTGTACTTTTACGGTTGACGTACGCGTTACAGATGCTTACCGTAACGAGGAAGTACTGGACATTATCCGCGAGCATGTCAGCTGCGATGTAAGGCCGCGCAGCATTCGTTTAAAGCCATCATCAATAGATAAAAATCATCCGTTTGTACAGGCAGGTGTGGCGCTGGGCCGTAAAACCTATGGTTCGCCTACCACGTCAGACCAATCTCTGCTGGATATTCCGTCCATCAAAGTTGGTCCCGGCGATTCGGCACGCTCGCACATGGCTGATGAATATATTTATGTAGACGAAATAGGCGAAGGCATTGAACTGTACATCAAGATGCTCGACGCAATAGTTAATTGATTTTAGATATTTTTCCGTAGAAAAATCTAAAATCGTAAATCACAAAATCTAAAATCATAATGAGTAAACTGTGGCAAAAAACCACCAACGTTGATAAACTGGTAGAGAACTTTACAGTGGGCCGCGACCGTGAGCTGGATAACCAGATGGCTGCCTTTGATGTACTGGGCTCACTTGCCCACACGCGCATGCTGGAGTCGATAGGCTTGATGAGCGGGGAAGACCTCGCCCTGGTGCAGCGCGAACTCAAACAGATCTATAACGACATTGATGCAGGCGATTTTGCAATAGAGGATGATGTGGAAGACGTACACTCACAGGTGGAGATGCTGCTGACCCGCCGCATTGGCGATGCCGGTAAAAAAATACACAGCGGCCGTTCCCGTAACGACCAGGTATTGCTTGATCTGAAACTATTTTTTCGCGACAAGATACAGGAAGTAGTAACCGAAACCGATAACCTTTTCCGTTTGCTTGTTCAGTTGAGCGAGGAACATAAGGACGTGCTGCTACCGGGCTACACGCATTTGCAGGTGGCCATGCCATCATCGTTCGGGTTGTGGTTTGGCGCATACGCCGAAAGTTTGGTTGATGACCTGGAAATGCTGCTGGCCGCCTGGAAGATCACCAATAAAAATCCGCTGGGTTCAGCCGCAGGCTATGGGTCGTCTTTCCCGCTTAACCGCACCATGACCACCGAATTGCTTGGGTTTGACAGCCTTGCCCATAACGTAGTATACGCGCAAATGGGCCGTGGTAAAACCGAGCGCGTGATTGCGCAGGCTTTATCATCAATTGCCGCCACACTGGCAAAAATGGCTATGGACCAATGCCTATACCTTAGTCAGAACTTCGCGTTCGTAAGTTATCCGGAGAACCTAACCACCGGCAGCAGCATAATGCCGCATAAGAAGAACCCGGACGTGTGGGAAATTATGCGTGGTAAATGTAACCGCCTGCAAGCCCTGCCCAATGATGTAGCCATGATGACCACCAACCTGCCATCGGGCTATCACCGCGAGTTGCAGTTGTTAAAGGAACTGCTGTTCCCGGCCTTTACCGAATTGCTCGACTGCCTGCATATGGCCAACTTTATGCTACAGCATATTACCGTGAATAAGCATATACTGGATGATCCTAAATATGCCTACCTGTTCAGCGTAGAGGAAGTGAACAAGGCTGTATTAAACGGAACACCTTTCCGCGATGCCTACAAGCAAATAGGTTTAGATATTGAGCAAGGTAATTTTAACCCCGAAAAAACAGTTAACCATACGCACGAGGGCAGCATAGGCAATTTGCAGAACGAGCAGATCAGCGCGGCTATGGATAAGGTGATCGGCAGTTTTAATTTCAGAAAAGTAGAAGAAGCAATAAGCTGGCTGGTAAAATAGCCGAAAGTCGGCAAGTCATTAAAGTCCGAAAGACGGGATCTTCTTACTTTCGGACTAAAAAAATATCTCCCGGACTTTTCGACTTATCGGACTGCCGGACTAAATAATATCCACATGCACGGACGTAACAGAGCAGATATATATCCCGGACTGGAAGTAGATATCATCCTTAAAAAAGATCAGCGCAGCGGTAAACTTACCCGCGGTGTGGTTAAAGACCTCCTTACCAGCGCAACTTACCATTCGCGTGGTATTAAAGTCCGTTTGGAGGATGGGCAGATTGGCCGTGTAGCTAATATTGTAGAGGAAGATTAACGATACCACGTTTAAGATGACTATCTTACATGCTTACAAACAAATTAGTGCTCCTGCTGTAACTACTGCATAAATGCCTGCTAAACAAACAAACAAAAATTTTTTGCTGCGTATTGATGCGCCCTATCGCCTGCTTATCTCTCTTGGTATGGGTGTTGTCGCATTTTTTTTATCCAGGCAGATAGATTCTATCCCCGAGATCGTGCTCATTACCTGGATAGCCATAGCGTCTACCATTATCCTGCTCGACTGGTTAATTATATTAAAAGCTCACCCCCGTGAAATACGCAAAATTGCCAGCCTGGAAGATTCCAGCCGGGTCATCATTTTTCTGTTTGTACTCGGGGCTTCACTGGTAAGCCTGGTGGCTATTTACCTGCTGTTAAAATCATCAAAAGGCGTATCTGAAGATACTGCCGCAGGTTATGTTATACTGGCTATGGTCGCGGTTATCATATCGTGGTGGTTGGTGCATACGGTTTTTACGTTACGTTACGCCCATCTTTATTACACCCGCACCGATGAACGCGAGATGATAGGAGGACTTGAATTCCCGGGCGATACCAAGGACCCTGATTACCTGGACTTTGTTTATTTCTCCTTTGTTATCGGCATGACGTTCCAGGTGTCTGATGTGGAAATATCATCGCGCCACATACGCCGCCTCGCCTGGATGCATGGCCTCATTTCATTCGCTTTTAATACCGCCATTGTAGCGTTGAGTATCAACGTGATATCGGGCCTGGTATCTAAATAAACAGGGTTTATGCGCGTTAGATATATAGTAGCTGTGGCGATATTGGTGTTGTTTAGCTTTACCGTACGGGCGCAGGACAACCTGCTGGTAAAAAAACTGGCAGGCAGGTTTGCAAAGGCTACTTTTACTGCCGATACCAAAACAGTACTGAGTATGAGTTACCCCGGGCTTATCAAACTGTCTGGTGGTGCCGAGGCGATGGCAAAACTCATCAATGACCGTATAGAGGCACTGAGGGCGCGCGGCGTTATCGCTTTTGATGGCTGGGTAAACGCGCCTGGTCCTTTTTATAAGGCAGGTACACAACTGCTTTGCCTGCTGCCCGAAACCGTGAAGATGAAGGTGCTTAACGGAGTGTATATCAGCAACTCTTACTTGTTGGCCATTAGCAACGACAAAGGCAAAACCTGGACCTTTATGGATGTAGGTAATATGCCCAAAAACGTGCTGCTGCGCCTGCTGCCCGATTTTAATGCCGCGCTGGAAATACCGGCGCCAACACCACCTACGTTTTTTCCCGATCAGGATTAAGTGCTTAGCAGGGTTAATTGGCAAAGCCATTTTTAATGATTTAATTTGCCTGAAACGGTTAAAACATTATGCCAGCACCCGTACCCAAAAAGATATTCGCCCGCAGGCACGAAATATTTGCCGACTACCTTAAAGAACTGGATAAGCATCTTGATGATGTGCTGAACGAGCGCACTAATGAAATGTTAGAGATACGCGATATAGCCGGCATTTTAAACATCCACCCCAAGCATTTAACCAATACCATAAAAGAGCTTACCGGGAAATCGCCCTGCTGGTTCTTCGAGGATAAGATCATGGCCATTGCTAAAGATATGCTTCAGAAGAATTCTCCCGTAAAAGAGATCGCCTTTCGGCTCACGTTTGACGCGTCCAACTTCACCAAGTTTTTTAAGCGTTTTGAGGGGATAACACCCAAGGAATACCGCGACAGGGTTTTGGGCGCCGTAACGCAACCGGTATAGTTCTGTGATAAAAACTGTGCTGCTCACCATTTTATCTGTAACCATCACCATTTTTTAACAACGATAACGGCTCACATTTGTATCAAATTAAAACACTACAAAAATGAGCACAAATAAGATCGCGTTAATAACCGGCGGAAGCCGCGGACTCGGCAAAAACGCCGCGCTTAAGATAGCCTCGAAAGGCATAGATGTAATTATTACTTACCGCAGCAAACAAGAGGAGGCTGAAGAGGTAGTTAAACAAATAGAGGCGCTTGGCCAAAATGCAGCCGCGCTGCAGCTGGATACCGGTAAGGTAGCTTCTTTCGGGGAGTTTCAGGAGCAGTTGAGCCAACTGCTGCAAAGTAAATGGGGCCGCCCAAGCTTTGATTTCCTGGTGAACAATGCCGGTATTGACGCCGCCTCGCCATTCGCCCAAACCACCGAGGAAGATTTCGACAATTTATTCAACGTACATTTCAAGGGCGTATACTTCCTTACACAAAAACTGCTGGGAACTATTGCCGATGGTGGCCGTATCATTAACCTCTCAACCGGGCTTACCCGTTTTGCCACGCCGGGTTATGCCGCTTACGCGTCTATGAAAGGCGCCATAGAAGTGTTTACCAAATACCTGGCAAAAGAACTGGGCAGCCGTGGCATAGCGGCCAATTTGGTGGCTCCCGGTATCATTGAAACCGATTTTACCAAAAAAGCGTTCGACAGCCACCCCGATATGCACCAGTTTATTTCATCCATCACATCATTGGGTCGCCCGGGCGTACCTGATGATATTGGCGGAATTATCGCTTTCCTGTGTACCGACGATGGCCGCTGGATAAACGCGCAGCGCATCGAAGCATCGGGCGGTATGTTCCTGTAATAAAAACAATCCATCAAGATAAACGATACTAATAAGGCGGTTACCATTGGTAACCGCCTCTTTTTGTTGAGCTAATTACTATCTTTCCAAATAAATTTTATTGCTATGGAATTTGGCCGCGTACCCGAACATGAACTGCCCACCGTTGATTTTACCCTGCCGCCCGATACGGATTTTACCCTGCAAACCCTTTCGGAAGCCGGTAAAGTCCGGCCATTTGAGGTGCATGTAGGCTGCGCCAAGTGGGGCCGTAAGGAGTGGGTAGGGCAGATATATCCGCCAAAAACAAAAGATGCCAACTTTTTAGACGAGTATGTAAAGCACTTTAACTGTATTGAGCTGAACGCTACCTTTTACCAGGTTTACGGGCCCGATACCATTGGTAAGTGGAAAGAGAAAGCGACCGCCAATCCCGACTTTAAATTTTGTCCCAAGTTTTCGCAGAGTATTAGCCATATCCGCCGTTTAAAGAACGCGGAGGATATTACCACAAGTTTTTACGAGGGTATAACAGCCTTTGGCGAAAAGCTGGGGCCGCTGTTTTTGCAATTAAGCGATAACTTTACACCCAAAAGCCTGCCCGAACTTACTGCTTACCTCGAACACCTGCCAACAGATATTCCTGTTTATGTAGAACTAAGGCACAAGAACTGGTTTGCCGAGCCCGATACGCGCGATGCGGTATTTAACTTGTTTAAGCGCCTGCATATCGGGGCGGTGATCACCGATGCTACCGGCCGGCGCGATTGTGTACACATGATGTTGCCTACGCCCAAGGCCTTTATACGCTTTGTGGGCAACGGCCTGCACCCAACAGATTATGCCCGCTGCGATGAATGGATCGACCGCATTGCCGAATGGCGCGATAAGGGGCTGCAAACCGTATGGTTCTTTATGCACCAGCACGATGAAAGATACTCGCCCCAGTTGAGTGATTACGTGATAGAAAAGCTTAACGCCCGTCTGGGCCTGAGCATAAAAAGACCGCAATTTATTGAAACAAAAAAGGGCTTGTTTGATTAAGCCCTTTTCTGTTTGATGTATCTTGTTGTTTATACCCTGATGTAGATCTTATTCTTGTCGAGTATTTTACCTACGCACCAGCACAATAGCATAAAGCTCACCGCAAACAGTAGTGAACCTACCGGCCCCGGCGCTACCTTTTGGAACAATACGGTATTGATCCATCCGTAAAAGTTTTGGTCGCCAATTTTGATCATCCAGAAGATGATCACCAGTACTTCTGATAATACATAGATGATGAGCGGGTTTTTACCTACAGTGGTGAAGAAGGATGTCCAGCTACCCCGGCTGGCCTTAACCTCTACGAGGTAAATGAGCGCCGAAATGATCACCATATCAATCCCCACGGTGAGCAGCGTAAAAGGGCTCGACCATAATTTTTTACCTATCGGGAATACCATACCCCAGCATAATGCCATAAATATAAACAGCGCGCCCATAAGGGTAAGGCGTGCAATGGTCTCGTAACCTTTGCCTTTCTCCTGTATAAATTTACCGGCGTAGTACCCGCAAATTACGTTCACAATGGCGGGTAGGGTGCTTAATATGCCTTCCGGGTCAAATGGTACGCCCTCTCCTTTGTACAGGTGCGGGTCGCCGAGTATATATTTATCCAGGTAGGTGCCAGCGTTGGTAAGCATACCGTAAGGCTCGGCTTTGTCGCCAAAAATTAGTAATAATACCCAGTAACCAACTAACAGCAGCGCGCTGATAATGAATACCGAGGTACGGTTTTTTACAAAATAGATAATTAGTGAAGCGAATATGTAGCAAAGCCCAATCCGTTGCAATACACCCATAATACGGGTGCCGCTTATCGGGCGCATTACCCAACCGGTAGGTGTATGGTCAAAGAACGGAAACCACGACATGAGGTAGCCGATAAGGCAAATGATCAAGCCGCGTTTAAGTACCCGGTAGATCACATCGCCGGTGCCCAGGCTGTCAAACTTTTTCATGGTAAAGCTCATGGCGTTACCCACGGCAAATAAAAACGACGGAAACACCAGGTCGGTTGGGGTAAAGCCGAACCATTTAGCGTGTTCAAGCGGCGCAAAAGCGGTGGCTCCGCTTCCGGGCGTGTTCACAATGATCATAAAACAAATGGTCATCCCGCGGAAAACATCCAGCGATAAAAACCTTTCAGGTTTTTGGGTCATATCAATACATAATTATGGTGAGAGAAAATGGTATCACAATATATGCAATTAATTAGCTTACTTGCAAAGCCTTCGGTAATCTTTATAAACTATTTTAAAAAGTATTTAAACCGGAGTTATAAGCAATTGTTATTATTTTTGAACGATGCTCACCATGACCGCCCATACCCTCGAAAAGCTGGAAATGCTGCTTAAAACAAGCGGCTACAAGGTGAGGTATGAGAAAGGCAACTTTAAAACCGGCGCCTGTTTGCTGCAAAACAGCAAAGTGGTGGTGGTAAACAAATTTGCCAACCTGGAAAGCAAGATAGCCGCCGTAGCCGAACTGGCCCGCACCCTCGAGATGGATTATAACCTGCTTGATGATAAGCAAGCTGCATTTTTACACCAGTTAAAACAAACCCAATTGCAGCTGTGATCATTACTTTCTTAGGCACCGGAACATCACAGGGAGTACCCGTTATTGCCTGCACCTGCGAGGTTTGTACCTCTGCAGACAAGCACGATAAGCGCCTGCGTACCTCCATCATGATAGAGGCGGAGGATAAGATCATTGTGATAGACTCCGGCCCTGATTTCAGGTACCAAATGCTGCGCGAGCAGGTAATGCACCTGGATGCCATTGTGTTTACCCATGAGCATAAAGACCATGTGGCCGGTATGGATGACATCCGCGCGTTTAATTACAAGCAGGACGCGGCAATGGATATTTATGCCACCAGCCGTGTACAGGAAGGATTAAGGCGCGAGTTCTCCTATATTTTCGATGAATTTAAATATCCCGGCATACCACAGGTAAATATGCACACCATAGGCACAGAGCCATTTCATATTGGTAGCGTGCAGTTGATACCTATTGAAGTGATGCATTATAAATTGCCGGTATTAGGATACCGTATTAATGATTTCACTTATATTACTGATGCCAAAACGGTATCTGATACGGAGAAGGAAAAGATAAGAGGCAGCAAGGTGTTGGTGATCAACGCGTTGCAAAAACAGCCACATATATCGCACTTTACGCTGGATGAGGCCATAGCTTTCGCGCAGGAAATTGGCGCCGAGAAAACCTATTTTACCCACATTAGCCACCGGCTGGGTAAATATGCCGACGTAAACCCGCTGTTGCCACAGGGCATAGAGCTGGCTTACGACGGTCTTAAGATCGAGATCTAATCAACGTTGTTTTCTTCGAGTCCGCGGCCGGTTTTGTGCTGCAATTCTTCAATTCTTTTTGATGCATCGGCTTTTGATAAGGTTTCATCAAACTCTTCACCTGCTTCGTCAGATAGCGTTTTGAGATAGGAGTGCTGCGCGCCGGTCATAGGTTCGTTGCCGGTAGTCCACTCATCAGGGTCTTTAACCGTGTTTGACCCTTTTATTCCGTTATTATTTTCCTGGTCCATAGTGTTATTATTTATTTTAATAACCGCTACGTAATGCTAAATGTTTTAGTATTATTTAAGTTCAACGTAACAAACATTATTTAAAGTTGGCCTGTACACACCACGGGCTTTTGTTTTTTGCAGTTCCAGGCGGCCGCCAATGGCCATGCGCGTTTTATCAAAGTTAAGGTACTCGCCATCTGTAGACTGGAAAAGGCCAACATGGGTATGCTTCTCAAACAAAGGGCAGTCGGGCACAAAATTTACCCATAATGATCGCCCGGTATCGCTGCTAAAGCTGCTGCTATCGCTCACCAAAGCCGATAGCTCTTTGCCCTGCCTGTACTCACCGCTCACCTGTACATAACGGTTCTGGTAAAACTGAAGGCTATCCATCAGGTTGCGGTAGCTTATCTTTTTTAACTGTATGTTGTTGGCGCAGTCGCTGGTATAAATACGGCTCGTGTGTTTTTTACAACACGTAAAAAGCGGTATAAGTAACACAAATAAATAAAGCCTTTGGCGAAGCATAAATAAATATACCCTTTTTTGCGTTTAAGGTTTGCAACAATAACGATAGATTATCAAAACCTTAATCCGCGATTGATAATTTCGCGTACTTATTTGATAAATGAAAAAATACAGCTTATTCCTGTTGGTTTTGGTTTTATATGCCATCAACAGTTCTGCGCAAAAAGTGGCAGATACTACACAGAAAGTGATCCCCGGGCGCATAAACAGTGCCAAACAGCAACAAAAGCCCTACGTGATCCTCATTTCTGCCGATGGTTTCCGGTATGATTTTGCTAAACGCTACCATGCCGATAATTTACTTCGTTTGGCAGGAGAGGGAGTGAGCGCGTCGTCCATGATCCCATCTTACCCTTCGGTAACTTTTCCTAATCATTACGCTATAGTAAGCGGTTTATACCCATCGCACTCCGGCCTGGTGAATAACGCTTTTTATGACCCCACCCGTAAAGACTTTTATTCCATGAACGATAAGGATAAAGTGGCCGATGGTAGTTGGTACGGTGGTACACCGCTATGGGTGCTTGCCGAGCAGCAAAAAATGCTTTCGGCCAGTTTTTACTGGGTAGCTTCAGAGGCTTCCATAAAAGATACCAAGCCTACCTATTACTATGTATATAACGATAAAATAGACATCCATAACCGTATACAAGCGGTGGTTGACTGGTTGAAACTGCCGCCTGCCAAACGCCCGCATTTTATCACCTTTTATTTTCCGCAGGTTGATCACGCGGCCCACCTGTTTGGCCCGGAATCGCCGGAGGCCGAAAAGGAGGTGCATTTTATTGATTCGGCTGTTAATGAATTGCAAAAAGCCGTTAAAACCACCGGCCTTAAAAACGTTAATTACGTATTTGTATCAGACCACGGCATGACCAAGGTAGATTACGAGCATCCTTTAAGTATACCTGCTGCTATTGACACTTCTAAGTATGTAATATCCGGCGATGGCATACTGGTTGAATTATATGCTAAAAATAAGGCCGATGTGCCCGCTACTTACAGCGCTTTGCAGCAGGAGGCTAAAGATTACGATGTATACCTCAAAACCAACATGCCCGCAAGGCTGCATTATGGCGAAGCCGATGACTGGCATAACCATATAGGCGATATCGTGCTTATTCCGCGCTACCCCAAAGTGTTTAATCTGTGGCACACTAAAAGAAAGCTTCACCCCGGCTGGCACGGGTACGACCCTTATGCCGTTAAAGATATGCACGCCACCTTTTATGCCTGGGGCCCTGCTTTTAAAAAGCATTTAAATATTGTACCTTTCCAAAATGTGTCGGTATTTAACCTGGTAAGCAATATACTGGGTATACAACATACCGGTAAAATTGACGGGACGGACGCACTCTCCCGTGAGGTATTAATTAACAAACCCCAAAATTAAATGAAGTACTTGCTTAGAGTGGTTATCCTGCTCATATTGCCTTTGGCTGCTGCAGCGCAAAGCCCCGCGGTTGTAAAAAAACAGGCGCAAACAGTTGCCAACGCCCTGCTAATGGGCGATTACAAAACCGTATTAGACCATACTTACCCTAAGGCGGTAGAAATGGGTGGCGGTAAAACCAAAATGTTGCAGATGATGACCACCGGGCTTAACCAGATGCGCTCGGAGGGTTTTAAGTTCGAGAAGATCACAGTTGGCACACCCGGTAAGTTTTATAAGGCAGGTACAGAACTGCACTGTTTATTGCCGCAAACTATTGTGATGAAAACTAAACAGGGCCGTTTTTCGGGCAGTAGTAACCTGCTGGCGGTTAGCGGCGATAATGGTAAAAGCTGGTCGTTCCTTGACCTTAACGGCGGCTCAATAAAAGCTATCGACCAGATATTCCCCAAATTTAACCATAGCCTGGTAATACCACAGCCACAGCAGCCCGTTAAGCTGTAACAGCTTAATTTTATATAACAACAAAGCGATCATGGTAATTACCCATGATCGCTTTGTTGTTTGTGGGCATTTGATAGGTTTATTCCTTCATAAACAGAAATTCCTTGCCGCCTTGTTTAAGGGTGAACTCACCCTTTTCAGGGCGAAACTCCATCACAATCCCCGCGTTTTCAAATTCAAATCTATCAGCGGTAGTGGTCGCGTCCAGCGGGAACGCCGATTGGCCGGTAGCCTGGGCGGTTAAGATATTGCCTTCATTTTTGATGGTGACTTTGATAGGCAGTTGTTTGCTGGCGTAAACGCCTGCATACTTATCCAGCCCCTTAGCTTCTACAAAGTTTGGAATGGTGTATGGGGCATTTAAGCAAATTTTAAGTACCCCTTGCATAATGTTTGAGGGGTCAAAACTGCCGCCATTCCCGGTGTAGCTTACCGCCAGCTTTTGCTGAGGTAAATAAGCCAGTTCGGCACGATAGGCGTCAATAGCGCCGCCGTGGCCATAATAAGTTTGGCCTTCTATCACGGTTGAAAACATGGCCAGGCCAAAACTGTCTTTTATAGTTTGCATCAACGCCAGGCTTTCCGGTTTAACCAATTTGCCATTGAACAGTGCGGTGATGAATCTATCCAGATCGGCCGGAGTAGATACCATTGCCCCCGCGCCCGATGGTATGCTCATATCGGTTTCCGAAAACTTTTTCCATTTGCCGCTATACGTGTAAGAATAAGCCTCGTTTTTAGCCGGGTTGGTTTTGCCGCCATAATAGGTATCCTTTAAACCGGCTTTGTTGATAACACGCTGTTTCACCAGGTCGGTATAAGGTTTATTACTGATCTTTTCTATAATATAGCTCAGCAGCACAAAGTTAGTATTGCTGTATTTACCCCGGGTACCCGGTTCAAAATCTGATGGCATAGCCGCTATACGGGTCAGCATTTGTTCATGCGTTTGCGGATTGGTCATGTAACTCAAATAGGCAGGGTCATTGGTGAAATTATGCAGGCCGCTGTGGTGGCTTAGCATCATGCCGATGGTAATTTTTGCAGCGTTTGGTATTTGCGGATAAAATTTAGCAAGTGGTGTTTCCAGCGAAAGTTTGCCTTCCTCTATCAGCTGCATCACCATTACCCCGGTAAACATTTTGCTTATGGAGCCAATACGGTATTTGGTTTTAGCCGATGCCGGGATGGTGGATGGGCTGTCAACAGCGGCGTAACCTATACTTTTTTGATATACCAGTTGTCCGTTTTGCATAATGGCCAGGCTGCCCATGCTTTTGTTATGTGCCGAAAGCGTGTTCAGCAAACTGTCCAGGCGGTCCTTGTTAATATTTTGTGCTTTAGCTACCATAACAGCGGCGGATAAGCTAAGTAAAACGAGCGTTTTTTTGAGCATGATAAGTTTATATTTTAATATTAGAGTACCATAACAGGATCCTGTTACGGCAATAAGGGAAATTATTACAGGGTTAACCAACCGATGTTTGCACTTGGGTGTAGCATCCGCTTAACTCAATATCTCGGCTATCTCATTAAAACCTTTATCGCGGGCCAGGTCGGCGGGGAGTTTGCCACCCTCCATACGGATATCCACCTGTGCGCCGTTTTCCAGCAGCAGGATCAGCAGTTCGAGATTGCCATTCTGCGCCGCTGAATGTAGTGGCGTAGTGCCCGATACCTGCTTTACGTTCACATTAGCGCCGCTCTCTATCAGCATGCGTGCGGTACTGGTGTAATTACCGGCCGCCGCCGAGTGTAGTGGGTAAACATTAAAGCCATTGTTTGATGGTTTATTTACATCGGCACCCTTGAGTACCAGGTAACGGGCAATATCATAATGGCCAAAGTAGCAGGCCAGGCCAAGGGTGGTAAAGCCATCGTCGTTGTGATCATCAGCCTCATTGGGGTGGGTGTTTACGAGGTAGGCGACCGCGTCAAACAAGCCGGCCGCTGCCGCTTCAAACAAATTGGGCGAAGTGATGTACCTGAGCAGCAGCCGGGTTACCCCCGGCTTTTTATAATAACAGGATAGCATGAGCGGCGAAACATTAAGGGCGGTTTTGGCAACAGCCAGTTCGGGCTGCTGTTCAAGCAGGGCCTCAAGGGCAGCAATATCTGCATTGGCAATATAGGCTTCAAGCGCTTCGATGCTCATTTAATCTCAATAATATTAAAAAATATCTGTTTTATCTAATAACTTTATATTTGCGAAAAACCACGAGTGAAGGATGCCGGTTAAAGGAAATCAATTTAGATCAAACAGCTTCAAGGACGAAAATCAGCCACGTAAACCCGGCGAAAAAGCACCGCGTGAGCGCCAGGTAAGGCAGCAGCAAGCCGAGCGTTTGCCTCTTTTTGACCTGCGCGACGGCCGTGCCGTAAAAATATTGGGGCTTTTCTTCCTGGTGTTGTCGGTTTTCTTTCTTATCGCTTTTACTTCGTATTTGTTTACCTGGCAGCAGGACCAAAGCTATGTATCAAAGGCCAATGGTGGCTGGGGCAACCTGTTTAAAACCACCAAAGAGCTCATGGAGAACGGAGTAGCTAACCCCATGGTGGATAACTGGCTGGGTAAATTTGGCGCGCTGCTATCCAACCAGTTCATTTTTGAGTGGTTTGGGGTAGCGTCATTCCTGTTTGTGTTTATATTCTTTATTATCGGCTATCGCCTGCTGTTCAAGATCAGGCTATTCTCGGTGAGTAAAATGCTGGCGTATACGCTGTTCAGCATTGTGTTCATTTCAGTAGCTATAGGGTTTGTACACGCCTTTATTATTGATTATCCGCATTTCCTGGAAGGGAACTTCGGTTTTTGGACCAACCGTTTACTGGCCGCGCAGATAGGGCAGTCGGGCACGGGTTTCCTGCTCATTTTCCTGGCGCTCACCGTGCTGGTAATTGCCTATAACATCGATTTTAAACTGCCCGCCCGTAAAGAAAAGCTTAACCCTGATGTAGCACCTGTGATAGCGCCCGAGCCGGTTGAACTGGTTGATGAGGAAATATCCATCCCGGTAGAGTGGCCGCGCAATGGCGCCAATAACCGCATTAAGGACATGCTGGCCGCGGAAGCCGCCGCAGAAGCAATGGTGGAGCCGGTACGGCAGCAGCACATAGTGCCCGTAACGGCTAATGTACTGCATGAGCCCGTAGTGCTTACACCGGGAGTAACCGCTATGCAGGAGGTAGAAGAGGAAACAGAAATACCGCTTACTATTGACGTGGAACGCCCAACGCCGGTAATGAACATCGAAAAGAGCGACGACGATAAAGCTAAGAGCCTGGTAGAACAGTTTGGCATGTATGACCATAAACTGGAGCTATCGCAATACCAGCTGCCAACGCTTGACCTGCTGGAGAACCACGGTTCGGCCAAGATCTCGGTTAATGCCGACGAACTGGAAGCCAATAAGAACAAGATCGTTGAAACGCTCAATCATTATAATATTGAGATAGATAAGATAAAGGCCACCATTGGCCCAACAGTTACGCTATATGAAATTATCCCCGCGCCTGGGGTGCGTATCTCCAAGATCAAGAACCTGGAGGATGATATCGCGCTGAGCCTTGCCGCTTTGGGTATACGTATTATTGCGCCTATGCCGGGTAAGGGTACTATTGGTATTGAGGTGCCTAACCAAAACCCCGAAATGGTTTCCATGCGCTCGGTACTGGCTACCGAGAAATGGCAGAGCAACACGATGGACCTGCCTATAGCCCTGGGTAAAACCATATCCAACGAGGTGTTTATTGCCGACCTCGCCAAAATGCCCCACTTACTGGTTGCGGGTGCTACGGGCCAGGGTAAATCGGTGGGTATTAATGCTATATTGGTATCGTTACTGTACAAACGCCACCCCGCGGAGTTAAAATTTGTATTGGTTGACCCTAAAAAGGTAGAGCTGACGCTTTTCCGTAAGATAGAACGCCACTTCCTGGCTAAATTGCCCGATGAAAGCGATGCTATCATCACCGATACCAAGAAAGTGGTGAACACCCTTAACTCGCTTTGTATTGAGATGGACCAACGGTACGACCTGCTGAAAGACGCGCAGGTACGTAACCTGAAAGAGTATAACGCCAAATATGTTAACCGCAAAATAAGCGATCCGGAGAAACACCGTTACCTGCCATTCATTGTGCTGGTAATTGATGAGTTTGCCGACCTGATGATGACCGCCGGTAAAGAGGTAGAGCAGCCTATAGCCCGTTTGGCACAGTTGGCCCGTGCGGTGGGGATACACCTGGTTATTGCTACGCAAAGGCCGTCGGTTAACGTAATTACGGGTACTATTAAAGCTAACTTCCCTGCAAGGCTGGCATTCAGGGTGTTGTCAAAGATCGACTCGCGTACTATTTTGGATGCAGGTGGAGCCGACCAGTTAATTGGCCGTGGGGATATGCTGCTTTCAACCGGCAGTGACCTGATACGTTTGCAGTGCGCCTTTGTAGATACGCCCGAAGTAGAAAAAATATCCGACTTTATTGGCAACCAGCGTGGTTATCCTACCGCGTTGATGCTGCCCGAATATGTGGGCGACGGCGAAGCCGGAAGCAGCCCTAAAGAATATGACCCTGATGACCGTGACCCGATGTTTGAGGATGCGGCGAGGCTGATCGTATTGCACCAGCAGGGCTCTACATCTTTAATTCAGCGTAAAATGAAGCTGGGCTATAATCGAGCCGGCCGTATCATCGACCAGTTGGAAGCCGCTGGCATAGTTGGCCCGTTTGAGGGGAGCAAAGCACGCGATGTACTGTTCCCTGATGAGTACAGCCTGGAGCGCCACCTGGAAGAATTGCAAAAACCGCGCGATTAAACCAATTTATCTGCCGCCACTCTAAACTATTGTAAAGCATAGCGGTTATCAGTATGCTTTTTAATTTACCAAACATGAAAAAGTTTTTCTTCTGCCTGTTTATATCGGTTCTATCTCTCACCACCGCGTTCGCACAAAAGGATGCCGACGCGAAAGTGATCCTCAATAAATTAAGTAAACAATATCGTGCCTATGATGCCGTAAAAACTGATTTTTCGCTAACCGTGGATAACCAACAGGCAAATATTAAGCAAACGCAGAACGGTACGCTGGTGTCCCGCTCAAAAACCAACCAGTATAAGGTGACTATTTATGAGCCCGGCACAAAAAGCATCAGCCAGGAGATCATCAGCGATGGTAAAAGCCAGTGGACCTACCTTAAAGATGCCAATGAAGTACAGCTAAGCAATGCCGATAACAGCGATGAAGGCTTTAATCCCGGTAAGCTGTTCACTATTTACGAGAATGGCTATAAATATATTTATACTGGTATGCAGAAAGCAGGCGGCAAAACCTATCAGGTAGTTGATCTTACACCTACCAGCGAAAAATCAAGCTACTTTAAGGTAAGGCTGATGATTGACAAAGTGAAGAACCAGTTATACAGCGCCCAGATATTTGATAAGAACGGCAGTAATTACACTTACACCTTGCGTGGTTTTACGCCGAATGTTAAGGTAGGGGATAACGCTTTCACCTTTAACAAAAAGGCATACCCTAAAGCCGAACTGGTTGACCTGAGATAAGTGCTGATAGGCTAATTACCGGAATTCCGTGATTACATATCCAGCACGCGGGTGCGTTTACGTTTTACGTAATTACGGATATCCAGCACAATGCCGGCAAAAAAATAAAATACCAGCGGGAAACCCACGGCTAAAAAGGATGAGTAAATAAAAAACAGCCTTATTTTAGCTATAGATACGTTAAAGCGCTCACCGAGGTAAGTACATACCCCAAAAGAGTAACGCTCAAAAAAGGTAATGATCTGCTGTAACATATTATGCCGGTTTTAATATTTTAATACCAACGCCGCACTGCAGGCATTTCTTATGATTGCAATAGTTGTTTTTTAGTTCGAGCAGTGCCTGTGATTCAAACGCCGAACCTATTTTCAATCCTAAGTTAACAAAATCATCCGTAATATTGTTTTGTTCGGCAGGTAAACTTTCCAGCAATTTTAAGGCCCGGCTTACGTAGTGCTGCAAGGATAAATGCTTTCCGTAACAAAACAGGAACAAAGCTACTGTATTGAGCAGTAGGGTGTCAATGGATGATGCGCCCAGTGTTTTGGCAGACGGCTTACTTTCTTTATTAAACCGGTAATGCGTTTCCCAATAGGGGTTAACGGGTATATTGGCAAACAGGCCTCTTAATTCGCTTATCTCTTTGGCTTCTAATATCCCCGAGAATAAATGGTTTGATTTTGCCACCAGCGCCGCGAACTGCGCCAGCCTGATGGTGGGGAAATTTTGCGGGCGCATCCGCAGGAATTTCCATAGGTGATTATCAACCGGGGTAAGCTGGTATTTCTTCCGCAGGAACTGGTACTCGGCTTGCAGGCTGCGCGGATAATCATCCTCCTGTTCCATTTCCAGAAAACCCGCCTGCCCAAATATGAGCGCTTCTATCTGTAAGGGGCTGTTCTTGTGCTTAGCCAGCAACTGTTGTGGCAGCGATTTGGCCAAAAGCTCAAAAGGCAGGGCGTTTACCTTAAAGCCAAAATTGGCCGCCAAGTACTGGTAAAAAGTTTCCTCCCAATCGCCCCGATTATGTTGCAGGGCGGCTATCACCGCCTGTGAGCGTTTTTCCAGTCGCTCAACCAATATCCGGGTGAGCCAGTTTTGCATAGTAAGCCCGTCAACATGTTTGATGGATCCCTCACAGGGTATAATGCTTTGGTTGCCAAATACCAGGCCGTGGTAGCGGTTATACAACTCTGCCGATATGCGGTCTTTTAATTCCAGTGTGGGTACCCGTTTGCCATCAGCACGCAGTAGGGGCATGTCATCGTTATACACTACATGCAATATCACGTTATCGTATGCGCCATCTGCGCTATGGCCGTGTTTTTCCCATTCCGATGAGGAGATATGCAGTTCGGCATTGCCCGCCCATACGGTATCGCCAACACGCACCCGTGCGTTCTGAAAATCGGGCCCTGCATGGGTATTATGCAGGCCAACGGATAAGATCTCGAGTTCTTCGCCTTCGGTGGTGCGCAGGTTAATGCGGTTAAACAGCCTGAACTGCCATACGTAATGCAAAAAGTCCTCTGTAAAAAGCATGAGGTAATATAAGCAAAATGTGTTAACCGGCATGGTCAAAATTGACGGAATGATTTCTATCTTGCGGCTTAAAACCACCAATTATATGCCTGTTCCTACGCCAAGTACTCAAAGCCGTTTATGGTCAATCATCGGCGGTTCGCTGGGCAACCTGGTAGAGTGGTATGATTGGTATGTATATTCGGCCTTTTCCCTGTACTTTGCCGGCGCGTTCTTTCCTAAAGGCAGCCAGACGGCGCAATTGCTGAACACCGCAGGTATTTTTGCCCTTGGTTTCCTGATGCGCCCCATTGGCGGATGGCTCATGGGTACCTTTGCCGATAAGTACGGCCGAAAAAAAGCGCTTACCTTTTCAGTATTATTAATGAGTGTTGGCTCTTTGGTAATTGCTATTACTCCGGGCTATAAACAAATCAGCATTGCCGCGCCCATTATACTGGTGCTGGCACGCATGTTACAAGGTATAAGCGTTGGCGGCGAATATGGTACCAGCGCAACTTACCTGAGCGAGATGGCCGATAAAAAGAACCGTGGCTTTTATTCCAGTTTTCAATACGTTACGCTTATAATGGGGCAGCTGCTGGCATTAGGTGTACTGGTATTATTGCAAAGGGTTTTCTTAACCGAAGAGCAATTGCATAGCTGGGGCTGGCGCATCCCTTTTGCCATAGGCGCTGTTTTAGCCATTGTGGTGATGTACCTGCGCCGTACCTTGCAGGAATCGGCCACGTTTAGCGATGATGCAAAACGCCCCGAACTCCGCGGTACCCTAAAAGCGCTTGCCGGACACCCGCGCGAGGTGTTGACCGTAATAGGGCTTACGCTGGGCGGCACCATAGCCTTTTATACTTTTACCACTTACATGCAAAAATTTCTGGTAAACACCAGCGGTTTTAATAAAACAGATGCTACGCTGATATCTACGTTAACGCTTGTAGTATTTATGCTGCTGCAGCCGCTGTATGGCTACGTGTCAGACCGTATCGGGCGTAAACCCATGCTCAAAGCGTTTGGTATTTTAGGAGTGCTAACCACTATCCCTATCCTTACCTTTTTAAGTAACACGCTGAATTTCTGGCTGGCTTTTACATTAATTATGCTGGCGCTTATGGTAGTAAGTAATTATACCGCCATTAACGCTGTGGTAAAGGCGGAACTTTTTCCCGCACATATCCGGGCTTTGGGCGTAGGTTTTCCTTATGCCATAGCGGTATCTGTTTTTGGTGGTTCTGCCGAATATATCGCCCTGTTATTTAAAGCGCAGCACCACGAGGAATGGTTTTACTGGTATGTAACGCTGTGTATCGGTATCTCGCTAAGCGTATACTGGTTGATGAAGGATACACAAAAGCACTCCAAAATTGAGGCGGAATAGCCAGCCGGTTTTTAATTAAATATAAAAAGGGGCTTGTATGCCCCTTGGTTGTTTATGTTTCTTTGAGTGCTGTACTATTCAAATTGCAGTTCCCATTTATCCTCGCCGCCATCAACAATGCGGAAGATAGCCTTTTCTACAGTTGCGTTATGGTCTGTTGATACGATACGCACTACCTCATGATCGTGAAATTCGGGTTCTGTTTTAGGGATCATTATGGCGGTAAGTGTTTCGGGGTTGCCGGTTACATGAATGGTTCTCATAGCTTTTAAGTTTTACTTTTAGCATAACAACGGGTAGGGGAAATGGTTTAGGCCAACTCACCCCGGCGTCGCTCCGCTCGCCGACCCTCTCTTCGCTGCGCGAAAAGAGGATGAGGAATTATATTAACCTGTAAAGCTACAACACCCTCTTTGCGCAGCAGAGAGGGGGCAGGGGCAAGTCAATATCGCTTCTGGCAAACTTCGCAGTAAAAGCTGGTTCGTTTGGATGTTCCGGTGTCACGCCTTATAAACGGAACATGGTTCCGCGGGCACTCCTTTTTATGGTAGGCCTGCCAGTTGCGTTTGAGCGTGCCGGCTTTGCGCTGTTCTAAAAATTCAAAACTGTATTTGATAGCCTCATGTATCAGTTCGGTAAGTTTAGCAGTTGGGATGTTTGCCACCAAACTTTCGGGGTGTATGCGTGCACGGAAAAGGGCTTCGTTTTTAATGATGTTGCCCACGCCCGAGAATATGTGCTGGTCCATCAGCGCGTCGCAGGCCAGCAGTTGGGGATGGGCTTTCATTTTCTTTTTGGCCTTACGGGTGTTCCATTTGTCGCTCATGATGTCGGCCTCCCAGTCGAAAACCCCATCAAGTGGTTCGGTAATTAATTTCAGCTGGCAGGCGTAGAAGTTGAGTTCGGTATCGTCGGTAAAGGTGAGGCCCAGCCTTGGCGTTTTGGCGGTATGCTCATTAATGCGATAAGTGCCAAACATCATGAGGTGTATACGAACGGTAAAATCCTTAAAGCAGATCAGGAAGTGTTTGCCCCAGGTTTTAAAATCAATAATGCGTTTATTATTGAGCAGCGCAGCGTCAATAGCACCGTTGTTGCAGCTTGCCTCTGCAATGGTTTTACCTTTAAACTGCTGTGTTTTTTCTTTTAGGATGAGGATGCTTGGCCCTTCAGGCATATCAATTGGTTTATGCCAACCCAAACAAATATTAAGCCGAACAGCTTAATGGCTCTTTTTTCGCTTGAGCAGGCCACCTGTTGTATCGTCAACACTGGTTTGTACGATAAATGCCGATGGGTCTATCTTTAAGATCTCCCGCTTAATTAAGGGGACTTCCAGGCGGGTAGCTACGGTGAAAATAATTTCGCGGGGCGAGTTGATGTGCCCGTCCTTGCCGTAACCGCTTCGGCCTTCGTATACAGTAACACCACGACCAAGGCTCTGGGTAATAGCTATCCGTATTTGCTCTCCTTTTGTTGATACCACCGTCATGCCGGTATATTGCTCCAGACCGTTCAGGATAAAATCGATCATCTTAGAGGCCGACAGATAGGTGAGGATGGAGTACAGGCCCGATTCTACACCCAACTGGAAAACCGCTGCAGCGAAAATTACTACGTTCAGTATCAGGATAACGTCGCTCACGCGTACGATCTGCGCTTTTTTACTCACTAAAAGGGCCGCTATTTCGGTGCCATCAAGCACGGCGCCGCCACGTATGGCCATGCCAATACCCGCGCCAATAAATACCCCTCCAAAAACCGCTGTTAACAATTTATCATGCGTTACATCCGGGAAGTGTACAAAGGCAAGGCAAAGCGAAAGGCCGGCTATAGCCGCCGCGCTCTTAATGGAAAACTTTAAGCCCAGTTTGCGATAACCTAAATATAAAAACGGGATGTTGATAATAAAAATAAGGATAGCCAGTGGCGTATGCGTAATATCAGCCACAAGCATGGATATACCTGTTACGCCGCCATCAATAAAATGGCTCGATAATAAAAATCCCTTTAACCCAAAACCAGCCGACAGGATGCCGCAAAACAGTAAAGCGGTGTCAACCAATACGTTTTTAATCTTCATAGTAGAAAGTGCTTAGCAGATGGGCTTAAGATAGTAAAAAATGCCTTAACGGCCTAATTTACCAGCCACCCTGCAAGCCCTCTTTGAGCGCGGCGCGGTAGTTTTCGAGGTTAAACTCATACAGGTAAGGGGCTTTATGGGCGCCGCCCTTACGTGTTTGCTCCAACTTATTGAGGATGCCAAACGCCAGTATGCGCCGCTGGAAGTTACGGCGGTCGAGCTTTTTGTCTAATATGGTTTCATACAGTTTCTGCAGCTCGGGCATGGTAAACTCTTTAGGCATTAAATTATAACCAATGGGTTGGTAATTCAATTGCAGCCTCAGCGTATCCAGCGCAGTGCGGAAAATAAGTTCATGGTCCAGTTGAAACTGTGGCAGGTCGTCCAGGTCGCGCCAGGTACACATTTCAGAGAACGCGTCTGGCGTTGGGGTAACATTTACAAAATCAACCAGCGCGTAATAACCTATAGAAATAAAACGCTGGTTAAAGAAGTTCTGTTCCTTAGGCAGCATATCCCGGTAAATGTCATTGTGGAACTTGGAGCGGTCCGGGTCGCCAAACACATGGAACTGGCGTAAAAATATCTCGTCAATACCGGTGCGCTCTTTCAGGATGCGGTTGGCGGCAGTTTCAATAGGTTCTTCATTCAAAACAAAACCGCCGGGCAGGTACCAGGCCTCCTCATTGTTGCTTTTCAGCATCAATACCTTCATCTGCCCCTCATGGAAACCAAAAACCACACAATCTATGGATATATGGTTCAAATATATCTTGCTCGCCTCGGCCCAGTATTTTTCCAGCTCCTGTTTTGTTAACATGATGCTATTGTATAAAATAAATCCTTTGAATGTTTAAATTTAATATTTACAATTGTGTATCAATTACACCATGTTAATGGGGGTAATTAATGCCAATTATACTAATAAGTTTCACAGAATTTAATAAAAGCTAATTAACATTTTATTCATGTTGAGGCTTATGATCATTAAACAGCTTTTTGTATGAAAAATATTTTCTCTCGTAAAAGAGTGCTTTATGTAAGCGCGGCGCTGCTGTTTTGCCTGCCGCTTGGCCGTGCCATGGCGCAAACACCGGCCGAAACAGCCCGGATGAATGCCTATGTGAACGCGCTGATGAAAAAGATGACCATTGATGAAAAGATTGGTCAGTTAAACCTCGTAACCGGTGGTATGGCCATCACGGGTTCGGTTACCAATAACGGTATCGGCGAGGGCGTTAAGAGCGGCTCAATTGGCGGGATTTTTGGCTTATACGGTACCGCCGATGTACGTAAGATGCAGGAAGCCGCCGTTAAGGGTACACGTCTGCATATCCCGCTGATATTTGGTTTGGATGTGATACACGGGCATCGCACCATATTCCCTATACCGCTGGGCATGTCGGCCACGTGGGACCTCGGCTTAATTGAGCAGTCGGCACGTATCGCTGCTAAAGAAGCTACAGCCGAGGGCCTTAACTGGGTTTTTTCGCCGATGGTGGATATCGCGCGCGACGCCCGCTGGGGCCGTATATCTGAAGGCAGTGGCGAAGACCCTTACCTGGGTGGTAAAATAGCCGCCGCTATGGTACGTGGCTATCAGCACAATAACCTTAAAGCGCCCGACGCTGTGATGGCCTGTGTTAAACACTTTGCCCTGTACGGTGGCGCCGAAGCCGGCCGCGAATATAATACGGTTGATATGAGCCGTTTGGCTATGTACAACTACTACCTGCCACCATACAAGGCTGCTGTTGAAGCGGGCGCGGGTAGCATCATGAGTTCATTTAACGTGGTTGATGGCGTGCCTTCAACCGTGAATAAATGGCTGCTTACCGACCTGCTGCGTAAACAATGGGGCTTTAAAGGCTTTGTGGTATCAGATTATACCTCGCTGAACGAGGTGACAGAGCACGGCCTGGGCGACCTGCAAACCGTATCCGCGCGTGCTATAAACGCCGGTTTGGATATGGATATGGTGGGCGAGGGCTACCTAAAAACGCTCAAGCAATCGTTACAGGAAAAGAAGATATCTATTAATGATATTGATCGTGCCTGCCGCCTTATCCTTGAAGCTAAATATAAACTGGGCTTATTTGCCGATCCTTATAAGTCTATTGACCCACGCCGCGAGAAAACCGACATTATGACCGCGGAGAACCTTGCGGCGGCACGCATCACCGCCGAGCACTCATTTGTATTGCTTAAAAACGATAACCAGATATTACCGCTTAAAAAATCAGGTGGCAGTATAGCCCTGGTTGGCCCGCTGGCCGATAACAAGCGCGATATGCTGGGTACCTGGGTTATAGGCGGCGAGTGGGAAAAGTCTGTAAGCGTAATGGAGGGTATTAAAAAGGTAGTTGGTGATAATGTAAAGATCAACTACGCCAGGGGTAGCAACATTACCGATGATACCACCTTTATGAAACGCCTTAACTTTGGCCCTGGTATGGTATGGTTAGATAAACAATCGCCTGATGAGATGATAGAGGACGCGGTTAAGGCGGCCAAAAAATCAGATATTATTGTGGCGGTGGTAGGTGAATCGCAAAGCATGAGCGGCGAATCATCAAGCCGTTCGGATATCAGCATACCCGAAAGTCAGCAGAAAATGCTTAAAGAACTGGCCAAATTAGGCAAGCCAATGGTGCTGGTATTATTTAACGGGCGGCCGCTTACCCTGCAATGGGAAAACGATAACGCCGCTGCCATACTGGATGTTTGGGCGCCAGGTACCGAAGCCGGTAATGCCATTGCCAATGTGCTGTTCGGTAATTATAATCCATCGGGTAAGTTAACTACTACTTTCCCGAGAAGCGTAGGGCAGATACCTTTATATTATAATCACCTTAATACCGGCAGGCCATACACTTCAGGGCCAACCAAATTCCGGTCTGATTACCTGGACATCAACAATGATCCGTTATATCCTTTCGGTTATGGCTTAAGCTATACCAAATTCAGCTATAGCGATATTAAACTCAACAAGTCTGTATTGGTAGGCAACGAAACGCTTACCGCTTCAGTAACGGTAAGCAACACCGGTAAATACGCCGGCGAAGAAGTAGTACAGTTATATATAAAGGACCCGGTAGCCAGCATCAGCCGCCCTGTTAAGGAACTGAAGGATTTTAAAAAGATAGCCCTTCAACCCGGCGAACAGAAAACAGTTACCTTTAATATTACTACCGATAAGCTCAAATTTTACAACAGCGACCTGCGGTACGATTGGGAGCCGGGTGAGTTTGTAATTGAGATAGGTACCAACTCTGCAAATACTGGCAGCACCAAGGTAATCTGGAACAAATAGTTTAAATATTTTTTAAATAAATTACTACTTAAACGGCCTTTGCATAACGCAAAGGCCGTTTGCTTTTATATAACTTATGAATGTAACGGGTGCGTGTACTTGGTGTAAAACAACGCCGATAAGTGGTGTAATAATATCCGCTAAAAACGCAGATTAATGTTATTTTAACAGTTATTTAATATAAAATGGGCGCTTTTTAAACTATTGGCGGCGTATTTTTTATTTTTTTTACGGGGTAGGGAAATATAAGTGGTTGGCAGGCATCCGGTACTCCGTTTTTTTGTTGAAATGTCTTCTTTTTGAGATTTTCGAATTGTTAAAATATTATTAGAATATTTTCTTTTTTAAAAGGCTTGCAAATATTGTTGATGATTTTGCAAGAATTGTTAAATGAATATTCTTTTTGTGAAAAATATTATAAATCGTAATTAACTCCTTGTGTATCAAATACACACTATTTATATTAGGTCAATACCATTATAAAACCAGCTCTTTTTTAACAGGAGCGCATATTTAAGAACATATTAAAATAATTGAGGCTGCAAAATCACGAAGATGGCGCGGCACAATGGCAATTTAAAAACCGGGGATAGTGTACCATATGGTTAAATTTTTACAATTTCTTATTTCATATCTCACCAATAAAAAGCAAATGCTTTTTACCGAAAGAGGAAATTGTGCAGCCATGCACCTAACGGCGTACCCGCGTGGCCAAACGCGAACGCCTTTACCGGTCCTGTTTCCCATATCTCACTAAGAACAAGATCTTAAATCAAATATATTAATCAACTAAATCTCAAATCTCATGTTTAAAAGTTTACTCCTTAAAGGAAGAACGCTATGCCTGCTCTTATGCTGCATGGTTTCTTCGTTGGTAGTTACAGCTCAAACTAAACACTCAGGTAAGGTTACAGGCAGCGATGACAAGTTGCCCGTAGTTGGCGCCTCTGTTTTGTTAAAGGGTACTACCATTGGTACACAAACAGACGTAAACGGTAATTACAGTATTGCTGTAAAACCGGGCGATGTGCTTGTGTTCACTTATTTGGGTTACACTACCAAGGAGGTTACAGTTGGCCAGAGCGAAACAATTAACGTTGTTTTACAATCAGCCAATAACAGCCTTAGCGAAGTAGTAGTAACCGGTTATACCGCCCAGCGCAAAAAAGACATTGCCGGTTCGGTAACCACGGTTAACGTAAACGACGCTAAATCAGTACCAACGGTTAGTACCGAAAGCTTGCTGCAAGGCCAGGCTGCCGGTGTTAGCGTTGTTACACAGGGTGCTCCCGGCGCTGGCGCGCAGGTAAACATCCGCGGTATTGGTAACTTTGGTAACTCATCGCCATTATATGTGGTTGACGGATTACAGACCAGTAGCATTTCTAACATCAACCCTAATGATATTGAGTCTATCTCGGTATTGAAAGATGCCGGCGCCGCTGCCATCTACGGTGTGAGCGGTGGTAACGGTGTGGTAGTAGTAACTACTAAAAAAGGTAAATCAGGTAAAGCCACTATTACTTACGATGCATTTTATGGCACAACACAGCCATTGAGCGGCAACGTATTTAACCTGCTGAATGCCGATCAGTTCCAGCAACTGGTTGCCAAGGTTGACCCTGATAACGATTTAATGAAGGGTAACCCTAACGGCAAAGTGTTCTATGATTATGGTTACCAGTCTGGTGCTGGTGCTAAAGGTGTATTTAACCAGGATCAGGCATCTAATTTCCTACCTAACTATCACCTGGATAACGACCCGGCAAAAGACTACCTGATACAAAAATTTGTAAAAGGCGCGGGTACAGATTGGTTCCACGAAATTTTTAAAGCTGCCCCTATACAGCAGCACTCATTAAGCGCCAGCGGCGCGAGCGATAAAAGCGCTTATTACCTGTCATTAGGTTACACTAACCAACAGGGTACATTAATTAACACCTACTTTAAAAGGTACCAGGCGCGTGTTAATACCACATTTAATGTTAAAGACCATGTACGTTTAGGCGAGAACATCAGCTTTTACTACATTAATTCGCCAAACGGTGGCGGTGGTTTAGCTAACGGTGGTAACCAGAACGAGGGTAACCCTATTTCTGAAACCTACCGTACACTGCCAATTATCCCTGTATATGATATCGCTGGTAATTTAGGTGGTACTTATGCAGGCCCTGCCGCTTTAGGTAACGCGCTTAACCCGGTGGGTATACAACAACGCCAAAGCACTACCCATACCAACAATTATGGTATACAAGGTACCGTTTTTGCTGAGGTTGACCTGCTGAAACACTTTACAGCACGTACAGCATTCAGTGCCGATATCAATAATAACTATTACTACAACATTGGCTACCGCCAGTATGATAGCGGTGAGGCCCATGGTGGTAACAACAGCTACAACGAAGGTTCATCATACAACAGTAACTTTAACTGGAGTAATACCTTAAACTACAAACAAATATTTGGCAAACACAACATTAACGTGTTGGCAGGTTTTGAGCAAAGAGGTTACACCGGCCGTTACATTAACGCCACTGCTAAAAACCTTTTCTCGCTTGATCCATTCTATGCCAATATCACAAACGGTCAGCCAGGCCAGACTACAGCTAACAGCTCATTCAATGGCCTTAACCGTATCCTTTCATTCTTTGGCCGTGTAGATTATACCTTTAATGACAGGTATATCCTGGGTGCCACTATCCGTCGTGATGGTAGCTCACTGTTCGCCCCTGGCCAGAAATGGGGTACCTTCCCTGCCGTATCTGCGGCATGGCGCGCATCGCAGGAAGATTTCCTGAAAGATGTTAAATGGTTAAACGACCTTAAGATCCGTGGTAGTTATGGTACTGCCGGTTACAACGCCAACGTAGCGGTTAACAGCGCTTACGCGGCTTACGGCAGCAGCGCGGGTGGTTCATCATACCCTATTGATGGTTCTTCAAGCTCGGTAATTCCGGGTTACTATAGCAACTCTCTTGGTAACCCATACACTACCTGGGAAAACGATAAGATCTTCAACGTAGGTTTTGATGCATCGTTATTTAACCATTTGGATCTGACAGTTGAGTACTACAAAAAAACCATCACCAAACTATTGGTAAACGTACCACTGCCTGCTACCGTGGGTGGTTTAGATGCAGCATTCCCTTTTGTGAACAATGGTACAGTAGTTAACAAGGGTTTTGATATTACCGCTAACTATCACGCATCAGCAGGTGATTTCAAATACTCAATTGGTGCCAACATCACCACCATCAATAACAAGATCACCCAATTGGGTGCCCCGTTCTTTACTACCGGTATTCGTAACGGTAGTGTAGGCTACAACCAAGTAGGTGGTGGTATAGGTGATTTCTACGGTTACAAAGTAATTGGTTACTGGAACAGCCAGGCTGAGATCGACGCGCTTAACGCGCAGCAAAAACCGGATATTTTTGGTTCAACCCCGGTTTATCAGACTGATGCTGCCCCAGGCCGTTTCCGTTATGCCGATGTTAATGGCGATGGCCGCATCACTGATGCCGACCGTACCAAAATTGGTAAACCACTGCCAGACTTTACTTACGGTGTAAACCTTAACCTGTCATACAAAAACTTTGACATGAACGCCGTATTCTACGGTTCATATGGTAACCAGGTTTACAACTCAATTAAATACTGGACTAACTTTTACGGTTCACAAACCGGTAACAAAAGCTTAGACCTGTTAAACAATGCATGGGATCCGGCCAAAACGCCGGCTCAGAACGCCAATGCTAAAACACCGATCGCCGAAAAAACCACCAACTTCAGTACTGCGGATGCGATCAGCTCTTACTACGTAGAGAATGCTTCGTTCCTGAAATTAAGATCAGTACAGATCGGTTATACCTTTAACCCAAGCATGCTGAAAAAAGTAGGTATTGATAAGCTGCGCGCTTATGTACAGGGTACAAACCTGTTCACCGCTACAAAATACAGCGGTCTGGATCCGGAGTTGCAATCTGTTGACCGTAACAGCTACGGTGTTGACCTGGGTAACTACCCTAACAACGAGCGCAGGTTCATATTCGGCGTTAACGTAACATTCTAAGAATAACTAACAGAAGATATAAAGATAATAGTTATGAAAAAAAGCTTTAAATTGAAGGTCATTATCCCGGCAACGCTTGTTTTGCTTGGAGCGACTTACTCTTGTAAGAAATACCTGGACCAGGCGCCTATCGGGGCTCTGATCCCGGAAGTGCTTGCAACCCGTGCGGGTGTTGATGGTGTGTTGATAGGTGCTTACTCCGTAGTTGACGGGGTGTTTGACGGGCAGGCGGGTAGCCCATGGGAAACTGGTACTGATAACTGGATATATGGTAGCGTTGTGGCCGGTGATGCATTCAAGGGTTCTAACCCGGGCGACCAGCCGGCAGCGGCAAACCTGGAAGCATTTTCTGCTACAGGCGCCAATGACTACCTTAATGATAAATGGCGTGTTTGCTATGCTGGTGTGCAGCGTGCAAATGACGTGTTAAGGTTATTGCCACAGGTAAAAGATGGTTCGGTAACCGCCGATCAGCAAAAGCAATACATTGCTGAGGCACGTTTCCTGCGTGGTTTCTTCCACCTGGAGGCAGCTAAGTTGTGGAAAAATGTACCTTATATTGATGAAACCATCACCTACGGTGCCAATAACTACAACGTACCTAACAGCGGCCCGATATGGGATAAAATAGCGGCCGATTTTGCAGCAGCAGCCGCAGACCTGCCTAATACACAGCCACAGGTTGGCCGTGCTAACAAATGGGCGGCGCTGGCTTTTGAAGCAAAAACGCTGATGTTTGCTCACAAATATCCTGACGCGTATACCATCCTTAAAAACGTAATTGCTAATGGCGTAACCGCATCGGGCGCTAAATACGCTTTAGGTAAATATGCCGATAACTTTAACCCATCAACCAAAAACGGCCCTGAGGGTGTATTTGTGGTACAAACATCAGTACATGATGGTGCCAACGGCTTAAACGGTAACGCTGGTAGCGTATTGAACTTCCCATCAGGTGGCCCTGCAGGCTGCTGCGGGTTCTTCCAGCCTACATTTGATTTTGTTAACTCGTTTAAAGTAGATGCCAATGGTTTACCATTGATCGATAGCTACCAGACCGGTTATATTACTAATGACCAGGGTGTACCTGCCGGTACTGTGTTTACTCCGGGTAACGAACTGCTTGATGCCAGGTTAGACTGGTCAGTAGGTCGCCGTGGTATCCCATACTTAGACTGGGGTATTTGCCCGGGTGCTGCATGGGCACGCGACCAGCCAAACGGTGGTCCGTACCTGCCAATTAAAAACGTTTATTACAAAGCGGCACAATCAACTACTTCTGATAGCTACGGTGGTTGGGCTGCAAACCAGGCTACTTCAAACAGCTACAATGCCATCCGTTATGCTGACGTATTGCTTTGGGCTGCAGAGTGCGCGGTTGAAACCAGTGACCTGCCGGCTGCCGAAGGTTATGTGAACCAGGTAAGGGCACGCGCTGCCGACCAGAGCGGTTGGGTTAAAGGTAAACTTACCGGCTATGGTGTTGATGATAAAGGTAACCCTGACGCTACCAAACCAATTGTAGATAACTCTCAATTCGCGGCAAACTACAAAGTAGGCTTGTATACCGGCCAGTTCCTGGCAAATGGCCAGGCATGGGCACGCAAAGCGGTATACTTTGAGCGTAAGCTGGAATTGGGTATGGAAGGCCATCGTTTCTTTGACCTTTCTCGTTGGGATGCGGTTAACGGCGGACCTGCCGGAAACATCATGACCACAGAGATTGAGAAGTTCCTGAAAAATACTCGTGATTTTGGCGACAAATTTACCTCTGCGGTAATGAAAGTAGCGAAATTCGGTTCAAATAAAAATGAGCTGTTCCCTATTCCTCAAACCCAGATCGACTTATCGAAAGGTACTTTGAAACAAAATCCGGGCTATTAATTAAAAGCTTGCATTTTTTAAAAAGAGGGAAAGATGTATGTCTTTCCCTCTTTTATTTTTAAAATATTGTTTAATATAGTGTTCATGAAACCCCTTAAATTCCTGTTCATCGCGGCTGCTCCGTTGCTATTTTTCTCATGCAGGAAAGCTACTTTGTTTGAGCGCGTATCTTCTTCACAGTCAGGCATTAAGTTTAATAATGAGGTTACCGAAAATGATAGCATTAACCCGCTTGATAAGCTCAATATTTATAACGGCGGCGGCGTAGGCATCGGCGATTTTAATAATGATGGCTTGCAGGATATTTACTTTGTAGGAAACCAGGTTGCCAACAAGCTGTACATTAACAAAGGGGATTTTAAGTTTGACGATGTTACACAAGCCGCCGGTGTGGGCGGCAGTGGCGGCTGGGGCCGTGGCGTAGCCGTTGTGGATATTAACAACGATGGGCTAAAGGATATTTATGTTTGCTATACTTTATTAAACGACCCTAAGAAACGCACCAACCTGCTGTACATTAATACCGGCCCTGATAAAAATGGGGTACCCCATTTTAAAGAGTCGGCTGCGGAGTATGGATTGCAGATCAACGCGCACTCTACCATGGCGTCGTTTTTTGATTGTGATAACGATGGCGACCTGGATATGTACCTCACCATTAACGAGGTGCAGGCAAATGATAATACCAGCGCTTTCAGGCCTATTATTAAGGATGGTTCGGCACGTAGCACCGGTCGGCTTTATCGTAATGATTATGACCCCATCCTGAAGCATCCTGTTTTTAAAGATGTTTCTAAAGAGGCAGGAATACTCATTGAGGGCTATGGCCATGCAACCAGCATAGCCGACTTTAACCGCGATGGCTGGAAAGATATTTACGTAACTAACGACTTTTTACCTAACAACATCCTGTACATTAATAACCACGACGGTACTTTTACCGATAGGTCGCAGGAGTATTTTAAGCATACTGCCACCAGTGCCATGGGGCAGGACGTGCAGGACATTAATAATGATGGCCTCGCGGATGTTTTTGAGCTGGATATGGATCCGGAAGATAACTATCGTAAAAAGATGTTTATGCCGGGTATTTCCTATCAGCTTTATCAGAATTTTGATAATTACGGTTACCAGTACCAATATAACCACAATGCTTTACAGCTTAACCAGGGGCCGAGGTTAGGGCAAAACGATTCTATCGGCGCGCCGGTATTCAGCGAGATAGCCTTTATGAGTGGTGTGGCCCAAACCGACTGGAGCTGGGGACCTATGATAACCGACTTTGATAACGACGGTTTCAGGGATATTGTAGTGACCAATGGTTACCCGCGCGATGTTACCGACCATGATTTTATCGCCTTCAGGAACGAGTCGTTCGCGGTGGCGTCCAAAAAACAGGTATTGAGCCAGATACCTATTGTGAAGATCCCCAATTACGCGTTCCGTAACAATGGCAAATTGCAATTTGAAGACGTTACCAAAAGCTGGGGTATGGATATCCCTTCTTTCTCCAACGGTTGCGCCTATGCCGATCTGGACAACGACGGCGACATGGATGTGGTGATCAATAACATTGATGACGAGGCGTTTGTGTACCGCAATACCGCCCGCGATAAGGATAAGGCGGACAATAATTATCTGCACATACAGTTTAAAGGCGGCGCCGGAAATAAGGACGGGATAGGCGCCTGGGCAGATATATATTACGGAAAAGGAAAACACCAGGTATACGAGAATACACCTTTTAGGGGGTATTTGTCTACCATACAAAATATAGCCCACTTCGGCCTGGGGAATGTTACTACGGTTGATTCGGTGGTCATTAAATGGCAAAATGGTAAAGAGCAGGTGCTGCGGAATGTAAAAACTAACCAACTGCTTACCGTAAGCGAAAAAGATGCGCAAAAGCCATATACGCTCAACAATGGCGGTATTGCTAAGCAGGCGCTTTTCAGCGAGGTTACCCATGATGTGGGCATCCGCTATACTAACCAGGACGATGATTATATCGACTTTAATGTACAAAAACTGCTGCCGCATAAGTTTTCGGAATACACCCCGGCCATTGCCGTTGGTGATGTGGATGGCAACGGGTTTGACGATATGGTAGTAGGGGGTACCTCCAAATATCCCGCGCAGGTATTTTTGCAGCAGGCAAACGGCAAGTTTACCCAGCGTGCTTTATATGAGCCTAATACCTCGCTGGCATTTAAGGACGAAGGCTTGCTGCTGTTTGATGCCGATGGCGACGGCGACCTTGACCTGTACGCGGCCAGTGGTGGTTACGAGCAGGAGCCGGGCTCAAAAAGCTACCAGGACAGGGTATACGCTAATGATGGTAAAGGAAACTTTACTCTGCAAGCCAACGCTTTGCCGGCCAACTTTACCAGCAAGCTATGTGTAAAGGCGGTTGATTATGATAAGAACGGCAAGCTCGATCTGTTTGTATCCGGCAGGGTAAACCCCTGGAACTACCCTAAACCGGTATCGAGTTTCATATTAAGGAACGATAGCCGCAACGGACAGATAAAATTCACCGATGTTACGCCAACAGTAGCCAAAAGCCTGGTTAACCTGGGGTTGGTATGCGACGCCTCTTTTACCGATTACAACAACGACGGCTGGCCCGATCTGGTGATCACCGGCGAGTGGATGCCTGTTACTTTCCTGAAAAACGACCACGGCACATTTAAGGATGCAACCGCCGATACCCAAATAGCAGGTGACCTGGGCTGGTGGAACACCATTGCCGGCGGCGATTTTGACCACGACGGGGATATTGACTATATAGTTGGTAACACTGGCCTTAACACTTTTTACCAGGCCAGCGAAAAATACCCCATGTACATAACCGCAAAGGATTTTGATAACAACGAAAGTTATGACGCCTTCCCTTCGCTGTTTTTAAAGGACCGAAATGGCGATATGAAAGAGTTTCCGGCGCACACGCGTGATGATATTGTGAAACAGATGATCAGCATGCGTATCAAGTTCCAGAATTATAAGTCGTTCGCGGTAGCTACCATGGATAGCGTAATTACGCCGGAGATGCGTAAGGGGGCTATCAGGCTAAAAGCCACCAACCTCAAATCGTGCTACATGCGTAACGATGGTAACGGCAAATTTACCCTCATCCCTTTACCCATTGAGGCGCAGCTATCACAGCTTTCAGGTATTATCATTGATGATGTTGACGGCGATGGTAATCTCGACGCGGTACTGAACGGTAATGATTACGGTACCGATGTAAGCACGGGCCGATACGATGCCTTTAACGGGCTGGTATTAAAAGGCGATGGCAAGGGTAACTTTAAACCGCTTAGTATTTTGCAAAGTGGCATTTACATCCCCGGCGATGGCAAGGGGCTGGTGAAACTGCGTGGTGCGGGCGATAAATATCTGTTAGCCGCCAGCCAGCATAAAGGCCCGCTAAAAGTGTTTGAGCTGAAAAGGAAAGTTGGCATGGTGCCGCTATCGCCTATGGATATGTATGCCAGCATCCGGTACAAAAATGGCAAAACAACCCGGCTTGAATTTTATAATGGCGGTTCGTTCTTGTCACAGTCGGGCAGATTTTTTAATATTGACCAAACAATGGCTTCGGTAACAGTAACCAATAGTACGGGCCAAACCAGAAATATTCCCTTAAATTAATTTTTACTGCTGATCATGAGATACCTTAGGTTTATAACAGCCGCTTTTGTTGTTGCTGGTATGCTGGCTGCCGGCTGCCATAACAAGCCCCAAACCAAGCTCCTTAAAGACACCGATGTTTTACACGAGAATGTTGACAGGCTTACCCAGGTAATCATTTACGACGCGTTTAGCCCTCCGGTGGCCAGCCGTATATACGGCTATACTACGCTGGCGGCATATGAAGCTATGCGCTTTCAAAACCCGCGCTATAATTCTATCGCTAACCAGTTAAAAGGTTTTAAACCCATGCCGCTACCGCAAAAAGGGCAAAACTACAGTTATGCCCTTGCCGCTACAAAAGCGTTTTTTACCGTTGCACACAAGGTTACTTTTTCTATTGATACGCTTAAAAAATACGAGGATAAGGTATTTGCCATGTACAAGGATAACCTGGACGAAGCTACTTATACCCGTTCCATGGCCTTTGGCGATACCATAGGCAAGGCCATACTCTCGCGTGCCAAGTTTGATAATTATGCCAAAACACGTGGCAAGCCGCGTTTTCTGGGTAGCCATGATAATGGTAAATGGCGCCCAACCGCGCCCGACTACCTGGACGGCGTTGAGTTTTGCTGGGGTACTATGGAAACCTTTGTTGTAAAATCATCATCAGATTTTCCGCTGCCGCCGCCTGCGCCTTATAGCGAGGATAAGAACAGTACCTACTTCAAGCAAAACGTAGAAGTATATGAGCAGAGCAAAAAGAATACACCCGAGCAGATAGAGATAGCCAAGTTTTGGGACGATAACCCGTTTGTGATACAGCATAACGGGCACATGATGTTTGTAAACAAGAAAATTACACCCGGCGGCCATTGGATAGGTATTACGGCCATCGCCTGTAAAAAAGCCAAAGCCGATGCTGTTAAAACCGCGCAGGCCTACGCGATGACGGCCATTGCCCTGTATGATGCCTTTATTTGCGGCTGGCAGGTAAAGTATGTAACCGAGTACATCAGGCCTATTACGGTGATCAATGAAAAGATAGACCCTAAATGGCAGCCTATGCTGCAAACGCCGCCATTCCCCGAATACCCCAGCGGGCATAGCGACATCAGCGCTGCCTCCGCTGTGGTGCTTACCCATATGTTTGGCGATAACTTTGATTTTCAGGACACCAGCGACCTGCGTTACATAGGCATGCAGCGGCATTTTAAATCGTTTTTGCAGGCATCTGATGAAACCTCCATCAGCCGGTTTTATGGTGGTATACATTACCGGGTAAGTGTTGATGCAGCCGCTAAACAGGGACGCGAGATAGGCGAGTACATCTGGAACAATCTAAAGCTTGAGAATTAAAATTGGGACTTATCAGCATGAAAGTAAACCGTAAATTTTATGGCATTTTTTGCCTGTTATCATCAGCAGTGCTGGTATTGGTTACCGCTTCGCTGGATGGTTGCCGGCACAAAGGAGCGGATGATTACCACCTCACCGGCGATACCATTGCCGATGGCAAACACCTGGTAAAACAATACTGCACCGGCTGCCATGCCGAAACCGCGCCCGATATGCTCACCCGTGATGTGTGGCGCATGCACACGCTGCCCTCTATGGCGCATTATTTAAAGATATCCACTTACGGCAGCGATTTTTATAAAAAGCCCGGGGATACCGGCGGTATATCTATTGTTAACTGGCAGGCCATTGTCAATTATTACAACAAAGTAGCGCCTGTTGAACTGAAGCCAGCTAAAGCGCCTGTTGCCCTGCAAAAGGATTGGGCGGTGTTTGGTTTAAAGAAACCGCAGCCGGTAACCAATGTAAGTTTTACTACCATGGTGGCTGCTGATACCGATAACGGTAAAATATATACCAGCGACCTGGTGACTACAGAACTAACCGCCTGGGATAAAGATTTAAACGGTAAACAAGTAGCCATATTACCATCTGCCGCTGTTGACGCGCAGTTTGATAAACAGAAAGGCACCGGAAACATATTGCTATCATGCATAGGGCGTATCGACGCGGTTGACTACCCAAGCGGCAGGATAGTAGCGGTTAACCCCGGTACCGGCAATGTAAAGGACTTGGCCGGCGACCTGCCAAGGCCGATACAGATACTCAAGGCTGATTTTGATAAAGACGGCCGCGACGAAATGGTGGTTTGCGGGCAGGGATATACCAAAGGAGGGGTATACCTGTATAAAATAGGCGATAAACAGTCGGTATTAAAAAAGGATGTGATCACCGACAGGCCTGGAGCCGTGCAGGCACTGGCGCAGGACTTTAATAAGGATGGTTGGACCGACTTGATGGTACTCTTCGGTACCGGGAATGAAGGCCTGGCCATGTATATCAATGATAAAAAAGGCGGTTTTGTTACGAAGGAACTGCTGCAATTTCCGCCGGTATATGGTTCAACCAGTTTCCAGCTGAGTGATATGGACCACGATGGTAACCCTGAACTGATCTATACCTGCGGCTATAATTATCACGACTCGAGAATATTAAAGCCATACCACGGGTTGTATATCTACAAAAATACCGGCAATTTCAATTTCAAACAGCAATGGTTTTACCCGATCAATGGCGCGACAAAAGCCATATCGGCTGATTTTGATGCCGATGGCGATCTGGACATTGCCACTACAGCCTTTTTTGCCGACATGAAAAATAACCCCGCCGAAGAATGTATTTACTTTGAGCAGGTGAAGCCCATGCAGTTTGTACCCCACGCTATCCCGGTAAGCCAGTACGGCAGGTGGATGAACATGCAGGTGGCCGACTGGAACAGCGATGGCAAGCCGGATATTTTGTTAGGCAACTATGCCAGCGGCTTCCTTTTCCAGCCCGATTTTCGCCCTAACTGGGATGAACATTTGCCGTTTATCATCTTACAGAATAACCGGGGCGGTAAATAGTTATAGTTTTTTCAAATAGGCGAGTATCTGCTTTGCTTTATCAGGGTAAACGGCAATATGGTGAGTGCGTATCAATACCGGGTGCTGTTCATTAATAATGGCTTTTGATGGTAGCTGTGGCATATGGCAGTCAACGCATTTTGCTTTAATTACTGCCTCGCTTACCTGGCCGGTTAGCTTGCAAAGGTTATGGTTGGTTGCTTTGTGGCAGGTGCCGCATCGCGCCGCGAATATTTCAGTCTGTTTATGCTGATTAGTATGCGGTGCATGGCAGCTTGAACAGCTCATTTTACTGGCAGTAAAGCATCGGCTGGTCTTGAGCATCTCCAGCTGATTGCCGTGTACGTCAATATGGTCCAGATCCGGCGGGCCGGCATCGGCAGCGCGGGTTTTGTAATCGGTTAATTTGTCGCCCGGCTTAAAATTAAATATCGATTGTTTGTTATCCGTTTGTGTACCCGAGTGGCAGGTGCCGCACAGATCGGTTTGCTGTGTGCGGGTAAGTTTGCTGATGTCGGTGATGTAACGGCTGATCTTTTCCTGCGGGTGCGATAACTGGTATTCGGCGTGTTCCCTTCCGGGGCCGTGGCAGCGTTCGCAATCGATCCGCAAGATCATTGATGATTGATTAAACCCGATTACCTCACCTCCAAAACTGGGTAATTTTCCTGGTTCCGTTACCGCGTAAGTAGTGTGGCACTCCAAACAGCGCACATTAACGGCGCGGTCATAACTGGCCATAACGGTATCATAACCCGGGCTTACTATCCATTTATTTTGCGCGTAATCAAATGATACAGGTAATTGAAACAACTCATTTTCTTTCCAGTAGAGATAGGTTTCGCCTTTTACACCGCCCATTACCAGGTCCATACGGGCTTTTTGAGTTTCCTGCCCGTTAATATAGTTCACCTGGTACATTCCACTATCGGTCTTTAGCATTTTTACCTTCGAGTGGCTGTTGTAACTCATCTCGCTTTTATCGCCGGAAAATATGCCATGCACCGTACTTGCTGTAGCGAATGCAGATGATTGGTAATGCGCGGTATGTATGTAGTCTTTCTCTATTTTCTTATGGCAGCTGATGCATGTTTTGGCGCCAGTGTAAGTGGCCCCCCGTGGGTCGGTTTTGATATTGTTAGTGGTGCATTGCGATGCCGCAAGCAGTACAGGCAGCAAAAAGGCGGCGCACATAACCAAATACCTGGGTTTCATTAGGTAGCGAAATTTTATTAACTAATGATAGCCATATTCATTGGTTATGCCTCATTTTGAGTTGTAAGTATTTCGTTACAATCAAGTGGAAATAAATGTAGAGAAATTTTTTAAAATAAATAGTACTATGTATTGCATAATACTATGCTATGTGTATATTTGTTTAAATTTTAAGATCATGAACAAACAAATACGCATTTTAATTATAGCCATAGGCGCAATGGCCTCAATGGCAGGTTGTAACAGGGGCCGCAGTACCCGCATCGTTAGCGCTACTGATGGTCACAGGCAGGAGATAAAGTACTCGGGAAGTGTGGTTTTTACGCCCGACTCAACAGGCATTGCTCATATCTCCAGGAAGGGTTTTTTATTTTTTGATGAAGACGGCAAAAAGCTAAGGGCAGAGAGTAGCGATAAAAACCAGGTGGTTTACAGCTTTGATGGGGATGGTTTTGTAAACCAGCTTTCGGCAGAGCAAAAAGAATTTTTGGCGCACGCGGTAAAAGCCGTTATACGCGAACGCGCCAGGCTGAGGCGCTAACGCTAAAGCTTTAAAATTTAGTTTCAATTTGAGTGTGTAAATGCCGGTGCCGCGAGGGTTACCGGCATTTTTTTAGATATGCTGAAGTTGATCTACACTGATCTGGTCCAATCCGCTGATCACTTTGGCGGCTTTGGTTAATACTTCAGGCTGCCCAATGCCAACAGCTTTCATACCACCGTTGCGGGCGGCCTCAATACCGGCAACAGCATCCTCAAATACAATACAATTGGCAGGTGGCACGCCAAGCATAGCGGCGCCTTTCACAAAAACTTCAGGGTCGGGTTTGGGGGCGCTTACGCTGTTACCGTCCACTATCACGTCAAATAGTGGGGTAAGTTCGAGCTTTTGCAATATCACGGGTGTATTTTTGCTGGCAGATCCGATAGCGGTTTTAATACCGGCCTGGCGGCAGGCGCTCACAAATTCTTTCGCTCCGGGCAGTATTTCGGCAGGGGTCATATGGGTGATCATGTCCACATACCAGTCGTTCTTCTTATCGGCCAGTTTATTCATTTCCTCATCGCTCAGCTGCCCCATGTTACCCCAGCCAAGTATCAGTTTCAGCGAAGCCATGCGGCTAACGCCTTTTAACTGCTCGTTCTGTTCTTCAGTAAAATCAAATCCAAGTTCGTTGGCCAAACGTTTCCATGCGCGGTAGTGGTACACGGCCGTATCAACAATAACCCCGTCGAGGTCAAAAATGCAAGCTTTAACATCCATGCGATAAAGGTAAGAGCCTTGTTAATAATCATTATAAATAATTGTTAACATTATTTGGATTAATTATAAATAAATGAGATTTTTGTTTTAACAATGGTTACAACGCTTACACCAACATCAACCCACACCTGGGAAAATGTATTTAGCACGGCATCCGGCGCGGTTTATCAGTGCGATGCAGAAAACTGCTGGTATATTGATTTTGTCGGTAAGGTAGCCGGGTTTAATTACCGCTGTTTACAAAAGCTAAAGAAGGCCATATACCATATTGATATTGAAGCAAAACTGCTGGATACCTCCAAAGACCCGGATGTGGAGATCATTTTTATCTGCGCTTGCGACCATACCTACATCCTTACGCTGCTGCAGGTGATCGCCTTAAAAGAGTTGCTGCAGGGTACATTTGTGATGCTGGAGCTTAACTCCATCCTGCACGATAAGCTCTATCGTACTGCCTGCTAATAATTTAGACTGAATTCATATTGCTTTTATTTTTAACACCTCATGCAGGTGAAGCGTATATTGTATAATTATTTAATCGGCACGTTTGTTGCCCGTTGTTAATTAAACAAATACCACAATGAAAGATCTTATCCGCATAAAAAGCTTACTATCAACCGAGGTGGAAGAGCTGTTGAACCAGCAGGTTAAAAAGGAGGCGATATCGTCATCCATCTACCTGTCTATGGCTTCATGGTGTAACCGCAATGGTTTCGATTACTCGTCTGAATATTTCTTTAAGCAGGCCGAAGAAGAAAGGCAGCATCAGCTTAAATTTTATAAATACATCCTGGATATGGGGGGCAACGCCATCTCTCCGGAAGTTACCGGCATTAAGCAGGAGTATAATTCTTTCCGCGAGGTGTTTGAGGACGCGCTCGACCAGGAGATCAGCGTTACCCAATCTATCAAAAAGATATACGCGCGCTGCCTTAATGAGCAGGATTACATCACCAACGAGTTTTTGAACTGGTTTTTAAAAGAGCAGCGTGAAGAAGAATACAAAGCACGCCGCGCGCTGGAATTGTTTGAAGTAATTGGCGAAGAAGGTACAGGCCATTGGGAGATCGACCGACATGTAGGTAAGATCAAATACGAAAGCGACGCCAACTAATCTTCTATTAGTAATTTAAGTACATCTTTCTCGGCGTATTCTTTTAACCAGATATTGCCGGGCGATAACGTACAGACCGGTGCCCAATCGCACCGGTCTGTGCATTCTATACGTATCACTTCAATATCCTGGCCGCTGTATTTGGCAAAACGCTTTGCCGCTTTATACATATCCTTACCGCCACGCTTGGCGCATTTACTGCCTGTGCATATAAACAACGTTTTATCCGGTACAGGAAATTTACCCATGTTATTCGTTTTTAGCTTTAACTGATAAAGCAAAGCTTTAGTTTTCCACTGGCTTCATTTTAACGGCTTATGGCGGTTAAATGATATTTTAACCATCGGCCCAGATCACTATTGCGTATCTTCGTTCCCATGCTAAAAAAGCTATTACTGTTTTGTGTTCTCGTTTTTTGCTTTGCCCTGAGTTGTAACCGTAAAACCGACCTGTATAAAGTGGTTGGCGTAAAAGATGGCGATACCATGGTGCTGCTCTCGCCGCAAAACCAGCAGGTAACAGTAAGGTTGGCCGAGGTAGACTGCCCGGAGAAAAGCCAGGCTTTTGGGCAGGCCGCCAAGCAATTTACATCAGATCTGTGCTTTGGCAAAATGGTCCGGCTCATCGTTAATAATACCGACCGCTATGGCCGTACCGTAGGCTGGGTTGAACTGGAGGATGGCACCAGCGTAAACAAGCAGCTGGTAAAAAATGGTTATGCCTGGCAATACCGCGCCTACTCTAAAAGTATGGAGCTGGCCATGCTGGAGCAGCAGGCCCGCCAAAGCCGCCTCGGCTTATGGCAGGATGCCAACCCAACACCACCCTGGAACTTCCGTAAAGGCGAGCGGGAACAGCGGCTTGGCGAAAAGCAGGAACAGCCTAAAAAGAAACGTACTTACCGCAAGCGCCGCCGTAAACACATAGATACGCTGGCTTTTTAAAACGCTGTACAATACTTATCTTTCCTGCACATACTCCACACTCAAAAAATGAAAGTATTCAGAGCCGTATTGTGCCTCGTTTTTACCGGGGTACTTATCTGGGCGTTGCAAACCAAGTTTGGCGATATACCGCCCCTGGGCAATTTCCTGAACCCTTCAACCGGGTTTTGGCAAAACGCCGAGAGCAAAAATATCATCCCCCAGGAGAAACTTAAATTAAGTGACTTACAGGATGAGGTAACCGTGCAGTTTGATGATAACCGCATACCGCACATCTTCGCTAAAAACGACCACGACCTATACTACGTGCAGGGCTACCTTACCGCTAAAGCACGCCTTTGGCAAATGGATATCCAAACCCGCAGCGCGGCAGGCAGGCTATCAGAAGTGGTGGGCCCCAAGGCGCTGGAGCTCGATCGCTATCACCGCCGCATGGGCATAACCTACGGCGCGGAGCATACTTTACAGGGCATCATGAAAGACCCGGTGATGGGTAAAGTGATACAAGCCTACAGCGATGGGGTAAACGCCTACATTAAACATCTTAAACCCGGTGGCTACCCCCTGGAATTTAAACTGCTCGGTTACGCGCCCGAAGAATGGAAACCCATAAATTCGGCTTACTTACTAAAGCTGATGTCCGAAACGCTGGCCGGCGGCTCAAACGAGTTAGGGCTTACCAACGTGCTCAATAAATTTGGCGCGAAGGTCACCAATGATCTTTTTCCTGATTACCCGATGCATGAGGATCCTATTATCCCGGCAGGCACCAAATGGGATTTTAAACCGCTGCCCATACCGCAGCCGCCCGCGGCTTTTAAAGCGCAGCTGATGGCGGCTATGCAAAACAAGGAAAAGGTAGAAGGCATAGGCAGTAATAACTGGGCGGTAAGCGGCTCCAAAACGGCTACAGGCTACCCCATGCTGGCTAATGACCCGCACTTAAACCTTACTTTCCCATCCATATGGTACCAGGTGCAAATGGTTGGGCCGGGAGTAAATGTTTACGGCGTAACGCTGCCCGGCGCCCCTTGTGTGGTAATAGGTTACAACCAGAAAATAAGCTGGGGCGTAACCAATGTAGATGCCGACGTGCTTGACTGGTACCAGGTGAAATTTAAAGATGCCGGCCGCAACGAGTACTGGTATAACAATAAATGGAATAAAGTTACCCGCAAGGTGGAAGTGATAAAGGTGCGTGGGCAGGCCGATGTGATAGATACGGTACTGTATACCCATCATGGCCCGGTAGTGTATGATAACGAGGAGATGCGTAAAAAGGGCCGCTCTAATGTACCTTCCGGAAACGCCCTGCGCTGGATAGCGCACGACGAAAGCGACGAGTTTAAAACCTTCTACCTGCTCAACCGCGCGGCTAATTATGCCGATTACCGTAAGGCTTTAACCTATTACACCGCTCCGGCGCAAAATTTTGTGTTTGCCTCGGCAGATAATGATATCGCCATAACGCCTAATGGTAAACTGCCGCTGAAATATAAAGACCAGGGCAAGTTTATTTTAGACGGGAGCAACCCCGCCAACGACTGGCAGGGCTGGATCCCTTATGACCAGAACCCAACGGTGAAAAATCCGCCGCGCGGTTTTGTAAGTTCGGCCAACCAATCATCTACAGACCCAACTTACCCGTATTATATTAACTGGAAGTTTGAGGGCTACGAACGCGGCAAGCGCATAAACGACCGGCTTGGCGCTATGCAAAAAGCTACCGTGGATAGTCTGCGCATACTACAGATGGACGATTACAGCATACGTGCGCAGGATATTTTGCCCACCATGCTCAAATACCTGGATGCTACCAAGTTGGATGATAGCCAGCTTGCAGCCTTAAATGCGGTGAAAAAATGGGACAGGTTTTATAAAGTGAACTCGGTAGGGGCAACCATTTTTGAGAACTGGTGGCACAGGTTATATGATTTTACCTGGCGCGATAATTTTAACAGTAAGGATACGGTTTATTACTACCCCACTATGGACCGCACGGAGCAATTGCTGATGAAGCAGCCCAACTCGGTTTGGTTTGATAATAAACGCACACCGGTAGTAGAAACCGCTACGGATGTGGTAATGGCATCTTTCACTGCCACGGTTGACGAGCTGACTCGCCAATACGGCAAAGTTGGCGCCTCATGGCAATGGGGTAAGGTAAAAGCTTTTGAAGTAGCCCATTTGGGGCATGTGCCTGGTTTGGGTTCAGGAAATTTTGAATCGGGTGGCGCGGGTTCTACGGTAAACGCCCTGATAGACGGGCATGGCCCATCGTGGCGTATGGTGGTACAGTTAGGGCCACAGCCGCAGGGCTACGGCATATTACCCGGCGGGCAATCAGGCAACCCCGGCAGTTTTTATTATGATGATATGTTAAAAACCTGGCAGCAGGGGAAGCTGAACCATTTGCTCTACCTGCACAACTCAGCGGAGAAATCGCCGCGCATTAAAACAACGCTAACCCTAAACAAATAGAAACCTATGTTATTCGGAATGATACTCTTACTGGCCTTTGTTTGCGGCTATCTGATCCCCTGGTGGGCGGCCTGCGCGCTGGCTTTTATCGCTGCCATTATCCTCGGCAGAACATCCCGGCAGGCGTTTTGGTCGGGCTTTGGCGGCTTAGCTATTGCCTGGGCGGCGTTGGCCTTGTTAAAAAGCATCCCTAACGATCATTTACTGGCCACGCGGGTAGCACAGGTATTCCATTTAAAATACTGGTGGGCCATGCTGGCGGTTACGGTTTTAATTGGTGGCATAGTGGGTGGTTTTTCGGCCTTATCGGGCTTGTTGGTTAAGAAGGTGTTGGAGAAGGGTTGAAGAAAATTACTAATCCGAGCTTGTAGTTTCTAATCGGCATGAAATGAAATTTTAGTCGATACAAGTGTTTCTACAGTTAATCAATTATTATTAATAATAAGTTTGCTGAAAATATATTGTCTGAAAAACAATATATTAAATAATATGGTTTAGTTTTATTATAACTTAAAACCATATTTAATCATGAAGAAACTTTCCCTTATTTTCAGCGCTTTAGTTCTTTTTTCTTTTGCTTCATGCAAAAAAGACCGTCCGTCTAATACTGCCAAGCCGGTAGACGTTTCTAACGAGCTTAAAACTAAAATTAATCAATATGGCGGCTTGGTTAATCTGGAAATTGACAATTCAGACCCGCAAAGGCCATTTTATTATGTGGGCGTGGCAGGTGGAATATTAAAGGTTGGGCAACCTATTTGGGACCAAACCAAATACCCTGTACAGCAGACAGGATTACCTTTAATTGTTGAGGGGTTGGGTGTAGTGTGTGATGGTTGTTCCGTTGATGTTCAAAGTGTTGAGTTAAAGGGTGGCTATACAGCTTTCAGTTTAATTACCTATTTACAGGGCTATCCGAACATTATTCAGCAGGTGCAAATGGATTGGAGTAGTTATGATGCAGCTTACACTCAGTGGTACAATGATGGCGTGAATAACGGGTACCTTGATAATAGTAAAGCACCTAAATTACCTAATTATGTAAAAGACATATATTATCCTCAAAACGGAGGTCCATCACAGAGGGTAGATAAATACAAGATCGTGTTTAAAACAGACTCGCCTACAAAGTTCGCTTTAGCGGTAGCAGATTATCCTTCACCTACTCCAAAAGTGTCATCTACTCTACCTGTTGAATAGTTATATATTCTTATTCATAACTGGTCAAAGTTTCCAACTTCGACCTATAAATACATTAAGCTTTTAGCTTAATCAAAAATGCCCGAACTATCAAGTTCGGGCATTTTATTTAACAAGCCATTACGCTTATTTAAAACTTTCCAAAGTAGCCTTCAACTTAGCTATAGCCGCGTTAGTACTGGTAGCGCGGTTGAATATCTCGCCGGAGTCGGCGTCAGCACCATAAAAATCAGCATTGGCCGATTTGTTGATGGCCAGGTTAGAACCGTTTATGCTGATGCCCGCGAATAAACCTTTGCTGCGCGAGTAGCTGTAAACTTCAGCTTCCAGTTTGTAATCTGTACTGGCAGTAGAGCTGCGGCCAACCGGACCGGCTGCCGCGGAGATATCGCCACCAATGGTAAAGTCGCCATCCTTCACTTCGGTAAGTACGCCTTTGTGGTGGAAAACCAAAACCATATCAACAGACTGTACGCCTATCTGGAAACCAATGCTGCCACCTGTAAGGGTAATAAATACAGGGTCGCTCCATTTGCCATCGGGCAGTTTCACCATGGCAAGTCCCTGGCCGCGTTTGCCGCCAATACCAAAACCTGCGTTGATCAGTTTCGGGATGATCACGATGCCCTCGTACTCCTCTAATAGTTGATGAGGGATGGTTTCTTTCATTTTGCTAAAATCTTTTAGCACAACCGTAGCCTCATTTATTTTTTTAATTCCTTTTTCTTGTGCCCAGGCGGCCGATGTAAGCATCATAAACATGCTTAACAGTAGGGGTAAGCCTAAAAATCTTAAATTTTTCATAACGATGTTTTCTTGTGCAATTATAACTCCCTTACGGAATATTTGTTGCGGATGGAAGATAAAATGATTTTAGATTTACGATTTAGGATGTACGATATACGATTTTAGATTTACGATTTAACATTCGCAGAAATATGAGTATAAATTTGCGCATGTGCAGATATGAGAACATCGCTTATAAATAAACCGACGTTTTTAGTTTGCCTGTTTTTAGATTCGTAAATCTAACGTCAATTAATCTAAAATCCACTAATCTTAAATCGTAAACGCAAATTTGCACATCTGCACATTTGAAATCTGCACATCTGAAATCATTATCTTTGCCCGTACATGATACAGCCCGGTAAGCAACAGGTATTTTCTATAAGTAACGAGGAACAATTCTTAGCAGCGGCGCTGCAGGTGTTCAGGTACCAGGCGGAAAATAATATTGTTTACAAGCAGTTTGTAGATGGTTTAGGGGTGGATGTAGCAGCGGTTACGTCCATAGAGCAAATACCCTTTTTGCCTGTGGAGTTTTTTAAGGCGCACAGTGTTGTTTCGGGTAGTGAGCCGCCGCAGATCACTTTTACCAGTTCGGGAACTACGGGTATGGTCACCAGTAGTCATTACGTAAATGATGTAAGCTGGTATGAAGAGAGCTTTCGCCGGGCATTTGAGTTGTTTTATGGCGACATAAAAAGCTATACCGTTCTGGCTTTGTTGCCGGCATACCTGGAACGCGAGGGCTCGTCATTGATCTACATGGCGCAGGACATGATCAACCAATCGGGCAACCCCGATAGCGGCTTTTATCTGTACAATCATCAGGATCTTTACCAAACCCTCCTTAAACAACAGGCCGAAGCTAAACCGACTTTACTAATAGGGGTAACCTTTGCTTTGCTGGATTTTATCGACACCTATCAGCTCAACTACCCGGAATTGATTGTAATGGAAACAGGCGGAATGAAGGGCCGCCGTAAAGAAATGATACGCGAGGAACTGCATGCCGCGCTTTGCACGGGCTTTGGCGTACAGCACATCCATTCCGAGTATGGGATGACGGAGCTTTTATCGCAAGCCTATTCAAAAGGAGAAGGTATATTTAACTGCCCGCCCTGGATGCGCATTATTACACGTGACACTAATGATCCGCTCAGCCTTGTAGAAACCGGGAAAACCGGTGGCGTAAATATTATTGACCTGGCCAACATCTATTCCTGCTCGTTTATTGCCACGCAGGACCTCGGCAAGGTACATGCTGATGGCTCTTTTGAAATACTGGGCCGGTTTGATAACTCAGATATTCGCGGCTGTAATTTGCTGGTATCATGATATTGGGTATATTTATCCCGATATATCGTGACTAAACCCTATAACAATTTAAACCCAGGAGCGCTAATCGTTTTTGGGATCATGCTTCTCTTATCGTGCCTGCATACTGCCGGCTATGCGCAGCAAACCTTTTATGTATGCACCAGCTCTTTAAGCCTGCAAAAAGTAACCATTACGCCAAACGGCTTACAAACCCAATATGTTGATGGCTGCGGTAACGGATCTTTTTTTTCCATCGCGGTAGATAAAACCAAGCTTTATTATAATGATAGCAACGCGGGTTTATACAGCGCAGACCTGGTCACTATTGGTAACACGCCTACTACGGTTTCCAACTGTAAGTACATCACTTCGGCCCCGGGTAACGCGTTAACTGTTGGCAAGGATGGCGTTTATTATGTTTATGGTACGGAGTTAATGGTGGTTAACCCTGCAACCGGCGCGGCTAAATCATTGGGTGTAATGCCTTATGGCCCATCAGGCGATCTGGTGTTTTACAACAACGAATTATACATGGCCAACTACGCAGGTATTGTAAAGATACCCTTGAACGATCCCACAAAGGCTTTTATGTGGCTGCCTATACCCGATGCTTCTATTTATGGGCTGGCAACTGTTAAAGTAGGTAATTTGATAAAGGCCTACGCGTTTACCGGTGTTTCCGGCGGTACCAACGTGCTTGAGCTCGATCTCAATAAAAGACAGGTAGTAGGAAGTATTGGCACATTACCCTATGTTGTTTATGACGCGGGCAGCCCGGTTGAAACAGCCGTTGAGCCGCCACTGCAAATTAAAGAAGTTAAAGTGACAAAGGACTGCGACAAACTTAACAGGGGCTCTGCCGAAGTAGTGACCGATGTACATGCAAGCGAATACACCTACACCCTGAATAACGGGGTAAGTAACACTACGGGTTTATTTACCAACCTTGCGCCGGGCAATTATACGGTAACGGTTAAAGTAGAAGGGCAACCCGAAAAAGCCCAGGGCTTTACTATACCAGATTACAGCCTTACCGCTCCAACGATAGTGCCGGTTTTGGTAAACCCGGTTTGTGATATTAAGGGGAGTATACAATTAAAGATCAGCACCAGCGGTTATCGTATTAAGTATAATAATGCGCTTTACGATAGCGGCTACCTATTTGCCGACTTGTTGCCGGGTGCCTACCATTTTACTATAGTTAACGAGCAGGGTTGTGTGATTGACGAAAAGGACTATAACCTGGTGCAGGACGTTTGCCCGCCCATCACCATAACCGCTATAAATATTGATGCCGAATGTAAAAAGTATGGTTTAGCGGTAGTTAACGTATTAACGCTACCGCATCCGGATAAATACAGCTACACTTTAGCCGGTACAACTAATATTGATGGTACATTTACCGATTTGTTGCCCGGTACTTATACCCTCGTTATCGTGTCATCGGCCGACAGGAAGGAGGCGACAGTAGTAATACCCGATTTTAAAATTGTAAACAAGCCCAATCTGCTCCCGGTAGTTAAAAACGCTATTTGCACCGCCAACGGAAATATAAAATTTATGCCCAACGGCGATATAAAAGGCGCCGCCAGGGTAAGGTATAATAATACCACGTATAAAATAGGGCAGGTGATACCAAACCTGCCAGTAGGTTTGTATCACTTTACCATATTAAGTGAGCAGGATTGCATTTTGGATGAGGTGGACCTGCAGGTAAACGAAGACAAATGCGACCCTGTTGATTTCCCCAACGCGTTTACGCCCAATAACGATGGCGCCAATGACTTTTTCAGGCCCAACCAGGATAGCAACCCTATTAAGTACAGCATGATGGTTTTCGCCCGTAACGGGCAGCAATTGTTTCAAACCAATAATACCCTCCTTGGTTGGGATGGTACATTTAAAGGCGCTGCTGTACCTGCCGGGGTTTATTATTGGGTATGTACCTACACCATGGGCGATTTGGTTACCGTAAGTAAAAAAGGATGGGTTACGCTGGTAAGATAATGGCTTTACATTTGCTTTAGTGTTTTCACATATAATAATATTATTTTTGCCGCCATCAATACATCAACATCATGATTGACAAATTTTTAAACGAAGAGCAAGACCCGAAAGCGGTTGAAAAAGTATATAGCCGCCTGGTTGACCTGTTAACCACCAGCGAGGAGATCATTTACATAGCAGTGCAAAAAAAGCCCCTTGTAAACCTTTTTCCTGATTGTATTGCCATAACCAATAAGCGTATTTTATTCTTTACACCGGCCAACCTGGGCCTTTCTATTAAATTCGTTGACTTTGTATGGAAAGATGTGGTTGATGTTTTCACCAAGGAAGAGATTATCGGGGCGGTATTCAGCATTAAAACCACTGGTGGTGCCGAAATGGGGGTTGATTACCTGCCAAAGGTACAGGCCCGTAAGCTATACCAGTACGCCCAGGAACGTAAGGAAGCCGAGCGTGAGCTGCGCCGCCAGCGTGAGCTGGAAGAAAAACGTGCCGAATCAGGCTCCATACAGGTAGATCACCCTGCACAGGCAGTGTTTCAGCCGTTGGCACCGGTAGTACAGCAACCGCCGGTACAGGCCCCCGCGCCAGCCCCGGAAGAACCTAAAAAAGACGAACTCACCGAAAAATTAAAACGCCTCAAAACATTATTTGAAAGCGGTTTAATCTCTCAGGAAGAATATAACAACAAGAAGTTAGAGCTGCTGAGTGATTTTTAGGTTAGAGATTGGAGATTAGTTAATCAGAGGTTAGGAAGCTACCTAATTAACTAATCTCTAATTAACTAATCTCTAATCACTAAGCTCAAATTAAACGATCATCAAAGCTAAAAGGGTGAGTATTGATAATGCTCACCTTTTTTATGTCGGGATGCCAGGGGTTAATGAGGTAATTGTATTCTTGCGGTACAATGGCTGAGGGTACCTTCATCATCAGGTATTTGGTTTCCTGGATAAACTGGTTGCCTATTTGCTTTAGTTCTGCCGGTGACGACGCGTCTTGCCAGTTTGGGGGAAGAGTAGTGGCGTCCAGCGTAAGAATACCATGTTCGGGGACCTTCACCTCCGCTATGCAAAAGTTAGATGGCGTAACCAGCGGCTGTATGTGTACCAGTACCTCCAGCACGGCAAGTGCCCTGCTCGATGCCAGGTAAACCATTGATCGGCCCTCGCTGTTCCAGCGGCCGCCGTACAAACGGGCGCCGGTACCGGTAAGGTCATTGATGTAGCGGCAGTTGCTGATGCGGTAGAGTATCATTAAGCGAAAATACCGTACTCAATGCGGCCAAGCTCTTTAAAAACCATATCGAAACCCGCGGAAGTATCTAATATGGTAACCGGTGCCTCGCCGTTAAATACCAGGCTTGGGGTTTTTATCCAGAGTTTGAATTTATCCATGGAGCCGAATACTTCCTCGCCGCGGGCATATAGGCGGGCCAGTTCAACGGCCTTTTCGGCATACTCGGTTTTAATGATGGCATCATCCTCGTAACGCTGTAGCGTACGCTCTGATATGTGCAGGATGTTAGCTAACTCCTGTATGGTTAATGATATTTTTTTAGCCAGCGCCAGCAACGTTTTTTTAGGAAAACCCTGCCTTGCCAGTTTAATAATATCAAACTCTGAGGATGATTTTGCCGGCTTGGTGCTTAGCAAATCATAAAACGGGGTTACCGAACCTTGGGTGATATACATAGCCATTGGTTCATTAACCTCGTTTTTTGATGTATGTTTTATTTTGTACGACATTTATCCAAAAATATGTACAAAATGTCGTATTTGCAAATTATTCAGCAACAATTAAAAAATAATTCTTCTTCCCTTTTTGTACTACCAGGAATTTACCGTTGATCAATTGGCCGCTGGTATACACATCTTCAGGGGTATTTACCTTTACACGGTTAACGGATACGCCGCCGCCCAGTATCATTTTCTTGGCCGCACCTTTTGAAGGGAACACGGCCGATTTACCGGCCAGCAACTCAGTAGCGTTTATGCCGGCTTCAAATTCGCTTTTAGCAACCGTAAAGTTGGGTACGCCGTTGAACAGGTCGAGCACTTCGCCATCGTTCAGTTCATTTAAAAACTCGATGCCCGCGTTGCCAAACAAAAACTCAGACGATTTTATCGCTTTCAGGAACTCGGCCTCGCCGTGTACGCGTATGGTAATGTCTTTAGCCAGGGCTTTTTGCAGCACACGCAGGTGCGGGGCAGCATCATGCTCTGCTTCCATGGCCTCAATGGTATCGCGGTCAAACAGGGTGAATATCCTGATGTATGATTTCGCGTCAGCATCGGTAGTGTTTAACCAGAATTGATAGAACTGGTAAGGCGAGGTACGCGCAGGATCAAGCCAAACTGCGCCGCTCTCGGTTTTGCCGAACTTGGTGCCATCCGCTTTTTTGATCAACTGAGTAGTTAAGGCAAACGCTTCGCCGCCATCTTTACGGCGTATCATCTCAGTACCGGTAACAATATTGCCCCATTGGTCGCTGCCACCCATCTGCAGTACGCAGTTTTTATGTTTCCAGAGGTAGTAAAAATCGTAGCCCTGCACTAACTGGTAGGTAAATTCGGTGAAAGACATGCCCGTATCGCCCTCCAGGCGTTTCTTAACGGAATCCTTCGCCATCATATAATTCACGGTAATGTGTTTACCTACATCACGGATAAAATCAAGGAAAGTGAAATTCTTGAACCAGTCATAGTTATTCACCATTTCGGCGCTGTTGGCGCCGCTGTTAAAATCAAGAAAGTTTTTAAGCTGTTCTCTTACGCAGTTTAAGTTATGCTGCAGAACATCTTCTGAAAGCAGGTTACGCTCTGCAGATTTACCAGACGGATCGCCCACCATGCCGGTTGCGCCGCCAACCAACGCGTAAGGCTTATGGCCCGCGCGCTGAAAATGTATCAGCGTCATGATCTGGGTAAGGTGGCCTACATGCAGCGAATCAGCCGTAGGGTCGAAACCGATATAGCCCGATGCCATACCTTTATTTAGTAATTCTTCGGTTCCGGGCATAATATCATGCAGCATGCCTCTCCAGCGTAGTTCTTCAACAAAATTCATAACAATAATATAATGAGCAAATATGCGAGGTGCAAAGCTAAAAATATTCTATAGATGTACGATTTACGATTTTAGATGTACGATATAGGATTTTAGATTTAAGATTTACGATTTTGGATTCTAATATGATGTATTTACATTATGACCCATGTTATATTAGCGGGGTATATCTGTTAATATAAAATCGTACATAGGGAAATCGTAAATCTAAAAAGCCTTTGAAATCCTCACATTTTTGCGTATTTTACGTTCTATCTGTATGAATTTTCTATCGCATTACTATTTCGACCGTGATACCGATAACTGTTACTTTGTATTAGGTACCGTATTGCCCGATCTGTTAAAGAATGCGGATAAGAACGTGATACTGCACCCCGAAAAGCTAAAGCACACGGATAAAAACGTTAATCATATTATTGCGGGCTGGAACAAGCACCTGGAGGTTGACAGACATTTTCATAGCGACGATTTTTTTCTTACCCATTCGCATCAGCTTAAAAAAGAACTTACGCCCGCCATTGTAGGTTCGCCGGTTAAGCCCTTCTTTTTAGGGCATATCGCTATTGAGCTGATATTGGATAATTTGCTTATTACCACCGGTGAAATAGGCATTAACGAATTTTACGACCACCTGGATAGCTGCCAGGAAGAAACCATAACCGAATTTCTGAAGTTCGCGGAGATGAAAGACCCCGAAAAATTCCTGCGCTTTTACCGCGAGTTCAGGAAAAGCCGTTACCTGCACACCTATATTAATATCGACCAGATCACCTATGCGCTCAAACGCATCTGTATGCGGGTTTGGCCAAATCCTTTTACCGCCGGGCAGGAGGCCAGTATGACCACCATTTTACTTAACTACCGGCTGGGGCTAATGGATGTCTTTATGGGGGTATTCAATAGCATATCAGCTAAACTGACTTTGCCGGGCAAAAATTGAAAAACTGCCGGTGCAGGAGCCGCATATACGCCGCCGATATTCGCTTTTGTGCATAACTTTCTCATCCAAAGTGCTTAAAAGCCAATATTTAACCTGAATTTTTCTTTTATATACCAAAAATATATCTGTACCTTTGCAGTCCCAATTGTATTGGGAAAAAGGAGAATAAATTTTTAATGGCAAAAAAACAAGAAGCAGAAAAAGAATTAAAAGCGAAGCAGGCAGAGCTGGAGACAGTATCTGGTGCTCAAAAAGAAACTGTTGAATCAGAAGCAGATTCAATCTCGATCGAAGACATCAAGTCGCAGATCGCAGCAACACCAGATCAGGATTTTGACTGGGATGCTGATGAAAAGAAATTTGGTAACTACAGCGATAGCGACCGTGAGAAATTCGAAAAACTTTATGATGGCACTTTCAGCTCTATCACTAAAGGAGAAATTATCAGCGGTACCGTTGTAAGCATCAACAATAAAGACGTGGTATTAAACATCGGCTTTAAATCTGACGGTTTGGTATCAGTTTCTGAATTCCGTGATATGCCTGAACTTAAAGTAGGCGACACTGTTGAAGTATTTGTTGAGTCGCAGGAAGATGCTAACGGCCAGTTGGTACTTTCACGCAAACGTGCTAAAACACAAAAATCATGGGAGCGCATTAATTCAGCTTTAGATAACGATGAGATCATCACCGGTTTTGTAAAAAGCCGTACCAAAGGTGGTTTAATTGTTGATATCATGGGCGTTGAAGCCTTCTTACCAGGTTCACAGATCGATATCAAACCTATCCGTGATTACGATGTGTACGTTGGTAAAACAATGGAATTCAAAGTTGTTAAGATCAACCACGAGTTTAAAAACGTAGTGGTATCGCACAAAGTGCTGATCGAAGACGATTTGGAAAACCAAAAAACTGAAATTGTTGCCAAACTTGAAAAAGGCCAGGTACTGGAAGGTACCGTTAAGAACATTACTGATTTCGGTGTATTCATTGACCTTGGTGGTGTTGACGGCTTGTTGCACATTACAGATATTTCATGGGGCCGTATCGAGCATCCACGCGAAGTATTGTCATTGGATCAAAAGATCAACGTGGTTGTTCTTGACTTTGATGACGAGAAAAAACGTATCGCCCTTGGTTTAAAACAACTTACTCCACACCCTTGGCAGTCGCTTGACGAGAACATCCAGGTAGGTTCAAAAGTAAAAGGTAAAATTGTTACCGTTGCAGATTACGGCGCGTTCTTAGAGATCATCCCTGGTGTTGAAGGTTTGATCCACGTATCAGAAATGTCATGGTCACAAAACCTGCGCAACCCACAAGAGTTCCTGAAAGTAGGTGACGAAGTTGAAGCGCAAGTTTTAACTTTAGACCGCGACGAGCGCAAAATGAGCTTAGGTATTAAACAATTAACGCCTGATCCATGGCAGCATGCCGCTGAGAAATATGCTACAGGCACTCAGCACGTTGCTACCGTTAAAAACATGACCAACTTTGGTGTGTTTGTTGAACTGGAAGATGGCATTGATGGTTTAATTCACATCTCTGACCTTTCATGGTCTAAAAAAGTTAACCACCCTAACGAGTTTACTAAAGTAGGCGAGAAGTTAGATGTAGTGGTATTAGAACTTGATGTTGAGAACCGCAAACTGAGCTTAGGCCACAAACAACTGGAAGAAAACCCTTGGGATACTTTTGAAACCATCTTCACTATTGACTCAATACATGAAGGCACCGTATTAAAAGTAACTGATAAAGGCGCTATCGTAGCTTTACCTTACGGTGTTGAAGGCTTCTGCCCAACCAAACACCTGGTTAAAGAGGATGGTAAATCAATCAAAGCTGATGAAACTGCCGAGTTCAAGATCATCGAGTTCAACAAAGAGAACAAACGTATCGTAATTTCACACTCACGTATATGGGAAGAAGCTCGCGCTGATGCTCGTGTACAGGATTTCGAAAACCGTAAAAAAGAGGCAAAAACTGCCAGCAACGCGGTGAAGAAAGTGAAAGAATCAGTAGAGAAATCAACTTTAGGCGATCTTAGCGTTCTTGCTCAATTAAAAGAGCAAATGGAAGGCGCGGAAAGCAAAGCGGCTAAAAAACCTGCTGCTAAAAAAGCTGAAACCGAAGCTACAGAATCTGAAGACGAAGCATAAGCTAAGTTAACAGTTCATCATATTAAGCCCTTCCGTTAACCGGAAGGGCTTTTTTTATGGCCTTGCATAAAGGCTGAAAGCAATCTAAAATCCATTGCGGTGTTCTTATAATCGCCAAAAAAATTTACCTTTGCCCAAATCCAACCAAACGATGCAAAATCTGACGCTGCTCGACGGACAAAAATTTCAGATCACTATTCAGCGTTTATGTCGTCAGTTAATTGAAAATCATAACGATTTCTCAAACTCTGTTTTAATTGGCGTACAACCACGTGGTATTTACCTGGCTAAACGCGTGGCCGAAGAACTAAGAAAGATACTACCCGAAAGCAATATACAACAAGGCGACCTGGATATTACCTTTTACCGCGATGACTTTCGACGGCAGGGCTCACCACTGGTGCCTAACCAAACCCGTATTGATTTTATCATAGAAGGTAAAAAAGTGATCATGATGGACGATGTACTGTGGACAGGCCGTACCGTGCGCGCCGCCATGGATGCCATGCAGGCTTTTGGCAGGCCCGAAAAGGTAGAGCTGCTTGCACTGGTAGACCGCCGCTACTCGCGCCATATACCGGTATCGGCCGATTATGTGGGTATCGAAGTTGATTCCATCGCCTCACAAAAGGTAGTGGTAAGCTGGAAAGAAACCGATGGCGAAGACAAGATAGTGCTGGTATCCGAAACGGGTAATTAGAATTACGAACATCGAATTTCGATTTAAGAATGTCGAAATTTTAGAAAGATAGAAATGGCAACAACTAAGTATGATCTCGAAGAACGTTTAATTGACTTCGCGATTATCATATCTGAAGTTGTTGAAGGGCTGCCGGCTACAAGGCTCGGTAATTACCTTGCCGGCCAGTTGGTTCGCTCAGGATGCTCTCCGGCATTAAATTATGGAGAGGCTCAGTCGGCAGAGTCAAGAAATGATTTTGTTCATAAAATGAAAGTCATCTTGAAAGAACTAAGAGAATCGCTCATCTCTTTGAAAATAATAGAGCGAAAGAATTTATACGATTTTACGAAAGTATCTGCCGCGAAGAATGAATGCAATCAACTTGTGGCGATTTTTGTAAAAAAGCATTGAAACAGCTAAAGCGAACAATTTGAAAGATAAAGGGTGAGTAATTTAATACCTCATCATTCAATATTCATAGTTCGATATGATAACTAAAGTAATGTTGAATAGGATAACTTCATCATTCAAAAATCAGTTTTCGATATTATGATAAAAGTGGTATTGAAGAAGGAAATTCATCATTCAAAATTCAACATTCAGTGTTCGATATTATAAAAATAACATGGCAGGACTAAGCACACGTCACCTTTTAGGAATTAAGGATCTGAACCGTAACGATATTGAATTGATATTTGAAACGGCCGATAATTTTAAAACCGTGCTAAACCGACCTATTAAAAAGGTGCCTTCGCTGCGCGATGTAACCATCGCCAATATCTTTTTCGAGAATTCAACCCGTACACGCCTTTCATTTGAGCTGGCCGAAAGAAGGCTATCTGCCGATGTTGTAAACTTCGCGGCTTCTTCTTCATCGGTAAGCAAAGGCGAAACCCTGATAGATACGGTTAACAATATCCTGGCCATGAAGGTAGATATGGTGGTGATGCGCCACCCTTACGCGGGTGCCGGTATCTTCCTGTCTAAACATGTTAATGCCCAGATCGTGAATGCCGGCGACGGCGCGCATGAGCACCCTACACAGGCCCTGCTGGATGCCTTTTCTATCCGCGAACGTTACGGCGACGTAGAAGGTAAAAAGGTGGTAATAGTAGGGGATATCCTGCACTCACGTGTGGCATTATCAAACATATTATGCCTGAAACAATTAGGTGCCGAGGTAATGGTATGCGGCCCTACTACGCTTATCCCTAAATACATTGGCTCATTGGGTGTAAAGGTGGAGCACGACCTGCGCAAAGCCCTTAACTGGTGCGATGTAGCCAACATGCTACGCATACAACTGGAACGCCAGGACATTAAATACTTTCCATCCCTGCGCGAGTACACCATGATGTTTGGTTTGAACAAGCAGATACTGGACAGCCTGGATAAAGAGATAACCGTAATGCACCCGGGCCCCATCAACCGTGGTGTGGAAATTACCAGCGATGTAGCCGATAGCAAACAATCCATTATACTTGACCAGGTAGAAAACGGCGTAGCCATACGTATGGCGGTACTTTATCTGCTGGCCGGGCAGGCTGTGTAAGCATTATGAGAAGGTTGAATGAATGGTTAATTAGTCACGGCAAAACAAAAAGCAGCATATTGTATGTGCTGTTTTGGGTATTATTCATAATAACCATCATAGTGGTTCATGGTGTAATTAACCACCACAACATCATCGATAATATACGCTCTAATAAAGTATTTTTGTTATTCGCAACCTTATTGCTCATAGCCCACTCGGGTAAGTATTATGATGATAAAGTGGCTCTTAAGAAAGAGGAGGAGCAATTAAGCAAAAAAGGACTTACAAGAACTGATATTGATAACATCAATTTTGTAAAGCGTTGGACCGAAAGGCGCGGTGCCGGTTTTATAAAGTATGTTCTTTTTAACGGAGGTTTGCTACTCGGTTCTATATTTTTCCTGGCAATATCTATTGCATTTTTTCCCGCGACTTCAACCGGGGGCAGGCAATTTCCCGAGTTTTCTGATATGATTAACTGGATGGTAAAGTGTTGGGGTATCGGCTTCACGGTGGGTGCTTTGCTTTGCATCATCATATGGAACTTATCCGAACGCAAATTTAAGCGCCTTACGGCCGCTAATATTTTTACGAACTAATCCTAATTATAAATATATTTTTATCAGGGAGCCCGGAGATCTGCTGGTTAATATAAAGCACCCGATGTCGGTACTTTACCAAAACTGGCAAGCCCGGCCGTGTAAACAAAATAACTGTATGCAGATAGTTGAAATAACAGGTGCCTTTAGTATGGATACAGGTGCGCCTGAACCTTTTTTAGTTTCAAATGAAAGCAAGGTTGGGTTACTCTTCTATGCAACTGAGGAAGATGAGTATTTGCATACTGCCACGGCATGCTCGCCCTTACTTGTTATGCTGGAATTTACCAGCTGTTTAAAATTTTCGCTTGGTAGCCCTAATGACGAAACCCTGAGTGGGCATCCTTTTTATGAGCATGGTTTAAATTCATACGGGTTTTTCGAAGTGAAAGACTCGCCGCTTATAGATGATCTCAAAGAAATTAACAGCGTACACCCGTATTATAACAAAGGGCTTTACGAAGCTGAAAGGCATTTCATCATCACATTTCATGATAGTACATTTGAGTGTGTAGCCGAAAGCTATCGGGTAACTGTTAAACGAGCGCCTGTTGCTGTAGCGCGAATGGAATTAATGGATGCTCTTCATCATCAATGATCCTGTTTTTCTGAGGCTTTAAATATCCGTTCCAAAAGCGTTCTGTTATAGTTCCCAAAAGCGTTCCGTTCGGAACACCTGCTTAATAACGATGTTTCACTGGCTAACAGGTGTTTATGGCTTTACAGTAAAGTGTTGGTTGTTGAATAGTGGATTTTTAAGATGCTGATTAACAAAATGTTCCGTTTGTTCCGCATCCCTGTATATTTATAATGGAACGCTATTAAAGAGCGGCTTTTAGCACCTTTTCGGCAGCCTCTTTGCCACTGCTTAACGCGGCCTCAACGGTGCCCATTGCCGTGCCATTATACAGGTATTCTCCGGCAAAAAATAGGGTGTTTTCAATTGGCGTGGTTAGCACCTCACGTCCTTGGGGAGTTTCCACCTTATCATAAGCGTAGGAGCCTCTTGTAAAAGGGTCGGCTATCCAGTTCACGATCCTGCAGGCGGTAAGTTTGCCTTTAAGTTCATCCACATCCCGCTTAAAAATTACGGCTAATGATCGTAAACCTTCGTCGCGCAGTTCATTGTCAGATTTATCGGCTTTTTCCTGAGCGCCTGGTCCGCCTATCCAACCGGTCAATACTTTAGACTGGTCGGGCGCTTGTGTCCACCAGGTAGGTATTTCCTCATCGCTAAACAGGTAACCCATCTGGTCAACCTTATTGCCGGTCATGCTGCGGGTTTTATCATCCAGCCAAAAGGCATCGTCAAAGGCAAACAGCAGTTTTATCACGGCGCCGAACCCCATCTGCCCTATAGCGGTTTGGTGTTGGGTTAACGGTGGCTCAAACTTGATGGCACCGGTTTGCCCGGCATCGGCTTTAAGTACGCCAAGCGGTACAGCTATTACTAATTGTTCAGCCTTATATTGCGTGCCGTCAGCAAGGGTAGCGGTAACATGGCCCGGTTGCCAGCTAATGTTTTGTACAACCGCGTTCAGGAAAACATCGCCGCCACGGTTACGGCAATTGTTAGCCAGGTAGCTGATCATGCTGCAATACCCGCCATCTACCCGGCCCTGGGCTTCCTGGTCCTCATTTTCCCATTCCTTGCGCAGGGCAAAAGTGCTGGCATCGCGCGGGTCGGCCGTATCATAACCGGAAACGAACGACCATACAGCAGCGCGTAGTTCCGCATGCTTATCCTCCGCGAAATGTTGTTGCATAAAATCCCAAACCGGCACATCCTGCTCCAGTTCGTCCATGCGCCTGGTAAGCAGGTCCCAGTCATCGATCACCATTTGGTTTTCCTCAAAACGGCCATTCTGGTAACGCCACATTTCGGCATCGGCGCTCCGATAGTTGATGCTGGCCTCCTTTAGCAAACTAAGGGTAACCGGGAGGTTGCCGTGAATAAACTCGGCGCCCAGTTCGGTTTCTTTAAAAAACGATTCGTTATTTACGGTGTAGATGCGGCCGCCTGTGCGCTTACGGGCTTCCAAAACAGTCACTTTTTTGCCTGCTTTGCATAGCGTATGTGCAGCCATGAGCCCGGCAGCGCCGGCCCCAATAATGAGAACAGTATTTTTCATAGATAGGATTTTGCAAGGTAAACCTAATAGTTGTAAGATGCAAGTAGCAGGTAATCAACGTGAAGTTTAAAAAAAGCTTTAATCCTGTCGTATATATCTTTTTGTATTAATTTAGCGCCAAATCATTAGTATAATGAAACAGTATTTCAAGGTTGATGAGTGGAGAATAATTGAGGAGGGCTTTAACTCTCATTATAATAAAATAGCCGAAAGCGTTTTTAGTTTGGGCAATGGCCGCATGGGTGGCCGTGCCAATTTCGAAGAAGCTTACAGTGGCGAAACGTTGCAGGGTAACTACGTTGCCGGGGTTTACTATCCGGATAAAACACGCGTAGGCTGGTGGAAAAACGGCTATCCAGAATATTTCGCTAAAGTATTAAATGCCGCCAACTGGGTGGGCATTGATGTATCGCTCAACGGCGAACAGCTTGATCTGGCCAAGTGCAAGGTATTAAGCTTCAGACGGGAGCTAAACATGAAAGAGGGCTATCTGAAAAGAAATTTCAGGGCGGTGACGGCTTCGGGCCGGGAGGTAGAGGTAGAGGCCATTCGCTTCACCAGCCTGGCTGATGATGAGGCGGCCGCCATAAGTTATACCATAAAGCCCGTAAACTTTGGTGGTTATATAAAACTAACACCGTTTATTGATGGCGACGTAGTAAATAAAGATGCCAATTACGATGAAAAGTTTTGGGACGAGGTAGCTAAACATACCTGGAATGATGGCGGCGTGTTGCAAATGCGCACCAAAAAAACCGGCTTTGAAGTAGCTACCGGCATGAAATACCATTTAACGGTTGACGGCGAACCGGAGCACATTGAGGCTGAGCCGGTAACACGCGAAAAATATATTGGCACCGAGATCAGGATGGAAGTAAAGCAAGGGCAGCGGGTAACTTTGTGTAAATACGCCGCCAATTTGTCGTCGCAAAACCACCCGGCGTCTGATATGCTCGAGCTAACCCAGCAACTACTTGAAAAGGTATGCCATAAGGGTTTTGATGCTATGCTGGCCGAGCAAGCCGCCGCATGGGCAGCCAAATGGCAATTGAATGATATTATCATAGAAGGTGATGCGGCCGCTCAGCAGGGCATCCGCTTTAACATATTCCAGCTTAACCAAACGTACACCGGGCAGGACGACCGCCTGAACATTGGCCCTAAAGGCTTCACCGGTGAAAAATACGGTGGCTCTACCTATTGGGATACCGAAGCCTACTGTGTGCCGTTTTACCTGGCCACTGCCGATCAAAGCGTATCGCGTAATTTATTACTTTATCGGTACAAGCAGTTGGGCAAGGCCATTGAAAATGCCAAGCTGCTGGGCTTTAAGGACGGCGCGGCGCTATACCCCATGGTTACCATGGATGGTACCGAGTGCCATAACGAGTGGGAGATCACCTTTGAAGAGATACACCGTAACGGCGCCATCGCCTATGCCATTTTCAACTATGTAAACTACACCGGCGACGAGCAATACCTAACTGATTATGGTCTGGAAGTACTTATCGGTATCGCCCGGTTCTGGGCGCAGCGGGTTAACTGGTCGGCAGATAAGCAACAGTATGTGATGCTGGGCGTAACCGGCCCCAACGAGTACGAGAACAACGTAAACAATAATTGGTATACAAATACCATAGCGGTATGGTGCATGCGCTATACGCTGGAAGTAATTGAAAAGGTAAAAGCGGTATCGCCGGATAAATATAAAGAGCTGACAGGCCGTATCCATTTCAACGAGGAAGCTGAAACAGGCCGTTTTAAGGATATCATCAGCAAGATGCATTTTCCTTATGATGATAATCTCCAAATATTTTTGCAGCAGGATGGTTACCTCGATAAGGAGCAAATATTGGTGAAAGACCTGCCAGCAACCGATCGCCCGCTGGTACAAAAATGGAGTTGGGACAGGATATTGCGCTCGCCATTTATCAAACAGGCGGATGTATTGCAGGGGCTTTACTTTTTTGAGGATGAGTATGATACAGATACCATTCGCCGCAATTACGATTTTTATGAACCAAGAACGGTGCACGAGTCGTCGCTATCGCCATGCGTACACTCTATTATAGCTGCTAAGCTGGGTGATATCGAGCGGGCTTACCAGTTCTATCTGCGCACATCCAGGCTGGATATTGACGATTACAATAACGATACTGAAGATGGTTGCCATACTACCTCTATGGCTGGTACCTGGATGAGTGTGGTACAGGGTTTTGGCGGTATGAGGGTAAAAGATGGAAAGGTATCCTTTGATCCGCTGTTGCCTGCTCAATGGAATGCCTTCGCTTTCAGAATAGGTTTCAGGGGTATACCGCTAAGCGTAAGGGTGTCAAAAAGCCAGGTGGAAATTAAGAACGAAGCTGCTGATGAAGATGTTGAGGTAAGCGTATACGGCCAAAGCTACACAGTAGCGGCAGGCGGCAGTACCGCAATTCCTACCCAGAACAACTATTGATGAGCAACAAATTGATCATATACCAGCTGCTGCCGCGTTTATTCGGTAACTGTAATACAACCAATAAATATTATGGTTCGGTTGAGGAAAATGGCGTTGGCAAGCTAAAGGATATTAATGGTAAAGCCCTGGCCGCAATAAAGGCTATGGGCTTTACCCATATTTGGTATACCGGCGTTATTGAACATGCCACCATGACGGATCATTCTGCAATAGGCATAAAGCCGGACGACCCCGATGTGGTGAAAGGGCGTGCCGGATCGCCATATGCCATTAAGGACTATTATGATATAGCTACTGACCTGGCGGTAGATCCGGAGTTCCGCATATCCGAATTTAAGGAACTGGTGGGGCGTACACATAAGGCCGGCATGAAGGTGATCATTGATTTTGTGCCCAACCACGTGGCTCGTACCTACGGTTCTGATGTAAAGCCTGATGGCGTGCGAGATATTGGAGCGGATGATGATACATCTGTTGCTTATAGTCCTGTAAACGATTTTTACTATATCCCGGGCCAGCATTTTCAGGTACCTCAGGGTTATGATCCCGGGGGCGATGGGTTTACATCGCCACTAAAAGATGGCAAGTTTGATGAGTATCCCGCCAAAGCTACCGGGAATGATGTGTTCAGCGCTACACCATCCATAAATGATTGGTTCGAAACCATCAAGCTTAACTACGGCGTTTACCGCCCGGATGGGCAAAAGAATGAGCTAAGCGAACCACCGCCCTTATGGTACAAAATGAAGCATATCTTAAGCTACTGGGCTGATATGGGTGTGGATGGTTTCCGCTGTGATATGATAGAGATGGTGCCGGTTGAATTTTGGGCCTGGCTTACGCCGCAAATGAAACAGGCTTATCCGGGCCTTATCTTTATCGGCGAAGCTTATGATAAAAATCAATATTCGAACTACGTCCACAATGGGGGCTTCGATTATTTATATGATAAGGTTGGCCTGTATGATGCCATCCGCCGGTTAACCTGTAATGATTACGGTGCCAATACCTGGGAGATCAACGCGGTGTGGAACCATCATACCCGGGGTATTGATGAGCATATGCTTCGCTTTATGGAAAACCACGACGAACAACGTATCGCCAGTCGCTTTTTCGCAGGAGATGCCATGCTGGCTATTCCGGGGATGATCATCAGCGCTACACTCAACAAAGGGCCGGTAATGATCTATGCAGGGCAGGAGGTAGGCGAACCTGCACTTGGCGCGCAGGGTTTCAGCGGCGATGACGGCCGCACCACTATATTTGATTACTGTAACTTGCCTGAACTGCAAAAGTGGGTGAATAATGGCACTTATGATGGTGCCAGGCTATCAGCCGATCAACAGCAATTACGGGAGTTTTATATCAAGCTGCTAAACGTAACCGCCCAAAGTGATGCTTTGAGTAATGGTGATTTTTATGAACTGATGATCGCTAATGAGTGCCAGCCGGGTTTTGATACCAAGTTATATATCTACGCACGCTACACTGCCCACGAAAAAGTGGTGGTTGCAGTAAACTTTAACAACGAGGAACGCCATGTTACCATACAACTCCCTGCAGATCTGTTGCAAAAATGGGAAATGAATGGCGCGGTAACTTTTACAGATATGTTAACGGATAGTGTGTTTTATACACATGATATTAATGCGGGTATTTCGGTTACTCTCAACGCTATGCACGGGCTGTTATTAAAATCGTAAATCTTTAAACATTGCTGTCGTTTGGCGCAATTATAGCATGAAGTTTCAATTATTTATCGTTTATTAGCTGTTACCAATTAATTAGCTGATCGTGGTATCAAGTTTCGCCGGTGTAGAGCGTAGCGAAATTTGTTGATTATTTTGAAAGAATATGGCAGAAAATGTACCTGACCCAAATCCTGAACTGATAACGGCCAAGTTACTGCAGGTGGAAGAAATTGCGATTGATGAGGAAGAGTTTCATCACCTCAACAATCCGGCAGAGAGTATAAAACCCATTGTAAAAAAATATCTCGGCACACCCAATAAAGCCGAAACAATGGGTAACAGAATATTTTTTAGCGATGGCGACGCTAAAGTAGAGATTGTGGTGGTTACCAACGAGATCATTCGTGTGCGCCTGGCCCCGCATAGTGTTTTCCTGGAAGAGTTTTCATACGCAGTGCCTAAGCTACCCCAGAAAGCGGTGGAGTTTAAACTGTTGGAAAACGAAAAAGAATACAGGGTTTCAACCCCGGAGGTCAATTGCCACATCCGTAAGGCCGACTTCTTTATCTCTTTTTCAGATAAAAACCATCATGTAACAGATGCCGACGCGGTATCTATGCACTGGGAAGAGAACACCCAGTTTGGTGGTTATTATGTTTATTGTACTAAAACCTGCCAGGAGCAGGAAAGCTTTTTTGGCCTGGGCGATAAAGCGACCGAATTTAATCTACGCGGGAAACGTTTAAAGAACTGGAATACCGACGCTTATTCTTTCGGTTTTAACCAGGATCCCCTTTATCGTGCTATCCCTTTCTACATCAGTTTAAATGATGGTATAGCCCATGGTATTTTCTTTGACAATACCTTTAAAGCCCATTTTGATTTTGGTGCCGAAGATCGTACCAAAACCAGTTTCTGGGCGGATGGCGGCGAATTGCAATACTACTACATCCACGGCCCGCATATGATGGATGTGGTGAAAAACTATCACCTGCTTACCGGTACGCATCCCATGCCGCCGCTTTGGGCACTGGGCTACCACCAATGCCGTTGGAGCTATTATCCCGAAAATAAAGTAAGAGTAATAGCCAATGGTTTCAGGAAAAATCGTATTCCGTGCGATGGTATTTACCTGGACATTGACTATATGGATGGTTACCGTTGTTTTACATGGAGCCCTAAATATTTCCCTAACCCCAAGAAAATGATTGCCGACCTGGCAGAGAACGGCTTTAAAACCGTGGTAATTATTGACCCGGGTATTCGTGTGGATGATAATTATTGGGTATTTAAAGAGGGTAAAGAAAAGAAATACTTCTGCCGCCGCTGCGACGATTACTTTATGGAAGGCCACGTATGGCCTGGCCGCTGCCAGTTCCCTGATTTTACCAACCCGGAAGTTCGGGCGTGGTGGGGCGACCTATTTGAAGGCCTTGTAGAAACAGGTGTGGCCGGCGTTTGGAATGATATGAACGAGCCTGCTGTGTTTGGTTCAGGTACCTTCCCGGATGATGTTCGCCACCAGTACGATGGTTTCCGTGGTTCTCACCGTAAGGCACATAACGTTTATGGTATGCAAATGGTGCGTGCCACTTATGAGGGTTTGCGTAAGCAAATGAAAAATAAGCGCCCTTTCACTATAACCCGTGCGGGTTATGCGGGCGTACAGCGTTATTCATCCGTTTGGACGGGCGATAACGTGGCTTCTTGGGAGCACCTGAAACTGGGTAATATCCAGTTACAGCGCTTATCTGTTTCGGGTATCTCGTTCTGCGGTACAGACATTGGAGGTTTTAGCGGTGAGCCGGATGGCGAGCTGTTTACCCGTTGGATCCAAATGGGAACGTTCTCGCCGTTTATGCGCGCGCACTCTGCCGGTGATACCAAGGAGCGCGAACCCTGGAGCTTTGGTGAACCATTTACTTCTATCAACCGTAAATTTATAGAGCTGCGTTACAGGCTTATCCCGTATTTATACTCTACCTTTTGGGAGCATCACCGTTATGGGTTCCCTATATTAAGGCCGGTATTAATGCATGAGCAGGAGGTATTGTCTAACCATTTCAGGCAGGATGAATTTACCTTTGGCGATAAGATACTGGTTTGCCCGGTATTGGAGCCGGGGCAAAAGAGCCGTAAAGTATATTTGCCTAAAGGCACCTGGTATGATTTCTGGACACTGGAAGCGGTAGAAGGCGGCGGAGAGATATCGGTACCAACACCATTAGATCTGATACCGATTTTTGTAAAAGCAGGCTCTGTAATACCCGAATACCCGGTAATGCAGTACACCAGCGAAAAGGAAATTGAAGAGGTAAAACTGAACATCTACTATAGCGACTACGAGGTTAATTCTTTCCTGTTTGAAGACTATGGCGAAACGTTTGCCTATGAGCAGGATATTTATCTCGAGAAGAAGTTTGTAGTAAAAGGCGATGCCGACAAGCTGACTATCAAGCAAAGCATGGAAGGCCTGTATACCCCGAGATATGAGGGTTATCATTTTAAGATAAACGGACTACCGTTTGTACCCTCTAAAGTTATAGCCGATGGTAAGGAGATAGGCAGTATAAGCGCCAATGCCGATAAAACCTATGAGTTTAAATTCACCAAGAACTTTAAATTTATAGAGATATTTAAATAGGCCGTTAAATAGCCCATAATAAACAAAAGCAGCCCAGGTTATCGGGCTGCTTTTGTTTATTATGGCGTAAACTAAATTCTACCTTTAAGTATTATTTATATCCATATAGCTAAAGGGATAATGTATACTTAAATCTAATTTAACGCAGGCCCGTTTATTTTGGCATTTCTTTAATCGCCATCAGTTTATACCGTTATTAAAGGCATTTACTTTATAAGAGGTTAAATTCTTAATATGAATAAGATCATCACACGATTTACTTTAACTACATTAGGCTTACTCACAGCCATTAATAGTAACGCCCAAAGCAGGAACTACACGGTTGCTGATGCCCACTCGCATAACGATTACAAGAATAACATACCGTTTTTCCGTGCCTATGAAAAGGGGTTCGGTTCCATAGAGGCCGACTGCTTTGCTGTTGACGGGCAGCTAATGGTGGCGCATACCAAACAAGAAATAGATCCGAAACGGACATTGAAAGCCTTATACCTTGAGCCATTAGCCCAAAAGTTTCAGCAGGACACCAAACGCCGTTTAACACTGCTTTTAGAAATAAAGGAAAACGCCGGAGCTGCGTTACCACTGGTGATAAAGGAACTGGCTCCGCTTGAACAATACCTGAACTACGGGGGCCATCCGGGAAGGCTCTCCATCATCATGACAGGGGCTGTGCCTAAGCCTGCGGAGATGACCACTTACCCCGCCTGGATGTTGTTTGATGTTGACCATATGGATGGCTTTACGCCCGCTCTGTGGGCTAAAGTAGGGCAGGTAAGCTACCCGTTCAGCAAGTATGTGCGCTGGAATGGCAAAGGTGTACTAAACAGGGATGAAATTGCAAGGGTGAAAGCAGGTATAGACAGTGTGCACCAAGCAGGTAAAAAGATCCGTTTCTGGGAAACGCCGGATACCAAAAGCAGCTGGTTGGCATTGATACGCTTAGGTGTTGACGTTATTGGTACAGATAAGGTGGAAGAGCTGGGCGATTTCCTGAACAAAAAGCCGGCTGATGAATATATATCACCCGCCGCTTACCCGGTTTACCAACCCACTTACCGTACTGATGGCGCCGTTAAAAAAGTAAAGAACATTATTTTATGCATTGGTGATGGGATGGGTTTGGCACACCTATACGCTACGTATACTGCTAATAGCGGTCAGCTCAATATTTTTAAAATGCTGAATATCGGGTTCTCTGTAACCAATTCAGCCGATGCTTATATTACCGATTCGGCGGCGGGGGCTACTGCCTTTGCCTCGGGCCAAAAGACAGATGACAGGGCAGTAGGTGTTGACCCAGAGGGGCGGCCGTTAAAATCACTGGCCGACTACAGTGCCGCGGCAGGCAAGAAAACAGCTGATATTGTAGCCTGCGAACTTACCGATGCTACACCCGCGGCATTTTACGCGCATGATAAAGAACGCAGCCACTGGGGCGCTATCGCGGCGCAGATCATCACATCGCCGGTTGATATTTTCCTGGGTTCCGGCTACAAGGAGTTTAACCAACCGGTTGGCGGCGAAACCACTATCGATAAAATGAAAAAGCGTGGTTACACCGTTATTCGTAATTTTGATGATTTTTTAGCAACCTCAGCACCCAAAATACTGGCGCTGATGGATGATAGTGTAACCCGGCCAAAAATGCAGGGCAGGGGCGATTATTTGCCGCTGGCATTCAATAAAGTAACTAAAGCTTTTAAAGGCGCTCCCAAAGGTTTTTTTATGATGGTAGAAGGTTCGCAGATAGACCATGGCGGCCATGCCAATAACCTGCGGCAGGTGATCACTGAAAACGCCGATTTTGACCGTGTTGTAGGCAACGCCCTCAAATTTGCCGACGAAGATGGCGAAACACTGGTAATTGTTACTGCCGACCATGAAACAGGAGGTTTAACTTTGCTGGATGGCGATATCAGTAAAGGGTATGTGTGGGGCGATTTCAGCACCAATGACCACACGGGTACCCCGGTGCCGGTATTTGCTTATGGCCCGCACTCGCTTGATTTTCGCGGAGTATACAGTAATACCGAAATATTCAATAAAATAAAGGCTCTTTTTAAATAATACGGTTTATTATTTGTAGCTATACCTGGTATTAAAATATTGTAAACCTGTTGAAATTTTATATATTGCCCATGCGTAATTAAGCAGAGTGGTAATAAATTTAAATGAATGGCAGCTAATTAAATCCCTGAAGAATGGGAGCGAGGATGCTATTACCGAAATTTACGAGCGCTATTGGCAAAAAATGCTTGCTATTGCTTATAATCATTTAAAAGACAAAAACGCGGCCGAAGAAGTGGTACAGCAGGTATTTATTAACCTGTGGGATCGCCGTGAAAATTTATCCATAAATTCTCTGCCCAATTATCTTGCAACGGCGGTAAAATACAGCGTGTTCAGGGAGCTTTACAGACAAAAACGTAAAGCGGAAATGGTAAACGAAGTTTACCATTTACACGGAGATCGCGACTTTGATGACGAGCGAATATATGCCCGTTTTTTAGAAGACCACCTTAATGGCTTAGTGGAGCAATTGCCTGAAAAATGCCGCCTTGTATTCAGGTATAGCCGTTATGAGGGCATGAATATTCGTGAAATTGCCCGTGAACTTGATGTTGCCGAAAAAACTGTAGAAGCGCATCTTACCAAGGCACTTAAATTTATTAAATACTCTTTGCGGCAAGCTGGTTTACTACTCGCGCTTATACTCCCATATTGGCTTTTTTAAGTAAGCATTACTTACCACTTGTGTTTTATACGGCGCTTCCGTTTTTTCCTTTACAGATTTTTTTTATTTAGCACTAAGGGTAAACCCCTGTTTCATGTCACTGTTATTTAAAAGCACCAAGTTTTTAAGTGGACAAAGAAGAAATACAAGACCTGATCAGTAAAGTTTTTTCCGGAACGGCCAGCGAGGCCGAACAGGAGAAATTGAATACCTGGTACAGGCAGCAGAACGAACAGGACGTTTACTGGCCCGATAGTTTGCCCAACGAGCAGGCGGAGGTAAAAAAGCGGATGCTTAATAACTTACACCAGCACATACATCGTAACCATATGCCTGTGCAACGCAACAAGCCATACCGTAAAGTGGTTGCGGCTTTGGCTATGGGCCTGATATTATTTACCGGAGGTTATTATTTATTTAATAATAAAGCAGTGAACCGTAAGGTTGCCGCCGTACATTTTTCGGCTCCGCAAAACCTTAACGAGAACAGGTATGTGTATTTGCCGGATAGCAGCGTAGTGGTTTTGCGGCAAGGCAGCACCATAAGCTATATCTATAATGGCCACACTCGCGAATTACAGCTCAGCGGTGAAGCTTATTTTGATGTAAGGCACCAGCAAGACCATCCGTTTATAGTGCATACCGGTAATTTGATCACTACCGTGTTGGGTACTTCATTTAACATTAAGGCCTTACCCGGAAAAGCGGTTACGGTTTCTGTTACAAGAGGCAAGGTAAGTGTAATGGACAAAGCCTTACACAAGCTAAGCATTTTAACGCCTAACCAGCAAGTGGTATACTCGCCTGCCGTAAAATCCATGACGCCCCAGGTGGTGCAGGCTACCGGCCTTGTTGAATGGGCCAAAACAGATATGCAATTTTCTGATATGCCTTATGGGCAGCTCGCGGAGCGGCTGAGCAGGCGATATGGAGTTGAAATAGAATTTAAAAATCCGGCGGTTAAAAATTGCCTTATTACTGGTCGGTTTACCGGCACTGAACCGCTTGAGCAGGTTTTGCAGATTATTTCACAAACCATGGGAACTACTTACTTAACTAACGGCAACAAAATTACCATTGATGGTAATGGTTGTTCATAATAAACTCTTAATCCCTAATTAACTATGCTAAAAACTTACCCCAACTAAAATGTAATACCCAATATCTTACCGGCTGGAAGCCGGCAGATAATAAAAAAACTCCTCCGGCCCTGGTAAGCAATGAGGAGTTTGGTAAAAAAATATTCTCTAACATTTTTAAACTACACAAATAATGCAAAAAAACACTGCTTTTGCAAAGGGGATGTTCTGTACCCTTCCCAATCGATATTTAAAAAGTAAACTGCTCTTTATCATGAGATTAAGTTTTTTTTGTGCCACTGCTTTAATAATTAGTTTACAGGTGCTTGCCTCCGGTCGTACCTCTGGCCAGTCTGTTACCGATGCGAAAATAACCCTGTCTGTTCAAAATATCAGCCTTAAGGCTGCCTTGCAGAAACTACAGGATGCTTCAGGCGTAAGTATATTTTATCCCTCAAATAAGGTTGCGCCTTACCAGCAGGTTTCCCTGCCTGCGGGTAAACACACCGTGGCAGAGGCGCTTGATATTCTTCTTCAAAATACCGGTCTTCAATATCAGCAGGAAAACGGTAAGATCATTTTGTTTGAAAGGAAGGTTCAGCAACAAGCTTCCGCAGTAGCGCAGCAAACCCGCCGTGTAACCGGTATAGTAACCGACGATAACCGCCAACCATTGCCAGGTGTAACCGTGCGTGTAAAAAATAATAACAGCACAAGCACAGCTACTGACGCTAACGGGCATTTTCATATTGATCTTGCCGAAGGCGAAGATGTACTGATATTCAATTTTATAGGGTTTAAAACGCAGGAGATCTCAGTAAAAGGCAAAACTTCTATTGAGGTACAACTGTTGCCGGTAACCGGTTCGCTTGATGAGGTACAGGTTATTGCCTATGGTACCACAACCCGGCGTGATAATACCGGAGCTGTAAGTTCGATAACATCGCGTGAACTTAGTAAGCAAACGGTTGATAATCCCCTTACCGCTTTACAGGGCCGTTTACCCGGTGTGCAAATTACGCAGGACAATGGCCTGCCCGGTTCAGGCGTGCGTACAAGTATACGTGGCGCGGGTGTGGGTGGTGTATCAAGCGCGGGCTTTTTACCGCTATATGTAATTGATGGCGTTCCTTTTACATTGTTTAATGGTGGTGTGCCGGCTACAGATAATCTTAATGCTTATGGCACATCAGGCGCTAATGGCGGTGTTAGTCCGTTCAGCATGATCGCTCCTGAAGATATTGAGCGCATTGATGTATTAAAGGATGCCGATGCTACAGCCATTTACGGTTCGCGTGGTTCAAATGGCGTAATATTGATCACTACCAAAAAAGGCCGCGCAGGCCGTACTACGGTTAATATAAACGCTTACACAGGTACCTCAAAAATTAACCATTACATACCCATGATGGGGATTGATGATTACCTGAATATGCGTAAATCGGCTTTTGCATATGCCAATGCAACCCCTAATGCCCAAAACGCGCCCGACCTGGTAACCTGGAGCCAGACAGATAATACCGACTGGCAAAAATATTTTTTAGGGCATACAGCACATACCAGTAATATCAATTCATCGGTATCTGGCGGCGATGCATTAAATAACTTTTTGTTTACCTCTACATACAGAAAACAGGGAACGGTGTATGGCAGCAATTACGGCGCTACTACATTTTCGGGCCGCATGAATGCCGGTCATAAAAGTGCTAACGGCCGCTTTAGCATTGATGGGGCGGTTAATTATTCATACATGGGTACTACGTTACCTACAACCGATCTGGCATCGTTATACAACCTTCCGCCCAATTACCCAATTTATAACCCTAACGGGTCTGTAAACTGGACGTTAACCAGCCCGCTTTCCTATTACCAGTTAAATACTAAAGCCCAAACTACCAACCTCATCACTAATTTAAACTTAAGCTATAAGTTGGCAACAGGCCTTACCGCAAGGGCTAATCTGGGTTATACCCTTACCCGGTTAAAGCAGCAGCAGGCCAACCCGGCAAGCGCGCAAAACCCGAACAATTTTAGTAATAGCACGCTTAACTATACGGATAATGATAATAGTAACTACATTTTAGAACCACAACTGGAGTACCTTAAACAAATAGGTAAAGGCAGGTTGCAGGCCTTGCTGGGAGGCACCTTTCAGCAAACAAGGGCGACAGGCCTCTATTTAACGGGTAGCGGATATGCCAACGAATCCCTTATCTATTCGTTATTGGCAGCAGGTACAGTAACCACAAGTTATAATAATAACTCCACCTATAAATACACAGCTGCTTTTGGCCGCTTAAATTATAATTGGGAGGATAAGTATATTATTGATGGGACCTTCCGCCGTGATGGCTCGTCGCGGTTTGGCCAAAATAACCGGTTCGGTAATTTCGGCGCTCTGGGCGCTTCATGGATCTTTACACAAGAAAACTTCATGAAAGATCAGCATGTACTAAGCTTTGGTAAACTGCGCAGCAGTTATGGTATTACCGGTAACGATCAAATACCCGATTACCAGTATTACTCATTATACGCGGTGGCTGGTAACAACTATAGCTACGGCGGTTCACCGGTATTATACCCTACCAATGTTGCCAATCCTGACCTTAAATGGGAGACAACCAAAAAGCTGGATGTGGCACTCGAACTCGGGTTTATCCATGACCGCATATTGCTGAAGGCCGATTACTACCGTAACCGTACCTCTAACCCGCTTAATTATATACCGCTGCCATCGCAAACAGGTACAACATCGTATTTGGGTAACCTGGACGCGACCATACAAAATAAGGGATGGGAATTTGAACTAAATACGGTGAACATTACCAACAAATCTTTCCGGTGGAACACCTCTTTCAACCTTACCATACGCCGCAATAAGCTTATTGCTTTCAAAGGCCTGGCAACTTCTACCTATGCTAACAGCTATATTATCGGTCAGCCTACTGATATCTATCTCTTATATCATTATACCGGCCCGGATCCCAAAACCGGCCTGCCAACTTTTCAGGATAAAAACAACGATGGAGCAATTACCTTTCCTACCGACAGGTATGTTGCACCATATGGCAACCCATACTACGGAGGTATAACCAATAGCTTTAGTTACAAAGGTTTCCAGCTTGATTTTACTTTCCAGTACAACCATCGTAATGGTTATAAAAACGGTACGTTATCAACCAATTTCGCTCCTTACGGGTCTGGCCTTACCAACCAAAGCACGGCCATATTGGACAGGTGGACCCAACCGGGCAGTACCGGATTTTTCCCTACAGCCTCTGTATATAACAACGGCCTTTACGGTACCCTTTATAGTTCTGATTACAACTGGGGCGATGCTTCGTATATAAAACTGAAAACGGCCAGTTTGAGCTACGCTTTGCCCAAACAATGGCTAAATCGCATACATGTAGCGGCAGCATCTGTTTATGTGCAGGGCCAAAACCTATATACCTGGGCTAAACAGAAATATACATATGACCCCGAAACAACAGTACCCGGCACAGGGCAGGGGTTAGGTACCGGGCAGTTCCTGGCATTGCCTCAGTTACGCACCGTTGTTATAGGCCTCAATTGCTCATTATAAAAAGTAAAACATCATGAAATTAAGATACATATATCATTCTGCTACAGTATTTTCACTGGTTGTGCTACTGTCTTTATTCGGCTCGTCATGCAAAAAGTATGTTGATGTTGGGCTGTCGCCAAGTCTCGTATCTCCTGCGCAGGCATTCGGTTCAGATGCTTCAGCTACAAGCGCGGTAATTTCGTTGTATTCGTATTATCCTACGGTGTTAAGTGTAAGGTATGGTACGGTGCTTGGCGGTATATCTTCAGACGAGTTACTATATACCAACACTGATGCCAGCGTGCAGCAGTTTGCACAAAATGCTTTATTAAGCACCAATACCTATAACGAAAACTATTTGTATAACTACCCCTACCAGGTAATAAGGGCAACCAACCTGGCTATTAATGGAGTTAATAATTCTGCCGCCATTAGTGCCAATACCAAGAACCAGTTAATTGGCGAGGCCAAATTTATGCGGGCCTTCACCTATTTTTATCTGGTTAATTTCTATGGGGATGTACCGCTTTCGCTTGATCCGGTGGAAATTAATAACGCCACACTACCCCGTGCCAGTATCCAGGCAGTATACAATCAAATAATAGCCGACCTTAAAGACGCGGTTAATTTATTGCCTGCTGCTTATGCGGGTAATCCGGCGCTTAAAGCCAGGCCTAATAAGTGGGCTGCCGCTGCGTTACTGGCAAGGGTTTATTTGTATACAAAAGACTATGCAAATGCCGAAGCGCTTTCCACACAGGTAATAGGTTCTGGTACCTACAGTTTACCTGCCCCGGCAAGCGCGTTTATTAATACCAGTTCCGAAGTGATTTTTCAACTGGCTACTTTAAATGGTTTCTCGGTTTTTGGTTCTCCGTATGGCGCGGCCAATACCAGCACCAACGTGTTCTTACCTACCTATGCGCTGTACCCTAACTTTACCAAATTATTTGAGAAAGGCGATACCCGTAAAACCAACTGGGTTGATTCGCTTACTTTAAACGGCACAAAATACTACCGTGTAGCCAAGTACAAGCTGGCTACCGCTACCAGTGGTAACGAGTATAACGTGGTATTACGCATGGCCGAGCAGTACCTTATCCGTGCAGAGGCAAGGGCTCAGCAGGGAAATATCTCCGGTGCCCAGGCAGATATTAACGCCATACGTACCCGCGCGGGCTTGCCAAACACGCAGGCAGCCACTCAACCTGATCTGCTTGCAGCGGTAGCCGCCGAACGTAAATTGGAACTTTTTGGCGAGCTGGCTCATCGCTGGTTTGATCTTAAACGTACCGGGCAGGCCGATGCCGTGCTGGGGCCGCTTAAAAGCACCTGGAAATCTACATCGGCGTTATTTCCTATACCTAATAGCCAGCTGCTGCTTAATCAGGCACTTAAGCAAAATCCCGGATATAATAATTAGTATCAATTAAATAAGTGTTGTTATGAATAAGAAAAGAAACAGGGCTGCAGCTATAAAAGGTGTTGCGCTAATGGGTTTAACAATTGGGGCTGCCTTTGTGGCTAAGCCTGCTGTAGCGCAAAACACGAACGACCAGCAAATGCGTGAACGTTTATCTAAACTGGCTGCTTCAAAAGATTCGGCAGATAAACAGGTTTTATATAAAGAGCTTCATCAACTGGCGGCCAGCAATAAAGAACAGGATATGATGATGGCTTCCAACTTTTATTATCAGTTGGGCCGTACCAAAGTGAGCGATTCGTTATACCAGGCACAACTTACTAAGTTCCCGCAGGGTATTACCGCCCGCCGTGAAGCGCAGCAGCCGGTATTCAAAGAAACTACCGCCGCCGGTATGGAAAAAGCCTATTTAAAATGGAAAGCTGCTTTCCCGCCGGAAAAATTTCGTACAGGTGCTGTGGATGATGACCTGATCTATGATTACGCCATATCTGCGATAGCTAACCTTTACGCTAAAGAAAAAAATACGGCTAAAGCAATTGCTTACATCAATAGCTTGATGGTTGATTTTTGGAAGGGCAATGCTTACTTCGGCATATCGGAAGCGTTTTATAAAAATGGCGACCTGCCACATGCCGAAACCTACGCCCGCCTGGCCATGGAAAATGCCGAGTCGTACATGGATGGCAAGAAAGGTACAAGTAATGCAGCCAAGTTTGCCGCATCCGGCTATCCGGGCCTCGCCAGCCGGTATGGTAACATCCTTTTTGAGGAAAAGAAATATGCTGAGGCTTTAAAGTATGCCGAAAGAGCCTATCAGAATGCTAAAACCGTTAACCCTGATATCAGCTACCGGTACGCGCAAATACTTATGGCGCTGAACAGGCCTGCTGAGGCTTACCCTAAATTGGAGGAAGTGGTAAAATCAGGCAAGGCAACTCCCGAAATGATGAATGAGTTTAAGGCGCTATACATAAAAACGCATGGTAGCGATGCCGGGTATGAAAAATATGCCACAGAACTACGTAAATCCTACGTAAATAATTTGCAGGCACGCTTAAACAATGAAATGCTTAAAGAACAGGCACCCGGCTTTACTTTAACCGATCTTGATGGTAAAAAGGTTTCCTTGAGCGATTATAAGGGTAAAGTAGTTGTGCTCGATTTTTGGGCTACCTGGTGCGGGCCTTGTAAAGCATCGTTCCCGGCAATGCAAATGGCGCAGAACAAATACGCCAAAGACCCCAATGTACAGTTCCTGTTCATCCATACCTGGGAGCGCTCTGCCGACGCTACTACCGAGGCGCGCGACTATGTTACACAGCATAAATATAATTTTGAAGTGCTGATGGATCTTCGCGATAAGGATACTAAAAAGAATAATGTAGTAAGCAGCTACAATGTGAACGGTATCCCCGCCAAGTTCATTATTGATCCGAATGGTAACATTCGGTTTAAACTCACCGGTTTTGATGGCAGTAACGAGGCTGCCGTTGATGAGCTGTCCATGATGATAGACATGGCTAAAAAAGGCGCTTAAGCGTTATTGCGCACCCCTAATAGTTAATTTAAAAGCGTGATGTTGATCATCACGCTTTTTTTGTGCCCTGTTGCTTGTGATCTTATTAAGCAACAATAAGTGATAAACATTGGATAATATTAGTTTATATTAGCGTTTGTTTGACACTTATTTTTAAACCGATGGCAAAACGGAAAAATATAAGTGTATAAAATAGCCAGTTAAACCAGTAATATTATTTAGTTGATACTGTATAAGTGTTGCTAATACACTTATGGTTTGCGGTATATGCACTATTTTTATTGCTAATATCTATAACACATTACCTTAAAAAAGGCCATGATAAAAAAGCGTTATCAATTAGCATGCTTAATTACCTGTGCATTATTTAAACAAGCGGCTGTTGCTCAAACGGCTATGCAGGCTTTTCCGTTAAGTGACGTTAGGTTGCTGAAAAGTCCTTTCCTGGCTGCCGAGCAAACCGATATGAGTTACATGCTCAAGCTTGATCCGGATCGCTTGTTGGCACCTTTCCTGCGCGAAGCCGGATTAAAGCCTAAGGCTAAAAGTTACGGCAACTGGGAAAACGAAGGGCTGGACGGCCATACTGCCGGGCATTATTTAACCGCTTTAGCGCAAATGTATGCCGCCACAGGAAAACCAGTTTTCAAAAACAGGCTCGATTACATGGTGAGCGAACTCAAACGCTGCCAGGACAACAATAAAGACGGCTATGTAGGCGGCGTCCCCGGCAGCATGGAAATGTGGGCAAAATTGAAAAATGGTGATTTTAGCTTGTTCGACAAAAAGTGGGTGCCATGGTACAATTTGCATAAGTTATTTGCCGGCCTGCGCGATGCCTATTTGATAGGCGGTAATATACAAGCCAAAGAAGTATTGGTGAAATTTACCGACTGGGCCGCTGATGAAACTTCCGGGTTAACAGAACAGCAAATGCAAAGTATGCTGAATACCGAGCACGGAGGCATGAACGAAGTTTTTGCCGATGTAGCCATGATCACCGGAGAAAAAAAATACCTTGCTCTGGCTAAAAGATTTGATCACCAGGCTATACTTACGCCATTAGAAAAGCGCGAAGACAAATTAAACGGTTTACATGCCAATACACAGATCCCCAAAGTAATTGGCTTTGAGCGTATAGCCGAACTCAATAACGACAAACAGCTTGATAATGCCGCCCGTTTCTTTTGGGAAACGGTGGTAACCAACCGTTCAATAGCCATTGGCGGTAATAGTGTGAGGGAGCATTTTAATCCTTCAAATGATTTTACTTCAATGATCGAATCTGAACAGGGGCCCGAAACCTGTAACAGCTACAACATGCTCAAGCTTACCAGGATGCTGTTCCTTACCCGGCCCGATGCTAAATACACCGATTACTATGAGCGCACGTTATACAACCATATATTGTCGTCGCAACATCCGGGTAAGGGCGGTTTTGTATATTTTACACCTATACGGCCTCAGCATTACCGGGTATATTCTCAGCCCGATGAGGATTTCTGGTGCTGTGTTGGTACGGGTATGGAAAACCATGGTAAATACGGTGAGCTTATTTATTCGCACACAGGGAAGGACGTTTACGTAAACCTTTTTATACCTTCTGTACTCAATTGGAAGGCTGAAGGCCTGAAACTGACACAGGTTAATAATTTTCCTTTTAGCGAACGGTCTGAACTGCGTGTGGATGTGAGTAAGCCCAAACTATTTACGATGTGCATCCGGCAGCCCGCCTGGGTAAAAAGTAGTCGGTATGAGATACAGGTAAACGGACGTAAAGTACAGGATATAAAAATCTCAAACGGATACGCTTCAGTAAGCAGGCTTTGGAAACCGGGCGATAAGGTAACCATCATATTGCCAATGGCCGATAAACTGGAGTACCTGCCCGATCATTCTGAATGGGCGGCTGTTGTTCACGGGCCTGTTGTATTGGCCGCCGCTACTGATACAACAAAGCTTATCGGCCTTTGGGCTGATGGTAGCCGTTATGGTCATATAGCAGGTGGCCCGCTGTATAGCCTTGAGCAATCGCCTTTGCTGGTTAATAACAATGAACAGCTTTCAACACAATTAAAGCCGGTATCCGGTAAAACACTTACTTTTAGCATGGCAGGTATGATAGAGCAGCCGAGGTATAAAAAGCTGCAGTTGACACCATTTTTTGAACTGCACGATGCCCGTTATATGTTGTATTGGCCGGTAGCAAAGCCCGGTGAAGTAGCGAAAAGAGAGCGGCAATTGGCGGGCGGAGATGATATGCTGGAGCTGGCCGAAAAAACGGTAGACCAGGTTTCGCCGGGCGAGCAGCAGCCGGAGTCGGACCACTTTATGGAGTTTGCTGATTCGCAAACCGGTATATTTAACAACAGGCACTGGCGCGACGCGAAAGGGTATTTTAGCTATCAGATGCGGGTGAACCCATCTGTTAAAACTTTGCGGGTAACCTATTATGGTGGCGATAGTGGCCGGGCTTTTAATGTGTTTATTAATAACCGCTTATTAAAGCATGTGGTATTAGATGGCAGTAAAGGCGATACTTTTTTTTCGGAAGAATATGCTATCCCTCAGGATATCTTAAAGGCCAACAGTGCGCTAACAGTGAAGTTTGAGGCGGATAAAGGCTCGCTGGCGGGTGGTGTATTTGATGTGCGGTTACTCAAATAGATCCATGCGCCATAGCTATTTCATGACAAGAATAATTAAGAATAAAATCAGTTAGTTCGGCTATTCAATGAAACTTTATTTTAAGAACCAATTGGGCCTTATGGCCGCAGCGATCATGCTGGTGTGTTGTTTCACGCAAACTAATGCGCAGGTTGTATCATCGGGTGCTGTAAACGGGAAAAAACTTAACCCGTTATTGCCCGGCTATTTTGCCGACCCAACCATAAAAAAGTTTGGTGATACTTATTATATCTACGCTACAACAGACAATATCATGCTCGCTTCCGGCGCGCCAACGGTTTGGTATAGCAAGGATTTTGAAAACTGGTACAATTACAAAATGGATGTTCCGGCGTTTACAGCCGAATCTTTAGTTAACTTCTGGGCGCCTGATATCATCCAAAGGAATAATAAATATTACCTCTATTTTGGCAATTGCGAAATGGGCTGCAATATTTATGGATATGTTTCTGATACACCCGTTGGCCCCTGGAGAAAACTGAATGCTCATGATAAACCGGTTATCTCTCATAATTATCCCCGTGAAGGTTTCCCATCCCTGGACGCGCAATTTTTTACCGATACGGATAACAGGGTGTATGGCTATTGGGGTACATGGGTGCATTATAATGGCGGTTATGCGGTTGGCGAACTCATTACTCCCGGTATGGACAGCATGCAAAAGGCCAAAAACATCCCATTGGTACAAACCCCCAAGCCTTTTGAAGCGCCCTACATGATCAAAAAGGGGAATAAATATATCCTGATGTATTCGGGAGGTTCCTGCCACGATGAAACTTACAATGTGCGCTATAGCTATGCCTCCACACCTTACGGGCCGTTTAAAGAGGGAGCTAACAACCCTGTATTAAGTACCAATGCCGATAAAACGGTTCATGGGCCGGGCCACCACTCGGTATTGCAGGATGGTGATGATTATTATATCGTTTACCATAAACACGATTATCCTATGACCCGCGGCGGGCTTTCACGCCAGGTATGTATAGATAAACTGGTATTTGAAAACGATTCTACCATTAAGGCGGTAGTGCCGGCAAATACGGGCTACATCAACCCTTCTAAGGTAAAGCCGCCCCAAAATATTGCTTTAAACGCTACAGCCACCGCTTCATCAGCCTATCATTTAAAAATGCCCGGTACCGATTATGAGTATGCAGCAGCGCTGGCTACGGATGGTAATAATGCAACCTTGTGGAAAGCAGGCAACAACACGCTGCCTCAATCACTTACCATAGATTTGGGTAGCGTAAAGCGCATTAGGCGTGTGTTTACGCAGTTCGAGTTTCCGTCATTTTACTATCAGTATGTATTGCGATACTCTGCCGATGGAAAAACCTGGAAACTCTTTGCAGACAGGGCATCAAATCGAATGCCTGGTAGTCCCATGATTGATGACAACGATGTGAAAACCCGATATATCAAGCTAACGGTTACCGGTACAGAAAAGCAAGGACTATATGCGGCGGTATGGAACATGAAAGTTTATGACAAACTATTTGACATTCCCCTGCCCATAAAAAATAAAAATTCAGTATCTGCCCCTGCTTTACGTAGTGGCCACAATATATTACTGGATATTAATGCCGCGGATATGCCGGCAGGCAAACCTTTTGCCTCTGTTAAAAATAAAGGAACCTTTGGCGGCTTAATGTATAAAACGGGAAATGTTACCATTGAAAAGGATGAAACCGGTGTTACTGCCTTCAGGTTTACAAAGGGTGCCCTTAGCGCTCTTAAACCGGTGCCGCAAACACTGGCCTGGAATGGTGCCTACACAGTAGCGGCATGGGTAAAAGCACCTGTGGTGGCCAAGGAAGGCTCTTGTCTTATGTCATGGTGTAACAGGAATGTCATGAGGCTGGCCAATTCGTACAATGCCATGTATTTCAATAGCGGCGGGTATGGCGCGGCGGGGCATTTGGATTACCATTTTGATATGAAGTACAACCATGTACCCGCAGCTAACGAATGGCATTACCTGGTGCTCACTTTTGATGGTATGACCGAACGTATTTATGTTGATGGCGTAGAAGATAACGCGCAGATGATGACGCTTTCGTCGGCTATTAACGGTGCAAAGTTCATTATCGGTGCTTCTGATGAAGGCGAAAATTATAACGGTTACATGGCCTCATTAAAAATGTATGATTATGCTTTAAGTAGCAGCGATATAAAAAAGCAATTGCAGCTTACCAAACCAATGAAATAATGGCTTTTGCTTCAATCACTCAAAAACTATTTCTACCATATTTACACATCATGCGCTTAAGTTTTTATAAAAGATCATTGTTATTGGGCGTAGTGTTAATGGCAATCATTTGGGTGCAGCCTGCATTTGCTGTAACCACGGATGTGCCGCATTGGATATCTGTAAAAAGCAAGGATGCCAATAAGCCCAATACCTGGATAGCATTCCGGAGAAACCTAACCATAAAACGCAAGCCCGCACATGCCGTGGCTACCATAGCTGCTGATACTAAATACTGGCTATGGATAAATGGTAAAATGATGGTTTTTGAAGGCGGCCTTAAAAGAGGCCCTACACCCAAAGATACGTATGCTGATAAGGTTGATCTCGCGCCGTATTTGCGCAGGGGTAATAACCAGATCGCTGTTTTGCTTTGGCATTTTGGGAAAGACGGGTTCTCGCATGTGAATAGTGGCCGGTCCGGGCTGTTTTTTTCGATGGAGGGTATCCATGTAAAACTTTACAGCGATAGTAACTGGGTTTGCCGTATACACCCTGCTTACAGCACTGCCGATGGTGCGCCACCTAATTACCGCTTGCCAGAATCGAACATCCTTTTTGATGCACGCAAGGATATGCCCGGCTGGCAAACGGCGCCAAAAGCTAAACTATATGGTTTTGAAAATGCGGCGCAAATAGGTATGGGTGGCGGCGCACCCTGGAACGCCTTGCAGAACAGGCCTATTCCACAATGGAAAGACTACGGAATTAAGCATACTGAATTTAAACGCATTGCAGGCGCAGCTGTAGACACCATTATTGCCAGCCTGCCCTATAATATGCAGATGACTCCCGTTATTACGGTTAAAGATAACGAAGGAGGGCACCTGATAAATATCACTACCGACCATAGCGTGGCCGGCGGTACTGATAATGTGCGTGCGGCCTATATTACAACTAAAGGTTTACAGGAATATGAGTCTTACGGCTGGATGAACGGCGAAGAAATTATCCTTACCGTACCGCACGAGGTTAAGGTAACGGGTTTAAAATATCGTGAAACGGGTTACAATACCGAGCCAACCGGAAGTTTTATCTGCAGCGATGACTTTTACAACAGGTACTGGAAAAAGGCACAACGTACCTTGTACCTGAACATGCGCGATAACTTCTTTGATTGTCCCGACAGGGAGCGTGCCCAGTGGTGGGGAGATGTGGTGTTGCTAATGGGCGAATGTTTTTATACGTATTCGCCATCTACGCATGCGTTAATGCGTAAAGCTATACGTGAGCTAACATCATGGAGGCGTGCAAACAGGGTGCTATTTTCACCTGTACCCGGCAATTTTAACCAGGAACTGCCCGATCAAATGCTTACGAGTATTGGTTATTATGGTTTTTGGAATTACTATATGAACACAGGCGACCGAAAACTTATAGAAGAGGTTTACCCGGCCGTAAAGGATTACTTGGCGTTATGGCGAACAGATGAAACCGGACTTACGGAGCTTCGCAAAGGTGATTGGTTGTGGGGCGACTGGGGCGAAAATAAAGACATACGCCTGATTATTGCGGGCTGGCATTACTTAGCTTTAGACGGAGCCGCCAGGATGGCCGCTTTACTTGGTAAGAAAGAGGATGAAGCCGCTTATCGGAATATGATGCAGCGAGTGAAAGAAGGCTATAATAAATGTTGGAACGGCACCGCATACCGGCATGCCTCATATAATGGCGCAACCGATGACAGGGCCCAGGCTTTGGCTGTTCTGTCGGGCATAGCCGACTCATCAAAGTACAATGCCATCACATCTGCCTTACATACCCAGCAGTTTGCAAGCCCATACATGGAAAAGTATGTAATGGAAGCGTTATTTAAAATGGGGGAGGGAAAGTACGCGCTGGCAAGAGCCAAAAGCAGATTTAATGATATGGTTGCAGATACCGACCATACCACATTGTTTGAAGGCTGGGGCATAGGTGAAAAGGGGTATGGCGGCGGTACCACCAACCACGCATGGAGCGGCGGTGCCCAAATTGTTATTGCTTCTTACCTGTTTGGTGTAAAACCCCTCGAAGCAGGTTATAACACTTTTTTAGTTGAACCAAACCCTGCAACTTTTATATCAGGAACGTTGACAGTGCCAACAATTAATGGCAAAATAACGGTATCATTTAATAACACTGATAAGGGTTTCCGGATGAAGGTTGTTGTTCCTCAAAACTTAACAGCCATAGTCCGGTTACCTGAAAAGCCCGGAATTACCGTTAACGATAAACAAGCGGCCGGTTATATGGCTGTTAATAACGATTGGCAAAGTAAAGGCAAATACACCATTAAGCTTAAAGGTGGCACTTATATTATTAATAGCACAACAGTGTTTTAACTGCCGTGTGCAATCTGAAAAGGATACTGCATGTTGTTGAAAAATATACATCCTAAAACAATTAGGGCTGCACGGTATTACATATGTGTTAGTTATCTTTGGAAGCTCTGATCACAAGGCCCATGCGTAAACCCCCGGTATTAAAAAGAAAAATGGCTTCAAATTTACAACAGCTATTGATCGCTTTTCTTGTGCTTGTTCTGATATTGGTTACCGGTGGCTTTATTTTAAAAGGTAATCTTTCTAAAAAACTTTCAGCCCTTAACGGGCAGCTTAACCTTATTTCGGCACCTGTAGAAATAGATAGTGTGCTGCTGGCCTTAAACAGTGCCGAAAACGATTTTCAAAAGGCTTGTCTTAACGGTGATCCTGCATCTTTAGACGCCTACAAACAGGCTGTTGCCCAAAGCTTAACACAGGTTGACAGGATACTGAAACAAAGCAGCCAGGGAAAAAAAGCTGGAGGGGCGTTGGTAGTTTCACTCAATCAAAAGATCGCTTTTTCGCAACAATTATTCAGGCTTCGTCAGCGGTTTGACTCGTTGATGAAAGCCACCACCGCTGCATCATTAGGCATTATCAACACCAATACCCGTCAACCGCGAATATCCCGCTATAAAGCAGATACACTGGTGTCAACTAAAGACGTGAGCAGCAATGCCGGTTTTTTTACCCGCCTTAAAGATGCTATCCGTAATAAAACTACGGTGAAGGTGATGACTATTCGGGAGAAAGCAGCTGCAAATGCCGGTAGACTAAGCCCCAGCCAGCAGGCAAACTTACAGCAGGTGGTGAGATCGCTCAATAAGCAATATACTTTAATGGGCAGGTCATCACAGCAATTAATAGCTAATAATTTGCAAATGCTGTCTGAACTGCGCCAAATGACAGAACATGTACGTAAGGCGGAGTCGGAAGCCAGGCAAAAACTACAAGAAAATATCCTGCAGCAATATCACTACATTACTGCAAATATGGATAGGTTTACAAATGTGGGGATGGCGCTATTACTGCTTTTTACATTGTTACTCATCTTTTATGTACAAAGCTCCATGCGTGCCGAAAGGGAATACTTGCAGGAGAATGAGCGTGCTGTGCTACTGGCTGGCCAAAAATCAGAGATACTGGCCATTATGAGCCACGAGATAAGAAACAAGCTTACGGCTATCAATGGGGCTATTTTTATGCTGAAGCGGAGCGATCTGGAGCCCGAGCAACTCAAAAAGGTAGAATCGGTAGGTTACTCATCGTCGCTATTGCTTGAAACGGTGAATAATGTGCTGGATGTGAGTAAGATAGAACACGGCAGTATGGAGATATTGCGTAACCAGCCATTTCGCCCGCTTGTGGCGTTGAAAGAAGCCGTTGAGGCAATGCGTTTCTCGGCTGAGAAGAACGGCCTGGAAACCGTGCTCAACCTGGTGGGAGATGAGGAAATGGTTGTTAATGGCGACGCACTTCGCTTAAAGCAGGTGGTTATTAACATAATGGGGAACGCCATTAAGTTCACCAAGTCTGGCGGTATAACCATCAGCGGCCGGTTAAATAATGAATTACAGCATCCAACATTGTTGGTTACTATCACAGATACAGGCATCGGTATTGACGCCACTGAGCAAAGCAAACTTTTCACCAGATATTACCAGGGAGGTAAGGACGAGCATAAACCTGGAACAGGCTTAGGCTTATATCTTTGCAGGCGCTTGATAGAACTGCAGGGCGGAACTATTCAGTTAAAAAGCAAATTGGGCGAAGGGTCAACCGTGGAGTTTGTAATTCCTTATCAAAGTGTTTAATAACAAGGTAAACTGTTGTCTAAAAGAACATTTTTTAATATCACACGTTTCATTATCTGATGTGATTATATTTCATGGTGCATCTGCGAAATATAATATAAGCGTATGAGGTCACCTATAATTTGCTGTAAAGTTGATTTTTTTACCCGTAACTTTTTGATCTGAATGCCGGCAGCCCCTACTACCCCGAACGAAAGCAAACGCTTGGCGGCTCTTCGCTCATATAATATTTTAGATACCGCTACTGAAGAAGATTTTGATGAGCTTACCGAACTGGCTTCGGCTATATGCAGTACGCCTATAGCCTTAATTAGTTTTGTTGATAAAGATCGCCAATGGTTTAAATCTCGGCATGGCCTGGATGTTTCAGAAACAGACAGAGCCTTATCGTTTTGCGCGCATGCCATTAACTCCCCCACAGAAATACTGGAAGTAGAAAACGCTAAGGAAGATAAGCGTTTTATGGATAATGTGCTGGTTACCGGCCCTATGGACATTACTTTTTACGCCGGTGTTCCGTTGGTTGATGTTAGCGGTGCCGCATTGGGCTCACTATGTGTTATTGATTCTGTGCAGCATAAACTAAATACTATCCAGCGTAAGGCCCTCAAAACCCTTGCGCGCCAGGTAATAGACAAGCTTGAGCTGCGCAGGAAAGTAGTAGAGCTGGATAACACACGCACACGTATACAGCGGCTTAACGAATTACTGGTGGCTAAAGAGCGCGAAGCCACGCAGATCATAGAACATACACCTACCGCAATGGCCCTACATATTGGCGAAGATATGGAGATACGTTTTGCCAATAAAATGATGTTAGGCGCCTGGGGAAAAGATGAGCGGGTATTTGGTATGAATTTTAAAGACGCCTTACCCGAGCTTGATAAGCTTGATTTTCCGACAACTATGCGGCAGGTTTACCGGAAAGGTATTCATTACGAGCAAAAGGAAGCCCACATGCTATATATGCACTACGGTAAACTAAAGGAATTTTATTACAATTATGCTTTTACCCCCTTAAAACTTTCTGATGGATCGGTTTGGGGCGTGCTCAATACGGCAGTTGATGTAACAGATATTGTTAAAAGCCGCATTGCAGTTGAACGTGCTGAGGAACAATTGCGGCTGGCTGTGCAGTCGGCCCAGTTAGGTACCTGGAGCATTAATGCCGATACTTATGAATTTGATGCTTCTGAACGTACAAAGGAACTTTTCGGCTTTTTACCTGATGAGGTTATTACTTATGAGGCAGCTGTAAACCAGATAACCGAAGAATATCGTGACAAGGTGAAGAAAACGGTTGAAGCTGCTATTAAAGAAAATAGAGGCTTTGATATGGAATATGCCATTACCGGCCTTCATAATGGCAAGCTGCGCTGGGTTAGGGCTACCGGTAAACTTTATTCTTCGGGCGATGGTAAGGCTGCGCAATTTTCGGGTACACTCTCAGACATTACCGAGAGAAAGCAGGACGAACAGCGTAAAAACGATTTCATCGGCATGGTTAGCCATGAACTTAAAACACCTTTAACTTCTATGAAAGGTTATTTACAGATCATAGGGCAGCGTGCCAATAAATTAGGTGATGTGCCAATTGCTGATTTTACCAAAAAAACGCAACGCCAGGCGGATAAGATGCAAGCGTTGGTTACCGGTTTTCTGGATGTAGCACGGATAACAGAGGGTAAGATACACCTTAACAACGATGTGTTTGACATTAATGATGTAATGAGGGCTGCTGAAGACGAACTCAGGGTAAACTGTAAAGGAGCTCATATCACTTTCAGGTTATGCGATAGTTTGCTTATAAACGGCGATAAGGATAAAATGGAGCAGGTACTGATCAATTTTATCAATAATGCTATTAAATATTCAGCGGACGAACCGGAGGTAACCATCACTTGCAGCAAGGATGGGGATAATGCGCTTGTTATAGTAAGTGATAGAGGTATAGGCATCCCCGCGGCAGACATCCCTTACATATTTGATCGTTTTTATCGAGTAGAGAATACCCATGTGAAAATGATATCGGGTTTTGGTATTGGTTTATATATCTGTAAAGAGATCATTGAACATCATGGCGGCACCATAGGTGTAAAAAGCGAACCGGGTAAAGGATCTGATTTTTGGTTCAGCGTCCCACTTTCAAAATAACCAATCAAATAAAATTAACGCAATAAGTTATAGCGCAATTTGTATGCAAGGCAAATGTGAGTGAATAAAGTATGTGATAAGGTTAGGTTCAAATATGATTATGCTAAAGCTGATAGGTAGGCGATAGGCTTTCTTTTAGTTGATTAAGGTAGTTATCCAATTCGGCTAACAGCATTTGGTTATCCTGGAAAAGGTTTTGATAGTAGCTGATACCCGAAAGCAATTGTTCTTTAAATTTATGCAGCTGCACTTTTTTCTTGTCGGTAAGTTCTGCAATATTACGCTTCATGTCGTTTAGCCAGTATTGTGTATATAGCTGTAGCTCTTTCAAAAATAGGTGTGGGCGTTGGGTATGTTGTAAAAGGTTTATTTTACCATAGATATGGCCTGTCATCTGGTCAAGCGAGTATACCTTATCAAAGTAAGCCAGGTTAGGGCCTGGGCAAACCGCAACCGCCGTGCTCTCTTTGGGTTTAATGATGTCATATTTTAAATAGGCTGACGCACATAAACCTTCGCACAGGCATATTTTTTCAGTTATTTCGGCCAACTTGTGTTCATACGTTTCGCTGCTGGTAATAACCTGGCTGTCAAGCTCGGCTATTTTTAAGCGCTGGTACTCACGCGATGCCGTACATATAGGCTTTTCGGTAAACTCTGTATTGGTTAACAAGAATTTTTTAGTACATGGGCTGCCGGGCCTGCCTTTATCAATACGTTGTAAGCGTAAATCTTCAATAGTACTACCTCTAAAGTTATTAAATAGTACACCCAGCGGCGAGGCATTACTGGTGTAGTAATCATCTTCTGTTGAAGTAGCTAATTTTGCCAATGTATGCTTGTCAACGTTGGTAGCCTCGGGCACCAGTAAGAATGGGCTGCCCCAGCCGGTACCATCCAGTTGATAATAACTCATAAGGAAGTTGTTTTCTTCGGCGGTGCCAATGCCGCCCTGTACCGTAATACGCTGTTTAGGCGCAGCATCCATGTCAATGCTTTTTGCTGTTAAAGCGTTTCGCATCATATCAAACAGTTCTGTTTGCATAGATGCGCGGCGCAACTTAAACTCTTCGAGTATAGGGCCTAATAAATATCCTTCGGTAGCGAAAGCATGCCCACCACAGTTTAAGCCCGATTCGATCCTAAACTCAGATACCCATAAGCCCTTTTTAGCCAAAAACTTAGCTTGTATAAACGCCGAACGGAAATCACTTACTTTAAGGATGACTTTCTTTTTGATGTTGCCATCCTGGTCAGGAAAGAAATCTGCGCAATGCTCCAGATAACTGTAAAGTTTCGGATTCATGCCGGCAGACAGCACTACTGATGACGACAGATCGCTGTTGGCAAAGCCTCTTAAAGCGGCAATAGCATCGGTATACTCGTCGCCGTAATAATGGCCATCGGCGTCAAAGTTCATCTTATCAACCTTGGCCATAATGTTAACATCAATAGCACCCTGTATCATTTTTTTGCGCAGGATATTTTCAAATATGGTTTTGCCATCACCCTCGGGGAATTCCATCATCAGATCATAACCCTGCTTAAGCTGCGAGGTGTCCGGCAGCAACTCAAAATACCGGGTAATATCTGTACCTGCTTTAAATTCCTGTTTTTTTAAATCTTCAAACTGGGCGTCGGCCAGTTGTTTTACCAGGTTCAGGTAGGCGGTAATGCGTTTGGCTCGATGGTCCGCCTCGTGTTTATGGATAGGCTCATAAGGCAAGTTATTTTGCCTGCAATGGTATTCGCGCATACGCTCGGTTAATTCATCATCAACAATAGACATTACCGACGATATCCCATAGCGTGCTACTTTAAGCGGTGTATCAACAGAAAATCCTAAACCTAAAACGGGTATATGAAAAGTATGGCTCATGCCGCCAAAAGTAGGGCAGCCTACGCGTATAAAAACTGACGGTGGTCATATTTTATGCCGTTTATCGTCATTCCCGGCCCGTATAGCAACCCGCAATTTTGGATCATAGAAAATCCAAAAATGACCGAAAGCATTTTAAGCGAAAAAACAGTTTGCTACCACTGCGGCGAGGCGTGCCTGACCACACGCTACACCATAGCCGAAAAACAATTTTGCTGCCAGGGCTGCAAGGCCGTTTATACCATATTGGCTGATAATAACCTTTGCACCTATTATAATTTTAACGATCATCCGGGCGCTAACCGTAACCGCTTAGACAAGCGTTTTCAATACCTGGATGAACCGGGTATTATGAAAGAACTGGTTGATTACACCGATGAACAGCTCACTATAGTTACCTTATATATCCCACACATCCATTGCAGCTCCTGCATATGGTTGCTGGAAAAACTTAACAAGTTTAACCCGGCTATTTACTACAGCCGGATTGATTTTCTGAAAAAGCAACTGAATGTTAAGTTTAACCCGGCTGCTATTTCATTAAGGGAACTGGTAGAACTGCTTTATGATATTGGCTATGAGCCGCTGATCAGCCTGCAGGATGTAATAAAAAAGCAAAATGCCGAGCCGAAAGATAATCTGGTGCAACGTATTGCCGTAGCCGGTTTTTGCTTTGGTAACGTAATGCTGCTTAGTTTCCCTGAGTATCTGGGGTTATCGGCTTTTGAGCAATCTTTCAAACATTTTTTTGGCTGGCTGAATATTCTTTTCTGCATGCCCGCGGTTTTTTACAGCGGTTGGGAGTACTTTAGTTCGGCGTACAGCAATCTTAAAAATAGGGTACTCAATATTGATTTCCCGCTGGCCTTAGGTATTGCCGTATTGTTTTTACGAACGGTCACAGAAGTAATCGCCCATACCGGGGCGGGTTTTGCCGATACCCTGTGCGGACTGGTGTTTTTCCTGTTGGTAGGGAAGTTTGTACAGCGTAAAACCTATCATCACATCTCCTTTGAGCGCGATTACCGTTCTTTTTTTCCGGTTGCCGTGCAGGTAATTACGGATGAGGGAGAAAAGCCCGTACCCCTGGCGGAGCTTAAAGTGGGGCAACGTATCATTTTACGCCATAACGAAATTATCCCTGCTGATGCCATTCTTTTAAAAGGAGAGGCCCTTATCAATTTTAGCTTTGTAACCGGCGAATCGGTTCCAGTAAGTAAAACCCTGGGCGAAATTATTTATGCTGGGGGGCGCCAAACCAGCGAAGCTATTGAACTGGAAGTGGTAAAGCCGGTATCGCAAAGTTATCTTACCCAACTATGGAATAATGAGGTATTTGCCCGAGGCGGAAACAACCGCATGGAAACTTTTAACCAGCGGGTAAGTAAATACTTCACTATTGTGTTGCTCGTTATTGCCATAGCCTCTCTGCTGGTGTGGCTGCCTAACTGGCAGCGTGGTTTAGCGGCTTTTACAGCCGTACTTATTGTAGCCTGCCCTTGCGCGCTGGCCTTAAGTACGCCCTTTACCATGTCGGCGGCGTTGAGCATTTTTGATAAAAATCTGTTTTATCTTAAGAATACAGCGGTGGTAGAGCAGCTTGCAGGCATCAACACTATTGTATTTGATAAAACAGGCACCATCACCGCGCCTGCAGATAGCCATGTAGGCCTGAACGGTTACTTAACCGATCATCAAAAACAATTGATCTATAGCGTTTGCAGTAATTCTAACCACCCCTTATCGCGCATGATATGCCATTACTTGGGCAACCTGGAAAAATTGCCTGTAGTTAATTATCGTGAAGTGGCCGGCATGGGTATCACGGCAAGTGTAGGCAGCCATGAAGTTAAAATAGGTGGCGGCCGTTTATTATTTCATAAGCATAATGATGAAGCCGATGCCACAAAGGTACTGCTGATGGTAGATGGTGTTTATCTCGGCTATTTTACTTTCAGGCAGCATTACAGGAATGGTTTAAAACGGATTGCTCAACTGGGGACTGATTATAAGTTATTTCTGCTGTCGGGAGATAGCAATCACGAGAAAGACGAACTTTTGAGTGTGTTTAAACTACCCGAGCGAATGAATTTTAACCAGTCGCCGCAGGATAAGCTTGATTTTATACGCCTGCTACAGCAAATGAATGCCAGGGTAATGATGGTAGGCGATGGCCTGAATGATGCCGGGGCCTTAAAACAAAGCGACCTGGGCATAGCCGTGACTGACAATGTAAATAACTTTTCGCCCGGCTGCGATGCCATACTGGATGGCCGTGCATTTGACAAGTTGCCGCAGTTTTTGCGGTTTGCCAAAAATACGGTAAGTATTATCCACGTATCCTTCCTTATATCGCTCACTTATAATTTAATAGGCCTTAGCTACGCCATAACTGGTTTATTATCGCCCTTAACTGCGGCAGTACTTATGCCATTAAGCACGGCCACCATCATTTCATTTACCAGCATAGCTACACATATAGCCGCTAAAAAAAGAAACCTGTTATGAGCATTATTTACTTTCTCATTGGCTGTAGTGTGCTGTTGGCACTGGCCTTTCTGTCGGCATTTTTCTGGGCGCAGCGCTCGGGTCAAAATGATGACCTGTACACCCCTTCAGTGCGGATATTGCTTGATGATGAGCAGGACCCTGCTGAAGATAAGTGACGGTGGTCATGTTTTTAAACAACAGTCATCATTCCCCCGCCACTGTCGGCGGGATAGTTTTACACCATAATTTTTTTGATAATATATGCAGCCCGAAAAATTTTACTACGACAACAAGATCGTCCGCAACTTTGGCCTGGCAACCATTGTTTGGGGCATTATCGGTATGACGGTTGGCCTCATAGCCGCCATACAATTATTTAAACCCGGCATGAACATGGGTAACCAATATACCACGTTTGGCCGCATACGCCCACTGCATACCAACGCGGTGATTTTTGCTTTTGTGGGCAATGCCATATTTATGGGCGTTTACTATTCATTGCAACGCTTGCTTAAAGCCCGCATGTTTAGCGATGTGCTTAGCAAGATCCATTTCTGGGGATGGCAGCTCATTATTATATCCGCGGTGATTACCCTTCCGTTGGGTTTAACCACCTCGCATGAATATGCCGAGCTGGAGTGGCCTATTGATATTGCCATAACACTCATATGGGTGGTATTCGGTATCAATATGTTCGGTACCATATTTAAACGCCGCGAAAGGCATTTATATGTGGCCATTTGGTTTTACATCGCCACGTTTGTAACCATTGCCGTATTGCATATTGTTAATTCATTTGAATTGCCGGTATCAGCTTTCAAAAGCTACATGGTTTATGCCGGTGTGCAGGACGCGCTGGTGCAATGGTGGTATGGCCACAACGCGGTAGCGTTCTTCCTTACCACGCCATACCTGGGTATGATGTATTATTTCTTACCTAAAATGGCTAACAGGCCTATTTACTCATACAAGTTAAGTATCCTGCACTTTTGGGCGCTGATATTTATTTATATATGGGCAGGGCCTCACCATTTGCTATATACCACTTTACCGGGCTGGGCACAGTCATTAGGTGTGGTGTTCTCTATTATGCTGATAGCGCCAAGCTGGGGTGGTATGATCAACGGTTTACTTACCCTGCGCGGCGCCTGGGATAAGGTGCGCGACGATGTGGTGCTCAAGTTTATGGTAGTGGGCTTAACCGCTTATGGTATGGCCACTTTTGAAGGGCCTATGCTGTCGCTTAAACAAATTAACGGTATAGCGCACTTTAGCGACTGGATAGTGGCCCACGTACACGTAGGCGCTTTAGGCTGGAACGGTTTTTTAACTTTCGCCATCCTTTACTGGTTAGTACCAAGGATATACAAAACTCAGCTTTACTCAAAGAAAATGGCCGCTTTCCATTTTTGGATAGGCACATTGGGTATACTGTTTTATGCCATACCCATGTATTGGGCCGGTTTTACACAAGGGTTGATGCTGAAGGAATTTACTCCTGAAGGGATGCTCAAATACCCCAATTTTTTAGAAACTACCCTGCGCATTATCCCTATGCACGTTATGCGTTCAATAGGAGGTACCCTGTACCTGCTGGGTGTTATTGTAATGGCTTATAACCTGGCACGTACCATGTTGCAAGGTAAGCTGGTAGCTAACGAGGGTGCTGAATCATTACCACTTGCGCCATTAGACCCCGCAACAGAGCATGGCTGGCACCGCCGCTTAGAGCGCAGGCCTATCCGGTTAATGATAGCAGCGCTTATCGTGATCCTTATCGGCTCTATCATAGAACTGATGCCTACCTTAACCATTTCATCCAACGTACCTACCATTGCAAGCGTTAAACCTTATACACCGCTTGAGTTGCAGGGCAGGGATATTTACATAAGAGAAGGTTGTTCTAACTGCCATTCACAAACAGTAAGGCCGTTCCGCTCTGAAACAGAACGCTATGGAGAGTACAGCAAAGCAGGGGAGTTTGTTTATGACCACCCGTTCCTGTGGGGATCAAAACGCACAGGTCCCGATCTGGCGCGCGAAGGCCAGAAATATGGTAACGCATGGCACTATAACCACCTGATGGATCCGCGATTGATGTCGCCGGGTAGTATCATGCCTAATTATGATTGGTTGATAACGCAGAAACTGGATACCACCACTACAGCGGCCAAGATCAATGCCATGCGTAAACTTGGTGTTCCTTATCCCGCAGGTTACGAACGTATAGCCAACCGCGATTTAAATGACCAGGCTGCAAGCATTGCCGATAACCTGGCAAAAGATAAGATCAAGGTAAAAAACGATAAGGAGATCATTGCCATCATCGCCTACCTGCAACGCCTGGGTACTGATATAAAAGCCAACAAAACCGAAAACAAATAATAAGTATATGTTTAAGCAATTTACCGAAAATATAAATGGGCACCAGGTATATCTGTTGTGTTCATTGGGCATCTTCCTGGTATTTTTTATTGTGGTAGCTGTCATCCTTTTTAAACTCAATAAAAGCTATGTGGCACACATGAGCAAGCTCCCGCTGGATAGTGAACAGTTAAAAAACGCTAACAACCTGCTGCCATGAAAAAACTGATCACACTAATAGCTTTATTTATGTTGAGCGCTACTTCCTTTGCAGAAGACGGCGGTGCCTCATCAGCTGATATTAAGAACTACATCGGCCTTGGTGTTATATTGGCTATGGTTGCCTTGTTCCTGGTGGTAATGCTGGTTCTGTTAAGAACCTTTCGTACCCTGGCGCGGGTAATACTGCGCGACCAGGGGCTTACCGAAGCTGAGATCGCTGAAAAAATGCACCCTGCTAAAAAGGCGGCCAAACCTAAAGGCGAAGTATGGCAAAAGCTGCTTTCGTTAAAGCCAATGTCGGCAGAGAAGGACCTGCTGATACCGCACGACTATGATGGTATACAGGAACTGGATAACCCTACTCCAGCCTGGTTTATGTGGCTGTTTTACGTTACTATAGCCTTTGCCGTTGGGTATCTTTTGATCTATCATGTTTTTGGCGTAGGCCAACTGCAGTACGCGGAGTATAAAACCGAAATGGCGCAGGCCGAGATTGAAAAAAAGATATACCTGAGCAAGGCCGCTAACCTGGTTGACGAGAATACGGTAAAATTAACTACCGACCAGGCTGCATTGGCGCAAGGTAAAACGGTGTTTAAAGCCAGCTGCGCTCCGTGCCACGGAGAAAACGCGCAGGGCATGGTAGGCCCCAACTTAACTGATGAGTACTGGCTGCATGGCGGAAAGATAAACGAGGTATTTAAAACCATTAAATACGGTGTGCAGGCCAAAGGAATGCCTACCTGGGAAAAGCAGCTTTCGCCTAAACAGATAGCGGATGTAGCTAACTATGTGCTGTCTTTACAGGGCTCGCACCCGGCCGGCGCCAAAGAGCCACAGGGTGAGAAGGAAGCAGCATCGAAATTAGCATCAAACTAAAATAAACATGGACGCGAATGCCACATTGAAGAGCGGACCGGCGAAGAGGCAGTGGCTGTATCCGGCTATACGAAAGGGGATGTATTACCGCTGGAGATCAGCAATAAGTTACGTCTATCTGATCGTGTTTTTTGCCGGGCCTTTCATCCGGATAAAAGGGCAGCCAGCCCTTTTATTAAACTTCATGGAACGGAAATTTGTACTATTGGGGCAGGTTTTCTGGCCCCAGGATATTTTCCTTTTCGTTTTGGCTACGCTGGTGTTTGTAGTATTTGTTACACTTTTTACTATTGCGTTCGGGCGCGTTTTCTGTGGATGGATATGCCCGCAAACCATTTTTATGGAAATGGTTTTCCGCAAGATCGAGATCTGGATAGAAGGTGACGCCAACAAGCGCCGCAAGCTGGATGCCGGGCCATGGACAAATGAAAAGCTATTAAAGAAAGGATCAAAGCATTTGATATTCATTCTGCTCTCCTTCCTGATAGCCAATACTTTTTTGGCCTACATCATAGGCAGCGAAAACCTGCTGAAGATAATGACCGAACCTATTGCCGCGCATGTTATTGGTTTCGCGAGTATATGGGTATTTACCATGGTTTTTTACCTGGTTTACAGCCAGGTACGTGAACTGGTTTGCACGGTTATATGCCCTTATGGCAGGTTACAGGGTGTTTTAATTGATAAAGATACGGTAGTGGTTGCCTACAATGATACCAGGGGCGAACCGCGTGGGAAGTTGAGAAAGGATAAAGAGCAGTTGAACCAGGGAGACTGTGTAGACTGTAATTTATGTGTAGCGGTTTGCCCTACCGGTATCGATATCAGGAAAGGCACACAGTTGGAGTGTACTAATTGCACCGCCTGTATTGATGCCTGTAATGATGTGATGGAAAAGATCAATAAGCCGCTTAACCTTATTGGCTATTATTCTGAAAACATGATCAAACAGAATAGTAAGCCATCATTTACATGGCGCATGGCGGGTTATAGCGTGGTAATGGCGGTGCTGATAGGTGTTCTGTCGTGGTTCATCTTCAGCAGGAAGGACATGGATATTACCGTAATGCGTAGCGCGGGTATGTTGTACCAGCAACAGCCGGATGGTAGCATCAGCAATATTTATAACGCGGAGATCATTAACAAAACCAACCGGTCGCAACAGATCAGCTTGCAGGCGGCGGATGCTGATGTGAAAGTGAAATTTATACAGCCGCCAGCCGCCATAGCAGCAGGAGGATCAATTAAAGTGGTTTTTTTCGTGATGAAACCAGCCGCTTCCATTAACAAGCCAAAAACAGATATTCAATTAAACCTGGTGTCGGGTAAAAACGTGGTTGAAACAGTCACCACTTCTTTTATCGGCCCTGTAAACAATTAAAGATATGAACTGGGGAAAAGGAATAGTGATAGGCATGGTAGCCTTTGTTACGTTTATTGTAACACTAAGCTGTTTAATGTTTAAAGTACCTGCCGACGAATATGATAAACAATATTACGAAAAGGGCCTTGCTTTTGACCACGAATACCGTTTAGAGCGCCAGGTAACTATTGATCATGCACAACCATTGATCACACAGGCAAAAGGACTTATCTATATACAATTTATTGCACCATCAGCTGGTAAAGTGAATTTCACAAGTAATGTGGGAAAAACTAACGACCGTGTTTTTGAGCTGCGCACCGATAGTAGTAATATGGCCACAATTGCTGCCGAAAAACTATTGACAGGCAGGTACAGCGTTGCAATTAACTGGGCGAGCGGAAATCACAATTACTTGTATAAGCAAGATCTGTATGTTAACCGGTAATTACCTGGTTGCGCTGTTAATAGGCCTGTCTGGCAGTGTACATTGTGTAGGCATGTGTGGCCCGCTTGTTTTTGGTATCCCATCAGCGGGCAAAAGCTGGCGGGTATTTGTTGCCGATAAATTATTATATAACCTGGGAAGGGTTATTACTTATACTTTTCTTGGTTTTTTATTGGGCCAGTTAGGCCTGTTAGCCTGGCTTGCAGGCATGCAACAGGCATTGAGTATAACCAGCGGTATAATCGTAATTATTGCAGGTGTGGTTAGGTTACTAAAACTAAAAGGCGCTAAATACCTTCCGGATGTTAGCCTGCCTTTTTATAGACTGATCAATATTGCAATTAAACGCCATGCGGGTCACCTGTTATTGGGCATGCTTAACGGCCTTTTACCTTGTGGCTTTGTGTACATAGCTTTATTTGGTGCTTTAAATACTACCGAGCCGTTGCATGCAGCATTGTTTATGCTGTTTTTTGGTTTAGGCACCATTCCGTTGATGTTAACAGCGGCGTTAAGCGCAAAAGCGCTTGGCCCGGCTGTACGCAGGCGCCTTAATTATACCATGCCTTTTCTTATTATTTTACTGGGCGCCTGGTTTATGTTACGCGGGGCGGGTTTAAATATCCCTTATCTAAGCCCGCAGGTAAAAACTGTTGGGGTAAGCGTTTGCCATTAACATAATAATGTGTCCACCGTCACACTTTGCGCGGCCCTAAATCATGGTTATCCGGTGTTACTTAAGCCAACTTTGTGTTATAAAATATTAACACTATGGCAACTATAGCAAATACCACAACCACCTGGTTAGCACCAACAAACACCAAAGCTAACGTATTTAAAAAAGTAATTAACTGGGCCGATAAGCAAGCGCCTAACCGTACCATGTGGTTCCTGGTGTCACTAATAGCACAGGGCATATTGTTCCTGCCGGTGCCTGCGGCATTATTGTATTACTTTGACGCGCCTATCGGTATACTGGCTATTACGCTGGGCCTGTTCTTCTCTAACATTATAGCCGGTATGGGCGGTGCAAGCATCCGTACATTACTGGGCCTGTTCGCCTTTAGCATTCTTGTCCATTTATTAATGATTATTGTATTTACATTATGAGTTATATGATACCAGAAACCATGAAAGCGGCGGTAGTACACGAGTTTGGACAACCGCTGGTTATTGAGGATGTAGCTGTACCTGTCCCCGGGCCGTACCAGTTATTAGTGAAGGTACTGGTTTGCGGCGTGTGCCATACCGACCTCCACGCCGCCGACGGCGATTGGCCTGTTAAACCGTCCTTACCTTTTATACCCGGCCACGAAGCCATTGGCTACGTAGTAGCAATGGGCGATAATGTTACAGGTATTAAGGAAGGCGATATTGTAGGCGCGCCCTGGCTGCATAGTGCTTGCGGCTGCTGCGAATACTGTATTACAGGATGGGAAACCTTGTGCGCCGACCAGAAAAATGGCGGCTATAGTGTGAATGGTGGCTTTGCCGAATATGTAATAGCAGATTCGCGCTATGTAGCGCATTTCCCCGAAGGGATTGATTTCGCTGCCATGGCACCCATTATTTGCGCCGGCGTAACCGTATACAAAGGGTTAAAAGAAACGGAAGTAAAACCCGGCGAATGGGTAGCTATATCGGGTGTTGGCGGTTTGGGGCATTTAGCTATACAATACGCCAAGGCAATGGGGATGCATGTAGCCGCTATTGATGTGGCCGATGATAAGCTCGAACTTGCTAAACAGCTTGGTGCCGATATTACCATTAATGCAAAAAAAGAAAACCCCGCGCAGGCTATTAAAAAAAGCACCGGAGGTATGCACGGCGTTTTGGTTACGGCTGTTTCGCCCATCGCTTTTGAGCAGGGAATAAGCATGCTTCGCCGTAAAGGTACCATCGCTCTGGTGGGCTTACCTAAGGGTAGTTTTGACCTCTCGATATTTGATACCGTACTTAACCGGTACACTGTAAGAGGATCAATAGTAGGTACACGTAAGGATATGCAGGAAGCCATAGCCTTTGCTTTAGAGGGCAAGGTAAAGGCCACTATACACACGTCATCCCTGGATGATATTAACCTGGTGCTGGATAAGTTAAGGAAAGGCGATATTAATGGCCGGGTGGTAATAGAAATAGCTAAATAACAATAAGCCGTGCTGAATAAGAAAGCCACCTAATTGGGTGGCTTTCTTATTATATGGCCATACTAAATAGTTGCGTGGCCGGTTGATCAGCCCATAGGCGGGCATCAAGCGCCATGCAGATATTGCGCAAAAAGCGCTGCCCGGTTTCGGTAACCTTTAAGCCCCAGGAGCAAAGTTCAATTAATCCATCGTTTGCTAATGGTTCCAATCGTTCTATGCCTGCAGCCAGCTCTTCATAAGGTTCAGTATGGCCGTTCCAGGTGGTTTTTCCTGTACACATGATCTCAAGGATGTGTTTTCTGATAGCCAGATCAGTAGCGGTAAGGAGGTGGCCTTTAAATACCGGAAGTATACCCAGGTCAATGGCTTTTAGATAGTCTTCCAGTTTTTTCTCATTTTGCGCGAATGCTCCCCATGAATCACTAATGGCTGATACTCCCAAACCAATAAGCAATTGTGTATGCTGATGGGTATAGCCCATAAAATTACGGTGCAGGGTGCCATTTTTCGCCGCCTTTATCAGGTGGTCGCCGGGGAGTGCAAAATGGTCCATTCCTATTTCCTTATATCCATAACTTTGGAGCAGGCTACGGCCTACTTCGTAAAGTTTAAATTTGGTATCAGCATCCGGAAGATCTTTCTCGGTAAACTTTCGCTGGCCGGGCTTCACCCATGGTACATGCGCGTAACTGTAAAATGCAATTCTATCAGGCATTAGCTCGCTTACCAGGTGCATGGTTTTTACGAGGCTGTTAAGCTTTTGCAGCGGTAGCCCGTATATGAGGTCGTAATTAACAGAAGTATAACCTATAGCACGCGCTGTGTGGGTAACATCGCGCACCTGTTCAAGCGTTTGATGACGGTTAATGATGAGCTGTACAGCCGGATCGAAATCCTGTATACCAAGGCTTAACCGCCTAAAACCTAAATTGTATAACGTTTGCAAATGTTCTGCTGTGGTATTGGCCGGATGAGCTTCGAAGCTAAACTCTGCTTCGGGGTGCAGATAGGCGCCTTTAAGGATGCCCCGTATCAGTAAAGCTAAATGCTCTGCTGAAAAAAAAGTGGGTGTGCCGCCTCCCAGGTGCAATTCGCGAATGATCGGGTCGCCTGCCATCAGGCTTTTATACATTTCCCATTCCTTTAACACGGCTTCAATGTAAGGGAGCTCTACCCGGTGATTTTTTGTAATACGGGTATTACATCCGCAATAGGTACAAAGATTCTCGCAAAAGGGCAGGTGTATGTATATACTTATGCCTTCTGTGGCATTGCTTGTCTGAAATGAGGTGCTTACAGCCTGTTCCCACTTACTCGTGCTAAAAGAAGCGGTATCCCAATAGGGCATGGTAGGGTAGCTGGTGTAACGCGGCGCAGCTACGTTATATTTTTGGAGAAGTTGCTGACTCATGGGGATGGGTGTTAGGTGATGGAACTGCCCTGCAGTTTTTAGCACATGCACAGGCATTTCCCACGCATTTGTTTAGCTGCCACAGATCAAGATTTTTAATGGTTTGGTCTGCAATGGCCTGCAACGCGATAGCCGGGCTGGCATATTCAGCATCCGGGACATTGGCCACTTTAATGCCATACCGGCCTGTAGCGGCCACATCGATATGGCTGGTGTCGGCAGAGCGTGTGGCAATATATTTAACACCCAGGTTGTTGAGTTTGCTGATTACCTTTTCAGACACATCATCACCGGTAAATACCAGCACGGCGTCTTTCCCTTCCGCAAAGATGGTAGTTTCCTCGCTCAGAGGGTTTGAGATCAATGTGATGTCGTGCTTTTTTTGATTGGCCTTTGAAAGATATTCCTTTTCAAACGGCTTGATGCTGTACGCTACTACTTTCATCCGCGATGTTTTTAATGTTCAAAATTATCGCGGATGCAGGTGTTCCCGGGTGCGCTTTATCAGCAGGAAATATGACTTTCGTCAGTTTTTCATCCGGGTAAGGCGTTTTTCGTCGAGTACGCTAATGTGGCTGCCTTTTTTGTCTATCAAGCCCTCTTCCTTAAAATCTGTTAAGGTGCGGCTTACTGTTTCTGTAGCCATACCTGCCAGTGCAGCAAGGTCTTCGCGGCTTATTTTAAAACCATCTGTATTACCTGCTTGCCTGCTTAGCTTTAACAAGGCGCCGGCCATGCGTTTTCTTACCGAATTATAGGCGAGGTGCAATAGTTGATCTTCCCTGTCGCGTACGTCATTGGCCAGCAGTTTTATAAACTCCCTCGCCACATCAGGATACTGGTTGATCAATTCATCCAGTTGGTCTTTGGGGATCAGGCACAAAGAGGTGTCTTCAAGAGCTGTCGCGGTATCCGCGTATGGTTCATTGGCCAGTAGGGCATTGGCACCAAGGTAATCATCCGTCTGGTAGATGCCGGTCATTAATTCGCGCCCGTCTTCGGCAAGTTTAACGGTTTTCACTTTACCGCTTAAAACTACATATAAGCCGTTTCCCTTATCACCATCGTAATAAATTACCTGGTTCTTTTTAAAAAGGCGGCTCTTACGTTCGGTAATAATATGTTTTAATTCGGCAAGGCCGTTGTTGCGCGAAACCAGTTGATCGAGCTGCTCAAGCGAACGGCTGTAATAACCTTCCTGCTGTGTTTTCTTTTTTAGCCTGGTTTCAATGGCGTTCAACAACTCCATATCATCAAATGGCTTGGTAAGGTAATCGTCGGCACCCATCTCCATACCTTTGCGCAGGTCTACGCGCTCGGCCTTAGCCGTCAGGAAAATAAATGGGATGGTAGCCGTATCCGGGTTTTTATTAAGCAGGTATAAAACGCCGTAGCCGTCCAGGTCGGGCATCATAATATCGCATAAAATAATATCGGGCTTATGTTTAAAAGCAAGTTCAACACCGGTTTTGCCATTATCGGCTTGCAGCACGCTAAAATCGGCCAGTTCCAGTATCTCCACTACATTTTCGCGGATGTCGCTATTGTCTTCAATAATTAATACCTGCTTGCTCATAAGTGCTTAAAAATTATGGTGAATGATGTGCCCTGGTTAACTATACTGCTGAATGAGATACTGCCGCCCATTAATTGCGTGTAACGCGCAACAATGTTAAGCCCAAGCCCTGTACCCGGTATATTGCCGGTATTATGCGCCCTGAAGAAGGGCTCAAAAAGGTTTTTTTGATCTTTTTCGGGTATGCCTATACCGTTGTCTTTTACCATTACGGTACAAATATCATCAGCTATCTCTGTATTAAATTCAATAAAAGTATTTTCGCCCGAGTATTTAATGGCATTGGCAATGAGGTTAAAAATACAGTTCTTTAATAAGTTCTGGTCCAAATTAACCAGGCTTTGCTTGCCGGTATGCTGGTAAATAATATGCTGGTTTTGCTTGGCAACCATTTGCATCTCTTCTGTTATTTCTTCTGCCAGCTTTACCAGGTCAAAAGAGGCGAAGCTGGGTTCTACCTTACCGGCTTCCAGTTTTTCCAGTGACAGGAAATCGTTAAGAATTGTCGTAAGGTTGCTTACGGCATTCTTAATTTTGCCTACATGTTTAGTGATATTTTCACTGTTATAAGGTTGGGCATACTTATCAATCAGCGAAGCGGAAAGTTGTATAGCGCTTAATGGCGTACGAAACTCATGCGAAGCCATAGACACAAATCGGCTTTTGAGCTGGCCAAGTTCTTTTTCTTTTTCTAATGACAGGCTCACCTCTTCTTTGGCATCCTGCAGGGCAAGTACTGTTTCTTTGAGTGATTGCGTGCGTTTCTCCACCAGCTCCTCCAAGTGTAGAGCGTGTTTTTTAAGCTGCTCCTCGGCGTCTTTCTGTCGGCTCAAGTCGTGTATAAACCCCGTATATATTCTACGGCCCGAGTACTCCACTTCGCTTACGGCCAACCGGAACGGAAACATGCTGCCATCCTTTCTTAACCCGGTAACCTCGCGTCCTATACCTATAATATGCGGTACCCGGGTATGCTGGTAACGGCTGATATATTCATCATGCCTGTCGCGATCTGGCGGTGGCATTAAAAAAGAAATGTTCTTGCCTATTACCTCATCAGGCTGGTAGCCAAAAAGGGTACACGCCGCCGGGTTAATGCTTTCAACCAATCCCTTATCATCAATGGTGATAATGCCATCAATGGCGTTTTGTATGATCGCTTTAAGCAGCGCTGTGTTTTCCATACTTCAAATTAAGCTCTAATAGCCGACATTCTCAAATGTGGTGAGATTGTATGGTCCAAACTGTGGCAAAAAGTCGCCCAAAAAAGTGATCTCCATCATTCTTTTATTGTTTTCATGCTTTATTAACCATTAAAGAGGCTTATAAGTGTGTAGTGTTTGGATGCCTGCGTCAGTTTAGTAAATGATAACGGTCATTCTATAGGGTAGTTAAGTTGCAGACCTTTACAGTACAAACAATAAGTTATGAAAAAGCAACCAACAACAGCTTATTACCGTGCACGTTATCATGCGCGTACGTTTTTCATAGGAGCAGCCTGTATCCTGATATTGCTGCTGGCCGTCTTTAGGGCCGGGGCCACAGCACTTTATGCAAAGCAGCCACAAAGCCTTAATCAGGAGATAGAGGAGCAATTGAAAAGTGGTAACCTGGCGCTTCACTTCCCTAAAACAGTGAACAATTATTATACCTCCAGGCAATATACACCGATATGGCTTGTTAAGGAGCCCCAGGTGCAAAATACCTGGGCGGCTATGCTCATGTTAGATTGCGTGTTGCAGTTTGGCCTTAATAAAGCTGATTATCATGCCAATGAATTACTATACACCACTCTGCATGATATACTGGAGCAACCTGGTCAAATATCCCCTGTTAAACAGGCCCGTTTTGAGATCATGCTGACCGACGCGCTCGTTACATTTATCAACTATATACATTATGGCAAATACAACCCATTGCTGCCTGCAGGGAAAATTGATAACGGAACAGCAGATTTTAACACTACGCGCTTGTTGGACAACGCCATAAAAAGTAACGATTTTATGGCGGTTATCATTACGGCGCAACCGCAAAATGCTTTATACCAGGCGCTGCAAGCCCGTTTGCATACGGTAGCCGGTGTGCAATTGGGCGATTGTTATGAATTTCCCGAAAAAGATGTCAGGAAAATGGCCCTTAATATGGAGCGGTTAAGATGGAGTGCTGCAGATACTTCAACTTTCATTACGGTAAATATCCCATCTTACACTTTAACTTTCCGGCATCACACTATCAGCGATACATTTAAAGTAATTACGGGTACTCCAAAGAACCCCACACCAACGCTTAACAGTGCAGTGAAGTTTTTTACCACAGCGCCCGCCTGGAAAGTGCCCAACCAAATATTTGCTAAAGAAATATTACCCAGGGCAATAAGTGACAGTGCCTATTTAAGCGAACATCATTATAGTATTTATACAAATAAAGGCCTGTTGGCAGACGTAAGCAGATCCGGCCTTTTAAAAATTGCCAAAACGCCTAAACTGTATTACGCCCAGCAATCTGCCGGGTGCGATAACGCTTTAGGGCAGATCGTTTTCAGGTTTGCCAATCCGTTTGATATTTACATGCATGATACGCCCGAGCAAAGCCTGTTCGCGAAAAGCAAACGCGCGTTAAGCCACGGTTGTATTAGGGTACAAAACGCTGCCCAACTGGCAAAACTGCTGTTAATTAACGACGGCCAGTCAACCAAAATATTCCAGAAAAATTTGCTGGCGGGTATCACTAAAAGCTTTTATCTGAAAAAGCCTGTTTCACTGGCTATTACCTACATCACATGTGAAGTGAGAAACGGAGCGCTGGTTTATTATGATGACATATACGGGCTGGATAATAGCCTTGACCAATTGATGTATCAAAAAAACGATGCCACACTAAAACTAAGTGAGAATTAACTTCTACAGAATTATAAACATTTCAATTAAAACTAACGATGTTATGAAAACGATTCTTGTACCAACCGACTTTTCGCCCTCTGCAAATAATGCCGCCGCTTATGCTTTTGAGATGGCAAAGGCTACTAAGGCGAACATCAAATTATGCCATGCATTAAAGGTGCCTGCCGAATCGATATACGCGGCGCAGGTAGCCTGGCCACTGGAGGATATTAGCCACCTCACCGAAGGTGCCGAGGCCGAAATGAAATTCCTGGCACTCCATATAGAGCAAAACAGTTCTTCACAAGCTGTTGGATTTAAGCCCGGCATTGATCATTCTATTGGTGTGGGCGACACCGTGGATTACATAAGGAACGTGGCGAGCGATGATCATATATCGTTGGTGGTTATGGGCATGTCTGGAGCTAACCTGTTTAGCCGGTTTTTATTGGGCAGTGTAAGCCGCGAACTGATCTCTAAAGCAGATTTCCCTTTATTGCTGATACCTAAAAACTACGTATATAAGCCGATCAAAAAAATAGCTTTTGCAACAGATCTTCATCATGAAGATATTAATACCATTAACGCCCTGGCCGGTTTAGCGCGTTATTTTAATGCCGAACTATTAATAAGCCATGTTGAAGGTACCCATGATGAGGAGAAAAAGCAGGTAAAAGAATTTCTTACGGAAGTAACCACCCGTACTCAATATAACAAAATTTACTTTAGGGCAGTAAAAATGGATAAAGTAACCGACGGTTTAGAATGGCTTAGCGCTCACGGGCAAATAGATATGCTTGTGATGACACACCGTAAAGACGCGTTCCTTACCCAAAGCCATTGCGAAAAGCTGGTGGCAGAAACCCATGTACCCTTAATGGTTTTGCCCAATAAAAATATCTGTTTAATTATTTAAAGGTACGATATCAAATCAGGTAAATCTGCTTTAATTGGCTGTGTTGATACTATCAACACAGCCAATTTTTTTTACACAATATGTTGGGGCTGCTAATAGACACTTTATAATCTTCCATTTATTTAGACTAATTATAAATAAAAGTATATTTTTGCCGCATATTTAACCCACACAATTAATGAAAACACTTTTATACTCGGCAATTAGTCTATTATTTCTGATTATTTCTGGTGCTGCGCATGCTCAGCAAAGTGGCAGTATCTATGGCCATGTGGAGAATCAGGATCATAAATCGGTAGAATTCATTAGCGTATCCCTACAGAATAGTCAGCGGGGCACCATGACCGATGCTAAGGGTAACTATGAGCTTAAGCAAGTTGCACCGGGCACCTATGTGATAGTTGTTTCCGGCGTTGGGTTTAATACCGCAACCAAAGAGGTGAGGGTTACGGCCGGGGAGGTAACGAAGGCTGATTTTACCCTCACCGAAAATCACCAGCAGTTGCAGTCTGTTGAGGTGACCGGCCGTAAGGAACGTACCTATAAAACGAAGTCGACTTTTATAGGGAATAAAACGCAAACGGATATTTTAGATCTTCCGCAATCTGTGTCCTACGCCAGCAAAGAGCTGATGGCCGACCAGGGCGACGTTCGTATTGGCGATGTAGTAAAGAACTTTAGTGGCGTTACCCAGTTTACGTTTTATGATGATCTGACAATCAGAGGTTTTCGTGTAAACGGGCAAAGCAATACACAATTGCTCAACGGATTGCGCACGAGCACAGGTTTTTGGAAACAGCCGCTCGCCAATTACCTGGAACGTGTGGAGGTATTGAAAGGGCCTGCTTCGGCATTGTATGGTAATGCCAGCCCTGGTGGAGTAGTAAACAGGGTTACCAAAAAGCCGCTCGATGAAACGCGTAAATCTATCAGCTTATCATTAGGAAGTTTTAACACCTTTAGAGGCCTTGCAGATTTTACCGGCCCAGCCACTAAAGACAGTACGTTATTATACCGTTTGAATTTAGGCTATGAGGACGCTAACTCTTTCCGTGATCTGCAGTTTGACAAGAATGTGGTGATAGCGCCTTCACTATCATTTATACCCGATGATAAAACGCGTATTAATTTTGATATGGTATATAACAGCTCGCGCAGCAGGTTAGACAGGGGGCAGTCTGTAATTGGTAACGATCTTAACTCGACCCCGATAACCTTAGCGTTGAGCACCCCGAATGACCGCCTCAATGAGAATACCTACACCGTTTCCTTCTCATTAAGCAGGCAGCTGACAGATAAACTGAACTTTAGCGCTTCCTATTTAAAAACGGGTTACAGTGAAGACCTGTACGAGCACCGCAGCGCAAATACCTACGCTGTTGATGGGGCAGGTAAAACCATAGGCAATTTGGTAGCCATGCAAATATTTACCCGCCAGCGCAAACGCTACATTGATAATTTTTCGGGATATCTTAATTATACCGGAAACACGGGCCCGGTAGAACATAAATTAGTGGCAGGCTATGATTTTGGCAGCGAGAAAACACCGGTAGGGGCTTCTCAACTTACGGCAAACGGTTACCGGAACGCGGCTAATAACGGTTTTATCGCGACATATAATCCGGCCAATAAAGCCAATTACCTGCTGGATAAAAACGGGAACCCGGTGCCTAATGTGCCCAGCTTCGATCTTAATAATATCCGCGCCTCACAACAATTGCAGGATGATAGCAAAGCCTTTTTTTCGGTAGCATCAATAGCGCCGGCATATTACTACCTCAACGCCGGTTATGTGCAGGACCAGTTACGTTGGAAAAGGCTGCAACTGTTACTTGGCGTACGGTATGAGTATTATACAGATTTTAGCAACTATGCTGCTACTAATGAAGCTAAAACACACTCACATGCCTGGTTGCCCCGTTTAGGAGTTGTTTACAGTGTTATAGATAACCTTAATGTGTACGGTTCATATGTGACAGGTTATAATCCGCAAAGCGCGGCAACATTGGCTAACCCCAATGCCGGCGGGCCATTTGACCCTTTAAAAAGCGATATGAAAGAGATAGGTATGAAAGGGGATTTCTTAAATGGGCGATTGGGTATCACTACATCCGTTTATCGCATTAAGCAAAGCAACGTACTTTATAATGCTAACGTTCCGGCGCAGCCAGATCTGTTACGCCAGGTTGGCGCCGTACTCTCTAAAGGGTTTGAATTTGATATAACCGGCCGTATTACGCCAACCTGGAGCCTCATCGCTTCTTACGCCTATAACCGCTCGTATATTTCCAGCAGCCCGGTGGCATCTGAAATAGGCCAGCAAAACCCCAACGCGCCACGCAGCCTTGCTAATATCTGGACCCGTTACAACATTGCACGCGGTACTTTTAAAGGTTTGGGAGTAGGGGCGGGTACCAACTACGTTGGTAAAAGGAACCTATCTATCAACACAGCCCAAAGCATTCCGGAATACATGCTGGTGAATGCGGCAGTGTATTACACTGTAGGGAAACTTCAACTCCAGTTTAACGCTAACAATATTACAGGTAAAAAATATTGGGTAGGCGGCTATGATTATATCAGGCTATTCCCCGGCGCGCCATCAAATTACCTGGCCACCTTAACCTATACCTTTAATTGATAAAAGCTATAATAACCGGATATTATTTTAGACCTATCATCATACAAAACCGGCTCAAAAGGCCGGTTTTATTATTTTAAAGTTATTCTCTTTTCAACAACTGCTTAGCTTCTTTCAGTTGCACTTCCTCCTTTTTGGGTAAAGCCGGGTAATCCAGCTTTAGTTCTTTTAGGGTATGTAGTATAATGGTTGATATGGCTATCCTTGTAAACCATTTCTTATCGGCAGGTATCACATACCAGGGGCAATGAGGGGTGCTGGTTTCCCTTATGGCCTTTTGGTAAGCTTTCATATAATCGGGCCAACGTTCGCGCTCTTTTATGTCATTACCCGCAAATTTCCAGTTTTTATCCGGTTCATTGATACGATCAAGAAAACGCTTTTTCTGTTCTTTCTTTGATAAATAAAGGAAAAATTTGATGATCACCGTTCCCTGGCGATAAAGATGCTTTTCAAAGTCGCGTATACTTTCGTACCGGTGTTCCCAAAAATGATGGCCTATGTCCTTAACATCGGTTATACCCGGCAAATTTTCTTTCAATATAAACTCAGGATGGACCTTGGTTACCAGTACATTCTCGTAATGAGAACGGTTGTGTATGCCTATACGCCCACGTTCAGGAAGCGCCTTGTAATGGCGCCACAGAAAATCATGTTCATAATCTTCCGCGCTGGGTTGCTTAAAGCTAAATACCTGGCAGCCCTGCGGATTAAGGCCTGACATGGTATGCGCGATGGCGCTGTCTTTACCCGCCGCGTCCATCGCCTGAAAGATGATCAACAAAGACTTACTCTTGGCCGCGTAAAGTTCTGTTTGCAGTGTGGCAGTTTCCGCTATCAGTTGCTGCAGTATATCTTCAGCTTTGTGTTTTTTATAGCCAAGTGTATCATCTGTACTAAAATCTTCCAGTGAGAAGTTTTCGGGATCAGTAACCTTAAAGTGTTTAACAATGTCTTTCATCGTCCTATAAAAGCAGGAGAAAGGGAAGAATGTTTTGGTGACTGTAAAAACAAAAGCGCCCCGCAATTGCGGGGCGCTTTCTTATAAAGTGGTTTAAAACTTACAGTTTACCAATTTCCTGAACAAGGTCGATCAGTTTGTTTGAGTAACCCCACTCGTTATCGTACCAAGAAACAACTTTAACAAAAGTGTCGCTAAGAGCGATACCTGCTTTAGCGTCAAAGATAGATGTGCGTGCATCACCTTTGAAATCTTCTGATACTACTTCGTCTTCGGTGTAACCCAGGATGCCTTTTAATTCGCCTTCTGAAGCTTCTTTCATAGCCGCTTTAATTTGCTCGTAAGTAGCAGGAGTTTTTAAGCGTGCAGTTAAGTCAACAACAGATACGTCGGCAACCGGAACGCGGAATGACATACCGGTTAATTTACCTTTTAACTGAGGTAATACCAAACCTACTGCTTTAGCAGCACCGGTTGATGAAGGGATGATGTTCTGGTAAGCACCACGGCCACCTCTCCAGTCTTTAGCCGATGGGCCGTCAACTGTTTTTTGAGTTGCGGTTACCGCGTGGATAGTGCTCATTAAACCTTCTTCGATACCGAATTTATCATCCAGTACTTTAGCGATAGGCGCTAAACAGTTGGTAGTACATGACGCGTTTGAAACGATGTTTTGGTTGGCCTTTAATTGTTTGTGGTTAACACCCATAACAAAGGTAGGGGTATCGTCTTTTGCAGGCGCGCTCATTACTACTTTTTTAGCACCGGCATCAATATGTTTTTGAGCGGTTTCCTGGGTAAGGAATAAACCGGTTGATTCGATGATCACTTCGGCACCTACTTCATTCCATTTAAGGTTAGCAGGGTCTTTTTCTGCAGTTACACGGATAGTTTTACCGTTTACTACCAGGTGGCCGCCTTCTACAGCGATGGTACCTTTAAACTGACCGTGGGTTGAGTCGTACTTTAACATGTACGCCATGTAATCAGGCTCAACAAGGTCATTGATACCTACTACTTCAACATCTGGTCTTTCAATAGCCGCTCTGAAAGCTAAGCGACCGATACGGCCGAAGCCGTTGATTCCTATTTTCATGATTTTTAATTTTTATTTGAATAATATGTCAACAAGTGATTGATAGGCTCTTTAATAATATCTGTTATCTGAATATGATTATCAGCCGCCGCCTCGTGCAGATATTCACGAAAGTTAGCTGCTACCGAACCGGTAAAATAAATTGCCGCTTCGGGGTGTTGCTCTTGTAAAGGCATAATGTAATTGGCCAGGAGCTTATTAAAACCCGCGGTTACGGTGTCCTTTACATAAGCCTCGTTTTTGTTCTCTAAAAAAAACTCACTGAACGAGCTTAGAAACAACGCCGGCTGCTTTTGACGGTAAACCTTCTCCAGGAGTGTTTTACGGTCGGCGTCATATCGCTTTACAAACTTTTTCTGTATCACGTCGGGTAAAGTTTCGTTCATGAAGCCCTTTATCAATTGCCTCCCCAGCCAGTTGCCAGATCCTTCATCAGCCAGTACATAACCTAAGCCATAATTATTAGGCCTTACCTTTTTGCCATCATACCATGCTGCGTTGCTTCCGCTTCCGCAAATACTTATAATGCCCGGCTGGTTACGGCAGCAGGCAATGGCCGCTCCCTCAATATCGTGCCCTACCGTTATTTTAGCAAATTTAAAAAAAGCGGCAAAAGCATCATGTACAATTTGCTGTAACTGTGGGGTTGATGCACCGGCACCGAAAAAATAAACACGTTTAATTTCTTCGGCATGGTGTATAAGGTTAATATTTTTATTAAACAGTTGTATAATGTGCTTTTCGTCGTTAAAGTAGGGGTTTATCGCATTGGTATTAAACGATGCCACTGTTCGGCCTTTGTAAGCCAACCGCCACCCGGCATTGTTTGATCCACTATATACAACTGCAATCATTTATATCGATAGTATGTCGGCCATCTGCATGAGGTCATCTTCCAACTTAAACTGGTGCTGTGTTAAAGCTTCCTCCAGGTCGGTTAGCTTGATGTGATTAGCTTCCAGGCCCACCATTTTCTGTGTTTCGCCCTTAATGAGGGCGTTTACCGCAGCAAAGCCAAGCCTGCTGCCCAAAATACGGTCAAACGCCGATGGGCTGCCGCCACGCTGCAGGTGGCCTAATATAGTAACTTTTATATCGTAAAACTTTATCTGCTTCCTTACCGCCTCGGCAAGGTCATAAGCGCCGCGCTTGTCGCCTTCGGCAACAATTACAATGCTCGATGACTTTTTATTGTACTGCCCGGCTTTCAGGTTTTCTATCAGTGTATCAATAGCGGTATCGCGTTCGGGCAATAAAATAGCTTCCGCTCCGCAGGAGATACCTGCACGCAAGGCAATAGCACCCGAGTCGCGGCCCATCACCTCGATAAAAAATAAGCGGTCATGCGCGTCGGCAGTATCGCGTATCTTGTCAATGGCCTCAATTACCGTATTGGTAGCAGTATCAAAACCAAGGGTGTAAGTTGAGCCGTAAAGGTCATTATCAATAGTGCCCGGTACGCCAATTACAGCAATATCCGGGTATTTTTTAGAAAAGCGTAAAGCGCCTGTAAACGTACCGTCGCCGCCTATTACTACCAAACCATCAATGCCGTTTGCTTTAAGGTTCTGGTATGCGGTTTCCATACCTTCTTCGGTACGGAAAGGCAGGCACCTGGCTGTTTTAAGAATAGTACCGCCCAGGTTAAGGATGTTACTTACCGAGCGGGGATCCATATCGTACATGTTATTGTCAATAAGCCCCTGGTAACCCTGGCGAACGCCTGCTACGCGCAGGCCATTGTAAATTGCGGTACGTACTACAGCTCTTATACAAGGATTCATGCCCGGGGCATCGCCACCTGATGTAAGAACTGCGATCTTTGAAATTTTCTGCATCTTTGCCCAAGTAAATTGTAGGTGCGAATATACTGTGTGAGATTTACACCATTAAATTTATTTTTTATTTTTACAATAAGATATAAGATTTATATTAGGCCAATAAACCTAAATATTCCGATCCATTGGAAACAAAGTTACCAACATTTAATTCGGTTTTTTCTGTCGACTGTGTCATTTTTGGCTTTGAAGCGGGAGAACTGAAGATATTACTTATTGAGCGTAACGAGGAGCCTTATAAAGACTGGCTCGCGTTGCCCGGCTATATTGTTGAGCAGGACGAAAGTATTGATAACGCTGCCGAACGTATCCTTTATGAGCTTACAGGCCTGCGGGATCTGCATATGCAACAGTTTCATACTTTTGGCGAGGTTAACCGCCACCCGCAAGGACGTGTGATCACGGTAGCTTATTATGCCCTCATCCGCATTAATGGACAAAAAGAACTAAAGCCTATTACCCAATATGCCAAAAGCGCTTTCTGGCACCCGGTTAATGAATTACCTAAACTGGCTTTTGACCATAGCGAGATATTCCAGACAGGCTTTAACAAATTACGCCGCCGTTTAAACTATCAGCCAATTGCGTTTGAGCTTTTACCGGAGAAATTTACACTTACGCAGCTACAATCGCTGTACGAGGCTGTTTTGAACAAAAAACTTGATAAGCGTAACTTCCGTAAGAAAATGCTGAGTTATGGGTTCCTTAAAGAGCTGGATGAAAAGCAAAAAGGTGTATCATACAGGGCTGCCAAACTTTATAAGTTCGACCGCCGCAAATACACCAAGATATTCCAGAATGAACTGAGCGTGGAAGGATAGTTTGAAGAGAATCAAGATTTAAGAATCAAGAATTAAGAGACAAGACAAAGAATTAAAAAGGGCCGCATGTTCATCACATGCGGCCCTTTGTTTATGATTAGAATCTTGATTCTTGACTCTTATTATCTTGTTTCCAAATTTACGCCTGGCTTGGTGCCAACTCCAGGTGATATTTTACCAGGTTATCTATAGGAGAGCGGATGATGTTACCTACTTTCATGCCATTCTCTACCGCTACTTCTTCCAGCACATTGCGGAAGTTGTAACCTACAGAACCGATACAGTTGAATGTGTATTTCTGATAATCGGGGTAGTGGGTAACCAGGTTTCTAAAGAAGTCTTCAAATGAAGTGCGTACCAGGTTACGCGAATATTCGATGTTTACGTTGTTATCATAAACAAACTTGCTGAAGCTTGCGCAAAAACGGTTAGCACGCGGCTGTGTGTAAACAATCTCGTTAATATCATCTGGAGTGAGTTTAAATTCTTCCCAGAATATTTTACGCACAGCTTCGGGCATATAACCACGCAGGTAATCGATCAATAATTTTTTGCCTATGTAGCAACCGCTACCCTCGTCGCCAAGGATATAAGCACCGGAATCAATGTTATGCGTGATCTCGCGGCCATTATAAAGGCAGGTATTGGTACCTGTACCTAATATTGCGGCAAAACCTTCAGTATTTCCCAGCAGGGCCCTTGCTGCTGCCAGCAGATCGTGACCTATGTTTACTTTTGATTTTGTGAAAACCGCTTGCATGGCATCTTCTACTACCTTGCGCATTTCCGGAGTTGAGCAGCCTGCGCCATAGTAGTTTACTTCAGTAATGTTATCCTTTTCAAGGTCAGTAGGCAGGCTCTCATTTAACGATTGAATAATGTATTCTGTATTAGAAAAGTACGGGTTGTAACCTTCAGTATTGAAATACACCTTTTTACCATCTTCGGTAACTAAGCACCAATTGGTTTTGGTTGAGCCACCGTCAGCAATTATGATCATAAAATAAGTTTTAAAAATTGGCTAAAAGTATGATTAACATATTGTAAATAAAACACTAATTTATTTAAAAAAGTAATAAACTGATACACAGTTTATAAACTTTTATTTTTAAACCTGTAATTATACGGTAATGTTAACTATTTGATTAAAATATTACTGTTTTTGTAATTGGCAGGATAAAATTATTTCATCCCGGTATTGCAGCGCTTTATAAATGTGGCTATTGTTTAGCTGCTGATAAATGTGCATATTTGCACCGCGAAAAAAAACGCGATGGTCCCGTAGCTCAGTTGGATAGAGCAACTGCCTTCTAAGCAGTAGGTCTTTGGTTCGAATCCAAACGGGATCACTGAGTGTACATGTTGTACCGGTAAACCTCCAAATAATTTATTTGGAGGTTTTTTTATTAATTATTCCCTTTCCAATCCTTTGTAAAATTACGTTTATGAGAACTTAATTGACCACCTGTTTTGAGTTTTCAAATTAGGTACTCGAAAGTGATGCAATGAATTGTTATTCAATGATTTGTCTGCTTTTAGTTTTTGCTAAAAAACGCCTTGTTTACGTTGATTTTTTTTTGAACATCCGTACTGTCACTATGTATCTATGACACTCGATGCGAGTGTAAGCGTCAATTTACAATTTGGGTTTTGCTCAAATTGGCTTTGTGGATAAGGTATTTGTCACCGACCTGTTCCAATAAAAAAAAAGCATATGCAGTTTTGTCCCTATAAACTATAGCATTTTTACATCTGATCAGGAGGTCTACTACATCTACTACGTTTAGTTTGTTGATTTCTTTGGAATCAAAATAATTTTTTTCATCTGTCAGTTTATAACTGAATACAGGCATACCATAATTATCTAAACAAGGGCACTGTAGTTTCGCATACATGACCGGTGCGTCATACTCAAATTTCCAAATACTTCCATTGAAATTACTTTTATTCTCTGGAAGAATATGGTAAACCGAATCTATCTTAAATTTATTTTGACCATAGCAACATAATTTTACGGAAAGAATCATTATTACTATTGTTAGTATTTTTTTCATGTTAATTACAGCCAGAGGTTGGTAATTTATCAGTAGTAGAGTTCAATTGTTTAACGTAGAAGTTGTTAAGTTCGGTTGATGTGATACTGTATTGTGCTAACACTGCAGAATACGTCTGAGCCAAATCAGAAGTCACGCAGTCAAAAATTTTCCTTTAACAGTTGAATAAATTACAACCCCACTAAAATTACCATCCCTTTTGTTGTAGCTGTTATTATTTAGCTTTTTAATGTCACCTTTTAAATAGGATGTATCAGCTATAACCGTCATTATGTAGGCGTTGTAACCGCCACTATTTTTAATAATTAAGAAAGAGCTTCTGCCATTTTTTATCGTATGATGCTCTGTATCGGTTACTACTTTGTAGGCCAATATCGATTTGGCTATTTTCATTAAGTGGCGCTTCTATGACATCTGCGTCAAATCTTTGATAAGTTTTAGCAGCGTTCCAATCAGGAGTAGAGCGTTGACTCCAATCAGTTCCAATACTATTGTTTTTTAAACCTTTACTACTAACTGTCCGATAATAATCCTCATAACATAATTTTGCATCTAATATGGTTGAATTTGAAATATGGTCAATGTTTTAGCATTGTCACCCTTTTTACAGCTTTGTATAACTGCTAACAAAATGAATAGGGCGAAAAAAACTTTTCCAAGTTGGGTAATTCTATGTAGATGTGGATTCATGAATAATGTTTAGATTATCAAATATAGATTATTAAGTTAAAAGACAAAGGAAAAAACTTTCAAGCAATGCTTTTAATAAAATAAATTATTAGGTAATAAAAATGGCTATAAACTAGGTCGAGAATTATATTTATTGAATTGTTTCTTATTAAGATTAACTACTGCTTTCATAAGATCATTTATTACAAATTTAACCGGGCTTTATTAAGGAAACAGCAGAGTACAGGGGTGCAAATTTAGCCGCCAACAGAGATACTCATTCAGGCGCAATTAAACGAGTTACACAATTCGCATCAGTGCCATTGAATAGGCAGAAGAATTGGTATATTATTCAATATAATAATCATGAAAACTGTGCTTTTAGTAATTTAGAAAAGTAAGCACATAACTGCACCTTACATGATTTTGATTTATAAAAATTGGTTCGAATCCAAACGGGATCACTTAGTGTACTTTCTGTAGATACGAAAAACCCTTAAATAGCTTATTTAAGGGTTTTTTTGTTAATTATCGTAAAGACTAAAATGACTCTGTTTTAATGGATCTAAGTAAAAGGGAACAATAGCTTAAAATGTTCCATTTCATAAATCCATTTTTTCGTTACTTCTACTCAGTCTTTCAGAACAGAAATACTATAGTATCACTATTAGGCCAGGCCATTATTTTTCTTTTTTGTATTGGCATCTACATACAAAAATATCGCTCCAAAAAGGAATACCACGCCACCCATAAACGCCGGGATTTTTACGGACCAATTGCCATTTAATGTGGTTATTGAAGCAGAGCCTCCGCTATCATCCGCGTTTTGATGTTGTTTGTAAAATACATTACCACAGATGATCAGTAGTAATCCTGCCGCGATCATAAAAATACTTAGCTTTTTCATAATGATTTTAATTAAATACAGGCCTGCAGGGAAAGCGATGGTTTGCCCATTTGTAAGCTATCGCTAAGAGAGAGGTTATTTATACTACGTTATTTACAGTAAAATATTATGAAATGTATGTTTAGTAATTGATAAAAAAACTTAGCGACATAACGCAAGGGCTTATCCGCACTTACATTTGACTACAAATTAAATAGCCCGTTAAAGACACCTTTAACGGGCTATTGTCCTATTCAATGACCTAAGCTGAAGGCTAAATAAAGCCAGATTATTTAATAACCAATAACCAACCCTTTCCTTTTTCAACCGGGATGGCATCCTTTAAAGTAAAAGTTCTGCCGGGCTGGAAATCTTTAATGGCCGGGGCAGTGATGGTAGCTTTTGCCGGGTTTATACCTAACTGTTTCCAGTCTATCTTTAGCTTAACGTCTGTGTTGTCATTTTCCCAGCTGGCTATTGATACCATGGCCGCTCCATCTTTCTTGTAAACCGTAGCTAAAACTTTGGCTTTATCTGTTTTAACAGGGTTACTATCTACCCAATAGCCGATCATTTTGGTGCCTTTCATACCAAAGTCGTCCCAGGCTTTCCATATAGGTCGTGGGTCGGCGCCGTCGCTCCAGGGCATACGGTTGGTCATGCCGTAAACCATTCCGCGCCATTTATTGCCGCCGCCCTGCAGCATTTCGCCCATTAGCCCAAACGGAATACCGCTAACTTCGGTAAGGAAAAAATCAGGATCATTCTTTTCATAATCGAAATACTCGCCAAACCAAAGCCTGTTGAGGTACGGGAAATGCTCCATATACAGGTTAGCGCTATTATTAAAGCCATCGCTTTTGTTATACTGGTTCGCCGAATGCAGGTCTATGATACCGGGGTGCCCGTTTTTAGTCAGTACCCGTTTTATACGTTTCATGGTAACACGGTCAAAGGCCACATCATCCAGGTAAATACCATCAATACCTACATTTTCGGTGAGCCAGTTCATGCCCTCTACATAGTAGTTATGCCAGCGGTTCATGCCGCTGTTGATGATGGCGGCATCCTTAATTTCGGGAACAAACCACGCGGCAATATAATCGTCACCCAAATGCTCCTGCAGCCAGCTAAAGCCGCCGCCTTTACCCGGCGAAAATATCTCATGCCCTAAACTGCGTAACGCGAAGGTTTCATAGGCATGGTTGGATAGCTCGCGTATGGTATTATAAATTTTCACTTTTAAGCCGGCGGCGTGCGCGGAGTCGTCATAGGCTTTCATCTCATGCCAGGCTATAAAAGGATAGTTGATGTTAGGGTTAATGGCTGTTGCGTGGTGGATATTGATCACTGTAGCGCCCGCTTGCTTTACGGTATCAATGGGTTTGTAAGCGTGGTAAAACCGGGTTTGCCACTGGAAATCGGTATTAATAGGGTGGAAGGGCGTAATGAGTAAATTAAAGTTGTAATACAGTTCGTCACCTTTTTTTAGGGTACGTGCTCCGCTGTAATTGTTCACCAATACACCTGTGTTTCCGGTGGTTACCGCTATGCCGCCTTTATCAGTATTGCCCCATGAAGTGGGCAATAGCAAAGGCTTTTGCAGGTAAAAGTTAGTGTTTAAAGGCCGTACATAGTGTTCATCTCTTAGTGAGTATTGTAAACCACCATTCACGTTTCCTATCCAGGCACCGTCCTGGTTTTTGTGTGCCACGTCCCATTTCCACTCAAACGTTTCGGGGCGATAGCCACCTTTAAGACCCAAGCCCATCATATATTTGGCAAACTCCTTTTTTAGCGGGATCTGCATGCCAATATCTTTCAGATCGATATTGCGAAGGGCTTTTATTTTTACGGTGTAGGCAACAAAGCCATCAAACTCTAACGAAGCGCTTACATCCATTTGCAGGTTTTCGTTGGCGCTTATTGATGACCAGGAAACAGTACCGGCTTCTTTTTTGGTAAATACTACTCCTTTGTCTTTTAGTACGATATTTTTACCATCCGCATCAACAATATTGAAATGCAGGGCTTGCGAAAGCAGGTTGTTGGGTGCCGTGGCATATCCGGTCATTTCGGGCGTAAAGTAGGTTTGAATTTGCGCCGGAAAACCATTGCTGCCTATCTCTACTTTGCGCCCAAGCAAGCTAATGGTTTTACCATTCACTACCAGCGGGGTGTAAGGCGCTATCACTGTATTTTGCTGTGCCATGGTAGAGTTTAACCAACCAAGGCGTGTCATTTTAACGGGTTCGCTTACGCCGCCATCCTTGAGTAGCTGGTTGCTTACCTCAATGGCCAGGTCTAATGTTTTAACCGGTTTGCCATTCTGGCTAATGGTGATCTTCCCTTTGTATAAGGCCGGGGTTGTTTCTGCGGGCACATCTACCTGGCACCATAGCGGCTGTATGTCATGCTGTTTTACATCAACGCTTTTTGTTAAACGGTGAGCATCATACGTAACCTGGTTGTTGTTGATACAAAAAGCTTTCGTGGCCGGTATGGATTTTCCGCCTGCTGATCTCAGGTCGCTGAAACTTACCTGTAAGCCGCCGATATCTTGTAAAGCGTAAACTCCTAACTGAAAGGCAAAATGTTCGCCACGCGCGGCTTTGCCCATATATTTTGCCTGGGGACCGTTGGCAATCCAGCGTTGGGGGAGGTCTTTGGTCATGCGGATCGAATACATCCTGTCTTCAGGAAAAACCAGGAATTTCTCGTTTGGATATTTCTTTATCAGGTCCTCCGTTTCGGCCTGCGTAGCAATTACCTCCATTGGGTAAAAGCTGTTAAACGCGTCTATCGACTGGAATTCTTTAACTGTAGCTAAAGGATAGTTTTTGTTATTGTTGAGTGAGCCCAGCCATTCACTATTTGCCTGGTTATCTGGTTTAAGATATACGCCTTTAGGATAGTTGGAACGGCCTTCATTTTTGTAGGGCAGGTAATAAACATTGTATTCCCCATTACCAGATACCGGCTCAAAAAGCAGATCGCCCGTTTCTCTGGTGATGGAAACCACTTTTACATTTTTTACCCTTTGATGGGTTTTAGCATCTTCAATAATGATGCGTTTATTTTGGGGGGCGTTATCCCTTCTGCGCCAGTTGATCACTGCTTTAGCTACTTTACCCGTGCCGTTAAAGGATAATACTACGCGGTGGTTGCCTAATGAGTCGGCCAGCCAGCAATTATCGCAGTTGGTGTATGGGATGTTTTGAGCGGTAGCTTTTATGCTAAACAAAAGGAACGCGAAAACTAATACTTGTTTCATGAATACTTTTTTTGAAGATACTTATTCTTTTACCGAAAAAGCAAGCCTGTTGCCTTTCCATAGGTTTTATATAGTTGGTGTTACACCCCGGCTTTTCCAATATTCTATAATGGGTTTATACGGCCCATATTTATGTTGATTTTCTGAGAAAGGGTCTTTAAAAGGCCCTTTATCATAATCTACAGCCTTTTCCTCGTAATTTGGATAATCAACTTCCTTTGATGTTTTTGGTAGCGGGCGTTTATGCTTCCTGTCGTCGTTAATAAAGGCGGCTATATCAAGGGCTTCCGCATCGCTAAGCACCGGGTTGCCTATCGTTGCCTTGTCATAAGGCATGTTGGCTTTAAGCCATTGCGCCAGTTTAATTACCCTATGCATGCTCGAACCCGGACGATAGGCCAATAGGCCCCAAACCGGCGGATATTCATAGGTGACATTGTCAAACCGCATTTTGCCTTCGCCGTTGGCGGCATGGCAGCGTTCGCAATAACTTTTGTATAACGCTTCGCCTCTGTCTGAAGATGCTGCCTCGTCGGGTAATGCTACCTCCATGTTTTTAAGCCCTTTAGTTACGCGGGAAACATTTGATGAATCGCTTAAAAATTTCAGGTAAGCCATTATGGAAACCATTTCTTTGCTATCTAAGGGAAGGGGTTTGCCCAGGTTAGGGCGCATTACACAGTTATTGATCCGCTCCGCTAATGATAATATTCTTCCTTCTCTTGCCCGATACTGCGGATAGTCCTCAAACGAGCGCATCAGGTTAAAAGCGTATGGCCTGGTACCCGCGTCACGGTGGCAGTTGGTACAATTCATTTTGTTGCCTGTGTATTGCCCGTTAATGCCATTTGGGCCTATGTAATACGCGGTGTGCAGCATTAACTGCCGGCCATAGCGTACCGAAGCGCCATATTTGCCCATAGGTATTTTGGTGGTGTCAATAGCTACTATGGTGTCGGCGTTAGTTGCTTCATCATCTCCGGAAGTTTCTTTTTCGCTGCCGCATGATGTAAGCTGCATAGCCGCTACAAAGGCGAAAAAAGGTAACAAGATGCAGATGTAACGCATTATTTTATTCATGATGGGTTAAAGGCTTTAAATAAGGGTCGATGTTGCTGTATTTAATAAATTCTGCCCGGTAAGTTGGTACCGATGTTTCCATGGTCCATTGCAGGCGCCCCTGCTCATCTGCTAAAACAATAATGTGCCTTTTGGAGCAGCAAACCAAGGTGCTGGTATCATTAATGAGATAAGCGCTGCCCATGCGTCCATTAAATATCTCCTTAGGCAGTATCAGGTGTGAAGTAACCGCCGCGGATTTGGCCTGCTCATTAATTTTAATGGCATAAACGCCCGACTGGTGTTTCTCTGTTCCGTTATCAAAAAACATCAGGTCGCCATGCTGATTGATGTGGGCCGCATGCGCCTGCGTAAAACTGCAATTGGCCGGCATGGCTATAGTACCGCCTTTGCCAAATTTGTAAATAACCTTACCTGTGCTTTGGTCTATTTTCCAGATCTGTCCGTTGTTGAAAAACGATAAGAGGTAATTGCCATCTTTATCATAACTCAGGCTGTTGGCATGCATCCAGTCCTTTTTAGTTTTCAAAATTTTCGGGTCTTTTTTCGGGTCCATTACATCAAACACGCTCCACCGTTTTATCTGCCTGCCCGTTTTATCCATTACCAGTATGCCATCGCCACTAACGGTATCGGTTTTTGATCCGCCTATGGCCGAAAGGTCCATCGGCCGTTTATCTACAAAAATGGTTACCAGTTGGCCCTTGCTGTTCTTTAATATTTCGTGGTGGATGGTTTGTTTAAAATCGTCCTGCCCTTTTTTGAGGTGCAATAAAGTATCGCCCAGTAAATTGATCTCTAATATCTCGCTTCCGTAACTCGTCGGCTCATCGTTTCGGCCCAAAATGGCTATCAGTGTTTTATCGCCGGTAAAGCGGATCACCTTAAAGCCCAGCCTGTCTATCATGTGGTACCAGCGTATGCGTCCGTTATCGTCTACCAGGTAAGCCACACCGGGAGCATAGCGTTTATTGATCAGCATTAAGCCATTACCAAACTCAGGAGGTAGCTGTGTATTTGCGGCTGTTTTGGCTTTAAACTGTTCCTGCAGGAACAAAGGCAACGCGTGCGACTTAAATGCATAGTTCTTACTGATAGCGGTATCTCCATTAGCAACCGATACGATATGATAATTGTAAGTAGTATCGGGCAGGATATTGGTGAGCACCAGTTGATGCCCTGTTGCTTTATGGCTACCTACTGAAAGGAATTTTGGGCCGTTGTTACCTTTGAGCCAGTATTCGGCGAAAACGTTGGCTTCCCGGCTGGTCACAATATCGAGTTTTATCTTTAGCTCGTTGTTATTGTACAGCCCCAGGCGAACTTCTTTTATCGCATTGCTATCAGTACAGCTATACAGGCCTGATAGCATTACGAGGGTAAAAACTGTAAACAGGTGTTTTTTTACTTTAACCATAATTTTGATAAATGGTAAAGAGTTGGCGCTGTAGCTATCCAACTCCTTACCATTGGTTAATTGTATTTATTGTTGTCTTCCGGAATTATTCAGGTTAGGGTTAATGGTAGTTTGGTTAAGCGGGTAGGGGAAATACTCATCACGCGGCATTTGTACGGTGTTGGTTTGCCCGGTTCTTTTCAAGTAGCCGTTTACTATCACATCATATTTACCAAAGCGTTTAAGGTCGGCACGCCTTTTACCTTCGTAATACAGTTCCCATCCGCGTTCCTGTAACAACAGATCACGGAAGGTTGCCTGCGTTAACTGCGACTGCACCAATTGTTTAGCATGCGACCGTGCCTTCACCTGGTTCACCAGGTTTACGGCTTCTGTAGTAGGGCCGTTAAGTTCATTAAGGGCCTCGGCACGACTTAGCAAAACATCAGCATAGCGCAATATGTCCACACTGTGGCCATCATAATAGGTGTTGGCACCGTTAGGGTCGGCATACTTCATGGTGGCTACATCGGGCATGTATAAGTATCCGTTAGGCGCGGTTGCTCCCTGAGTTGGCGCTTGTTTATGTATCAACCCGTCCACACCCTTATATTCGGTAAAGAACATTTTTTTACGGTCATCCTCATCGCCATAGCTGTTATAGAAATCCCAGGTAACGGCGTAATACTGCCACCTGTCGGTAAGTACAGGGTGGCTTAACGGGCCAAAGTGATTAAGCAATTCGGTGCCGTTAACGTTGGCATCGCTTAATACCGAAAAGATGTTTTCTGAACACCAGGTATTTGCTTCTTTAAATAAACCTTCGTACGAAGGGTACAGCTGGTAGATGCCCAGGTCCATTACCTGTTTGGTAAGGTCTGCCGCTTTTTGCCACTGGTGCTGGCGCAGGTAAATTTTTGCCAGCAGGAACATTGCCGCGCCTTTGGTAGCACGCCCAACATCGTTTGTTGAGTAAATACTGTTTTTGCTGTAGTCTACAGGTAAAACGCTCATGGCGTTTTCCAGGTCGGCTATCATCAGGGCGTCAACCTCGGCTACCGGGCTTGGTGTTGATTTTGCCTTATAATCCGGGTTGGCGATATCTTTTTCGGTATTCAGGATCACCGGCCCCCAGGCATCCGTGAGGTCTGAGTAGGCGATGGCCCGCAGAAATTTCATTTCGGCAAGAAATTGGTTCTTTTCCGTAGCTGAAATGCTGGTCATTGCCGAGATGTTGTAGATAGCGTTGTTAGCGTTGGCTATCAGCTTATAAATTTGCTTATAATCTTCGGCGATAAGGCCATTCGCCGAGTTCCACTGCACTTGTGATAATTGCCCCGGGTCGCCCGCGTAACTACAGTGCCCAACATCGGTAGTAAGGTCGGTGAGGGCGAAGTGCCTTACGGTCCAGTAATCGAAATTGTCGCCTACCGCCGGGCCTTTCAATCGCGCGTAAACCGCGTTAACGGCTGCCACAGCGTCAGATTTGGTAAGGAAAGCGTTTTGGCTGGTTAGGCTGCTGTATATTTTAGGCTCCAAACTGGTTTTGTTACAGGCAGTTTGCATAAAAGCTGCCATGATGAGCGCTGGTATGATATATCTTTTCATTTTGTGTTGTCTTTTTAATATTCCCGATACGATTAATGGATAGATGCCTTAATGCCGAATGTGATGGTTTTAAAGGCGGGGAATGAGTTAAAATCTAAACCGCCCCCAAGCGCACCGGTATGTACGTTCACCTCGGGGTCGGTGCCTTTGTAGCCGGTAATGGTGAGCAGGTTTTGTGCCTCGGCATAAACTTTTACGCCTTGCAATATTTTCATGTTCCGGAACCAGGTTTGCGGGAAGTTGTAGCCCAGCGTTAGTGATTTTAAACGTACGTAAGAGGCGTTTTCAACAAAGCGTGAGTTTACATAGCTACCATAAGTGCTCAGGTAATAGCCTTCGCGGGGTATGTTAGTATTTTCATTGGTGCCGGCTACAAACCTGTTTAATGCTGCCGCTCCTGTGGTTGATTCCAATACCATAGCATTCATGTTATACAGGTAGTAATCAAAAGCACCCTGGAAAAATATGCCCAGGTCAATGCCTTTGTAATGGAAATCGTTACCGAAACCGGCCATGTAATGCGGGTTGGAATTACCCAGGTAAGTACGATCGGCAGGAGTGATCACACCGTTCCCGTCAACATCTTTGTATTTAGGATCGCCCGGTTTTGAGTTGGGTTGCGGCGCATATTTCTCCCCGGTTTTTATTACCCCTTCGTAAACGTAGCCATATAGCTGACCCAGTTCAACGCCGGGAACCACCCTCGTAAATTCCTGGCCGGATACTGTACCACTTGGGTTAGCCGTATTGGTGCTGATCACGTTTACACCCGGCCCCAGGTCTAAGGCCTTTTGCTTGTTATAGGCAAAGGTGACGGTGGTATTCCATGAGAAATCGCTGGTTTTAATATTGGCGGTGTTCACCGATACCTCGATACCCCTGTTTTGTATTGAACCGCCGTTTACCCACTGGCTGCTAAAGCCCCATTCCTGGCCAATAGGTATCTGGATAAGCAGGTCTGTTGTTTTTTTGGCGTAGTAATCAATGCTGGCATTAACACGGCCATTGGCAAAGCCCATATCCAAACCCACATCAAACTGGCGTGTTGCTTCCCATTTCAGGTTGGGGTTGGCCAGTGTTTTAGGTTCGATACCGGTTTGCAGGTTACCGCTTTGGTTAAGCACGGTCCCGTAAGGGCCAAATGTTGAAAGGTATAAACTTGCCGGTATACGGTCGTTACCGGTAATACCGTAGCTCACACGGGCTTTTAAATTTGTGAAAGTGTTAAGGTTCTTTACGAAATCCTCATCCGTAAGTTTATAGGCGATAGCACCCGCAGGGAAAAAGCCCGAACGCTTGTTAGGCCCGAAATTGGACGAACGGTCATCACGGAAGGAGAACGATGCCAGTAACTTATCATTATAAGCATAGTTTAACCTGGTGAAGTACGACGTTAAAAAAGCTTCGGCTTTGTTGCTGCCATACCCGTTAGGCAAAGAACCCGCGCCAAGGTTGTAGTATAAAAAAGCATCGGTAGAGAAACCTTTTGAACCTGCGTTTAAGCCATCGGTAACGTCTTTTTGGTTAGAAGTACCCAGCAAAACGGTGAAATCATGCACCTTGGCCAGGTTAAATTTATAGGTCAGGTAGTTTTCAACCACCCATCTGAAGGCTGATTTAGCTTGCTCGCTGGCTACGCCACCCTGTTTTGCACCTGCAATAGTTGTGGTAGGCAGGTATTGCCCCGCTGTGGTCTGGCTGTATTCCGTACCTGCTGTAAGGTGGTAAGTAAGACTTTTTAGGATTTTATAATCCAGCCCTACATTAGCGTTTACTAACTTATTAGCGCTGTTGTTAGTGGGTTCCAGTAAACCGGCAAGGGCGTTGGTTTTGGTGCCCTGGGTAATGTAGTAATTATAAGTACCATCGGGGTTATATGGCGCAACGTTTGGCGGGGCGGTTAACAAGCTGAACAATGGCGCGGTAATATCACCAGTATAGGACTGTAATGTTGTAGCTGAACTTGCTCCATAGAAATTGGCACTGATCTTCAGGTTTTCATTAACCGTTTTTTCGGTACCTATACGTGCCGTGTAGCGCTCAAAGCCGGTGTGTTTTAATACGCCAACTTGTTTAATGTGGTTACCCGAAATGTACAGTTTAGAATTTTGGTCGCCAGAACTTAAGCTGATGCTTTGATTTTGCACATTGGCATTTTGCGTTGCCAGCTTAAGCCAATTGGTATTAGCCACCTGGAAACTTGAAGGGTAGGGCTGTGGTTTACCATCTTCAATGGCCGTAGCATTTTGTATATCGGTGTACTGCTGGCCTGTTAACAAACTGGGCTGATAGGTTAGGCGTTGCGTACCGCCTGATACATCAACATCAAGCGCTACTTTTCCATTCTTCCCTTTCTTCGTAGTAATTAAAACCACACCGTTACCACCTCTGGCACCATAGATAGCTGTAGCCGAAGCGTCTTTTAAAACTTGTATATCTTCAACATCATTTGGGTTTACCTGGTTACCATTGTCGCTGATAAAGCCGTCAACCACGTATAAAGGAGAGGTAGAAGTGTTAATGGAGTTACCACCCCTTACGGTAATATTAATGCCCCCGCCCGGTTCAAAGCTCGACTGCTGTACCTGTACACCCGCGGCCTTACCTTGTATAGCCTGGCCTATGTTGGTTGTGGTACCACCGAGAATAAGGTTATCACTTTTTACCGAACTTACCGAGCCGGTGAGGTCGCCCTTTTTTACGGTACCGTAACCTACCACCACTACTTCGTTGAGTTTGTTCACATCGTCCTGTAGGGTGATGGTTACGTTAGTGCGGTTGGTTACATCAACCTCTAATGTGCGGTAACCGATGTATGAAACGGTGAGGATGGCGGGACCTTCCTTTAAGGTGAATTGAAATTTGCCGTTAACATCGGTTGATGTGGTGTTTTTAACGCCTTTTTGTGTTACGGTGGCGCCGATAATAGGCCCGTCCTTATCTTTTACGATGCCTGTTATAATCGTTTGCGCGCGGGCCATAAATGGCAGCGCTAAAAAGATGATACAACAGGCAGATTTGAACAGACGGATCATCGCTCTGTTCAGATCAGTTAATGCCTGCCGACGGATAGTGGAGTAAATTTTCATCATACTGCGGGAGTTTGTATTAATTAATCATTAGTTTTTTGTTATCGTTAGTTGTGCGGATTGTTGTTGAAAGTTATGCACAGACCGGTACAGAAACCAAAGATTAAAGGCCTCAAACACAGCGCAAACGTTTGTTTTGCAGTAAAATGGAACAGGAAACGGCGGGATATATCTTGTAGTTGCTAAGCGTCCACCAGGGGAAGTAAGCGCCTAAAAGCATGCAGGTATGGAGTGAAAAAAGAAACCCATGCTATGTTGTTTGTGATTATACCAACACGGCATGGGTTGCAAAAAAGGAGATTGTTATTTATTCCCCCGGAAGGTTTTTAAGATCTACAGCAGGTTTAACATGAGTAGGTTTACGGCTTACCGGGATCTTCAATTTGGTAAAATCGTTAAAAAAGCCACCATTTTGCAGGTAGAACTTACTTCCATCGGCTCCACCGGCATAATCTTTACGGTAATTAGCATTGGCGGTAGCATCGCCGGTAAAAATTGCCTGGGTAAGTTCAGTCCAATCGCCATTAACATCACCTATCCATTCGTTTGTATAGTAGGCTTTGCGCGTAATGTTTCCGTTTTCAGGCTCAAAGTTTTCTAAAAACGAATGCAGGTGTGTTAAGTAAGTAGCCTTTTGCGGACGCGAAAAGCTGGCGACCAAAAGCCATTTGCCCGCCGCTACATCTTTAAAATATGCCGTGTAAGTGGTCGTCTTTTTAGCAAAGTCGGGTTCGGCACTTAGCAGGAAACCATACACCTTGCCCGCTTTCCAGGGATACCTCATGTAGCTTTGTCCGCCCGACCCCTCGTTTCCGAACTCACCGGTATGAACCCCTGCACCACGCTTTATCATTTTTATACGCAGGCTATCGGGTATGCTTTCAGGGTTATCGGTGCTATACGGGCTCCACACAGAAAATAAAACCCGGCGTTCCGAAGCGGAATTTACCTGCATACCAAAATAGCCTTCTCCAAAGCCGTCAGCCATAAAATAAGAACCGATGACATCCTCTCCGTTGGGTACCATGATCTCGTTATAGAAATATTTTACGGATGCGCGTTTATCTTCAGGCACCTGGAAGCTCAAATGCACAGAAGGGCCTCTTCTGCCAAAATGAAAAGAACTGCCTCGGGGAACGTAAGCAATGTCTGCATCCGGCTGTTGCAAGCCAACAATAAGGTCAGATACATCGGCAAATGTTGGTCCTTTTTTGTTTATCCCCTTTAAAGTGACTTTAATGTTGCCCGGCTTATCTGCATATATCTTACCCAGGTAAACCGTATCAAATTGCGGGTTACTTAACTTTTTGGTAAAGGTTGTATGACCAACATTCACCCGGATGGTGCTGGTCCCTTTGGGTACCCTTATCCTTAAGGAAAGTTTAATATTCTGTGGTTGGCCTATCCTGAAATAAATGTTCGCAGTTGTATTCCTGCCCGACCAGTTAAACAACCCGTCATCAGTTATGGAATCAGGGCGATTGATCCAGGCGTTGCCACCAAGCGGGATGATATGCTGTAATTGTTTTACGTCAATAGCCGGGTTTTGCGCAAATGCAGCGGATGTTATTATAAACAGAGAAAGCTGCAGAACAATGTTTGAAACGATTTTATTCATTTGCTAAATTTAAAAGGTTCAATTTAGGTTAAAAATACAAGCGCCCAATGTATTAGTAATAAAATGTCTGTTCTGCTCTTTGCGCAAACGTTTTAAATGCACAATAAATAATAGCTAACTGCAATGATAGGTGAATAAGGTGTTAACTCAGGGTGTATGTTTTATCGCTATGGTAAAATTTAAAAATTACGCAATCGTTTGCTGTATGTCTATGTAAGCGAAATAGGCTAACTTTAAGAATACATAAAGGGATCCTGATGCAATCAAAACCGGCAACAATAAAAGCCATAGCGCAAATTTTGGGTATTTCGGCTTCCACCGTGTCCAGAGCCCTGCATGACCACGCCAGTATAGGGCTAACCACAAAGGCTAAAGTTAAAAAGCTGGCCGAGGAACTGAATTATGAGCCTAATCAAACGGCCATATTCCTTCAAAAAGGGAAAACACACACCATAGGGGTAATATTGCCCGAATTGGCCGAAGATTTTTTCTCCACTGCGGTAAGCGCTATTGAAGATACCGCATACAAAAAAAACTATACGGTTCTTATAGCCCAGTCGCATGACGATGAAGCAAAAGAGAAGCTCCTGGTAGAAAAAATGAAAAGTCACCGGGTTGAGGGTTTATTAGTATCGGTAGGTAAAAATACATCCTCTTACCAGCATTTTGAAGACCTTAAAAAGTACAACATACCCGTGGTGTATTTCGACAGGATACCCGGCATCCCTAATATCCATTACGTAGCCTGCAATATGGAAACCGGTACCATAGAGGCTGTTAATTATCTGCTGAGGAAAGGCCATCGTGTAATTGGCATGATCAACGGGCCGCAGGCGATGGTAGCAACCGGCGAGCGAAGGGAGGGTTACATTAGCGCGATGACCAAAAATAGGTTAAAGTATGATCCATCACTCATCGTTTCCTGCGATTTAACGGAACAGGATACCCAAAGGGCGCTTGAGCAGTTACTCAATAACAAGCGCAAGCCTACGGCCATTGTAACCTTTAATGATTATGTGGCACTTTTTGCTATCAAACATGCGAAAAAGCTAAATGTGAAACTCAACGAGGAACTTGAGCTGGTAAGTTATGCCAATTTGCCCCTCATAAACTATATGGATAATATCCCGGTAGCCTCTGTTGAGCAATTTCCCTACCTTCAAGGCCAAAAAGCGACTGATATTTTGATGGATCTGCTTCATCATAAAACTACCGCGGCCAGTGAGCCGGGCGCGTTTTACAAAGTGATTATCGAGTCGCAACTGGTAGAGAACAAACGATAACGAGTGTTTAAAATTGCTCAAACGTTTGCGTTAAACTTTCATGCCGCATTTAGCTATGTTTGATCTTAGCAAACGCCAATTGTTTTTATGTTTAACAATATCCTTGATAGTTTCGGTATTAACGCTTCTGAATGCCAGGTTGTCCCATTTGGTTCGGGCCTTATTAATAAAACCTATAAAGTAACTAAGGGCTCACATGCGTTTATATTGCAGCAGATCAACACCGATGTATTTACGGATCCTTACGCTATTGACCGGAATTTGGCTTTAATTCAGGATTACCTGCATGAGCATCATCCCGGTTATCTTTTTGTGGCGCCGCTTAAAAATACTTCGGGCAAATCTATCATAGAAGCTTCAAATGGCAGCTTTTACCGGCTGTTTCCTTTTGTTGAAGGTTCGCGCACGGTAAATCATTTGCAACACCCGCATGAGGCTTACAACGCGGCCGCCCAATTTGGCAGGTTCACCCGTTTGCTTGATGGATTTGAGGTAGGCAAACTTGCCTATACGCTGACGGATTTTCATAACCTCGACCTACGTTACCAGCAGTTTAAACAGGCCTTGAAGGATAGCCCGGTAAATAAACAAAATGAGGCGCGGGATGCGATAGCCGACGCGGAAAGTAACGCGCATGTTGTAGATACGTATCACCATATTTTAAGTAATAAAAACTTTAGGCTGCGAGTGGTACACCACGATACTAAAATTAATAACGTATTATTTGATGAGGACGGTAGCGCGCTTTGCCTGGTTGACCTGGATACCGTTATGCCGGGGTATTACATGAGTGATGTAGGCGATATGATGCGCACATACATTGCCGCTGCCGATGAGGAGGAACAGGACTTTGATAAAATTAAAGTGCGCAGGGATTTTCTAAAAGAAATATACGCCGGCTATATGAGCGAAATGGGCGATATACTCCATGAAGAAGAAAAAAAGCAATTCATCTACTCGGGCGAAATGATGATATACATGCAGGCGCTACGCTTTTTAACAGACTTTTTAAATAACGACACCTACTACGGCGCGAGATACGAAGGGCACAATTTAACGCGTGCCAGAAACCAGTTCAGGTTGCTTAAAGAATATCAGGCTGCTACCCGTAACCTGGATTTTCTTGTTGAAGATTTAGCGGTATAGCCAGGACCTTTGCCTGGCTTTTACATTAATTCACCGTCTTTTTTTACATGGTAGGTTTTGTAAGCCATGTAGTATAAAGCCAGCGTGGGTATAATATAGAACAGCGCCCCGCCCTGGTTAATGTTGGGGTAAGCCGTTATTAAACTGTACAGCAGCAAAAGGAGTGCTACTGTACCGCCTATCAGATACAGGTAAAAGAATTTACCACGGCCGCTGCTCATATCTTGCCTCCTTTTGAGCTGCTTTTAATTGTTTTTTGAGCTTTATTTATAGTTAGATCGTTATCGCTGCTACGTTTAAATATTACTGCTGCCAGCGGTGGTATGGTAATGCTGATAGAGTCTTCGCGGCCGTGCCATTTATGCTTTTCGGTATTTAAAGGCTCAAAATTTCCTACGCCGCCACCCCAGTATTCTTTTTTGTCGGAATTAAAAACCTCTTGCCAGGTACCCTCGGCAGGCAAACCAACACGATATTGATGATGGGGGGCAGGGGTCATGTTAAGTACCACCACCAGGTCATTTGAAGGGTCAATACCCTTGCGTGCGAATATGAGGATCGAGTTTTCATAGTTACCGGCATCTATCCATTCAAAACCTGCCGGGTCAAAAGCTTTTTCGTATAAAGCAGGTTCTGTTTTGTAGAGCTGATTAAGTGCCTTAACGGTTTCTTTTATGCCGTTATGGCTTTCGTACTGCAGCAGATGCCAGTCCAGCGAATGCTGGAAGTTCCATTCCTCGCTTTGCGCGAATTCACTACCCATAAATAACAATTTGGTGCCTGGGTGGGTAAACATAAAGCTGTATAGTACCCGCAGGTTGGCAAATCGCTGCCAGTCGTCGCCGGGCATTTTCCCTATCATGGAACCTTTACCATACACTACCTCGTCATGAGAAAAAGGCAGCATAAAGTTTTCTGTAAAGGCATAAACCAGGCTAAAGGTGAGCTGGTCCTGGTGGTATTTACGGTAAATAGGGTCGCGGGCAAAATATTTAAGCGTATCATGCATCCAACCCATCATCCACTTCATGCCAAAACCGAGCCCGCCAGAATAAACAGGTCGGCTCACGCCTGTAAATGAGGTCGACTCCTCGGCAATGGTTTGTACGTCAGGGAAATTACTATAAACAGTGGCGTTAAATTCCTTTAAAAAATCAATGGCTTCCAGGTTCTCGTTCCCGCCGAAAACATTAGGTTCCCATTCGCCGTGGTTGCGCGAATAATCCAGATATAGCATAGACGCTACCGCATCCACACGCAGTCCGTCAATATGGTACCTGTCCAGCCAGAAAAGCGCGTTGCTGATCAGGAAAGCGCGTACCTCGTTACGGCCGTAATTAAAGATGTATGATTTCCAGTCGGGGTGGAAGCCTTTGCGCATATCGGCATGCTCATACAGGTGTGTGCCATCAAAGTTATACAACGCATGCGCATCACCAGGGAAATGCGAAGGTACCCAGTCAAGTATTACCCCTATACCGGCTTTGTGCAATTCTTCTACCAGGTACATCAAATCCTGCGGGCTGCCATATCTGGAAGACGCCGCAAAGAACCCTGTGATCTGGTAACCCCAGCTCGGGTAGTAAGGGTGTTCCATCAGCGGCATAAATTCCACATGCGTGAAACCCATTTCCAAAATATAAGGCACCAGTTTATCGGCTACCTGGCGGTAATTTAAAAAGTCGTCGGGGCTTTCCGGGCTCCGGGCCCATGAGCCAAGGTGCATTTCATAAACCGAATAGGGTTTGTCGAGCGCGTTGTGCTGGTGGCGGTTAGCCATCCACTCGCGGTCGTTCCATTCATAATAGGTATCCGCTACTATGGACGCGGTATGCGGCGGTATTTCCCATCGCAAAGCGAATGGGTCGCTTTTCTCCAGGTTTTCGCCGGTTGATGATTTAATGAAGTATTTATAGGTTTCGCCAACACCAATATGCGGAATAAACCCTTCCCATATTCCCGAAGCATCCCAACGATAATTCAGGGAATGTGAGCCACTGTTCCACCCGTTAAAATTACCAATAACCGATACATATTGCGCGTTAGGCGCCCATACGGCAAAGTATGTACCCACTACGCCATGATGCTCTACCACATGCGAACCCAGTTTTTCATACAGTTTGTAATGCTTACCGGCTTTAAACAGGTCAATGTCAAAATCGGTAAAGCGGCTATATGGCTCAACGGCTTTTAAACCCGAGGTGTTTTGTAGTACTTCCAGCTTTTTAGCCTTTGATTTAGCAGGCTTATCGGCTATGGTATCAGTTACAGGCTTAGGCTTTGCAGTACGTTTGGCTTTAGGCTTTTCAACTGTAATATCTTCGCTTTGCGGCCATGTGGTATTGGTTTCGGCCGGTGGCGAAGCCTTTTTCTTCACAGTTTTTACGGGTTTGCTTTCGTTAAGATTATCGGTTGGTTTTGAGTTTTGTTTTGCCATAGTAGATGAGCGCAAGCGCCTGAAGGGTTACTATAAATGTAACCAAATATATAGTATACAACAGACTTTACAGGCCGATGTTTAATTTAAAACATTTTTGAGTAATCGAAATGCGCTTTAAATGCATAGTAATAACATTATTACTGTAAGCCACAATTTTTTGTGGTTGCATCGTTTACATGAGGGTGCAGAAGTTAAGTTAATGAATACCTGATGTTAATATCTTACTCATATTGTAACAAGGCAGCCATATTTTAGCCCTGTTAGCCTCAGTAACCCGCCATGTATGGCTAATTTATTGCAACGGAAGCAATTAATTTAAGGTAAACTTGTTCTATTTTACCCTTAATTTAGGTATTAAAAAGTGTTTAATGTTAAAATACGGTAATTATAGGCTAAAATAGATAGCGATAGCTTTATGTTACATACTTATTTTTGAGGAAAAATTTTTATTACGGATATGATCAATTTTGAATGGACCGGCGTATTCCCGGCAGTTACCACAAAGTTTGGCCCGGATGATGAACTGGACCTTGTAGCATTTGATAAAAACATAGCAGCACAGCTTGAAGCAGGTGCTGAAGGTATCATCTTAGGAGGTTCTTTAGGTGAGGCCAGCGTATTAACAGAAGAAGAGAAATTTACGTTGCTTAAACATACACTGGCATTAGTAGAAGGTAAAGTGCCGGTGATCTTAAATATTGCCGAACAAACTACTAAAGCCGCTATCGCTTTCGCTAAGAAAGCATACGAGTACGGTGCTGATGGCTTAATGCTGTTGCCGCCTATGCGTTATAAAGCTGATGAGCTTGAAACCGTTACTTTCTTTAAAGAAGTAGCTAAAAGCACACCGCTGCCTATCATGATCTATAACAACCCGGTAGATTATAAAATTGAAGTTACTTTGGATATGTTTGAGCAGCTTGCAGAGGTGGAAAACATACAGGCTGTTAAAGAATCAACCCGCGATGTAATTAACGTAACCAGGATGTTTAACCGTTTTGGTAACCGTTTTAAAATATTTACCGGTGTTGACCCTATCGCCACAGAAAGCTTAATGATGGGCGCTGATGGCTGGGTTGCAGGTTTGGTTGATGCTTTCCCGCGCGAAACCGTTGCTATTTACCGCCTGGTTAAAGCCGGCCGTTATGATGAGGCACGTGCTATCCACCGTTGGTTTTTACCTTTGCTGGAGCTGGATATTCATCCAAAACTGGTACAATACATTAAATTAGCCGAAGTTGCCACAGGTATAGGTACCGAGCGTGTACGTGCGCCACGTTTACCATTGAGCGGCGAAGAGAGAGAACGTGTGCAAAAAGTAATTGCTGATGCATTGGCCGTACGCCCTGAATTGCCGGAAGGTAGCTGGGGTAAATTGGAAACAGCAGCATATTAATATAGATAAATGACTGGAAAAAACATTGTTGCCTGTGAACAGGTGCCTGTTAGCGGCGAGAGGTTTACTGCCTTAAGCGCGTCAACAGGTGCCGTTTTAACAGGTGAGTTTGAAGTTGCGGATAGCACTGCAGTGCAGGCTGCTTTAGAGGCTGCACAGCAGGCTTTTGCGCAATATAAAAATATAGGCGGCGCTAAAAGGGCCGACTTCTTAAGAGCTATTGCTACGGAGATCACAGAACTTGGCAGTACCCTTGTAGACCGTGCCGTTGCTGAAAGCGGTTTGCCGCAAGCCCGTATCATGGGAGAAATGGGGCGTACCACCGGCCAGTTACGCATGTTTGCAGACCTGGTTGAGGAAGGCTCATGGGTAAACGCGGTTATTGATACCGCCCAACCCGAGCGTACACCATTACCAAAGTCTGATATTCGTAAAATGTCGGTAGCTGTTGGCCCTGTGGTGGTGTTTGGCGCGAGCAATTTCCCGTTGGCGTTTTCTGTAGCCGGTGGCGATACCGCTTCCGCTTTGGCGGCGGGCTGCCCTGTTGTGGTTAAAGCCCATCAGGCACATCCGGGTACCAGCGCGTTGGTTGGTGAGGCTATTTGCAAGGCTGCCGAAAGTACCGGCATGCCAAAAGGCGTGTTTTCCCTGTTATTTGATAGCGGTTATGCCGTAGGCGAACAATTGGTAACCCACCCGGCTACCAAGGCAGTTGCCTTTACCGGTTCATATAAAGGTGGTATGGCTTTGGTTGACCTGGCCCGCCGCCGTAATGACGTAATACCGGTATTTACCGAAATGGGCAGCATCAACCCGGTGTTACTATTACCCGAGGCTATCCGCAGTAAACCCGAAGAACTGGCTGCTAAGTATGCTGCTTCCATTACATTGGGCGCAGGGCAGTTCTGTACCAACCCGGGCTTAATGCTGGCTGTACAGGGCGAAGGTTTAGACCGCTTTACCGGGGCGCTTGCTGCCGCGATAGAAAAGGCGCCGTCGGCCACTATGCTTACCGCCGGTATCTGGAAAAATTACCAAACCCTGTCTGAAGGTGTAATGGCCGAAGCCGGTGTTACGGTAATGGCACAATCAAAGGCCATAAACCAGGAGTGCATTAACCAGTCTGCCGCTGCTGTAATAAAAGTTAGCGGTGCCGATTTCCTGGCAAACCCTAAGTTCCAGGAAGAAATATTTGGCCCCATGTCAGTATTGGTGGTAGCTGAAAATGCAGAACAACTGGAGCTGATAGCCGATAAATTACACGGACAGCTTACCGTAACGGTAATGGCTGAAAAGGAAGAATTACCCGAATACAGCCAATTGCTGAGCAAGCTAAGTGATATAACCGGCAGGCTTATTTTAAATGGTGTACCTACGGGTGTAGAAGTTTGTGCTGCTATGCAGCATGGTGGGCCATTCCCGGCTACCAGCGATAGCCGCTTTACTTCGGTAGGTACCGGTGCCGTATACCGTTTTGTGAGGCCGCTGGCCTGGCAGGACTGGGACGACGCGCTATTACCAGCCGAACTGCAAAATGCCAATCCGCTAAACATCTGGAGAATTGTAGACAACCAGTGGACTAAAGAATAATATGGCAAACAAAACTTTTTTTTGTGTTGACGCCCATACCTGTGGTAATCCTGTAAGGCTGGTTGCCGGTGGAGGCCCTGTGTTAAAAGGAGATAACATGAGCGAGAAGCGCCAGCATTTCCTGAAGGAATATGACTGGATACGAACCGGACTGATGTTTGAACCCCGCGGGCATGATATGATGTCGGGCAGTATTTTGTATCCGCCTCATAACCCCGATAACGATGTAGCGGTGCTGTTCATAGAAACCAGCGGATGCCTGCCCATGTGCGGCCACGGCACCATTGGTACCATCACCATAGCTATCGAGGAAGGACTTATCACCCCTAAAACCCCCGGCATTGTACGTATGGAAGCACCGGCTGGCCTGGTGATGATAGAGTATAAACAGGAAGGTACAAAAGTAAAATCGGTTAAGTTAACTAACGTACCGGCCTACCTGGCGGCAGAAAACCTTACTGTAGAATGCCCTGATCTGGGTACGTTAACTATTGATGTAGCTTACGGTGGTAACTATTATGCCATAGTTGACCCGCAGCCAAACTTTGCCGGGCTCGAAAACTACAGCGCGGGCCAGCTTATTGCCTGGAGCCGCGTGTTGCGCCAGCGTATAAACGAGTTATATACTTTTGTACACCCGCAAAACCCTACCATCAATACTTGTACGCACATCCTTTGGGCAGGTAAAACCCTGTCTGAAGATGCTACCGCGCGTAACGCCGTTTTTTATGGCGATAAAGCTATTGACCGTTCTCCATGTGGTACCGGTACCTCGGCGCGTATGGCACAATGGTTTGCCAAAGGGAAGCTTAAAAAAGGCGATACTTTCGTACATGAAAGCATCATCGGCAGCAAGTTTACCGGCAAGGTAGAGGATGTGGTAAAGCTGAATGATTTTGATGCCATTATCCCCAGCATAGAAGGATGGGCCAAGGTATATGGTTATAATACCATTAAGATTGACGACGAAGATGATCCTTATGCACATGGTTTCCAGGTGCTTTAATTAAAATAAACATGCCTCACGTACTTATTATAGGCGGCGGAATCATTGGCTTAAGTTCCGCTTATTATTTACAAAAAGCCGGTCATAAGGTAACCTTATTAGATAAAGGCGATCTGGTGGATAATTGCTCATCGGGCAATGCCGGTATGATCGTTCCAAGTCATTTTATACCCCTTGCAGCCCCGGGAATGATTAAACAGGGCATAAGATGGATGTTTGACAGTAAAAGCCCTTTTTACGTAAAACCATCTTTAAACCCGCAATTGATCTCCTGGGGACTAAAGTTTATGAAATATGCTAATGACAAGCATGTTCAAAATTCAGCCGTTCCTTTGCGCGATCTGTCGCTGTTAAGTAAAAAGCTTTACAGCACGCTTGGCGCGGAAACCGGTATTGACTTTGGCCTAAGTGATAAAGGGATATTGATGTTCTATAAAACAGAACAGGCTGCCGAAGAAGAAGCACATTTGGCACATAAGGCAAAGGAGCTTGGCCTTGATATGGACGTGCTGACCCCTGAACAATGTAAAGCGCTGCAACCAGAACTTAACCTTGATGTTTTAGGCGCCGTACATTACCGTTGCGACGGACATATTTACCCCAACGCGCTCATACAGGGTTTAATTAAATATTTGCAGGAGCACGGGGTGGAAATACACTGGAACCAGATGGTTACCCGCATAGAGAAGTCCGGGAAAAAGATAACCAAGGTTTTTACCGGTGATAAAGAGTGGACAGCCGACCAATATGTGATAGCAGGTGGCTCATGGTCGCCGGCTGTGGCTAAAATGGTGGATATCAAAGCGCCGCTTATGCCGGGTAAAGGTTACTCTTTTATGGTTCCCGAGCCTCAAAACCGCATGACCATTCCGGCACTGCTTGCCGAGGCCAGGGTAGCTATTACGCCCATGAATGGTCATCTGCGTTATGGCGGTACCATGGAACTGGACAAGATCAACAACCGTATCAACATGAAACGTGTGGAAGGGATAGTGGAATCAGTTCCTAAATACTTCCCTGATCTGCACCCGCAAGTACCTGCAGTAAAGGATATCTGGTATGGTTTCCGCCCGGCTTCGCCTGATGGCTTACCTTACATAGGCCGTTCCGGTAAATATGATAACCTTATTGTTGCTACCGGGCACGGTATGATGGGGCTGAGTTTAGGCCCGGCAACCGGGTACCTGGTTAATGAAGTGGTATCAGAAAAAAATACCGCTATCAACATCTCCGCATTTTCCCCTGATCGTTTTTAATATAGTTAAAACGGGCAGCTTACCAGCTGCCCGTTCTTTTTATCCCGTTATCCCTCAAAGCGATAGCGCTACTTTCTTCCTGCTTACTATTGAAGCCTGCTTAACACAAGCTGATAAAATATAATCAATATCAGATAATATCTATTATTAGTTTCACATTTACAGCACGGATATTTATACCTGGCGAAAAACAGTTTTTTCTGTGTTTTGCCAGATATTTAAAATCAGTATTTAATTCTTTTCCATTTCCGGTATCATGGTAAGTCTCCGTGCAATAAGATCTCTGGTAAGGCCAGCAACAGCATCGTTCATGTACATGAGTGCTGTTTTATTGTTACCCGCAACTGTAATAGCCCAAAACGCGCCTAAAGCCATGTATGAGCAGGCCAGCGAAGTTTCGGGTTGGGTAATACAGTACCAGCAGGACATGGGCGCAATCCGCGACTTTTACGCCCCATACAACTTAAACGACAAAGGTGAAGACCAGGGCAAGTATTATGTACTGCAAACGCCCGAGGAAAGAAAAAGATTAAACGAGGTAGCTAATGATTACCTGCAAAAACTAAAGAGCGCCGATTTTAACGGCATGAGCATTTATGGTAAGGTTGATTATATCTTACTGAAAAAAGAGATCAATTCCGATCTGTTATCACTAAAGAACGAAGAGAATAAATATGCACAAATAACCTCCTATATACCTTTTGCCGAAACCATTTACAAGATGGAAAAGCAACGCAGAAGGGGCGTTTTCCTGAACGGGCAGGATGTGGCAGGGCAGTTAAATAATATCATCCGCGACCTCAGGGCCGCTTCTCTAAAAATAAAAAAAGCTGACTACATAGAAGGTTCGCTGGCACGTATGAGCAGTAACGCTGTGTTCGGCATACAAAGGAGGCTTAAAAATGTGGTTGACTTTTATAACGGTTACGACCCTATGTTTACCTGGTGGGTACCACAAACCTATACGCAACTGGATACCGCGCTGGCTAACTATGCCAGCTTGCTACGTAGTAAGGCAAAAGTAATAACCACCCAAAAGCCTGATAGCAGCGGCATAAAAGGCGTACCCATTGGTCGTGATGAACTGATGAGCCAGCTAAAAGCGGAGATGATCCCTTACACACCTGAGGAACTGATAGCGCTTGCCAATAAGGAATTTGCCTGGTGCGATAAGGAGATGCTGAAAGCATCGCAGGAAATGGGCTTTGGCAACAACTGGAAAGCGGCTTTGGAAAAGGTGAAGAACAGTTATGTACCGGCAGGGCACCAGCCTGAACTGATCATTAAATTATATGACGATGCCGTTAACTTCATCAAAGCGAACGACCTGATCACTATTCCGCCATTGGCCGAGGAAACCTGGGGAATGATCATGATGACGCCTGAAAGGCAACTGGTTAACCCGTTTTTTACAGGTGGTAAGGAGATCAGCGTATCATATCCTACCAATACCATGAGCGAGCAGGATAAACTGATGAGTATGCGCGGCAACAATCCGTACTTTTCAAGAGGAACCGTACAGCACGAACTGATCCCCGGCCATAATCTGCAATATTTTATGAACAGTCGCTACAAAGCTTATCGCGGAGATTTTGGTACACCGTTCGCGGTTGAAGGCTGGCCGCTTTACTGGGAACTATTGCTTTATAACAAAGGCTTCGCCAAAACACCCGAAGAACGTGTGGGTATGTTATTCTGGCGCATGCACCGTTGCGCACGCATTATCTTCTCCTTAAACTATCATTTAGGCAACTGGACGCCTCAGCAGTGTATTAATTTCCTTGTCGACCGTGTTGGCCACGAACGTGCCAATGCCGAAGGGGAGGTGAGAAGATCTTTTGCCGGCGGATACAGTCCACTTTACCAGGTAGCTTATTTAGTAGGCGGCCTGCAATTGTGGGGGCTTAAACAGGAACTGGTTGATAGCGGCAAGATGACCTTCAAACAGTTTCATGACGCGGTGATGAAAGAAAACCTTATCCCTATTGAAATGGTGCGTGCTACGCTCACTGATCAGCAACTTACCCCTGACTTTACCACCAGCTGGCGCTTTTATGACCTCAATAAAAACAGTGCTACAGGCAAAAACTAAACAAGCCCTAATTCTAAAATGATTTATACTTCTGTGAAAATTAAAAAACTTTTTCCGGCCTTATTTACCGCATTACTGCTTGGGCAGGTTATAGTACCGTCTATAGTTAACGCGCAATCGCCATGGGAAAAACTGGCCAAACGCCCGTCAACACTCGATCTGGCATCAGGTACATTAAGCTTTCATACCGGTAAACTTACCCTTAAACTGGTAAAGGCATCACAAACGGTAGCCGCCTTGGTGCCTGATGAAGACAAGGCTTTTGATTTTACCCCTGCCGACAGGCTTGCCTTGCGCAATAAAGATGGTATGTACCAATTAGGCGATATCAACCTGCGGTACAAGGCAGCCGGCGATACCACATGGGTACGTTGTTCAACCGCGGCTAAACGCGGTACGGTAACCGCTTTATCGGTAACAGAAAACACGTTGGCCGCTGCTGATCTTGCAGGAACGCTGCCAGCAGGTATTCCGTTGAAAATTGAGCGTTACTGGAAAAATATTGATGGCAGGCTCACTATGGAGTTCACCATAACTAATAAATCTAACACCGACATTGAAATTGGCGACCTGGGTATGCCTGTAATATTCAACAATATTATGGAGGGTAAAACGCTTGAAGAAGCCCATGCCACTAACGTTTTCTATGACCCCTATATTGGTGCTGATGCCGGTTATTTGCAGGTGGCACGTTTGAGCGGCCACGGGCCGGTACTGTTGGTGATCCCTTCCGGGCATACACCGTTTGAGGCTTACAACCCCTTGCTTGATGATCCAACACCCCGCGGAATTACCTTTGAGGGCTTTTACGAATGGATGGTACACAGCAAGGCTGCCGCTGCCAAAGAATGGAAAGCTGCCAAACCCTGGAACACACCAACCGCGCAGGTGCTAAAACCGGGTCAGACTTACACGGTAGGCCTTGGCTTTGTGCTTTCGCCATCGGTGAAAAATATTGAGCAAACCTTAGCCGGTAACAACCGTCCCGTAGCCGTAGGTATACCAGGTTATGTATTGCCGCAGGATGTAAATGGACGTTTGTTTTTGAACTATGCTAAACCGGTTGAAAATATAACTGTAGAACCTGCCGGTGCTTTGGAGTTAAGCAAAATAAATGCCCCCAAAGCAGGGATGTATGCTTATGCCATAAAAGGCAAAACATGGGGAAGGGCACGTTTAACCGTAACCTACACTGATGGGCTAAAGCAAACCATCAACTACAAGGTGATAAAGCCCGAAAGCGAAATGGTAAAAGATTTTGGGCATTTTTTAACTACCAAACAATGGTACCACAACCCTCAGGATCCTTTTGGGCGTAATAACTCCGTGATAAGTTATGATGATAAGAAAAAGCAACAGGTAACGCAGGAAAGCCGCGCATGGATTGCCGGTTTAAGCGACGAGGCTGGCGCGGGCAGTTGGTTGGGCGCCATGATGAAAGAATTTTTAGAACCTGATAAGGCCGAAATAGACAAGCTTCAACTGTTTGCTAACCACACTTTGTGGGGTGGCCTGCAGCATAGCAGCGGCAAGGAAATGTACGGGGTAAAGAAAAGCATGTTCTACTATCAGCCCGATTCATTACCCGCCGGTATTTACGACCCTAAGATCAATTACAAAACATGGGCGGCATGGGATCACAAATCAGCCAATGATATTGGCCGCTCTTATAATTACCCGCATGTGGCCGCGGCGCATTGGGTACTGTACCGCCTTGCCCGTAACCATGTAGGTCTGGTAACTGAGAAGCCCTGGCAGTGGCATTTAAATAATGCTTACAGTACGGCAATGGCTATGGTTAACCTGGCGCCTTATTATGTGCAGTTTGGGCAAATGGAAGGTTCTGTTTTCTACTTTATATTAAAGGACCTGAAGGCTGAGGGCTGGATTGTACCTGCCAGAACTTTAGAAGCCGCTATGAAAAAGCGTGCCGACCACTGGCGCACCCTGCAATATCCGTTCGGGAGCGAAATGCCCTGGGACTCAACCGGACAGGAAGAAGTGTATGTGTGGTCCAAATACTTTGGTTATGATGATAAGGCAAATGTGACCATTGATGCTATACTGGCCTATATGCCTACTATACCACACTGGGGTTATAACGGCTCGGCAAGGCGTTACTGGGATTTCCTTTATGGCGGTAAGTTATCGAGGATCGAGCGCCAGTTGCATCACTATGGGTCGGGTATAAATGCCATACCGGTGTTAAATGAATACCGCAACCACCCGGACGATCTGTATATGCTGCGTGTAGGCTATGGTGGTACTATGGGCGCTGTTTCAAACATCACGCAGGAAGGCTTTGGTTCTGCCGCTTTCCATTCCTTCCCCTCAACATTAGATATCGATGCGTACTCCGGCGATTATGGTCCTAACTTTTTTGGATATGCCATCAATACCGCCACTTATGTGATGCATAACGATACACTCGGCTGGCTGGCTTTTGGCGGTAACTTAACAACCGAAAAAAACTGGGTAAAAATTAAATTAACAACAGCCGCTAAATCAAGAGTATTTGTGGCACCGTTGCAGTTATGGTTAACACTTGATGCGGGTACGTTTAACACTATCGCTTACAACACCACGACAGGTCAATTGCAAATTACCCTTAACCCGCGCGATAAGTATACACCCAAAGCTTATCTGCATATTGAAGATCAGCATAATACAGCAGCTGATTATGCGGTTAAAGGCAAATATCAAAAGCAACGCGGCGCATTTGTACTGCCGCTTGGTACAGGCTTAAGTAATTTTGAGCTGATAAAAGCAGTAAAGTAATACATCAATGGCCGGTTTAACCGGCCATTTTTTTACAATTTAGTTTCTTCAGACAGACCTATATAATCAACTATTATCTTCATGATAGTGGAGTATTTAGACCATCTATCGGATTGTGGATAATTTTAATAACAATTATTAAGTGTGCTATTTACAATTATAAAATAAAATTTATATTTGTGATATGGTGTTAGCATTTGGCTAACCAACCAATTATAACCAATTACATATTACAGCCTGTTAAATAGAGGTAGCTGATGAGGCTGCGATAATTATTTATGCAACAAACAGAAATGGAAGCGCTTGAAAAGCTCAACAATATAAGTGAGGGGTATAAGGCGTTTTTATATGATTGCGATGGTACGCTGGCTGATAATATGGAGGCGCATCGCCTTACTTATATTAAGGTAGCTGCTGAGCATGGGCTCGATTTTGATGGAGATATTGTATACGAACTTGCCGGATGGCCTACTGTAAAGGTGGTTGAGGAAATTAACAGGCGCTACAATACCTCGCTTGATCCTGAAGAATTTAATCAGAAAAAGTACAAGCTGTTCCTGGATGATTATATAAATCTTACCCAGCCCATAGTGCCGGTGGTTGAACACCTTAAATTGCACGCGGGTAAGGTTAAGGTTGGCGTAGTATCCGGCGGGAGCAGGGAAGCGGTTGAAAAAACGCTTAACATCCTCAACATTGCCGACAAGGTAGAGGTAATGGTTTGCGCGGGAGAAACCTTTCACGGAAAGCCTTTCCCTGATCCGTTTTTAAAAGCAGCTGCTGAACTTGGGGTTGAGCCGGCCGAATGTATAGTGTTTGAAGATGCCGAACCCGGCGTTACCGCCGCTAAAGCCGCGGGTATGGCCTGGGTACGGATTGACCAATTATAAACATCAGGTAAGCAAAACGGCATATAGCCATTATCCTGATCAAATTTTTCTTGTAAAATAAGTGTTGTTACAACAATAATAAATTATGGGTTCAAATCAATATGTGATTGGGATCGATTACGGATCAGATTCTGTTCGTTCTGTAATTGTCGATGCCGCAAACGGGAAAGAGCTTGCCTCATCCGTACATGAATATACACGCTGGAAAAAAGGCCTTTTCTGCAAGCCTGCTGCCAACCAGTTCAGGCAGCATCCGCTCGATTATATTGAGGGGCTTGAAATAACGGTTAAGGAATGTATAAGGCTTGCCGGTGGCGATGAGATAGCCCGCCAGGTAAAAGGCATTTCTGTTGATACCACGGGCTCGTCGCCGGTGGCGGTAAACGAGGCGGGTGTGCCCCTGGCATTGTTACCCGGCTTTGAGGAAAACCCCAACGCCATGTTTGTTTTGTGGAAAGACCATACTTCGGTTAAAGAGGCCGCCGCTATTAATGAACATGCCGCCAAATTCGATATCAATTACCTGCAATATGTTGGTGGTATCTACTCGTCAGAATGGTTCTGGGCAAAACTGCTGCATATACTAAAGGTAGACGAAAAAGTACGCGAGGCTTGTTACTCATGGGTAGAGCATTGCGACTGGATCCCGTTCCTGCTTACCGGCGGCAACCGTTCCGCCGAAATGAAACGCAGTCGCTGCGCGGCTGGTCATAAGGCGTTATGGGCCGAGGCTTTTGACGGCTTACCGCCTGATGAATTCTTTTCTTCGCTTGATCCGCTCCTGAAAGGGTTTACCGACAGGTTATTCCGCGAAACCTACACTTCTGATGTAGCAGCGGGTACCCTGAGTAACGAGTGGGCGCAACGCCTGGGCTTGCCTGCTGATGTAAAAGTAGGCGTAGGCGCTTTTGATGCGCACATGGGCGCTGTTGGCGGGCAGATAGAACCTTACCATTTAAGTAAGGTAATGGGTACCTCCACCTGCGATATTTTGGTAGCGCCAACTCATGATATAGATAATAAACTGGTGAAAGGGATATGCGGACAGGTAAACGGTTCGGTAATACCGGGCATGGTAGGTTTGGAAGCAGGGCAGTCGGCTTTTGGTGATACTTACGCATGGTTTAAGAACATCCTGTCATGGCCTTTGAACAACCTATTGGCCAATTCCAAAGTGATCAGTCCTGAAGTTGCCGAGGCATTAAAGGCGGAATTAGCGGAAGAAATTATCCCTGAGTTAAGCCGCCAGGCCGCGTTGTTACCTATTGATGAGGTAAACGAGCTGGCGATAGATTGGTTTAACGGCCGCCGCACACCGGATGCCGACCAAACGCTTAAAGGCGCAATCACAGGGTTAAGCCTGGGTTCTGATGCCCCCCGCGTTTTCAGGGCATTGGTAGAAGCCACCTGCTTTGGTGCTAAAAGCATAGTCGACCGCTTTATACAGGAAGGCATCCCCGTAAAGGGTATTATAGGCATTGGAGGAGTGGCTAAAAAATCGGCTTTTGTAATGCAAACCATGGCCGATGTACTGGGCATGCCTATCCGCATCCATCAGTTTAAACATACCTGCGCTTTGGGCGCGGCCATGTTTGCGGCGGTGGTTGCCGGTATTTATCCAACCGTTGAGGAAGCTATGCACGCAATGGGTGGTGGTTTTGATGTATCCTACGAGCCTAACGAAGCCAACCACGAGATATACAATAAGCGCTATGCCCAATACAAAGGGTTAGGCGAGTTTGTGGCATGGCAGATCGCTTCGGCCAAAGAAGAACAAACTGAAAAAATCGCGTAAGCCATGAGTAAATACCAACACATCAGGCAAACGGCCTATGAAACCAATATGCAGTTGCCGCAACTGGGTTTAGTATTGTTCACTTTTGGTAACGTAAGCGCGGCCGACCGCGACCTGGGCGTTTTCGCCATTAAGCCAAGCGGTGTGCCTTACGCTCAACTTACTCCTGAGAAAATGGTGATCGTTGATTTTGACGGTAGCACTATCGAGGGTGACCTGCGGCCGTCGTCAGATACGTTAACCCATGCGGTGCTGTACAAGCATTGGGAAGGGATAAACGGCATAGTGCATACCCACTCCACTTACGCTACCGCATGGGCGCAATCGCAGCGGTGCATACCCATATTTGGTACCACCCATGCCGACCATTTAACTACCGACATTCCCTGCGCGCCGCCAATGAGCGACGAGTTGATAAAAGGTAACTATGAGTACCAGACCGGTTTCCAGATCATGGATCACTTTAAAGAAACGGGTTTAGATTATAAAGAGGTAGAAATGGTGCTGATGGGCAACCATGCCCCGTTCACCTGGGGTAAAACCGCCGAAAAGGCTGTTTATAACAGCGCGGTGCTGGAAACCGTGGCGCAAATGGCCTATTTAACCGAGCAGATCAACGCTTCGGCACCGAGGTTAAAAGACGCCCTTATCAATAAACATTACCAACGTAAACATGGTCCGGATTCCTACTATGGTCAATAAGATCAAATTAATCTTAAGCTTCCTGGCGTTCGTTGCTTTTATAGCCGGTTCGCAGGTAGCCTCGGCTCAACAGGTGGCTGTTACGCCGCCTATGGGTTGGAATAGTTACAATTGCTATGGCTCCGCGGTGCATGAAAGCGAAGTGAAGGCCAACGCGCAGTACATGGCTAAAAACTTAAAGCCCTATGGGTGGCAGTATATAGTGGTCGACTTTTTATGGTCTTACGATAATCCTCCCGGCAGCCACATCGGTAATCCCTTTCAAAGAAGGCTGGAGGATGGTTCGTACATCCCCTGGTTAACCATGGATAAATGGGGACGTTTGCTGCCGCAGCCAAATAAGTTTCCTTCGGCGCTTGATGGTAAGGGCTTTAAATCGCTTGGCGATTATGTACATGGCCTCGGCTTAAAGTTTGGGATACATGTTATGCGGGGCATACCCAGGCAGGCGGTTTGGGCAAAATCACCCGTGTTAGGGGCGAAAGGTATTACAGCCGATATGATAGCCGATACCAGTTCTAAATGTGAGTGGATGAACCACATGTATGGCCTTGATATGAGCAAGCCGGGCGCCCAGGAGTATTTGAACTCGATATTGGACCTTTACGCCTCATGGGGTGTTGACTTTATTAAGGTTGATGATATTTCCCGCCCTTATCATAAAGCCGAAATTGAAGGCTACCACAAAGCTATATTACATACTAAAAGACCTATAGTATTGAGCATATCACCCGGCGAAACCCCTGTTAAAGAAGCGGCCCATGTAGCACGTTATGCCAACCAATGGCGCATGGCAGATGATTTCTGGGATAGCTGGCAGGAACTGCTTAACATGTTTGCCTACGCGCGTAAATGGCAGGGAACAGGCGGCCCCGGCCACTGGCCCGATTGTGATATGCTGCAAATAGGCAAACTATCTAAACGTGGCCCGGTAGGGCCGGAGCGTTACAGCAAGTTTACCGATGATGAGCTGCGCACACACATGACGTTCTGGTGCATTTTCCGGTCGCCGTTAATGATGGGCGGCAACATGCCGGAGAACCGTCCTTTTGATCTTCAATTACTTAACAATCCCGAAGTGCTGGCGGTAAACCAGCATGGCATCAACCCCAAAGAACTTTACCATAATAATGAAAGCATGGTATGGTATTCGGCGGTGCCTGGTTCTAAAGATATGTACGTGGCGGTATTTAATTTAAAAGATACCAATGCAGATGTACCGCTTGACTTTACCGCTTTAGGCTTTAACGGGCGGGTAACGGTTAGCGACCTTTGGGCCAGGCAAAACAAGGGCGCTTATCAATCCACTTATCAGCAAAAAATTAACGCACATGGCGCGGCACTTTACAGGCTGTCGCCAATTAAACAATAACATTAAATCATTAACATACGCATGATCAATTTAAAGACTTTTGAAGTTTGGTTTATTACCGGCAGCCAGCATTTATACGGCGAAGAAACCTTAAAACTGGTAGCAGAACACTCACAGCATATTGCCGAAGGGCTGAACAGCGCGGGGCAAATACCCGTGACCGTAGTATACAAACCCGTTGTAAAAACACCTGAGGAGATCTACAGCACTTTACTGGCTGCCAACACGGCCGAAAATTGTATCGGTATCATTACCTGGATGCATACCTTTTCGCCGGCCAAAATGTGGGTGCGCGGCTTAAACATTTTGCAAAAGCCAATGCTGCACCTGCATACCCAATACAATCGCGATATTCCGTGGAGTTCTATTGACATGGATTTCATGAACCTTAACCAGAGCGCCCACGGCGATCGTGAGTTTGGTTTCATGGTATCGCGCCTGCGCAAGAACCGTAAGGTAGTAGTAGGCCACTGGCAGGATGAAGAAGTACTCGGCCAGATCAATGCCTGGAGCCGTGCGGCGGCAGGCTGGCACGATTGGCAGGGAGCTAAATTCGCCCGTTTTGGCGATAATATGCGTTACGTGGCTGTAACGGAAGGTGATAAGGTGGAGGCCGAAGTAAAATTTGGTTATTCTGTAAATACCTACGGTGTAGGCGACCTGGTAAAGGTGATCAACGAAATAAGCGAGGCCGAGATAGACCAACTGGTTACCGAATATGAAACGCTTTACACGATGGATGCGTCGTTGAAGAAAGGCGGAGATAAACATTCATCTGTTTACGAGGCGGCGCGTATTGAGCTGGGCTTGCGTAAATTTTTGGTTGACGGTGGCTTTAAAGGCTTTACCGATACGTTTGAAGACCTGCACGGCATGGTACAGTTGCCGGGTATTGCCGCGCAACGTTTAATGGCCGATGGATTTGGCTTTGCCGGCGAAGGCGACTGGAAAACTGCTGCGTTAGTGCGTGCCTGTAAAGTAATGGGTGCCGGTCTTGAAGGTGGTAACGCCTTTATGGAAGATTACACTTACCACTTTGACCCGAATAATTCATTGGTATTGGGCTCGCACATGCTGGAGATAGATGCTTCATTGAGTAACGGAAAAGCAAGTCTTGAAGTACACCCCTTGGGTATTGGCGGCAAGGCAGATCCCGCGCGTTTGGTATTTAACGTAGCGGCGGGCCCTGCATTTAACGCTTCTTTGGTAGATATGGGTAATCGCTTCCGATTGATTGTAAACGAAGTGGAAGCCGTAGAGCCGGTAGAAGATCTGCCTAAACTGCCCGTAGCTCGTGTTTTATGGAAACCCCTTCCGGATATGAAAACAGGTTGCGCCGCATGGATATACGCCGGTGGCGCGCACCATACCGTTTACAGCCAGAACCTTACTGCCGAACATATGCATGATTTCGCGGAAATGGCCGGGCTGGAATTTATACGCATTGGAAAAGATACCACTATACCGCATTTATTGAATGAACTGCGCTGGAACGATAACTATTACCGTACTGCATAAACCCAAAACCTAATTAACAACCAACTATTGCCTAATATAATTTAGAGAAGAAACACAATGAGTAAACTAACTTCAGCTGATTACACCGTTTTCCTGGTGTACTTTGTTATTGTTGCCTTGTACGGCTTGTGGGTATACCGCAGGAAACGTAATGCTGACGCGACATCAAAGGATTATTTCCTTGCCGAGGGCTCCCTTACCTGGTGGGCTATAGGCGCTTCCCTTATCGCTTCCAATATATCTGCCGAGCAGATGATAGGTATGAGCGGTTCGGGCTTTAAAATGGGCCTGGCCATATCCACCTATGAATTAATGGGAGGGCTAACGCTTATCATCGTGGGGATATTTTTTATCCCGGTGTACCTGCGTAATAAAATATTCACCATGCCTCAGTTCCTGCATGAGCGTTACAATGGCACCGTAGCCATGATCATGGCGGTTTTCTGGCTGTTGCTATATATTGTGGTTAATTTAATGTCTATCCTTTACCTTGGGGCGTTGGCCATCAGCGGTATATCGGGTATTGATATTAATATTTGTATCGGCTTCCTTGCCGTATTCGCCATTATTATTACGCTTGGCGGTATGAAGGTTATCGGCTATACCGATGTTATACAGGTGTTCTTCCTGGTTTTAGGCGGCCTGGTTGCCAGCTATATCGCCTTGAATTTGCTCAGTGAAAAATCCGGTACTACGGGTATTTTAAACGGCCTGGCGATCATGAAACGTGAAGCTGGTGACCATTTCCACATGATATTTAAGAAAGATAATCCAAATTATCTGGACCTTCCCGGCCTTTCGGTACTTATCGGTGGTATGTGGATCGTTAACCTTAATTATTGGGGTTGTAACCAGTACATCACGCAAAGGGCTTTGGGTGCTAATCTTAAAACCGCGCGCGGTGGTTTACTGTTCGGCGCGTTTTTAAAGATCCTGATGCCGGTTATTGTGGTTATCCCGGGTATAGCCGCATTCGTACTTTATCAAAAAGGAATGTTCCATCAGGAAATGTTAAGCTCAAAAGGCGTACTGGATGTTAACAAGGCATACCCGTCACTGCTTGACTTGCTTCCTTCGGGTTTAAAGGGACTATCTTTCGCGGCGCTTACCGCGGCTATAGTGGCTTCGCTTGCAGGTAAAGCCAATAGTATTGCTACCATATTTACGCTGGATATTTACAAAAAGGCTATCAACCCCCAGGCTAATGACCGCCAGTTGGTAAACCTGGGTAAAATATCAGTTGTGGTAGCTATGTTTTTAGGTGTGATCATGTCATTGCTTATAGGCGAGCAGCTGATGGGCGAGGGTAAACAGGGCTTCCAGTACATACAGGAATATACAGGTTTTGTATCGCCGGGTATCCTGGCCATGTTCCTGTTAGGTTTCTTCTGGAAAAAAGCCACCTCAAACGCGGCCTTGTTCTCAACGATAGGGGGCTTTGTTTTCTCGGTGTTCTTTAAGTTCCTGCCTCACTTTGCCAATTTAAAGTTCCTGGTGCCGTTTGGTTTTGCCAAGCTCAATGCCGATAAAGTTTACGAGATCCCGTTTTTAGATCGCATGGGTTTTGTTTTCCTGATTTGCGTCATCGGCATGTACATCATTTCAAAAATAGAAACCAGAAACGGTGTGAAGCCGAACGGACTGGAAGTGGATTCCAGCATGTTCAGGATGTCGCGCGCTTTCGCGGCCGGTTCATTAATTGTAGCCGGTATCTTAGTAGCTGTTTATACCATTTTCTGGTAAAGGCAGTTGTATAATAGAACAAAGAGGGATAGGCGTAAGCCCATCCCTCTTTTGTTTATAGTACTTTGTTAATATTTAACTGATGAGGTTGGTGGGATTAGGTATAAAGTTGAGGAAGGCCTGGAACTTGGCATAGTAATTTTGCATGTTAACATGGTAGTAAAAAGCTCCGCGCTTTGAGCCTGATTTATCTTTTTCGCCCTGTTTAATTAACAGGCCGGTTGCTAAAACCCGCTTGCTGAAATTGCGCTTGTCGATTTTGGTGTTATAAACACTTTCGTATAAAGTTTGTAATTGCGGAATGGTAAATCTTCCCGGCAGCAGCTCAAACAAAATAGGGTGTAGCGCCGCCTTATACCTGATACGTTTCAGCGCCATCTCTACCATTTCCTGCTGGTCAAAAATAAGTTTGGGCATCCGTTTAAGCGGAAACCACTCGGCATGGTAGTCGGCATTTAATTGCTGCTGGTATTTGTTAATATCAATCAGCGCGAAATACGCTGTAGATATGGTACGCTCAAGCGGGTCGCGGTTAGGGTCGCTAAAGGTATGCAATTGTTCCAAATACATACCATCAAGCCCGGTTAGCTGCTTTAATACCCGGTTTGAGGCCTGTTCAAGGCTTTCGTTAAGTTTGGCAAAGCCGCCCATTAGGCTCCACTTGCCCTGTTCAGGCTGGAACCCTCTTTTGATCAATAATATCTTTAGGGTTTCGCCATCAAAGCCAAAAACGAGGCAATCAATAGCCTGCACAATACGGGCTTCGTTAGTATAACCGGTCATCAAATAATTTAGATTGGTATTTATTGTAAAAATAACACTTTCTACCAAAAAACGTTTGTCGAAAAGAATATTGTAAAAGTAATGGCCTGCTTATAAAGTGTTTTAACCGCTGTGTAAAACTTTTTTTAAGTGTTATTAAAACAATTGTTTATTTCTTTTTACCTTAGAAACATATTGCTGTAGTTAACAGCACCCAATTAAACCAGCTTAACAGGGAAAACTTACAGAAACCGCCGGCCGCTTAAGAAATTTGATAGCCAAATGAATTGAAATTACAGGTATAACTGAGTTTCATTTTATATATCTCGACTAAAAATTAAGATCGCCGCTGTTATTGCACCCTGCATCTAAAAATAAACGTTTTAATGCATATAGGTAAACTATATATCGTATTTATACTCACACTAATAGCTCAGTTGTCTTTTGGTCAGGCTGCTACGCAAATGCCCATGAGATATAAAGCCGCGGCTGATCTTGCGCTTAAACAATATACTATAAATAATGGCCTGCCATCAAGGAATGCTACGGCAGTAATAAAAGGGCGTAATGGTTTTATGTGGATAGGTACTGAAAATGGCCTGTGCAAATTTGATGGTTATACCTTTAAAACGTTCAGTAATGTAAAGGGGGATAGCACCAGTATCTCCAATAATTTTATTAATACCCTCACAGAAGACCGGCAGGGCCGCATATGGGTAGGTTCCATGGATGGCCTCAACCTGTTTGATCCTGTTACGGAGAAATTTACCCGTTTTTATCACCGCGAAAATGATAACCATTCGTTAAGCAATAATAAAATATGGTGCCTGTATACCGACAGTGATGGTGTGGTTTGGATAGGTACCGATAATGGCTTTAACCAATATATTGCCGGCAAAGCGACTTTTAAAACTTATTTGCCTAATACGGCCAATCCATACGCCATTAAAGGTAAATCGGTAAATGCGATTGTACAGCAAGGCAATAACTTGTGGCTGGGTAACTGGGGAGAGGGGCTCAATAAGTTTGACAGGCAAACAGGGCGTTTCTATAACTACAAACAAGCTTATGCCGCTAATGAGAAAAACCCCAATGATATTTGGGCATTAAGTATGGATGCAGGCGGTGTGTTGTGGATCGGCACTTACTGGAAAGGCTTGTATAGTTTTGATACACATACACAAAAATTTAATTATTACCTCAATAAAAGCGCTCCGGGCAAAGCAGCATTTACCTTACTCGGCCTAAATAAAAACCAGCTATTGGTGGGCGATAATGAATGTTATTGGCAGGTAAATACGCTTAACAATGTATGGACAAAAGTAGATGGCCCCGAAAATAATCCGCATGGCAAAGCCTATCGTGATCAGGACGGTTTGTTATGGATAGCCGCCAAAAACGGTTTAAGTAAAATAGACCATGAGCAAAATAAGTTCAGTTATGATGTAATTGGCGATAAGCAAACTGAAGTAAACGCGCTGTTGGTTAAGGGCGGTTTTGCCTGGATAGGTACCAACAAAGGCCTGATCAAACAGGACATGCAAAGGGGTACTACTAAAGTTTTTAAACATAAACCGGCAATTTCGGGAAGCCTGGCAAACGACCAGGTGAGGAAAATATACCTGGATAATTCAGGCAAAATGTGGGTGCTTACCGAATTGGGTTTTGATGAATTTGACCCGCGAAATGATACCTTCAAACATCATTATCATCATTCGGCACTGGGTAAATTATTTAATGAAGATGTTTTCAGGGATATACTGGAAATAAAGCCCGGTATATACGCGCTGGCGACAGACGCCGGTTTAAAAATTTACAATAGTGCCAATAGCACCTTCGCACACTACTTTAACCATGATAAAAATGAATCGGGCCTGAGTAATAATCACCTGAGTTGCCTGTTACAGGATAAGGATAACAACCTTTGGATCGGTACGATGGGTGGCGGGTTAAACCGCTTTAACCCTGCCACGGGTAAGTTTAAAGTTTACCAAAGCAATAATAAAATAAATGGCAGCCTGAGCGATAATACCATTAAAGCCATGTACATGGATGTTAAAGGTAACGTTTGGATATGCACACCCAATGGCCTGGATAAATACGTTAAAGACACCGATTCTTTTATCAGCTACTCTACCAACAACGGTTTTGCCAGCAATGTATTCAATGATATTACTGCCGATAGGCAGGGTCGATTGTGGCTGGCCACTGAAAAGGGTGTTTCCTGTTTTGATCCTGTATCGGCCAGGGTTGATAATTTTGATGATAATGATGGCGTACTGGTAAATACGGTGATTAATCATGACGAGCGTGGGCGCATTTTTGTGGCAGGCGATAACGGCCTTGTTTTTTCAGATCCGGCTTTAATGCGGCATAATACCAAAGTGCCGCCTGTTTACCTTACCGATTTCCAAATTTTCAATAGTAGCATACAGCCCTCAACTGACGGCCCTTTTAGCGAAAACCTTAATGTGGCGGGCAGTATTAAATTAAAATATAACCAGAGTGTTTTTTCTATAGGCTTTGTAGCGCTTAATTATTCCTTATCTGAAAAGAACCAATACGCCTACATGCTGGATGGCTTTGATAAGAAATGGAATTATATTGGTAACCAGCATAAGGCAACATACACTAATCTTGATCCCGGTACTTATACTTTCAAGGTAAAGGCAGCTAATAATGATGGTGTATGGAACGAGGCAGGGAAAAGTATTACTATCATAATCACTCCGCCATGGTACCGTACGTGGTTGGCTTACACTTGCTACATTGCATTAGGTGTTTTGCTGGTATACCTCTACATTAAATACCGCGAACACCAGGCATCGCTCAAATATGAAATTAAACTGGCGCATGTTAAAGGAGAGCAGGAGCGAGAATTGAATGAAAAGAAGCTTTCTTTCTTTACCAGCATATCTCACGAGTTGATTACCTCTTTAACCCTCATTGTTAACCCGTTAAAAGAGATAATTTACAAAGAGAACGAGGTGGACATGACAGGCATCAACACTGTGTACCGTAATTCGCGCAGGTTACGGGGGATGGTTGATCAGTTAATGCATTTCCGTAAGGCCGATGCGGGCCCCGAAAAACTCAAAGCCGTAAAGCTTGATATTATCGAGCTCTGCAAAGAGGTATTTCTATGCTTTTCATACCAGGCAAAAATTAAAAATATAGCATTTGATTTTACCGCGCCCGAACATCCCGTAGGTATTTACGCCGACCGTGAAAAGGTGGAGATCGTGTTGTTTAACCTGGTGGCTAATGCCCTTAAATTTACCCCCGAGGGAGGCAGGGTAAGCATCGCTGTAATTGATGATGAAAAGCATGCGACCATTAAAGTTGCTGACAGCGGATTCGGTATCGCGGATGATGTAGGGGAGAAATTATATAATAGCTTTTACCAGCAAACAGGGCAATCAAAAGGTGGTTTTGGCATAGGTTTGTATCTGGCTAAAACTTTTGTAGCGTATCATAAAGGAAATATCAGTTATCAAAGCTCACCTGGGGAAGGTACTGTTTTTACAGTAGAACTGTTAAAGGGGCATGGCCACCTGCAGCCTGATGAAATTTTTGAAAATGAGGCTTATAGTTCGGTACTGTTGCAGGATTTGGCCGAAGAGGAACTATCGCTAAATTCCTTTATAGAAGAAGCCGACGAAATGATAGCGGCATGCGATGTTAACTCCGATTTTAAATCGATATTGATTATTGACGATAACAAGGACTTTCGCGATTATCTGAAGCAGATATTCAGGATAGACTATCGCATATACGAAGCTGCGGATGGTACCTCAGGGCTGGAGATGATAAGAGAGGTATTACCGGATATTGTGATAAGTGATGTAATGATGGGCGGAATGACGGGCATAGAGCTTTGCGCTACCGTAAAGGATGATATAGCGATAAGCCACATACCGTTTATCCTGCTCACCTCAAGTTCTTCATCAGAAGTAAAGCTAAAGGGACTTGAAGGCGGGGCCGACGATTATATCAGCAAGCCATTTGATAAGGATATCCTTAAAGCCCGCGTGACGGGGATATTAAAAAGTAAAAACAACCTGCAAAAGTATTTCTACAATGAAATTACGCTCAATAATAATCCCCATAAAATATCTATAGAGTATAAAAATTTCCTGGAGAATTGCATTACTGTTGTAGAAAGGTATATGGACGATCCCGACTTTAATATACAGGTACTGGCATCTGAACTTGGGGTTTCACACTCCGGGCTATATAAAAAAATAAAGTTCATATCGGGGCAGTCAGCATCGGGTTTTATACGTTTTATCAGGCTGCGCAAAGCCGCGTATCTGTTTATCAATACGGATTATAACATTCAGGAAACATCGTATCAGGTAGGTATTAACGATATTAAGTATTTCAGGGAGCAGTTTAAAAAGCTCTTTAAAATGAACCCATCAGAATACATCAAAAAATACCGGAAAACTTTCCAGAGTGATCTGGTCAATCACGATTAGTACCCGTAATGCTCAAATTTATTTCAATCATCTAAGCAATTATCTTCTTGGTTAAGTGCAATTACTGGTGTAAGGTATACTACTCCCTATTCAAAGTCGTGTGCATTTTTTGTCCCCTGTTCAGCCTTGTAACAACATTTAATATACTATTGCACGGAGGCGAAGTTGTAACATCACTCAAACTTTCCATTTTGAGACGTTTTATAGCTAAAATTACCTTTTTACCCCTCTTATTTTGCGATATATACCCTCATCAAATTCTGCATTTTCTTTGAGATTAGCTTTCAATATCTATTCAGCCGGCTTGCCAATTGCCGCTGATCGCGCAACCAATTTTTAAACAAAAATTAAAAACATGAGAAAAATTTTACTTGGGGAGTTTTCTCCGCCGGGAGAAAAACGTAGGCTTTTCAGTTTGTTAATAGCAGGAGCAATGGCCGTAAGTATAGCACCGGCTTATGCTGCTGCGCCGTTAAAAGTATCGGCAACGGCTATGAGCATTCAGCAGGACGTTACGGTAACCGGTACCGTTACCGATGAGCAGGGCCTGCCTTTACCGGGTGTATCAGTTACCATAAAAGGAACTACCAAAGGCACCACTACAGATGCTAAGGGCCATTACAGCATACGAGTAGCCACCGGCGAAAGTACGCTGGTATTTAACATGGTGGGTTACACCGTGCGGGAGATGCCGGTACCCGAAAACGGTGTGCTGAACGTACAGGTGGTACCCGAAACCAAATCATTAAACGAGATTGTGGTGGTAGGTTACGGTACGCAGAAAAAGGCTACGTTAACCGGCTCCATTTCGCAGGTAAAAGGTGCCGAGCTGGCTAAAAGCCCTCAGCCCAATTTATCCAACTCTTTAGCGGGAAGGTTCCCCGGTGTAATTGTAAATAACAGAAGCGGCGAGCCGGGTTACGATGGTTCTAACATTACCGTAAGGGGCCTGGCTACAACCGGCAGCAACGATGTACTGGTGGTGGTTGATGGTATACCCGGGCAGATCGGTGGTTTGGAAAGGATAGATCCAAATGATGTGGAAAGCGTATCTATACTTAAGGATGCCTCTGCTGCTATTTACGGTAACCGCGCTGCCAATGGTGTTATATTGGTAACCACTAAAAGAGGTAAAAGCGGCAAGCCAACCATTAACTATAGCTTTAACCAGGGCTTTAACTCGCCTACACGGTTGCCAAAAATGGCCGATGCTGCCACTTATGCGCAGCTCATGAACGAGATAAACCTGGACTCGAACCCTAATGGCGGCCCTAACCAGGCTTACTCGGCAGAGCAGATACAAAAATTTGCTAACGGGTCTGATCCATTGAATTATCCTAATACCAATTGGGAAAAAGCCACGCTAAAAAACTACAGCTTGCAAAACCAGCAGAGCCTATCGGTTAGCGGCGGTACGGATGATGTAAAATACTACGTATCATTAGGTACCTTATACCAGGACGGCTTGTACAAAAATGGCGCTACCAAGTACCATCAATATAATTTCCGTTCTAACGTAGATGCTAATGTTACCAAGCGCCTTAAAGTAAGCCTTTCATTATCTGGCCGTCAGGAAGATCGCTTGTTTCCTCAGATAGGTGCAGGCGACATCTTCAGATCAGTATATCGTGCTAAACCAATTGTTGCCGCTTATTATCCTAACGGATTACCTACATCAGGTATAGAGAATAATAACCCGGCTGTACAGGTTACCGATATTGGCGGTGTTAACAATAATCCTAAATACGTTTTTAACGGTATTTTTAAAGCCAGCTATTCTATACCGGGCATTACAGGTTTATCACTCGATGGCTTTTTCTCGGCCGATAAATCGTTCCTGTTCGACAAGAATTTCAGCAAGCCATATTTATTGTATAATTATGACCCATCTACCCAACTGTACAATTCAGTTATCGTAGGCGGTAATAACAATAAAGCTACGTTGTTTGAGGCGCAGGATAACCAGTCGCTCAACACATCCAACATCAAGTTGAACTACGAGCGCAGGTTTGGCGGGCACAGCATTTCAGCATTTGTAGGCTATGAGCAAAGTTTAAACCACCTTGAGCACTTTGATGCCACCAGGTTCAATTACTTGTCAAACCAGCTTCCTGAGTTATCACAGGGTGGTACCGCCGCTACTGATTTCCTTAACTCGGGTTACAGCTCTAACTATAACCGTAAAAGCGTTATCAGCCGTTTGGCATATAACTACAATGAGAAGTATTTATTTGAGGGCCAGTTAAGGGCTGATGGTAGCTCTATCTTCGCTCCGGGCAAACAATGGGGTTATTTCCCATCGGCATCCGCGGGCTGGGTAATTTCAAAAGAAGACTGGTTTGCCAACAGTGTTAAGTTTATTGATAATTTTAAACTAAGGGCATCATACGGTTCATTGGGTAACGATAACGTAAATGGTTTCCAATATTTTGATAACTACGTACTGGTTGGCAATGGCTTTGTAGCAACCGACCCAGGAAGCGGCAATAACGTGATACAACCGAATGTTAACCTGGTTAAACTGGCCAATCCTAATATTACCTGGGAGGTGGCACGTAAACTGGATATCGGTATCAATGTAAACTTTTTACACAACTTTACCTTGGAGGCTATTTACTTCCAGCAGAAACGGTCTGACATCCTTACTGCCCGTAACGCTTCTATTCCGGGTTCATCTGGTATTGTTAACCCTAATGGGTCTGATCCGCTGGTACCTTCAGAAAATATCGGTAAAGTAAACAGCAACGGTTTCGAAGGATCATTAGGTTACAACTACGCCGGCCGCGATTTTTACTGGGGTGTATCCGGAAATATTACTTATGCTAAAAGCAAGATCATATTTATTGACGAAGCCGCTGGTGCATTGTCTTACCAGCGCCAAACAGGCCATCCGCTAAATACTTCTTTGCTGTATAATGCTATTGGTATATTCCGTACCCAGGCAGAGCTTGACAACTATCCGCACGTACCGGGCGCTAAGGTAGGCGACCTGATTTACCAGGATTACAATGGCGATGGCAAAATTACCGCCGACGACCAAACACGTACCAAATACGGCAATATTCCTGAAATTACTTATGGCCTTAACCTTACTGCCGGTTACAAGAACTTTGATCTTACCGTTTTACTTGCAGGCCAGGCCCGTGTTAGTCAGTACGTATTACCCGAATCTGGTAGTGTAGGTAACTTCTACAGCAGCTGGGCCGATAACCGCTGGAGCGCTACCAACCCTAATGGTACTTACCCAAGGGTAACAGACCGTGCATCAAGCGCTATCAGTGGCGGCTTGTATAACAATACCTTTTGGTTAAACGATGCCTCTTTTCTGCGCGTGAAAAACGTACAGTTAGGCTATAACTTTAAAGGCGACTTTTTATCAAAACTTAAAATATCAGGTTTGAGATTATATGCCAGCGCGTTTAACCTGTTCACCTTTAGTAAGGTTAAGGATTATGACCCTGAAGGAACAAGCGGCAGCGGCCAGTTCTATCCGCAGCAAAAGATCATCAACATTGGTGCAAACGTGAAATTTTAATGAGTAAGACAATGAAAATCAAGAATAATAAATCAATATACGCGAAGTATTTACTGTTGATGGTGTCGGGCGCGTGTGCATTTTCAGCCTGTAAAAAAGATATGCTGAATGTAACCCCTACAGACCGTATCTCAACAACGGCAATTGAAAGTGATACCGCTGTTTTCGAGGCATTTGTAACCAACCGTTACATTGGCGCTAAGTTGCAGGATAAAGAGGGCGAAGGTACCAACCCAGGTTTCGGCCGCGCATTTGAGTACAGCATGTGGTCGTCAGTAACTGATGAATCTATATATAACAACGATGATAACACCTGGCTTATGCAACGTGGCCAGATGGCGCCTGAAAATACCGGTATAGCAGGTACTTTTTGGGGGCGCAGCTACCGTAGTATACGTGAGTGTAACTACGCGCTTAGCCTGTTACCAAACTTTACTACTATGAGTGCCGCTCATAAAACACGTTTAGAGGGCGAGCTTAAATTTATCCGTGCTTTCCGCTACCATGATCTTATCCGTAATTACGGCGGTGTGGTATTGGTAGGCGACAAGGTTTATCAGCTTAAAGACAATTTGCAGGACCCGGCATTGTATAAACGCGCCAGCCTTGCCGACTGCCTTAAATATGTATACGCGCAATTGGATGACGCGGCATCAAAGCTGCCAAGGGATAATGACGGTACCTGGCAATTAGGTCGTGCTACCAAAGGTGCGGCACTTGCGCTAAAGTCGCGTTTAACGCTTTACGCGGCAAGTCCGTTGTATGGTGTTGGTACCTGGCAGGATGCCGTTACAGCGGCTCAGGCGGTGATCAGCCTTAATAAATATGGTATTTACCAGGGAGGATACGCCAATTTGTTTACTACTAATGAAACCAATGAGGGTATTTTTGAGCGCTTGTACACCAAGAACGCGCCTCACGTGGCGTTAGAGATAGCCAATGGCCCTAACGGTTATGGTGGCTGGGCCGGTAACAGCCCGCTGCAAAACCTGGTTGATGATTATGAAATGAAAAATGGTAAGGCCATCACAGATCCAACTTCCGGCTATGACCCTAACAACCCATACCAGAACAGGGACCCACGTTTCGGCATGACCGTGCTATACAATGGAGCACAGTACCGCGATTCGTACATACAAAGCTTTATCCCGGGTGGTAAAGATAGTAAGGATGGCCCGAGTAACTGGAATACCACCAAAACCGGCTATTACCTTAAAAAATTCATGAATGATGGCTATCCATTGTTAAACCCATGGGGTAACTCCGGTTTCCAGCCATGGTTGTATTTCAGGTACGCCGAGATCCTGCTCAACTTTGCCGAAGCGGCTAACGAAGCTTACGGACCTGATGTTGTTCCACCGGGGTCGTCTTTCTCGGCAAGGCAGGCCGTTAACATGGTACGCTCACGCCAGGGTGTAAATATGCCTGATCTGGATGCCGGTTTATCCCAGGCACAGATGCGCGATGCCGTACGCTACGAACGCCGCGTAGAACTGGCTTTTGAAGAGCACCGGTACTATGATGTGCGTCGCTGGAAAATTGCTGACGTGACCGAGAACAAGCCCGCAGCAGGTGTAATTATCACCAAGAACAGTGATGGTACATTTACCTACACCCCAAAAGTTGCTTTGGACGGTCGTTCATTCCAGCAAAAACATTATTGGCTGCCCATACCTCGTACCGAGATACAGGCATCTAACGGGCAGTTGGAGCAAAATCCAGGTTATTAATCAACTCATCCTAACACCTGCATGGTTATACTATGCAGGTGTTTTTTGTTTACAATAAGGGGTAAAAACTGATAATTGGCGCCTTTACAGGTTTTATTGTGATGAAATAGCATTATATTAGCCTGTAATTGTCAATCAAACATTTATAGCGTGAAATTATACAAGTACTTGATCTCTGCAGCTTTTTTGTATATGCAGATGCCGGTAAAGCTGCATGCGCAGTCGATAGATGGCGGTAAACTATTTAATGATCATTGGCAGTTTCATTTAGGTGATACTACCGCGACAGCCAATAAATGGCGCACCTTGTCGCTCCCGCATGACTGGAGCATTGAGCAACCTTTTAGTGAAGAGTGGGCCAGCGCTACGGCTTACTTGCCGGGTGGTATAGGCTGGTATCAGAAAACATTTACGCCCGATGCGAAGTGGAGGGGGCAGAAGGTAAGTATTTACTTTGATGGGGTTTATAAGAACAGTGAGGTTTGGATAAACGGGCATTACCTGGGTAAGCGCCCAAATGGTTTTATAGCCTTTGAGTACGATATTACACCATACTTGTTATGGGGTAAAGCCAATACCATAAAAGTAAAGGCCGACCATACAGAGTTTGCCGATTCGCGCTGGTATACCGGCAGCGGCATATACCGTAATGTTTATCTCATCACACGCGATGCGGTAAATATTCATCCCTGGGATGTAGCTTTCTCTACACCTGAGGTAAATTCATCAAAGACAACTATCCTTGTAAAGGCGGATGTAACCAATACTTTGGCGACCAGCCAACCCGTAACGGTAAAACTAAACCTGATAAAAAAAGCGGGAGGCCTGGCATTTTCAAAAACAGTTACCTTGAACGCTAAGCCCGGGAAAAATCCGATAGTCTTTCAACAAGCACTTACGTCGCCCCAATTGTGGAGCGTGGAGCATCCTGAATTATACCATATGCAATTACAAGTAATGCGTAACGGTAAAATGGCGAACCAGGTAAACCAAATGGTGGGTATCCGCAGCATTCGTTTTGATAAGGATAACGGATTTTTCCTTAACGGAACTAACATGAAGCTCAAGGGCGTTTGCATCCATGATGACGCCGGCGCGCTTGGCGTAGCGGTACCACGCGAGGTATGGGTACGCAGGTTAACCATCCTGAAAGAAGCCGGTGTAAATTCACTAAGATTAAGCCATAACCCGCACGCAGGCTATTTGTATGACCTTTGCGATGAAATGGGTTTCCTGGTAATGGATGAGGCTTTTGATGAGTGGGAATTAGGAAAAAATAAGTGGGTTAAAGGCTGGAACGAAGGTACTCCGTCAAAAGATGGTTACCATGAGTACTTTAAAGAATGGGCGCATCACGACCTTGCTGATATGGTTAAACGCAGCAGGAACCACCCGTCCATCATCATGTGGAGCATAGGTAACGAGATAGATTACCCGAATGACCCTTATACCCATGAGGTATTAAACACCGGTCGTAACCCGCAAATATATGGTAGGGGTTACATGGCCAGTCATCCATCAGCAACGGCCTTAGGGCGCATTGCTGCCGATCTGGTAAAAGTAGTTAAGGAGATCGACCTTACCCGCCCCGTTACCGCGGCGCTGGCAGGTGTAGTAATGTCAAATGAGGTAGGTTATCCTGATGCTTTGGATGTGGTTGGTTACAATTACCAGGAATACCGCTATGCTGATGACCACAAAAAATATCCTAACCGTGTAATTTACGGAAGTGAGAATGGAATGGCGCTGAAAGCCTGGAACGCGGTCGATTCTAATAAATATATATCCGCCCAGTACCTATGGACGGGTATTGATTACCTGGGAGAAGCCGGCAAATGGCCGCAACGTAGCAACGGCGCGGGTTTAATGGACCTGGCAGGCTTTAAAAAACCTGAATATTTTTATCGCCAGAGCCTTTGGGCCGAAAAGCCGATGGTATACATAGCCGCGAGAGAATTAAAGCAAAACCAGGATAATGGTATATGGAGCCACCGCAGCGTACTGCCTACATGGAACTGGGAAACAGGTAGCCGTTTACGCTTGGAGTGCTTTACCAATTGCCCCGAAGCAGAATTGTTTATTAATGGTAAGTCGTTTGGTAAACAATTGCGCGATACGGCGGCCAATCATATCCCGGCATGGAATGTAAGCTACGAGCCGGGTGAGGTAGTGGTAAAAGGTTATAATAACGGCAAAGTTGCGGCTACTTATATACTAAAAACAGCCGGTGAAGCGGCTGCCTTAAAAGCCGTAGCAGACAATATTACCTTTCAAGGACCGGGAAAACACCTTTCACAGATAGAGGTAACGGTAACCGATAAAAACGGCGTACCGGTTTATGCCGCTGAAAACGAAATAGCCGTAGCTATTACCGGTAAAGCCCGCTTGTTGGGTATGGAGAACGGCAGCACTACCAGCCACGAAAACTATCAGGCACCTAAACACAAGGCGCTTCACGGAAAAATGCTGCTTTATATTGAAACCAACGGGCAGCCGGGGCCTGTAGTAGTGAAGTGCTCATCAGCGGGTTTAAAGCCGTGTGAGGTAAAAATCAACGTAAAATAATCAAGTGCTAACCATAAACTGATGTATAAATTTAAGTACCATCTTTTACTCTTATTACTATTGATGGCTGGGAATATTAGGGCCCAGCAAGCTAAACATACCTTCGCGCTGGCTGATTCTGTTTTCCTGCTTGATGGTAAGCCTTTTCAGATGATCAGCGGAGAAATGCATTATCCGCGCATTCCGCGCGAAGCGTGGCGTGCACGTATGAAAATGGCCAAAGCTATGGGGCTTAATACCATTGGTACTTACGTGTTTTGGAACCTGCACGAACCCCAAAAAGGAAAGTTTGACTTCACCGGAAATAATGATATAGCCGAGTTTGTAAAAATTGCCCAGCAGGAAGGTTTATGGGTGATATTGAGGCCAAGCCCTTATGTATGTGCCGAATGGGAATTTGGCGGCTACCCGTACTGGTTGCAAAATGAGAAAGGGTTGGTAGTACGTAGTAAAGAAACTCAGTACCTGAAAGAATACGAAACTTATATAAAAGAAGTAGGTAAAATATTGGCCCCGCTGCAAATAAACCATGGTGGTAACGTACTGATGGTACAGATAGAAAACGAGTACGGTTCATACGGAAGTGATAAGGATTACCTGGCCATCAATCAAAAAATGTTTAAAGAAGCAGGCTTTGACGGATTATTGTATACCTGTGACCCGGCGGCCGATCTGATGAAAGGTTATTTACCCGGACTTTTGCCTGCAGTAAACGGTTTGGATGATCCTAAAAAGGTAAAGCAACTGGTCCGTGAAAATCATAATGGCAAAGGTCCATTTTATATAGCCGAATGGTATCCGGCCTGGTTTGATTGGTGGGGAACGCCGCACCATACCGTACCGGCAGAAAAATATGCCGGTCGGCTTGATTCGGTGCTCGCGGCAGGCATATCCATTAACATGTATATGTTTCATGGCGGCACCACGCGCGATTTCATGAATGGTGCAAATTATAAAGACGGCACACCGTACGAGCCCCAGATCAGCAGCTATGATTATGACGCGCCGTTAGATGAGGCCGGAAACCCAACGCCCAAGTTTATCGCTTTCAGAAATGTTATTCAAAAGCACCTGGCACCCGGTGTAACCATGCCGGCTGTACCTGCAGCTAAACCTGCCATGGCTATACCGGCTGTAAAACTTACCGCGGCGGTGAATATTTTACAGCATTTGCCTAAGCCGGTGAATAATAGCTTGCCATTAACTTTTGAAGATCTTCAGCAGGATTACGGCTACGTACTGTACCGCACACAGGTAAAAGGTAACGGTAACGAAAAGTTAACCATAAAAGGCTTACGTGACTATGCTGTAATAATGGTTAATGGCAAAACCGCCGGTACTTTAGACAGGCGCCTAAACCAGGACAGCCTTAATTTAAACCTACCGAAGGGCAGCGTTACGCTGGATATATTGGTTGAAAATTTAGGCCGTATCAACTTCGGTAAATATTTACTCCAGAATAAAAAGGGCATTACCGGTTCGGTAATGTTAAATAACAGCGAGCTAAAAGGCTGGCAAATCTACAGTCTGCCCATGGCTAATATCAATCATCTTAAATTTGGCAGCACAGGTGTTAACTACACTTCTCCAACATTGCAGAAAGGCTCCTTTACTTTAAGTGAGGTAAAAGACACCTACTTTAACATGAGCGATTGGGGCAAGGGTGTTGTTTGGATAAACGGGCATAACCTTGGTCGTTACTGGCGTGTAGGCCCTCAGCAAACACTTTACGTTCCGGCAGAATGGCTAAAAAAAGGCAGGAATGAAGTGGTGGTGTTTGATATGATAAAACCCGGAAAGAACATTGTATCTGTAGATAAACCCATACTTGACCAGGTAAGACAATAGTATCCTTCTCAACCTAATCATAATGTAAATGGCCCGTTATAGTATGCGGGTCATTTTTTTATACGCTATCGCTGCTTTGCTGTTCTTTGCGGTTGTTAAGCCGGGCCTGTAAATATATTTTAACATAGTAAAACAGGTTAAATATCAATGCGCTCACTAAAAAGCCATCAAAAAACGGGGCATAAAATGCGGCGCTATGCGGAAATACTACTTTTACCAGCAACCTGGCAGCACACCCTAATAAAAGGATGATGGATATGACTGGTATTCCTGAAATTTTCATGGTACTAAGAGTTATGATCAAAGCTAACATAAAGAGTGGTAAATACTATAGGTTATAGCCTTTACACCAGAATATTACAATATGCCGTAATGGATAAATAAACACATTTGATTACTACATAATTTTTTAATTGTTATTATAACAATTAAAAAATCTTCATATCTTGTTCAGCAATTAGGATTTAATTATCCAAATAAACCAATTAATTCAATTCCTGGAAAAAAACCGATCAGTTTATAAACTGCATCAACACCTAAAATTATGATGAGAAGACCTGCGAAAACACTTTTGCCTGCTTTTATCGCGGCAATTGCATTAATGAGCCAAGCCTGCCAAAGCCCTTCCGGTAAAAAGGAAGCCACTGCCGACAGTGCATCAGTGAAAACAGCGGCTTTGCCCGATAGCTCAAAATTTGTTAAAACCGTTAATGGCAAGCAAACACGTTTGTATGTGTTAACCAATTCAAAAGGCGCTAAAGCGGCTATTACCAATTATGGCGGCAGGATAGTAAGCCTTTTAGTACCCGATAAGGACGGTGCTTTAAAAGATGTGGTTTTAGGTTACGACAGTGTGGGCACTTATCAAAAACCTAAGGAGCCGTTTTTTGGCGCTATCATCGGCCGTTACGGCAACAGGATAGCCAGGGGGAAATTTACACTTAACGGTAAAAAATACCAGCTGGATATTAATGATGGCGTTAATACTCTTCACGGCGGTTTTAAAGGTTTTTATGCACAGGTTTGGGATGCCAAACAACTTAATAACAACACCCTGGAACTGTCTTTTACCTCACCTGATGGTGAAGGTGGCTATCCCGGCAATCTGAAAGTTAAGGTAACCTATACCTTGCAGAATGATAACGCCCTTAAAATAGACTACACCGCAACTACCGATAAGCCAACCATTGTTAACCTTACCAACCACGCGTACTTTAACCTTAACGGTGCAGGTACCGAAACCATTTTAAATGATCTGTTACAGATAAAAGCCGACCAGTTTACCCCGGTTGATACTACGCTGATACCTACCGGTCAGTTAAAAGATGTTAAAGGCACTCCTTTTGATTTTACGTCGTTGAAACCAATAGGGCAGGATATTAACAAACAGGATGAGCAATTAAAAAATGGCAAAGGTTACGATCATAATTTTGTGCTGAACAAGCATGATCTTAACACATCTGTGGCTACTGTTAAAAGCCCGGTAACAGGCATTGTGATGGATATATATACCGAAGAGCCGGGATTGCAGTTCTACAGCGGAAATTTCCTTACCGGTAAAGAAAAAGACGGCAAAGGTGGCGCGGCGTATGGTTACCGTTCGGCAATGTGCCTGGAAACACAGCACTTCCCCGATTCGCCTAACCAGTTGTCTTTCCCCGGCACAACGCTTAACCCGGGCCAAACCTATCATACAACAACTATCTACAAATTTTCGGTAAGTAAATAATTCTGAAAGCCATCATGAGATCATCCCTTTTAAAAGTATTAGGAGCATTGCTGATTTGTTCAAACTTCGCGGTAGCGCAAACTACCATAACCGTTGATCTGAACAATGCATCGGCTAACCCAACCATCAGCAAATACATATACAGCCACTTTGCCGAACACCTTGGGCGGGGTATTTATGATGGATTTTACGTGGGCGATACTTCTAAAATACCTAATACAAATGGGGTGCGTAATGATGTGGTGGCCGCCTTGCGTAAAATGAAGATCCCTTCGTTACGCTGGCCCGGCGGCTGTTTTGCCGATACTTACCACTGGCGCGATGGCATAGGCCCCAAGGATAAAAGGCCTGCCATTGTAAATAAATGGTGGGGCGGTGTAGTGGAAGATAACAGCTTCGGCACGCATGATTTTTTGAATATGTGCGAACTGCTGGGCGCCGAACCATATGTATCAGGTAACGTAGGCAGCGGTACGGTACAGGAACTGGCCGACTGGATACAATATACAGGGTCGGACAATAAAAATCCCATGTCTGACCTACGCAAGGCCAACGGCCGCGATAAACCCTGGAGTGTAAAGTTCTGGGGCGTAGGTAATGAGGCCTGGGGCTGCGGCGGTAACATGACGCCCGAATATTATGCCAACGAGTTTCGCAAGTATGCTACCTTCATGGGCAGTTCAGAAGGGAAAACCAAACTGTTCAGGGTAGCCTCCGGCGCCAGCGACGATGACTACAACTGGACTGAAACCCTGATGAGAAACATACCGCATCACCTTATTGAGGGGGTTGCGGTACACCATTACGCGGTAATAGGCTGGGAGAAAAAAGGCCCTGCTACAGGCTTCACCGAAGAGCAGTATTTTACCACCATGCAGCGCGCCCTGCAAATGGATACGCTGGTAACCCGCCATGCCCGCATTATGGATAAGTATGACCCTAAAAAGCAGATAGCCCTTGTGGTTGATGAATGGGGTGGATGGTACGACGTAGAACCAGGTACCAATCCGGGCTTCCTTTACCAGCAAAACACCATGCGCGATGCCATGATAGCCGGTACCACCCTTAATATTTTTAACAACCATGCCGATCGTGTGCGGATGGCGAATCTGGCGCAATGTATCAATGTATTGCAGGCGGTAATACTCACCAATAAGCAAAAAATGATACTGACGCCTACTTATTACGTAATGGAAATGTACAACGTGCACCAGGATGCTACGCTGTTGCCTACAAAAGTAAGCGAAACAGATTATGCCTTTGGTAAAGATAAACTGCCTGCCGTTTCGGCGTCAGCATCAAAGGACAAGGCAGGCGTTGTGCATATTTCTTTAACTAATATTGATCCGTCTAAAAAGCAAAAAATAACGCTGAAGCTTAATGGTCAAAACTTTAAAAGTGTGAGCGGCCGCATCCTTACATCGGCTAAAACCGGTGATTGCAATACCTTTAACGCTCCTGATAAAATAAAAGCTGTGGCATTCAATGGCGCGGTGTTAAAGGGTAATACACTTGAGGTTACGCTTCCGGCCATATCTGTGGCGGTACTTACGCTTAATTAATACTTTTTAAATGAAATACTTTTTTTTTACCGGCCTGCTGTTATCCACGCTGGGTTTAGCCAATGCCCAAACCGCTAAACGGCTTAATTTTACCGTAAAAGCCGATAGCATAAAGGCGCATGTGCAGCCCACCATGTACGGGATATTTTTTGAAGATATTAACATGGCTGCTGATGGCGGCGTATATGCCGAACTGGTGAAAAACCGCTCTTTCGAATTCAATACAAACTTAATGGGCTGGGCCGAACAACGAAAGGACGGTGGCAACGGAACAGTATCGGTTGTTGACCGTAAAACAGAGCGCCCTGAAAACCCTCATTATTTAACCTTAAACGTGAGTACGCCTAAAGGTTATTACGGCTTATCTAACGAAGGTTTTGGCGGTATGGGCATACGTAAGGGAGAAATGTATAATTTTTCGGTATTTGCCCGCCAGCATGTGGGGAGTAAGATCAGCTTATTGCTCGAACTGCATGATTCAACAGGGGCTGTTATCGGTAAAACTACATTAACGCCACAGGGAACAGAATGGAAGCGTTACCACGCAACCATACAGGCCAATACCACTACTCCAAAGGCAAAGCTATATATTTGGGCCGCAAATAAGGGCAGTATCGACCTGGATATGATCTCCCTTTTCCCTACCCACACCTGGAAGAACCGCCCCGGTGGCTTGCGTGCCGATCTGGTACAGAAGCTATACGATCTTAAGCCCGGCTTTTTACGTTTCCCCGGCGGCTGTATTGTAGAGGGGCGTGATCTGGCTAACCGTTATCAATGGAAAAAAACTATTGGTGATATTGATAAACGGGAGAATATCATGAACCGGTGGAACGTGGAGTTTGAGAAACGCCGCACGCCCGACTACTACCAGACCTTTGGCCTCGGCTTTATGGAATACTTTATGCTGGCCGAAGATATTGGCGCCGAACCGCTGCCGATCCTCAATTGCGGTATGGCCTGCCAGTATAATACGGGGCAGTTAGTGCCGCTCAACCAGATAGACCCTTATATACAGGACGCGCTCGACCTGATAGAGTTCGCCAATGGCTCGGCAGATACCAAATGGGGTAAGCTGCGCATAGCGTTGGGCCACCCCAAGCCTTTTAATCTTAAAATGATGGGGGTAGGAAACGAGCAATGGGGAGAGCAGTACATAGAGCGCTGGAAAGTGTTTGAAAAGGCCCTCAAGGATAAATACCCACAGATACAGCTCATCTCGAGCGCCGGCCCCGACCCAAGCGGCGATAAGTTCGATTACCTGAACGCCACCTTACGCGGCTTTAAAGCGGATATTTTAGATGAGCATTATTACCGCAACCCCGACTGGTTCTTTAAAAGCGTGACCCGCTATGATAATTACGACCGTAAGGGAACCAAAATATTTGCAGGCGAGTATGCCGCACACAGTCCTAACAAAGCCGGTACCGAGAATGCCAATAACTGGCAAAGCGCCATAGCCGAGGCAGCTTTTATGACAGGCCTCGAACGCAACGCCGACGTGGTGCTCATGGCATCATACGCACCATTGTTAGCCAAGGTTGATGCCTGGCAGTGGAAGCCTGATCTGATATGGTTTGATAACCTTAACTCATACGCCACGCCAAACTATTATGTGCAGCAGCTCTATTCGCTTAATAAAGGTACTGACGTTGTGCCCTTAACCCTTAACGGGAAGGCGGTTACCGGTCAGGATGGGCAATTTGCATCAGCCGTGCTGGATAAAAAAAACAACGAACTTATCATTAAAATAATTAATACCGGGAAGGATACAATGGAAGCTGCTTTTGATATTTCCGGCGCAGGCAGTTTGAGAAAAGACGGCCTACTCACCGTTTTACAAAGCGACGACCTGCACACCGAAAATTCCATGAGCAACCCCTCGGCCGTAAAGCCTCATACGCAAACCTTAACTGTGAATGGTAAAAACCTGGTGTTGGATATGAAACCTTATTCTTTTAACGTGATCAGGTTAAAATTTGCCGCTAAATAAAACCTGTATGTATATCAGGGCTTAAAATATGGCTACAGAAACATCAGAAATGAAAACATTGGTTTGCGGGCAACCGGGCCAATTGACGTATAGCAATAGGGAAATGCCTGTACCTGCCGAAGGTATGGCCATTATTAAAATAAAACGCATAGGTATTTGCGGTACGGATCTGCATGCGTTTGAGGGTACGCAGCCTTATTTTAACTACCCGCGAATACTGGGGCATGAGCTTGCCGGCGAACTGATTGATGCAGGCGGGGCACCGGGTTTTGAGCCGGGTGAAATGGTAACGTTCATCCCATACTTCAGCTGTGGCAAATGTATCGCCTGCCGTAATGGCAAACCTAATTGCTGTACGGATATACGCGTATTTGGTGTACATATTGATGGCGGCATGGCCGAGTATGTGCAGGTGCCATCATCGGCATTACTGCATGGGCAGGGCCTTAGTGCCGATGAACTGGCATTGGTGGAGCCATTAGCTATCGGCGCGCATGGCGTGCGCAGGGCGGCGGTTGCACCGGGCGAGTTTGTGCTGGTAGTAGGGGCGGGGCCAATTGGTTTAGGCATTATGGAATTTGCCCGGATAGCGGGTGCCAGCGTCATAGCGATGGATATAAATGCGCAGCGGCTGGAGTTTTGTAAAACCAGGCTGGGCATGCCACACATCATCAATGCCGCCACTCAGGAAGTCAATGAGATATTAAAGCAGATCACCAATAATGATTTTCCAACCGTGGTGATTGATGCCACCGGCAGCCAGAAAGCTATTAATAATGGCTTTCAATACCTGGCACATGGTGGCCGTTATGTGCTGGTGGGTTTGCAAAAGAACGAGATCATGGTGAGTCACCCCGAATTTCATAAGCGCGAAGCCACGCTCATGAGCAGCCGCAACGCTACCAGTGAAGATTTTGAACAGGTTATCGCCGCGATAAAGGATGGAAAGGTCGATCCGGCTAATTACATTACCCATCGAGTGGATTTTGATGAAGTGGCATCGGCATTTCCCTCATGGCTCGATCCTAAGAATGGCGTAATAAAGGCAATGGTACAGCTCTAATCTTATTAATATTAGTAATAGAATAATAACGGCCAAGGCCGTAGCATTTATATATGAATATACCGGTATCTGAAATTTTAAAAAAAACAGCGTTGCTGCTGTTTGGGCTTTTATGCTGCACCAGTTTTGTTGTAAAAGCGCAAACTAAAACTCCTTACCAGGCCTACCTGTTTGTTTACTTTACAGGCAATGATAAAGCTGAGGAAGCCATACACTATGCTATAAGTGCCGATGGCTATCACTTCCGCGCGCTTAATCATGATGAACCGATAATTAATAGTGCCGATATCAGCGAAACCGGAGGCGTGCGCGATCCGCATATCCTGCGCGGGCATAATGGCAAAACCTTTTACATGGTAGCTACGGACATGGTTTCGGCCAAAGGCTGGAGCTCAAACAGGGGAATGGTACTCATGACCTCTACCGACCTGATCCATTGGAGATCGAGCCGGATAAATATCCAAAAGACATACCCCGGTCAGGATAGCCTGCTGCGGGTATGGGCCCCTCAAACCATTTATGACCCTGCCGCCGGTAAGTACATGGTCTATTTTTCCATGAAACACGGTAACCAACCGGATAAGATCTATTATGCTTATGCTAATAAGGATTTTACCGCACTGGAAACAACCCCCAAACAGTTGTTCTACAACCCGGATAACGCGGCCTGCATTGATGGCGATATTGTAGAAAAGGGCGGTAAATATTATCTTTTCTTTAAAACGGAAGATCGCCAGCCGGGCATAAAGATCGCCGTATCTGATCGCCTTACAGGTGGATATGTAATGCAAAGCCAGGATTATGTACAGCAAACCAAATTACCGGTAGAGGGCGCAGGGACTTTTAAATTGAATGATGGCAGCGGGTATATCCTCATGTATGATATGTACACCAGCGGTCGTTACCAATTCACCAAAACAACCGATTTAAAGAACTTTAGAGTTGTAGATGCCGATGTAAGCATGAATTTTCACCCCAGGCATGGTACTGTTATGCCTATTACAACAGCGGAGGCCCGGCGCCTGGTAAGCAAGTGGATGTCGCCTTCCGAAGTTATACAAACCATACAGGCCAAAGGCATCAAGGTGAATAATATTCGCCTGGATTCCGCCACTTCGGTTTTGTATCTGCCTGTTGTGCCTGGGGCCGATAAAAATGCCATCAAACCGGTATTTGCCAACATCCCGGGTACCAGTGTTACGCCACTCGCTGCTGTCAATTTTTCAAAAGGCACGGTTAAATACCGCGTAACTGTTGCCGGGCATCAACCGGTAGATTATAAATCGACCCTGATTGAAGAACACAACCCGGTTTTGAATGGCTATTATGCCGACCCCGAAGTGTTGTATGCCCAAAAAACAGGTAAGTTTTATATCTACCCCACCTCAGATGGTTTTACCGGCTGGTCGGGTACTTACTTTAAAGTGTTCTCCTCGCCCGATCTGGTCCACTGGGCGGATAACGGCGTTATGCTTGACCTGGCAAAAGATGTAAGCTGGGCCAAGCGCAACGCCTGGGCGCCATGTATTATCGAGAAAAAAATAAACGGCCGCTACAAATATTTCTATTATTTCTGTGCGGCCCAAAAAATAGGTGTGGCCGTAGCCGATGACCCGCTGGGGCCATTTAAGGATAGCGGCAAACCGCTGATAGACAAATTACCTAAAGGTGTAAATGGCGGCCAGCAAATTGACGCGGATGTGTTTACCGACCCTAAAACCGGCAAAAGTTATTTGTATTGGGGTAACGGGTACATGGCAGGCGCCGAATTGGCCGACGATATGGTATCTATAAAACCGGAAACCACAGTGGTGCTTACACCCGATGATACCTATCGCGAAGGTACCTACGTGTTTTACCGCAATGGTAAATATTACTTTATGTGGTCTGAGGATGATACCCGCAGCGAAAACTACAAGGTGCGTTATGGTATAGCTAACAGTCCGTTAGAAAAAATCACTATTCCTGCTAACAACATCGTGATAGCCAAAGATACCAGGGCAGGCATTTACGGTACAGGCCATAACTCGGTATTGCAAATACCCGGCAGGGACGAATGGTACCTGGTGTATCACCGTTTTAATTACCCTAACGGGATAAAAATGGGCGATGCAGCCGGCTGGAACCGCGAAGTATGTATAGATAGCCTTACGTTTGATGCAAAAGGCATGATCAACAGGGTTGTACCTACTTTAAAGGGGATAAAACCGGTAAAAATAACAGCCAAATAATTTTAAAGGGTTAACACAAACCATCATAATCAACGTTAATGTGTTGGCATTTTAGCGTGCATGTTATTTTATAATAAATAGCATCCACGCTGTTGTGAAACAAGCGTGCAATAGCCTATATTCGGTTTAACCAATAGTTATTGTAAGCCTTGCCGTTAAACAGCCCCTACATGTTATCTACCAGTATATTAACAGGACCTCATAACCCCGATCTGCTAAAGGAAGAATCTTTAGCATCCCTATACAGAGCTTCGGCGCTTAAATTTGGCGACAAAACCGCGCTTATATTCGGCCCAAAACAATTAAGCTACAAAGAATTAGACCTTTGGAGCGACCAGATAGCAGCATACATAGCCGGAAAAGGCGTAGGCCGGGGCCAGGCCATAGGCGTTTGGCACAGCAGAGGGCTGCAATTGCATGCCGCTATATTGGGTATATGCAAGGCCGGTGCAACTTATGTACCTGTAGACAGGGAAATACCTGAAGAAAGGTTACAGGTAATATTAGATGAAGCGCAGGCCGCGGCATGTTTTAGTGATAGTACGCCTGATATTAATGCCCCGGTTTGGCAAGTACCTTCGTACGATACGGATAATACATCATTAGTAACTCCAGATGGCCCTGAGCCTGATGATATCGCGTATATCTTATACACATCCGGTAGTACGGGTAAGCCCAAGGGCATTCCTATCTCTCACAGAAATATTTGTCACCTCATACGGTCAGAGCAGCAGGTGTTGGGCCTGCGGGAAACAGACAGGGTATACCAGGGCTTTTCGGTGTCGTTTGATATGTGGTGCGAGGAAACCTGGATAAGTTTACACGCGGGTGCTACCATCATCGTGGCTGATGCTACTACGGCAAAATCTATTGATGAACTGGCGGATGTGCTGCGGCGCAACCAGATAACCGTTTTGCACGCCGTGCCCAGCTTATTGGCTGTTATGGACGATGATATTCCGTTGCTGCGTATCATTAACGCAGGCGGCGAAGCCTGTACTGCCGCGGTATTAAAAAGATGGAGCAAACCCGGTAAAAATGTTTTTTATAATAGTTACGGCCCTACAGAAACTACGGTAACGGCTACCATGATAGCCCTTGGGCCCGATGATCCTATTACCATTAGCGGCCCGCTGCCCAACTATAACCTGGCGGTTATTGACGAGGCTTTTAACGTTGTGCCGGTAGGGCAGCAGGGCGAATTGGTAATTTCGGGCCCCGGCTTAAGCAAGGGATATGTAAACAGGCCCGAGCTTACCGCCGCTAAATTTCTGGTAAAGCCCGCATCATTAACAGACCTCCCGGGCGGCCATATTTATCTTACCGGCGACGCGGTAGCGATACAGCCCGACGGGACATTACGCTTCTTTGGCCGCCTGGACGACCAGGTAAAGGTACGCGGTTACAGGATTGAACTCGGGGAGATCGAAACGCGCTTAAACGCGCTTGAAAACGTAAGCACAGCCGCTGTGGCGTTAAAAAAAGACACAGCCGGGCAGGACCAATTGGTGGGGTATGTAACGCTTAAAAAGGATTCCCTTTTTGATGAGCAGGCCATGCGCCGCGAGTTGGGTACGTTTTTACCGGTTTACATGGTGCCGCTGGCTATTATGCAAATGGATACGCTGCCCAGGCTTACCAGCGGAAAAATAGACCGTAAAAGCCTGCCCGTACCAGAACAGTTGCTGGTGCCGGTTGCCACAGGCGAAATAGAGGTGAGTGCCAACGCATCCGTATCTGAAAAAGTGATGGCCGGCCTGCGGCATTTCTTCCCGGGGCAGGAGATACACCCCGAAACCGACTTTTTTACCGACCTGGGCGGGCACTCGCTTTTGGCTGCCAGTTTTTCATCATGGCTGCGTAATAATGCCGGGTTGAAACAGGCCTCGCTGCGCGATATTTATACCAACAGGCCGGTGAGCAAGCTGATCAATATATGGGAGCAGGCCGACAATACGAGCGGTGATGCTGTATCTGCGGAAGCTCAGGCATTTGAGAAAGTGCCTTTCTGGCGCCATGCTTTATGTGGTGTAGCGCAGTTCTTCTCGCTTATTATTATTTACGGGTTATTTGCGGTGCAGATATTTGTGCCCTACCTGGGGTATTATTACGTTGTAGCCCGCAGCGAAAGCGGTCATGGCGACCATGACATTGCTATTATCACGGCTTTGCTGCTCTACTGCCTTATCCCACCGCTGTTCTCCATATTAGGTATTGGCGCTAAGTGGCTTATTTTGGGCAAGGTAAAAGAGGGCGAATACCCGCTTTGGGGGAGTTATTATTTCAGATACTGGCTGGTAAACACCTTGTTAAAACTGGCGCCTGCGCAGTTTTTGAATGGTACCCCTATTTATCCCTTATACCTGCGCTTACTGGGCACCAGGATAGCTAAAGACGCCCAGGTAAGCTCGGTAACTATCGGCGCTCATGACCTGCTGGAAGTAGGCGCGGATGCCAGCCTGAGTTCGGGAGTGGTAATTGATAATGTGAGTATAGCTAATGGAAAGATCAGTTTCCGGAAAATAACAATTGGCGCGCATGCCTATATCGGTAGCGGGGCGGTGATCTCCGGCGGCAGTGTTATTGAAGAAGCCGGCGAGCTACAGGACCTTAGCCATTTGCAGGAAGGCAAAACCATTGCCGCCTATGAAGTATGGAAGGGCAGCCCTGCCGAAAAAGTAAGAACAGCATCGCCTGAGGAAATACCGGTGCCTGTGCCAACCAAATATATTAAGACCAAAACCTACGGGTTCCTTTTCAGCGTATTGCTGGTGGCTTTCCCTATTGTGGTATTATTGCCTTTGCTGCCCGTGCTGATCATCCTTAACAGATTGGACTTAGGTACCCCCGACTACGATTTTAGCTATTTTATCCATGTGCCGCTTTTAACACTCGGTTACATTATCCTTTACGCGTTCGAAACGGTGCTGTTGTCCAGGTTGCTGTTATATAATATTAAGCCCGGCACTTACTCGGTATATAGTTCAACCTATGTGCGCAAGTGGCTTTCGGACCAGCTCATTTCCATGGCGCTTATTGTACTGCACCCGGTTTATGCAACCGTATTCGTTTCCATGTTCTTCAGGCTGCTGGGGGCTAAGATAGGGCGCAACACCGAGATATCTACCGCCAGTAACGTTACTCATACCATGCTGGAAATAGGTGACGAATCATTCATTGCCGATGCCGTTACCCTGGGCGAAGAAGATATCCGCGCGCAGCGTTTGATACTCGATCGTACTACTGTGGGTAGCAGTACATTTGTGGGCAACAGCGCGCTTATTCCGCAAGGTACCCACTTGCCCGATCAAATGCTGGTAGGTGTACTGTCGGTACCGCCAACGCTTCAACAGCAGCAAGAGCATCCCAAAGTCGATTGGTTTGGTTCACCGGCCATCGCTTTACCTAAGCGCCAGTCCAGCGGTGATTACCCGGCATCATTAACCACTATGCCTTCGGCAGGCAGGCGGCTGGCACGTGGTGTAATTGAAGCCATCAGGATCATCTTGCCCGAAACGGTAATTATTTGCTGCAGCGTATTGTTTATTGCCTATTGCCACGATCTGATAAAAGAGCGTAGCTTTTGGCAGGTAGTGGTCGAGTTACCCAAAGTGCCGTTTTATTACCTGTTTTTTATGGGTTTCCCGGCGTTGCTTATTACGCTAATGCTCAAGTGGGTATTAGTAGGTAAATATCGCAGCGGGCAATGGCCTATGTGGACCAACTTTGTATGGCGCAGCGAGGCTATTACTACCACTTACGAGGCACTGGCCGTACCATTCCTGCTGGAGTTTTTGAAGGGTACGCCATTCCTGCCGGTTATCCTGCGGTTGTTCGGCGTTAAAACGGGTAAAAGGGTTTGGCTCAATACTACGGATATAACCGAATACGATATGGTAAGCATTGGCGACGATGCCGCGCTAAATGAAGATTGCGGCCCCCAAACCCACCTTTTTGAAGACAGGGTAATGAAGGTGGGAGCCATAAAGATCGGCGACCGCTGTTCTGTAGGCAGCAGAAGCATTATCCTTTATGATACCCAAATGGAAAGCGATGTTTCTCTTGAGCCACTTTCACTGGTAATGAAAGGCGAGCAACTGGCCGCCGGCACCAACTGGACGGGTAGCCCCATACAGGTGGTGCCGGTTAAACCGACAGCCGGTTGATGTATTGGGTTATTTTTTAAATTCGTCCAGTGTCCAGTTATCTTTCCAGCTGATCTTGATATCGTTACCATCAAAAACGATGGGGAGCCAAAGGTAACGCCCGTCAATGGCGTTTTTGGGTGTCCATTTATCTGCCATAAAAATAAAAGCGTCCTTTTTGCCGGCAACAGGGAGTATGTAAGTACTCTGGCCGCCGAAGGTAATATTTGCGCCGGGGCCCGTGCAAGGGTTACCGTGATAAGTCCACGGACCGAAGATGTTTTTAGCCGTGAACCAGCGGGCCGCGTTTGGCGCCCACCCGGTGCATCCGGAGCCTATCATGTAGTAGAGGCCATTGCGCTTAAATACGGCAGGCGCTTCGGTTTGATGCCCGATGTATACCCTTGAAAATTTACCGGTGTGGCCAGTATAATCTGCCGTTAGTTCGGCCACATCCAGGGTAAGGTTCTCTTCTGATGAAAAAATATGGTAGGCCTTGCCGTCGTCATCAACAAAAACGGTCATGTCGCGGGCCATTTGGCCTCCGGGTAGGTCGCGGCAAAAGATACTGTCGGCTTCGTTTTGTGGTTTGTTACAATTAACTTTCTCATTTTCAGGAGTGCCTGGCGGGTAAAACGGTAAATGGCCGGGGTTGGGGCGATAGCTCCTGATAAAAGTATACGGCCCGGTGATCTTATCGGCTGTGGCTACCCCGGCTCTTGCGGCAGCATAACCCTTATCCAGCAATTCCAGGTGGAACCACATCACATATTTTTTAGTCTTTTTGTTATAGATCACCTTTGGGCGCTCAAGAATGCAGCCTTTGGCGATATCGCTTGCCGGGTCGTTTGAAACGCTAAGGGCTATGCCTTCGTCTTTCCAGTTATAAAGGTCTGTTGATGAATAGCAATGCACACCTAACATGGCCCGGTTTCCCGCGCCACCTTCAACCTTATGCTCGCCAAACCAATAGTATTTACCTTTATTATACAGCATACCGCCGCCATGCGCGTTTATATGTACGCCATTATTATCGGGCCATAACTGCCCGGGGTAAAAGGCTTTTTGCTGTGCCTGGCAAACAGAGGTTATAGTTGTTAAAACAATGCAGGTGAGGAATAATTTGAGGATAGCAGGGAGTGTAAAGGGTTTCATCAATAGTTAATTACGGATAATATTCAAATACGCTTGTTGGATATCTCTTTTATAATATCATCCAGCTCGGCAGCGCTTTGCTGTAGCATGAGGATAATGCGTTTATAATGCGCTGGGTCTTCAGCTTCGTTTAGCAGATCTGCAAGGCCCATAATGTTAGCCAGTGGCTTTCTTACCCCATGCGATTGCATGTAACTGATATCATCAAGTTCAGAAGCGGCCTGGTCTAACTTTTCCTGTGTATCCATATAAGTGGTAATATTAAATCCTACACAGAATATACCCACCGGCTTGCCCTGATCATCAGGCAGGGCCTGAATCTCCCATTTGGTAATTACATAACCACCCTTGCCATCGAGTTTTCGTAAAGTAAACGGGAATGACTTTTCAGGATGTGTTAAACACAATGTGCCTATCTCTTCACATATAGCAATATCATCAGGGTGTAGCGTTACAGAAAAGTTTTGTCCATTTAATGAACCTTTGTTTGCGCCAAAATTCTGATCATAACTGGGGCTTACGTACATATAAGTACCATCTAAACCGATGATGATGGTATAAAAGAGCTGCGATTTCTCAAGAAAATTACTGATGGGTATTCTTTTCATATAGAATAAGACCTCCGGCTAAAATAACTAATAAAATATTAAGTGTGTAATGAACATTTAATTTTATCTTACAACTATTATATGAATTTCTTCTGCATTAATTTATCTCACGAATCAGCTGGTCCAGGCCTTCATCCTTGTCAAGCTTTAATTTTTGCTTTAACCGGTAACGTGCCATACGTATACTTTTAGGTTCTACACCAAGCCGCCCGGCTATTTCTTTATTATCAAAACCCATTAGTATATAGGCGCAATGCTTAAGGTCTAACCTGGTAAGTGTATTGCCGGCTCTCTCCTGTAAAGAATTAAAGAATGAGGGGTGGATATTGCTTAACGCCTGTTGCTCATCAAGGTTTTTATCCATACGCAGGTTTTGGTTAATAATACGCCCTATTTGCCGGGAATCATTTGATTTTTGCTTTAACAGTTCCAGTATAGTATTCTTTTCCTCTATTTTAAGGTGCCTGCCAAAAGTTCTTTTTCAAGCCATTCGGTTCGGTCTTGCAAAAGGGCCTGCTGTGCTTCGGCGCGTGAGCGTTCCTCTTCGCGCAGGTTAGCCTGTAGTTCCGCCTCTTGCTTTTCTAACCGTAACCTTTGCGCTTCCGCCTGCTGCAGCTCTGCTATCAGCCTCATTTCTTCGTTTTCCTGGTCGGCTATTTGTTTTTGCTGTTCAGATGCTTTTAGCTTGTAATGATAAGAACTCAACAAGAGCCCAAGTAACAATATGCTTATTGATCCTATGGCGATGTATAGCCAGTTAAGGCGTTTATTATAACTCTCGCGCTCACGTAGCCGGGCAATTTCATTATCCCGCTGGGCGGCATGGTACTCTTCTTCCAATTGCTGCACGGTGGCCAGTTTTTGAGCGTCAAACACTTTACTGTAATAGGCTATATACTGTTTGTAATAGTTAAGGGCTTTTTGTTTATCGCCCTGCTGCTCGGCCACATTAGCCAGGCCAAGCATTAATCTTGACCGGGTAATATCAACCGCGGGAGCAGCGTTTTCCAATTCGCTGATGCCTGTTAGCAGGTATTGCTCAGCCTCTTTGTAATTCTTTTGCCTTAAAGCATATTCGCTAAGCATACCGTAACAATTGGCTATTATCTCTTTCCCGTTAGTTTTACGGCCAATATTTAAGGCGATGTTGATATAATGCTGCGCACTGTCTTTATAACTTGGTGGATAGTATTTGAAATAAGCGTTAGCCGTATTTAAGGCACAGAGCGAAGCATTGCTTTGCAAAAATATCTTATCGTGGTTACGCAGATAAAAGTTCATGGAAAGGCGGTAATAAAGCATGCTGGAGTCGAGTAGTGCATGGTGTTGCTTATTATGCTCGAAGGCCGAAAAAAAGCTATGTGCGATGGTGTTATAGCCTATCTGGATATCATCCGGTGCGCCGCTTTTTTTAGCCATTAAAAGGCACGTTACCGCATAGCGGTGTTGTTTAAGCGTATCGCTGCCGTAGGCATACATACTGGATATGTAATGATTGGCAAGGGTACGATAACTGTAAGCTCTTTTTTCATTAACATTCTCTAACATACTGTCGGCCTTTAACAAGCCGGCTATCGCTTTTTCGTTGTCGTTTTTCACTAATTCCAGCCAGCCCTTTCTTAACCAGGCAAAAGCGGCGAGAGTTTTATCAGTACTTTTATGTGCGCATTTTATGGCGCTATCTATATATAAGGCCGCGCGTTTTTCCTGGCCCTTTTGCATCAATATATGGCCCATAGTGGCGTAGCAAAAAGCCTTCGCGCCTGCGTTGCCGTTGGTTTTGGCGAGCGCGACAGCACGTAAACCGCTTTTTACGGCATCATCCGCATTCTTTTCAAGTGTTGCACGGGCAAGTTCAGCTATTGCTATGGGCTTTTCAATAGCTGAGGCGCTATTTATTACCCGGTTAAGGGAATCTATAACGGTTGATTGCGCGCAAACATTAGCTGCATGACAAATGCTAAACAAGCAGAGAAGATGAAATACGTTTTTTTTTAAAAGCATAATGTTCAGGTAGTTGCTATTATCAGTAGGGTTATATGAGCCATATATTAACTAATAATTATACCTGTAACATAGAAAGTTAACGAATTGTTGTAGATGATTTGTAGACGTTTGGCGTAACGTGTGTAGACAGCTTGTAGTTGCTGCTTTTTTGGGTTACAGAAACGACCCTGCTACTTTTGGGTTAACATCTTATCGTTTAACCTTAAAAGTAAAAACTATGTCAAACAAAGGAATGGCCGTAGTGGCCTACATCACCATCATCGGATGGGTAGTATCGTATCTGGAGTTTAAAAAACGCGCTGAAAAGAGCGCTTTAGTCAATTATCACTTAGGGCAATCACTCGGCCTTATCCTGTTGTCTTTCGCGCTGGGTATTGTGCTATCCATACTGGTAGCTATTGTACCCTCCCTTTATTTTTTAGGCTATGTGCTAAGTTCCGCTACGCTGATATTATTACTATTAGGCATTGTAACTGCCAATAGTGGGATAATGAAACCGCTGCCGTTGGTAGGGAAATTTTTCGAAGGCCGTTTCAACTTCGCTAACGGTGTTGATATACGGTCGTAAAGAACTTATCGGCACTCTTTAATTATTGAACCTAACCTTTTCCAAGCCCGGGTACCGCTGCCCGAAAGAGGTAGCGGTTACCTTGTGGTAAACCCGAAAAGTAACTCTCAAACAATTGTTATGTTGTTAGGCTCAAACCAGGCGGCACAAAACCGTTCAAACACCGCCGAAAATGATCTTATTGCCAGGCTAATAGGCCAGGAGTTATATGCCGAGGCATATGCTCTGTTAATTCAGGAGCGGGCCGATCAAACGGTTACGCAGTATAACCTGGCACTTTGCTTTTACGCAGCAGGTTGTTACAATGAAGCCCTGGTATGCCTGGATAAAGCACAGTTGTATATGCCTTTAAACCAGGCCAACAGAAATACGGTAACAGATGGGTTTTATAGGGCCTTGCTTGATAAGCAAAAGCAACTGAATGATCATTTATTTGCCGTAACGTCCAAACACCTGCAATTACTGCCACAACAAGTAACCGATGGTATTATCCGGCTAAAAACAGACTGCTGGATGCAATTGGGAAACTATGCTAAAATATTAGAAACCGCTACCCCTATAGCCTACAAACAATATGGTAATATAACAGAGGCTTTGGCTGTAGCTAAAAAACACTTGAACCAATGAATACGGAATATAACCAGATAAGGGATGCTTACCTGCGTAACCTTTTTGCCGATGACAAAGCTAAAACTGATGTGTTGGCGCTATATAGCGAATTAACAAACCTGGATGTTAAAGGAGATTATGATGAAACGCTCTATCATTTAGCCGCCAGATATGCCGATGCTGAAGCGATACGGTTTTTGAAAGAAAAAGGCTTGCGCCCTGTTGCGGATAAGTATGGAAATACGGCTTTTCATGCGCTGGCCTCGGCTAAGTTCGACTTAAACCATACAGATGTACATGCTAAGCGGATACACGATACCACTAAGGCATTGCTGGACGCGGGTATCAACCCGAAAAAGAAAAACGACGCCGGCAAAATAGCTTATGTTGATGCCGGGCTATTGTATATGTATCCCATGCTTGATGCGCTGGGCGATGCCGGCATTAAAATGGATGCCACCGATAGTGAAGGTAAAAATCTGCTCCATGTCATCTGCGAAAAAATGGCACACCGCAAAGATATACCCGGTGCTGTAGAGGCCGCGTCCAAAACAGTGAAAATACTGGTTGAAAAGGGCGGTATTGATGTAGAGGATAAAGATGTTTTTGGTACCACCCCTATAACTTACGCGCAGCGTAGCGGTGTTAAGGAACTTGCCGCCATACTATCCGGCGAAGAGGGCGATACCATTACCGGTGGGATGACTTTACATGAAGCTGTTTTAAACCGTGACGCGGAGGCGCTGAAGAAAATTATTGAAAACGGGGCGGATCTGGACGAATTATCAGACCAGTACCGCCGCACGCCATTGATGCTGGCCTGTGAATATCCCTCAAAGCCGCTTGTTGATCTGCTCATTGAGGCAGGGGCAAACGTTAATTACCGCACGGGCACAGGCGAAACAGCTATCTATATTTTGCTAACCAAAGCCATCAGCAATTTTGGCAGGGGCATGAGTACCGACCTTAAAGATGTGGTTAAAATGCTCAGGAAACTGATTGATCATGACCTGGAAGTTGATGCAGGTATCACTAATGAAGGTGATACGGCCATTAACGTGATATGCCAGGCCGGTTACCTTGCCGATCTGAATACTTTACTTGCCGAAGAACTGATCGAAGCCGGTTGCGATATCAATAAGCCCAACCAATACGGTAAAACCCCGCTGATGTCATTCGCCCAGCGCGGAAACGAACAGAAGTATGGAATAGCCGAGTTACTATTGGATAATAACGCTGATGCCACCTATGTAGATAATGCAGGCAATACGGCATTGATATATGCTGCCGGTAACCCCGATCAGATGTCGGCAAAGAAACTGGTATCGCTCATACTGGATAAGGATACATCAACTATGGAAAAAGTAAATAATGCCGGCCAAACCGCTATGGACGTTGCCATACAGCATGGTAACGAGGCGGTATTGAAACAAATGCTGGCTTAAATAAATAACTATGGATAACATGTTTTTAAACGCGTGTAAGAACGCGCAGAAAAGTATAGTACAGGTGTTTCTTAAGAAAGGGGGCATCAATGTAAACAAACGCGATGAGTTGGGTAATACGCCTTTGTATTATGTTTGCTTAAAAAGTGCCAAAGACATTGCCAAACTGCTGATTGATAATGGGGCTGATGTAAATTTAGCCAATAACTTAAGCGAAGTGCCATTACATTGCGCCTCCCGTACAGGCAGCAAGGAATTAATAAAACTGCTGACTGAAGCCGGCGCTGATGTAAATAGTGCAAGCAATGCCGGCCAAACCCCCATATTTTACGCGGTACTTGCAGGGAAAACTGAAACCGCTTTATACTTATTGGAGCTTGGGGCCGATGCTACCATAAAAGATAACGCGGGCTACACTCTGTTAGACCATGCTACCGCAAACGGTATGCGCGACCTGGTCACCGCCTTGGCTGACGGGAGCGAGACCGGCAGAAAAGACGATCATGGCAATACAACCTTACACCAGGCGGTTTATAACAACCAGGTAGAAACGGTAATGGCCTTATTGCGAAACGGCAGTGTTAACATCAATGAGGTGAATAACCAGGGCGTGAGCGCGCTGATACTGGCAATAAACAATTCTAACATTCACCTGACTGAACAATTGATAAAAAATGGCGCCGATGTAAATCTGCATGTGCTTAACGGTAATTCGGCTTTGCATTATGCAGCCGGTATGGGCAGCCTGCATTTAGGTAAAATACTCATTGACGCCGGAGCCGATGTTAATTCGCGCAACAGCTTTAGCGAAACGCCTTTGATCGTAGCTGCCCAATGCGGATTTAATGACTTTACGGCCATGTTGATAGAGCAGGATGCGGACACCACCGCTGTAGATAACAACGGTAAAAGCGCCATGGACTTTGCCGGTGAGCGTGGCTATACAGAAATTTTAGAGCAATTATTAATGGCCGGCTCAGATAAATAGTTACTTATGGTTTAACCTGTTAAAAATGACCAAATGAAAAAGATATTTTTTTTGATATTATTCACTGCTGTGTTTGCAGTATTGCAAACCAGGGCACAAACCGAGGAGAAACGAAATAAGGTAATATTAACCGTTGTTGATGCAGGTAAAACTATTATTACCGAGCTTAATTCGGTAAACCTTGCCTTTAACCGGTACGAAAACGAATTGGAGGAACCTGCTGTAATTAACGATTCCGCGGGAGAAAAGGTGGCCGATAAAACTGCCCGGCCAGGCGGTGTTTGTTACCTCACGCTTGAGGCTAAGGCGCTCAGTGCTGAAATGCTTAGGGTAGTGGTTAAAGCTAAAAATAAATTTGAAGGAACCATTACGTTTACCGACCCGTCCACACAAAAAACGTTGAAGACATTGCGGTTTAAACAGGGTATGTTATCGTCCTATTCCGATCAGTTTTCCGCTGTTAATTATGGCGATACTTATGCTTCATCAATCCTTTCTATCAGTTGCCGCGACTTAAATATAGACGGGATCAAACTCCAATAGACGGCTAAGTGGTCTTTACAAATGTTCCGGATCCGTTCCGTTTATAGTTTCCAAAAGCGTTCCACACGGAACGCTTTTTTAATTATGTAAAGTGTTGCAAATAAGTTATATATGATTCTGAATAGGGATTACTGCCAAAATATTGTCAGTGATAAATATCTGGAGATCAGCATGTTCCGTTTGTCCCGCTTTTGTATTATCCTGAGCGGAACGGGTGGGAAAATAAGCACAAGCTACCGTATGGCTGGCGATGCTGACCAGATAGGTACGGCATTGTTTCTACAGGCCAACTTTAAAAAATTTCTAATCAAAGATATTTTGACCGGTAATGCCAAATATGCCAGCGCTTGTTCACGGTTATTGTACAGGATAATATTAAGGTGGGTATTATTTAATTTTATATAAATTATTGATTATTAATTATTTGTAATTTTTTTTTACGCATTGATCTTTGTTTTAGCTGTGATAAATGTACGTTATCGATGCAAAATTTTGTCTGAAAAGCACAAGCCGCTAAAAACCACGAGATTAAAGTTCAATTAAAATTACGTTAAGCAGCACGGTATGAAAAAACTGTGCTCTAATTTTGTCCTCATAATTGCCGTTCATATGAATATCTTATTAGTTGAGGACGAGGCTAAAGTATCAGCCTTTATCAAACGCGGGCTGGAAGAGCAGTCGTACAATGTCATTTCAGCCTATGATGGCAAAATGGGTGTCAGGCTGGCTCTGGAAAACGATTTCCAGTTAGTGATACTGGATGGTATACTCCCCGAGGTAAATGGTTTTGATGTTTGCAAGCAGATAAGGCAATTTAAAAGAGAACTGCCCATATTAATGCTCAGCGCATTGGGTACGGTTAAAGATAAAGTACTGGGACTCGAAAATGGCGCTGATGATTACCTTACCAAACCCTTCCACTTTGAGGAATTGCTGGCCCGGGTACGTGCGCTGGATCGCCGGAGGCAAAACATACTTCCGGGTACCGTTTATCGTGTAGCCGACCTCGAAATAGACAGCTTTAAGAAAACGGTAACACGTGGCGATAAACTCATTATGCTTACGGTAAAGGAGTATACCTTGCTGGAAACACTGGTGTACAACAAAAACAGGGTACTATCACGCACTTACATAGCCGAATCTGTGTGGGGTATAAATTTCGACCGCGGTACCAATCTTATTGATGTGTATATCAATTACCTGCGTGCTAAAATTGATAAAGGCCATGGCCAGCAACTTATCCAAACCGTTGTAGGTATGGGTTATATGATATCAGACCAAACCTGAAGTGAAGTTTAAAGAAAAGTTATCCTTACAACTAACGCTTACCCTTGCCGTACTGCTGCTTGTAGTAATGGTGGCCATTTATTTATTTACGGCCAGGTACCGCACACGGTCTTTCTACGAAAAACTCGACGAAAGGGCTATTACTACCGCGCAGTTTTATCTGGCGGAGGATAACTTGTCAAAGGATAACTTCCAGAGTGTCGTAAAAAAATACCCGCAATCGTTAAACCGGGAGGTGATCCGGATCTACACCGACCAGTTTGTTCCCCAATTTATTTCTGAAGGCAGCGTTAAATGGCCAAAATCTGTATTACAGGCAGTAATTGCTAAAAAGAAGGTCCATTTAAAAGATGGTAACCGCTACACTACGGGTATTTATTATGTGGATAATTCGGGCAACTTCATTATCATGATCACTGCCGCTGATGAGGCGGGGTACCGTTACCTGGGCGATCTGCGCCTGATGATGGTAGCCTCATTTCTGATACTGCTGCTCATTAACTACTTACTGGGCAGGGTGTTCTCAAAAATGGCATTGGAACCTATTGTGGATATTACCAATAACCTCAAAAGGGTAAGAGCCTCCAACCTTGACCAGCGCTTGTTTGTATCGCCGCCGAAATACGACGAGATAGATAACCTTTCATTAACCATTAATCAGTTACTGGAACACCTGCAGCAGTCGTTTGAAGGGCAGCAGAGGTTTATCGCCAATGCCTCGCATGAGTTGCGTACACCTATCACCACTATTATGGGGGAGGCAGAGGTAGCGCTCATTAGCCGTCGTACAGAGGAACAATATCGAGATGTGCTTACTGTAGTAGTTAAAGAAGCCGACAGGCTGAGTATGATCATCCAAAGCCTGATGGAACTGATACAAACTACCGCCATGCCATCGGGCTTTCAGGATGTGGACCTGTATAAACTTGTGCTTGATATAGTTGGCGACTACGAGCGCGACAAAGTAAAGATTGAACATCTCTCAACAGATGAAAACCATACCAGTATGGTCATCAATGGTAACGTACAGCTATTATATATGGCTATAAACAATGTCATTAAGAATGGCCTAAAGTTCTCTGCCGGGCAGCCGGTTACATGTTTGCTTTATCATGATGTAGACGGCATTCACCTGCAAATAAGCGATAAAGGCATAGGCATAGCAGACAAAGATATAGCCAATCTTTTTCAGCCGTTTTACAGGGCCAACAACGCGCTCGGATATGATGGCTTTGGTATAGGGCTCTCTCTAACCGATAAGATCATCAAACTGCATAATGGTACCATCAGCATCCATTCCATACTGGCGCGGGGTACTACCTTCCACATCACTTTCGCTGTTTAAAGTAAGTTTCTTCTTACTTTTTAAGGTCTGTTCAGCAATCTAAATTCAATTTAAACGGATTAGCTTTTTTTTAATCAACTTCTAATTCTCCTCTAATGCCAATTTAAGGGCCGCCTAATAAGGCCGGGGTACCTTTGTACCAAATACACTATACTATATATGCTTCGTAAGTTAATGTTAGCGACAAGGGTATCCGGCATCATGGCTTTGATCATTTGGAGTACCGAAAATACGTTCGCTCAAACAGCTGCAACAGATACTTTAAAGATAAACATGCAGCAGGCCGAGGAGCGCTTCCTCAAAAATAACCTCGATCTTATTGTTCAGCGTTACAATATTGATGAGGCGCAGGCGGGCATCATTACCGCAAAACTGTTTGATAACCCAGAATTCAGTTTTGGCAACGTATTATATAACCCTAATACAAAGAAGTTTTTTGATGTGAGCAGAAACGGGGGAGAGTATACCGCGCAACTATCACAACTATTTCTTACTGCCGGCAAGCGAAATAAAAACATTCAGCTGGCAAAAATTACAGCCCAACAGGCCCAGTATCAGTTTTACGACTTGATGCGCACGTTGAAGTTTACACTGCATAGTGATTTTTATAAGATATACTTTCAGGAGCAATCAGCACAGGTTTACCGACTGGAAATTAACTCATTAAGCAACACGCTTAAAGTATTTAAGCAGCAGTATACGAAAGGCAATATCGCGCTTAAAGAGGTGCTACGCATACAGTCTGAACTATACTCTCTCTTATCAGAGCAAAATGATCTGCTTGAGCAGATTGATGATACACAAAGTGAGTTTAAACTGCTTATACGCGCCCCGGCTGGTGCTTATGTTGTAGCCGATGGCGTAGCTGTTGCAAAAGACAGCGATATCGTTCGCAATACCCCTTACCAGCATCTGCTGGACTCTGCATACACGAACCGGAGCGATCTTAAGATCGCCCGGTCGGTTGTAGACTATAATAACGTTAATCTTAAGTTGCAAAAAGCCATGGCTGTGCCTGATGTAACCGTACAACTTGCTTATGATAAGCAAGGGGGATATGTACGCGATTACACCAGTGCCGGCCTGGCTTTTTCATTGCCCTTCTTTAACCGTAACCAGGGGGCTATTAAGCAGGCGCGTATAGCTATTGATGAGAGCAAGGCCCAGTTGCAAAGTCAGCAGGACGGTATTGAAAGCGATGTGGCCAACAACTACCGCAGCGCATTGCGCTATGAGACGCTTTATGCGAATTACGACCCTAAGTTCAAAGATGATTTTACGCGATTGATAGGTGAAGTGTACAAGAATTACGAGAAACACAACATCAGCCTGCTGGAGTTCCTGGATTTTTATGACTCGTTTAAAACCAACACACTGCAGTACAATAACCTGCAATTGGGCAGGGTAACTTCATTAGAGCAGCTCAATTTTGTTACAGGCACCACTTTCTTTAAATAATATAACTCTCTCCAATAACCATGATAAAGTTAAAATTTCCGCTGTTGCTTATTACAGGTATTGCCGGGCTTGCCATGCTTCAAGCCTGCAGTTCCGGCGAAAAGGATACCGATGAGCGCCTGCCCTATACCGTTTCAGACTCGCTTTTTCGTACGCTCAGTGTTGATACAGTAAAGCAAAAAGTAGTAACCAATGCCATAAAATTAAACGGTATGGTTGATTATAATGCCGAAAAAACGGTAACTGTTTTCCCGCTGGTAACCGGTAACGTGCAGGGGGTAAACATCGCCGTTGGCGATTTTGTAAAGGCGGGGCAGGTACTGGCTGTAGTAAAAAGTGCGGAGGTTGCCAATTTTAATGCCGCACTGGTGGCCGCGCAGGCTACCGTACGCCAAACGGCAAGGCAGCTGGCCCAGCAAAAAGATCTATATAAAAGCGGCTTAGCCTCCGAGGTAGATATCACCAATGCAGAAACCGCTTATGATCAGGCAGTGGCCGCGCAGGTAGCCGCGCAAAAGGTGTTAAGTATAAATGGTAATAACCGACAGGGCGAGTATATGATCAAAGCGCCGGTAAGTGGTTTCATTGTGCAAATGAACCTTGCAAGCGGTATGGCCATCCGCAGCGATAATAATACCGGCCTTCTTACCATTGCCGACCTTAATAACGTATGGGTACAAGCCAACGTTTATGAGCAAAATATCAGTAAGGTACACCAGGGTGATTCTGTTACCGTAACCACAGCCTCATACCCGGATAAAATATTTAATGGCCGTGTGGATAAGCTGATGGATGTATTGGATGCCAATACAAAGGCCATGAAGATGCGCATAGTGCTATCTAACCCCGATTATCTGCTTAAACCACAGATGTTTGCCACCGTTACTCTTAGTGACAAGGAAAAGCGCCAGGCGCCTGCCATATCATCAAAAGCGCTGGTGTTTGATAACAGCCAGTACTATGTGCTGGTGTTAAAGGATAAAAAAGATATACAGATACGCCCTGTTACTTTACTAAGTAATAACGGGCAAACGGCCTATATCGCATCGGGTTTGCAAACCGGCGAACGCGTGATCGCGTCAAACGTGTTGCTTATTTACGGATCTCTGAATAATTAGCGGAAATCGCTTAAAACAAACGGACATGATTAAATTTTTGAAGGGGATCATTGGATTTTCGCTGAAAAATAAATACCTGATTATCACCCTGGGTGCGGTGCTGATACTTACCGGGATATATACTTTTACCCAAATGCCCATTGAGGCGTTTCCGGACGTAACCAATACCGAGATAGTGGTAATTACCCAATGGCCGGGCCAGAGCGCCGAGGAGGTAGAAAAACTGGTTACCATACCTATTGAGATAGCGCTTAACCCGGTTCAGAAAAAAATAAGCTTGCGCTCTTCAACAATATTTGGCCTTAGCTATGTAAAAGTAATTTTTGATGATAATGTAAAAGATGCCGAAGCAAGGCAGCAGGTAATGTTCCTGCTTAACAATGCTAACCTGCCTAACGGCGTTAGCCCATCAGTACAGCCGCCTACGGGCCCAACCGGCGAAATATTCCGGTACACGCTTAAAAGCACTTTTAGAGATGTGCGCGAACTTAAGACCATACAGGATTGGGTAATAGACCGCCGTTTGCGCGCCATACCCGGCATTGCAGACGTGAACAGCTTTGGCGGTAAAACCAAAACCTTTGAGATAACGGTTGATCCGGGCCGCATAGCTACGTTTGGCCTTACGCCGCTGGATGTTTTTACAGCTATACAAAAAACCAACATTAACGTTGGCGGCGATATGATTGTGCAGAACAACCAGGCTTTTGCAGTGCGTGGCATTGGTTTACTGCGCGATATTAACCAGATACGCAATATTGTAATAAGCAATAATAACGGCGTGCCGCTGCTGGTGAGTGATGTGGCTACCGTTTCTATATCAAACTTACCCCGTTTGGGTTGGGTAGGCCGTAGCACAGCCGTTAAGGATCAATATGGAAAGAGAAAGGTGCATGATGAGGATGATGTGGTAGAGGCCATTATTGTGATGCGCAAAGGGGAGAACCCCTCTGATGTGGTAAAAGCGCTTAAAGAGGAAGTAAAAAAACTTAATGACGATGTTTTGCCGCCCGATACCAAGATTGTGCCTTACTACGATCGGTCGGACCTGATAGGTTATGCTACCCATACCGTACTGCATAACCTGATAGAGGGTATTTTGCTGGTTACACTGCTGGTGTCTGTTTTTATGTTTAACTGGCGCACCACGCTCATTGTATCCATCATTATACCGATGGCCTTATTGTTCGCCTTTATTTGCCTGCATATGATGGGCATGTCTGCCAACCTGCTGTCATTAGGGGCGGTAGATTTTGGTATCATCATAGATGGCGCGGTGGTAATGGTAGAGGGTATGTTTGTTATACTCGACCATAAAGCCATTGAACTGGGCATGGACCGCTTTAACAAAATTGCAAAAGGCGGCCTTATCAAAAACCAGGGAGCGCAGTTGGGTAAAGCTATATTTTTTGCAAAGCTCATTATTATTACCGGTTTGCTGCCCATTTTTGCCTTCCAGAAGGTTGAGGGTAAACTCTTTTCGCCTTTGGCATATACACTTGGTTTCGCTCTGCTTGGCGCGCTGATCACCACGCTCACGCTCGTGCCCGTTTTGATCAGTATGCTGCTTAAAAAGAACGTGCATGAAAAGCATAACCCATTTGTTCATAAGCTTACCAGTGTAATGCTGTTTGGTTTTATTAAGGCTTTCCGCTACAAAAAAACCGTAGTTACTGTGGCTTTAATAGCTATGGTTTTAGGGTTATTATCCTTTAAGTTCCTGGGTAGCGAGTTTTTGCCCGAATTAGACGAAGGCTCCATATGGTTACGTGTGCAATTGCCTTATAGTATCTCGCTTGATAAATCTGTAGCTACGGCCAGACAGGTACGCAAGATATTAATGAAATACCCGCAGGTAAAATGCGTTGCTTCACAAACCGGGCGACCTGATAACGGTACCGACGTAGCCGGTTTTTATAATAATGAGTTTGACGTGTTGATGTACCCTGAGGAAGACTGGCATCCCAAAGTATCAAAAGAAGAATTGATAGCGCAAATGAATAAAAGCCTTTCCGTTTTACCGGGTGCGGAACTTAACTTTTCGCAGCCCATTAGCGATAACGTGGAAGAGGCTGTATCGGGCGTTAAAGGCTCTATTGTGGTAAAAGTTTATGGCGATTCGCTCAACTACATGGAGGGTAAAACCCACGAGGTGTATAACGTATTGAAAAAAGTGAAGGGGATAACCGACCTTGGTGTGTTAAAAAGCATTGGCTTGCCTGAATTGGATATCACCCTCGATCAGCAAAAAATGGCACAATATGGCGTTTCTACGTCAGATGCTAACTCGGTTATCGCTATGGCGATAGGTGGCGAAGCGGCATCAACCTTGTACGAGGGTATTAAAACGTTTGATATCAGGGTGCGTTTTCCTGAATCTTTCCGGCAAACACCCGACCAGATCGGTAACCTGATGGTGCCTACGCAAAGCGGCAGTAAAGTACCGATAAGGGAGGTGGCCAACATCACACAGAAAACTGGTCCGTGCCTTATTTTTAGGGATGGTAACGAGCGCTTTGCTACCCTGAAGTTTTCCGTTCGCGGGCGCGACATGGGCAGCACCATAAAAGAGGCTCAGGAAAAAGTTAAGGCTGCTGTAACTGTTAAACATGGCTACCGGCTGGCATGGCAAGGTGATTTTGAGAACCAGCAACGTGCCGAAAAGCGTTTAGCGCAAGTAGTCCCCATTAGTTTGGCGCTTATTTTCCTGCTACTGTTTATCATGTTCGGCGATTTTAAGGATGCCGCGCTGATATTCCTCAATGTACCTTTCGCTATTGTAGGGGGTATTATGGCACTATTCATAACAGGTACCAATTTTAGTATATCTGCGGGTATAGGTTTTATAGCACTGTTTGGTATCTGTATACAGGATGGTGTATTGCTAATTACCATTTTCAAGCATAATCTCGAAAAATTTGAGGGTCAGCAGCAATCGCTTTACAACGCCATGAAACTGGGCGTTAACTCGCGTATTCGCCCCGTGATGATGACCGCCTTGATGGCAGCTATAGGCTTGTTCCCGGCGGCTATCTCCCATGGTATCGGTTCTGAAAGTTCCAGACCGCTGGCACGCGTGGTAATAGGGGGGATACTTTGCGCAATGCTATTTAGCCTTTGGGTGTTCCCGCTCATATTTGGATGGGCCTACCGTAAAAAAGATCCAACTACGAGGTAGTGTTAATATAAAGATTGTTTTTTGGGGTTTCTATTGGTTATAATGCGACAAGGCACACTTTAACAGTGTGCTTTTGTCGTTTTTACGATCGTTAAGGAATTGCCGTAAAAAACAAAGCCTCATACCATTACAGTATGAGGCTTAAAGGTGTTAGTTTATTGTTTTTAATTTGTTTGTGTTTGCCTGGTCCCCGCTTTATAGTATAGCTCTGCGAGGCTTTTCTGATAGCCTGCTATAATGCTTTCCCGCTTTATCTTCATATCAATTAACTTGCTTTCGCGGCTATTAATAAGGAACAGCGTGCTTTCGCCAAGCTCAAATTTTTGCAGTTCGCCTTTTAATAAAGCCTGCTGGTTGGTAATGCTTTGCACCTGAATATTCAGTTGCGATTTGTAAGCGTTAAGGCTGTTATAAGCCGTGCGTACATTATTATTGATCTCACGGCCTGATTGCTGCAGGTCATAATTTAATTGCTGCTGTTTTATTTTAACATCTTTAAGTTTACCTCTTTCGGCACGCAAGAATAACGGGAAGGCAAACTCAATACCCACCTTGTAGTTGCGCCAGTTAAAATCATAATAATCGGGTACATAAGAGTTAAAATCCCTCCGCGATGATATCAACGCGCCGCTGATGTTGATCTTCGGTTTTAACTGTTCCTGCCGGTAGCGCCTTTCAATATCCAGTTGTGTGCCTTTGGCCCTCAGTTTAACTAATTCGGGATGGCTGCTGGCTTGCCCTAAAAGTGTATCAAGCGCAAGCGTACTGGGTAAGTTAATTTTATCACTCACTGTTTGGGGTACGGCATTGCGGGGTAACTCCAGCGGTGAACCCTGCTCGTTCCATAAGTGGTTAGAAAGTACCAGTAAGGTGTTTTGCACCTCAATGGCGCTTTTGGCCAATTGTATTTCCCTGTCCTGCACGGTTATACTGGCCTCAACCGAATCAATTGGCGGCTTATCGCCTACGAGTGTTTGGTTCCTTACGGCTGTAAAACGGGTGCGTGCAAGGTCAAGCCCTTCTTTAACCAGCATATATTCGCGGTACGCATAATACCAGTTCCAGTAGTCCTTAACGGCTGTATACCAAACTGTGTTAATTTGCTTTACTTTATCCGCCTCAGCATAGCTTACCATAGCTTTAGCCTGCCATAAAGTGCTCCTGCGGGCATCAATCAGTAAGCCCTGGCCCAAAGGTATACTAAGGCCAACAGCCGTTAGCCCGTCTGTACCTGTACGTGTTTCGGGGTTGGTATAAGTGCCCACAAAGCGGTCATAGCCAATTTTAAGATCGGCACCGGCTACGTAAAGCGGTATCTTAAGTTCGTTGCTCCAATTGTTGTAATATTCGGTGTTGCCAAACAACTTACGCCCGAACGAAGCCTTGAGTGCAGGATCAAAATAACCTAACGACTGTAATACGTTGGCTTTTGCCGCCTCGCTCAACAAGGCTGCCTGTTTAACAATGGGGTGGTTCTTAAATACGATACCTTCAAGGTCATCAAGAGAAAACACCTTTCCGGTATCAACCACCGCCGGTCTGTTTTGGGCAAGCGTGGCTGTTACAGGCCATAAAAGCACGATAAGTATAGCGGTTAAAAATCTTTTCAATTTCATACTTCCCTTATCCTTTTTTACCATCCGTGATCTTTTCAGCAGGCTCTTTTTCCAGGCTTGGTGGGAAACCGTTCAACTGTCGCCATATTTCGTACCATAGTGGAACGGAGCGAAGTATGATACGGCCATATACGCCTGATCCCTGGCGTAATTGCACCGGCCATGGTTCATCTTTTTTAGGAAGCGGGTCTGCCGGCCTGATCAAAACGCGGTACTTACCACCGCTGCTGCTTACGCGGTCAATTGCCCAAACTTTTCCGGCAAACGTACCTATCGCTACTGATGGCCAGCCGGAGAACTGTACCGAAGGCCAACCTTCAAATTGCAGGCGTACATCACTGGTATCAAGTATCAATGGTACATCCATGGCGTTCACATATAGTTCGGCCGCTATTTTTGGATGCAGCGGTTGTAGTGTTACAATAGATTCGCCTTCTTTGATATTTTCGCCAATACCTGCTTTCAGGGTTTTTACTACAAACCCATCCTGTGGCGCACGCACCACATACAGGTTGCGGCGTACGGCGATATTGGAGATATCGTTACGTAGTTTGGCAATTTCGCCCTGGGTACTTGCCCTGCCCGAAATAGCCGAGCCTAAGTCTGACTGTGCCTTGGCTACTGATTCCTGATATTTGGCCCTGATGTTATCCAGCTCTATACGGGCATTTATAAGCGCCTGCCTTGAGTTGCTGAGCTTATTTTGCTGTACTATAACCTTGGCATTGTCTTCCTGCAATTTTAACCTGCGGCTTTCGATATCTGTAAGGGAGAACAACCCATTGCGATACCCGGCTTCATATCGCGCTAAACGTGCTTTAGAAGTTTCATAGAAATTTTTAATAGCTACCAGGTCGGCACTATCTATCTTAACATAGTTTACAGCCTGGTCCACTTTGTTTTCAGCCGCGGCTAACTGATAGCGTAACCCGTTACTAAGCGCCTTAATTTGTTCATTAGTGGCAATTATCTTTTGTAAAGAGGCCTGTTCGCTGTTCCTTTTAGCCTCCAGCTGCTCATTAAGCCGCTGTGGCAACTCGGGGTCAAAGTACGATTGGCTGGTTTCTGAAAGTACCAGTATAGTATCGCCTTTTTTAACTTCCTGCCCATCGCGCACTGCCCAGCGTTCAATACGGCCGCCTATCTGGTTTTGTATGGTTTGTGGCCTGTCCTCCGGCCTAAGCGCCGTTACCGTACCCCGGCCCGAAATAGTTTGCCGCCAGGGCAGAAAAAGGATAATAATAAACAGAATGAGGCAAATGGTCATGATACGACCGAGAATACGTGCGCGTTTGGAATCGAGCAGTTCTCCTTTTGATTGTACTGCCAGGTCTTCCATGAGTTGGTTATGCAGCCCGTTTTTTGAAAGTTTAGCCATGTTGCACTTCCTCCTCTAATTCAAGGTCGGTAACTACTGCCAGCTTTTCGCTGCCGGTTACCATATCAAAAACAGTGTTCATGTTGGTTAATAGTTTTTCTACAGCGTAGCTGATCTGTACAATAATCACCTCTGCCGCCACAAATTGGCCAAAGGTCATTTCGCGCTCTACAACAAAGAATGAACCCATGAGCAATAAAGCGCCCATCAATATAGTGCGAAGGGTTACCGAACTCATGAAAAATTTTCTCAGTACGCTAAAGTGATCATTACGGGCTGATAGGTATTTGGCCGTGATGTGATCTGTAGTATTTACAATCTCTTTCATTTTATCCGGCTGCCCACGGTATTTGTCAAGGTCGCCGGCAACGTCTTCAAGATGCGCCACCAGTTCATATTTATGTCCTGATTCTGCCAGGCTGGTTTCAACCCCTTGCTTATAATACAGTATAATAACCAGTACGATAGCCATGATCGCGAATAAGCCCACAGCCATAAACACCGGGTGATAAAAGGAAAGCAGTATGGCGCTAAAGAAGATCTGCACAGCTGCAGCCACAATATCAACCAGCAACTTTGTAAGGCCTTTTTGTATAGTAAGTACATCAAAAAAGCGGTTCACCAGTTCAGGCGGGTGCTCCCCCTCAAGCTCTTTCTTTTTTATGCGGGGTAACCGGTAGGCAAACTCCATCGCCAACTTGGCGAAAATTTTCTGCTCCAGAAACTCCACCAGGGTAAACTGAGCTATTAATAATGTGCCGCCTATAACCACACCAATAAGTACCACTGCTATTAATATATAGGTAGAACTGTACATGGCACCGTTTGAAAGCAGGTTAAAAACCGCTGTAGTACCTAATGGTAAGGTAAGGCCTATAAGACCAATGAATATGGCGTAAACAAAAATATAATTTATGGTATCGCGTTCGTAATGCAGTATTCGCACCAGCCTCTGCCAGGGGGTAATAGCATCAACATGTTTTGTTTTTTTCATAAAAACAGGTAAAAGTTATAAGTAGTTGATCATTAAATTTTTAGCCGCCCATACAACCGCTGTTATAGCGAAAGTATACACCATACAGCGCTTGCTTTAACTATAAAACAGTGTAAATGTTTTATGCTATTTTACAGAGTTTTTATAGAGTTTTTTAGAACGGTTTAATAAGATATTATGCCAGATTGGGCGGAGGAGTAAGTACCACGCGGAGCGGCTCGGTAAAAATGCTGAAGCTATATACGTCCCAGTGTACAGATAACGCGGTTACCCAGGTAAAAGACGGAAACAGATCGGTACTTCCAAAACATGAATATAGCTTTTTAGTACTCTTTTCAAAAGAGTCTTCGCCGGTGCAATGGTGGTTGTCATCAGTACTGTTTTCTACAGAAACCGCCTTGCTAAAAGCAAAATAATGATCAATAAAAAGATCGCAGGATTTTACCGCGAGTACTGTTATCAGCAGTAGTCCCAATATCCCTTTAACAGGCGTTCTTCTTAAAAAATTAATTATTCGCATCGGGGCAAATATAACCATTAATGATGCCAATGAGTGGGGAAAAGTCTTATAAAAGGTTGGAATTGATAAAAAATTGACTGTTTTTATACAAAAATTTAAAATAAGCAGTTACTTTATTAGAAAGTTATTAGAAACTATTAAGAACATACTAATTTTCTATTATTGAGTGATGAAATTCATCAAAATGATTATTCTGTTGGCGCGCTATTGTGCATTTTTCGGTACCAGGTATATAAGTAAAAAAAATATCCAGGTGTAAAGGAAACTTAACCGGAATTTTTGGAGCAATAGACCTCATAAAATAAGCGCAGGAGCTACTGATCATAGAAGTGTTAAAATCTGTTAAAAATACCATTATAAGGGGAATTTCATATTTAATACAGAATTGACGTTTAAACTTGTATTGCTGGTGCGGCACTTACAAGTAGTTGTATTTGCAATAATTAAACAGTCGTGGTTTTGATATGGAAGTAAAAAAAACAATGGACAGAAAGGAGTTCTTCTCCGCCATAGGCGCAGGTGCGGTAGCTTTATCGGTACTCAGTTGTATTGGCTGTAGTAAGGGTTCTGGTAACGGCCCTTCATCCTCGGCGCCTGCCAATGTCGATTTTACACTTGATCTTAGCGCGTCGGCTAATGCTGCATTGGGCACTAATGGCGGTTACCTGGTTTCAAATGGTGTTTTAGTTGCACGTACCACAACCGGCGCTTATATAGCAGTGCAGCAATCCTGCACACACGAAAGTTATCCTTTAGTTTACCAGGCCGGTAACCATCAGTTTTACTGCAACAACCATGGCGCCACGTTTACCGAAAACGGTACAGTAACCGGCGGCCCAACCAACAGATCTTTAACTGTGTATAATACTACCGTTACCGGTACATCGTTAAGGGTTTATTCATAACTATAAATCATTTCATTAAATGAAAAATCTACTTGTTATTGCTCTTTTTTGGTTGTCTGCGCCCGTTGTAAACTGGTCGGGCGATTTTAATGAAACACAAAAGGAGGCGCAGCGCACACATAAATACATTCTCATTAATTTTTCGGGCAGCGACTGGTGCGGGCCTTGTATACGTACCCGCAAGGAAATTTTAGAAACTAAAACATTTGAAGACTATGCCGCTGAGCACCTTTTACTGGTAAGGGCCGATTTCCCGAGGCAAAAGAAAAACCAGCTACCTAAAGACCAGGTAAAACGTAATGAGGCGCTGGCCGATAAATACAACCCTAACGGAGAATTCCCGCTTACTTTACTGGTTGATGAAAATGGGAAAGTGGTAAAAACATGGGAAGGCTTCCCTAACGTTAGCCCGGAAAAGTTTGTATCACAGATCACCGAAACCACGCATGCAGGTAACTGACGGCACCATAGCCGAAACCGTGCACAAGCGTGTGCTTAAATTGATGGGTAATCGGTTTGAGGTCACCGTTGTTGATAGTGATACGGTTAACGCCGAAGCGCATATTGATGCCGCCGTTGAAGAGATAAAACGGATAGAGCGTTTGCTTACCACCTATGATGATAGTAGCCAAACCAACAGGATAAACGCTATGGCTGGCATAGCACCTGTTGAGGTTGACAGGGAAGTTTTTGAACTGATAGAAAGAGCGCTGAGGATAAGTGAGCTTACACAAGGCGCTTTTGATATTACCTATGGTTCAATCGATAAGAGCCTCTGGAATTTTGACCTTAATATGAAAGCCTTACCCGATGCAGAAACGGCAAAAAACGCGGTTAGGCTTATTAATTATAAAAATGTATGGCTTGATGCGGGGAGTTGTACCGTTTTCCTGAAAGAAAAGGGTATGCGTGTTGGCTTTGGCGGTATTGGCAAAGGTTACGCGGCAGACAAGGCTAAAGCATTGTTAACGGCCCGGGGTGTTAAAAGTGGTATCGTTAATGCCGCCGGCGATCTCGTTACCTGGGGGACACAACCAGGCGGCAAACCGTGGACAATCGCAATTGCCGACCCCGACCAGGCTAACCTGCCTTTTTCTACACTTAATATTAGCAACATGGCTATTGCTACATCGGGTAGCTATGCTAAGTATGTGGTTATCGATGGAAAGCGGTACTCCCATACTATTGACCCTAAAACAGGCCTGCCCGTGAGTGGCATCAAAAGCGTAAGTATTATAAGCCCGAGCGCCGAATTTGCCGATGCTATGGCCACACCTGTAACCGTTATGGGGGCTTATGTTGGCCTCGATCTTATTAACCAACTCCAGCATATTGCCTGCGTAATAATTACGGATGATAACAAGCTGTACACTTCTAAAAATATTAATATAAAATAAGCATGATAAAAAAGCCCCTGCGTATAACTGCTGCCATTTGCCTTTTAGCAGCATGCAGCCTTACAGCCTGCGTATCAGTAAAGCCTTACCAGAAAAACCGGCTTAACGATGCCGAGATGGATCTTACGGCACGTAAATCACAAAAGTTTGAGCAAAGTTTCCAGCTCTACCGCGAAGGTGGGTCTGGTGCTAATGGTGGTAAAAGCGGCGGTGGCTGCGGTTGTAATTAATTAACCGGATAAAGCAGGATGAAAAAACTATATTTAGGTGTTATAGCCATGTATTTGGGTATACTGGCATCGCACGCGCAAACCAACCCGCCCCAACCGGTTAAGGAAGACTCAAGCAGCTACGAACGTAGAAAGCTGAAGATCGATGAGATCAATTTTGTATCGGCATACTATCATCAAAACGGCAACAACTCTGCGGTAACCGGCGGTATAGGAACAGAAAAGCTGACGGACTTTGCCAACACGTTTGATTTGCAAATGTCAAAATACAGCCAGTCTGGTAAAAAACATACCTTTAACTTTGAGTTAGGGGTTGACCATTATACCTCGGCATCGTCAGATAAGATCGATCCTAACAGTGTGTCATCGGCTTCAATGCAGGATACACGTATTTATCCGTCATTAAACTGGACCGTTTCAAACGATAAAACAGGTAATGCTTTTGGTTTAACCGCGTCGTATTCGCATGAATTTGATTACCAGTCATTCGGTGGTGGTATCAACTTTACGCGCCTATCAAAAGATAAGAATACACAGTTTGATTTTAAAGCACAGGTTTTCCTGGATACCTGGAAAGTTATCCTGCCTGTTGAGCTGCGGCCTGAGGGTTATGGTTCAGGCTCCGAGCATGATAAACGCCCCGTGGATTATAAACCGCGTGATTCTTATAGCACCTCGTTCTCTCTATCGCAGGTGTTGAGTACGCGCCTGCAGGCCGCTTTGATTGTTGAGCCATCATACCAGCACGGTTTGCTGGCTACCAGGTACCAGCGCGATTATTTCACTGATGGTACTGAGAGGGTGGAGAACTTACCCGACAGCCGATACAAGCTGCCTATTGGCTTGCGCATGAACTATTTTCTCGACGATCACTTTATTATCCGTGCTTTTTACCGCTATTACATGGATAACTGGGGTATACGAGCTAATACCGCTGAAATAGAGATACCGGTTAAATTTTCGTCGTTTGTGTCGGTTAGTCCGTTTTATCGGTATAATACACAGGTGGGTACAAGGTATTTTGCTCCATATGGGCAGCATGATCCATCAGCCGAATTTTATACCAGCGATTACGACCTGTCTACCCTGCACAGTAATTTTGTTGGTGCTAATTTGCGTTTGTCGCCGCCTAACGGTGTATTTGGCAACGCTCACTTTACCTCGTTAGAACTGCGTGCGGGACATTATATGCGATCAACCGGGTTAAATTCAAATATTGTAACGCTGGCCTTAAAGTTTAAATAGGTTAAGCTTTTGAGCTGTCGCCACCGTTGATCATGTCTGATACAATACCGCGGCCGTCTTTTTGCTCGGCCATGATAACACCTAACAGGTGCACAAATATAAAAGCCAGAATGAGGTACATGCAAAAGCCATGTACCTCTTTAACGGAATGGCGAATAGAACGGTAAGCCACCAATGCATCCTCAAAAGCCAGGAACAAACCGGTAATTACCATAATAAACAGCAATACATAGAATGTCGCGTAAAGGCTTTTAACCGTTAACTCATGCCTTGCTAACATGCGGTTTTGCTTAATTACGTGATATTGATGGTAGGCTGCCTTTATCTTTCTGATAAGTTTTTGGTCGGCAAGTTCAAAAAATTCCAGTATGATCCTGAATAAGAACAAAGCCGCTAACACATAGCCAAAATAAATATGTACAGCCCAAACGCTATCGCTAAGGGCATGCGCGGCGCTTTTGCCCTGTTGGGCTGTTAAGCTTACGCCGTTTTTTTGAAGTTCGGCACTGATGATACCGCTTACGTTTCGGTTATCGGTGATAGTAGCATTGATTAATACAGTAGCCAGAGAGCCGCTGATAACAATAAAATTTAGCCAGTGCCAAAGCCGGATGGATACAGAGTAACGCTTATTTTTAGGGATTTCCTGCGCTTCTTTATTATTAGGCTCAATAAATGTCATAATATATAAATATAAGTATAGCTAAAATAATGGCTGATACTGTAGAAATACTGTATCAGTGATAAATGTTTACTTAAGCAAAGCTTATTTTTTACTGTATTTTTAAGCCTTGGCAAATACACATAAGTTAACGTGAAAATATTAGTTGTTGAAGACGAGCAGGGCCTTAGGGAAAATATGCTCAGCTATCTGAATGAGGATAATAATATTTGCGAGAGTAGTAGTGATCTTGGTGGCGCACTTGCCAAGCTGGCTTGTTACCAGTATGATTTTATTTTGCTGGACATAGGCCTGCCGGATGGTGAGGGGTTTGAGCTGCTTAACTACCTCAGAACAGAGCGCCGTAATGAAGCGGTGATCATTATTTCGGCCCGAAATTCGCTCGACGACCGTTTAAAAGGGTTAAATATAGGCGCTGATGATTATTTGGTAAAACCATTCCACCTTGCTGAGCTAAAAGCAAGGATGGTGGCCATTTACCGGCGTAAGTTAGCCAAAGGTAATAACAACCTGGTGTTTAACGAAATTGTGCTCAACTTAATGGAACGTACCGTAACCGTAAATGGCAGCCATGTAATACTTACCCGTAAAGAGTTTGATATGCTTTTATACTTTATGGCCAATAAAGGGAAGGTAGTATCGAAAACGGCACTTGCCGAACATTTGTGGGGTGATGAAATAGACGTGCATGATAATTTTGACTTCTTGTACTCGCATATTAAAAATCTGCGCAAAAAACTCCTGGAACTCACTACTAACGATTACCTGCACTCGGTCTATGGAATAGGTTACAAATTTACTGACGCATGAAGTTAGCTACCCGATACAACAGAGTTACCATTATAGTTACCTTATTGGTGCTTATTATTGGTGCTATTGTTTACTTTTTTGCCATTAACCGTATAGCATCTGCTTTGCTTGACGACCACCTGTCAGAAGAAGTGGCCGAGGTAACGGAATATGTACACCTTCATAGTCAATTCCCTACGCCAACCGATATGGACGATGACCGCACATCATTTGAGCGGCTTAAAGGCAAACCCATACCCACACGCTTTTTTGATACCGTGTACGTAGCACCAAAGCTTAAAACCGAACATGAAGGCAGGGGAGTAGAGGGTACCTTAACCTTTAAAGGCGCGCATTATCGGTTCGTGATCATCATCTCAAAAGAAAGTACTCAATATCTTTTGCAGACCATCGCTACCATAACTATCGTGCTAATGCTTGGTTTGTTCATTGTTTTATTTATCGTTAACCGCTATTTGTTAAGCGATCTGTGGAAGCCTTTTTATGTGGTGCTTGATCATCTAAAGGCATTTAACGTTTCAGAACAAAATACATTCACACCGGTAAAAACCAAGGTTGACGAATTTAACGAGTTAGACAAGGCTGTTGAACTCATGACCCAAAGGGTGAGTGGTGAATACCAGAACCTTAAACTTTTTACGGAGAATGCTTCACATGAAATGCTTACCCCACTATCGGTGATCACTTCAAAACTCGATACCTTAATACAGGACGAAAGGCTGGTAAGTGAGCAGTATGAACAGATACAGGATATATACAGTGCAGCCAATAAACTATCGCGCCTTAACCAAACTTTGCTTTTACTGGTAAAGATTGAGAATGACCTGGTCCCGGAAGCGGAATTAGTGAATTTTAATTACCTCGTGAATGAAAAATACAGGCAATTTCAGGACATGTTTTCGGAGCGTGAGCTTACTGTTGATACCGAAATTAGTAATAAGCAATTAAAAGCCAGCACATATCTGTTGGATATATTGCTCAATAACCTGTTCAGTAATACTATAAGGCATAATATTAAAGGTGGCCATATTCAAATTAAACTAAACAAAGATGAATTGGTGTTTTGTAATACTGGCGCCGCAAACCCATTGGATGGAGATGCCATATTTAACAGGTTTGAAAAGTCTAAAAATTCTGATGGTACAGGGCTTGGGTTAACTCTTGTTAAAAACATATGTAACCTGTACGGTTGGCGGCTTATCTATGAGTTTAATAATGGCCTTCATTATTTTATCATCAGTTTTTGAAGCAGTAAATGTAATTCGTTATATTAACTTTTACGCCAAAATGAATACTGTTATATTAGTAAGATGAAAAGAAGCCCCCTTATCATTACGTTATTAATATCCGTATCACTATTTCTGAATAGTAATGGGGCGCTTGCTCAAAGAAAGGATATAACATTCTTGCGTTCTCAACTGGCTTCGGCAAAAGATTCTCTTAAATATATAGATGCCTATAATAATCTGGGTTTCCAGGTACATCTGAATAGTGCCGATAGTACGCTATCATATGGTATAAAAGGCTTACAGATAGCAGCACGCCTCCATTATAAAAAGGGGATGGCGTTTGCATACTCTAACCTGGGCGCGGGTTTGCTTTTAAAAGGATTGTATAGTCAGGCTTTGAGTAATTACGCCAAATCCTACCAGTTGTTCGCTTCTATGCCTGATACCGCTAACATGATGGAGTCATTAATGAACCAGGCCATAGTTTATGATTTTTTAGGTGATAGTATAAAACGTACCGCATTTACGCGTAAATCGCTTAAGCTATCACAGCGAGTGGCTACAGATTCGGTTACCTCCATGACCTATATAAACTACGCGGCGCTTAACCCCGGTTTGTCTGATGATTCTGTTAATTATTACCTCCAAAAAGCAACTGCTGTGGCCATGCGTTTTAAAGACGAAAGAGCTTTGTTGGCTATACAACAACAAAAGGCAGATCGCTTGCTAAGCCAAAATAAACTTAAGGAAGCCCGGCGTTTTATAGACAGCGTGCAGCAAACAGCGTTAAGCAAGGGTTGGGGTTATCATTACCTGGAAGCACTTGGGCTAAGATCACGTTATTACAAGGCGCTTAACCTTACGGATAGCGCGTTAAACGTTTACCGCCGGATATATGAAGTGGCCAGGCGTAACGAGTATTCCTTTTGGGAGAAGGAAGTACTCGGCGATCTGATCAATGCCTATGAAGTAAAGCACAATAACGACAGTTCGTTGTATTATCACAAACTATTGGTTAAAGAACTGGAAAAGGAAAATGCCGGTTATGACCGTTTTATAGGAGATTACCTGAATTACACCGCCGCCCAATCCGGTTTACGTTTGCTCGAGGCTAAAAATGCCATCAAATCCAGGTGGATCGCCTCGCTTGTCGGGCTTGCGGTAATTATGTGTGTGTTACTGGCGGTAACCGTTATACAATACAGAAAAGCTAAAATTACAGGTCTTAAACTGGCAGATAATGATCGGTTTAAAAACCGTTTAATATCCGTACTTGCACATGATTTCCGTTCGCCGTTAAGCGCAACCTTGGGCATGATCGAACTACTTCGTGATGACAGCTTAGATAAAGAGGAGGCTGCTGAACTGTTTGCAGGTTTGGAAAATGATCTGCGGCATGTGCTGCTCACTTTTGATAATTTACTCGTTTGGATAAAAGAACATTCAGATGGATACCATTTTAGCAGCGATGATATCCCCTTATTAAAGGCATGGAAAGAAACCCGATCTTTTTTTACTTCGATGCTGTCAGCTTCTCGTTTAAGTATTGAATATGATATTGACCCATCACTGTATTTGAACACGGATAAGGAGATACTCCAGTTTGTTAATCGTAACCTGCTGCATAATGCTGTTAAGTATTCTCCGGCAGGTGGTGTTATATATATAAAGGCAACAGTAAAGCACAATAACGTAACAGTATCGGTAATTGATAACGGGCCGGGCATGTCGCCCGCTCAGCTATCGCAAATATTCTTTTTTCGCAAAACAGCAACAAGTGGCAGTGTAGGTGGGGCAGGTATGGCCATGACTATTGCCCGCGAATTACTGGAAAAACTTAAAGGCACCATTAATGTATCAAGCGAACAGGGAAAGGGAACTATATTTTATTATACACTTCCATTAAACAATAAATAATAGCCTGTCAGTCATATTGTATCCTGTGTGTTCTATGTTATTTTGGCTCTTTGTGCGGTTTTTAAATCCTCTTTTCTTAGAAAATGATTTTTTTCTTGTTTTTTTAATGTTTTGACTTATTGGGAAATATTTTTCCTATATTATGTCGACTTATTAGCATATCCCCGCGCCCGAACATGAAGAAATGGCTTTTTAAGTATGAGCAGTTTGTCCGTAACTTACAAGTTCATCCTGATCCCGGTCAAGAGTCGACTTTAGCCTACTGGAAAGCGCAGTTATTTATTACATTAATCATGTACGGCCTTCCGGTGAGCTTTCTGGCTGCATTTCCGGGCTTATTATATTCTTTTTTTAGTAATGATGTAACCCTGGGAATTTTAGAAGGCGTAACATTTATTGGTTTCGCTCTTATTTCCGTTACCACGGGTTTAAGGCTTTTGGCACGTAAGTTTTTATTTCTGGCTGTGTTTTATCCGCTTGCCATATATCTTATTATATCAATGGGGTATACAGGCCCAGGAGTGTTTTATTTATTTGGCCTTACGGTTATTAGCGCGCTTATTTTACCCAATTATGCGGCATGGTATTCCATTGTGCTTAACATACTTATTCTATTTGCTATAGCAATTATATTTCCTGTACATGCTGGCATGGTAAATAATCAGCTGCATATCAGCCTCGGAAGCCGTATTATACTAACAGCCAACTTTTTATTCATCAGTATTATTACCGTTGTGCTAATACACCGGATAATGGACAGGCTTGAAAAAGTGCTTAAAAATGAGATGCAACTAAAGCGTAGATATCGCTTGCTTTTTGAAAAAAGCCCTTTGCCAATGTGGTTGTTTGATACCGAAACACTCTATTTTATTGACGTTAATGAGGCAGCGATACGGCATTATGGGTATACCCGTGATGAGTTTATGCGTTTAAAGATAACAGATATACGCCCGGTAACAGAACAGTCAAAGATAGAAGAGATTGTTAAGTTAAACCGGCAAACGGGGCTGTATCATAATCAACATACTTTTCACTATAAGCGAAATGGCGAACTAATTAATGTAAGCATTGAAAGTAACCTGATAGAAATTGATGGAAAGGTTTTACGTTTAGTTTTAGCTAATGATATTACCGAGCTTAAGAAAAATGAATTAGAGTTACAACAAGCCCATCAGCAATTACGCAGGTCTGAGGCCGACCTAAGAGCTATATTTGAAAGTAGTGTTGATGGGTTGGTACTTATTGATAGTAATTATGCTATTAAACAATTCAATCAAAAAGCTACCGGCTATTTGCGGATAAATCCCCGGTCGGGAGGATTTACAATAGGCCGGAATATTCTTACTTATATTCCAGCGGTTCAGCACGCGGATTTTTTAAGTATGCTTGATCGTGTTAAAGCCGGTGAAACCATTGCTTATGACCGCCATTACAGAACCGGTAAAAGTTCTTTGTGGGTAGATTATACGCTAAACCCCGTTTATACGGATGACAGTATTTCTGGTATATGTATAACAGGCAGGGATATCACTTTCAGCAAGAAATTACATACAGAAAATTGAAGATCAGAATAAAGTTTTTCGTGAGATAGCGTGGATACAGTCGCATATTGTACGTGCACCGGTTGCCCGCTTATTGGGCTTGCTTCAAATAATACAACAACCAACAACAGATGAGGATTTTGATATGGCAGTGCGATATATGAATGAATCTGTTACAGAACTGGATAATATCGTGGCAGATATTACTACTAAGTCATACTCTATAAGTATGATAGAAAAACCACAAAACACCTATGAAAAACAGCGCGAACAAAAGAGTTAACTGGACTCTGAATCAGCGCTATTTAAAATCCCACCACACATATGTTTTGGGCGTTTCGCTTAAATAATATGGCTCACCTATACGAGGCACACTCACCGGAATGCCTAACTTGGCAGCAGCAGGCAGCAATTTATTAACAGGCTCATTCCAGGGATGATTTGCAGCTACAAACTTTGCCCAATGAACGGGTTGTAATAAACGGGCATTTAAATCAGCAGCAGCTTGCGCTGCCTGGCCTATCCATAAATGAGCCCAGGGCCAGTTGGGGCTATATTGGCCGCATTCTAAAAAGGCAATATCAAAGGGGCCATATTTTTGGCCTATTTGTTTAAAATGAGGCCCATAGCCACTGTCGCCACTGTAATACATACGGTAATTTCCGGTATTTATGACAAATGATGCCCAAAGGGTTTTATTTTCCTGACTGTAAGTGCGGTTACTTTTATGTTGGGCTGGTGTAGCCGTGATCTGTAAACCTGTAGGCAGCTTTACAGACTGGTCCCAGTTAAGTTCAATGATCTTTTTCCGGTCAAAACCCCAGTAAACCAGATCGGATCCAACGCCCATCGGTACAATAGCTAATTTTATTTTATCTTTTAGCTTTTTAAAGGTTTGATAGTCAAGGTGGTCGTAATGGTCATGTGATATCAGTAATACGTCAATAGGCGGCATATCCTCTGCATGGTAATGGTTGGTACCCGGGAAAGCACGTATCAACCCTGCTATCGGCCCCGCGTAGTTACTAAAGATAGGGTCTATCAATATATTTTCCTTACCGGTTTTAATAAGCATGGACGAATGCCCGAACCATACCACAGCAGGAGTAGGGGTAGGTAAGGTATTCAGATCGGTTTTAACCCAGGGTAATGGTTGTGATGGCCTTACCGTTTTGGGGCGGCTGCGCAAAAATAACCATTTTCGCTTTTTGGTTGAATCGGCCTCTTCGGCGGCATTCTCAAAAGCGCCATTTTTATAATTAGGTAATTTCTCGAGCTCGGCTAACGATGCGCCCTTCGGGTTTTGCCCCACCGATTTTACGAATCTACAACCTATAGAAAAAACAAGTATGATTGCAGTAGTTATCGCAAACAACAATCCGTATCTCTTCATGTATGCCAGAAATAACGCTTAATAGTAAAATTTATTTCATTTAAGTTTATTTACATAGCCGTAATAAGCATGTGTTTAGTCGGCAAAATATTGAAAAATAAAATTCCCTCAATTAATGTCATTTTAACACCTGTTAAATGCTTGTTAATTATTTATCTTTCGCCGCCCAACAGGCCATTAGTTCTTAAACTATGTTTCAAGGCAAACTGTGGCTTTTAGATAACGCGCTTAAATAATATCTCCTAACATACATGAATAAACTATTTACTATTGGTATCCTTGCTCTGATAACCAGTGCAAGGCTTGCGGTAGCGCAGCTATCGCCTGTACGTACGCATCAGCATTTTGATGAAGGCTGGAAATTTCACCCGGGCCATGCTACCGATTTTACCCGTGATTTTAATTATGGTTTCGGTAATATTTTTTCTAAATCGGGCGAAACTGCCGGTACCTGTATTGCCATAGATTATAATGACAAGAACTGGGATAATGTAAAGCTGCCGCATGATTGGGTGGTGGCATTGCCTTTTGCCTATGTGAACAATGATGATATTGATTCGCATGGGTATAAGCCAGTTGGTGCGCTTTTTCCTGAGAACAGTATAGGCTGGTATCGGAAAGCTTTTGAAATTGCCAGGGCTGATTCCGGTAAACGTTTTGAGATCCAGTTTGACGGCATTTACCGTGATAGTAAAATATGGATCAACGGCTATTATGTAGGTGGTAATTTTAGTGGTTACAATAGTGCCGCTTATGACATCACCGACTTTATACGCTTTGGTAAAAAGAATGTGATTGTAGTAAGGGCTGATGCCACTCAATTTGAAGGTTGGTTTTATGAAGGGGCCGGTATTTACCGCCATGCATGGCTCAATACCTACAACAATGTACATGTTAAATCTGATGGCGGTTTGTTTGTACACGCGGCTGTTAATGGTAGCAATGCCGATGTAACGGTTGAAACTGCTTTAGAGAATAGGGGCATTAATGCCGCTTCTGCTACCGTTTATAGTTACGTTACCGATAGAAATGGAAAAGTGCTTACCAAAAGCAAAGAAGTGCCTTTTGATTTGGCTATACGCCAGGAAAATAAAATAAGCACTAACCTTACTATTAATAATGCCCACTTATGGGACGTTACAGACCCTTATTTATACAAGGCATTTTCTATTGTGAAACAAAATGGCCGCATTATAGACAGTGTACAGGCCCGCTTTGGTGTGCGCACCTTTAAATTTGATAGTAATAAAGGCTTTTTCCTCAATGGGCGCAATATAAAAGTACAGGGCGTAAGTTGCCACCAGGATCATGCCGGCGTGGGGGCGGCCCTGCCTGATGAATTGCAGTATTACCGTATCCGCTTGCTAAAAGAGATGGGGGTAAACGCTTACCGCACCACGCATAATCCGCCAACTCCTGAGTTGCTTGATGCCTGCGACAGCCTGGGTATGCTTGTGATGGATGAAACACGTTTGCTTACCAGTGGTAAAGAATATGAGCAGCAATACCGTAATCTGATACTGCGCGATCGCAACCATGCCAGTATTTTCATGTGGTCTATCGGCAATGAAGAATACGCTACACACCATACAGACATTGGCAAACGAATAGCTCAAAACCAGATATTGCTTCAACAACAGCTTGACCCTACACGTACAAGCACTTATGCAGCCAACCAGGGTAATTACTACCGGGGGGTGAACGAGGTGATACCGGTAAGGGGTTTCAACTACAACTTAAATGGTGCGGATGCCTATCATGCCGCTCACCCGGAGCAACCGGTTATCGGAACAGAAGTAGCCAGCACAGTTACTACACGTGGTATCTTTACCAAAGACACAGTGCATGCCTATGTGCCTGATTATGATCTTACTTATCCGAGCTGGGCGAGCACTGCGGAAACCTGGTGGAAGATAACGCAGGACAGGCCATGGTTTATGGGGGGCTTCGCATGGACTGGATTTGATTACCGCGGAGAACCAACACCATACCGCTGGCCTAATATTAACTCGCATTTTGGTATTATGGATATGTGCGGGTTTCCTAAAACGGTTTATTACTATTATCAATCCTGGTGGACCGATAAAGACGTTTTACATATAGCCCCTCATTGGAACTGGCCAGGTAAAGAAGGTAAACCTATTGATGTATGGGTAAATACCAATGCTGATGATGTTGAGCTGTTCCTGAATGGAAAAAGCCTTGGTAAAAAAGATATGCCCCGCAACGGGCACCTGGTTTGGACGGTAAATTATCAGCCGGGGACTCTTGCTGCAGTAGCGCATAAAAAAGGCCGTATAATAAAAGCTAAAGTAGAAACTACTACCGCGGCTGACCGGATAGTGCTGTCTCCTTCAAAAAAGGTGTTACTGGCTAATGGGCAGGATGCCGTTGTGGTAAATGTAACAGTGATGGATAAAAAAGGAAGAGAGGTGCCTGATGCTGCTAACCTGATCCGCTTTGACTTGCACGGGCCTGCAGATATAATAGGCGTAGGTAATGGAGATCCCAGTAGCCATGAAGCTGATAAATGTCCTCAGGGACAATGGCAACGTAGTTTGTTTAGCGGTAAAGCCCAGTTGATAATTGCAGCTGGTATAAAGGCAGGGCAGCTTAAGCTTACGGCCTCAGGCTTGAGCTTGCGACCGGCAGAAATTGAATTTTTGCAGAAAAAGTAACTTATGAATACTTATAAATTAAAGCAGCCCACGATCATTATTTGGGGGCTGCTTTTTTATGTTAAAAGCATATTTAAAAACTGCAAATCCGCACACGTTTTAAATGATAATTTATTGTATGTTAAATAATCATTTTTACAACTTTTGATGATAATTTATAAGATATTACCATTAAATAGCTTGCAAGTCGTTAATATACAACCGATATAGGTTAAAATCTGCAACGAATTAGTTTAGCAGAAATCATAAAATTGTTACAAACAAATGTAAATTTTTTATGAAGCTAAACTTTACTAAATGTTACTCCCTATTGATCATAATTATCCTCTCCCGGATGATTATGCCAACTACTGCCTTAGCGCAGACCAAGATCACGGGTACGGTATTGGACAAAACCAACCTCCCATTACCCGGTGTATCAATTGTTGAAAAAGGTACCCAAAACGGTACATTAACCAATGCCCAGGGTAAATTTACCTTAACGGTAAAATCAGACCAATCTGTAGTGGTAGCCACTATGGTAGGCTTTGTAGCCCAGGAATTACAGGTTAAGGGCCGTTCTGTACTCAATTTTTCTTTAGCCGATGATGTACAGGGCTTAAAAGAAGTTGTACTTATTGGTTACCAGAAAATTACCCGTAAAAAAACTACCGCGGCTATCTCCAGTCTTTCCGCAAAAGAATTGGCTGATATCCCTGCTGCCAGTTTTGACCAGCTTTTGCAAGGTAGGGTATCAGGTGTGAACGTACAAAACTTTAGCGGCCAGCCTGGTGTTGCGCCTACGGTATCTGTACGTGGTAATTCGCTGGTTAGCCGTGGTTATGATGTGTATAACGTTGTTAACTCTCCGTTATATGTAGTTGACGGTGTGCCTCAGCCTAACGAAGATTATATTGGCCCGGGTGTAGGTACAGGTACTAACTACCTGGCAGGTATTAACCCGACTGATATTGAAACCATCGACGTACTGAAAGATGCCTCAGCAGCAGCTATTTATGGCTCACGTGCAGCTAATGGTGTAATCCTGATCACTACCAAAAAAGGATTAAGTGGCGAACCTCGTATCATTTTTAACAGCTACGCAGGTATTACCCAACGCCCTAAACTACGCGATGTTACTTTGGGCGCGGCAGAACGCAGGCAAAAAATGGATGTGTTAAACCGCCAGTTAAGCTATGGTGATAAAACACAATTGCCTTACATATTAACAGACAGCCTTAACCCTGCTTTTAATGGCAATACCGATTGGCAGGACCTGTTTTACCAAACCGGAAGGATTGCCAACGGCGACCTAAGCATTAGTGGTGGTAATAGCGATGGTACCATTTACCGTTTTAGCGGTGGGTACTATGATGAGGATGGTATTATTAAGGCTACAGGTTTTAAACGCCTTTCTACTCGTTTAAACTTAACCAGTTGGGCTTTAAATAAAAAGCTGATGATTAACCCGATGTTTGCGTTCTCGAGGTCAGACCGCGCTCGTGGTAACGGAGACAACAGCAGTCCAATTAGTTTAGGTGCAGGTAACATGCCTTCATCACTGTTAACATTAGATGATGATAAGAAAGCGTACTATCTGGGTAGTTACGATCAAAATCTGGACCGTAACGTAAGCAACCAGCTTACCATGAACTTGAACTTATCTTACAATGTGAACAAGCATTTGGTATTAAATTCACAAAGTTCTTATTTATTAAATACCGCCCGCCGTGATTTGAGTAGAGGTACGCTGTTAAACAATGGCCAGGGTAACTCGGCTTATAGTTTTGCAGATAATGGCGTAAATATTTCTATATCTAACTTTATTAACTACACCAACCAGTTTGGTAAGCACAACCTTAGCGTTGTAGCAGGTCAGGATATATTGTACAACCAGTATCAATATACTTCGGCATACGGTTATAATGGCGCTACAGACAATGTGCAGGTAGTGCAGGGCTTCCAGCAAGGTAAAGTATCAGGTACATCAGATTACCAGGCTTACGGATTGCTTTCTTACTATGGCCGTCTGGCTTATGACTATCAAGGCCGTTACCTGGTTTCGGTTAGCGCACGTACCGATGGTTCATCCCGTTTCGGTGCAAATAACAAATGGGGTTTCTTCCCCTCAGCATCAGCCGGTTGGTTAGTTTCTGAAGAGAAATTCATGAAGGATATTGATAACAATCCATTCACCTTGTTAAAATTACGTGCCAGTATAGGTACATCTGGTAGCTTGCCGAATAATAACTATTTACAGTACAATCTCTATAATGTTAACTCCGTGCCTTTTAACGGTAACTATCAGGTTAGAGATGGTAACGGTAACATTATCAGCCCCGGTGCAACCACTTATAATGGCGTAAGCGCTATTACACCTAACTTTGTTAACGGTGCAGCGCAGAAAGGCCTAAGCTGGGAGCGTTCAACCCAATGGAACATCGGTACCGATATAGAAATTAAAAACGGTAAATACGCATTACAGTTTGACGTTTACAACAAGCAGTCTTCACTGCAACTTTTCAGCGTGAACCTGCCGGTTACTACTGGTTACGACTACGCGCTTACCAACTCTATTGGTGTACGTAATGCGGGTGTTGAGCTTTCGATATCGGCTAACCCGTTAGAGGGCCAATTCCGTTGGTTTACACGATTGAACGTTTCATATAACAAAAACCAGATCACCAGCTTACCTAATGGCGGCCGCGACCTGGTAATGAGCGGCGACCGTTTTGATAAATCGCACATCCTGTCAATTGGTAGCCCTATTAACGCGTTTTACTTATACCAAACTAAAGGCGTTTTCTCAAAAACAAGCGATATACCGGTTAACCCATACACAGGTGAACTGTATAAAAACAGTAATGGAACCTATCAGGCTGGTGATTTTTACCTGGCCGATCTTGATGGTGATGGTTTCATAGATATCTTCAATGATGGTATCAATCCGGATAAAAAACCTTCTGGTGACCCTAACCCTAAGTACACTGGTGGTTGGACAAACAACTTTACGTACAAAAACTGGACTTTAGGTGTTTTCTGTACCTTCACTTTTGACAGGGACGTGTTAAACTTGTTCGAGTCTGATCGTTTTTCAAACTCAACAGATGGTAACGCCGTGTATAATTTTGCCAGCACATCAACTCCCGACCTGAGCAAAATTAATATCTGGAAGAACCCTGGTGATAACGCTCAGTACGCTAAATATGATTTAGGTACATACCGTTACTATTATACTGGCGCTCAAACCTTCTTCCTCGAAAAAGGGGGGTATTTCCGTGTGAAAAGCGTTAACTTAGGTTATACTTTCTCACCTCAGGTATTAAGAAAGCTTAAAGTTAATAAACTGAAGGTATTTGCTATTGCCGACAACTTGTTCATGTTCCAGCAATCAAAAAGGTTGCCTGATGCTGAAGCGGTAAATCCATACGGTGAATATAACGGTGCAGGTTATCCAATCCCTAAAAAATACACTATAGGTCTTGAATTGCAATTGTAATTGATTAGTTGTAACATTTAGAGAAATAAATTTCCCTGACAAAAAAAATTATATGAAAAAGATCAATCAATATATCTTATCAGGCTTAATGCTTTTAGCGGCTACAAGCTTGTTCTCCTGTAAAAAATTACTTGAGCAGGAGCCTAAGAACTCTACCTACCAGGAAGCTTTCTGGAAAACCGCGGCTGACGCCCGTAGTGCCATAGCCGGTAACTATGGTTTGTTAAGAACGGCTATGCTGGACAAGAATAACCGCTACTACATGTACGGTGATGCCATTGCCAAAAACTATTTCACTATACAATACACCGGTGATGGTTTAGAAGGTATACAAAATGGCGACTTCACTTTCCAGTATAACCTTAACTCGCTGGCTAATTACACGCTGTATTACAAAACTATAGCAATGTCAAACATTGTTATAGCCAACGTATCTAAAATGACAGACGCGCAATTAAAAGATGTGGATAACCCTGGTAAATTCCGAAATAATATACTTGGGCAGGCACTGTTTATACGCGCGTTAAGCTATTTCATGATGACCCGTGTTTGGGGCGATGTACCTTTGGTAACTGTTGCATATGATGATCCTATCAATGCTCCCCAATTGCCAAGAAGCCCTAAGGCTGATATTATGAAGCAAATTGAGACTGATTGCCACAATGCTATAAATATGCTTAGCTGGGGTTATACCGATCAGGGCGATGCTCACGTAATGGCTAATAAAGGTTCAGTATATGCTTTGTTGGCGCACCTATACCTTTGGAGAGCAACCATGTCTAACGTAGCTACTGATGCTCCTAACATGACGGATGTAAACAGCGCTGATACAACCATTACTACACTGGTTGCAAAAGGGGGCTACACTTTAACAGATACGGCTAACTACAAGAGTATCTTTATTGGCCGCTCATCCGAAAGTATCTTTGAGGTTAACATGAGTGAAAATACGCTTGAAGGTTCGTATGACCATATTGGTACTTACTTTTTAAATGGCAGCTACATAAACCAATACGGCAATAATCCAAGGTTTTATACTGTGCCGCGTTTCCTTTCACAAAACTTTGCAGATAATGACAGCTTAGACGTACGTTATAAGAAAAACTTTGATGTGAGTAACCCTGAGAAACCGGTATGCTTTAAATACGATAATGTAATTTATCGTAACCCGGCACAAAAACTGAATGCTTATTTGAGTAATAACATGGTTGTTTTCCGACTGAGCGATATGATATTGCTTAAAGCTGAAATAGCTTTATACAAAGGTGACGTTACTACTGCCCGTAATATTATTAACGCTTCAAGAACCAGGCATAATGTTAATCCTACACTGGTTGATGCAAGCGAAAGTGCGAGTGATGTAATGGATGAGTACATTATTGAACGCGGTCGTGAGATGTATCTGGAAGGGCATTTATATTATGATTTACTGCGTACACGCCGCTATGGTAATGTAATAGACTGGTTAACTACAAGCCGTTTCAGACAGGAAGGTTTCTACTGGCCGGTTGACCCAGCATTATTCAGGCAGAATCCCTTACTTAAGCAAACTACTTATTGGTTGGGTAAAGTTTAAACAGGTATTTGGTTTTAATGAACCAATCAACACTAAATAAGACAAAATATGAAGAATAATATCATAATAGTACTGGCAGCATTCTTAGTATCAGCCATGGCGATCAGCGGGTGCAAGAAGAACGATTATAAGAACGATGGAGGTAAAAGTAACCCGTATGTGAACATGACCACGTATGATTACTTAAAATCAAACCCGCAGTTTGATTCGCTTGTAAAGGTTATAGACCGTGCCGGCTTAAAAGATGTAGTTAACAGCAACATTACTTTTTTTGCAACTACAAATTACAGCATAGTGCCTTATGTAGCGGCTAAGAAGAACCAGGTAGCTATACAAACCGGTAACGAGAACTTTAACTTTGGCATCAAAGATATTCCTGCCCAAGAGTTAAGCGACTCACTTAAAACCTATATGTTCCAGGGAGTAATCAACCGTGACCAAATAACGCTTGACGGCAAATTATACACCAGCTTGCTTGGTCCTATACCAAATGTGCAATACCTGATCAAATTTAGGCGCTCGTTTGATTACAATAGCTATCTCGATCATGTTGACTATGTAACTTACACTAAAGTGAGAGGAACACGTGACGACCAGGAACCAGATCTGAATGCTATCCCCAATAATCTAAAGGATTTATCGGCTGACGTCCAAACTTCAGGCATTGTTACCAAAACAGGGGTAGTGCATGTGCTTACCGGGTTCCATAGACTATTCTTTAACGCGCAGCCATTAGGCAATTAATGGATATTTTAAAAGCTTTAAGAAAATGAAAAGAAGATATATCATACTATTAGCCGCAGTGGTTAGCCTTGCAGCTTGTAAAAAAATACAGAACGGTTTTCAGAGCGATTTTATCCGTTATAAGGATAATAACCTCTATGCCAAGCGCGGCCTGATCTTATATCAGTCAGACCGTATTAACGCCGATGGTTCAACGCCGCCATACACTTACAAAATGCTTAATTTACGTAAGGCTGATGGCTCGCCTGCTCCGGTAGAGTTTAAAACGTCATATGACATCACGGTTTTCAAAGCCGGTCAATCTTTTGATGCTACAACAGATACTACAGTAGAACTATTAAACAAAAAGCGTGAAAAGATAAGCGCGTTGCCGATGTACTTTAACGAAACCAGCGGCCAGCTTACTTTTAACAAGGCATCAGCCAATTTACCCCTTGGCCAGTATGTATTTGATGTGCAGATGACTAACCCAACGGGTACTAAGCTGTTCAAAAGCCTGGCAACCATAAATGTGGTAGACCCTACTACAGACGATTTATTTGTTATTACCGATGACGTAGCAAACGGGTTTAATGATGTAACAGGCTCTGTTACACCAATGCGTAACCCAATTATTACCTGTACTAAAGTAAACAATAATGGTGCACGTGTAATATTAAAAATGGTTGACAAGAATGGTCGTACATTTAACCCTAAAAATGGTGAGATCATTAAACGTGGCGACCGCCCTACATTTGAGAATTACGCCAAATTTAACCCTGTTATAAAAACAGATACAGCTATGATCTGCGATTTTGAAATAGCGCCATTCCCGCTTACCAAATATGTTACACCAACAACAGACTGGGGCTTCCTGATGTACTACCGCATACCAAGTACATATGCTAAGATTGATAACTTCCCTACCAATGTTGGTTTCTCTGTAAACCCAAGATGGTCATGGCAGTTAAAACTGGAGGGTACTTATGTAATACAGGTCCAGTTTCCTGACGTAACCAAAAAATAAGTAAGTTAATATAGTGAATTACTAACCGCTCGCCTACAAAGGCGGGCGGTTTTTTGTTTGTAAAGCAACGGTCATATTTTATCATTTTATAGTCCTATATTATCTTCTTTATAATTTTAGTTGGGCTTTTAAGATAAAAAATGATAAATTCAGGGGAGTTTAATTCCAAGCAAAATGAAGGTTTTACAGTTCACTATTCCCGTGCCACACGATAAAAGTGTTATGGTGTCAAAGGTTTCGCAACCTTATCATTATCCTTATTTGCATCGCCATAACGAGATACAGCTAACCTGGATACAACAAGGCGAAGGAACTCTTATAGCCGGAAATAATATGCACGATTACTCTGCCGGCGATATGTTTCTTATTGGTGCTAACCTGCCGCATGTATTTAAGAGTAATCCTGAATATTTTGTAGCTAATAGCAACAAAAAAGTTGAGGCCATATCCGTTTTTTTCAATATCGATGGTTCTCTTGCTTCATTGTTTAATTTACCTGAATTAAAATCAAGCCTTACCTTTTTGCAGCAGCATCAAAAGGGATTTCAGATTCCGAATAGCGTGGTTGATCAAATAGGTGATATTGTATTGGCACTCCAGGCCGCTTCCGGGGCCGATCAACTGATCCAGTTCTTTCAGATGCTTCAGGTGCTTACCGGTATTAAAACCAAATTGGCGCCATTATCTACTTACGGAAATTTACCGGGTATTACCGAAAGTGAAGGTATAAGAATAGGTAATATATATAATTATATTATGCAGCACTACAGTGAGCCTATCACGCTTGAAGATGTTGCCAAGGTAGCTTTTATGACACCGGAATCTTTTTGTCGTTATTTTAAAAAGCATACAGGCCATACTTTTGTATCGTTTCTTAATGATGTACGTATTAATGAGGCTTGCAAAAAACTCATATCGCATAAATTTGAAAGCATTAATACCGTGGCATATAAATGTGGTTTTAAAAGTATAACCAACTTTAACAGAGTCTTTAAAACGGTTATTGGTAATTCGCCCCGTGGTTATCTTGATTCATACAATAACAATATGGTTAGCCTGAGCAGGGCCGCGGGTTAACTTATCTATTTTGAAAACTGTATATAATGCGAATTAGTTAAATGCGTGCTATGATGTGTTAATATATGTAAAAATTAACGCGTGCGTGTTAGGTAAATTTACCTAACACAATTATGGCAAAGTACAATCAATTCGCGCTTATCCCTTTTTTGCTCCTGGCAGTTAACGTCGTTCATGCACAGGAAATAAAAGCATATCCATATTATCCCACCCATGCCGAAATACTGCAAAATTATAAGAATGCCGACGCGTTAGATTCCGCATTAAAAAAGGTTACTTACGTAACCGGTATACGCCCAAACTGGCAGGCAGGGAATAATTTTTTTTGGTATAGCAAGAGAAGCGAGGATAACCAGGTAGACTATATAGCGGTAGATCCTGAAAAAGCCAGTCGCAAAGTAATATTTAATCGTGCCGAACTGAACGGTAAAGTGAATAGCGTTACCGGTAAAAACACAAAGGATAACGATTTTAAAATTGACCAGCTATTTTTTACGGATGATAAGAAACAAGCGATTTTTAAAACAGACCGCGAGTGGTATAATTACAACCTTGAAACACATGTTTGTTTAAAAACAACTGACACGGTTTACAAAAAAGTTGATAATGATAAGCCATTACAAAAACGCCATTACCGTTGGGAAGGTGCGAACAATGACCCTGTATCGCCTGATAAACAATGGGAGGCTACGGTTAAGGGCGGAAACATTGTTGTAAAATCCTTAAAAAGCAAAACTGAGGTTACGCTAACTACCGATGGCAGTTTGGACAAGCCTTATGGCGAGCTCACCTGGTCGCCGGATAGTAAGCATTTGATAGGGTACCGTATTGACCCTAAAAAAGAAAAAGATGTTTACTACCTGCTTAGCTCCGTAGCAGGAACTACACGAGCCGTACTTAAATCACATGAGTATGCGCAGCCCGGTGATGAGTTTACCAGCTATGAGCAATACATATTTAACATTGCTGATAAAAGCAGTATAAAAACCGATGCAGAGAAAATAGATTTTTTTGGTGCCCCGCGCTTGCAATGGAGATATAATAACAGCCGGTATTTTACCTACGAAAAGGCCGACCGCGGTCATCAGCGCTTTAGGGTGATTGAGGTAGATGTTACCAATGGTAAAACACGTAATATTATAGATGAAAAAACAAATACTTTCATTTACGAGCAACGCATATATACCTTTTACATGCCTCAAACCCACGAAATAGTTTGGGTGACTGAAAAAGATGGATGGCGCCATATATATTTGGTTGATGCCATAAGTGGTAAAGAAAAGTTGGTAACTAAAGGCAACTGGGTAGTGCGCGATGTGGATAGCGTAGATGTTAAAAGGCGTGAAATATGGTTTAAAGGTAGCGGGAAAAACGTAGGAGAAGACCCCTGCAATATCCATTACTATCGTATAGGTATGGATGGTAAGAATATGGTTGATCTCACACCCGAGAAAGGAAACCACAGCGTAAGTTTCTCGCCGGACAGGAAGTATTTTATTGATACTTATTCTGAGGTGAATATTGCTCCGAAAATCGTGCTTAAAAACACTATAAACGGTAAAAAGTTAATGGATATTGAGCAGGCTGACCTGACCGGGTTGCTGGCCACAGGGATTAAACTCCCTGAAGTATTTGTAGCAAAAGCAAGGGATGGGAAAACCGATATCTGGGGTGTAGTTTACCGCCCGGCAAACATGGATCCTAACAAAAGCTACCCGGTAATTGAAAATATCTACGCTGGTCCGCAGGATTCATTTGTGCCAAAAAGCTTTTCAGCGGTAAATGAGATGGAAGGCATAGCTCAATTGGGTTTTATAGTGGTGCAAATTGATGGTATGGGAACAGCCAACCGGTCAAAAGCTTTTCATGATGTCTGCTGGCACAATCTTGCCGATGCTGGCTTCCCCGACCGGATATTATGGATGAAGGCGCTTGCTGCCAAATATCCGCAGGTAGATATTAGCAGGGTGGGTGTGTACGGCACTTCAGCAGGTGGGCAAAATTCATCAGGCGCACTGCTATTTCACCCCGAATTTTATAAAGCAGCGGTTTCAGCATGCGGTTGCCATGATAACCGTATTGATAAACAGTGGTGGAACGAGCAATGGATGGGCTACCCCGTAGGGCCGCACTATGGTGAGCAATCAAACATTACCAATGCCGGCAAGCTGCAGGGCGATCTGCTGCTGATAGTTGGCGAGGCAGATACAAATGTGCCGCCCGAGTCTACCTATCGTTTCGCGGACGCGTTGATAAAAAGCAATAAGATGTTTGATTTTTTGGTAGTACCCGGCATGGGGCATAGCGATGGCGGCCCTTATGGACGTAAAAAGAAACGCGATTTCTTTGTAAAGCATTTGCTTAAGGCCGAGCCACCCGCCAGGAATACCGACGAGTTAGCCAATGTTGCCAATTAAAATTTACTCTTAAGATTTTTTTGTACGCCTGTTAATAAGTTAGTTTAGTTGATGAAAGCACCACTGCCATGCAGGGTGCTTTTTTATTACTTTTACAATTTATAAGTGTAGATCTTCGCTCAATAAAATATCGCGCCTCAAACAAAATACAGGGAAAGGTATTATTGAATTGCTTAGTTTTTTAACATAATTGTACTTGATCAATATGAGCTTTGAAAACAAAAACTATCTGATTGCAGGTGCGGCCTCTGCTATAGGTACGCATTTGCTAACATCACTTGCCGCGGAAAGAGCCAATATTTATGCCATATCCCGCAAAGCTGGTGATAACTGGCCATCGGGTGTAAAATATATAGAAGCCGATCTGACAAAAAATATTGATGAGCTCGCGTCCTTTTTACCTCAGCAATTGCACGGGTTGATCTATTGTGCCGGAAGTATTAACCTTAAACCATTTAGCAGGCTCTCTGATGATGATTTTATTAACGATTACCAGATTAACACCCTCGGTGCCATTAGGATTACACGGCAGGCTTTGCCTTTACTCAAAGCGTCAGGTAATGCATCTGTAGTATATATCAGCTCTGTGGCCGCCAAAACCGGCATGCCGTACCATACCAGTGTAAGCGCTGCTAAAGGCGCGTTAGAAGGCTTCGCATTGGCTTTAGCTGCAGAAACGGCCGGCCAGCACATTCGTGTAAATGTTGTAGCGCCCTCGCTTACTAATACCCCTTTGGCGGCTAATCTGCTCAGTACCGATGAAAAGAAGGAGGCTTCGGCAAAAAGGCATCCTTTGGGCCGTTATGGGCAGCCACAGGATATTAGTAGTGCTATAGAATTTCTGCTGTCTGATAACGCCGGATGGATAACGGGGCAAGTTATAGCTGTGGATGGTGGCATGGGTAACATTAAAACTTTTTAGGATGAAAGTAATCAGCAGTGAGCAAATAGCGGAAATGGAAAAATCATACCGCACGGCTATGATGAATAGCATAAGCGGTTATAAACCGCTTAACTTATTAGGTACCATAAGTGAAGATGGAAAGCCAAATCTGTGTGTGGTGAGTTCGGTTTTTCATATGGGCTCAAATCCTCCGCTTTTAGGCATGGTCATACGCCCGGCAAGGCCACATAACGATAGCCTAAAAAACATTGGGTCGGTTAAGCAGTATACACTTAATAACGTTCAGGAGAATTTCTACGTTAATGCGCATCAAACCAGCGCGAGCTACCCTTCGGGTGTGTCGGAATTTAAGGAGTGTGGTTTTAATGAATATTATCTTGAGGATTTTAAAGCGCCTTTTGTAGCCGAATCGTCTGTAAAAATAGGCCTCGTTCCTGAACAAATATTGGATATAGATCTAAACGGCACTACCATCGTTATCGGTAAAATACAACACCTCATTCTTGATGATGCCGCGGTATTACCTGATGGTACTATAGACCATGTTGGTGTTAGTACGGTAACAGGGACTGGGCTCGATAGTTATTTTTTACCCGGTTTTCTTGGAAGGCTTCCTTACGCTAAGCCTGGTTTATCCCTCAAAGCTGTAACAGAATAGCAATTTCATAGATTACTTAAATCAAAGCTCCTTAAATGAAAATTCTTAAAAATATCCTGACCACCATTTTTTTTATTAACTGCATTAATATGACGATTACAAAGGCTCAGGATAAAGGCTCTAACGGATCATATGAGTTGGTTTGGAGCGATGAGTTTGATAAAGATGGCGCACCTGATACCGCTAACTGGCAGTTTGAGAAAGGCTTTGTACGTAACCACGAATTACAGTGGTATCAGCCCGAAAATGCTTACTGTAAAGACGGTAAACTCATCATTGAGGCCAGAAATGAACATGTATTAAATCCGGGTTATCTTGCTGAAAGTACCGACTGGCGTACCAACAGGAAATACATTGATTATACATCGGCGAGCTTAAACACAGCGCATGCAAAAAAATGGCTTTATGGCCGTATGGTGATGCGGGCGCGTATTGATACCGCTGCTGGCCTTTGGCCTGCCTTTTGGACGCTTGGGGAAAAAGGGCAATGGCCATCTAACGGCGAAATTGATATTATGGAATACTACCGTGGTAAATTACTGGCCAACATTGCTTGTGGTACCAATACCGCTTACAAAGCAAAATGGTACAGCAACACTACGCCAATTAAAAATCTGAAAGGGAAAAATTGGAGTAAACATTTCCACACATGGCGAATGGACTGGGACTCTACCGCCATTAGTTTATTTGTTGATGATAGTTTGCTTAACCGGGTTGAATTAAAGGATCTGGTTAACCAGGACGGTACCGAGATAAACCCATTCAAACAGCCGCATTATATTCTGGTGAACTTAGCTTTAGGGGGTGATAATGGAGGAAACCCCAGCCATACCACGTTTCCGCGTAAATACGAGATTGATTACATTAGAGTATATCAGAAAAAAGACTAATCAAGAGATAAAGCATAAACAATATATAAAGGGTGCCATAACGGGCCCCCTTTATTATTGAGCATATTATGGTTGGTTAAAAGTTGCCTCGTAGTTCACTTCATTCCTGTCTTTAAAATTGATCCTTCGGTTAGGTTGCCCGTTTAATTCCGTTTGGCCGTTAACCGTGAATTTGCATTCTACAAAATTATAGCCTGTAACTGTAGTAAAAGTAGCTGTATATAGCGAGTCATTAATCAAAGGTTTCATCTCTAAGTCCTTATCCCAGCTTAGTGGTTTTCCATCGCCCCTTATCCCTGCACTTTTGATGTCTTTTATGCCGGTAACGTGTAGTTTCAAGTGAATAATCACTTTTTTTGTTTTTTGAACACAGCTAAATTGCAACACCGCGAAAGCAGTGAATATGCAGATCATTATTATCTTTTTCATTTGCTTGACCGTGTAATTAAATAATCGATACCGAAACGCCCGCTGCCTAATACGCTGCTATACATTGCTACCCAGGCAAAGCCCAGTGCCGGCAACATGCTCCACATTCCGTTATGCCACTGTTGCATAAATACGGCTACCAGCATTGTTAAAAGTATCAGTATACTAAAAAGCCTTGTTTGAAACCCGAATACAATAAAAAGCCCGCCAACTGCTTCGCTAAAAGCGCCCATCCAGGCAAAGAATATCGGGAACATTTTAAAAATACCGCCGTATCCGGCTACATCATTTGGGAACCAAAAAGATACCTCAAAGAGATGAAGGTTGCTGTCTGCCGGGCTCCATGGCAAGCCAAATTTAGAAGAGCCAAAATCGGAGGTGAGTAAATAACCGCACACTATTCGCGGTATGGCTGTAAGGAGGTCCTGATACCAATGCGGCAACACTTGCGGCCGGGTAAAAGACTTGAAATAATTTGTCATGATTTGAGTTTTTTTGTTGCAATTTCTGCGCTTTTTGCTGTTGCATCGCCTCAAATCATGTTATGAGTCAACTAAATTAGCTCATTTTAAAAATACTCGCTGGGGTTAGTACCGGTAAACTTTTTAAACGCCCTGTTAAAGGTAGCTTTTGAATAAAAACCGGCTTCCAGGGCTATAGCATGCAAACTATAATTTTGATAATAAGGATCTTTCATAAGGCGAGTAGCCTCAGTAACTCTTGCCGAATTAATAAAATCGTTAAACGATTGCCCGTAACTGTTATTGATCACTTTACTGAGTAATGATGCATTTGTTTCGAGCTGCTGGGCCAGGTCCGAAAGGGTAAGATCTGCGGAAAGAAAGATACGATCAGCCATGGCTTGTTCGAGTTTTTGTTTCCAGGGTATCATCCAGGAATGATCTGCTGATGCAGAAGCTCCCTGGCCTGGAATTACATCCTGATAGGTTGCCAGGTTTTCAGGTTGAAAGGTTAGCTTAGCTTCCGGGACAAAACTGTTGCCATAAGCACTAATTGCCATGTAATAACAGATAATAGCGAATGCTAAGAAATAATACCAAGCTTGTCCGTAATGTAGTTCAACGATGAGTGATAGTATGTGTTCAAATAAGAAGAGAGCGCTTAGGGTGGTGAACGCGTAAAGGAAGTTTCTGAGCCAATGAAAGCTTACTATATCTGCAAAAGAAAACTCCGCCCTACTGTATAATTTATACTTCCGATAATGCTTTATTGTAAGAATAAGATAAATAAGAACGCTGCCCAGCCATATCCAACTAAACCACGGGTCAAAATCCGGATCTGTTCTGCCATTCATCAGGTAATAGCGCTTGAGTAATAATTTATCTACAACGAATACGGCAACTGTCCATATCAAGTAAACTGATCCGGGTACGAAATGTATTAAGTCGGTTTTAGTGAGCCGATAATTTACGTTGGTAAGCGCTTTTACGTAGAAATAAAGGAGCGGGCCGAAAAACAAAGGTTGTAAAAAGGGTACGTAGAATAAGATATCCCGGTAGGGTTGGGTATCGTACCAGCCGCCAAAGCCCAGCATCCATGGAGCAATAAACAATGCAGCCAGTAAAAAGAAAACCCCGATTAACCGATCGGATAATCTGCCTCGTTGTACGCTTCGCTTTAAAAAAAGTACTGCATAAACAACCAGATGAATAAAAAAGGCCAGAAGTAACGAACTGCGAAGCCCGAACACAAAATACATGAACGAATATACCAATTGGCAGGCAATTAAATACCCCCGCTTAATGCTATTTAAAACGTTAAAGCGGGGGTAGGTTTGTACTTTGGTATCTATCCAAAAAGGCCTTTGAAGTATCTATATCAATTTATCATAGTCAAAGATTAGGCGGTTTGCTCCAATAACTTGTTCTGTTCGCGCACGTATTCTATTTTAATATTAGCATGTATCTCAAAATCTTCGTCCTGGTCCTTATCTTTTAAGAAATGAGATATTCTTTCGATCTCTTGTTCCAATTGCTGTATACGTTTTTCAGATTTTGCATCAGGCGTACCCCATATTTCCTGATGACTAAAGCTTTTTAACCTGTGGAAACGCAATTTATTTTGGAATAGCGTCAGTAACAGTTCGTTCGCTTCCGATACAGAAAAAGTACCGTCAATGAGTGTAAATTCGTTTGCTTGCTTTTTCATTTTTCTATCTGCTTAATATTTGGTTTAATTAGTATTTGAGTGTGAGTAATATGCTGGTATAGCGTTTTTCTGGCTAAGTCTTTGCCCGGTTCAGGCGGTCATTTATTGACAAGCCAATACCTGTTTCCGGAAATTTGCGTGCGATGATGATATCATAATTACGGCTATCCATCAGGTGCATGGCCGCGTATAAATTAGCTCCGGCTGTTTTAAAATCATCATGCTGGCATAACAATACCTGATCTCCAGTCGCCAATGCATCCGAGTAGGTATTATAAGTGATAAACCCTGTTCTCTGATGCTGATAGTTGCGGATATCCTGTTCGGGATCATCACTTAAAATAAGCCTTGTTTTAGGGCTATAATGTTTCAGGTGCATGCCCGGTGCAACTATCTTTTCTGTTGTTGCAAGCCTTACTTTGCCTATTTGAGCCTCAATTTCTTCAATAGTGATAGCGCCTTTACGATACAGAGTAGGCACGCCTCCCGGAAATCCAATAATGGTTGATTCAAGCCCTAAGGTACAAGGCCCACCATCAAGGATGTAAGGTATTTTTCCATGCAGCATCTTGTATACATGTTCGGCGCTTGTAGGGCTTATATAGGTATAAGGGTTTGCGCTTGGCGCGGCTATGGGCAGGGCCGCTTCCTTTAACAAAGCCAGGGTAAGTTTATGGTTGGGTATCCTGATGGCTACGTCCGGTAACCCGGCTGTTAACACATCAGACACTCTATCTTTTTTAGGCAAAAGGAACGTTATAGGGCCCGGTGTAAAAGCATCAAGCAACAGTTTAGCTTCATCAGGTATTTCCTTTACAAGTTCACTTAAAGCGTCCGTATGATGTATGTGTATGATTAGCGGGTTGTTGGCCGGACGTTGTTTAACATGAAATATTTGTTTAACGGCGGTTTCTGAAAACGCATTGCCGGCCAGTCCGTAAACTGTTTCGGTAGGTATGGCTACCAGTTCATTGGCGCGCAGTAACTCTGCCGCTTTATAAATATCGTTTCCTAATGCCGTTTCTAATTGAGCCATTGTTTAATTAATTATGGGTTACACCATTGACAGTATTGAGGATCTTCAACTGATTTTTTATAGGGATAATACACGTCCTCATGGTAGTCGCATTTTTTGCAGATGTAAACATGTTTTAAAGTGCTCTCTGTGGGCAGCTTACATAAACTGCATGGCAGGCCCGGCTCACTTTTACCCACATCAAACCCGGGAGTTTTACAACGAGGGCATTTGGAGTTCATGAGGTTGGCCAGTTTTTCGGCGGCTTGCGCAATTACCGACATTCTGGTCGGGTTGTTCATTGCCCGCATATCCGTTTCTATTGAAAGCTTTCCGTATGTTGCCAGTAGCATTTCCGCGGTTGACTGTAATTCGTCCCAGCTTTGGATGTCCTTGATGATAGTTGAATGACCCTCATCTACGGTTTTTAAAATCACTTTGTGATCAGGAAAGCCGGAAGTTTCGCTAAAACTCTTCAATTCATCAAGGGTTGTAACTTCTTTTCCCGCGAAATTTGTCTTCGTAGAAACTTCTCTTACGGCTATCTCCAAATTATTTTCATAGTCGGTTAATAACAATATTTCATCATCCGCAGGTATAAAATACAGGGACGGATGCGGACCAAAAGACCCTTCGCTGGCGATAACCAGGTTAACCCTGAAAGCTTCCGAAGCGGCTTTTGATTTTCGCCTGGCTGTTTCAAGGGGAGTACCGGTTCTTTCTATCTCGCCGCTAAAGGTGCCGAAAACATCAGTATTGAAATTTTTAGGCACTATGATGTTTGCCTCGAACTTTTCCCTGAATAAAGGCCCAATCGCATCTTCTTTACCATGATGGGTAGCGATCAGGAAATCGCGCCGAAAAAAAATACTGTCAGAGAATCCCATACTGTTGTTAATAAGTGCTGTAGACTAACGCAACCAAGTTCTTAAGTTTTAAAGGTTCAAAGCCTAATTGATCTGCGTCCAACCCAAGTCGCGTACGAGCTGGTACTTTTTATGGTCGGTAGGGTCAAGGCAGATCATATGTAGCCACCCGTTCCCAAAAAGTTTTTGTAATATGGGTTGCTGTGCAATTATGCCTGAAATGGCTTCTTTTGGTGCATATACAACTACCGTTAACCTCAGGGCGGTATGGTATGGCGTGGTATCAGTAGCGTATACCGACTGCAGTGGCAGGCCGTGCATCAGGTCGCTCGCGTTTCCCTGCATAACCCCAATTTTCCCGGTGATGTTGTTAGTTATCTTGCTTCCGGCTCCAAAGGCTACATTGTCAAGGGTAGAGAACAAATACTGGGCGTTTATCCATTGCCCTACAACCATTGGCGCGGTGAGTATGGAAGTTAGCAGGCTCCCGTTATAGTCTGTTTGCCACTCGTAAGAATGCAGGAATGAGCGGCCTTCCAGGTTAATGTTTTCGGTAAGCCATCTCGGGCCAATAATAAAGCTGGCGTTTCCGGCAAGTCCCCATTCCGGGCGCACCTCGGCCCAGTCTTTAGACCGTCTGGCTACAGATTTACGTAAATTGCTCCAGTTGGCGGTTTCCGCAGGTATTTGCCCGCCCCTGTATTGAACAGCGCTGATCTGCGCGCCTTTAAGCGCCTCTTTTAATTTGTTGAGATGCTCTGAAAGCACAGGCGATAAGTCTTTTTCATATATGTAGATTTCTACATCATCGGTAGTGGTATTATGCTCCGCTGCAGCAAAAAACGTTTCCTCAGGAATGTTTATCCCTTGCTCTGAAAGTCCGAACCGTACAGCCTTGTTGTTTAATATTTCGGCAAGTGCCCTGGCATTAGGGCCGCCATGCCTGCCACCACATGCGCCACAGTCAAGGGCGGTAGAAAATGTATTGTTTACTGTCGCGCTGCCATGCCCGCAGAAAATTATCAGCGGCGAAAAATTTTCTGTAAGCCCTATCATTTTCAAGGCATTAGCGCTTATTCCTATTTGCTGTGATAAAGGGATGTTACGTATATCTGTCTTTGTGTGAAAATCAGGTGCTATGGTTTTCTTCAGTCCGGCCTGCATGGCATCGGCCGCCCTTGGGGCAAGAGTGCGGGCAAACATCCATAAACCCGTTGTTGAACCAACGGTTTCTACCAGGTTAAAAGGAGTAATAAATGTGTACTTAAGTGATTGATAAAGTTTTTTTAGTAAAGTTAGCCGATTGTGTTTGTGCACATTTGATTGATTTGCCTCATCAGGCTTTTGTGCTACATCATAGGCAGGTTTAAGCAACACCGGGCATGATGCATAGCTCTCGTGGGTAACCGGGTTAGAAATGGAAACCGGTAAGCCAAAAAAGCCCGCGAAGCCGTAAGTGGCGTAATTGCCCTGGGCTTCAATAGCCCGCCTGAAAGGCTCTGACCTTACATCAATACAAAAAACCATTTGCGCGTCGGGCTTTTTCTGTTCTTGCGGAGGTGCGTAATCACCGAACTGTTTTAGTAGCTTGTATTGGTATGATAGTTCCGCACTGAAAATATCGTTATAGGTATTCTCTTGATTGGCGCTGTTCAAAGCATTTTTATGCCAGGTTATTAATTCCTTAGCACCTGGCCAAATCATACAGGTGAGGGCTAATCTAAAAGCAAGATATTCGCTTTGCTCTGCTGAAGATGAACCTGTAGCCCAATTAGCCTTGTACTGTATGTGAGCCGCCCAGCCGGGTAAAGTCGTCAGCATAAGGGAGAGAAACAAATCCCAATAATGCTGCTCAATTTTTAGGTAGGAGAGTGCGCTGGCAATGAAAACTTCGGGTTCGTTGGGTTGCTGTTTAATCCAGTTTATTTTATGCTCATCATTTTGATGGATCTGGCTATCGAAGCGTATTAAGGATAGCGTACTTTTAAATAAACCAGTATTTTTCAATGGCATTTTTATGGTGGCCTGGCCCTCATCAAAAAAAGCTTGCAGCCATTTGATACTTTGCCTGTTCACCTCCTGCATACCAGCCGGCATTTCTGTTTGCTGGAAATAGGCTTTTGCTTGTACAAGCGCTTCTTTAAATGGCAGGTCTTCAAAGCCAGCGATGGGGTTTACAGCGATAAGGTTTTTAAGCGGCCAGAAAGGTGCTATTTTTGACCAGCTCTTTTCAACCGCGCTTTCAACTGTAGCGCAGTCGTCAATCAACGGAAGTTCAAGGGTTTCGTCCCCAAAATCGTGTTTTTGCATTGTTTGTGTATTTAATGTTTTTAGAACTGGTATTCGTTACGGCTGGCGGTAATTGTTTTACGATGTGGTTGGCTGGTATTTAACATTTTAACGTATGCCTTAAGCAACCATTCTGGAAGCGCGCGTTTGTTCGGATCAGGCATAAACAACATGTATAGCCAGGAAACGAATAATAGTCCTCCACCTGTAAAGTGTACAAAATTTAAAGGTTGAGGAATTGATAAATGAAGTGGTGCGAGTACCCATTCGATGATGTACACGTTTAGGCCATAAAATGCGCCCATCAATATACCGGCGCCTGCACCCGCCAAAAATTTTACTCCGGACTGGCCTCTTACGATCGGAATAGCGAATTGGGTACCTGCTATCAGCGAAAGAAAGGTAAGGAATAACGATGTGTCTGCTATTAATAATTGGTTTCCGCTGGTTATTGAAAACGTTGCGGCAGTTAACACACCGCAAAGCAAAGCCTTAGCAACGTCCTTTAATGATGGCGGGTAGTCAAGATCGAGGCGTTTCTCTTTGGCGGCCGAGCCCGATGACAGGAATAAATAGGCTTTAAATAAGCCGTGCCAGCACAGGTGGGCAACGGCTGCCGGGAATAAACCTAAACCACACTGGGCAATCATGAAGCCCATTTGCCCCATTGTGGAACAGGCGAGCATCCGTTTTACATCGCTTTGCATTAATTTCCATAGTGTTCCCAATAATGCGGTAGCTATTCCCACAACAAATATCAGGTTGAGTATTTGCGACTGGCCGAACAGCAGCGAAGCAAAGCGAGCGAGTAAGAACCCGCCACCATTAACTAAACCGGCATGCATAATAGCTGATACCGGCGTTGGCGAGTTTAACGAACTGGTAAGCCATTTGTGGAAAGGCCATAATGCCGATTGCGACATTGCCGCCAGTAGGAGCAGGAGACCAACAACTGCTTGCCATTCGCTGTTTAAAGGTTTGGTAAGGATAGTTTGTATGGAGGTTTCGCCGGTAAGGCTGTACAATATCATCAAAGCGGCACCAAGAAATAAGGCACCTGAAGCGAAATTTTTTTGTGCAAGAACAGCAGATGCTTTAGCCGCTTTCCATTCTGCCTTGTGCAGCATCAGTCTTGTTAATAAAATATTGCTTATTACCCATGCTAACCATAGCAAAAATATGTTGTCTGCACTTACCATTACTATCACAGTTGTTACCATGATTGTAAGGTTTACAAAAAATGTCTTTCTACTGCTGTCGCCCCTTAGGTAGCGTAACGAGAATGAGTCAATGCATATGGCAACAAACAATACAAGGCTTATCATTATTGCGCTAAGCCTGTCTAAATTGAAAAGTTGAATAAAGAAGTGTAATGCTGTAATCATTTTAGCGTTTTTTGTTGCCGCAAACTTATTGTATGTTTGTATATAAGAAAAACGAATAATTTTAATACATATAATAAGATTTTCTAATAATGTATTTGGACGCGTTAAATCTCGAATGCTTTATAGCCGTTGCCGAAACAGGTAGTTTCACCCGTGCCGCCCATAAGATACATCGAACACAATCAGCAGTAAGCCAGCAGATCACCAAGCTTGAGCAACAGATAGGGAAGCCACTTTTCCTGAGAAACAGGCAGCTATCACTAACTCCTGACGGTGAAATTTTAATTACCTATGCCAGGAAGATTGTGCAATTGAACCGTGATGTAGAAGATAGATTTAAGCATCCTGAACTGCAGGGTGAAGTACGATTTGGTTTGCCGGAAGATTTTGCCAGCGTTTTCCTTTCTGATGTACTTACAGAATTTGCCTCGCTGCACCCGCGTATTATGCTTAACGTGGAATGTGACCTCACGCTTAACCTTTTTGACCGTTTTAAGAAAAAGGATTTTGACCTGGTTTTGGTGAAAATGAACAGGCCGGAAGATTTTCCTAACGGGTTGGATGTATGGTCTGAAACATTAGAATGGATAGGAAATAAGCATATCACTGAATTTGATGAGGATCAGCCCATACCGCTGGTATTATCTCCTCAGCCCTGTGTTTACAGGGCGAGAGCTATTTACGCGCTTGAGCACATGAAACGCAAATGGCGTATTGTTTTTTCCAGCCACAGCTATGCAGGCACTATAGCAGCGGTAAAGGCAGGTATGGGATTTACGGTGTTACCGCGTAATATGGTTCCGCCAGATCTTCAGGTGATCAGGACAAACGGAACATTCCCTAATCTGGATGATACACATATCTCCTTGCTTAAACATCACGACAATAATATCGCGGTAAATTCATTTGAAAAATTCGTTTTGGAGAAACTTAAACCCTGACGTTATGGTAAGCAGTTTGATTATTTCCCATTGGTGGTTATTATAATACTTCACAAAACTCTTACTTTCAAGCAAAAAAATATCCATGAAGATATTAACTTTTCTAAGCCTTATATTCTTAAGTTTAATGGCTGCCGGGCAGGCAAAACTTAAAGTAATTAAGGCAACTTCAAACAAGGCGGCTATTAAAGACGGCAATGAGCTGGATAAAAATGCCTGGACACTTTCGCCGGGTATCAGACCGGATGTTTTCACGGCAGAAAGAACACGAAAAACTAAGTATGTGGTCTTTTACACGGATATTGATTCGATAAAGGTAAAGGTTAAGCCAGGGTCGACATATGATTTTGTTGTTCTTTTAAATGGCAAGGATAGCTGCTACACCCGAATTGAAAGTGCCATACCGCCCGAAGACCATGCGCGACAGGATATCGCTATATCCGATACCATTCCATTTAAACTTACCTCACATGAAGCCATTAGTTTTAAAGCCGTGGTTAACGAAACAGATACCGTGATCTTACATTTTGATACCGGTTCATGGGATTTCAGGCTAACCAAAGATGCAATTGTCAAAAAAACGCATCTGTTGTCTGATCAGTCCGACTATTTGGCTGGTAAAGCAAAACCAAATTTTAAAAAGCTTGGTAAGGTTTTTAAGTTGCAGATTGGTAAGCTTATTTTTTATGATCCGGGATTTTCAGCTACAGATTTCACCGCTCATGAAATGGATGGTCGTTTTGGCTGGAACCTCTTTGAGGGCAAACAGGTAGAGCTTGATTTTGATCGGAGCTTAATGATTGTGCATTCAGGAAAATTAATTAAAGCGCCGAAAGGCTATGTTAAGTCAGCCTTAACTTTTAAGAACTCATTTATGATTGTTAAAGGCGCTATGAAAAAAAACGGGCAAATTTACAATGGCGACTTTTTGATGGATAGCGGAGCAGAGAGTGCTATTATATTAGACAGCATATGGGCGGCACAGGCTGATTTTTCAAATGGCTTGCAGTTAATAAAAACTATCTCTTTAACTAATCCGAGGGGTGTCAAATTTGAAACGAAGGTGGTACTTGCACCTGCTTTTTTATTAAATGGATTTGAACTTAACAATGTCCCTACCTTGATCCTTGGCACCCGTAATCCGGCAGGTTTTACCGTCAATAACTTAGGCGGCGACCTGCTTAAGCGGTTTAATATGATCATGGATTTTAAGCATGACTGTATTTACTGGAAACCCAATTCTTTATTTAAAACACCTTATCTCAAAAGTTAGTAATATGCTAATTGGGATTTATAGTCCATTATAAAAGTCAATTAATATCAAAAAACTTATTTAATGCAAAAACAAAAGGCTCAAATCAGTTGATTTGAGCCTTTTTAATATTCTAATTTTTTTCAGCGGAGAGAGAGGGATTCGAACCCCCGGACCTTTAACAGTCAACGGTTTTCAAGACCGCCGCAATCGACCACTCTGCCATCTCTCCGGGGACAAAAGTACAAATCCGGGGCGAATTGGCAAATTTGATGTTAACTTTTTTTAAAATAATTGTAAGCTACTGAAAGCCAAATTATTATTATTGATTTTGGCTATTTTTTTTGGCTTTAAAGGTGTTGTAACGGGGTTTCGCTATACGAATTGTGCGTTTAGAAAGGTCGACAGACGCGTTTAATTCAAACCCGATAAGCAAAACGAGTGAATTGAGATATAGCCATATCATTACTACTATCAGCGTACCAATAGCTCCATAAACAGTGTTGTATGATGAGAAGTTGTTGGTATAGTAAGTAAACGCTATAGATGTAAGTATAGCCAGAGAGGTAGCCAGTATAGACCCCGGGTTTACAAATTTCCATCGGTTTTTGTTGGCCGGCCCGTACCTGTACAGGATGCTAATACTGACGAAGAATATCACCAATATAATGAGCCACCGCAATAGAGCGATCAATAGTCCCCAGAAATAGCCCTTGCTATCCAATTTTAATTGCACATAGTGTATGGCCGCTTGCCCGGCTATCATAATAACAATAGCGATAAGCAGGGCGATACTTATTACTATAGTAAGTACAATGGCCACCAACCGTCTTTTTATCCAGCTACGTGTTTCTAATACTAATGATGATTTGTTGAAAGCCTGCATCAGGTTACTGACGCCGTTGGTAGCAAAGTACAAAGCGGTGATCACACCGATGGATAACAACTGCCCGTGCTGTATCTTAATTATATCCTTAATGGTAGCTTCAAACGCGTTATAAGCGTTATTGGGCAGTATCAGTTCTATAAGGTTAAGCAGGTAGTCCTGAAAATCTTTTATTGGGATATAGGCGATCAGCGTAAACAAAAAGATGATGGAGGGAAAAAGCGCCAGCATAAAATTATATGCCAGGGCAGCAGCACGGTTAGTGAGTGATGACTTCTGTATTTCTGACGCGAAGAAAACCAAAACCGTATGTAATGGCAGCGGCCTGAAACCTGGTATATACACGGTTTTAGTCCAGTCTGTAAAGTATTGGTAAAATTTAAAATGCAGTAAAAAACGATGCAGCCATTTCATCAAGCTTAAAATTACTCAAAAAATGGTTTTAATTTTTCAAGAAAATCGGTAGGGGGCAGGCATGGGCGGTTGGTTTTCATGTTGATGAACGCCAGCAGAGTTTCGCCAATATGTATCAACTCATCCCTATCGTTGAAAAGTTCATAGCGGAAATGGATCTTTACGCCAGGCATTTTATCCATGATGACGTTGATGGTGATCTCCTCATCGTAACGTGCCGGCTTCAGATATTTGCACTTCATTTCAAGTACAGGCATCATTACACCTTGCGCTTCCATGCCGCTGTATGTTAAACCGAGGCTACGCAGCATTTCTACTCGACCAACTTCGAAAAATTCGGCGTAGTTACCATAGTACATATAGCCCATCTGGTCTGTTTCGCCATAACGGACACGTAATTTAGTAGCGTTCTGGAACATTAGCGTTTGATATTCCTTTCGTTGAGTGCCTGCTGAAATGCTCTGGCATTAATTTTATGTTCGGCCTCGTTAGTAGCAAAAGCATGATAGCCGCTGAAATCAGCCTTTGCACACATATATAGGTAATCGGTGTTTTTATGGTTTAACACCGCGTCAATAGCGGCTACCGATGGCATCATTATGGGGCCGGGTGGCAAACCTTTGTACATGTAGGTATTGTAAGGCGAGTTGGTAAGCAGGTCGCGGTTAAGTACACGTTTAATGGTAAAATCCCTTGTGGCGAAAATTACGGTTGGGTCCGATTGCAGTTTCATACCTTTGTTAAGGCGGTTAAGGTACAGGCCTGCAATAGTCGGCATTTCATCGTCATGCAGGGCTTCGGCATCAACAATAGAGGCCAGTACAGAAACCTGCTGTGGGCTCAGGTTTAACGCAGCTGCTTTCTGTTTACGTTCGGGCGTCCAAAACTTTTCATAATTGGCATATAAGCGTTTAAAAAGCTTTTCGGGCGTAGTGTTCCAATAGATCTGGTAAGTGTTGGGTATAAATACTGTGTAAATATTATCGATGGTAAGGCCATATTGTTCAGCAAACTTTGCCGAATCAAGCAGGCGCAGCATTGATGCGGAATCGGGCTCAAGGTTTTTACCCACCAAGCCAGCGAATTGTTCTTTTAGCCTGATGTTATGGAACGAAAAATTAACCGGCTCCTGGTTGCCTGATTTTAGCATGTTAATAAAGTTACGGTTGCTCATACCAGGTTTAAGGCGGTATTTGCCGGGCTTAACATTCAGGTATTTCATGCTGTGAGCTGCCTGCATAAAGGATGTAGTATCGTTTACAATGCCCTCGCTGCTGATGGTTTTATACACATCATCAAAGTTTGAACCGGTTTTTATATACAAGTATTGTTGCTTATCGGTAACGTTAGGACCGAAAAAGCGCAGGTAATAAAAAACGCCGGTGCCTAATAGCGAAAGCACAATGATTACTGCCAGTGCTATCCAAAATTTTTTCATATGATAGAGGAGGGGTTTTAAGTCTGTTTTAATTTTTGCAATGCCAATAGGCCACCTTTCAGGTTCAAAACGTTTTTGAAGCCATTTTCTGTTAAGATTTCCTGCGCGGTTTTACTGCGTATGCCTGCACTGCAAATAACGATGATCTGGTCGGTTTTGTTGTAACTTAACTTATTGATATTGTCTGCCAAACGGTTAACCGGTATATTAACACCCCCTATGTTAAAGGTGTTAAATTCAATAGCCTCACGCACATCCAGCAAGTTTATAGATGTGCCATCGTTCAGTAATTCGTTTAGCTGGCCGGCATTAATTTGGCACATCAGTAGGCTGGCCTTGTTTTACGGTTAAATTAATACGGGTACCAATACTTGTTTTGCTCAGTGAATCGGTTTTCATGGGCGATTGCGAAACCACCACTACGTTGGCCGAATCGGTTATGGCACCTTCATACGTAATGGTACCCACTGTTAGCTTGGCGCCACGAATAGCGAATTTAGCCGCGTCAAGGTCAAGGTTAACCAGTTCGGGTATATCTACCTCGCTTGCACCCTCACCGTTACCCAATACCAGATCCACTCGTGATCCTTTAGGTATTTTAGTTCCAGGCTTTATGACCTGCCCGCCAAAGCGTACCTCAAGTACACGGTCGCGGGCAATGTCTGATACATACGAAGTATCGCCTACCTTTAAGCCACTGTTAGATAACACGGCTACCGCTTCGCGGTAGATACTTTGCTCGGTAATAATATCAGGCAGCGATACATTCGGCGCCTGTTGGGTAACCATAGTGAGGTATATAGTACGGCTTTCCTTTACATTGGTACCAGCGTCAGGGTCCTGTTCAACAATGGTACCTGGTGCCTGGTCGGGCACAAAAACCGAATCAATTTTGTAATTAAAACCTTGCTCTTTAAGTGTTTCCATGGCTTTGTTCACGTTAAGCCCCTTTAATTTAGGCACAGGTATGCCCTCGCCATGGCGGGTATAATAACTAAGGCTAAAAAAAGCGATCAACACAATGCCAATAGTAGTAGCTATTACTAAAAGTATGGTGTTCCTGAATTGCCTGGTTTTTAAATATTCCCAAAAATTACTCATGCGTATGGTTAAGAAATTTCTGGGTCAAACATAACAATTTGATTTGGCAATTGCACCTGCGGCTACTACCAACGAGGCGTTTTTTGCATGGGCGAAACTGATCACTACGGGTTGCGGAACAAGCCAATGTGGGTTCGTCTTGTTCCGCAGCTTGTAGCTTACTGGTATTTAAATGATTTATCCGGATGCTGTGGCGATACAGGATTTACAATAGGATGTTCCTTTATTTGTTGCTGAAGATATTTTATCGCGGCATCCAGCTGGGCGTCTTTTCCTTTAAAGCTTTCGTAAGGCAGGTTATCTACTTCAATGTCCGGCTCCACACCGCGTCCTTCAATAAGCCATTTACCTTCCGGCCCAAAAACACCCGTTTCTGCAGCGGTGGCTATACCATCATCAACCAGTTTGTTATCTGACGATAACCATATCTCGCCGCCCCAGGTACGCATGCCTATTACCTTGCCTAAGCCAAGCCTCCGGAAACCCTCAGATACGGCTTCGCCATCTGAGGCAGTTTGCTGGTCGCAAAGTAAAACCATATGCCCTCTGAAAGCGTATTGCATATTCCAGGTAGGGCCTCCGGTGCGCCCCTGCCAGTACATCCAGGCTTTACGCAATAATTTTTCCAATACCCAACTGTCAATATTACCACCAAAGTTTTGGCGTACATCAATAACTAAACCTTTGCGGTTAAATACAGGATAAAACTGTTTAACAAAATCATCCATATCCTCGCCGCCCATGGCTTTCAGGTGTACGTAGCCAATCTCGTTATTGCTTTCGCTGTCAACTTTTAAGCGTCTGGAATATTCCCATTCGCCATAACGCAGGTCATAAAAATCGCGGGAGGAGATGGGTTTTACTACTTGTTCGTATTGCTTTTTAGCCCTGTCTGTAAGCGTGAGTTTAACAGGTATATTTACTTTATTAAATAATAGTTCGCCAATATCGTTTACATCTTTTAATGGAACGTTATTAATTTCTGTAATTACGTCGCCCTCTTTTATTCTCAATTCGGGCCGGGCAAGGGGAGAGTTGTTCTCAAAATCGGGGTCGGCTTTGTAAATATGATCAATACGGAAACCATTTGCTGTTTTGCTAAGCGAAGCGCCCAGCATGCCTGTTTGTACCTTGCTGGCTGGTGTACGCTTATCGCCACCATACACAAAAGTGTGCAGGGCCGATAGTTCTCCAACCATCTGGCTTAGCAGGTCATCCAATTCATAGCGGTCGGTAACTCGTGGCAGTAAGGGTTCGTATTGCTTTTTTACAGCCAGCCAGTCAACTTTGTGCAGGTCGCGGTCATAAAAATAGTCACGCATCATGCGCCAGGCATCATTAAACATCTCTTGCCAGTCCTGCTGCGGGTTAATGGCGAAGCTCCAGTTATTTAATTCAACCTTGTTTTTATCGGCATCTGCTTTGCTGCCATCAGCATCTGCAACAGCAAGTGTTTTATCAGCATACCTTATCAGGATTTTTTTACCGTTTGCAGCCGGTGTAAAATCGCGTACGCCTTTAGCTACTTCTGTAGGGTCATGCTTTTTACTGTCGGTGATTTTAAGCGCGTATATCTTGTTACCGCCCTCATCGCCCTCGTCACCGGTATCCACCCAGTAAAGGTACCCGTTAAGGATACTAAGCGAATTCATGTTGGCGCTTTTAACCGGTACCTGGTACAGTTGGCGCTGCGCTGCATCCCAGTTATACATTTGCGCAGGCTGCACGGCTGGTTTCTTCTTTTCTACTTTTTTGGTTTTGGCTACGCCTTGTTTATCTACGGTAGTAAATACCGAGTCGCTAAGCCACGAGTCGGTTTGTAAAAAAGGGAATTTAGCGGCGCTATCCAGCGCCATGGCGTAAATATTAGTTGTTTTGGTATAGTAAGGTTCCGGCTGCCTTGGCCCCCAAGGCGAGCGTGTAACCGAATGCAGATTCCTGTCGCTTAAAAAGTAGAGCCATTTACCATCGGCAGACCAGGCAGGGTTATAACTGTTAGTCCTGCTGGTGGTAACCGGCGTCATTTTCATGCTGCGGGTATCTATTACGTTGATCTGGGCATTCAGGTTTTCCAGGTTTTGCGATATATTAAGAAAAGTACTATTGGGCGACCACGATATTTCGTTAATACCCCCATAGGACTTATCATAGTTGAATTTGATGTCGCCGGTAGCTGTTTCTGCTATCCTTAATACATCATTTTTATCAAGATATGCGATATATTTTCCGTTAGGTGACACCGCGAATGATGAAATGATCACTTTACTTCCTTTGGTTATCGGCCGGGCTTCACCACTGCCATCAGCGTTCACTTTCCACACTTCATATTCACCGCCCTCGTCTGATAGCGCTGCTATGGTTTTATCATCAATAAAATGTACATCTTTTACTCTGATACCGCTTTTGCGGGTAATCTCCACCCAGCGGTCGCTTTTTGCGGGTGATACAAACAACCTGCCGCGGCTTACAATGGCAACATATGTGCCTTTGGGCGAAACATCTGAGAAACTGATGGAGTTAGTTGGTTTTTGTATCCATTTAGGCTTGCGCTGGTCAAAGTCTGATACGAGGTTAATATTGAGCAACTTTTCATTATCAGCAGCAATATCATACAGGTAAATATCTGCACCTTTTTGGTAAACGATACGGCCGGCATCAAGCGAGGGCATTTGCAGGTCCCATCCTTTTGAGTGTGTTTGTTGTTTGAGGTCCTTACCGTTCTTATCCATCGACCACAGGTTCATAGTGCCGTCGCGGTCTGATAGGAAATAAACCCGGCCATTGTAATACATCGGGCTGGTGCTGGTACCGTCAAAATCGCCGGTAAGGCTGGTAGCTTCCTGCCTGCCGTTAAATTTCCATAATTGTTCTATTAAGCCACCTTTGTATCGCTTGGTTTTACTTCCCTGGTTAGGAAAGCGGGTAAAGTAAAGCGCGCCTTCATCATCAAAGCTGCCTAATGATGCCTGCCAAAGCGGCAAGGTTTCCTTTTTTAAGTTTGCGGGATCCAGCTTAATGAGCTGTGGCTGTGGTAACACAGTGTTGCCTTTGCTCCGGTATAATATTTTGCCGTCTTTAGTCCAGCCGGATATGAGTTGCCCGTTGGTTAACTCATAAGTAAGGCGGCGGGGAACACCGCCGTTAATGTCCATTACATATATTTCTGTGCTACCCTCGTATTGCCCAAGAAAAGCCACCGTTTTACCATCCGGCGATATGGCAGGGTTCAATTCAACGCCATCATCAGAAGTTAAGCGGCTGCATAGGCTGGTGTTGATGTCATACTTCCAGAGGTCGCCTTCTGCGGTAAAAACAACGGTGTTTCCGTGAAGGGTTGGGGTACGGTAGTAGCCTTTTTGCTGTCCAAAACTCGCGGAGCTAACCAAAAGCGCTCCGGTTAATAGTAAAGTTCTAATTGCCATGTGTTTAGGATTATTGTATAAATGTATTAATTGGTTTTGGCTTTTGCAAAGCCAGCGTTTTAGTAAACCAAAACCATATCCGGGCAGATAAGTTACCAACCGATTTGACAACCATACTTGAGCATTTGCGCCAATAAGCTATATTTGGCTATCATGAAAATCATCAACGTAGCCCTTTTGGCCGGCGGTTACACCGGCGAGTACGAAGTTTCTATTAACAGTGCTAAAAATATAGCCAACAGTTTAGATACCGGTAAGTATAAGGTATACACCATTCTTATTAATAAGGATAGCTGGGTTTACCACAATGGCAACGAAATTGTCCATGTTGATAAAAACGACTTCAGCCTTGTGCTTAACGGTGAAAGGGTGATGTTTGACTTTGCATTTATTACTGTACATGGCACACCTGGCGAAGATGGCAAACTACAGGGCTATTTGGATGTGATAGGTATACCATACAATACCTGCGATTCAACCACATCGGCTATAACCATGAATAAGGCTTACACTAAAGCCATTGTAAATGGTATACATGGTTTGCATACGGCCAAATCAGTGCAATTGCACCGCAAGGATGAGCATGATACGGCTACTATTTCTTCCGCCTTAAAGTTTCCGTTGTTTGTAAAACCCAATAATGGCGGGAGCAGTGTAGGTATGAGTAAGGTTTATAATGTAGGTGGCCTGCATGATGCTATTGAAAAAGCCTTTAAAGAGGATAGCCAGATATTGATAGAAGAGTTTATAAAGGGGCGCGAGTTTAGTATCGGCATAGCCAGGCTAAACGGTAAAATAGTAGTATTGCCGGCTACAGAGATCATCAGTACGAAAGACTTTTTTGATTATGAGGCTAAATATACGCCGGGAATAACCAATGAGGTAACACCAGCCGACCTGCCAGCTGAAAAGAACCGCGAGATAGCTGATATTGTTACTCAGGCATACCTAAGGCTTAACTGCCGCGGTATGTGCCGGGTTGATTTTATTTTGCTCGATAACACAAACGAGTTCTATTTTATAGAGATCAATACCACGCCGGGGCAATCTGCAAATAGCCTGATACCACAACAAGTGCGTGCCGCTGGTATGGATCTGACCGAATTTTACGGACAGCTAATAGAAGACGCTATTAAAGCCTAATACCGGGGTAGTAAAAGTGGTTGCTTTGCCGGATATTTCTATTTGGTTTGAATTATGTAATTTTGTGTATGGCAACCACAGAAACACTTGAGGAATTTTACCAGCAAAAATTTAACTGGCTGCCCGATAATCTGAGCCAGAATATCGGGCATTTTAATGTTTTCCGGATTGAAGATTGTCATCAGCCGGGTGCTGCGCCTGTACAGTACAGCCGCCGGGAGTTTTATAAAATAAGCCTTTCTGCAGGGCGTACCATTGTGCATTATGCCGATAAAAGTATTGAGGTTGATGGGAATACGCTGTTGTTCTTTAGTCCTAATGTGCCTTATACCATAGAAATGTTCGGCGAAGCGCGGAAAGGTTTCTTTTGCATATTTACAGAAGCTTTTTTAACCGAGAATCTGCGCAGTAACGTTCATGATCTGCCTATGTTTGCCCTTGGCGGGCATCCGGCTTACATGATAAGTGATGAACAACGGGGTAATGCCGGAGAGATATTTGGCAAGATGCTCGCTGAAATTAACTCCGACTATCGTTTTAAATATGACCTGTTGCGTAATTATGTTACCGAACTGATTCATTACGCTTTAAAGATACAGCCCACCGAGGTGTTGTATAAACACCCCGATGCTAACTCACGCATTACCGCGGTGTTTACCGAACTGCTGGAGCGGCAGTTCCCTATTGAAACCCCTTCGCAGCGGTTTAACCTGCGCTCGGCTAAGGATTTTGCAGAGCAGCTTTCGGTGCATGTGAACCACCTCAACCGAGCTATACGCCAAACCACAGGCAAAACCACTACCCATCATATCACGGAACGGCTGGTGACCGAAGCTAAGGCTTTATTAAGGCACACCAACTGGAATGTATCTGAAATAAGCTACAGCCTGGGTTTTGATGAACCGGCCCATTTTAATAACTTTTTCAAAAAGCAAACTAACACAACACCCACTTCTTTCAGGATTGTTTGAATTTTGTAAGTATTGGTTTGATTAACGCAAACGGTGCGGTCTGTTTCAACCATAATTTTGTGTTATTAAAAATCACAAATTATGATGGAAAGCAAAAAAACATGGTTAATTACAGGTGCTTCAAAGGGGTTTGGCTTGAGTCTCGTTAGGCAGTTGTTGATAGCCGGTGAGCATGTAGTTGCTACCTCCAGGAACCTTACTGAACTCATCGCGGCAGCCGGAAATCCCGGGGAAAACTTTTTACCCCTGCAGGTAGATCTTACCAATGAAGATAGTGTTGCCGCTGCCGTAACGGCTGCGCATAAGCAATTCGGGTCTGTTGATGTAGTGATCAACAACGCCGGTTACGGTATTGGCGGCAGCATAGAAGAACTTACCGATCGCGAAACCCGCGATAGTTTTGATGTAAATGTATTTGGTACCATTAACGTTATCCGTAAGGTAATGCCTATTATGCGTGCACAGCAGTCGGGCCATATCATCAACATCGCATCTATTGCAGGTATTACGGGAGTGAGTGGCTGGGCTGTTTACGCGGCTACTAAATTTTCGGTGGTTGGGCTGTCGGAGGTGCTGGCCGATGATGTGCGGGCATTTGGAGTAAAAGTAACCGTTGTTGCGCCGGGAGCGTTCCGTACCAGTTTCCTGAGCAAAGAGTCGCTGGTGATTGCCGAAAACCCGATTAACGAATATCGTGAAGTGCGTGAGGCCCATGCCCGTTACCTTAACATGAATGGCCAGCAAGCGGGCGACCCCGAAAAAGCGGCAAAAGCTATTATAGACGTGGTAGGAGAAGAGAATCCACCGCTTTACCTCCTGCTTGGGTCTGATGCCTATGACCGCGCTATGAGTAAGCTGGACAGGATGGAAAAAGAGTTTAAACTCAACGAAGAGCTAAGCCGCTCTATGGCTTACAGCGCTTAATTATTCACTTTTAATAAACAATAACTATGGAAAGCAATAAAGTTTGGTTTGTAACCGGGGCCTCAAAAGGATTGGGGCTTACACTGGTAAAACAATTACTTGACAAAGGTTACCCCGTGGCGGCAACATCACGTTCTTTAAACCAGTTGGAGGAGGCTGTTGGCGTGCACTCCAATTTTCTACCTCTGGCGATGGATCTGCAAAACGAGGCAAGCGTGGCAGAAGCTATCACTAAAACAATAGGCCATTTCGGTAGTCTTGATGTGGTCGTAAACAACGCCGGGTATGGCCTTGCGGGCAGCCTGGAGGAATTAACAGATGCTGAAGCCCGACAAAATTTTGATGTAAACGTATTCGGATCGCTCAATGTGATCCGTTCGGTAATGCCTCATTTGCGTAAGCAGGGTTTCGGGCATATATTTAACATAGCTTCTATTGGTGGTTTTACAGGAGGTTTCCCTGGCTTTGGTATCTACTGCGCTACTAAATTTGCGGTGCATGGTTTTACCGAGTCATTAGCGGCAGAGATAAAAGGTTTTGGTATTAAGGCAACTGTGGTTTCGCCCGGTTATTTCCGTACTAATTTCCTGGCGGCAGATTCATTAAGTACACCTCAAAATGAGATAGCCGCTTATGCCGAAGTACGGGCGGTACAAGCCGCGCACCAAAACCAGATCAACGGTAACCAACCGGGCGATCCTAAAAAAGCGGCAAACGCCATGATAACGGTTGCCGAAGCAGAGAACGCGCCGGTACATTTGTTTCTGGGACAGGACGCTTACGACCTGGCCTACCAGAAAATGGGCGCTGTGACCAAGGATCTGGAAAGCTGGAGAAGTGTGGGTACCACAACTGCTTTTGCCAAAGAAATGGCATAAAAGTTACAATACCTTTATAAACAAACCACTGCTTATTACTGTTTCTTAACTTCGCACAGTTTAAATTTGTGCTAAATAGTGTTACGAAAAAACTCATTAAAATAAACAAAATTTATTATGATTCAAGCAAAAGGATGGGCTGCACAAGACCCGAAAACCGATCTTGCACCCTGGGATTTTGAGCGCCGCGAAGTAGGCCCGCATGATGTACAGTTTGATATATTATATTGTGGTGTTTGCCATTCGGACCTTCACCAGATCAAGAACGACTGGTTTGAAGGTATATTCCCGATGGTGCCGGGCCACGAGATAGTAGGACGTGTTGTTAAGGTAGGTGAACACGTAACCAAGTTTAAAGTAGGCGAACTTGCCGGTACCGGCTGTATGGTTGACTCTTGCCAGGTGTGTGAAAACTGTAAAGAAGGCCTTGAGCAATACTGCCTGGAAGGTAATACGCAAACCTACAACAGCATGGAGCGTGATGGCTCTCGCCCAACATATGGCGGTTACTCTAACACCATCGTGGTACGCGAAGAATTTGTACTGCATATATCAGACAAGCTTGACCTTGCCGCTACTGCCCCTTTGTTGTGCGCGGGTATAACTACCTATTCGCCTTTAAGGCACTGGAAAGTAGGTAAAGGCCATAAACTTGCCGTACTGGGCTTAGGTGGTTTAGGCCACATGGGCGTAAAATTTGGTGTAGCCTTTGGTGCCGAGGTAACCGTTTTAAGTACTTCTCCTTCAAAAGAGGAAGATGCTAAAAAGCTGGGTGCCCATCACTTCCTGGTAACCAAAGATCCTGAACAAATGAAAGCCGCACAGGGTAGTTTTGATTTTATCCTGGATACCGTATCTGCCGAGCATGATATGAACGCATACCTGGGCTTGCTAAAAACAAATGGTGTAATGATGTGTGTGGGTGTACCATCAAAACCGTATGCTATACATCCATTTTCATTGATCGGCGGCCGCAAGAGTGTTGCCGGTTCGGGCATTGGTGGTATAAAAGAAACTCAGGAAATGCTTGATTTTTGTGCCGAGCATAACATTGTTTCAGATATCGAACTCATAGATATTAAAGACATTACGGCATCATATGAGCGTATGGAAAAAGGCGATGTACGTTACCGTTTTGTAATTGATATGGCTACGTTGTAATTTCTTATTGTTTTAATTAATATAAAGGCAGGTGACCAGATGGGTTATCTGCCTTTTTTATTTGGGGCAAACCAACGGGGTGTTGTATTGTAGTATACGGGTGAAATACCCGTTGATAGGTTTGTTAGCTGCAAGCTTAATGGCCTCCTGCCACAGCAATCAGCCAGATTATGTGTTTACCAAAAGTGGCGATACCATTGCCGCAGGCAAGCGCGATACGCTACCTGCAGCCCTGCCGGACAGCGCCGGATATTTTACAAAAGTTAATGTAGGTACACTGAAACCCGGCGATCTGGTAGCATTTGCTCAAAAGCTAAAAGGTATCCCATATAAATACGCCTCAACAAATCCTGCAAATGGGTTTGATTGTTCGGGATTTATCACTTACGTATTTAACCATTTTGGTGTGGTGGTGCCGCGCCGGTCGTTTGATTTTTTACATGTAAAGCAGGAGGTAAGCATCGCTAACGCCCGGCCCGGCGACCTTATCCTGTTTACCGGTACAGATAGCCTCGACAGCAATGTTGGCCATATGGGTATTATTACTACAAACACCGACTCAACAATATTTATACATTCCACATCAGGCCATAACAATAAAGGCGTGGTAGAAACGCCTTTAAATAGTTATTACCGCAAACGTTACGTGAAAACCGTACGAATTTTCAGGTAGTTAAATTTGCTTATATTGATCTTCTTTTACAATTATGACTGAGAAAGAAAAAATGATAGCCGGCGAATATTACCTGGCTAATGATCCTATATTGGCAGCCGAACGCAAACACTGTAAACAATTATTAAAGCAGCTAAATGTTGACCATTTTGTTACTGGCGAAGAAACCGATCAGCTTTTGGCAAAGCTGTTGCCAAAAGCTGGTAAGAACATTTATATAGAACCACCTTTTCATGCTGATTACGGGTATAATATCATCACCGGCGATAATGTGTATTTTAATGTGAATTGTGTGGTGCTTGATGTTTGTGAGGTAAAAATTGGCAACAACGTATTTTTCGCACCCGCTGTGCAGGTATATACCGCAACCCATCCGCTGGATGCTCTTTTACGGCGCAGTAAGGAGAATGGCAAACCCATCACTATTGGCGATGATTGCTGGATAGGAGGAGGCACGGTCATTTGCCCGGGTGTAACCATAGGCAACCGTTGCGTGATAGGAGCGGGCTCAGTAGTAACACGCAACATACCAGATGATTCACTGGCAGTAGGCAACCCGGCCCGTGTGATCAGGAAAATTGAAAATAGCCGCGAAGCTTAATTTTTTATAAAGGCAAGGCTCGCGTTGCGGTATTGCGGTTTTTTTAGCTGATGCCTTAATCCTTTAAAACTTTGCATAGGCCCGTCTGTAGCAAACAGGTTAACCAGCCATGCAGGAAGGCTGCCGGCAGGGTTAACATGCAGGGTATATTCTACCTTAACTTCATGGTGGCCAACAGGCGTTATTACCCATTTTCCTTTTGATTCGGTTACCCGCACAATACCATCTTTGAGTGGTTCCATACCGTTAATAGCAGGTCCGTCTACAGTTATAACTCCTGTTTCGGGGTTTTGTGTGGCGGTTAAATGAGCTACAAAGTCGCGGTTGGCAGCGGGCCATGGCAGGCTCACCTCAGAATAATAGTACACCTCATTATCCGCCGGTTTTTTAAGTAGCTTAATGGATTTGGTATGAAAAACCCATTCTGTACAGGTATTAACATCAAGCAGTACGCTAACCAATTGTGCAGGAGTAGCGTCAAAAGTACATTCAACTCTTAATGCTTTAAATTTAGATTCGGGTACATGGGCTGTGTAAACCTTAATACCATCAGTATTTGACTTTAGCACCCAATCGGTTTGCGCGAACGCGCCGGTGCTTAAAAATAGTAATATTATGTGGAGCAGTAATTTTCTCGGCATATTTCACAAATTTAAATCGCCAATAGAAATGCCCTGTCATACATTCACCATATTAGTGTGGGCTTAATGTAATAATACAGGTATGATTTTAAAACTTGTATTTTTGCATAAATCCATATCAAATGTCCATATCAACCGATGAAGAGCGTGCAGGAATGCAAAAAATAAGTGATGCCGTGGCTATTACGCTTAAAGAAATGCGCGAGTATGCCAGGCCGGGGATAACTACCAAACAACTTGATGATTTTGGCGCGGCCATACTCAACAAGCTCGGCGCTAATTCGGCTCCTTTCCTCACCTACAAATTTCCGGGTTATACCTGTATCAGCGTAAATAACGAAGTAGCGCATGGCATACCGTCTGACAAGACCATCTTACAGGAAGGCGACCTGATAAATGTAGATTTATCAGCAGAACTGAACGGCTATTGGTCTGATAATGGTGGCTCATTTGTTTTAGGGGAGGATGTGCATGGGCACAATAAATTGGTAAATGCTTCTAAGGCTATTCTTAAAAAGGCCATTAGTAATGTAAAGGGTGGTGTTAAAATATCGGAGATAGGCGGATTGATTGAAAATGAAGCGAAAAAGGCCGGATATACGGTGATCAAAAATCTCACCGGGCATGGCATAGGCCGCAGTTTGCACGAAGAGCCACATGAGATTGCTAATTATCCCGATAGATTTAATACAACCAGGTTCCGCAAAAATTCGGTAGTAGCTATTGAAACGTTTATTTCAACACGTTCCACTATTGCCAATACCGGTGCTGATGGATGGACGCTTACAGGTAATAAGGGCGGCTATGTGGCTCAGCACGAACACACTATTATGGTTACGGACGGGCAGCCATATATTTTTACAGCCCTGAATGGTATATGGAACTAACCTTACCGGCGTGCAGGTAAAGTAAACCAAAATGTGCTGCCCTGCCCAAGCCGGCTGTTAACGCCTATTTTACCGCCATGCCGTTCTACAATTTCGGCGCAAATGTAAAGCCCGAGTCCTAATCCCGAGTATTGCACGCCCGATGAATCTACGCGGTAATAGCGTTCAAACAGATGGGGTATTTTATCAGCAGGTATACCTTCACCAAAATCTTGTACGGCAATTTTCACAGCTCCGGCCTGTGCGCTAAAATTAATATTGATCTTTTTAGCGTCAGGCGCGTACTTAACGGCGTTGTTGATGAAGTTAACCAACACCTGTTCTGTTTTTTGTTTATCAGCAAAAGCCTCGAGGTTGTTATCGCCGGTTATTACAATGTCATGGTCGCCTGCTGCTCTTACATAATCGCAGCATTCATTGATCATGGCGGCAACGTTAAATGTAGAATAATTTAGTTCTAACTGTCCGGCACTTATGCGTGATACATTGAGTAAACTCTCTACCAGATGCTGCATTTTATTGAGGCTGGTATTGGCCTTTTCAATAAAAGCGGTAACCTTATCGGGGTTGCTGTTGCTTTTTATTAGTTTATCCAGTATTTGTATTGAAGCCTTTATGGATGTCATAGGAGTTTTTAACTCATGGCTGGCTACACTTATAAAGTCGTCTTTTTGCTGCTGGAGGCGTTTAAATTCGGTAATATCCAGTACAGTGCCCAGCATGCGCACGGGTTGTTCCTTTTTGTTATAAAATACCTTTCCCTGTATGCGTATCCAGTGCAGGCTGTCATCGGTGTGTATAATGCGGGCCTCGTAATATAATTTACCTGTTTTTAGCGCTTCGGCATGTGCATTATGCCTGATCTGTAAATCGTCGGGATGGAAAGTATCCAGTAGCCGTTTGTGCGGTACAGGCTGGTCAAAACCAAATATGTGGTTGAACCTGTCTGAGGTTATGGTGGTTTCGTCTGATAGATTGAGGTCGAACGTTCCTATTTCCGCGGCATCAATAGCCAGCCTGCTACGTTCCTCTATATCCTCAATATTGCGACGGGCAATTACTTTGTCGGTAACATCTATGGCAATAACCATTATTGCGTTTATGCTGCCATCAAAGTAGCGTATGGGCTCATAAACAAAGTCAACAGAAACAGTTTCAGGTTTTCCGTTGCGGATCAGCAGCACCTCAGCCTCTTTAGCTACAAAGGGTTCGCCTGTAGCAATTACATTATCCATTATAGGCGCGTAATACGCTTTGGCTTCGGGTATGGCCTCCCATATGTTGCGGTTATCTAATTCAATTCGTTTTTTACCAACCAGTTCCAGGTACGATTCGTTCACCTCATCCACAACGAGATCGCTAGAACGTATAATGCAAATACCAACAGGTGCCTGGCGTACCAGGTTATATAAGATCATACGGCTTTCTTCCGCTTGTTGTTTGGCACGTTCCAGCTCGGTTACTTCTGTGTTAAAAGCGGCAACACCGTATATCTCACCAGCCTGGTTACGCATGGGCAGGTAAGTAAACTTATAGTAAACGGTTTGTATAACGCCAGCATTTAAAATATCAACCCGTGAGATGTCGGTATTGTAGGGTATCCCTGTTCTGTAAACCTGTTGTAAGTAACCCAGAAAGGGCTGGTCGTGCAGCTCAGGTAAAGCATCCGCGAACGGCATACCTATGACTGAACTATCTCTGTCCCATGCTTTTAACGTAGCATTATTAGCAACAGAAACGATCATGTTATCGCCGGTGCATACAAATACGGGGAAAGGCGACAAGTTTACAATGTCTCTAAACGTGCTTTCTGATGGGTCCAAATGAAACGGTAATTGATTTCTTTGTTCTCAAAAATATAAAAATCTATGTGATAACCCCAATATGTTATGGTTTTAGGATAAAAATTAAACTTGAAATAGTTGCTTTGTGGCCCGGAAAAACAAATGGCAGGTATTATAATAAGTTTATTTATGCCCAGCGACGTCTTGCCAACTATACGCTGATTACGCCGAAAAAGAGTGATATTATTAATAAATATTAAAAACCATTTAATGCTATTTACGATTATAGGTTATGATATTATTAAGGCAATATGATGTATTGCCGGCTTAACCTTAAATGCAGATATATTGAAATTTTTACTCAGCCGTTTACGCCCGTTTATTATTGTTGCCGGTTTACTTTTACCGGGTGTGGCTTTTTCGCAAACCGCCCAGGATGCGCAAAAACTCCTGGTTGATTCTGTACCCAAGCCGGCAAAAAATCACACCCCATTTTTTGGCCCTGTACCCCCTGATACGAAACGTTTTGGTAGGGCAGCTGCCGAATGGGGGCTGGCGCAGGTTATACCGTTTAGCTACGGTAAGTTTATTGCGCATGCGCCTTATTCAAACGTAACTGGTGCCACTATTTGGCGAAACCTTAACCCGGGCAGCTGGCAGTGGGATCAGGATATATTCCGTACTAACCAGTTTGGGCACCCTTATCAGGGGAGCTTATACTTTAGCGCTTTCAGAAGTAACGGCTACAGCTTTTGGCAATCTGCCCCGGCATCGGTGGCGGGTAGTTATTTTTGGGAAACTTTTGGTGAAAATGAGCGCCCATCTCCCAATGATTTCATTAACACCAGTTTTGGTGGTGTAGTGCTGGGAGAAATGAGCTATCGCCTGTCCAACAAAATTGTAAACAACCGGCACAGTGGTTTTGGCAGGCAAATGGAAGAAGTCGCGGCTTTTCTGGCTAATCCCATGAACGGCCTTAACCGCCTGTTGGATGGTAAATGGGGTAAAGTATATGGCAACCCTAAGGACCGCGATTCTACACAGGTATCCGCGGAGTTTGACCTTGGTGTGCGTCGTTTTAGCAGTATTACAGGGAATGGATCAGGAAAGGGCAAAACCGGTTTATTTGGCCGTGCCAAACTGATGTACGGTAGCCGTTACAAGGATTATAAAACCCCTTTCAGTAATATCTTCATTAATGTAGAACTGGGACAGGACGATAGCTCAATGGTGAACCTGCTAAGTGTATACGGCTCACTCGCGGGTTGGGAGATAGAATCAAACCGCGACCTGAAACATCTCGTGATCCTATCGGCCAACTACGATTATATAAGCAACGAAGCTTTTTTTTATGGAGCACAGAGTGTTAAAGCAAATTTGTATTCCACTTTCGATTTGAGTAAAAAAATCACCTTAAATACCAATATCGGTACCGGCCCTATACTATTGGCAGCTGTGCCTAATACCTATATGGCAAGGGGACGCAATTATGATTATACCTCCGGTTTTGGTATCAATGGCGGAGCCGGGTTAAATATAATGGACAGGCTTTTTGCCAGTATTGACTACCGCGGGGGATGGCTTTACACAGTGAATGGTAATAAATCGCATTATTTTCTGCATACGGTTACCAGCGAGTTCAGGTATGCATTCAGCAAGAAAATATCGCTCGCTGCCGAGCCTGGATATTTCTTCCTGAGAGGTAAGTATGACGACCACCCCGATGTGAACAAGAGATACCCTTATTTAAGGGTATCTACGAGGTACGCTGTTGATTTTTGATGGTTGCAAAACATGTATTTTAGCGCAATTATAGCCTAATTATATTCCGTAATGTGCAATCACATCCTCTGGCACTTTGGTGCCGCGGCCGGTAGCCATATCAATCATCACGTAATCAAAATAACCATCGCAGCATACCTTGCCGGTATTTTTGCTGGTTAGGGTAAAAGCTACCCGACAGCCTTTGTCGTTAATGCTTTCTATGCCGGTACGTACGGTAAAATATTCGCCCATGGTAAGGGCACGTTTATAATCAACGTGTGCGGTGCGTACTACCCAGCCAAAGCCGCGCTCCATAAATTTCTCCATGCTCATGCCATAAAAGCGGTCCATTTGCTCGTAGCGTGCGGCCAGTACATAGTCAAAGTAGCGGCTGTTATGCACGTGCTGAAACATGTCTATATCATCGGGGCGTACGCGGTGTTCGGTCTCAAAAGTGCTGTATGGCATTAATTCCAAAAGTTAAAAGTCAAATGTAAAAAGTAAAATCGGGAGTTATTGTTTCATCGATCAGCTTGACTACCCTTTCTTGTTTTATACTGAAACAAATTAATCATCAAAAAAATTTAACTTATCTGCACATCATCAAACCTGCTTGGTTTTCCATTTTCCTTTTTTGAACAGCACATAGGCAGCAATAGTTAAACCGATCTCTGAAACAGGCAGGGATATGAAAACTCCCGTCGGGCCCATCTCAAAATACTTAGCCAGCAGATAAGCAAGCGGTATTTGGAAAAGCCAAAACGTAAAGAAGTTGATCTTAGTGGGCGTCCAGGTGTCGCCTGCACCATTGAACGCGCTGGTGAAAACCATGCCCATCCCATAAATAATAAATGCCCCGCTAATGATCTTTAACGCTTTTGCAGCAACGCTTTTCACTTGTTCATCCTCAGTAAAAAAGGAGGCAAATAAATGCCCGCAGGTCAGAAATAAAACGGTTACTATGCCCAGGAAAACCGCGGTATACCTGATGGTCTGAAAAACGGATCGTTCAGCACGGTCAACCCGCCCTGCACCAAGATTTTGCCCCACCAGGGTGGCGGCAGCATTGCTTAAGCCCCAGGCAGGCAGCATAAAAAACATCATTAACCTCAGCGCGGTCTGGTAACCAGCCGATCCTTTATCGCCGCCTGTTGTGGCTACAAGTTCAGCCAGAAATATCCAGCTGCAACTGGCTATAATAAATTGTAATATACCCGGCGCCGCCACTTTAATAATGGCTTTTATCTGCTCCCAATCCGGCACCAGGTAGCTTAACTTAATGGTAATTGCGTTTTTATTATTAAATAAATTGTAAACCTGGTACAATACCCCTAAACTACGGCCAACGGTAGTAGCTATGGCCGCCCCTGTTAAACCAAAAGCGGGAATTGGCCCCAAGCCTCTGATAAAAATAGGGCAGAGGATAATGTTAGCGATATTAGCTATCCAGAGGCTGCGCATAGCAATGGCTGCATTTCCCGCCCCGCGGAAGATACCATTGATCAAAAAAAGCAAAACGATAATAACACTGCCGCCCATCATAACGCGCACAAAAGTTTGCCCGTGGTTGGCAGTTTCTGGGGATGCTCCCATTAATAATAGCAGGTCCCGGCCGTGCAGCAGGCCGACTATGCTGATCACGATATTTACAATTACAGCTATTACAACGGTTTGCATACCGGCTTTTGATGCTGCTTCAGGATTTTTCTCACCTATGCGACGGGCAACTACGGCTGTAGCAGCCATGCTTAATCCGATAGCTAAAGAATAAATTACTGTAAGTACAGATTCTGTTAACCCAACGGTTTGTATGGCAAGGCTGCTATTGGGCAAGTGCCCTACAAAGTAAAGATCTACCAATGCAAAAACAGATTCCATGGCCATTTCCAGCATCATGGGGATGGCCAAAAGCACAATAGCACGTTTTATGCTGATAGAGGTAAGATCAACATGTTCGCCTTTTAGTGATTGCTTAAGTACCGTGAAAAATGAATTTGCCTTGCCCTTTGCGGCAGCTATTGGTGACATAGTTTTTGTTTGAGTCAATAAATATAAGCTTTACGGCGCAGAGCAGTAAAAAGTAACTTCAGCAAAATTATCACGAAAGTTTTACCCAAAGCAGTCTGATAATGACATATTGAAGGGTTAATTCCGACAAAAGGCAAAGTCAAAATTCAATAGTGAAAACCAAAAAGTTCTCTGATTGATAGGAAGATAACCTAAGCCAGGCTTTTGAATTTTGAATTTTTACTTTTGATTTTAAAGCGTATCTTTGCACCACAATTAACAAAGTTATACACGCTTTAATATTATTCAGGTAATGTATTTAAGTAAAGAAGCAAAGGCTGAGATCTTTGCAAAACATGGTAAAGGCGCAACTGACACAGGTTCTGCCGAAGGTCAGGTAGCATTGTTTACCACTCGTATCGCACATTTAACCGGTCACTTGAAAAACAACAAAAAAGATTTTTCAACCCAGTTATCACTGCAAAAATTAGTAGGTAAACGCCGTGCATTATTAGCATACCTTTACAACAAAGACATTGAAAGATATCGTGCTATCATCAAAGCTTTACAGCTTAGGGATATCATCAAATAACTTTTATAAGTTTTTAATAAAAAGCCGTCCGCATGTCTGGATGGCTTTTTTAATTTTGCATCTAATTTTACACACATAAAAAACCGGGTTGCTCCTGAAGATGAAAAGCAATCCACAACACAAAAAAGATGAGTTTAAACGTAATTAAAAAGGTTATTGATTTAGGTGACGGCCGCACCATTGAGATCGAAACCGGTAAACTGGCCAAACAAGCAGATGGTTCTGTAGTAGTAAAAATGGGTGATACCATGTTACTGGCTACCGTAGTATCATCACCAGAGGCAAAAGAAGGCGTTGATTTCCTTCCGCTATCTGTTGACTACCAGGAGAAATATGCCTCTACAGGCCGTATCCCGGGTGGTTTTTTACGCCGCGAGGCTCGTTTATCAGACTATGAGGTATTGATCTCGCGTTTGGTTGACCGTGCTTTGCGCCCAATGTTCCCTGAAGATTATCATGCCGATACACAGGTAATGATCAGCCTGATCAGTGCGGATAAAGATATTATGCCTGATGCCCTTGCAGGTTTAGCTGCATCTGCAGCGCTTGCCGTTTCTGATATCCCGTTCAACGGACCTATATCAGAAGTACGTGTTGCTAAAATTGATGGCCAACTGGTGATTAACCCGCGCCTTAGCGAATTAGCCAATGCTACCCTTGAGTTTATTGTTGCCGGTAACGAGCACGATATTAACATGGTTGAAGGTGAAAGCGCTGAGATACAGGAGGAAGAGTTGGTAGAGGCTATTAAGTTTGCACATACTGCTATTAAGCTGCAGTGCCTTGCCCAAAAGGAACTTACCATTGAAACCGGTAAAACCGAGAAACGTGTTTACAACCACGAGCACAGCAACGATGAGCTTGAAAAAGCTATCTACGCCGCTACTTACGACAAGGTTTACGCTACTGCAAGCGAAGCTTCTTCAAAAGACGAGCGTGCCGCTAAATTTAAAGCTATCCGCGATGAGTACATCGAGAGCTTAGGCGAAATTGATGACATCACTAAATCATTGGCGAAAAAATACTACCACGATGTGGAGTATGATGCTATCCGTAACCTGGTATTGGACGAAGGCAAGCGCCTTGACGGCCGTACCACTACCCAGATACGCCCAATATGGAGCGAGGTGGGTTACCTTCCATCGGCACACGGTTCTGCCATATTTACCCGTGGCGAAACGCAATCATTAACCACCGTTACTTTAGGTTCTAAAGACGATGAGCAAATGATTGATGGTGCTTTCATCAACGGATACCAAAAATTCCTGTTACACTACAACTTCCCGGGTTTCTCAACGGGTGAGGTTCGCCCTAACAGGGGTGCAGGCCGTCGTGAGATCGGCCATGGTAACCTGGCTATGCGTTCATTAAAACGTGTATTACCTTCTGAGGATGAGAATCCATACACTATTCGTATCGTATCAGATATTTTGGAATCAAACGGTTCATCATCAATGGCTACGGTTTGTGCCGGTACATTGGCTTTGATGGATGCAGGTGTTAAAATTTCCAGCCCGGTTTCAGGTATTGCAATGGGTTTGATCACTAATGAAATGGGTACTAAATATGCTATCCTTTCTGATATTTTAGGTGATGAAGACCACTTAGGCGATATGGACTTTAAAGTAACCGGTACCAAAAATGGTATTGTTGCGGTACAGATGGACCTTAAAATTAAAGGTCTTTCATATGAAGTGTTAACCAATGCGCTTAACCAGGCTAAAGACGGCCGTTTACACATCCTTGGCGAAATGGCTAAAACCATCAGCGCGCCTCGTGAGGATTACAAACCGCATGCCCCACGTATCGTATCTATCAAAATTGATAAAGAATACATTGGTGCTGTTATTGGTCCCGGTGGTAAAATTATCCAGGAAATGCAACGCGAAACTGGTGCTACTATCTCGATCGAGGAAGTTAACAACGTGGGTGTCGTACAAATATTCGCCGATAATAAAGCATCTATTGATGCCGCTTTAGGCCGTATCCGCGCTATTGCCGCTAAACCAGAAGTAGGCGAGATATACGAAGGTAAAGTAAAATCAATTATGCCATTCGGTGCATTTGTTGAAATTATGCCGGGTAAAGATGGCTTATTGCACATCTCAGAGATTGACCACAAACGTTTCGAGAGCATGGATGGTATCTTCCAGGTTGGCGACGAAGTTCGTGTGAAACTGCTGGATGTTGACAAGCAAGGCAAACTAAAGCTGTCACGTAAAGCTTTGTTGCCAAAGCCGGAGAATAACAAACCGGCTGAAAGCAAATAATAGTAATCAACTATATTAAAAGGCCCTCATTCTGAGGGCCTTTTTTTGGTTAGAAAAAAATGAAATTTCATGCAAACAAAATATGTTGCAACTGGTTTTATCTAATTAAGAATAATTGTTTTTGAAAATAACGCCGGGGCCAAGATTCTGAAAATGTCTACCACAAATAACGACCCTCTCGATTTTCTGAGCAATGCAAAGGGAATAACGGGCGGCCCGCAAACCGACCTTATCCAAAAGCTACTGTACGAGATCATCAGGGTTAAAGAACTTATTGCTTACTATGATTCCATTCCGGATGGAGCGGGACAACTTGGCTCTTCTATTTTGAACGAATTGGTTACCGAAGCTTATAACTCTCTGGTAAATTACGATGTAGTATTAATGAAAAAATACTACGATCTGCTGCTTAACTGCGATTGATGGCATTAAATTGTATGGTCTTCAGTAGACAAAATAGTAAACTAAACCTCCCCAAATACCTTTTCTCTTAGCTCCTCAGAAATTTCGTCGGTTATTTTAATGATATCTTCAGCCTCCTGTGTATTATTGATCACAATTTTGTGGCAGCTTTCTCGGTAGGGTAGCAGATATTCTTTGTAGGACGGCACTACGTGATTAACCCATTTATAGTATGCATCTTCATTTGAATAGCCGCGTTCCAACAGGTCGCGTTTTAGACGGCGCTGCAAGGCAATTTCTTCGTCGGCGTCAATAAAGATGGTCATATCCAATACCTCGGCTATTTTTTTAAAGTGAAGTATAAATAATCCCTCTACCATAATAATGGGTGCAGGTTTAATTTCCAACAGCTTCTTAGGCGCGTCGGGGTTGTTAAATGTATATTCTTCCTTTGTGAATGATTGGCCGTTCAACAGTTTGAATATATCACTTTCAAAGTGCTCGTGATCAATGGTTGAAGGTAAATCAAAATTATAAAGTTTATTCTCCTCTTTGGTCATGGTATGGCCAACGGGAAAGTAATAGTCGTCCTGCGACACCAGGCACACCTCATCTGGTGTAAAGTGTTCCAGAAAGCATTTTAAAAAGAAGGTTTTGCCGGATCCGCTTCCGCCGGCAATGCCAATAACATATGGTTTATTCATTTGGGGTGCCGTAGCTGATGTTTACCTGGAAACGTTTATCTAAAGCGCCTAAGGCCTTCGCTGTATTTTTTGTCATTACTACAATGGCATCCCTGGTTGATTCGCTGTCTGTAAAGCGGCCAACCACCTTAGCGAAGGTGCTTTTACCGTTCATAGGGTTGGTAATACGCATTACGGTGCCAATAGGTGCCGTGCGGTGTAGTATCAATTGTTTATTCGCGTCAAGGCTGGCATCGTCAATCCATGTGGCCACACCGCGTTCGTTTTTTTCATATAAGCCGTACTTAGAGGCAATGTGGCGGTTAAGGCTATCTGCCGCTAAATGGCTGCTATCCTGCTTTACGTTGTCCGGATGGGTAGCGGCGGTTGCGGTAGCGTCCTGTTGCGCTTGGGCTGGCTGCACGCCGTTAGGCACCAGTAAAACCTGCCCAGGTGTTAAATTGGTAGAGGTAAGCTTATTTAGGCTGGTAATGGCATCTACCGTGGTATTAAAACGTTTGGCTATAGCGTACAAAGTTTCATGTGCAGATACTTTATATTGCTGTTGAGAAGCTGCCGCCTGTTGAGTTGGCGAGGTCTGTACATTCGCCTGCTGGTTATTTGCAAGGGTGTTTTTAGCCTCATCTTTTTTAGGGGTTTGTTGTTGCTGAACAACAGGAGGGTTCGCCGACGCTTTAACCTGCGCCTGCGCAGGTGTTTCAGTTTTAGGCTGAGCGGGTACATTTTCCACTATAGAACGCTCAGTAGGCACTTTTATAATATGCCCAATTTGCAGGTTCGCGTTATTATTAAACTGCTGTATAACTTTGGGGTTAACACCATATTTACGACCTAATGAATAGTAATTATCTTTTGGATCCAGTTTATGCAAGATCACTTTTTTACCATTGTTGTTTTCAACGCCAACAGAGTCTGCAGGCATAACACCTGCAAATAGCTTTGCGGAAAAAGCCATCAAGGCCGATGATAATAACAGTATTTTAAATCTCATAATCAATTCTTATCCGTATCACTTATAGTTTCAGGGCCACAATACCAGCCCTTTCTTTCACGTAGATCAGTACGTTTTTATGTACTACAAACGCCTCGGGCTGTAACTTTTGTATATTACTGTTCAATAAATCGTGATAAAGAATTCCGTTGTTATCCAAAACGTAAAGGTGCTGCTGCAATATTCCGTTTTTTTGCGCGTGCAAAGATACAATTCTGTAATTATTATAGGTTAGGTAATGTACCATATTTCCGTACGGTACGAGCGGAAGCTCCACATCAGGCACAGCCTCAGCAGGCAGCATATCAGGTATGACGATAGCTGTGCTTAAAGGTTTATCTTCCATAGCGGAGAAATTTCTGAGCAATTTACCGTCAGATGCGCTAATCAGCTGGAGCTTTTTGGGTTGCATACCAGCATAATAAACTACCGGGCCATTGTTGCTGAGGTGGTCAAACGCAATACGATAATTGGCCCATAGCTCTTTACCTGTTTTAGCGTCAATGGCTATTACCGACTGATGTTCCGGGCTACTTTCATGTTTATAGTAATGCAGCATCAGCACACTTTTCCAGGCAGCCTCTATCCCTGTAAGCCAGCGCTCGGGTAAGGTAAAGTCTTTTAAATATAGTTCTCCGCTTTGCAGGTTAATGGTACTGAAACTGGTTTGCTTATCCTGCTCGTTACGTATTTCTAAAGCTAAAATATCGTTAAAACTATCTATTTGCAGCCGCCATATAAGGCCGTTGTATGTTTCCGAAACTAATGGTTGTAGCATTGTCATTAAGCGTCAAATATGTTTAAATATTTTAAAATGGAGGTAACTTTGATAAACAAAGCCCATAAGCGGCTGTTATCACAATAATAAATTTAAAAAACATGGACGCTGAAAAAATAAGCCTCGAAGAAAGCAAAGTAAAACCTGTAGTTGACCATCTTAATGATCTGTTGGCTAACTACCATATCCACTACCAAAAACTGCGCGGTTGCCATTGGAATATCAAGGGAAACAACTTCTTTACCCTGCACCTGAAGTTCGAAGAGTTGTACACAGAAGCCCTAACTACCATTGATGAGCTGGCCGAGCGCATCCTTACTTTGGGTAAACCACCGTACAGTACTTTTCAGGATTATGTTACCCAATCAACCATCAAAGAGATAGATACCATAGGTATGAAAGATACCAAAATGGTAAAGGCGCTTATTGAAGATATGGCTACGCTTATTGAAATGGAGCGCACTATTCTGGATATTACTGCAGAAGCAGGTGATGATGGTACTAATGATATGGTAAACCGCTTTATGCAGTTTAAAGAGAAAAATACCTGGATGCTGCGTTCATTTGTGAATGAGGATTAAGTTGAGTGATTGGACTTGGGCGATGAGAGATTAAGTTAGCTCTTACGCCGGCTCAGAAATTAGTATATAAACAGAAAGGCGATGAATTATTCATCGCCTTTCTTATGTCTTAAAATCGGGTATGTGATCTCCGCTTAGAAACGGTATCCTAAAGTTAAATAACCGTTGTTGTTATAATTGCGTAAATAAGCTGCCGGGCTTGAGGCTCCTAAGTCATAGGCATAAATAGTACGGTTGCCTGATGAATGCGTATAAGTAGCATCTACATAATAGCTGCCAAAACGGAAGCCTAAGCCACCGCTCACGGTTTTAATGTCGCTGGCGATAGATTTATCGTTGTTAGGGCTGCCCATAATGCCGTAGCCACCACGTATAGCTAAAAAGCTGGTAGCTTTTATCTCGGCACCTATGCGAGCGTTAACGGCCGAGCGGTAAAGGCTTTTAATATCCGGATTATCGCGGTAGTCGGCATTATAAGAATCATTACTGCTCAGGTGAGCGGTAGAATAATCAAGATATTCCACATCGCCGGTGATAAAACCGATATTTTTTATAAATACCGCTGCGCCACCCGCAACTTTCCACGGAGTACGCAGATTGTAGTTAAGGCTGTAATCGCCAGAACCATCGCGCAGAGTGGTACCTTTATTAATACTTGATGACAAACCTTCGCTAAAAGTATCATCTATGTTATAAAACGTAGGGGATGATACCGTTAAACCTAAACGTAAAGCCTCAACGGGTTTATAAATAGCACCTACACGCGCTGCGAAACCTGTACCTCTTGTAACCTGGGCCTGTGAGTAAGCAGCCGTGTAAGGTTGGTTTACGCCCTGTTGCACGGTTAATGTGCCATCCTCATAGAAGGTGTTATATGCATTGTAGCGCAGGTCGGTAAAGCTTAATGCCAAACCTAAATAAAGCTTATTGCTGTAGTTGGCACCCAATGAAAAGTCAACAGCTGATTGGCCGCCCTGCCTTTCAGCATAGTATTCCTGGCCAACACCTTGTAAAGCATAACTGGCGAACTTACCTTGGTAAAGGCTGATCAGGTTTTGATCTGCCGCCATGCCGCCCAATGAACCCTGCGAATCGCCAAACTGGTTAGCCTGGTCAGCAAAATAATTGGTGATGGAGTTGCGGTTATTGTTGCCACTATAACGGAAGTTGCTATATAAATCGTTAGTGCGTGCGAAACCAACGCCGTAGTTTACACTAAGCCATCCCTTATTTTTATCGGCCCCGCGTGCTTTGGTCAGAGGATTATAGATAACCACCCCCGCATGAGCTAAATTGAAAGTGTTTTTACTATCGGTATTGGCCTGGCCAAAATAAGTAGAATTGGTTTTAGCGCCGTCCAGTTCAGGCGTGATGCTGAGCTCCGAACGGGTAAAGAAGCCAAGACCTGCGGGGTTACCTGTTAGGTTGCTCAAATCGCCACCCAGCGCGGTACCCGCGTTGCCAACAGCTTTGATACGTGATGTTGAGCCGGGCGAACCTGTAGAAAACCTGATAGCGTCCTGCGAATATTGGGCAAAGGTATTTTGTGTAAATGCTACTATAGCAGTTACGCTGAGAATATATCTGAGTTTCATAAAATGATTAAGGTTGATGTAAATGAATTAGTTTCTAACAGGTCTGCCGCCACCACCACCGCCGCCACCGGAGTAACCACGGCCACCGCCGCCATAGCTGCTTGGAGCAGGTTGCGCAGGTGGTGCTGAGCGTTCTACCTGAGGCTGATAAGTTGGCCTGTCGCTACGTTCAGGGCGATAGCTTTGTCCGCCGCCGTTGTAAGCAGGCCTGCTGCTTGAATAGCCGGTATTACCCCTTGCTCCGCGCATGCCGCGTTCAGGTATGTAGCCAATGCCATTGTTAGCGCCGTATGCACCTCTAACCCTGTTGTTACCAAAACTGGCTGCTGATGAACCCATACCAGCCGTACCGTTACCGCGGTATGGGCGTGCAACACCCCGGTTATATGCAGAGTAGCCACCCCAGTAGCCACCACCATAGCCTATGCCGGTACCCCAATAAGAGTAAGGTGAATAAAAGCCTCCGTAACCCCATGGTGAATATCCCCAGGGCGAACCCCAGCCATAGCCATATCCGAAAGGGTCGCCCCAACCAAAGCCTAAATTCCATGCCCAGGAAGAACCCCAGCCATAGTTAAGGCCTAAGCTCCAGCGGCTACCATAGTATGGATAGCCGTAACCCCAGTAGCCTGTATCGTAATAGCCAAATGGCGAATAGTAACTGAAACGGTTAATGCGCGATGAGTAGTCGTCATAATAGAAGTAATCATCATCGTCATTATACTGATCATTTTCCACTTGCTGCTGGTAAGCAACATACTCGGGCGCTTCAACGGCTTTGGCCTTTGTGTAGTACATGTCATCGCCGTTTTTGACTGTGGATGCTGTTCGGTTAACGGAACATGAACTCAACGCGACGGCGCCGCTGATGAGTATTCCGAAGACAAGGTTCCTTTTCATTTTGTGGAGTATAAAAGTTCGGTTCAAATAAACGTATAAATTTATAAATTTGGCACCTGCTAAATGTTAAAATTTAAGGTCAAATACTATTCCAAAATCAATATATGAGCAAAGGTGTTATCAGTAAAGACGAAGATTATTCGCAATGGTTTAACGACTTAATAATAAAATCTGACATGGCCGAGTATTCGCCCGTGAGAGGATGTATGATCATTAAGCCGTACGGCTATTCAATATGGGAAAAAATACAGGCTACGCTCGACAAAATGTTCAAGGATACCGGGCACGTAAATGCCTATTTTCCATTGCTCATTCCTAAATCTTTTTTCTCAAAAGAGGCCAGCCACGTAGAGGGCTTCGCTAAAGAATGTGCCGTTGTAACACATTACAGGCTCAAGAACGATGGAGATGGTAATATTATTGTGGATGATGAAGCAAAATTAGAAGAAGAACTTATCATCCGCCCAACATCAGAAACCATTATCTGGAATACCTACCGCGGCTGGATACAAAGTTACCGCGACCTGCCTATTTTGGTTAACCAATGGGCAAACGTTATGCGCTGGGAAATGCGTACCCGTTTATTTCTCCGTACCAGCGAGTTTTTATGGCAGGAAGGGCATACCGCCCATGCTACCGCAGAGGAGGCCATAGCCGAAACAGAACAAATGCTGGAGGTGTATGCTGATTTTGCCGAAAACTTTATGGCCTTACCTGTTGTGCGCGGCCGTAAAACGCCTAACGAGCGTTTCGCTGGTGCTTTAGATACTTATTGTATAGAAGCATTGATGCAGGATGGTAAAGCCTTGCAGGCTGGCACATCGCACTTTTTGGGACAAAACTTTGCCAAAGCATTTGATGTAAAGTTTACTACAAAAGAGAACGTGCAGGACTATGTTTGGGCTACCTCATGGGGCGTATCCACCAGGTTGATCGGCGCGCTCATCATGTCGCACTCTGATGATGCCGGGTTAGTTTTGCCTCCGAAACTGGCTCCCATACAAGTTGTTGTAGTGCCTATATATAAGCACGATGAGGAGTTGGCAAATATCACCACCTTCGTAAACGCGCTTAAAAAAGAACTGGCGGCTAAAGGTATTTCCATCAAATTTGATACCCGCGATACGCATCGCCCCGGCGCCAAGTTTGCCGAGTACGAACTTAAAGGTGTTCCGCTACGTGTGGCCATTGGTAGCCGCGATATGCAGAACGGAACGGTTGAACTGGCCCGCCGTGATACTAAAACCAAAGAAACCGTTGCCCAGGAAGGCCTGGCTGCTAAAATTGAAGCTTTGCTGGAGGAAATACAAGCCAATATTTACAACAAGGCGGCAGATTTCCGTACAGAAAATACAACGGAGGTAAACGATTATGAAGAGTTTAAACGTTTATTAGATGAGAAGCCCGGCTTCCTTTCCGCCCATTGGGATGGCACTGCCGAAACCGAACAATTGATAAAAGATGAAACTAAGGCTACAATACGTTGTATACCTTTGAATAACAAGCAGGAGCAAGGCACTTGTATCAGAACGGGCAAACCGTCGACACAACGGGTGCTTTTTGCAAGGGCGTATTAGGTTAGTCCATAGTCGATGGTCGATAGTCCATGGCTGGGAAATAATAAATTTTACTATGGTCCATTGACTATCGACTATGGACTGTGCTGAAAGCACGCTATGAAATTCGCAACTAAAGCAATACATGCAGGGCAGGAGCCCGACCCAACTACAGGCGCTGTAATGACGCCAATCTATCAGACCTCTACCTACTGGCAAAAATCGCCGGGAGATAATAAAGGTTATGAGTACTCCCGTGGTACTAACCCAACCCGTAAGGCTTTGGAAGATTGCCTTGCCGCGCTTGAAAATGCTAAATATGGTTTAGCGTTCTCCAGCGGTATGGGCGCTACTGACGCTGTAATGAAGTTGCTTAAACCCGGCGACGAAGTGATCACCGGTAACGACCTGTACGGTGGCTCATACCGTATTTTTACCAAGGTTTATGCTAATTACGGCATCAAGTTCCATTTCCTTGATCTGAAGGATCCGGAGATCATCAAAGAATACATCAATGATAAAACACGCCTGGTTTGGATAGAAACACCAACAAACCCCACTATGCAGGTGGTAGATATTGAAGCGGTAGGTAAGATAGCCAAGGCAAGTAATTTGCTTTTTGTGGTGGATAACACTTTCGCGTCGCCATACCTGCAAAACCCCATTGATATGGGTGCCGACATTGTGATGCACTCCGTAACCAAATATATTGGCGGTCACAGCGATGTGGTAATGGGCGCTTTGATGATGAACGACGAAGAATTGTACAAGCAATTGTGGTTCATTTACAATGCTTGCGGCGCCACACCGGGCCCTATGGACAGCTTCCTGGTGTTACGTGGTATTAAAACCCTGCACCTGCGAATGAAAGCCCATTGCGAGAACGGCAGGCAGGTAGCCGAATTCCTGAAAGATCATCCACGAGTAGAAAAGATATACTGGCCAGGCTTCCCGGATTCGCCAAACCATGAAGTGGCTAAAAAACAAATGCGCGATTTTGGAGGGATGATATCCATTGTTTTAAAAGACGCCGATCTGCAGGAAACTTTCCGTATCGCGTCGTCTTTCAAAGTATTCTCATTAGCCGAATCGTTAGGTGGGGTAGAATCATTGATCAACCACCCTGTTAGCATGACCCACGGCTCCATCCCCAAAGCCGAACGCGACAAAGCCGGCGTAGTAGACAATCTGCTGCGCCTAAGCGTAGGCGTAGAAGACATAGAAGACCTGCTGGAAGATCTTAAACAGGCTTTGGCTTAAACTGATATAGATGCTGATGCAGGATTTTTAGAATCTTGCATTAGCTTACTTACCGTACAAAACTCATAGACTAATGGTTAAAAGTTAAAAGGATGCTCATTATAAGCATCCTTTTAATTTATAATGGAATCCGTTCTGGTTTGAATGTTGTACTTGGTTCTGATTAATTGTTTGGTTTGCGGATTTAGTTTTAGCTGTCTCCATGGTGTCCTCCTTTTTCTTGTGATTTGTAAATGAAACGTTTTCTGTAAAATATTCAGTAGCATGCTTGCCTGCTTCTATTGAGTGAAAAACGTTCAAAGCCAGTGTCATCAATAAAAAAACAAAATAAACGAACTTTTTCACTTTTCTCCATAAACGGCCCGTACTATGTTGGGTACCAAATGAAATATATTACAAATATAATTTTTTAGCTAACACATATACCATATGCATCAAAATAGCTAACAATTATAAAATCAAGACATTACTATTTTCTTTTCGACTTGAATTCAGGTCAATTTTGTTACTATCTTTTTACCGGAGGTGTGGATAACCCGTCAATTTAGGTAGTATTATTCAATACTTAAAAATTTTCAACAATTGCAGCTTTAAAAAGGAAAAAAAAATTACTTTAAACACCCTTTATATTTGGAATTGTCATAAAAGGTTCAAATTGGTATATTTACATACTAAAAAAATAGCATTTAGGATATATATGAACTAAAATTGCTTTTTATAAAAAATCCTGTGTGAACCATTCAAAAATCGCTCCTATTAATTCTCATATTCCAGTTCATCCGAAGACTCTCCAATTGATCGAAAAAGTAACCCTGGTTGATCATACCGATCAGTTAGTTGGTGAAATGGAAAAGATGGAAGCGCACAGGCAGGGCGCTTTACACCGGGCGTTCTCCATATTCTTGTTTAATAGCCACGGGCAATTGCTGCTACAGCAACGCGCCATCAAAAAATATCATTCAGGCGGTTTATGGACAAATACCTGTTGCGGTCATCCTCGTCCTGGTGAAGATACCCTGTCCGCGGGTAAACGTAGATTGATGGAGGAGACAGGAATTAACTGTGAAATGGAAGAGCTATTCTCTTTTGTTTACCGCCATGAGTTTGATAACAAACTTATTGAGTACGAGTACGATCACGTGCTGATCGGTTTCAGCGATCAGCCTGCCCGGCCAGATCCTGCAGAGATCGCTGCTGTAAGGTATATTGCACCCGAACAACTGGCTACAGACCTTGATAACCAACCGGATCTTTACACTGCCTGGCTAAAAGTATGTTATAACGAGGTATTGAAACTATTCAAACAAAAGTATAAAGCGTGAACTGGCTTAGCTGCTCTTTTCAGCCATTTATTTGCCGGCAAAAAAGGCAGCAAGTTTCATAGTGGCTTAAAATTTAAGAATTGTTAATAAAAGATATGATAAAAGAACGAGTGCAATTGACCGCTTTTGATACGCCGTTAAGGCAGGATGCTTTTGAACTGGATGACGATGCTAAAATAAAATTGATCGAGCAGCACTTTGCTGATATCATGCAGGTACTGGGCCTGGATATGACGGATGATAGTTTGCGGGATACGCCCAAGCGTGTGGCAAAAATGTACGTAAAAGAAATTTTCAGCGGGCTAAATCCGGCCAATAAGCCTGTTCCGACCTTGTTTAGCAATCCCTTTCAATATGGACAGATGCTGGTAGAAACCAACATTGCCGTGTCCAGTAACTGCGAACATCACTTCGTACCCATCACAGGTAAAGCTCACGTAGCTTATATAAGCAATGGCCAGGTTATCGGCTTGTCGAAATTAAACCGCATCGTTCAATACTGTTCACAGCGTCCGCAACTGCAGGAAAGATTGACCATACAGATCGCTATGATGTTAAAGGAAGCACTGGAAACAGAAGATGTAGCCGTTATCATCCATGCACATCATCATTGTGTTTCCAGCCGTGGCGTTAAGGATGTCGGCAGCATGACGCTCACCGCAGAATACAGCGGTAAGTTTTTACAGCCCGATACCAAAAAAGAATTCTTAAGCTATATCAACCTATGAAGTTTCAGGGAAAAAATATGGTCATCGCTGGTGGAAGTAACGGTATTGGCCTCTCATTGGCCAGCCTGTTTCAGGGGCTCGGTGCCAACATTTATCTGATAACCGGCTAACCGAATACAGCGGAGTTTGTCGGGCTATTGACTTATGCTAAGCCCGGCATACAGCCACAGGAGTTAAATAAGCAATGATAACTATGAAAAAAGCAACAGATGTACTGATCATAGGGGCCGGACTTGCCGGTTTGACCGCCGCTAAAGTGCTCAAATCCGCAGGTGTCAGCGTTAAGATATTAGAAGCTTCGGACGGGATTGGCGGCCGCGTAAGGACGGATCATGTTCAAGATTTTTTATTGGACCGGGGTTTCCAGGTGTTGCTTACGGCGTACCCTGAAGCAAGAAACTTGCTGGATTATGAACGGCTGGATCTTAAGGTATTTGATCCCGGCGCATTGATACTTGGACCGAGCGGGAAATATGAGATCGGCGACCCGCTTCGCCGGCCATTCTCCCTTTTTAAAACTTTATTGTCTCCTGCCGGCACGTTGGGCGATAAGTTACGGATGCTTCGTCTTAAACTGAAGATTTCCGGAAAGTCTATTGACGAGATCTTTGCAGCACCCGAAACTTCGACCTTAACATACCTTGAACAGCAAGGATTTAGCGAACAAATAATCAGCCGGTTCTTTAAACCTTTTATGACCGGCATTTTCCTGGAAACCGAACTTGCCACATCGAGCCGTATGTTTGAGTTTGTGTTTAAAATGTTTAGCGAGGGCGATGCCGCGATACCCGCTAAGGGCATGGGCATGATCCCGGCGCAATTGGCAGAAGGCCTGAGCGATGATGAACTGATATTGAATGAAAAAGTGTTAGGTATAGAGCAAGACCATGTGACCACTATTTCCGGGAGAAAATACTTTTCATCGCTTGTACTGATCGCCACCAATGAATTAGACCTGCCGCAGCCCTTTCAAAAACCGGTTAAGGCCTGGCACGAGGTAGTCAGCATCTATTTTACGGCCAAAAAGCCACCATTTATAAAGCCCCTTATCGCGTTGAACTCCGCAAAACCCGGGCTGGTCAACAATATAGCGGTCATGAATGTATTATCGAAGGACTATAGCAAAAACGGCGACGCTCTTATTTCTGTTTCCGTAATCACCGACGTAAGCCGACTGAGTGACGACCAATTGCAGGAAAAAGTGATCATGGAAATGATGGAGTGGTACCCTGACGCTGCCAATTGGCAACACCTCAAAACCTACCACATCAAATACGCACTGCCGGCAGATCGCCATGTAAGTAATGAACCACATACCGTTAAAATGCACAAAACCTGCTATATCTGTGGCGATCATTTGGCAAACGGCTCTATAAACGCCGCGATGAAAAGTGGCCGCCTGGCTGCTGAAGAAATTATTAAAACGATAAAGGGCTAACGGTGATGAAGCAAAAGTACAACAATACTTTTATGGTTAGTAAACGGTTGCTGGGCGATCCCGAAGCCGACCTTTTCATCGCTGAATCATTCGGCGATGCTACGCGAAAGGCAGTTTTGCAGAATGCCCTGAAAGATATTGTTAACAACGACTCCTTACTTTCTTTTAAAAAGTTATATCCTGATTATGATTTCATAGCCCGGTCTGACCAATTGCCGGGTTGGGCTGTGCCGCGCAAAATGAAGGCTGGCGCAATCTTTTTTAGCAGGCATTCTGAAACGATCATGAACCTGCTTGGCTTAATGTCGCTGCCCTATTGTTACAACGCGGCTAACGGCGCCATGGTACTTTACCTTTCAGAGATGATCAGGAACGATACGACTAAACGCCTTTTTGAAACCGCGCTCTTCGTTTGGGATGTAATGGCGCCAAATGCTTTTGTAAATGGCGGTAAAGGTTTTTCGGAAATACTTAAAGTAAGGATCATGCATGCTGCTGTACGCTTTTATACCTTTAAAAGCGGCAAATGGGATGATGCCTGGGGCATTCCGGTAAACCAGGAGGATATGGCAGGCACTAACCTGTCTTTCTCCCTCATTGTTATCCGTGGCCTTCGCCTGTTAGGTTTCAGCGTGAGTAAAGACGAAATGGAAGCATTTCTGCATCTTTGGAATGTGATCGGTTCGCTAACGGGTTTGTCAGAGGATCTGGTTCCCGAAAGCCCTAAAATGGCCCAACAACTCGACAGGATCATCAGTGAAAGGCAGTTTACTCCGTCCGCGCAAGGAAGGGAGCTTACGCATTCCCTTACACGGCACATCTTATCGGTTAACAAAACAAAAGCGACAGATAATGACATTATTGGTCTGATGCGTTACTTGCTTGGAAAAGACGTTGCTGATCAGTTAGGGATAATGGCCCCGGATTTACCAACCTATAAAGTAAGCCTGATCCGAACCATCAATCTGTTAAAAAGTTTTGTTCCCAAAGGCGACCCAAATGATGCATATCACCGGGCTTACCGTTCCTTTCTTGCAAATGCAAACGTAGATGTTAAACAAAAATGATAGATTTTTATTTGATGTTACATGAGATCGTACGCACTTATTCATGAATTGCTCAACCTGGTGGAAAAACTTGAGCAGGAAAATAACGGACGTGAGATATCGATGCAGGACCTTACAGGTTTTATGATCCATCGCCTTAGCGACTCTTTAGTCCAGCCTGGCCTTATCGATGCGAGATTCGGTAAAGAGGAACAACATGCGCAATCCATGGCATTTCAGTTGGATAACAGCATCGGCAGGTTGTTCGTTTACATGAGCCGTTACGCTAAATCATATATTAAAAAAGCACTGCAGGGGACACCATTGCAAACCGGGGAAGATTTTACCGCCATGGCAATCTTGCTGACGCATGAACACTTATCAAAAACAGAACTGATCAGTTATAACCTTCAGGAGAAAACCTCCGGCATGGAAGTCATCAGGAGGCTGATTGCTGCCGGTTTAGTTAAACAGTGGAACAATGCCGACGACAAGCGTGGAAAATATATTGCAATAACGGATGAAGGCCGCGAGATGCTATACCAGGTATTTGTAGAAATGGGACATGTAGGAAAAATGATTACCGGTGACCTGACCGAGGCCGAAAAATTAAACTTGCTTTACCTGCTCCAAAAACTGGAGAACTTCCATTACTTACATCACCAGGAAAAAACCATTACCTCTAAAGAGGATTTAAAAGCTTTCAGGAAAAACCAACAGTAACCTTTCATGACACAACAAACTATTTTAGACATCGTCGCCACTGACCGCATTATAGAAATGGCCTGGGAAGACCGTACACCATTTGACGCAATTACGCTTCAGTTTGGGCTTAGTGAGCAGCAGGTTATCGGGCTGATGCGCAGGGAAATGAAGCCATCAAGTTTCAGGATGTGGCGTAAACGGGTACAGGGGCGCAAAACCAAGCACGGCATGGTGTCTTTACGGTTCAAGTGTAGCAGGCAAAGGCAGATCAGTGGCAATAAGATCAGTAAAAAGAATTAATGCTTGATAATGTCCTCAAAAAAGACAGCCTTACTTTGGTTCAAAACCAATCTCCGTTTACGTGATAATGAATGCCTGACCCGCGCAATGGCCGAAAATGACCAGGTTATTCCGTTTTACTGTTTTGATGACCGGCTATTAGCGGCCACGCAATACGGGGCGCGGAAAATCGGGGCATTCCGCTTGAAATTTTTAAAAGAAAGTTTGCAGCAACTGGATGAAGAACTGCGGGCAGCAGGTTCCGGATTGTTCTTTATCATTGGTCCGCCGGAAAAGCAGATCATTGAACTTGCAAAAATTCATGGTGCGCAAACTATTTATGCAGAAAAGGAAGTTGCGCCTGAGGAACTGGCCTTACAAGCAAAAGTTGAAGCCGGGCTGTTTTCCGTCAATTGCAAGCTAAAAGTCTTTGAATGCCGTAATTTATTTTACTCAGGCGATCTGCCGTTCCCCTTAGGTCAACTACCCGAGGTGTTTACGGAGTTCCGAAAGAAAACGGAGAACATTGTATCTGTGCGTGCGGTAATTCCAAAGCCGAAGGCGATACCATCTCCCACTATAGGGGCTTTAGACCTGTCGGTATTAGCTTGGAATACGGAGGCGGACGAAAGGGCAGTAATCGTCTTCAAAGGCGGATCAGTTGCAGCTCACGAACGTTTACGACATTATTTTTATAAGACGCAGGGGCTTTCGGTCTACAAAGAGACACGCAATGGGATGTTGGGCGAGGATTATTCCTCCAAATTCTCTGCCTGGCTATCCGTAGGCTGTATATCGCCGAGAGAGATCTATGAAGAGGTAAAAAATTACGAAAAAGTCTTCGGCGCTAATGATTCTACTTACTGGCTCATTTTTGAACTGCTATGGCGAGATTATTTTGGATTTTATTTGCAGAAAGACAAGCTTCGCTTTTTCAGGCAAGCAAGCCAACTTAAGTCAACCGTTGGGCTTAATGCCTGGAAAGAAGGCCGCACGGGCGAACCTTTTATCGACGCCAATATGACCGAGCTGAGGTTGACAGGTTTCATGAGCAATCGAGGGCGGCAGAATGTTGCCAGTTACCTTTGCAACAACCTGAAGGTTGACTGGCGCTATGGCGCGGCTTATTTTGAACAGCAACTGATTGACTATGATGTTTGCAGCAATTGGGGAAATTGGGCCTACCTGGCCGGCGTCGGGAATGATCCCAGGGCGAACCGATACTTTAATACGGCAAAACAGGCTGCTATTTACGATCCTCAAGGTAGATATGTACAGCTCTGGACGAGATGAAAAATTATGCCGTCGTTGCTTTCTATATTCTCTAATTTAACTGTACCACTCACCTGAACAGTCTGCAAACTTTCCCTTGCCTGCAACACCGGGCTTCATTCTATCGTTGAAAAGTTTTTTACCGTTCATACACTTATTACCGGTTATCCTGTCCGTAGAAATAAGCGGCAGTTGCCCCTCCGTCAATCAGGAAATCAGCCCCGGTTATAAATGCGCCTTTTTCTGATAACAAGAGCTCGGCTACGTTGGCAACCTCATCTGCCATACCCGCACGCCCGGCGGGAGATTTAGCAAACATATTTTTGTAAAAATCGCCGCGCGGCCCGTTAATTTCATCCAGTGCCAAAGGGGTGATAATAATACCGGGAGATATTGAGTTGACCCTTGCGCCCCGTTCGCCCCATTTCACGGACTCCGCCATTACACGTTTAACATTGCAGCGCTTTGCCAATTGATAAGCATGTAAAGTATCCCTGATGTTTTCGCTACGCAGTAAATCCAGTTTAAGTAATTCTTCGGGAGGGGTGGTTGCCAGCAGCCTGTCTGCTTCCTCGGTGAGTGCCGGAAGCCTGTGGCCTGATTGACTGGAAATTGTAACGGCCGCTCCTCCTTGTTTGATGACCTTGCCAAACTCTTCGAGTAATACGGCTGTGCCGTAAAGATCAACTGCTAATATATGCTCCTTGGTGGACTGGCTCGGAGATAGGCCAGCCGCGTTGATGAACATGGAAATTTCGCCTGCATGCTTTGCAGCTTCTATCAATTCAATAATGGATGACCTTGACGAAATGTCGGTTTTGAAGGCAACTGCATCAAAACCGGCCTCAACCAACGTTTTTGTAATGGCCTGTGCATTCTCCAGCTTCCAATCGGCAACAAATATCTTGCTTCCGTACGCAACTCTACGGACAATAGCCATTCCAATCTGGCCGGCACCTGTCAGCACCACGGCATTCTTTTGCATAGTCATTATTCTGGTTTTTTCTTGAAATTTATAAGGCAATTTTCCCCAGTTTCATCGCTGCTATCACACCGCCATCAATTAAGAAGTCGCTTCCTGTTACAAAACCGGAATCGGGGCCAAGCAGGTAATGAGCCAGTGAGGCAACTTCATCTACCGTACCCACCCGTTTTGCACCTGAATTTTGGATCATTGCCCGGTAACCGTCGCCTATTGGCGAATCCAGTTCGTGTTTTGCCAGTGCCGTTAAAATAATTCCGGGACTGATCGAATTAACGCGGGCGCCTCTTTCAGCCCACTTAAGGCTTTCGGCCTGGATCCTGAGATGATTTGCTCTTTTGGATAGACAATACGCAAAGGTTGTATTGGGTACGTTTTCCGGCTGAAGTACAGGTAGGTTCAACAACTCATTGGCGGGTGTAACAGCAAGCGCTTTATCGGTGTCTGCACCCAAGGCAGGAATCATATGGCCGGCGATGCTGGAAATATGTATGCATGAACCGCCTTCGGCAATGACGTTAACGAAAGATTCCAAAACGTACACGGCGCCTAACAAATCCACTTCCAACAGCTTTGTGACAGAAGCCATATTGGGTGAAAGGCCGGCAGTGTTTACTACCTGTAAAACATTACCTAAGGTTGATGCTTTTGCAGCCAATGATTCAACTGAGCTTTGCGAAGCAACATCTACCTGCTGTGTTTCTACAGCATAGCCGGTATCCACCAAATCCCGGGCCGCCTCTGTCAGGTTCTTTTCGTTAATATCGGCCAGCAAAACAATTTTGCCAGCACCTTCCCGTTTAGCGATGGCCATACCGATACCGCCTACGCCTATAATAACTAAAACATTTGATTGCATGATTATTCTTGTTTGATATGAGTTTAAGATTTTAATTCCTCTATTTTTCAAAAAGTGGAAGCAAGAGAACTTAATATGATCCAGTTACCGTTGCGCTTTTCCAGTTTCATCTTTTGCTGTAACCGCCAGGTGTTCCTGCTTCCCCAAATTCTTGCGTCAACCATATTCCGCACAACAACCTCCGCATGGTTACCGTCGACTTTAACAGTGTGGTTCACTTCTTTTGCTGAATAGTATTTCATACTTTCTTTTTCCACTTCATGCAACCATTCAACTCTGGATTGAACATATCCCGTCATATGGGTCAGCGTATAATCCTTGTCCAGCAGCTTACTGATAGCGGCTGTATCGCGTTCAATCATTAATTCCGCTAATCGTCGTACTACAGAGAGCACTTCTTCGGTTTCGTTGCTCATAATTTGTTGTTTAGCAGGTGACTGTTGCTTTGCGTAACCATTCAGGTTAAGTAAACAGTATAAAAGCAGGAAAAAGTAACGCATCTTATTTACCAACCCTGTCCTGTAAGGCAGCAGGGTAACGTTCGCCAATAATTTCGATCTTCTTGAGGGCGTTGTTAATCCTGAGTAGCTCATTCGCTGAAAGCGATAGGTTAACAGAGCCAATGTTTTCTTCCAGCCGATGAATTTTGGTTGTGCCGGGAATGGGGACGATGAATGGCTGTTGCGCCAGCAACCAGCTTAACGCGATTTGTGCAGGTGTGGCGCTATTTTCTATCGCAATTTGTTTCAGCAGATCAACCAGCGCCTGGTTTGCCTTCCTGTTTTCCTCTGTAAAGCGTGGTACGAGGTTTCGAAAATCTGTGGGGTCAAATTTTGTATGTTCATTGATAGCACCAGTTAAAAAACCTTTACCCAAAGGGCTAAAAGGTACAAATCCGATTCCCAGCTCTTCCATCAGGGGGATGATCTCTTTTTCCGGCTCGCGCCAAAACATGGAATACTCACTTTGCAGGGCGGTTACGGGTAAAACTGCATGGGCTTTGCGGATGCTGGCCACGCCGGCCTCCGACATCCCGAAATATTTAACCTTACCTTCTGCAATCAGTTCTTTAACAGTACCGGCAACGTCTTCCATGGGTACATTCGGGTCGACACGATGCTGATACAACAGGTCGATACGGTCTGTTCTGAGACGCTTTAAAGCCGCTTCCGTATGGGCTCGTATATTTTCCGGGCGGCTATCCATACCTTCAGTTGTTCTGCCGTTCCTGAAACCGAACTTGGTAGCAATCACTACTTCGTTACGAAAAGGCGCTAAAGCTTCGCCAACAATCTCTTCGTTGAGATAAGGCCCATAAGCTTCTGCAGTATCAAAAAAGGTAACACCGAGATCGAAAGCATGGCGGATGAGCCTGATCGCTTGCTGTTTTTCTGTTGCCGGGCCATAGCCGTAACTTAAACCCATGCAACCTAAACCAAGTGTGGAAACTTCCAGGTCGTGATGACCTAATTTTCTTGTTTTCATGATAACCTCGATTTTGTTTTACAAATATCAGGTAGGTTACCATAGCGGTTGTTATACAGATTACTGCTTTACTTACCAGTTTTACAGGTGGCAGTATACAGTATAGCCATACTTATCAGCTATACAGGTAAGAATACGGGCCCGATAACTAATGTTTTGTATTGGTTACCTATCAATAAGATCAATCATATACTGCTAAATACCGATAGCGTTTAAATAAGAAAGCTATACCCCCGGGTATAGACTTTCTTTGCATTTCAAGACTTGATCAAGTTTCTATTTTAGTTTTTGCACATTGGCTATCATGGTTTTTTCAAACATTTACGGGGCAAAATTTTGTATAAATACGATCACCACGGCATTTTTCCCACTATGTGCCGCAGATAACACAGCTAATTCATACTTATACAGATTACGCTTTTTCTTACCAATTTCACTGAATTTACTTAAGTCGGTCGCTCTGGGACAAGCATTTAAGTATTTTTGACTGTTAAGTTTTAAGGCATGGAAATAAAAAAGATTAAAAGTGTGGGTGAATACAGTCAACTAAGGGGGGCAGAAACCTTACACCCGTTGATCAATATTTTAGATTATCAGGACCTGAAATTTCTTGAACCGGCATCCTACAACTTCGGGTTCTTCTGTATTTTCCTGAAAGAAACCAAATGCGGCGACTTAAAGTATGGAAAGGAAACATACGACTACCAGGAAAAGAGCATGGTTTTTGTTGCACCCGGGCAAATACTAACTGTAGAAAACTACCTGCCCGGAATAAAACCTGAAGGAAAGGTATTGATAGTTCATCCCGATTTTTTAAGGGGAACGGCGTTGAGCAGCATACTTACGGATTATAACTTTTTCTCCTATTCGATTAACGAGGCATTACATCTCTCCAATAAGGAGATTGAAATGGTATTAAATATGTTCAAAACGATAGAAGATGAATTGAAGCGAAACATTGACAAACATACCAAGACCCTGGTCATATCTCATTTACAATTGCTCCTAAACTATTCTACCCGTTTTTATGAAAGGCAATTCATTACCAGGGAACATGTAAACAAAAGCGTATTGGAAAAATTTGAACGTCTTCTAAATAACTATTTTTCTTCATCCGATCCAAAGAACATCGGGTTGCCTACAGTGGCTTACTGTGCTGAAAAACTGCACCTTTCGGCTAATTATTTTGGTGATCTGATCAAAAAAGAAACCGGGATATCAGCCCTGGAATATATTCAGGGTAAGATAATTGATCTGGCAAAGGAGAAAATCTTCGATACCAGTAAATCGTTAAGCGAGATTGCCTATGAGCTTGGTTTTAAATATCCGCAGCATTTTACCAGATTATTCAAACAGCAGGTAGGACAAACCCCGGTTGAATACCGGTCATTGAATTAGTAATTAGTACATAGCAATTTAACAGGTGTTTTTCAATCTTAAAAGATGACCTGCTGATTGAAGTAAATTCAACACATAGGATATATTGATTTCCGAAGGACTTGGATTTAATTATTTTTTTTTGCCACGTGGTGTCATAAGACTATCCTTTAGGTGAAGTGTAACTAATATTTGCCATATGTTCCGCTATTCTGCGCCGTCTTATCACGCAATATATGCGGGATAATTGCAGGGGCGAAATCCTGTTTGGCAATTGGTATACATGCAGCTTTGCAAAAAGGTGCCGTTTGCTATAACCAAACCGAATAATCGTTTTTTAAAGCCTGACGCAGCTTGGCAAACGCCATTGTCATATGGCGTTCTACGGTTTTTTCAGCAATGTTGAGGCGCTCCGCGATCTCTTTGTATTTTAAGTGCTCGTATCGGCTCAAACAAAACACCATTTTGCACTGCGGTGGTAGTTCATTTACTGCCGATCTGATCCTTTCAGCTATTTCCTTGTCATCATAGGCCCTCTCAAAATTTTCGGCCTGTACATTCACCAAATCATGACGGTGAAGATAGTTTAAAAAAAGATTTTTGGTTTGCTGATGCTTGAAGTGATTCAGACATCTGTTCCGGACCATCTTGTACAAATAAGATGTCAATGATCCTGTAATGTCAAGTTCTTCCCTTTTTTCCCAAAGTGTGGTAAAGGCATCACCTGCAATCTCCTGGGCGGTTTCCAGATCATTCACCATCCTGTTCGCAAAAAGCGTCATCAAACGATAGTGGCTTTTGAATAGCGATTCAAAAGCCTGATGGTCACCCGACCGTAATCTATTGTTCAGCGAATCTTGATCTTTTTGCATAAGGGGCACGCCCGTTTCGTTAGCCCAATATAGCAATACAGGGTCGATTATCGCTGATTTAAATAATGAAATCCTATAAAAATATATTTATTGCAATCATTTAATCTAAAAATTGAGAAAAATCAAAATAACATTGGGGGTATAGGCTGATATAGTTGTCTTAGGGTTATCATGAATGACGACAATATTGATGATTTACTGATCAGGTATATCACCAACGAAGCTACCACTGAGGAGATGGCTTATCTCCAGAAGTGGATCAGCGCACATCCGGAAAACGAACAGCATTTCGCTGAGCTGTATGAGCTGTGGCAGCAAGCGTTGAATATTGATGAGGAGGCAATTGATACAAACGCGGCCTACGAGAAGTTCCACAGGCAAAACTTAGCCAAACCGGGCAAAAGAAAAAGTAACTTGTTTTACAGTGCTTTATCCTGTGCTGCTTTACTGCTTTTGGCTATTGGCTTTTGGAAACTCTCTGAAAGGAAATTGCCGGCAAATGGTGACCTGAAATTGGTTGCAGCAAAAGGTGCCAGCAGAATCTTCAACCTGTCTGATGGAACCCGTGTTTGGCTGAACGGAGGGTCTGTTTTAACTATTCAAAAGGGTTTTAATTCAGTTAACCGTACCGTGTGGCTTTCCGGTGAAGCTTTCTTTGCGATAGGAGATAAAAACAGCAAGTTGCCTTTTTTGGTGCGAACAAAAAAATATGCGATCAGAGATATCGGAACCCAATTCAATATCAAGGCTTATCCCGGCGACGATATTTTTGAAGCTTCAGTTGTTCAGGGTGAAATATCGGTGGAAAACAGGCTATCAAAAAATACCAGTGATAACCGTATTTACCTGAAAGCACATCAAGTACTCAGCGCTTCAACGGATCTTACCAAATATAACAGCACAGGTGAGGAACAGCCGGACGATAAATTTCAAAAGATTCGGATCATACAGATGCAGCCCGATCAGCAGGTCAATTTTGTCGGCTGGAAAGACGATATCCTTGCCTTTGACGGCAATTCTCTTGAAGAAATAGCCAAGACATTGGACCGGCGTTTCGGGACCGGCATTACCATTACGGAAGATCGCCTAAAGAAGATCAGGTACTCTGGCACTTTTAAGCATGCACGGTCAGCTACAGAGGTACTGGATGTGATCAAGGAGAACACCGACATTAATTATTATCAAAATGGGAATACAATAACGATAGGAGGTGACGGCCTATGATCTAAATAGACAAAAACAGCCCGGAATGCGTCAACATCCCGGGTGTTGTTCATTCATTATAGCTAATACCCTAAAGCTTGGGGAAGCATCGTATTAACTAATTAAACAACACAAATTTATGATTATTTTTTACAGGAAGCCGCTTCCGGGGAATCCCGTTTGCCGTAAATTACTGACAATGATGAAACTTGTTATCGGGTTGCTCCTGACGGGGCTGTTACAAGTACATGCCAAAGTGTTTTCACAGAAATTATTTAACATAGATAAAGAGCAGGTAACTGTTTCTTCTGTGTTCAAACAAATAGAGCAAAATAGCGAATATTCTGTTTTTTACAGGCTTGACCAGGTAGATAAGAACAGGCTGGTAACCATACATGCGCAGAACGCGAGTATAGGCGAACTGATGGACCAGGCCCTTAAAGGGCAGGCATTAACCTACCACGTTATTGATAAATTGATTATTATTAAACCTGCCGGCGCGGTAAGTACACCGGTTTTCAACGTGGCTGGTACGGTTACTGATGAGCAGGGGCAAACCTTGCCCGGTGTAACGGTAAAGCTCTCCGGTACCAATTTAGCAACTGTTACCGATGGGCAGGGGAAATATAGCCTTACCCTGCCGTCAGGTGAAGGCAGCCTTGAGTTTACTTTTGTAGGATTTGTAACAAAAACGGTTGCCATTAGCGGGCAACAACGTATAGATATTAAACTGATAGCCGAATCTAAAGCGCTTACGGAAGTGGTGGTGGTTGGTTATACCACACAAAGAAAGAAAGATTTAACCGGCGCTGTTGCAGTAGTGGACGTTAAAAATCTGAATAAAACGGCTTCATCATCTGTCAACACACAGCTTCAGGGGCAAGCCCCGGGCGTTACAGTGATTGGTTCGGGGCAACCCGGTGAAGAGCCTCAGGTACGCATCCGCGGATTTAATACCTTTGGCAACAACACGCCCTTGTATGTTGTTGACGGTATACCCACACAGGATGTGAGTACGCTGAACCCAAATGACGTGGAGAGCTTTCAGGTACTTAAAGATGCCAGTTCTGCATCAATATATGGTGCCAGAGCCGCCAATGGGGTGATTATTATTACCACAAAACGCGGAAAGGGAAAAGTAACTATTCAGTATGACGCGTATTACGGAACCCAGGTGCCCAAAAGCGGCAACGTGTGGCAAACCCTTAATCCGCAGGAAATGGCTGACCTGAAACATCTTGCGCAAACTAATTCAGGGATCACGGATTTTACGGACGAACAATATAACCCCGATGGTAAAGCAAGCAGTTATACACTGCCCGATTATATTGTGCCTGCGGGTGCTAAGAACGGAGATCCGTCAACGGATCCTTCCTTATATTACATCAATCCCAACTATACTTCCGGTGACGACTTTAATAACTTCTACCGTATCACTAAAGCTAATAAAGCAGGTACCGACTGGTATCATGCGATATTCAAAAACGCGCCGATCACCAGTCATAACATTGCCGTAGGTGCAGGTGGGGAAAATGGCAGCTATCTCTTTTCTGCTAATTATTACAACCAGCAGGGGACCCTGATAGATACCTACCAGAAACGTTATACACTCCGTGCAAACAGTACATTTAATTTTAACAAGCACATCAGGATAGGAGAAAACCTGGCCTACTCTGTCACTAAAAACCCCAAGGTCAGCGGTAATAACCCGGATGGTGTAATCACGATGGCGATAAGGCAGCAGCCGATCATCCCGGTTTATGACATCGCCGGTAATTATGCCGGTAGCTACGGTTCCGGACTTGGAGATGCAAACAATCCGGTGGCTATTCAACAACGATCAAAAGTAAATTCTGACGTGGGTTACAGATTGTTCGGCAACGTGTATGCCGAAGCTGACTTTCTTAACTCCTTTACTTTTCGTTCTTCATTTGGCGGAGATATTGCCAATGGGAATTCGCATTACTTTAATTACCCAACGTACGAGAACAAGGAAAATACACAGACCAACAGTTATGGTGAAGATGCTTACAGCAACTGGAATTATACCTGGACGAATAGTCTAAGTTTCCACAAGACGATTAAAAAACATGACATTAAAGTTGTGGCCGGTACGGAAGCTTTTGAAGAATATGACAGTTACATTGGTGCGAGCAGGCAAAATTATTTCTCCTTCGATCCGGATTATGTTAACCTGAATACGGGATCAGCTTCCGGTATTGGTAATTACGGGGCGCGTAGCAGTTCTACGCTGTTATCCGCTTTTGCCAGGGTGGATTACAGCTACGCGGGTAAATATCTTTTCAATGCAACCATGCGAAGAGACGGCTCTTCTAAATTTTCAAAGGAAAATCAATACGGCTATTTTCCGGCAGTGAGTGCCGCGTGGCGTCTGTCGCAGGAGAACTTTCTAAAAGATGTAAGTTGGATAAGCGATCTGAAGATACGAGGTGGCTGGGGCATTATGGGTAATCAATTAAACCTTACCCAGGCCAACGCTTACTATACTTATGGGTCAAGCATCGGCCAATCCTACTATCCGATAGGTGGCGGCACTACTATTGTTCCCGGATTTTACCAGCAGCAAATAGGTAACCCGGATGCCAAATGGGAAAAGGATATCAACAGCAATATTGGATTTGATGCTACATTGTTTGGAGGGGCGTTATCTGTCACTGCAGATTATTACCGCAAGGATATCAAGGATCTGCTGTTTAATCCTGAACAATTAGGAACTGTAGGTAACGGTACAGTGCCCTATGTGAACATCGCAAAGATGCGCACGGACGGGTTAGATATTGCTGTAACCGGTAATGCGAAGTTAGGGTCTGAGCTAACGCTTAACTCTACACTGTCGATAACCACCTACCACAATAAAATTTCAAAGGTTTCAAATAGTTCTACTTACTTCTACTCAGATATATCCAGGCGGTTTGATGTTAACATGGTAAGGAATGAAGTGGGGCACCCTATCGGGCAGTTCTATGGTTATAAGGTAGTGGGGTTCTGGAATTCGCAGGATGAGATTGATGCGGCTAATGCAAAAGTTGCACAATCAACCGGAAACCCTAATGCTGTTTACCAGAATGATGTGAAGCCGGGCCGCTTCAAGTATGCTGATGTTAACGGCGATGGCGTAATAAATGATGCTGACCGTACCTTTATAGGTGATCCTAACCCCGATTTTACGGCTGGTTTGAATCTTGGGCTTACCTATAAAGCATTTGACTTTAATATTTTGCTTTACGGATCGTTCGGTAACCAGATATGGAACAACGTCAAGTACTGGAGAGATTTTTATTCTTCATTTGAAACGGCGAAAAGCCATACCGCTCTTTATGATTCCTGGACACCAACAAATCATAATGCCAAAGCGCCCATACAGGAACTGGATGCATCCACCAGCACTGGCTCAACTCCGAACTCCTACTTTGTGGAAAATGGGTCTTATCTCCGCGCGCGTAATGCTCAGATCGGGTATACTTTCAACAACCTGAAGAAGGCAGGCATACAAAAGCTGAGGGTTTATGTATCTGCCACCAATCTTTTCACCATAACCGGGTATAAGGGTACCGATCCGGAACTTAACGGCGGTGTGTTAAACTTTGGTATTGATGAAGGCACTTATGCCACGCCACGCACCTACCTGATAGGTGTTAATGTTTCATTATGATTAAAACTAAGAAGTCATGAAATTTAAGATACAACTGGTCATCATATTAGCAGGAACGATAAGTCTTGGCGCCTGCAAGAAATTCCTGGACAAACCACTAACCGGTGCCCTCGAAGGGCCGCTGCTGGAAACAAAAGAAGGGGTAAGGGATCTTCTTATCGGTACTTATGCCGTGTTAGACGGCCAACAGGGCGGCGACGCTGCTATTGGCGGCGGCGGTGCCTGGGAAGCTTCTCCTGATAACTGGATATACGGCGGTGTAGCGGCGGGAGATGCCAATAAAGGAAGTGATCCGGGGGACCAAACCCCGATCGAATCTATTCAAAAGTTTACAACCGACCCGACTAACGGGTTTTTGAATAGCAAGTGGAAAGCGGACTATGAAGGGATCTCCAGGGCTAATCTGGTGCTTAAGACCGTTGCCAAGGTAAACGGTTACGCGGCGGGTCAAAAAGAGAACGTTATCGCTCAAGCCCGTTTTTTAAGAGCGCATTACTATTTTGACCTCAAAAAGATGTTTGATAAAGTGCCGTATATCGATGAAAGCACTACCGATTTCAATCAGCCTAACAATATGGATATCTGGCCGAAAATAGAGGAAGACTTTAGTTATGCCTACCAAAACCTTCCCGGGCAGCAAGAGGATGCAGGAAGGGCAAACAAGTGGGCTGCGGGGGCCTATCTGGCTAAAACTTACCTTTACGAACATAAATACACAGAGGCAAAGGCAATTTTTGAAACAGTGGTTACGCAGGGTACAACGGCCAATGGACAACCCTATAAACTAAATGATAATTTCGAAGATAACTTCAGGGCTGCGACCAACAACAGCGCCGAATCAGTTTTTGCTGTTCAGGCTGCAGCTAATGTCGATCCAAATGGGATATCCAATGCCAATAACGGTGATATGCTCAACTTCCCATATGGCGATGGTAGCCCCTTTGGCTGTTGCGGGTTTTATCAGCCGTCAATTGATCTTGTCAATCATTTCAGGACTGACCCTGCTACAGGGCTTCCATACCTGGATACTTATAACGATCATCCTATAAAAACTGACATGGGCATTTCATCTGCTCAGGATTTTACGCCAGACCAAGGCACCGTTGATCCCAGATTGGACTGGACAGCAGGCAGGAGAGGCATCCCTTATCTTGATTGGGGTATTCATCCGGGAAATAATTGGGTACGAAACCAAGCCTATGCAGGCCCCTATTCACCTATCAAGATGGTTTACGGGCAAGCAGCACAAGGCACAGAAGGTGACGGGCACTCCTGGGCTCCAGGTTCAGGCATTAACAATAACATCATTCGTTTTTCAGATGTTTTGCTGATGGATGCGGAAACCCAGGCGCAAACCGGAAACCTGGCACGCGCTATGGAACTGGTTAACATGGTAAGGGCAAGAGCAGCCAATCCTGCCGGATGGGTATATCAATACAAAAATCCTGATAAACCTACTGGAGGGTTTTCTGATGTACCTGCGGCAAATTACAAAGTTGGACTTTACGATATGACTTATTTTTCAACAAAAGAAACCGCTTTGAAAGCGATCTATTTTGAAAGAAAAATTGAGCTGGCACTCGAAGGACACCGCTTTTTTGACTTGGTTCGCTGGGGAATTGCGGCACAGGAGATCAATACCTACCTGGCTTTCCAGGGTAAGTTCACACAGGATGTGAGAGGTGGTAAGTTTACAGCCGGAAAAAATGAGCTATATCCTATCCCGCAAAGACAGATTGACCTTTCAGGCGCCGGGGGAAGTCCGAAATTGATCCAGAACAAAAATTATTGATTAAAGACAGTTAAAACAGGGTGGTTATCGACACATTACCAGATATTTACTAATAATGTTCTAATGTTCTTAATCTGAATTAAACAACAAGTTGTAGTGTAATCCTGCTTACTGAACTTACCATACTGATCGACGATAAATTACTTATTAAGCTAACGCTTATTTTGTATAATAAGCTTGTTTCGCGAGGGAACAAGCTTATTCATTAGAATCGAATAGCAGCGGTAATTATAAGTGTATATAACAACTAATCAAAATTATCAGTTAGTAGAATGAAATTGTCATTAAAGATACCAGTATCCTGTTCTTCCTTTTTGCTAATTTTGAGCAGGGTTTAAGCGGCGCCTACCTGATTATCTATGAGGTCATGGTGCTGTTAGGTATAGGTACGGTGTTACTGGTGATCGAAGCGCTGATCCTGTGAGAAAAAGGCGTAAATATCTTGCCTAATATTTTTTGGGTTTTGAATAACAAGATAGTACCAAAAACAAGAAATACATTGCCAATTATCCAAGAATTTGGAAAAATTAAAATTGCATAAGTTATTAACAATCAGATATTTAATTTTATTAAGTTGTCGGTTTTTTGGGTTGTTTGGAGGGGTCATTTGCCGATCACCAAATCTACAGGCAATATCACCTATACCTATGATCCGTCTGGTAACAGGGTAAGCAAGACCGGGCCATCGGGAACAACATGGTACGTTCGTGACGCCAAGGGTAATACACTCGCCGTTTACGACAATGTTGGCGGCACTACTAACTGGAAGGAACAACATTTATATGGCAGCAGTAGAGTAGGCATGTGGACGCCGGCTTTGAACGTAGGGTCAGGCAGTACGGCAGATCCTGCAGGCGAATTTGGTATCGTTGGCAAGAGATTTTATGAGTTGAGCAACCACTTGGGTAATGTGCTGGCAACCGTAAGCGACAAGCGTATACAAACCGGCGCAGGCACACCAGTGACGTATTTGCCGGATGTGATCAATGCGCAGGATTATTACGGTTTCGGTATGATCCAGCCAACTCGTCAGTTTACCGCTACAAACGCTTCAAAATATCGCTATGGTTTTAACGGTAAGGAAAACGACAACGATGTAAAGCTGGATGCAAGCAATAATGCAATTGCAGGAGGTCAACAGGATTATGGTATGCGAATCTATGACCCTAGGGTAGGTAAGTTTTTAAGTGTGGATCCCCTGGCCCCTAGATATCCTGAATTAACAGCCTATCAATTTGCAAGTAATACACCAATTCAAGCAATTGATTTGGATGGCGAGGAGGCAAAGAATGTTATTACCGGAAGTGTTATGCGTTCACCAACACAAGGAGAGTTTGTTAAGCAAAAACGTAATGACATTAGTTTTTGGAAAGATCAGTTCTTGTATGAAAAGCAATATTCCTTTAAAAATCTAATTGATAACAATCCAAACATTCGCAGACAAGCCATGGCAGACGCTTCTGGCGGCGATGTAAACATGGATTATTGGGAAGTCAAAGGTACTTTGCCGAAAGGGTGGACTGCAAAAGATATTTATAACTTCATTAGGAAAAATTTAGATAGCTACATGAATTATAGTGTTACAACTTTCGGTAGCCAAGACCCTGCAATGAAAAAACTTTGGCAGAGCGGCGATCCAACAGGTGCAGTCATGGTTTTTTATCCATATGCGATGGATGACTCTGGTGTTTTGACTTCAAAGTCTGGAAACAATTTTTGGATATTTACTCCCGTTTGGACAAAATCGGATTGGAGACATCCTTTGGCAGGCCATAGAGAATTTGGTCTAACAGAGGGTAAGAATGGATTATTTACATTTTACACTCGAGCAATTGATAGAATGTGGACTCCGCAAGATGCTTATTATAATTATAATGATTTAATACCGTTAGGCGGATTATTAGGTAATAGAAATAAATTTTTTAACGATGACGCAGTAAAAACTTGGGGTGGTCTTATGGACAATGTTGTTAAATTTATAAACTCACTAGGCGGCGATGCAAAAAGGACAACCTCTTTCAACAAGCAGGTTCCTTGGGACACAATCAAAACTAATTGATCTGTAAAAAGAAATATTAAAAGATGGAGATTTTCAAAAAAACCTTACAAGTCGTATTTGGTACGGCCATAGTGTTAAACGTTCTCACTGCAATTATGATTTTTTATAAATGTTTTGCGGGATTTATCGGTACTTTATTGTTTTACTTTAACTTCATAGATAACCCGCTCTTTATAATTTTCCTGGTCGTCTTAATAACTAACAGCTTTTTAAGGAAAAGGCCGTTTTCTATTTTTAGAACGGAACTGATTTTTCTCCTAATTCATATTCTTGCTACGACATTATTGATATTTTCTTATTCGAACTGTCCAGGGCGTCATTAGTTTATTTTAAAAGGTATCGTAGATTCATTCAATCAGGTCAATTCTTGAGACTTCTGGATTATAATCCTCTTGAAACTAAACACATTAAATTGTATATGGCGGCCGTAGACCAAACTTAAAACAGGAAAATTGCAATGAAAAATGACTGTCAAAATAATTACGAATACTCAAATTAAGCCAAAAAGATAATCTTATTAAGGACAACAAGCTGTCAATAAGTCAAACCTATGTATAGAATTCAGCCTAATATCAAATTGGATACAACCTTGTTATGATTTTAAGAAAGATAAGTTTGTGTTTATTAATGCTGTCTGCTGCCGAACTGAGCTTAGCGCAAATACCGACAATAGCATCGTTATCCACTTACACCGGACCAGTTGGCACAGCAATTACCATTAATGGTAGCAACTTTAATACCACCGCCTCGAGCAATGCAGTTTATTTTGGACCTGTTCGTGCGGCGGTGTCTTCAGCTACAGCAACATCACTGTCAGTAATCGTTCCTGCCGGTGCGGCCTATTCTCCGGTTACAGTAACTAATGTTGGGATTAGAGCGACAGCCACGTCACCGTTACCATTCAGGCAAACATTTGCAACAAAGAACAGCATTGTTGCCTCTGATATTGATGCTAACCTTGATTTTGGCGTTGGCAATAATCCCGTCGAAACGGCGATCGGTGATTTTGACGGGAACGGAACGCCGGATATTGCCGTCGTCAATTCAACCGGCAATTCAGTAACCATTTTACTTAGGGCAGTTGGATAAAACACAGCAAAATTGATATTAAGATATCTGATTGGATGATTCTTTCCTTTATTCGACCTATCTACTTGCCGATACAAAAAGTACTTATGCACTTATTTTCAGTAAGTTATGATATTTAAGTGCCAAATTAGAAACAAATTTTTCGACCTGTTTTTTAGGTCATTATTGGTGCTATCTTGTTTCTGAAGTGTGGAAAACTGGGCAATTGTAGTTAATAGTTTTCGTTAGTCAAAGTTTCTAATATGATTCAATACATCTTCCTGTTTCAAAAACTGGTAACTTGAGCGTCGATCATCTGAAAATCGATTATGGAGAAAGAAACTTTCGACCGTAAGCAGCTGTACCACCTTGTATGGGTGGAGCCGCTAGTGTTTGGAGCGCTGATTTAACCGACTGATGCCGTAGCAGCAGCTGTCCTGATGTCTTCATCAAAAACGCTGGAAAGATTGAAGACCATCATTTCGGCGAGTCGCTGTTTAATGATGATACAGGAATTGTTTCGGTTGTTAGTTTTTGGGCAGTTGCTGCTATTTAAAAAAGAACTCATCTTAAAAAAGAACTCATCATTTTCAAAAGCCGCAAAACTTGTGATCACTAAAGGCTTAGGTGGTTTGTTTTTGGGTGTGCTATCGGGATCAATCGTTTCCCGGATAATGAGGTGCACTGGCGATTTTTACACGATTTTAATGTTATCATTCAGCCTAGTATAACACTAACAGCGGTTGCAGGCTTGTTGTATGTTTCAGGATCCCCTGCGCTAGTTGCCGGCATGATCATCGGAAGCTTCTTACAAAAGTGATAATAGCGCGATAGAAGGTGATAAATTAAAAAGGTTTGTTCTCATGCAGATGAGTTACTCCAGCTAAAATTGTCTGTTAATGAGAAATTCGCTTATCCGATCAAAAAAATAAAACTGGGCGCAATCATCTTGATTATTCAGTTACTCATGAAGTAACTATCGCAAAGATAGCCACTGAATTTAGACGGAGAGAGGTGTATATTAAACTATTAATGTCGAAGACGCAAGCAGGTCCTTTAGGAACGAAAAAAATTTTCACGATAATGAAAGTTTCGGTACAGTTTACAATGAGTTACGCGCTGCACTTACTAAACCAAAACTAGTCAAACACTTCAGATTCTCTATGAAAGATTTGCATGCTAATAATCTCTGTATCGCCAAAACCTCTTTTACATCAAAAAGTCGGTACCGCTTAAAGCACAGTTACCAAATTTAGCCTGTACCAATTTATGGCCCGGTTGGATGCCGGTATACAATTCACTACTGATCTGATAGCTTTCCAAGATCCATTCCATCGGGGTGTCGCTTTGCCATTTTTTGATCTATGACGGTGTATATATGTAAGGCGTTGTTTTATCTTTAAGAAACCTGTTTAAATTGTCGTATATTACATTTTAGATTTTGCTTGCATCCAAGTAGGCCATTATAGGTTTATTAATTATATTTTCAAATCAACAGATATTGATTCGGACCTGATTTGTAAATTTCACTATGTATGAAATGCTTTTTAATAGTTATTCAGACCTAAGTCCTTAATTATTTAATAATTAAGTCACGTTTACCTAATTTAGCATATTAAATCCCAATCCGTGCCTGTTTACAAAACTATAAGCGACGAACAGTTGGTCCTACATTTAAAAGACGGAGACCATGCCGCTTTTGCAGAGATATATAATCGGCATTGGGAGACCATGGCCGATGCGGCTTACCAGCGTTTGAGGTCCCGTGAAGAGGCGGAAGAAGTGGTTCAAGAGGTATTTGTAAGTTTATATCTGCGGAGGGCCGAATTATCGCCTAAGTCGTCCTTGATAGCTTACCTCAAAACCGCATTAAAGTATAAAGTGATAGATGCTTACCGAGCACAGGAAATGCATCAAAGGCATATTGCTGGAATTGTTGAATATTCAATTACATCCGGCTTAGTTCCCGATGACGGACTATGTGTTAAAGAGCTTCAGGGTGAGATCATGAGGATTGTCCAAACGTTACCACCAAAATGTCGGGAAGTTTTTGTAAAAAGCCGCTTTGAACATTTGTCTCATAGGTTCATAGCAGAAAATATGGGCATTTCTATCAGCACAGTAAAAAAGCACTTATATAAAGCAACAGAAACGCTAAAGAGTAAACTGGGGGGAAATCATTCTGATTTTTTGTCAATTCTACTTTTTCTGTTGTATATAAAAAATAGCTGACGATTCACTCGAGATGAATTCGCTCATTCTGCTGTTTTATAATTCAGTTAAAAAAAGATATGTTTTCGAGCGGAAATTTTTCTTTCCTTGTTCGAGTACAGTACATGATTATGGACAAGATCAGGAACTATAAATCGGTTTTCTGATTTTATTGATAAGTTGAAAGATGGAAACGTGATAAAGGGAGATATAGAGCGAGTTAAGTCCCTTACATGCAATCATCATAATTTATTGGGCTTGGGGATGCTTTCAAAAAGTGAATCATAGTTTTTATTGTCCCAAGTATTAAATTAAAACTACAAAGTGAAGATTGAGCTATCGAAATAGTTTCGATATTCTCTCTTTGATGGATTTTGTTAATTTTTTTCAATATGTATTCATTTAATTCGCCTAAGCGATTTTTAGTAAGGCAACGAGACCTGAAGAAATTATAATGATCATTATAAATTTCTTTACCGTATTTGGAATAATAAGAATTTTATTCATCAAGACATGCGCTTGCAACTCAAGCTTTTGCATATTTTCATGAGCAGTCTGGTAATCAGCCATGCACGCTGTTCAGCTTTTACGACTTCTGTAAAAATTAAAGAAAGTCGAAAAAGCGGCTCATTTCCCAGCAGATTCAAAAAATTGTTACCCCAAAAGCTATCACGGAAAGAACTGCATAGTACTGGTCATTAGATGATTATTGATGTTTTCTGTTAGAAATTCAGAAACGGGACAACTGCGAACCTGAAAAAATTACTTCTCGTTACTGAATTGGTAAAATGCTATCGCCAATAATTTAATAGCCGCTGCCCGGAAGTTTATAAATGAATTCGCTTACTTCATAGAAATGACTTATGTTGTTAGTTTCGGCGAAGAATCAATTCAAATAGAAACTTTCAGAGTGCTTTACGTCGTGTATAAACTGCGATCTCATCGCTTAGTTTTAAGGCTAAAAGTCTGCATGGTTTCAGTAATGTGTTTATTTGCACACCCATCAACATTTCTAATAAACTTTCATTGATATTTTTTCTCCTCTAAGCAAGGTCAATTCTATAAGTTTTGAAGGGTTGACCTTTAATTGTGAGCAATGTCCATTTTGTTTGAATTCAATTTTTTTCACGGCGTGTATTTTTATTTTGAAGTCACCTGCCTTTTCTGCATAGAGTGTCATGGTTTTTAAAACACCTTCACTCCAAGACGCGTCAACACTGACACCCCCCCGGGCGCGAATACCCTTAAAGTAGCCTTTTTTCCATGCATCTGGAATAGCTGGTAGTAATTCAATATATCCGTTACTACTTTGCAGCAGCATTTCTGTTATACCAGCCGTTCCTCCAAAATTACCATCAATTTGAAATGGTGGGTGGGCACAAAAAAGGTTGATGTATGAACCTCCGCCATCTTTCATATTAACTTCTGATCTAAAAACCGGCTTCAAAAGTTTTCGGAAAATTTTAAATGCGTGATTTCCATCATGAAGACGCGCCCAAAGGTTCATTTTCCAAGCGAGGGACCATCCTGTTCCCACATCGCCTCTCTCGTCTAGCAACTTCTTCGCGCCTGCCGCGATGGCTGGAACGCTTTCATTAATTTCGTTGCCGGGATATAGTCCCCACAAGGGTGACACATGGCGATGGTGGATATCAGCCGCCTTATAATCTGATAGCCACTCCATTAACTTCCCGTCGCTGTTTAGTTGGTTTGGTGGAAGTTTTAATCTGGCAGCTCTAAGCCTGAGCGATAACGCATAATCCCGATTAAGTATTGCGGCTGACTCTTCAGTGGCCTTAAATAAAAATCTAAGAAGTTGGTTGTCAATTGTTGGTCCTGCCGTGATGCTGGCTGATCTTCCATTTGGCAAAATGTAATCATTTTCTGGTGAGTTTGATGGTGCCGTAACCAGCCATGAATGTTTTTTTTCTCTTGCCAGGGTATGAAGATAGAAAGTCGATGAACCTTTTAATATAGGGTATAATTCTTTTAAATAATTGATATCACGGGTGTATTGAAAATGAGTGTAAAGCATTTGGCACAACCAGGCAGAACCAGTATTAAAAGCACCCCAGGTATAGTCTTCTCCCGGCGACGTAAAGTTCCAAAGGTTTGTTATAACATGTGCCACCCACCCGGGACTATTGTAATAAGCACGTGCAGTTCTTTGTCCGGGTCTAATTAGACCTTTCACCAATTTTAGAAACGGTTGATTTAAATTACCTAATCCTGTTTCGTCTAATGGCCAGTGATTCATCTGTATATTAATATCCAGATGAAAATCCCCATTCCATGGTGTTTCAACAGTGTTAGCCCATAATCCCTGAAGATTAGGAGGTAATAGTCCTTTACGGGTGCTGCTTATCAAAAGATATCGCCCAAACTGAAAATAAAGTGGAGGAATTCCGACGTCTGAACTGTCGGTCATGAAATGTTTCAGGCGTTCATCTGTAGGTACTTGCGTTTGGTTATTACCTGATAAGTGAAATACAGCCGTTTTGAAGAAGTTCTGAAATTTTTGGATATGTTCTCTGCGCTCAATCATATAAGGCGTTTTCATCGCTTTCAATAATTTTGCAACTACAAAATTTTTATAATTCAAATTTCTGAAGTCGGTAGCTGATGAAACAAAGATTGTTGCAGTTGTCGCATCTTTCACATATAATGAATCACCAGAAGCATAATTTGATCCACCGGTTTGATTTACGCCGATTCTTGAATAAAACTTCATTCCATCGCCACCTTTTCCGTCTGTGAGGGTGCCGCTATAATCAAGAAATTCGCCTGCTGCTTTTGATGTAGCACGTTCTGGCCTCGATAGCCCAATGGTAAAATTGAGAGCGTGACCTGCATCTGCAGTTAACCTTATTATGATGACATCGCTATTAAAACTAGTTAAATATTCACGTTGATAATTTACAGTACCTATACGATAGTTTGTTGAAGCAATTGCGCTGTCAATGACCAGTTGACGGCGGTAATTCGCGTAATTAGCGTTTTTATCGTATTGAAATTTAATCAAGAGCTGACCAAGCGTCTGGTAACTTCCGTAGGGGACATTATTCCCTTTTCCTTCCCCGGAACCATAGCCTGCACACTTAAAGTATTTGCTCATTAGCAACTGCGCCTGCTCAATTTTTCCATCAATTACAAGCGCTTGTATCTCACGGAAGTGCTCATGGGCGTGCGTCAGATCGCCTTGTTGAGGAGATCCAGACCATAATGTAATATCATTAAGGGCTATTTTCTCTGAGAAAACATCTCCGTTAGGCATTGCCCCTAATCTGCCGTTACCGATAGGTAAGCAGGCCTCCCAATATGTTGCAGGTGAGTTGTACCATAGCACGTTGGATGATGTTTTATCCTGGGCAAAGACGGGTGTTAAGGGACTGATGACTAAGGCGAGTAGCAGAGATGATTTCTTGTGTAATTTCATTGATGTTAGTAGTTGTTATTCACAGTTTATAATAGGAAAGCATTACTTGAATTTGTTTTATCCTATGTCGAAAATTGATATTTGCTTAAATTCCTTAAAAGTAAATTTACCTGACAATAGGGGGCAGAATCCATTTTTATGCTGTTCAGCTCCCTTTTTAAATTTCTCAATATTTTACATTAACGTTTATCGGTTTCGCTCCTTTAACCGTACGGGACAAAATTCCAACACAGATCGCTTCCTCGCCGTCTATATTTCCCTATGCGGCGAACATCAGGCCTCACATCCCAAAAAGGCTGCGGTTGGATTTGAATTCGAGCAAGTCCTCATTTCTTTCTTCAATCGTAAAATATTAATTGTGAAATTTTTTCTACTCCTTAGTCTTACCATCATATTCGTTCCAGCCATGAAATGAATAAAGCGCTGTAATTACTATCCAGTGCAACAAGTTGTTTTTATAAACTTCATTAGTGTAGTAGATTTTTCGTAACAAGCGTTGATTCTGTCGTATGACAATTAGGACTCCGTTAATTAATCCGACGCCTTTCATCGTCAACATTTTTGTTTTTTTTATTCTGTCCAACCCCAAAGTTGCCTAAACGGCAGGTAAAGCTTACCGAAATATTTCTGGTGTCATTTCGCTGATAAGATCCATTATTTTGATCGGCATATAAAGTGGCTAGCCTGTAAGGGTTACCATAGAATATATCATTCAAAGCGATTTTAAGTGTTGCGCGCTTTCGGAATAGTTGTTTACTTGCCCCGAAGCTTACATTATTTGTAGCATAAATATTGAGCACGCCTTGTAAAAAACGCGAATTATAAGATGCCGCTAACTCTGCCTTAATACCTTGACTTTTTGAGATCACAAATGTTTGATTGGAACTAAATTCTGTGTTCCATTTGTTTGAGGAAAATTCACCATTTGGGAAATTGGATTTTTGAGCGCTGTGATAACCATTGAAACTAAAAGTGGCATCCCACCAGGGCGTAGGATTGACGGTGGTCAGTACTATAAAACCGATGTTTCGCGTATTTCCTATATTAAGCTGTGTAAAATAGAGAGTTCCATCGCTGTTATTTTGAACAGGAACATCACTAATGAAATTTTCCTGATCCGTAAAATAGGTTGTTAGTGTGTAATGTTCTTTATAAGTATAAGTTAGATCTAAATTTGTACTGTAATATGGTCTTAGGTAGGCGTTTCCTTGTGCATAACTGTAAGGACTTGTATAAAACCTTGCCGGATTCAATTGCTGAAATTCCGGACGGTCAATCCGGATTTCATAACTCAATGCAATATTGTTGTTGGTATTGGGTGAAAAGATCAACTGTGCTGAAGGAAACACTTTCAGGTAGTTCGTTTTTGTCAAAAGCGTTGACGCTGTAGCTGATCCGGTCGTATTTGTGTTTTCTATACGTACTCCACCTTGAAATGACCAAAAACCCGCAGTCCCCTTAATGTTTGTATATGCTGCGCTGGTATTTTCCTTGTAATCAAATAAGTTCGATTTCGCAGGATCTAAAATCTTTGAATTTCCTGATATGTTGTAGAATGAATAATTATTTAATGTGTTGATACTGGTGTATTTTATGCCCGATTCCAAATCCCAATTATTTTTCAAATGATAAGAATGATTCAGGCTTGAGGTGTAAATATTTATCTCTTGGGAGTTAGGTGTGAATATATCGAAAGTGTTTTTAAGCGGACTATTTTGAAAATCGGTTATTGTTTGGACGTACTGCTCTGCTTTTTTATGGTAGGGCAAATAGTCAAAGTTGAAGTCAATCGATTGTTTGCCACTGTCAATTTTTAATTTATAACTCATTCCAACGTCCAGCTGTCTTGTATTTGTACGTTGATCGTTGGTTGTTAATAGCGTCGAATCTGCAATCGAATGAAAATTGTTGTACACGGTCTTCGTATCAGAAAGTATTGTATTCCCCTTACTGTAGTATCCTGTCACGTTAATTGCTATTATTTGTCTATCAGTAAGAACCCAATCAAGGCCAACCTGATAGTTATCAGTAATATTTTTTCTTGTCGATGTACCCTTACCGTCCCAAAAGGAATTACGGCTTGAATCGGAAAACTTAGTATAGTCGCTTAACTGCCTTTTACGTCTTTGATCCGAATGGCCAAAGCTTCCATAAAAATTGGTTTTTTTATGATGCTCATTGAAAATGGCACTGGTTGTATAAGATCCTAGCGTAGCCTGTGTATAACTACTGCTAAATTGCGCATTTAAACCATCAGTGGAGATTTTTTTCCTTACAATATTCAGAATTGCTCCGCCTTGTGCATCATATTTTGCAGAGGGACTGGTCACGATATCCAACTTGGAAATCTGATCGGCTGGGAGCGAACTAAGATAAGTCACAAGTTCATCCCCGGTAAGATGTACGGGTTTATTATCAATATAAACAGTTACTCCTTTTCCCGATGATGTAATCTGTCCGTTATCAGACGTAATCACAGAAGGTAGCTTTTTGAGTATGTCCCATATATTACTCCCCCCTGCCAGTATACTATTCTGAATATTATAGGTGGTACGATCTGTCTTGTGTTCCACAGGTGGGATTTTTGAAATTATATTTACTGTTTTTAGTTGGGAAATGGCTTCGTTCATGACCAGTAGGAGCGAGTCTTTTGGCATATCAAATTTCCTCACGATACTTTGAAAACCCACTAACGATACTTTAATCTCATATTCGCCGTTTGTTAATCCGGTGAAATCGATTTTACCAAGTTTAGACAAATTGCTAGTCACAATTTGATTTTTTTGATAGAGCGTTGCAGTTGCAGCATCAAGCGAGATGCCCTTTTTATTTGTTACCAAGCACTTTAAATTCGATTGTGCAGATAAAACAAGCGGCGATATGCAGAGCAATAATAAGATATATTTTTTCATTTTTTTCTGCAAACGTAGCCAGCGTCATTGTAAAGTAAAGTTAAGTAAGGTTAAATAGCGTTAAATCTGCGCTACAACTACATTTAATGCCCATAATTTTTGAGATATTAGAAAAATGCATCCCACAAAAAAGATAATTGCATACGTGCTGATTCTCGTCACCTTACTGGTAACGATCAGTCTTCAAATATTTTGGCTGCGAAATGTGTATCGTGGAGAAAAGCAACGTCTTGACGATCGGTTAGAGTATATGATCGCAAATGCGGCAAGTCGAAATATGTATGATTTTGCCGGAATAAATAAAAATGATTCGAGCAGTTTTCGCATGTTTTTAAAATCTGCACCCTGGTTGAAACTTCGTCAAGGTTTTGATGAAGCACAATCCGAAAATATGTTTCGGGTTTTTTCAGAAGAACATTATAAAGACAGCTCTTATATTGCTTTAAAGTTTATCTTCTATACCAAACCTCGGCCTCGATCTAAAGTGCCTGGCAGTCAGGGCCAAATCTTCTCAATGGAAGAAAGGCAGCATATGGATTCGTTGGCTTTAAACCAGATGAGAATAAAAATAGAGAAAGGAATGCATGATTTGAAAGTAAATCAACCTTATCACCTAAGACTGTTTGACTACACATGGCGTTCTAATAAGAATGCGCCTGAATTCAGGACACTTGCTCCAGCATTTTTAAGTAGGCTTTATTCCTATGATCTTGAGCTTTTCCATAAATTTCAATTAGTCATACCGTCATTAACACGTACGGTCATTTACGAGATGCGTTATCAGATTGCGTCTTCTATGCTAATGATTGGGCTCACATTTGTCGCGTTTTTTTTGATCTACAGGTTATTCAACGCGCAACAACTGTACGCGGATGTCAGGGAGTCATTCATTAGTAATGTCACTCATGAACTTAAAACCCCTGTATCAACGGTTATGCTGGCTATTAACTCCATTCGGAAATTTCAATTAAATCAAAATCCCCAATTACTTGAAGAGTACTTAAATATAAGTGAGCAGGAGCTCGGGCGCCTAACACTACTAATTGATCGCGTTCTCAATACTCAAGGTATGGAAAAATCTGCAGATCAGCTAAACTTACAACTATTCGATATTCAGGTACTTATTTTAGAAGTTATTGAAAGGATGAAAATACTTATCGCTCAAAATGGTGGCACCTGCAATTTTCGTCAGGATTCAGAACCGTGCTTTGTTCTTGGCGATCAGTTTGAACTGGGTAACGTGTTCTATAATTTAATTGAAAACGCATTAAAATATGGCCAGAAAGGGGTTTTAATCGAATTAAGTTGCTATCATAAAGGAAAAAGTGTTATCATAAGTGTTCAAGATAACGGACCGGGAATTGATCCTGAATATCAGCAAAAGGTTTTCGAACGTTTTTTTCGGGCACCACTTCAAGGTGAGGTACGACAGGTAAAAGGTTCTGGTTTAGGACTAAATTATGTTCGGCAGGTGATAACTGAACATTATGGGCATATTAGTTTGAAAAGTCAATTGCATAAAGGTTGTACATTTATTATAAATCTGCCCGTTCACAATGAGTCGTAAAATATTATATATAGAGGATGAGCCGTTCTTAGCGCGAATAGTAAGTGATGGATTAATTGCTTCCGGCTACGATGTTCAAATCGTTACTGATGGCAAACTGGCACTGAATATTTTCAAAAACTATCATCCCGACATTTGTCTATTGGATATTATGTTGCCTTCAAAGGACGGTTATCAGTTAGCAGAGGAAATCCGAGTAGTTGATCATAAAGTACCAATTCTGTTTTTGAGCGCTAAAGCTTTAACAACGGATGTTTTAAAAGGGTTTGCAAGTGGCGGTGATGACTATCTTAAAAAACCCTTTCATATGGATGAATTGTTGGCAAGGGTATCAGTCTTGATAAGACGAAGCCGTATTCATCACAAAGACGTCGAACCGGCAATATCCGAACTCAAGTTTGGTAAATGTAGCTTAGATGTTGTTAAACAGATATTAACAACCTCTACTGGGCGGACTTCACTTACGTTTAAGGAATGTTTATTATTAAAAATGCTGATTGAATCTGCAAATGATGTATTGACCAGACAGTCTGCGCTAATGAATATTTGGAACGACGACAGTTATTACAGTACCAGAAGTATGGACGTTTTTATTGCCCATCTTCGAAAATTAATTAAAAATGAAACTGGAATTCAGATTCTCACGCTACGGGGCATTGGTTACAAACTGCTGGTATGTTAATAACAAATCGATATGTCTTATAATAAATATTTTCACTTATCTGCTTCTGCGCTTGGCAGCAGGAAGTTAGCGAAGGTTTATTTCGCTTCAAATGCAGGTTTATAATGTTTAGTAAATCTTGTTGGAACTGCCAGTGGATGTTTCTATTTAATTAGGCAGCAATAATAAGTGGATGCGCTGCCAAAGAACCATTTTCAGTAACTGTAGTGCTAAATGTTTCTATAATTCATTTTTCTGGAGTACAGGTAACGAGAAGGTCGAATAAATGTTCTTGAATCTATATTCAAGACAAGATCAGATTTCTTCGGAGTTTTGATACAAAGCTTAATTAATAACTGATCTAAAAGCGAGATTACGTTCGTATTTCTAACCATGACGCTTTAAACTCAGACCTAAGCTGGTAGAGGTGGCCTTAACTAAAATTATTTTCCCGAAGACAAATCACGTACGAAAAGGTCATAGAAGGGCATCATGCAAATTGTTGCAGGCTTCTGTCAAAGCGTCAGGTCATTATTGCCAATAGTTTTTCAAGCATCATTAGGTATAAGTGATGCTCAAAAATTCCGTATTTCTTTCTGTAGTGTAAAAAAGTATATCTAAAAACGACGGTATTTCTCGATAAGTAGTTTGTCAAGCAGTCTGATCTGTTCATATTTAATTGTAAATCTATTTCCGATTCGGACTGATCTGGATGACTTAGTTGAAATTAATAAACTGAATATCAGTGTTTTGTAAGTTAATTAGAATTTATTTCTAGTGAGTGTAGAACTTTGTGTCGTTTCATTCGAATACAATTATATGAGCGAGGATAAACAATATAATGAATACATATTGAGGCTTATCTCGAAACTTAAGACCGGAGAAGCGACCCAAGACGAAATTAAAGAAATTGACCGTTGGTATGACCAGCCTCACTCTTTAAAAAAATATTCAGATGGCCTGTCGCAGTTTGAAAAAGCAGCGGCTAAGCAAAGGATTTTTCAAAACATACTTTTAAGGATTAAGGACGAACATCGTTCTTCACCGAAAAGGACGCTAGGTACTTGGGTGCGGTATGGGTCGGTTGCAGCCATTCTTTTGGTCGTGATGAGCATAGGGCTGTACCATTTGTTGCCAAAATCGGATCAGCCTGTTCCGTCGAATGAAAAAGTTTCTTTTACCGTACAGCCAGGCGGCCACAACGCTACGCTTACTTTGGCTAATGGAAGACAGATTCTTCTGAATAATGTAAAGGATGGTGTTTTGGCAAATCAAGGTAACACCGTCGTTACTAAAAGCGGGAACAATCAAGTATCATATAACACCGGGGCAACGCCATCCAACAAAGTGGAATATAATAAAATGTCCACTTTGAGTGGTGGTGAATATCAGCTGACACTCTCGGATGGTACTAAAGTTTGGTTGAACGCGGCCTCAGATATAATATACCCGACGTCTTTCGTGGGAAATGAACGAGTTGTTAAGGTGGCTGGTGAAGCTTATTTTGAAGTTGCCCATAATGCTTCGAAACCATTTAAAGTTATCTCTAACGGTCAGACCGTCGAAGTATTGGGTACGCACTTCAATATAAATTCTTACATCAATGAACCCCAGATGAAGACAACGTTACTACAGGGCTCAGTAAAAATTGTAGCTAATGGTAAAAATAAAATACTTAAACCTGGTCAGCAAGCGCTCGTCTCGCATTCGGATTTAACCGTCACCAATGTCGACGCTGAAGAAGCTGTTGCCTGGAAGGAGGGTTATTTCGAATTTACGGATGCTGATATAGAGACGGTTATGCGCGAATTAGCCAGATGGTACGACGTTGATGTAATCTTTGAAGGCAAAGTCCCGGCGGAGTTATTCACAGGAAGAGTGTCGAAATATTTAAACCTGAACCAAGTCCTGAACTTGATTAAATCTCCCAAAATTCACATTTCTACTAACGGAAGGAGGATTATGATCAAAGGATAACTTATTCCAAGGTCGTAACTCCAAAAAAAAAGCTATTAGTGCTGGAACACCAATAGCCGTAACTGGATTACGCTAACAATTTCCTATTCCTATTAACTTTTAAACCAGTTATACAAATGTATAAAAATTATACGCCTAAATGTGCTTTGCCCAATCGGTGCGTAAACAAAGTACTGCTAATTATGAGATTGACCACTTTAATTCTGATCGTATCTTTTATTCATGTCAGTGCTGCTTCGTTGGCACAAAAAATAACCCTTACTGAAAAAGGATCATCATTAAAAAAAGTTTGTAAAAAAATCAGTTTGCAAACTGGCTATTCCTTTATTTTAAGTGGCAGTGTTTACAACCAATCCAAGCCAGTATCAATTAGTGTTTCCAACACCGAACTGCCTGAAGTTTTGAATCTTATTTTTAAAGACCAGCCAATAAAATATCAGCTTCAGAATAAGACAATTGTTTTAAGTGTAAACGAAAATTTCGCACCGGAAGTCCAATCGCCCAAGGCAAATTCTCGACAACAAAAAATAGCGGGTACAATCACTGACGAAAAAGGATTGCCTCTTGTTGGCGTTACAGTAAAAGTGAAGAATACTCAGAAAGGCGCTGTAACTGATATCAACGGTAGCTTTACCCTTGATGCCGCAGTTGGCGATGTGCTGATCGTATCGTATGTCGGCTTTGAGACAACCGAATACATAGTTAAGGATACAAGCCAAATTAATATCATACTGCGTGAAGCCAAAAATGAACTAAATGCAGTCGTTGTTACCGCTTTAGGTATCAAAAGATCAACCAAGGCGCTAACTTATAATGTGCAGGAACTGAAAGGGACTGATATTAACGCGCAAAACGACGGAAATTTTGTTAATAATTTGATCGGTAAGGTAGCAGGTGCTACAATTAACACCAGTTCCACCGGTATTGGTGGCGCTGCCAGAGTAGTTTTAAGGGGAACCAAGTCCCTCAACGATAGCAAAAACAATGCTCTTTATGTAGTTGACGGGGTACCGCTCTTTAATTTCAATGGTGCCGGTACCGGCATACCCGGGGTATTTGATGGTGCTAACGCCAGTAACGATGGTATCTCTCAGCTTAATCCCGATGATATAGAATCAGTTTCGGTTTTAACGGGGCCTGCAGCTTCGGCTTTATATGGGAGTAATGCGTCAGGTGGTGTGATACTAATCACAACGAAGAAGGGTTCGGCTAACAAAACCAGTGTCAGCTTATCAAGTAGTACAAGCTTTTTCAGCCCATTCGTTTTGCCGAAATTTCAGAATAGTTATGGCGCTTCTAGTCCGGGCGCATTTGACAGCTGGGGTACTAAGTTATCCACGCCGTCAACTTATAACCCAAAAGATTTTTTTCAAACCGGTATGTATTTGGATAACAGCGTGAGCCTATCCACCGGAACTGAGAAAAATCAAACCTACATCTCTGCAGCAAAAACAAACGGCAACGGGATTATTCCTAACAATAAACTTGACAGGCTCAATTTAACCTTAAGAAACACTGCCAACTTTTTTAATGATAAGCTTCAAATGGACTTGGGTGTGATGTACGTTAAACAGAACGACCAAAATCTCATCACACAAGGCTTGTATAACAATCCATTAGTAAGTGCATATCTGTTACCAAGAGATGAGGATATCGCTAAATACCAGCTTTACGAGCGTTACGATGCTACCCGGAATTTCAAAACTCAATTTTGGCCTTATGGCGATCAGGGTTATGCGATGCAAAATCCCTATTGGATCGTAAACAGAGATATCAATACGAATCAAACCAGCCGGTACTTACTCAACGCAACGGCTAAATATACGATCAACAATTGGCTAAATATCGTGTCACGGGCAAAATACGATAATACACAAGTAGTGAATGAATCTAAGAATAGCGCTTCAACAGTTTCAGCGTTGGCGGGTATTAATGGGTTTTATGCATCTACGAACACCAACCAATCGCAAAATTATGTCGATGTGCTAGTAAATGCGACGCATAAAATTAAGGATTTTGGCGTGAATGCTTTCTTAGGCGCTAGTTACGATGACCGGCAAAGAACCGGTAATTATTTTGGCGGTGACCTGGCAACGATTCCCAATTTTTTCATCACCTCCAACGTGGATCTACAAAGCCCAAGAACTAAGATATTTCCTCTTCCACCTAATCGCTCTCAAAATCAGGCAATATACGGTACCGCGCAGTTCTCCTATAAAAGCAGTTTGTTTTTAGATGTAACAGGCCGAAATGATTGGAATTCAGCTTTGTCCCGGTCAACAAATGTCTCACTTTTCTATCCATCTGTAGGTTTGTCAGGCATAATTACTGATTTGTTCAACATCAGCTCCAGTACGTTATCCTATTTAAAAGCCAGGGGATCTTACAGTGAAGTCGGTACCCCTCCGGACCCATACCTTACCAACCCAAATTATCTTTTTAGTAATTACACAGTTAATACCGAAGGAATTTTTGTTAGCAGAACTTTACAACCGGAACGTACAAAATCTTATGAAGCCGGTATAAATGGTCGCTTCTTTAATAATACAATTACACTTGATGTAACCGCTTACAAATCGTCCACCTATAATCAGATATTTGATTATCAGGCAGATGTGGCAGGTGACAATAATTCAGGCAAGATAAGGGTAAATGCGGGGCAGGTAGATAACAAGGGTATGGAAGTTAATTTAGGCGTCAATACCCTGCTTGGGCCGGTAAAATGGACCTCTAATGTTGTTTTTTCCTTCAACAGAAATAAGATCAAAGCATTATACACAAAGCTAAATGCCCAGGGTAATCTTGTTCCCGTTGATTCCGTAGTAGCCGCAACCTTAGGCAACTATCAACAAAGACCGACCGTTGGGGGTACAGCTGGTGATATTTATGTGAATGGATTAAAGACCGATGAGCATGGTTTCATTGTTGTTGATCCACGCACAAAACAGGTTTTCGCTGACAACAACAACTATAATATCTACGCTGGATCTTCAGATCCTCGTTATAATATCGCTATGCGCAATAGCTTCACTTACAAAAGTGTTAGCCTCGCCTTTTTGGTTGACGCCCGCATTGGTGGGATAGGCGTTTCAGCAACCCAGGCCCTGATGGATCGGTATGGTGTTTCTGAGGCTTCCGCTGAAGCTCGTGAAGCCGGTGGCGTACCGATCAATGGTGGACTTGTTCCTGCGAAAGACTATTATGCGGTTGTAGGTGGTGGCGCTACAGGCATAGGTGCACCTTATGTGTATAGCGCGACAAACGTTCGCTTGCGAGAGGCAACACTGAGCTATCATTTTCCAGCGGCTTTCTTTAGAAATAAGCTTAAAGGCGCCACAGTCGGCCTTACCGGTAAAAACTTATTTATGTTTTACAACAAAGCGCCGTTCGATCCTGAATCGACTGCCTCTACCGGAACTTATTATCAAGGTATTGATATGTTCAGGCAGCCGAGTTACCGCAGCATAGGTTTTAACGTATCTGTACAATTTTAACTACCATTAATCATACGTAAATGATCAAAAATATTTATTACCGCTTAAGCATCAAAAGAGCGATGCTGGCGTGTAGCATACTTGCTGTGAGCTTGCTTGCATCATGCACCAAAAATTTTGATGCAATAAACACAGATCCTACTCAGGTTACCCCTGATATGCTTAAAGCTGATAACCGGTACATCGGCGTTTTTATCGTTCAGATGGAAAAAAATGTATTCCCTATTTCAAACCAGGGCAACGGGCCGAATAATTTTGGTGACGAAATGTATCAGATCACCCAAAATCTGGCAGGAGATATATTTTCAGGGCAGCAAGGAGCAACAGGTACCTGGTTTGGCGGATCAAACAATACAACTTATAATCTTATTCCAAGCTGGTACGGTGCGTATTTTGACCGTGCTTACATAGGTGTGTTCGCAGCTTACAAAACGATACAGCAAACGGTAAGAACACAAGCCCCGGATGTTTATGCGCTTGCCCAAATATTGAAAGTAGCGGCTTTCCAACGCGCTACTGACATGTACGGCCCACTTCCATATACTCGCGCAGGCAGCTCAGGTTCGGCCATTAACTATGATAGTCAGCAGGTGATCTATCAAAACTTTTTCAACGAACTGGATTCAGCAAGGGCCGTTCTAAAAGATTATCTCGTTAAGAATCCGTCAGGGAAGCCGCTGGTTAATTATGATGCCGTTTATGCGGGCGATTATTCCAAATGGATCAAATTTGCAAATTCCCTCCGGCTCAGAATGGCCATGCGTATTGTTTATGCAGATGCTGCTTTGGCCAGGAAAAATGCGGAGGATGCGGTTAACGATTCTTACGGTGTATTTACAGCTAATGCAGATAACGCTGCGTTGGGTACCTACACAAATTATAACTACCATAACCCGCTTGAAGTGATTACCAATAGTTTTGGTGATGTTAGAATGGGTGCTACGATGGAATGCTACCTAAAGGGTTATAACGATCCCCGATTAGCATCATACTTTAAAACATCAGACTTTGGTGGTTTCCACGGGGTGCGTACAGGTATCAATATTAATCGTAACGGGTATATCAAGTGCTCAACAATCAATGTTAGTCCATCTACGCCGTTACCCTGGATGAGCTATCCTGAGGTTCTTTTCCTACGTGCAGAAGGGGCGTTGAGGGGCTGGAACATGGGCGGCGGTAGCGCTGGCAGTCTATACAGCCAAGGGATTACTGCATCATTCGCACAAAGTAATGCAGGAGATGCGACAGCTTATCTTAATGATGCTACCAGTACGCCAACTACATATACCGACCCGGTAAACAGTAGCAACAGTTTCAATAGTAACCCCAGCAACATAACGATCAAATGGAGTGATGGTGACTCGTTTGAGCAAAATCTCGAACGTATCATTACCCAGAAATGGATCGCTGTTTTTCCAGATGGACAAGAAGCCTGGAGTGAATTCAGACGAACTGGCTATCCCAAAGTTTTACCTGTTACCAACAAGTTTTTCTGAAACAGACGCGATATTTTTAAATTATTTCTACGCGTATCATTATGACGGGTTGGGCCGCCAGACAGAAAAGAAAATCCCAGGCCAGGGCTGGCAGTACATGGTGTACAATAGCCGCGACCAACTAGTAATGGCCCAGGATGCGAACCAAAGATTGAGCAACATCTGGCTGGTAACCAAATATGATGTCTTGGGAAGGGTGGTGATCACCGGTAAGTATTCTACAACAGCAAGTCGCGGCGCACTGCAAGCGAGCGTTGATGCCAGTACGGATGTATACGAAACCTTTACAAATGCTAGTAGCTTTTACGGTTACACCCATTTGACCTGGCCGGACATCAGCGCAGGAACAAATAATAAGGTTTTAACGGTTCATTATTTTGATAGTTACAATGTCCTTAGCAATACTGCCGTTAACCCCAACAGCACAATCTACGCCCCACCATCTACTGCCATAGATAGCCTGGAACAGTTTCCGCAAAACTTGCCCGTAGCAAGTTTAACCAATGTGCTGGGTACAGATAATTACTTGTTCAGCGTCATGCATTACGACAAGTACGGAAAGGTTTCCAAAGCGATCACACAGCATTATCAGGGCGGGGTGGTAGCTGCTAACAAGTACGATACGCAGGAAAGCACCTACAGTTTCCAGGGATTGGCTTTGCAGACCGTACGAAAACACTACCAGCCGTCTTCTGCCGCGCCTCAGTTGACCATCAATAATTGGATCGTTTATGACCACAGTAATCGACCGATAACGAGTAAACAACAAATTATATCACCGACAAACACGGGAGCAATAGTAACGGCTTCTAAGAGCGAATACAACGAGCTTGGGCAACTAAAGACAAAGCACCAGCATAGCACCGATATGAGTGCTGCTCCTTCCAATAATTCTTTCTTGCAGCATTTTGATTTTAGATATAACAGCCGGGGCTGGTTGAGCAGGATCAACGATCCGTTAAGTACCATTGATCCTAATTATGCGAATACTTTGGATGTGTTTAGTGAGCAGCTGGACTATGAGCAGAATAATACAGGTTACACCCTGGCACCAAATTATAACGGAAATATCTCAGCTGTTAAATGGCAGACTGTTACCCCAGGTGCTTTGGCAAGTAACGTACCGCAGGAGCAAAAAGGCTACACGTACACGTATGATCCTTTGAACAGACTGACGGGTGCTTATGGACGGGGAACAACTTCAGGCGACGGTCAATTTACCGAGTATGCGTCTTATGATGAGGCAGGTAACATCACCTCCCTGCTTCGTCGAAGAAATGGTGGGATCCTGAACTACATGAACTATGATTATATGGATGGTGTCAATAGGAGTCATCGTTTGATGTCGATAACAGATAACGGAACGGTTAGTGAAAGCCAGGCAACCACTTATAGTTATAATTTTAATGGAAATCTGGTAAGCGACACAAAGAAAGGGCTGACGAATATTTTATATAACGAATTAAATTTACCCTCTACAGTAAATGCCGCAGGCAAAACGATCAGTTATGTTTATGATGCCGTCGGGGTTAAGCTGGAGCGAAAAGTTGTCACTGGTAGCGTCACGTCTGAAGATCGGTTCTATGACGGTGGCATCGAATACAGTGGAAATATCATTGATCTGATACAAATGCAAGAAGGTCGGGCACTTCCTTCGTCAGGCGCATATGTTTATGAATATACCGCGCAGGACCATTTGGGAAACGTCAGAGCGGTATACGGTGACAAAAATAACAACGGAGTCTTGTCAAATGATGAGATTGTACAGATTTCGGATTATTATCCATTTGGCCGTGAGATGCAATATTCATCGAATTTGATCCCATCCCCTGATAACAAGTATAAATTCAATAACAAAGAATACCAATCAGACCTTGCCGAATACGATTATGGCGCAAGATTCTACGATGCTATAATCGCCAGATGGAACGTAATTGATCCTATGTCTGAAGTCAATCGGCGGTGGTCACCTTATAATTACGTTGAAAATAATCCGATAAGTAAAATAGATCCTGATGGGATGTGGAGTGTATTTATAAAAGATGGGACGGGTGGGCTTGTAACACATGATCCGAGTGAAATTGCAGCGTTTATGAGCAATAATAAAATGCAAGAAGCAGCCAACGCGGCTTTAGAATTCACAGGTTTTGGAAACAATGGTGCGCCGCAGGGTGAAAAACCTAGACAGAAAAAGAAATATAACTTTCCTCGAATAATTATACCTAGGAGAATAGGTCGTGTATTGATGAACGCACATTTTTATAATGTTTTCTCAAACGGAAGAACGGTTTTATATGATCATGACAGAATTGACGCGGACTATACAATTGAAAATATTTACTTTGGTTACAAATTCATTGAAGGTTTAGGGCTGCTATTCGAAGAATTAACCGGCGAGACGAGTGTTGCAGCTTTGAAAACTGCCCCTAAACTATTAGGTACTGCGCGGATTAACCTGTTGAATATTGTTGAAGACCAGGAACTAAAAACATTGGTTTCAGAGCTTTATCGCGATGGGGCGAAATTCGGATCGGGTAGTACAGCAGATATGATTAGAATAGTTGGGGACGAAGGACATATATTAAAAGGTCAGAATTATTTAAAGGCTTTTCAAAAGTTGTGGGAAAGTCGACATCTTCAAGGAAAAGACTCTCAAATAGTTTCTATGATACTTAATGATTTGAAAGATGCTTTAAAACAAGTAGGTAGATTACCCTCTAAATAAATTGTACATGAATGATAGTTTAAATAGTGAACTTTTAAATGAATTATATTCATACATTCCTGAGTTTGCAAAGGTTGTTCATTCACAACTTGACAAAGAATTTTGGGATAATCATTACTTAGTATTTGGCCGATTCGGCTCAATGCTATCTCTATGGATATTAAAAAAGGCCGATGACGATTTGATAAATCGATGTTATGAATATATCAATCGGTTATTTTTTAATCCAAACACAGAAGTTTATCAATTGATTTCTGTTACAGTGTTTGAAGTTTTGACAGATAATGATCAATTGATAAGTTTTACGAAAAATAAGCTAACGGGAAATGCTTTGTTATCATATAATGAAGTATTAAACAGCCCAATGTTTAAAAGAAACGGTTAAAGGTTAAATTTTAGTTTTCAATTTTCACAAAAATCCTTGCTCTAATTTACCTCCGCTTATTAAGGACTTCAGTTTAATCGGAAATGATAACTGCTTTTGCATTCAAGTGTAAGTTAAACTAGTCGAAGTGATAATTAAGAGATCATATATGATGTCGCAGGATAAATCTGCGATTACGGCCCTTAAGTGAGTACTTGACAATGTAATCAGAGGCAGACACTTATCCAATAGGACCGTAACATGAACAATACTGAATTTAGAAACAAGTTATTACTGTCCGCGCAACAGGCGCTCTTAGGTCTCATTTATCCGGCCATCCGTGCAATGCAGTAGGCTTTGAAGAAAAAAGAAAACTATTGTTAATTTGTTATTTAGATAGACCGCCCACCGAAGATGATTTTCAAAATTTAAGTGAGATCGCTGGATACATCATGGCTGATATTGATTTTCAAGCATCAAAGAAATATGCGAATATAGCTTAGATAGTATTTCGAATTTGAAACAGCTGACGTCGCTTGTTTATTTGCGGCGCGAAATTTCATAAATACAATGAATGTGTAATGGACAACACAACCTCACAACTTTAGACGATAATCATGCAGTCTCGAGCGCTGTGACACTGATATGACCGTTGACAGAATTAAAAGCAATACTGTCAAAACTCAGTCAACATTATCTCCAAAACCGGTAGTCATGCGTCCAAAGCTCATAAGGCTGCCAAATTTTTTTAAGAAAGATTAACTATGCATATATTTTATGGCATTGTGCTTATTATTATTGGATTTATCGTAACTGTACAGAAAATCAAACAATATAGGGCGGGTATAACAACTGGTCTGAGTTTTGATTATAGAATGTTTGTTGCGGGGTTAGGGGCTATCGCTATCGGGATCGCCCTCGTTGTAAATCCATAATGATTTAACGAATAGTGATTTATGGGTTTGGCCGACAGACACATATTATACTACTGATTGATCCTGACGGAATGACATCGAATACCCGAGACGGTGCGCAACCGGAAGATGACAACGAGCCAGGGAGCAATTTCTTGGCAGTTCGATTTAAACACATTACCCTCCTTGATAAGTGGGACCGGTGAAGCAAAAAAAATCTTTTTCTAAAAAAGAATTTTTATATTAGCATGCCTTTTACAACAATAAACGGTCATCACAATTAAATGAATACCCCCTCAGTTTACTTGCATTCAACGACAAACTATATTCCAGCGCGACGATTTTTAAATTGTATCTCAAATTTTTGGACCAAATGCGGCGCTTGTTGAAAGTTACACCCAATCTTCTTTTTTGGATTCGATTAGTTAATAAAGTATACCATTTATTGACTTCCGTTGTAAATTGACATCCGAATTTAATCGGCTTAAACAGCAATGGAGTTTAACAAAATCTTTGTTGCCAAAAAATAATTTAAACCACCTTGTCACAAAACCCACCATACATGCAGAATACTTTGATAGCAGCACTTAGCAATGCATCTTCAACCACATCTTATCAGCGACTAACAGGCACATTCCGCTTTTTTTCCAACATCAGAAAATCATGTTTGATCCTTCTTGCGATATGCGGGATGGTTCAATGTGCTTATGCACAAACCGATGTTCCGATCTTTACTTCGGGCGGCCCTTTTGGATCGGGGTCCTGGTTGAGATTTGTTTCCGGGGGAAATGTAACTTCCATTCAGGAAAACTGGGGACTCAACATCACTGGGGACTCTACCCATCCGGTGAAAATTGGTTATACGAGTCTGCTGGTCGGTTATTTGACTAACAGTCAAAATGTAGGTCAGAATAATCTGCTGGTTAGTGGCCGTGTTGGAATAGGAACGATCACACCACAAGAAGCCCTTTCTGTCAATGGTGGGATTAGGGCGCAGTCTGTTAAAGTAGAAACAGCGAACTGGCCTGATTTTGTATTTAAACGGAACTATCAACTCAGATCGCTGGAAGAGGTCAAAATCTATATTTCGCATAATCAGCACCTTCCAGATGTACCTACTGCGGAAGATATTGACAAAGAGGGGATTAACCTCGGTGAGATAAACAAAACCCTAATGAAAAAGGTTGAGGAGTTAACCCTTTACCTGATCAAACAGAATGACCTTATCAATATTCAGAATCATCGTATAGAAAAATTAGAAAAAGCGATTAGAAAAAAGTAAAATTAGCTTATGCGTTCTAACTATGGATTTACGAAATGCATGTCCAAGATAATATAAACGCGTCATGTCAATACATCACTACCCGACCATCTGATCATCGTCTTAAACCATATAAATCAAACTAAGCTTGGCCCAAGCATTTGGATTTCAACTGTAATTCCGTTTGCTTATCTATTACTTATCACAATCCCTATTAAAATGATATCTAATTCGTTTTGGAACAGGTGTTTATTATGCACTGGGTTTTTACTTGTTACCATAGTTCAGTGTTTTGCCCAATCCGACTCCCAGGAAGCAGCATTATATAACAAAGTCAGCATTGCATCACCTACTGCAGGCGCCTTGGCGAAGTTCGTGGACATACCTGTAAGCTTGCATACGGGTATACCACAGATTAGTATTCCGTTGTATACGGTCAAAGAGGGCAGCCTTTCGCTTCCCATAAGCATGAGTTATCATGCTTCCGGCTTGAAAGTAAACGAGCCGGCAAGTTGGGTAGGCGCCGGATGGGCGTTAAATGCGGGAGGTGCAATAACGCGATCCGTTCGTGGAACGCCGGATGAGAAGGGCACGGTAAATGGTTTCCAGAAATTCGGATTTTACAGCGATTACGGGTACCGAACGCACCTGTTGGATGTTAACACGAGCGGGGGGAGGCCCGATTCCAATTATTTTGCCAATTATGATCGTTTCTTTTTAGGAGAAAGGGACTCGGAGCCTGATCTTTTTTTCTTCAACTTCGGCGGATATAGCGGCAAGTTTTATTTTAATGATGACCGGACACCGATGCTGCTTCCGGAACAGGATATAAAAATTGAGGTGAATTATGCCTATCCAACGGGTGGTGTAGTCGCGCAAAGTATTCAGAGCTTCTCCATGACGACCCCTGACGGCGTTAAATATTATTTTGGTGCGACGCCATCCGCTACCGATGTTGATCCTATAGAGCGAACCAAGGTTATGACCGATCAAAATGGATTGGGCTGGGATAGAACCATTTCCAGTTGGTACCTGAACAAAATAGTTTCCGCCGATGGGTTAAACGTTATTACGCTTAACTATCATACCAATGATTACAGCTGTTGGATGATCAGTACGCCACCGATCAGCGCCGGCCAGAATGTAGAAGGGTACAACTTGGTTCACAATTTTATTCACGGGGTGGAATTGGAAAGTATCGCTACGTCCAATGCCGTCGTAAATTTTGTTGGTGCCAGCTCGGCAAGGCTGGATCTTTCTTGGTCTGTTGCCGATGGTACTGAGCGTGTAAATACGACCGCTAAAGCACTTGATCACATCGATATTTTGAAGAAATCAGGCATGGTTAAACTAAAGAGCTACCGCTTTACTTATGATTACTTTGTGGACGCGGTTACGCCTGCTGTGACCAAGTTTGCGGTAGTAACGACCGATAAAATGCGACTTAAGCTATTGAGCATACAGGAATCTGATAGCAGTGGCACTGCGAATCCACCGTACAAATTTGATTATTTTACGGAACCTGTACCACGTAGAATGAGCTTTTCCCAGGATCACTGGGGATTTATCAACGGTGCAGCCAATGGCAATAGCTTCATCGGAACCTATTACAATACTTATAATACCACAACGCCCACTACGGTGACAGGGGCTGATCGCGATCCGCATTGGCCTGCTATGCGAGGAGGAACGTTAAATAAGATCACCTTTCCGACTGGTGGATTCAATATGTATGATTTTGAACCCAACTCCACTGCTATATCCAAAACAACGGATAGTAATGGAGAGCGGACCTTCGTGATCAGTAAAACCGCGGGTTATGATGGTTGCCAGTGTCTAAAACGTGAACTTCTTCCTAATCAGCCCTTGGATTTTCATCAGTATGTGTTTTCCTTGACAAACGGAAAAGAAGGTGGTGCGGCCGCAGTAAACGTCTATGACAGTAACTGGACGCTGCTCGACCATATGGACGCCCAGAAAGACCAAACGACGGAAATTCAAAGGAATTATCCGGCAGGTAACTATAATTTCGAAGTGATCAAGTACGATGCGTACAGCGGTAACGGCGCATATTTAAATATCTATCAACTGGCCGGTTCAGTTCAGACCATGAATGCGATGGTAGGTGGGCTCCGGATCAAAAAAATCACCCAAAATAGTGGTAATGGCAACCCGGACATGGTGACGGAGTACGATTATAACGAGGGAAATAATCAACTTTCATCAGGAGTGGTTTTCGGTAAACCGACGATCGCGCAGGTGCCTAGAAATGATATTTATAAGAATTACAATCGGTCGCTTAATGGCTATACCGGCATGTACACCAACGGCTGTCCGTTTACCCCAGGCTCGGGGATGAGTCTCATGGTAAGCGCAGGTTCGATACGAGCGCTTAATTCATCCCAGGGATCGCATATTGGTTATCATAAAGTAACCACCCGGCAAGCAGGAAATGGCTCAACGGTGTCCTTTTTTAATATGGATGGTGAAAGTAATGTAGGGCGGGATGATATCGTAAATCGTACGGTCGTTACATCTCCTAATACCTGCACCATGTCGATACCGAATTACCCGGCAGCACCCGATCCGAATTATTTTAACCGGGGCGAACTTACCTATAAAGTCGTTTATAACGAGGCTGGGCAGCTCCTTACGGATGAAACGCACTCGAGTGATTATATGGATAATCCTATCATAACGCCAGCTTTCACTATCGCGAAAAATGTCAGTACCACGAACGGCAATATGATGTTCACGTGGTATAACCAGAAAACGGGACGGAAAGTGAGAGAAACGGTCATCAAAAAAACTTATAATCCGGGCGGTAATTTCGAAACGCGTCAGACCTCTTTTTATGATAGTCCCCTGCATCATCAGTTGACCAGGACACTGACCTATTCAGCAACGGGTGACTCTATAGAAACAAAATATCGTTATGTCGCGGATTATACTTTAAATGGTGTCGATAATTTAGATAATGGTCTGACAGGATATAGCGCAGCACTCTCTCCAATCGAATACCAATTTTCAGCGGCTTACGCGAATTGCTACACGGACATTAGTTGTCAACGGAATTCCTGGCTGGATTATGATATTGCGTTATCTCACGCCCGTAAAGATTTCATCAATTATCGTATCGCGAATTTTACCGGGCCCAATGGTACCTGTAAGATAAATCTACAGAATGCATTGGTAAACGCCACGGCTTCGCTGAAGCCGATGATTGATATGAGGCAAAAAAATGACTTGGAACTGGTAGAGACGGTCAACCTCAAAAACGGCAAGGTGATCAACGCGTCTTTCAATTCCTATGATTACAAGCCTGCATCGCAGAACCAAATATACTTGTCGAAGGTTAGCAAAACGGATTATCTCGTACCGCCATCCACCTTTACCTATACGCAAACCGGAACGGATAACGTCTCCCTGGTAAAAGACGCTGCTTATAACGAAAAGGCAGCATTTGAGTATAGTAATGGAAATATCACTCAGGTAAAGCTCACAGATGGAGCAGCAACTGCCTACCGATGGGGCTATAATAATCAGTATCCGGTATTATCGGTGAAAAATTCATTGACAAGCGATATCTTTTTTGAAGGATTTGAAGAAGGCGCAGGTAACGGCACATTGAATGATAGTAAGACCGGCCACTACAGTTACACAGGAACCTATACCAAAGTATTATCCGGCCTAACCAACGGTGCATATTTATTGAATTACTACCAAAAAACCGGCGGCCTTTGGAAATGGATGACACAGAGTGTGACGGTAAGTAATGGAAATTATACCATTAGCTTAAACGCGCAAATAGATGACATTCGTTTTGCACCATTTGGTGCTATGCCCAGCACCTTTACTTACGATCCGGAAATTGGTATGAGCAGTATGATGGATGTAAACGGTCTGGTAACTTATTATGATTACGACGGATTTCAGCGATTGAATACTATCCGGGACGATAACAAAAACTTGCTAAAGAAATATTATTACAACTACAGTAACGGCACGGCAGATCAAGATCAGAATCTACCTTATGCATTGATAGAACAGACCAGTTTTACAAGTGGTAATGGCGGACAGAACTACGCAACGTACGCGATCAGGTTGTATACAGATAACACCTACACAACACTGTTCAATGCCACCCAAAACATCACGGTCAACTACAGGGTGAGCACAAGTACCTCAGTAAACGGTGGAGCACCGACAGGTTCTGGAGCAAGTTATTCTGTAGTTATCAATTCGGGATCCAGTTCAGTCAATCTTGGTTCATTTGAGGCAGGATGCGGTACCGCACCGGCTTTGGCGAAGCAGTCGACAGCAGAAACTTCGGCGAAACAAGAGTCCACCTCCAACGTCGCTACGGGCGGCGGCGGAAGTTCTACAACCTGCGTAAATAATATTTTGTATGTCCTTACCGGTACAGGCTACAAGGGAGGTGTCACGCCATAAGGCTGGATGAGTTCATCTTAAAACAAATCAAACAGTAATTATAAAACTAAAAATGCTCAACAGGATTTATAACCTTGATCTTGATTTGCCTGGCCGGAATGGAAAGGCACAATACACTAGAAATGTTGTTGGCGATAATAGTGTAACTTATATCTACGTAGGCAAATTAAGCTAACCAATATCCTGGTTCTGAATTAAGCATTATCCCAAACCAATATCGTTCCCACTTATCACATGAATATCAGATTGAATAAGATGCGCAAACTGCTGTTTTCAACTTGTTTTGTTGTTATTTCTACAACTGTATACAGCCAGGTGCAGCTTAGCTCTGCTAATACGTCCGGTACGTATACAGCACCCTTAAGCATTTCGTTATTGCCTGGCTTTTCTACGGCTGCCGGACAGCCGTTCAATGCCTTTATCACGCCCGGGCTGAATTGTAACCCCTTGACGGTACAACCGAGTGCGAACCGGAATTTTGTGATGGAGTATACGGCTCGTGACAGCAATATCACCAACCCGGACGCTACCACGCTAACCAACTGCGCAATGCTCCGTAACGTGCAATATTTTGACGGCCTGGGAAGACCGCTGCAAACGGTACAGATACGCGGAAGCAAGAATGGTGATCAGGATGTGGTGCAACCCATGCTGTATGACCAGTATGGGCGGCAGCCTTTAAAATATTTGCCCTATGTAACCGCATCATCCGCTGCGGGTGCATTTCACATGGAAGCATTGAACCCTCAAGGTAACTACAACACCAGCGGCCAGAAGCAGTTCTACCTTCCGGTATCCGGGCAGAATTACCAGGATATGGCCACGCCATATGCCGCGAGTGTGTACGAGGCCTCTCCGCTTAACCGGCTTACACAACAGGGCGCTCCGGGGGATGCCTGGCAGCCGGGTAGCCGGACAGCGACCAGTGGCCGCACAGTGATATCAGAATGGGATGTCAATAACACCGATCCGATGACCACTATTGCCACAACGCGCTACGCCGCTCTTTGGAAAGCTACGGTGACCTCCACGCAGGCGATCAGCTTAAGCAGGGCCTCAGGTACGGGAGGTGTATATGAGGCAGGGCAACTGACAGTCGGTATCGTCAAAGATGAAAATTGGTTGTCAGGACGGCTTAATTCGGCGGAGGAGTTCAAAGATAAAGAAGGTCACGTGATTCTAAGAAGAGTATTTGTGGATAACGCGGGCACCACGAA